>Ga0207699_10000007_pt1 | contig 405928 bp, 359 predicted proteins | sample LARL51metaG_FD_184344 | JGI IMG/M metagenome (GOLD analysis project Ga0207699, IMG submission 184344) | Corn, switchgrass and miscanthus rhizosphere microbial communities from Kellogg Biological Station, Michigan, USA - LAR L5-1 metaG... | ecosystem: Host-associated > Plants > Roots >... | reverse complement strand
ATTCATAGATTCCGCAAATTCCGCACATAGACGAAGCCTGTAGGCCGTTGAGATTTAGCGTGAGAAAGTTTGAGCATGTCCTTCAGTTTCTGTCGAGGTCGGACTCTGGGAATTCCAGCTCAAGAAATCCTGGATGATTGTAGTGGCCTGCGTGGCCACGAATCGAATGGCTCATCGGTGCCTTTCAATTGCAGGTGCATCCGGCTGGTTATCAATATAAAGTCTTTCCAATACTTTGCGTTTTCGATCAATTTTGCCTGCACGATGTAGGGATTCCTTGCGATGTTGCGAATGCGGTATGCATAAACTGAATCGAAAGTGACCCAATCGATCAATCCCTCCCTTATCATAACCGAGCAATGTTCGAACAAGCCCATATACGCCTCCAGGCGGCGCAGTTCTGAGAGCGTTGAAGGAAAGCCCTGGTTCCCATCCCATTCTCCGCCTGGGCATAGTGCCGTATGAATGTCTTGAAAGCCTGAGAACCGGTCGCGTAGTTCCAACCAGAATCGAGCTCTTTCGGTCTTTCTCGATTGAGTCAAGCTGTAGGCGGCAACGACCAGTGAAGCGACTGCAATCAAAGCGCCTACAACTTCTGCCAGGTCCTTCATCGACCTCTCCCGACCCTGATCTAATGCGACCCGATTGTCACCGCTCACGGCGAATTCTCGCGACCTTTGCCTCATCGCCTACCGTGTACGGGATCAAGAGCCACGTATTCTCGAAAGGAACCTCGACGTTTAGTCGGAATATGATACCAGAAGAGGTGATACGCGTCCCGTAGCTCGGTGAGACGGAGCGCTCGCTTAACTCTGTCTCAAGCAGTTGGCCTGTCATGGGAACGATCGCAAAGGCAAAGTGCTCATCTTCCGCGAGGGCGGCCCCGCCTTGTTCGATTCGCACTTCGAGACCCGAGTCGAAGTTGAAAAAGAATTCGAAAAGGTGGCGGCCTTCGCCAGTGAAGCTGTCTTCAATAGTCCAAAAGCCTTCGCGTTTGTCGAGAGTCACGATTCGACGATGAGTCACCGGCGCATTGAGTCGGTTATAGGAGTAGTGCTCGGCATCCAGCACGTCGCGCCCGGAATTACTCTGCCATGAATTGACCTTCGGACGGACGTTTGCAGCAAACGCGAAGGGCCAGCCTTCACGTGTTTGACTGATCTCTTCGCCGTCGATCCGAACGGTGTTGTGATAGGCGGTCGAGCGAAACAGATTGCGGTCTTCCTCGCTGGCAGTATAGACAAACGTTCCGGGATCACGCAGGAACGTGCGGTTGAAAGCGAAGATTTCCATCGACAGTGCATCCGAGTGAGCGTGTGAACCTCGGCCTCGCGCGCCATGATCGCCGCAATCGATGATCGCATAGAGCGGTCCGTGATTGGTTGCCGCGCGCTGAATGAAGATTTGACCTTCGGGAAAAGCTCGCGAACCCACTTCCTCACCCGCGACGAGGCCGGCAAACGTCTCGTGCCCCTCGTTACCAAACCACCAGAGCGCTTCCTCGTCCATCGAGTAAGATTGGGAGCGTGACCGTTTGAACTTTCCGCTCTCGAACATCACGGTTGCGAGCGACATCAGATAAGAGTGATCGTTAGCCGCGCGCGGCTTGAACTTAATCAATCGTCCGTCGTCTGAATCACCAATCATTGGCGCGGTATCGTCGGGCTTCAAATAGTGGCGAACGAAATCAAACATTGCTTCGAGCCGATTCCAGTAACGCGCGGGGATTTCGATCCCACGTGAGCGGTTTATCGTGAAAAAGAGAGCGAAGATCTCGAGCACCAAACGGTGATAACCAATCGCGCCTTCGTAATCTACGCCATCGGCCAGCACCTGCCGGTACAACTCAATAAGCAGCCGCTCGGTGCTGTAACTCACCCACTCCTGCGACTCGTCGAATTCAGGAACCGCAGTTCCAATGACGAACAGGCCTATGAGATCCGAGAGGTAATGATTGCTCGCCGCTCGATATGAGAATTCGAGATTCGCGCGAATGAAACGTCCGTGCGCGAGCAACATCTTCAGTATCAAGTTAATGGCCTGATCGGTGACGAGCTGTGAACCGCGGAACATCTGGAGCGCGGTTATTATGTTCACCGCGCGTATTGCCGCTTCCATCGCAACCTTCCAGTTGGGGCCAAAGCGTGGTGGATTCTGTTCGTGCCAGGAGGTTAGCTGAAGCAGAAACTCATCGGCGTATCGCTCGTCCTTTATCAGGGTGTAGGCCCGTCCCAGCATGACCAGTTGATGGAGCCGATTGAGTTCCCACACTACTCGCACGTCGGCGCCTGCTGCGATCACCAGCGGCGTTCGGCTGAAGTGTTCGGGCGGCCAGCTCACACCCGAACATGGGTCGCGGTGCCAGTCGATCTGTCGGCCCAGATCGTGAACACGATCGAAGAACTTGATGCGGTGCGCGAGAATCGCTTCGGCTTCGCTATGAGCGGTCTCGATCGAATCGGGAAATAATTCCTTTATGGCTGCCACGGTGTGCGCGAGGTCGCGGAGTCCGGGAGTGAGACACAGCTCGCCCGCTCGAATTCTATTAGCTACGTCGGCGCTGGATTTGCCCTTGAGTGAATATCGAAGAGCGTCGTCTGAGATAGGAGTCTTCGCAGGATCGTCGCCGGCCGAGCCAAGAGCGCGCGAGAGTCGACGGCGCGTGCGCAGCAGAGCCTCACCGGCAAGCTCTCGAATTGTCATGCCTTCGATCTTCTCGCGTAATGTGAAGGGTCGTTTCAATCTCCGAAGTCCGGAACCATCAATGAACTATTCGGGAGGGCGGCCCTTCTCGAACGCACAAAGCTACCCGACAACGCCCCGATCAAGAAGAAGAAGTACAGATTCAAGTCGGAATAGTAGCCGCTCGAAAGGGTCAATCCCGGGATCCAATATGCAGAGACGAGCGCAAGAAAACACGAGGCGGTTACGCGCTGGCGCCGGTCACCTGCGTTCTTGAACGCGCGCCAGCCGATCAAAAAGAGATAGACGTTTGCGGTGATGTACAGCAAAAATCCCGCGAGCCCAAGCTCCGAGCTGATCCACAACGCGTTTGAGTGCGGGCTGTCAACCGCCCTTGTATCGAGAACCTCCTCCGGAGGCTCGTCCGCGTAGTAATGCGTCGCGTCAAAGTAATCATGATAGTTGCCGAGGCCGGCGCCGAAGACAGGATTGTCGAGCGTGATCTCCACCGCCGCTTCCCATGTAGCCAACCTCCCGAAGGCTGTTCGTGGATCAGTCAGACGGGTTCCTGCGATCGACGGGGCCGCAGCCGTGAACCATCCCAAGAGTGCGATCGACATCACGACCAACATAACGACCGGCAGCATTCGCGGAAAAAGGGAGCGGCTTCGTTCCACCCGCCGCGAAGACTCGTTGTTGCCTGCGCGCGCCGACCAGCTCAAAAAAATCCAGCAGACGACCAGCGCGATCGCAACCGCCCGGAAGAGCGGGAGCAGCGCTCCTAACACAGCGGCGACCACAGAGCCTGCGTAAACCAACTTTGCGCCACGATCCAGCCGCAGATGAAGCATTCGTGGAGCGGCTTGCAGAAAAACAAACAGCAACAGGCAAATCACCGCAAAAGAAGAGTCGGTCGCGAATGGGCCGTTCACCCGGCGCTCGCCTTCTCGCACTATTTCAGCGCCCTTGAACGCAAACAAATCAATCCCGGTCGCGAACTCGAAGGCCCCGATGACAAACAGAAAGAGTGCCAGCGCTATACACACAAGAAATAGCTGTTTGCCCGCTCGCCGGAGGTCAAAGTAGTTCCTGGCGATGTGAAAAGCCACCAGCGGAAGCACGAATATGTCCACTGCCATCCGAGCGGCATAGGCGACATTGCCTGCGCGGGTCAGTGCGCTTGCAAGCGCGAGCAGCGCAAGCAGAGCCCAGGCGACTTCGAATTTCGACATCGAAAAATGCCGCGGCCACGCGGTTGCTTTTTTAGCACCGCCAATCTGTCTCCCTCTCCACCTTAAGAGCACTGCGAAAGCGAGCGACGCAAAGATGATCCGATCGTAAGTAACGATCGATCGATTAGCAGGAAACCTCACGTAAAACGCCGCGAGCGGTGTTGTTACGAACCAGCAGATCAGCAAGCTTTGAGTCGAGATGGGCAAATATATGAGAAGTCCGACGCCTGACGTGATCCCCGCGACTATCAAAGCGGATTTGTAATCGCCGGTTTCGCACAGCCCGGCTGATACAACCACTCCGGCCGTTGCGACAATAAACAACGCGGTCAAACGGCCGGATGGCGACGCGGGGAAAAATGTTTGCGATCTGGGTTGCTGCGTATTCATCGCGCTGCTTAAGCCACTCAACAGAGTGTTTGTTTCATCGTTCGCTATTTACGGTCTTCTATTTCGGGCTAGCTTGTTCGAGTGCATCGACGATGCGAACCGCGGCGTGGCCATCCCACAGCTCAGGCACGCGGGCGGGACGGGCGTCCCCGTAAGCAAAATGGTCGAGCGCCGCAAGCGCCGTTTGCAATATCGACTCGGGGTTGTTGCCAACGAGTTTATTAGTTCCCTCGGTGACCGTGATAGGTCGTTCGGTGTTTTCCCTCAGCGTCAGGCACGGAATACCGAGCACGGTGGTTTCTTCCTGGATGCCACCGCTGTCGGTGAGGACCAGCCGGCTGTTGCTGTAAAGATGGAGGAAATCCAGATAGCCGAGCGGCTCAGTCAACACAAGCGAAACCTGTCTTCGAACGCGCTCACCCAGCCCGAACTGCTCAAGACGATCTCGTGTGCGAGGGTGGACGGGAAAAACAATCGGCAGACGCTCGCCGAGTGTCTCGAGCGCGTCCAGAATTCCGGAGAGCGTTTCTTTGTCATCCACATTTGATGGCCGGTGCATAGTCATCGCGCAGAACTTACCGGGTTGCAGCTTGAGACGTTCAAGAATGCGCGAGCCTCTCGCTTGCTCGAGGTTACGAAAGAGCGTATCGATCATTACATTTCCGACGAAGCGAATCTTCTCGAGGGCGACGCCTTCTCGAAGCAGATTCTCGACCGCGTCGCGGGACGGCGCGAGCAGTAAATCCGCAAGTGAATCGGTGACCACCCTGTTTATTTCTTCAGGCATCGTGCGATCGCGGCTGCGAAGTCCGGCTTCAACGTGGGTGATCCGTACGTTCATCTTTGCGGCGACAATTGTTGCCGCCATCGTCGAGTTCACGTCGCCAACGACGACGACCCAGTCGGCCGGGTGTTCCAGCAGGACTCGCTCGAAGGCGATCATTATGCGGGCGGTCTGCTCTGAGTGAGAGCCCGAGCCGATTTCCAGGTTTATGTCGGGTCTCGGAATCTGCAGGTCTTCGAAAAACGAATCGCTCATGGATTCGTCGTAGTGTTGACCGGTGTGGACGAGCAAAGACTGGATTCGAGCCGGGCGCCGGCGCATCTCGTCAATTACCGGGGCTATCTTCATGAAGTTAGGCCGGGCGCCGACGACGTTGATTATTCGGAGCATTGCGTTAGATCAGAGTGCTTGAAAACTCAGGCAGGAAGTCTACAGTTGGCCGGTCTGTGAGCACAAGCCAGGTGCTCGAAAGAGAAAACGCCGGGAGCCTCCTGGCGCCCGGCGTGTTGATTTCGCGCTTCAAATCTCAATGACCCTGGCAATCCTCAGTATCTGCGACCGTGGTGCCTGAGCAGGTAGAACAGAGCACCGCCTCCGCCGCCGATCGCCGCGCCGATACCAGCGCCTTTGCCACCGCCAGCGATCGCTCCGATACCCGCGCCAACCGCTGCCGGTCCGACTACGGTTAAAACCAGGTTGCGTGTCGAGTGATTATTGCGATCATACCGCCCGTAATACCGCGAGCTGCCACCATTGTAGTAGTAAGGCTGCGAATAGTAGCGCTCGCTGGCGACCCCTCGATAGCCGTAGGGGCTATAGTAGGTTGAAGCGACGGTTCTACCGGAGCCGTCCCTGCGGCAACGAGTGTAAGCGAGTGTTCCCGGAGCTGCAGCGAGCGAAATGAAAGCTACGACCAATGCTATTACTGCGATTCTCTTCAACATGGGACCCCTCCTGTGAATTAATTGGTTTCACCGGCTTCGCGGCAACTCGCATTCCATACTGACCAGTCGGCAACGATCGATTTAGATACATCACAAAAGCTCTGACTTTTTGCGAAAGCTCAGATCCGTCAGATTGAAGCCAGCCCGCACTTGTTCCATATCGTGTAGCTCCTGCCCGATATGCTCACTCGCTAGTGTGTGAGCACTAATCTGTCTAGTTTGACTCGGCTGCGTTTCGACCATAGAATTCTCCCGCCGATCGAAGACGCAGGTCGAATAAATCAATTGGAACGAATCCAGGATCGAATCAAGCTATTCCCGGAGGCACAAAATGAAAAGGGCCCGGCTGGTTTTGTTAATCTCGGTATGCTGTCTTGTAGCTGGTTACGTTGGCTTGAACAGCGTTTTTGGTAATACCAAACCGCCGATGACGTTTTCCAAAGACGTAGCGCCGATCTTTTACAAGAACTGCGTTGCCTGTCACCGGCCTGGCGAGATCGCGCCGATGTCGCTGATTACCTACAAAGACGTTCGACCCTGGGCGAAATCCATCCGCGAGAAGGTCGCCACGCGTGAGATGCCGCCCTGGCATCTGGACTCACATTACGGCAAATGGGAAAACGATCGGAGGCTGACTCAGAAGGAAGTCGATGCGATCGTTTCATGGATTGATGGCGGAGCACAGGAGGGAAATCCCAGGGATCTGCCGCCGCTTCCAAAGCTCGCGAGCGGGTGGCAGATTGGCGAGCCCGATATGGTGTTTCAGATGCCGGCGGAATTCAGCGTGCCGGCGGAAGGCTCAGTGCCTTATCAATACTTCGCCGTGCCGACAAACTTTAAGGAAGACCGTTACATTCAAGCTCTCGAAGCTCGCGCGGGAAATCTCTCAGTCGTGCACCACATCGTAGTGTATGTGCGCGATCCACGAGATCAAGCACGACAGCGAGGCCAGGCGCAGAAGTTCAACATCGGAGACGGCATCCTTGGGGCCCTTTCACCGGGGCAAACTCCGTTCGTGGCGAAACCCGGGGAGGCGAAGCTGATCAAAGCGGGATCGCAGTTGATCTTTCAGATGCACTACACACCAAACGGGAAAGAGGCTAAGGACCGTTCGGTTGTGGGGTTGATCTTCAGCAAGGGTCCAGTAAGTAAGATTGTTACGACGAAAGCCGCGTTCGATATCAAGTTTAGAATTCCACCTGGTGATCCTAACTATGAAGTGAAGTCTGTCTACGAGTTCGAACAGGACTCGCACATCATCAGTTTCATGCCCCATATGCATCTGCGCGGGAGAGACATCACTTATCGTGCGATCTACCCGGATGGGAAATCGGAAATACTGCTGTCGGTTCCGCGGTACAGCTTCAACTGGCAGGTCTACTATTATCCGGTCAACCCGCTCGCGATACCAAAAGGCACTCGTATCGAAGCTGTCGCGCACTACGATAACTCGTCCAGGAACCCGCGCAATCCGGATCCTACGAAGGAAGTCAGATTCGGTGAGCAAACCTGGGACGAGATGATGAATGCGTTTTTCGATTTCACGGTGGATGGGCAGAGCGTGACGCGCGAAGCCCCGGCATCGAAGCAGTAGTGCCAGGACGAGTGGCCTGGTCGAGCGAGTCAGGTATTGATGGAATAAAGAAAGGGCTGCCGAACGGGTCGGTAGCCCCTTCTTTTTTGTAGAGCCTGGTGATCAGGCTTACTTCACGTCGAACGAGCCGCTCAAAATGTCGGCGCCCCATTGAATCTTGATCCAGCCTTTTCCTTTGGCCTCCGCGAGCGAGATAGTCACCTGATCCGCTGAGTCCTTTGCCTTCTCAAGCTTCAGGGGGAACTCTGCGACAAAGCCTCCAACCTGAGGTGGCGCTCCCCATAAAGGTTTGCCGTTTGCTGCCTGGGTTTTTGGATTAAACGCCAGGGTCCAGCTCTCGCCGGTCTTCTTAACCCACAGCGTATACTTTCCCGCCTTTACCGACTGACCGCCGGCGCTGAGGTCACCCGCGGTCTCGATGCGAGTTGCCTCGTTCATCCCCAGCCGCCAAACACCGCCAGAAGGGAGTTCCGACATGCCGTGACTTCCCAGGTGTGGCCGACCATAGTCAATCGATATCTTCTTGCCTTTGATCGTAACATCCGCGGTACCGCGATTGTCTTGAGCGAACGCGGTCGCCACAAGACACAGCGCAGCAACTAAGAGAAGCGTCTTTCTGAAAATCATTCTTGCAGGTCCTCCGATTCAGAAACTTGGATTGGGCTCACGATAAGAGATACTATCGACCAGCCGCGCACCGGGCAAGTGGTCGCGGCGAGTGTCGGTCAATCCCTTCCTGGTTTCGCCGATTCCCTCTTAGGCGCGTATCGAAGTTTGTAGTCCGTAATACGCTGGCATGGCTTCAGGTCCAGAGTCAGATTTGACGCCTCGCCGTCACGGCGAAGGCTTGTTCGCGAACTCGCCTTCCAGGCGATCGGTCTCGGCGATCGCTCGCTGGCCTCCTCGGGTGGAGCCTGGGTGGTCAATAGCCAGTAGCGGCCGGGCGCCAGGTTGTTGAGCGTAAATGAGCCGTCGCTTTGAACTGCGGTTTCGGCGAACCTCAGGGTGTCATCGGCGAGTTCCTTCTCGGCGGGAATCAAATGGACGCGCAAGCGTTCGGGGAGCGCAGCTCCTTCTTTCTGGGCAACTACGCTTCCGTGCAATGAGGCTGCGCCCTCCGCCACTGCGACGGTGAGACCATTCACTCGCTCGCCAGCTTTAACCGGGAAACCGTTTCGCCCCGCGTCAACGGTGGTTATGGTTCGAGCCGTCGCGGAAATTGTGACCGCGCGAACGTACCATGACTCATGCAGCATCCTGGTCTCGATTCGATAATGCCCGGCCTCGATTCTCTGAAGCAGAAACTCCCCTTTGTCGTTAGGCGCGCCCATCGAGCCGGTTGGAAGACTCATGATTGGAAGGCTCATAAAAGATAACGCCCTTGCATCTTCTTCTTGATCGCGTCGCGGGCTGATGAGCGCCTCTTCAACAGAAGGAGTCCGTGTCGTATCACACCCGGCGCTCTTATCTTTGGGAGCGGGGGAATCAGTAACGGGCGAATCGACAATCAGCCGCCCGGAGATCGAGCTCAGACTATTGAGAGTGATTTCGACTCCAGCGATCGGCTGATTCCTGACCTTTACTGGAATCGGAAGTGAGCGCGCGCCATCGTCAGTACCGTTCGAATATCTCTGCGCGATGGTGTAGTAGTCGCCTTCGGATACGCCGTAGAACGCGAAAGAATTGTCCTTACCTCGTAACTGTGTGTTGGTCAGACCTTCGATCACCCCGCTAGAAGCTCGAATTAGGCGCACCTCAACGCCGCCTCTTTGATTATCAATGCCAAGGATAAAACCACTCACCGCAAAACCACGATCTCCGCGATAGCGAATGTTGATGCCGGTCGATTCATCATTGTAATGAACCGCAACTTCGGCTCCCGTGTCTCGAGTAGAAGACGGATAAAAAGTGGGAGCGTCATCGTCAAAAGCGGATGCCATTGGAAACCCAGGCAACTTGGCTCCGGCCGCAACGAGGTAGAAGCCCGGGGACAATCCGAACAGCCGGTATATTCCACGATCATCGGTGTATGTCGGAATTCCGGCGCCCAACCCCAGAGATGGATGACCTTCCGAATCTCGATGGGGAACTGCGCTGACTCTGATACCTACAACCGGCTCGCCCGACATGTCGGTCACAGCGCCGGTGATTACGCCACCCTTTTGGACTCTGAGCGTAACGGAATCGCCCGGTTTATAGTAAACCGGCTCGCTTGTGTCGGGGGCGAATACATAGCCGGGGGCTCGAGCAGAAACCGCATAAACTCCACGCGGAAGGTCGTCCGCGCGAAACGTACCATCCTCAACGGTGTTCGTATTGCGGCGCTCGGGTCGCTGAGTGCCGACGCCGAAAACGCTGACGATTGCATTCGGGACAGGCTGCCCGGATTCATTGACGACGCGCCCGGTGATCGAGGTCGAGCTGTGCTCGGTGATTTTTGTAGTGGTGGAGTTCTGTCCGTGCGTTTCGGCCCGCGGAGTTGAAAACATGACACTTGCAGCGAACAAGGTCAGCGCGATGAGAGTGCGCTTGTTCATCCTGCTCCTCTAAAACAAAGGTCGAGCGTTGGATCTGCTACTGCTGCTTGTTTTCAGTCAGATCGATAACCAGAGTGACCTCAGTTTCTGATCCGTTATTAACCGAGACGGTTTGTCTGGCGAACTTTGGTTGCGACGGCGTCCCTGCGCCTGTTGCTACAGCAGCGACGGCGGTAAGTGCGTACTCGCCAGGAAACAGTCCTTCGATTGCGAATCGGCCTCGAATGTCGGGAAAGACCGGCTGGATGTAGCGAAGTTGCCTGTTAGCGCCGTCGTTTCGAACGCATTGAACCATAAGCCGTGAGCTTGCAGGCAGCGTGCCGCCTTCAACCTTCACGGTGCCCCTGATGACTCCGCTACCATAACCGAGAACAATCTTGAGACCCGAGATTTGTTCGCCGCTTCTGATCTCGACGCCGTTGGGTTGTTCGGCTCCATCGCGCTCGACTCGCAACATGGACAAGCCTTTCGGCACCGGATACATCTCAACATAGAAGCGAATCTTTCCAGGTTGAAGGCCTGCTGAGCGAAAGCTGCCGTCTGGTCCTACGTTGAGTTGACCGGACCGAGGCGAGGTTAGAGATTCCGATTCAATCTGGACGCCCAGTCGTAACTCGGAGAGCTTGGGTACTCCTTCCTGATCGGGAGCGTCAAACGACACTACTCCACTCACTGATGAGCCGTGATGCATTTTGATCTCGAGCCCGCTGACATCCGCATCAGTTACTTGAAACGCGACAGGGTCGCAGTACCAGTCACTTTGCTCAATCGGGAAAGCGAAAACGGCATACCTGCCAGGTACGATACCTTCGAGGCGAAACTCGCCCTTCGAATTGGCAGCGGCGCCAGACGGAAAGTACGACGAGAAGTTCGTTCCGTCAGGCTGAAGCGAGCCGTACCCCAGGTTTAGTCCGGTGACGGGCTTGCCCGCATCGTCGACGATTCGCCCGGTAGCGGAATAACTTTTAGAAGCGCGCCCAACCAGAATGTCGATGCCGCCAGCTTCGCCGCCGGCTGAGACTTCAATCACCGTCGCTTTTGAATCGTCGGTGGCATCGGGATGATACGTGAGGGAATAATAATTGTTCCCAATCCCCGGCCTGAGGTAACCCGATTTGCTATCCACTCCTACGCTCACTATGTAACGACCGGCCGGAACACCGAACAGGCGATAAACGCCCCGGTCGTCAGTCGCCAGCATGAACCAGTAAGGCAAATTCACACCCTGCTTCTGGCCTCGTTCGTTTACACTGGTCAGGCGAACATTCTCTTGAATGAGCGGCTGTCCCTCAGCGTCGGTTATCTTGCCGGTAATCACTCCGCCGCGCGTAAGAGCGATTTCGACTCCTTCGACGGCTTCTCCTTCAGAGAGATTGATGATTTTTCCGGGCCGACCGCGAAAGTCGCTGCCGGAAGCGACAAACGCGGGTGTGAAGGTCTGCAAGAGATAGTTACCTGCGGCCACATTGGTTAGTTGAAAGTGTCCGTCATCGTCGGTGGTCGCTTGTGGCAGCCTGGGTGAGAAGGGCGTGAACTCGGATGGCGTCAGCAGTACCGCAACACGCGGCGCTGGTTTGTCCCCGAGCATAACGCGCCCCGAGATTGAGCCGGTGGGTTCCTTGCTCTGACTGTTCTGAGATCCCGAGCGTGCCGGCGCAGATGCTGTTAGAGAAATCGATAGCGCTGCTGCAAAGAGCATGATTCTCACGAAAGAGTTCATTACAAATCCTCCGTCAGCGAGAAGCCCAGCATCCTCATCACTCTGCTGTTGTGAGAGAGCTTCTTGTTAAGAAGCTCTTCCAGTCTGGCCGCATTCTATCTCCCTACAGAGATCCGCGCAAACATGGAAAGGAGTCTTACGAGAAGACCTGGCTCATCGTCGAGCTCAGGTCGTCGAAGCGGATTGGTTTGAGCATCACTTCACTTACAAGATCGCGATTATTGTCGACCGTCTCAGGCGAAACGGCGTGGCCGGTTATCAATACAACTTTCACATCCGGCCACCGGCGGCGCACTTCTCCGGCTACCGCCCAGCCGTCCATTTCAGGCATCGATAGATCGGTGAACACCAGATCGAACTGTTCGCGTTCGAGTTTCTCCAGCGCCTCGCGACCGCTGCCCGCGTGATCCGTGCGGTGTCCCGACGAGTTCAACATTCCCACAAGCGCCTCGCGGACTCGCTGATCGTCATCAACTACGAGCACACTTGCCGTCCTTGAACGAGTTAAGTTCGCTCGAGGCGGGGATTGATGGATCCCGTTGACCATCGGCAGGCTGACTGTGAAGGTTGTGCCCTGCCCCGGGCTGCTGACGACCTCGATGCGGCCGCCGTGGCGCTCGACTATGCTGTGGCTTACTGCGAGCCCGAGGCCCGTTCCATTGGCGCCCTTGGTAGTAAAGAATGGCTCGAATATCCGATCGCACAGCTCGGCAGTCATTCCGATCCCGTCGTCGGTGAAACTCACATGCGCGAAGTCACCTCGCGGTTCGGTCGCGATGTGCAAACGTCCTCCCTGGGGCATCGCATCCAGCGCATTGAGAATGATGTTTACAAACACTTCGCGCAGCTCAGAGGCTGAACCCGGGATCGGCGTCTCCGATTCAAAATCAAACTTGACCTCGTAATGCAGGCCACGAGCCTGAGCTTCATCGAACCATCTCGCCCGCGTGAGATTTGTTGAATCCTGGACAAGCTGATTTATTTCTACCTCATCGTTTGCAGACTCCTTCTTCTGCGCGCCGAACGCCTGAATGCGTCGTACGGTTTGAGCGCCGTCAAGCGCCGCGTGTTCAATGATGTCCATGCGCGCTAGAATGCCTTCCTCCCTGCAGTCGCGCCTGATGAGTTGAGCGTGACCAAGAATGGCGGCGAGTATGTTGTTGAAGTTGTGCGCAACTCCGGCCGCGAGTTGCCCGAGAGCGCGAAGCTTGTCGGCTTGCGCGGCGCGCTCGCGGGTTGTTCGTTCTTCAGTGATGTCTCTAGCTATCGATAGAATGCTGGTCACGCGGCCTTCGTCGTAAATAGGCGTGTAGGTGATAAGCAGAAGCCGGTTCTCGCCGCTCTTTCTGACCACATTCATTTCGTAGGTCTGCGCTTCGCCTCCAAGCGCGCGTGTGAATCGCTCGACGGCTAGTTTCTTTTGATCTCCGAAGACGAACAGCCGATAATCGCCCGCTTCGAGCTCCGCGCGCGAATAACCGGATTGCTTGGCTAGCTGCTCGTTGAACCAGATCAATCGGCCCTCGGTCGAGAACGCGAGAATCGCATCATTCGCGTGCTCAATCAGCTTGACTAGATAACTGCGCTGCTCGCGTGCGACCGCTTCGGCGGCTCGGAGTTCTGACAGATCTCTTACAATGCAAACCGCGCCATGCGGGCTCGCATAATGGCCGTTGTTGTTAGGGTTGCTCCCATCGTTCTCATCCGCGTGGTGGCCTTGAGGATGGCTCCCAGAGCCATTTGCGAGAGGCGAGATTGTAACCAGGACCGGCCGCTCCAACCGCTCCGGAAGGAGTTCAAAGGTGGCCGGTCGGCCCGTTCTTATGACTTGAGCCACGCGACAGGTTTCACCTTCAACGCCCTGAAGCAGAGTACAGCAACGCCGACCAATCAACTCTTGAACATTCGACCCTTCATATGCGGCGCCGGCTTCGTTGACTCGCTTGAGCGTGCCGTCCTGATCGAAAATGAGTATCCCGTCGTTCAACGCATCGAAGGTTGCTTCCCACTCAAGCTTTGCGCGTGACACCAGCTCGAAGAGTTCCGCGCGTTCAAGCGCTATGACGACCTGACTCGCCACTGCGCGCACGACCCCGACTTCGTCCTCGGTCCATTTGCGCGCGGCCGACTTCATCACGGCGCTGATCATGAACCGCGTATCTTTCCGGTACAAGACCGGCACAGTGATGAATGAGCGAGTGCCGGCGGCGCGCAGTAGAGACTGAAGCTGGCCATCGAGGCGCGGGTCCGTTTCGGTGTCGTTGCAGACGATAAAACCATTCTCTGCGAGCTCAAAAAAACCAGCGACATCTTCCTGCCGATACGCTCTCTCGGGGTTGCACACCGTACCTTCACTGTACTGGCACTCCGTTATCCAATGCGCGGTGTGTTGGTTGAAATCCGTGACCAGAATCTTGTCGGCAGCCAGATACGTGCCAAGCTCGCGCGCTGCGATCGGGAGAATTTCGTCCACACGGTTTGATTGATTGACGCCGTGGATGATGTGACTGATGAGCGCCTCTCGTTCGGCGGATTGTTTGGTCTCTTGAAAAAGATTGCTATGGCTGACCGCGACTTCAACCTGGCCGGCGACCATCTCAACCAGCGCTATCTCGCTCGCTGTCCATTTGCGAACCCGGTCAGTCTGCCCAATCGAAAGCCCACCCCAATACGAACCATTGACAAATATCGGACAGACTATCTGAGAACGGTTGACCGGCTCGATCTGCCAGATTCGCACGGTGGAGGCGAGATCAGGATATGCCGCGGCGAAAGAACGAACATCGTCAATTACAAGAGTCCGGCGGTTCTCGATCAGATAGTTTGTAATGTAGTCGTCAAACGACGTCGCGATATGGCTGAGGGAGAGGCTCGGGTCGGTAAGGCTCTCGGCAACGATAACGTTGTCACTGCCACTCAGGTTGCGAAAGTATGTGCGATTGGCTCCGAGCGCTCGGCCAACTTCTTCAACCGCGACCTGCAGTATCTCCTTCAAATCCAGCGAGCCGCGAATCGACCCGACAATCTCGTTGACGAGCGAAGCGCGCTTGGCGAATTCGCGCACCTCCCGGTAGAGCTCTGCCTGTCGTATTGCTACCGCTGCCTGGTTTGCAACCGATTTGAGTAGATCGGCCTCCCACTGCGTCCACGCGTGAGGTTGCTCGCAATGGTGAAGGCTCAAGATACCGATCGGCCTGCCATCAAGCCGTATCGCGGTAGTGAGAATTGCTTTGACGCTTCCCGCTTCAACCCGTCTCCGGAGTGGAGCGAAGATTGGATCATTCGCCGGATCGCTGGCCGACACCGGATCTTCCTGCGCAAGGACCGATTGTAGAAACGGATTGTTGACCGTCCGAATCTCGCGCAACATTGCAGGTCGACTTGCGCAGCATTCGGCGACGTATTCGTTAGTGATCGGCACCATCTCGGGCAGCGGATTTGTTAGCAATGCCAGCCGGCAGCGACAGACTGATAGAGCGGCGCCGAGTTCGCTCACGATAGCCTGGAGAACCGCGCCCGAGTCCAGCGAGCTGTGAATAGCCGAGCTGATCTTGCTGATAAGCGCATCGCGACGCGCAGCATCGCGCGCTTCCCGATAGAGCTCAGCCTGATACAAGGCTACGGCAATCTGCTCGGTGGCTACCTCAAGTAGCATCATCTCTGTTTGCGAGAACACATGCGGATGGTCGAACTGCTCCAGTGACATCATCGCGACGGTCTGTCCGTTATATCTGATCGGAGCCAGCGCCATTGCGCGCACACCAAGCCTTACGCTGATCGCGCGCATAATCGGATCACTCTGATTGGTGTCCGGAACATCGATGACCTCGCCCCCGAGCACGCGCTCGAGAAGCGGACTTCCCTGAAGGTCCAACTCCGCATTGATCAGGCTCGGGACCAAAACGCTTTCGCGGTATTCTGAGCGCGCGGTGAAGTCGCACTTATCGGGTTCCGGGGATCCGTTGTGCATGTAAATCGCCACCCGGGTAACCTTCAGCGTCTTGCCTATTCCGTCTACGGCGACCTTGAGAATCTCATCGACGCCCACTGCATTTCTGATGGCCGTCAGCAGTTGATTCGTGAGCGCTTCGCGATCGGACGCGCTGGTAGCTCTCTCTTGCGATTTGAAGTGATGCACTGTCAAAGCGAGAGTTGAAGCAACAGCTTGAGCGAGGTGCTTATCCTCCTCCGACCAATGCTGTCTGCCGCGTTGATAGAGAAGAACCGCTCCCGCAGTTTGCGAGTTTATGACCAACGGCACAATCAAGATTGCTTTGACTTCCGGCCGGTGCGCGTGATTCGCCGCGTTCTTCAGGAGCCGCTTTACTCGTTCGTCAGAGGCGGCATTCGTTATTTCGGTCATGTCGAACTGTGAACTCAGGCCGTTTGTAATTTCAGAATCAAGCTGACGAAGCTTCTCTCTCTCGACTGGCCCGATCTTCTGCGCGCAAAAATCGCCGGCCCGCCGAAACCCGCCCTCGTGCTGCAGAAGGATCGCGACTCGTTCCAGCCCGAGTTCAGCGCCAACCTCATCGGCGGCGCAACGCAACGCAGTGTTCAAATCAGAGGACGACTGAGCGAGGATTCCGAGCTTGTTGATGATCGTGCAACCTCGCGCGCCTCGCGAGTTGGCCGCGTGATCGAAGAACATTGGTTTTGTGAAAGAGAGCTTCATGTGATGTTATGACCAGCGATCGACCTTATCGCGCGAGTAGCGACGTAAGCGTCAACATTGGTGTTGAGACTATCGATGCCCTCTAACGCGCCGGTCGCTGTCTTCCAATTGCGCGACCTCGCTAGCAGCGATTTGAGCACCGAGAATTTGGCGGACTCATCGTTGATGATGAGAATCCTGGCGGCCCGCTTCGGTGTGAGGCTCAGCGGCATGGTAATCCAGTCAAGGGCCTAAGGCGCCCTCGCTTTGAAGAGAAAAAGTTGACGCTCTTGAGCAATCAACGTCAATCGGCGGCATATTCACGAGTGCATTTGAAGGAAGTCCTTCAAATAATCGAGCGCGTTGAGGGAGCAGGCTCTTTGGGTTACTAGACAAATGTCTGTAACAAGCGGGGGATAAACGGAATGTTAGTAGAAAGGATGGGCACTTGCAATACTTTTCTCGGTCGAGCGACGGGTCCCTGCTCTAATCTGATTCAGTGAGATCAAGCTTCGTGTAGACCCCGGCGTCCCCGACGATGAAGACGAAATCGTGCCCTCCGAAATCAAAATGAGTGACTCCTTCCGGCTTCATTTGCAGATCGAGATCCGTCAGCGCCTGAAGGCCGGAGTCCGTGGACGTAGCCTCGCCGTTCCATTGCCAGAGCTTGAAGCCAAGTTTCTTATCGTGATGCTCCGGCGCCCCAGAGATGATTAGAAATGCGTCGAGATGGCTATCGAATTGGAAGTCGCGAATTCCCAGACCCTCGAGAGGAAGTTGAATCGAGTGGGAGTCGGCGACCTTTAGGTTGTCGGCTGAGAAGGGACCGTTTGGGTTCTGAAACACGAGGGGTATGATCAACGCGTTGCCGCTAACCTGCGGTGATCGTAAACCGAGCAAGAGCCGGTTTCGCTTCGGATCCCAAGCCACGCCTTCAATGTTGAGACCTCCGTCCTTTCCGTCCTTCGCGCCTTCGCCCTTCAATTCCGGAAGATTGCTCACCAGGAAGTCTCTGAAATTGGTCACCAACTCCATGTCTGTGATTGTCTGGGTGCCGGCGTCGAATTTGAATCGCGCGATCGCGTTTTGCTCTCCATCCTTCTGAGCGGATTGAGAACCGGCGACGTAGTAGTAGCCGTTACCGTAGGTAATACCCTCGAGATCCGCGACGCTCGCGCCCAGGGTAATCGATTTTACCGGGCCGTTCTGCTTACCCGATTCGTCAACCCGCATCCAGAGAATCTCATTCAGTTTCGTGTCATCCACGAAAAGAACGGCGTCGGTCCCGGGAACCTGAACAACACCGGAAGACTCGAATGTGCCGCCCTGGAACGGTGTTCCCGAGCCGGCCTTCGGAACTTTCAGCTTAGCGTGACCCTTCTTACTGATCTTGACCTCTTCTTTGCTCGGTGAAAGCCCTCCACGCGTCAGGTATAACGTAAGCGCTACTGTCAGCGCGACACTCACTACAGCCGCGAAGATTCGACCGCCCGCGCTAACATACGCAGCCCTGAGGCGGTCATCTTTGTCCTTCTTTTTCTTTTTTTTCTTTTTTTTCTTGCCGTCCTTGTCATCTTCAGCCGCGAGCCCGTCCACGACAGCGCTTCCCTCAGGGCTTAGAGGGGTTTGATCGGATCGGTTCGAGGTTGGTAACGGGACGGGAACGGCCCCGGGAAGTTTCTCTTCAGGTGCCGAGTCCATCACTCCGGACCGTCGTCTCACCTCCTGCAAGGCTTCCTCGGAAAGCACCGCCGTGACATTTGCCGCCGTCTCTCCCGGGTTTCTGAAAGTCAGCACGGTCTTCCCCAACTGAATCTTCTCGCCGTGCCGCAAGGTTCTTGCTTTAGAGCCCAGGCGTTCCCCGTTAACGAAGGTGCCGTTGCGGCTGCCTAGATCGACGATGCTGTACCCCCCTTCCCTTGCTATCACGATTGCGTGTGTGTTGCTCACGGTCGGATCCGTCAGCATGATCTGGTTGTGAGAGGCCTTGCCTATTCCAACCTCGTTCTTGTCGATCAGATACTCGAGCTTTTCGCCGGTGGGCAGCACGCCTATTAGTCTTGGACCGTAATGGCGGCTTACGTGCTGGCGTATCTGCGACATAGTAGCTAGGCGGAGGATGACTGAGAGGGCCCAGGGGCTGCGAACCAACTGCTGAACCTGATTCGTGACTTCCTCGATAACATCGCTGTCTGTGGGGTCGGCGACCGCCATGATGAGCGAATTACCCTCTTTGGCGACTCCAATGATACTGTGCTCAGCGGCAAGGCGCGGTGGGAACTCAGCAATCACACTCTCATCAAGTTGCGCGGTCTCCAGGTCTATGGCTGGGATCGCAAAAGTACGGCTCATCAAATCGCGCAACTTCTCTTCAGTTGCAAGATGATCCTCGACAAGGGCTCGAACGAGCCTGCGACCTTTTCCTGTGTTGCGAGCGCGATCGAGATCTATTTGCGGAACAAGTCCGTCTTTGATGACGGCCGATGCGAGCGAATCTTCGGTCAACGGCGGGGGACTCGCGCTCGTCGATGCGGTCGTCAATTCGTCGAGATCAATGGAGCCAGTCTCGCTATGATCGGCGAGTCGAAACGTCAGCTTCGAGAGCCCCATCCCAATCAGATCGCCGTGAGTAAGCCTCCGCGGACTCGTAACCCGTTCGCCGTTGACGAACGTCCCGTTGCGACTTCCGAGATCGGCGATCGTGTAGCCTTCCTTTCCGCGGCGCAGTACGGAGTGCGCGGTCGAGACTGATGGGTCGGCTATGACCAGATCGTTGCGTGGTCCTTTTCCGATCTGCGTTTCTTCTCCGTCGACTTCGCGATCGAAGGCATCGCCGGTTGGAAGAAGGATTTTGAGATTGGCCCTGGGCTGCGCCTCCGGTGCTTTTCCCACGTCGAACGCGTTTGGTTCTAAGATGACGGTTCCCGCAGGGAGCTCTCGCCGGGGTGGGTCTTCAGGCAGGGCGACATCAGTGTCAACCGCACCGCTCTGCCCGGACTCCATCTTCAGCGATTCATAGTAGGCACCCAGATCGTGACCGCATCGATAACAAAAGCGTTGTCCATTGCGCGCGACGGGAGACTTACACTTCGGACATTCGAGCGTCATATTGAGGGTGTCTATTCCCCGCGATTAACGAGCGGCGAAAAATTCGATGTCGATCTGGAGCTTACCCTGACAGTTAGTTTTAAGCGCGTTGCGACCGGTCCGTCACAAGGGGTTCGGTTCCGTATGCGCGACGCATGATAGCGGCTGGCTCGACAAAAAAGCAAGAAACTCACCAGATCGCTCGGAACGACTTCCAACGGTCTTGCTCACTTGGAAGTCTTTTATCCCATGGATTGATTTCAGCGCTTGTGTTTGACACCTTTAGGAAACGAGGTCTAGAATCACCTCGACAAAGACTTGTAATAAAGGAGTCAACAAAATGATGGGTCTTGGAATGCCCGAGCTGTTAATCATCGCGTTGATAATCATAGTTCTCTTCGGCGCGCGCCGGATACCGGAAGTCGCTAAAGGGCTTGGCGAAGGCATCCGGCACTTCAAGACAGGAATGCGTGGTGACGATCCGCACGAGCTTGATGATCGGAATTACCGTGATAACGATCGCAAGTATCGTGATGATGATCGCAAGTATCGTGATGATGATCGCAAGTATCGTGATGATGATCGCAGACCTCGCGAGGACGAGCGGAGAGAAGGACCCCGCCCGGCTTAAACTTCTAAACTTCTATCAGGCCTTTCTCCCCCCTTTGGTTTCCGCCGATCGACTTCCTGATAAAGCCGCCGTTAGATCGTGCATCGATCAATGGGCCGTTTGGCGCCGTTCCACGGCGCGCAGTAATTCTGCCCAAAATCCGGCGCCGCCAGAGCGCCGCATCAATGATTTTCATGAGTCCTACCTCATATTTCATGAAAGAGTGGCACAAATAGAACAACATTCTTGACAGTCGATCGTGCCTGTGGTTCAATGCGCGCCTGAGCGAAAGATCGATTCTTAATCGGCAGCCCCTCTTCGAACCCCCGAGGTGTTTTGCTTGTAGTTTATGCGTGCGATAGCGCCTCAGTGGATTGCGTCTGGATGGTAGCCAGCCGCTTTGGGCTTCGCGCTCGAGCTGAAAGGTTTGGAAAATGAAGCAGTTCCCCAGGATACCAACCCGCTCTCTTCTTCTCCTTGCACTTCTACTAATTCCAACATTCCGCGCAGGGGCAACAACAGTTGTCATGCTGTCCGACACCGAGTTGATCGTCAATTCGCGAGCGATAGTCACCGGTAGAGTAGCTTCGACAATGAGTGCCTGGGACGATACGCATTCGATGGTATGGACTTATGTGGAAGTGCGAGCTGATCGCGTTCTAAAGGGAGAGCTGTCCGAAGGCACGATCGTCCTCAAGCAACTCGGTGGCGAGGCCGGTGCTTCGGGAGTGCGCGTGTTTGGACAACCGGCCTTTACGCCGGGCGAACGCGTTCTGTTGTATCTGAATACCGGACCCGACGGAAGCCTTCACGCGGCGCATACCTTTATGGGTAAGTTTTCTATCGTCGCGGATGCGTCTACAAAGGAATTCATAGAGCGCTCGGCCGATGCACAAGACGTCGAGCTTCTCGCGCGCACTTCCGTAGGTGAGATCACAAATCGCGCACCCTTTCATTCCTACATAAAGAAGATTCGACGGACGTTGACCGAGGAAGCGGCTAGGGTAGCAGAGATCGATGCCTCGCGGGCCGGCGAGCCTCTGGTGCCGGTTCCGACAGAGTATGCGCGCACGAAGAAGGAGGGTCGCGGCTTCAAGCCGGATTATGTTTTCATGTCAGGCGGTGTTAGGTGGATGGAAGCAGACTCGGGTCAGCCAATTTCCTACTTTGTAAATCCTAATGCGTGTCCGGTAGCCGGAGGAGGAGCAGCGGAGGTTGCGCGCGCGATGTCTGCCTGGCCGAATCAGAGCGGAGCCTCAATTCACCTTCAGACTGCCGGCCAGACGGGCGCTTGCGGCATCGTCATAGACAATGTCAACACCATTTCATTTGGCGATTGCCTGGGTCAATTGGATGCGCCGATAGGCTGCTCCGGAGTTGTGGCGCTGACTTCGATCAGTTACACGAACGAGTCGAAGATCGTAGGCGGAATCAGTTTCAACCGACTGCTCGAAGCGGACACCATATTCAATAAAGGATTGGATTGCTTTCTGGGGAACTCCGCAAATCTGGCGGAAGTAACCTGCCACGAGTTAGGGCATTCGATAGGGCTTGCTCATCCGACTGATCCCTCCGCAATCATGTGGGCCAGTGCTCACGGGAATGGTCGCGATGCGACCCTTGGCGCCGATGATAAGGCCGGCGTTCTTGCCATCTATCCCTCCGGGAGCGGTGGCGGCGGAGGTGGCGGCACTGGTGGAGGCGGAGGTGGGGGAGGCGGCGGAAGTGCCGCGTTGAGCATTGCGACTGCGGCGATGAATTCAGGGGTCACCGGACAGAACTACAGTGCGTCGCTCACTGCAACAGGGGGAACGTCCCCGTATCGCTGGAGCCTGGTTGGAGGCGCACTGCCTCCAGGTTTGGATATGTCCGGGAGTGGCGCGATAGGTGGCATCCCTGCGTCCACCGGCACGTACACATTCGCTGTGCAAGTATCCGACACGAGTTTACCGGTTCGGACAGATTCGAAATGGCTTTCGATATTCATTCAGGCAAGCAGCGGCGGCGGCTCGCTGTTACCGGTCATTGCCGGTGTGAAGGCGAAGGGAACAAAGAAGCTGTGGGTGTTTGGCCAGAATCTCTCAACTGCCTCTGTTGTGGTGATCAACGGTCTGACGTATCACCCGAAGGCTATCGAGAAGGATGGTTCCACCGATTGGGTGCTTGCTAAAGGGGGGCTTAATCTGGGCCCGTCGGGTACAAACGTCGTGTTCGTTATCACGATTTTCAACAACTCCGTGCCGTTTTGGTTTTGAGCTCAGCGAAGATACGACCAATGACACTTTCTCGAGACTCTGCAAGCGCAACCTCGACGTTTAACTCAACAATCAAGTGGGCGGACAGGCCGACAGCGGTGGAATTCCCAGGCGCCATCTGCTAATCTCTTTTTCCTCAAAAGGGCGCTTAGCTCAGTCGGTAGAGCACTGTGTTCACACCGCAGGGGTCACTGGTTCGAGTCCAGTAGCGCCCACTGATTTTTGGCCCGCCTGCTTGCGACTCAGGCACGAGCTTTTGATATGATACGACGGCCTACTAAAGTCATCAGCAGAAAAACGGACTCAGTTCGCATCATCAAGATAACTGGGCGGCTTGATCCCGGCGATAACGCTGATCAACTCTACGAGATGGTTCAAAGGTTCGTTGAGGAGAATGAGATTGACTTCTTGCTTGATCTGCGAAGTGTCACTTACATCAGCAGCACAGGAGTTGGCAGCCTGATCAAATCCTACCGTTCGGTTCTCAAACAGAAGGGACACGTAAAACTCTTGTCACCTTCCCAATCGGTGAGGAACATCCTCGCAATTTCCAAGCTCGACGGTGTATTCGAGATTTTTTCGGATGAGAGTGAAGCGCTCGCGAGCTTCAAATGAGACAGGCGTGAAGGCTAGTTGGGCTTCTTGTCTTTCTTGGGCGGAGGTTCCTTTCCTCTGTCCTGCCCACCCTTGGGCCTAACGACCGGCGGCCCGGCCCGGATTCTTCTTGTCGTCTTGTCCTTCCTCTGCGCAAACACTGCGGAACTGCTTCCAGGAGCGGGCAAAACGCCAGCCGCGCCAAAGAGTGAGAGTATAAGTATCAGAAAAGCTTTCTTCATACGACTGAGTCCTACTTAATCTCCGGCGTTCCCTTTTCCACGTTCAGCATAACACCAACTGCATACATTGAGAACACCTTTTTCGATTCTAACGCACGGCAGTTCGCTCGCGACTCTCATCAGTTCGCAACCACCATTCCACGATTGAGCGATTGTGTAAATTTGCAAATAGCGAGGCTTATGCGGAACTGAAGCGAAAGAAAGTACGGGAAATTAACCTTTCAGTTCAGATGCGCACCTTTTAGTGCACTCAACCGCGGGTTGATGCGGGTTATTAAGAGAAGCCTGCGTTGGTGGGAGATGATCGAACAGAGCGGGAAACGGTATGCGAAGACGTGCCGATTCAGCGCCGCGGCCATTGCGGACTGTTACTTCTTTCTTTTGTTGACGGCTTCCTTGAGCTGCTTCCCGGCGCTGAACCTGACCGTCTTTGTAGCCGGGATCCTGATCCGTTCAGCGGTGTATGGGTTATGACCACGGCGTGCGCGCCGCTGCGACACGGCGAACGTACCAAAGCCGACCAGCGTAACCTTGTCATTCTTACGCAGACTGTCAGTGATAGCTTCCTTTACGGCGTTGATCGCCCGTTCAGCCTCGGCCTTGCTGATCGAGGCCCGCTTCGCAACCTTTTCGATTAGTATCCCCTGGTTCATCACGCCTCCTAAATGTCGTGGTCCCGCGGATATTCGACCCAAGATATGGTAGTCGTGTCGCGGCGTTTATAACATTCAGGCTGCACGCTGTCAATAAGTTTCTTTCCGGTGATCCCTTGAAACAGGTTCTGGTAGCCGGATTCAGGGCAGGAGGTGTCAGCGTCAGGCTTCCGGCGGCCGTCCGTTAATTTGTAATATTACTTTCATAACCCCGGGAAGGATGGCTTGTTCGAATGCAAAGATGCCGTCTTCAATGGGAACCCGGCAAGATATCAACGGGGTAAGATCAGTGTCGCCACGGGATAGAAAGTTCAACGCCGGAGCAAAACGTCCGCAGCGGGAACCAACAATGTTCAACTCGTTTACCACGACTTGCGATGTATCGAGTGGCGTCAGTTCGTGATGAGTAGATTTGACCACAACGGTCCCCCTGGGCTTTACCAGCCTCAGGGCGCTCTCCAATCCTGCGGGCGACCCGCTCGCTTCTATCGCCAGGTCGAAGCGTCCAAGCCATTGAGTCGGAACATCACCCAACCGGATACGATCAGCGCCATAAGCTCGCGCGAGCGAAAGCTTCTTTTCGTGTCTTCCGATGACCGTGATCGCGCAACCAGTTCGTGCCAGCACCAAGACAATCAATTGCGCCAGCTTGCCGTCTCCTATGACTACGACGTCAGAAGAGACTCGTATGCTGACTTGTTCCAGGATGTTAAAAGCCGCAGCCAGCGGCTCAACGAAAACTGCGGCTTCATCGCTAACCGAATCCGGAACTTCAAGGAGGTTACGACGCGGAAGCGATAGGAATTCTGCGAAGGCTCCATCGCGATCCTTGATCCCCAGCACGGTCCGGTCCGCGCAATGTCGCGAATTGCCCGTAAGACATCGCTCGCACTCGCCGCAACCTGCGTTGATCTCTCCCACCACCCGTCGCCCAACTAGGTCGGTTTCGGGAGATTCGACTACACGGCCCACGAACTCATGGCCGAGCGTTCCGCGAAATCCGGCGTAACCCTTCACAATTTCAAGGTCGGTGTTGCAGATGCCGGCGCAGATCACTTGAACCAGCGTCTCACCCTCGCGTCGCGGTAAGTTGGCGTCCCGCACGAACTGCAGCCGCCCATCAAATTGAAGAGCTTTCACGTTCGATGCCCATCATCTGGTAAAGAGGAAGGAGTTCGAAATATTACCGCTGCCGACCGGGCTTTCCAGACGCACCAGCAGACTTCCACGATTTACCAGCTTCTTCAGCTTCTTTTTGGTGGCGTACACCAAAGCGTCTGTATTTAGTCCAGGCTGACCGAACGAGAAGACGGTCGGCAGAGGAATGTCCTCGCCATCCGACCGCACCGTAACTGCAGCATCACGAGTGAAACTGGCGCCAGTTATGAACAGCGCGTCCTGTGGTGCCCGGACGAACTCAACGTCGGTTATGGTCGGATAACCGACGCGGATTTTCAACGAGCCGCCACTCCCTTTCCCACTCGCTTCGATCAGATAGGTAACGCTGCGAGCTGCCGGAAATGTAAGCACCGAGCGATTGGCGCTGACGGGAGGATTTCCAAAATCGTCGCTGCAGGCAACGCGATTAAGCGCACCGCAGACGCCAGAATAGACGCTCACGACAGTATCATAATCGCTTGAGGTCGTCTCTATTCCGCAAAGCGTATCTGCGCCCAGAGCGAGTGAGTACCAAACAGTGTTAGTGTCCACACCACCGCTACAAGAAACCGGATCGTCAGATGAAGAGGTAGCCAATCTCGTATCGACAGTATCCTGGAAAGGCAACGAGCCGATGATACGCGGGCTCTGGCAACTGTCGCCGGACAATCCGTCTGTTGGGGGCGGAGCAGATGAAAAGTCGAGTTGTCCGTAAAATACATCCTGCTTGCCCCTTCGCGTGTCCGTCCAGAGCATATGGGCTTTGCCGCGTACCGCTGCCATGCCGAGATAGTCGCCCAATCCGATGAAACTTCCGAAGACGCCCCCAACCTGTGACTGAATGCGAGGATCGGAAGATACCGTACTGACTCGCGTATTCTCGCCAAAGGTTGCCCCGCCGTCAGTAGAGCGCGCCAGGTACATGTTGTTCAGCAGGTCGTTCGGATCGTCTCGCCTGTCATAGAAACCGACTTCCACCCACCCGTTCGCCGGATCAACGCTCAGCCACGGGAAAAACTGATCTGTTCCCGATCCATCGTTATTCACTTTGACCGGGGAACTGTGTTGTGGATTACCCCCATTGGGCGGCGGCAATTTCTCAACGAAGATGTCCGCGTTTCGGCGGTTAAGGGTCTCGGCCCAGGCGACGTAAATCGCGCCTCGATTCGGTCCGGTGCTTCGGTCTACATCAAGCACTGGATAGCTGTGCATTCGCTCCATCCCTAGAATCCTGAGAGCCGGACTCGGCTCTTCAAGAGACCCGACGAGGTCATGTATGTCTACGTCGGAGGTGGTCACGTCGGCTGGCAAGAATGTGACACCTCCATCAGTCGATGCGTTGAAGAGGATTATTTGGGCGGGCAATCCAATCCATGCTGCATAAAACTCGCCGTTGGGTCCGGTGGCAAGCGATGCCCCCATCATTATTCCCGGATGGCTGATAGTCTTCGGTTCTGAGAAGCCCGAATCCCCCGGCCTCCGGTGTGCGGTGCGAATGACTGAAAGGTCCTGACCGCTGTCCTGGATCGCCTTTATCGTCCATGCGGCGTAGACGGTATTCTTGAACGGGCTTGAAACCGCCGCATCCACCGTCATGAAGCACTTGTCTATCAGCCTCGGATTTGGATTGGCGATGTCCAATACAACCGGTGAAGGATCACCAAACGTGCGGCCGCCATCGATGGACTTGAATACATAAACACTCGTGTCAAAGTTCGAATTGTCGAGCATTAGTGCGCAGATATAGAAATTGCCATCCAGGTCCGCAGCAACCGACGGGTCTGAAGCGCGCCCCCAAGCCTTTTGCGGCGTTTCAAGTACGAGCAAGCTGGTTCCCCAGGTGCGGCCGCCATCGGATGAAAAGTAGTAAGCGACGCGTGTAATACCTCTCACTTGCGGATCGCCGCCGCCCACGATGACCTTCGATACACCGACGATTATCTGATCGTTTCCCGGGCTTACCGCGATTGAAGTCTCATCACGAGGATCGGGATCATCTGCCGAACTTACAGGCAAATCGAGAGCGAGACTGGGTCCGTTTGCTTCTGGCAGCAGGAGATTTGCCGAGCCCGGCGGGTTGAGACGTATCAAGCAAGATAAGAGCAGGACTGTTAGTGCAAGTCTCAGATAAAACATTTTCATCCGGATGTAACTCCAACCAACTAGAAAAGGAAGTGCCCATGTTCGGCGGAAAATTCTTTCACACATACAGGGTGGGTGCAAGGCACCTGAGCTTGCTATACTCGCTGTTTAGAGCTTCGGAGACAGGATTTGAAGAACAAGCACTACCACCTCATAGGGATTTGCGGGACCGCAATGGCGTCTCTCGCCGGAATGCTCATCGAGCAGGGCCACAAGGTCACAGGTTCGGATGAGAACGTCTATCCGCCAATGTCGCTCGAGCTCGAGCGCCTTGGGATTCCCGTATTCGAAGGATTCAGACCTGAGAACCTCACCGAACAGGCTGATGTTATAGTCGTTGGCAATGCGATCACGCGCGGCAACCCTGAACTTGAGGCTGTTCTCAACAATAAGAAAATGTACTACACCTCGATGGCCGCTGTGGTTGAGGAGAGCTTTATTCGAGGCAAGCACTCGATCGTCATCGCCGGCACTCACGGCAAGACTACGACGACATCACTGATGGCGTGGGCTCTCGAATGTGCCGGCGCCAGTCCCTCATTCCTGATCGGGGGCGTTGCCGAAAACTTTAACTCGTCTTTCCGACTGAGCAACGACGGGCGATACTTCGTGATCGAAGGGGACGAATACGACACCGCGTACTTCGACAAAGGGCCCAAGTTCATGCACTACCTGCCCGACACGGTGATCCTGAACAACGTCGAGTTCGACCATGCCGATATCTACCGCGATATAGAGGCGGTCAAGTTCGCGTTCAGCCGCTTGATCAATCTGATCCCCGGCCGCGGACAATTGATCGCGGGTTGGGACTCGGAGCTGGTGAGAGAGCTTTCCCCGCGCGCGTTCTGCCCGGTCGAGAGCTTCGGCATTGAACAGGACGCGCGATGGCGAGCCGAAGATGTAACGTTCTTAACCGACACTACAACCTTCAGCGTCCGAGTGGAAGGACGCGAGTTCGGGCGATACCGAACGCAACTCGCCGGAATGTTCAATGTGCGCAACTGTCTGGGCGTGATCGCCGCGTGTGAGGTGCTCGGGATCGATCGCAGAGCTGTCACCGATTCAATAGCGGAATTCAAGAGCGTCAGGCGCAGATTGGAAGTTCGCGGCGAGGTTCACGGGGTCACCGTGCTTGACGACTTCGCGCACCATCCAACCGCCGTCCGCGAAACCCTTCTCGCCGCGTGCGCGAGATATCCGGGCCGTCGCGTCATCGCGATCTTCGAGCCGCGCTCATACACCGCGCAGATCAAGCTCTTTCAGGCGCAGTTCGAAGATGCCCTGGCGGTCGCCAACGAAATAATAATTGCAATGTTGTTTCATCCGGAGCGCTATACCGCACAAACCGCAATATCTACTAATGAAATGGTGGAGCACCTGCGCGCACGAGGCCGTGAAGCTCACTATATCGCAACGCCGGATGACATCGTCGCAAATCTGGTTCCGCGTCTTCGGATTAGCGATGTTGTTGTGATTATGTCGAACGGTTCGTTCGGCGGCATTCACGACAAGATGCTCGACGCATTGCGCAATACCGAACTCGGCGCCGGCACTGGATAAACTGTTTGGAGGTGGTGACTACTTAAGCCGATATTTTTGCGGTTTTGAAGACGTTCTTTCTATTATTTTTCTGGCTTCTAAATCTAGTTTGACAGTTTCCCCATACCAACTTATGTTCCCTGAAAATTTGCCCTTCAAGTTCTTGTTGAGCTGGTCAGTTAATTCCGTGTGGGTGAGTTCGTTGGTCATCAAAGCCGCCAGGATCGCCTTCTTGATCGTTTCGTAGCTTTCTCTGCTGATATTTTTCCCGCTCTTACCCAATGGGTGTTTGGTCAGGATCTTTCCTTCTGCCATAGGCTATTCCACGCGTAAAGCCCAGTTGTAGGGATAGAGGCGCTACTTGGCGCCCGACGGAGCATCGGCGATTATTGTCAATCGACCCTTGGGTTCTATTCTCCCGCGCAACACATTCTTGATTGGTTTTGGAAGGAAGAACTCCGCGATCTTCACAATGCTTTCAACGAGCTCCTTGATATCCCGGTCTCCTCTCCAATGATCCAGAACAACTCTTCGATCGGCGCGATTCAAGAGCCTGAGTATCGAAATCGCCAGCAGGTAAGAGTCGTCTATTTGCCCGATGAACGGAATGAAATCCGGAATAATGTCGACCGGAACAATGACGTACATGATCACACCCGCGAGTATCGCCTTGTCTGCTTGCGACACGCGCTCGTCTCTCAACAGCCCGACCAATAGCCCGACTAAATTTGGAATGAACAGCAAGAGCTCCCACATTTTCCTTCTCATCTTGCGTCTTTCCGACATTCGTTTCCTCCAACGCCATGCGATTTTTGTCTTCATTCTAAGGACACCGACGCTACGCGTCAATTTTATTGCGTGCGAGCAGCAAGCGCTCCGGCTTGGAGCCAAATCAAGTTGGAGAAGGTGATGGGATCGACGCGCCGGTAAGCGCTTGAGGCGCGCGCGGAAAACCAGATAGGAACCGTTCGGGTTCTCCTGAGGATTACAAGTCGCAGTTGTCGGGCGAGGCAGGAGCGCTGTTCAATGACGCTCTTTCGAGCTTGAGCCGTCCTGCGGGAGCGAGGGCGGCGCGCGCTTTGCACTGGGCTCCGGTGACTGAGGTTGCCGCCGACTGTTTGAAACGGATCAGCATTCGAAAGTTCCTTGGCATGCCGAGGTTCTTGATCGAGTCGCTCAAATCGGACCGTCGAGAGACTGCGCACTTCTCGAGAACCTTTAAGACTTCGATTCGCATCGCGGCCTCTGCTCGATCAGCACTCAGAGCCTTGAGGGCGCGCGCGCTGTTTTCAATGTCAGAACTGATCTGCATCCCAGCAACGGATGATTCTAGTCGCCTGGCTCTGGATCGATTCCGAGGAGCGGCATATGAACAGTTGACCGGCAGGCTATTGACAACCGGGATGGACACCGATGGAGTTTCGGACAAGGTTCCAGAGGAGTCTTCGATCTCGCGCTCGCACGCGAATTGGCGCAACTGGCAGGCCTCATCCGCGGCCTGCGAAGGTGCGGCATCGGAGCCGATAAGCGCAGCCAAATCGGAGCTGCTGCCTGCCTCGTAATTCGGTCCAAACGTCTGCGCGACCTGCCGCCAGATATCGATCGCCGCGGACAGTCTGGGGCTAAAGACTTGCAGCCCCGCGGCTTTCAGCGAAACCGGGATTATCGCGAGGCCTACAAACAGGAAGAAAGCCGTGCTTAGTGGGGTGTGTGCGGATCTCTTAAATCGTTGCATCGCTGGCTCCGAATCCCTTCAATGTCCCCGCCTCGACTCCGTACAGAAACGGCCAACAGCATTGAAAGTTCAACTTTTTCTCGGCTCATTTGTTGTTACGCTGGGTGAGTGGCGTGGGAGTGCAAAAGGTTGCAAAAGGAGGGTATGTCTTCCGCAGATCAGTCTAGATGAAGGAACTAGTTGAACAAGGAGGCCTGGTCTGCGGAACTGCCTGTCTTCGTTAAGTCGAACCCGAGATGCTGACAAGCAAGCCGTGTGGCCATACGGCCTCGGGGCGTTCGATTCAGAAAGCCTATCTGTAACAGATACGGCTCGTAGATCTCTTCGATGGCATCCTTCTCTTCGCTAATCGCTGCGGAGAGCGTCCCCAGCCCCACCGGCCCGCCTTCAAATTTCTCGATAATCGTCAGCAGAAGCTTGCGATCAACTTCGTCGAGCCCGTAGGTATCAACATCCATGCGATCGAGAGCGAGGCGCGCAACTTCGCCGGTCACTTCGCCGTCGTGCAGGACTTCGGCAATGTCGCGCACGCGCCGGAGCAAGCGATTCGCGATTCGAGGCGTACCACGGGACCGCTTGGCTATTTCGTGAGCTCCCGTCGCGTCTACTTTGACGCCGAGGATGTCAGCCGAGCGATTCACAATCACTTCCAGGTCCGCGATCGGATAGAAATCAAGATGAAGCGGTATTCCGAATCGTCCGCGCAGCGGCGCGCTGATGAGCCCGGCGCGCGTGGTGGCGCCCACCAGGGTGAATTTGTGTAGTTCGAGCTTTATCGATCGCGCCGAAGGGCCTTGCCCAATAATGATGTCGAGTTGATAGTCCTCCATCGCGGGATACAAGACTTCTTCGATCGTCGGGTTGAGCCGGTGAATTTCGTCGATGAACAATATGTCGCCTTCAGCAAGATTCGTAAGCAGCGCCGCGAGATCACCGGCTCGCTCGATAACCGGCCCGGCAGTGGACTTAATATCACTCCCCATTTCATTGGCTATGATGTGCGCGAGCGTCGTCTTACCGAGCCCCGGTGGACCATACAGAAGAACATGATCGAGAGCTTGTCCGCGCCTGCGAGCCGCCTGAATGAAGATCGACAGATTCTCTTTTGCTTTCTGTTGGCCGATGTACTCGCGAAGCCATTTCGGTCTAAGGCTTAACTCGAATTGTTTCTCGTCGTCGCCATCGGTGCCGCCCGATATGATTCTGTCTTCCACCATTGAAGGAAACTCCCGTGCGCGAGGCGCCGCTTTTCTGATCGCCGAGTTTACCATAAGTTGTGGCCTTGCGGAAAAGCGTTACAAACCCTTGTGGGAGCTATATAATAGCAACTCTCCCAGGGCGCTCAATGACAAAGCGGGCTGAAGAAGGAAGGATATGGGAGTGGCGCGCGTTCGGGCGGATCAATGACAGACTCGCAGAAAAGGTCCGCGCTTATCCCATCAGACTCGGCATAGAAGATTTGCGCGGCGAAGACCTTTACCTCGTTTCGCCGCTCAGCGATCAGAACGTGAAACTCCGCAAATATGTTAGGGGTTGGGTTCTGAAGTTCAAGCTGTTGTTGGAAACCCGGCCCGGAGGCTTTGAGCTCTACAAAGAAAGCTCTGAGTTCACCTATCGGATGCCGGTCAAGCTCGAAGAATTGAAAGCCGCCGCGCGATTGCTGTCGGTTGAGTTGCCCGAAAACGATCTTACAGACCAACTGTTCGAAGAACCGGACTTCGTGAATGCGCTCGCAAAGTCGTCTCCCCCCGCTCAAGAGACGAGGGTCTCAAAACGAAGATCACAGTATCAATGCGGTGATGGATGGATCGAGCTGGCCGATGTCGTGTTTGAAACCTTCGAGGTTCAATCGGTATCAGTACACTCTCACCAAATCGATGGCGTCAGAGAAATGCTCAAAGGCTTGGAGCCAGGCGACGGGCTTGAAGCGATGAATTACATCGAGGCCTGCAGGCGCTGGGGTTGAGATTAGGGCTGGGACTGGAACCACACATTTTGACGCCGATTTTCCGCCAGCTTTGAACGACTCTCAGATCGACTGCACGAACCTATGCCAACAATCCATCCAGGAATCCAATTTGATATGCCATCATCATTCCTAATCCCAGGCTGAAGATTGCTGCCAGTATCTGCACCGCTCGGTGCGCACGCTTGAAGCGATTCGCAGTGAATCGAAACGGCATGCTGACGAGCGCACTCATAACCATCATTCCCCCGATCGATCCCAGCCCGAAGACTGCGATGAAGGCAAGTCCGATTGCCCGAGTTGACACCGTCGAGACAACCAGCAGCATCAGGGCTGCGCTTCCCGCGAGACCATGGACCATTCCTACGAGTAAGGGACGCGCGTTGAGAGTCAGATCGTGATACGTATCTTGCGGCTGCTTACGCGCCTTAGCCAACTCTTCGTGAATGTGCGGATGAAGATGCGCATGTTTGCCGTGACGGTGCGAGTGTGCGTGCAGCGTGCCCCCTCGCAGAAGCTTGCGAAGGGCGTTTGCGCCGAGCGCTACCAGCATCAGCGCAACGCAGAATTCCAACCCTAGCGCCGTTCGTTCCCCGATCTTCAGATTCAGAAGCAACACCGACACACCTGCCACGAAAAGCGATGCTGTGTGGCCGATCCCCCACAGGCCGCCGACGAGCGACGAACTGAAGACGCTTTTTCGCTCGCTGACAATTGTTGAAACTGCCGCCAGATGGTCTGCCTCGACGGCGTGCTTAAGACCAAACACAAGACCGAACAAAAGGACTGATGCGGTCGATATGGGGGTTCCTGGCGAGATCGAATTCGTGAACAGTCCCGGCAACCGTGCGAACAGAGCAACAAAACTCAACCCAAAGCTCGATAGGGCTTCGTAGCAGATCGCCCCGCCGGCGCAGGCGATTACGAACGCGCTCGCAACCGGCAGCACGCGCACGAGGCGTCCCGAGCCGAGCGGCCGCTTCATCAATCGCGCTGCATAGACGAAGATCAGGCCAACTGCAGTTAGCGTCGCTGCGAGACCAATGCTAAACGTGATCACCAGCAAAAGGCCGTAGCCAACTCTATGAAATGAGATCGCAGACAGCATCACTACCAGCGCCGAAGGACAAGGCAGTAATCCGCCCGATATGCCGAGCGCAAGGAGGCTGCGCCACGTGATTGGCGAACCATCGGCGCCCGGGGGCAAGTGTGAATGCTCTCGCTCGGCGTGCGAGTCGACTAAAGATGTATTGTGTGCGTGCTCATGAGCATGGGAGTGAGGATGATTGTGATCGTGGTCACCAACGTTATGATGCTGTGACCTTTCGAGCGTGGCCCGCCAGCGGCGAATAAACAAAGTCAGTCCAATCGTCAGAACTATGGCGCCGGATACGAAACTCAAGACCGGAAACACTCTTTCGGGGACGATGTATCGTGACGCGAAAAGCGTCGCGACGCCAAGCGCGAAAACGCCAGCCGTGTGAGTTAGTGTTACAGTCAGCCCAAGAAAAGCGGCGTGGCGGGCAGTCCCTCGCGAGCCGACGAGATAGGCTCCCACAACTGTCTTACCGTGCCCCGGCGACAACGCGTGCAATGCGCCGAGTGCTAAGGCTGCAAGTAGTCCCAGTAACGAGACCAGCGGTGTGAGTTCGGGGACGGCAATCAGTTCCGCCAGCCGGTCTCTTTGCTGTACGACCGGGTGACCGTCGCGCATCCTGAGAATCTTCGCGCCTGACGGCGCAACTCCTCTTCCGAATGATAACTCCGAATACCGCTCATCAAGCGGCGCAGAAATCGAATCTTCGGGATAAGCTTTGAGAGCATCCGTTAATGTGTTGCCGAAGGCGCTGCTGTCGAAGATGTTGACTCCCGAGGCCGGGATCGCGGCGATTTCGCGCCAACCCATTCGATCGCGATAGTTGGTATCCTCGAACTTCAATCGGTGAAACGGTCCGGTAGAATCGAACGCGCCCTCAAAAGCGCATTCAATTCTAAGCGTCGGCAGCCCGCCTGCTCCGGTAGGCAGAGATGCAGTACTTTGAACGGCGCTAATTGGCACAGACGCGCCGTCAATATTGATTAGTATCCCGTCGGCTAATTTTGCAGCGGCCTGACTCGCGTAAACCTTGAGTTCTTCGACTGAGGGGGCTTCGTCACCAGTTTTGATTCCCTGCAGCTCCTGGAATGCGGGGATCTCGGCCATATCGATCACATACTGAACGCGTATGCGTTGAACGCCGACATCAAGCCGCGCGAAGTGATTGATGGTGAAGTTGCCAAGGGGGTGGGCGCCTGCAAAGCCGGAAATCACCAGCACGATCGATGCTGCTGTGATGAGCACATAGATCAAACGGCGAAGCTTCGTAGCCGGTCTCTTGTGTAGCATATGACTCCAATTCATTCCATGGCTTCGAGCGCCTTACTGGCATTGGCTGCTTGAAGTGGGTCGAAATGCGGATTGAGCGCCAGTGCTCGTCTCAGATATTCGCGCGACGTTGTGAGATCGTTCTCAGCGCGCGCGATCATCCCCGCGTGATAGAACAATTTTGCGTCACGAGTGCCCAGTTTCAGCGCCTCTTTCATGGCTGCCTGAGCCTCGGTAAGGTTGCCCGCCTTCAGAGCTGTCCACGCGACCGCATCCGCGCCGTAGACATCGTGTCTAACAGCATACTCGGTGGACGCATTCGCGTACGCCTCCAGAGCTTTGATATCGTGATCCGCATAAAACAAGGCAAGCTGCCTGTTGTAAACCGCGCCGTTTATCACACTCAGCTTGGCGATGTGCTCGACAATCTTGTATTGCGATGCTGCTTCCGGTTCGCGACCCAGGAGCTTGTACAAATCTCCGAGCGACGCAACGAAAGCCGGGTCGGGAATGACGCGTACCGCATGCTCGTATTGTTCGATTGCGCGCTGCATGTCTCCGCGTGCCGCCAGCACACGGCCCAACGAAGCGAGAGCGCGATAGTAGCCGGGGAAGGTGACCAGCGCGTCTCGGTATTGACTCTCAGCGGTTTCATACTCGCCGGTCGAGAACGCGACCTCGCCCAATTGCCAGCGGCACCACGCCACGGTTTCGGGCGAAGGGTTTGGCTGATGGATCGCCAGTGCCGCCGCGTTCGCGAAGTGTAGCTTTGCGCCTTCGACATCACCCTGAATCAGCGCAAACCTTGCGAGTCGAATCTCGACTCCGGTCCCGTTTCCGCGCTTCTGCATTTCGCCGAAAGCTGTCTTCGCAGCCTCGTAGTCGCCGAGCTCCACAAGAGCGTCGCCGAGCATTTGATAGGGATAGCTCTTTGCCGGATCAAGTTCGGTCAGCTGCCTTGCATGATCGCGCGAAGAAGCAAATTCGTGCGAAACGTTTTCCGTCTGGGTTATGGCGGTAAGCGCTCCAAGATTATGTTGGGCAGGCATCGCCGCGAGAGATGCCCGCGCTGCCCGCGACGCGAGTTCAAGAAAGCTTAGACTGCCGGTGTCGCGCTGGCGCTGAAGGTAGTAACCCGCGAGCTTGTTGTACGCTATGAAGTCATCGTGATCGCGGCTTACGCGGTCCTCTAAGAATCTTATTGCCTTTTCGACTGCTTCGCCCTCCGGCGGTATGGCCGACGCCGGCGCGCTTATACCGGCCTCGGGGCGTGAGTTGCTCTCGCTGCAAGCGTTAAAGCTCAAAGCGACCAGATTGATTAAGATGATGACAGCCAATCTACTCGTCCCAATTCGCATGCTTTAGTCCCCCGATTCATATCTAGAATGAGAACCGGCCCGCGCCGATTGCTCGGCCGATCGGCGCGGGCAAAGCGCAAGATTCAATTGCGCGTGTTGTCGTCTGTCCCGGATGCGCGCGGCTGCTGTGGCGGCGCTATGAACGGAAAGCTGTTGCGAAACGCAACATCGTTTGAATTGACGTTGTCCCCGAGCGGATTCTGATTCGCGATGAAGAACAGGAGCGTATCAATAACGTCGTCCTGCAATCGCCGTCCGTTCGGGAAGCCTGCCCCCGCGTTGTTGCCGCCTCCGGTTCCGGTGTTCGCGGTCGAAAGATTTAGGCGCAACAAATCACCCTTGACTACTGCCACGTTCGCGAGAATGCCTATGTTAGTCGCGTTTGTTCCCAGCGCCTGAAGGGTTCCGACAATGTCGCCCGCAAACCTTCCAGCGGCATCGTCCTCCGGTGAAGCTCCGTTGTACTCGTCCTTGCGCGCAAACGGAATCAGCGCGGTGTTGATCGCTGGAACACCCATCCGATCAACATTTCTAAAGCCGCCCGTGCTGCTAATGTCGCCGTTTCTCAGAATTACCGTAGTCCGCTGGCGCTGGGTGAATGCGCCAACTCCAACGACGTTTGCTCCAGGATTCCCTCCTGTTGGCAAGAGATGAAGGTAGGACACAGGTATACTCAGGGCGACCGACTGCACGTTGTAGCCGGCAAAGCTATCACGACCGCGCTGAAACACTGCGGGGTTAGCCGAGCCGGCGAGCGCTGATGCAACGAATCTGTTGAATGCGGGAATATCGAAGAAGAACGGATCGTCAGCTTCACCCGCAAAGAACGACACGCCCGTTGCAGGATCCGTTGTTATTGTTGGTGTGTTGGGCGTGTCTGCAAGCGTCGGCGGTGTCGTCGGCGCCGTCATAATCTGACCGAACGGTAGGATGATGGTTGCCGTTTGAGGAGACGCCGCCGCTGTCCTCGGTGAAAAGCGTATGTCAAAGAAGAGGTCCGGAGTGGCATCGCCTGTTGTCTCAAGGGCGAGCAGATATCTGACTCTAGGGTCAAACGCACTGAAGTTTATCGCTTCAGACGGCACGATAAACCCGTACAGAGTACAAATGACAATCAACTTGCTGTTGTCGTTTGGATCGAGGAAGGCGTAAACATCATCTATGTCGGCTGGCCTATCCTCGTCCACTAACGGCGCGTCTCCGTGATCGGCGGCCCGGGTGCCGGGCGCGGGCCAACAGAGAATCATAAATGCCATCACGAGGAGTGCCGCTAGCGCCTTCTTTCTGCTGACCACGCTCCTGGTAATCCAACGATTCATACTTTCTCCTTTCTTGATTGATGTCCGCATGCGCGTACACCGATCGATCACACGCCAAGAATGGCGTATGAGGTTAGCAGTCTGGAAGTTAATTTTGGGATAGCTCGTCTCCTGGCGACGCGCTACTCCTAGCTGTATCTAACTCTTACTCTCTTCCGCCATGGGAGAGCTTTGGTAGACCTTAAGGTCAGGCCGTTTGAGATAACAATCGCCCACAGCGAGATTAGCCGAATCTGCCAATGCGTCTGGCGGAAATATGCTATTGCAACCCCAGTAGACGCGATAAACAATTTGTCTGTTCGTCTGGTTGGTTTACGAGTGCGCCGTCCGAAACGGATTGACGACCCGGCCAAAGGTTTCGCTTTTTGGAAAGTGAGGGAATTACGCTAGAAAATAGCGACCGAGGTTGTTTTTCACACCACCGGACGCCTTCGGCGAAGGAAGCATCGTTGCGGAACGTTACTTCAAACGCGCGCCATTCGGAACATCTCCCGCGAAGGTCGCGAGCACCGGCTTGCCGTCTTCTCCAACTGAAGCCGCCAGCAACATCCCGTTCGATTCGAGTCCGCGGAGCTTTCGAGGCGCTAGATTCGCAACGACGATTATCTTTCGTCCAATGACATCCTCGGGCGCATAGTGCTGCGCGATCCCCGCAAGAATTTGCCTCGGCTGCGACTCACCGAGATCCACGACCAATCTCAGAAGCTTGTCCGCCTTTGGGACCTTCTCCGCCTCAAGCACCGTAGCCGCACGAAGCTCGACCTTGACGAAGTCGTCTATAGTAATCACCTGAGCGGCGGGGGACGCAGGGACATCCGGAACCGCAGGCTTTCCTGCCCGCACCACAGTCGCCACTTTTTCTTGTTGGTCAGCGCTTAGGTTAGATTTAGATTGCTCATCAACAGGCGCAGCGACCTCGTCTTCAATCTCTGCCATGATTTTTCCCTTATCCAATTTCGGAAAAGCCGGACTGATTCGATCGATCTTTGCTACTTCAATCGGGTCGCCCCATTTAGCTTCATTCGGATTGAAGTGAAGAGGATCCCCTGCCAACCCCATTTGCTTCCAAATCTCTCGCGAAGTCTCGGGAAGCGCCGGTGCCACGAGAAGCACAAGGAGACGGAGCGACTCGTACGCGGTAGCAAGCACGCTCTCGAGTTGGCCACGCGAGGCGGGGTCTTTCGCAAGCTTCCACGGTTGATTGTCGGTGATGAATTTGTCCACGCGAGCGATACCAGCCCACGCCGCTTCAAGACCGCGCGAAAAGTTCAACACGGCGAACTCTTCATCGAAGCGCCGCTTCGCATCTTCGATTCGACCGGCCACGTCCGCTATCTCACTTTGCTGATCGCTGCTCGGACGCGGCGCCACGCCGTCGAAATAGTTTCTGACCATCGTGAGCGTCCGGCTCGCGAGGTTCCCGAGGCCGTCGGCAAGGTCCGAGTTCACTCGATCGATCAGCGCCTTATAAGTCACTTCTCCATCCTGTCCGAACGCAACCTCTCTCAAAAGAAAGTAGCGAATCAGATCAGGCGCGAAGTGGCGTTTCAACACTCCAAGATCGATGGCATTTCCCAGCGACTTACCCATTTTCTGACCGCCGCGCAGCAGCATCCCGTGTGCGTACACCGTGCGCGGCAGCTCGATTCCAGCAGCCATCAGGAACGCAGGCCAATGAACCGCGTGAAGTCGCAGGATGTCCTTACCAACGAGGTGCAGCGCCGGCCAGTACCGATCTAACTTTTCATGCTCATCACTCCCCCAACCGAGTGCGGTGATGTAATTGGAGAGCGCGTCGAACCAGACATAGATCGTGTGATTTGGATCTCCGGGAACCGGAATGCCCCACTTGACCGAGACGCGGCTTATGGAGAGATCTTTGAGACCACCCGAGACAAACGAGATCACTTCGTTGCGTCGAACATCCGGTTGCACAAACTCGGGATGCGCCGCGTAGTAATCCAGCAGCGGTTGTTGAAATGCCGAGAGGCGAAAGAAGTAGCTCTCCTCAGCAAGCCGCTCGAGCGGCCGCTCGTGAGTCGGGCACAACGGCTCGCTGGTTTTCTCATCGACGTCTTTGAACTCGTTGCAATTCGGGCAATACCAACCTTCGTAATGCGATTTGTAGATGTGACCTCGCTCATCGAGTATTCGCCAGAGCTTTGCGACCGCAGCTTCGTGACGAGGATCAGTCGTTCGAATCCATTGATCGTATTCGATTCCGAGCGGAGCAAACGCGGTTTTGAATTCAGCGACAATTTCATCGACGTGCTTCGTGACTTCAACGCCCCGGGCTGCAGCCGCGCGTTCGATATTGATTCCGTGTTCATCAGTGCCGGTAAGGAAGTACGAGTCGACACCGCGCTGGCGATAGAAGCGTGTAAGGGTATCGGCGACCAACGTAGGATACGCGTGCCCAATGTGTGGCTTTGCGTTGACGTAGAAAATCGGTGTGGTTACGTAGAAGGTTTTTTCTCCCATCGTGAAAATGTACCGTAGACTGTCCAGTCTGCGGGATGACGTTAATCGGACGCGTTACTTTCAAATGCTCCGCAGACTGGACAGTCTACGGTGCATCCGGCTCATCTATTGTGACCTCTTATAAGCGACATCGCCTCCGCGCGAGTGCGCTGGTCTTTCAGAAACCCGCCCCTCAAGGCGCTTGTGACTGCCTTAGCGCCAGGCTTCTTGATGCCGCGCATCTCTATGCACATATGCTCGGCTTCAATGACAACCATCACGCCGGTCGGGCGCAGCATCTCGTCGAGCAGGTCTGCGATCTCGGTCGCGAGGCGTTCTTGAATCTGAGGCTTGCGAGCCATTAAGTCAGCTACGCGTGCCAGCTTCGACAGTCCAACTATTCGCCCGTCCTTCGGGATATAAGCAATGTGCGCTACGCCGAAAAACGGTAATAGGTGATGCTCGCAGATTGAGTACAGCGGTATGTCTTTGACTATCACCATCTCGTCGTGAGTTTCGGCCGGAATGACGTGCAGGAACTCACGCGGGTCGTCGTGCAACCCGGCGCAGATCTCTTCATACATCAGCGCGACGCGGCGCGGTGTCTCGTCGATCCCCGGGCGGGTTGGGTCTTCGCCGATGCCTTCGAGGATCAGCCGGACGCCGGCCTCCACCTTGGAATGATCGAACGAATTGCGTCCAGCCGGTGCTCCCTTTTCGTTCTTCTTTGAGTTAGCCATCCTGTCCGTTTCTTCTTCGAAATGCAGCGATTGCGGCAGCTTGCACTTCAATCAGAGGCGTCTTTGACTCATTCGCAAGCCGCCCGCAGTCCTCGTATTCAGGTTGAAAGTGTAACGTGCGAGCGCCGTCACGCGCTACCTTGATCCTCACCGCCCCGTATTCTGTATCTACCGTTTCGATCACGCGGTCGAGCACGCGCCGATTCGCGATGTAATGACGAATACCAAGGGTTGTCGTCTCTGAAAACAACAAGCCGATCATCGTCTCGGCGTCGGCGGGCTTGCATAGGACTGTGAGCAAAACACCCGGTCTGTCCTTCTTCATCTGAGCCGGAATGAGGAAGACGTCGAGAGCGCCGAGCGCGAAGGCTCGTTCCATCACGAATCCGAAGACCTGCGGGTTCATATCGTCGATGTTCGTTTCTACCACGGTAACGCTGTCGTCCGAACTCGGGATGGGGGCTTCTGCCATCTCACCGATCATCAGTCGAAGCGCATTCGGGAAGCTCTTAGGATCGCGTGAGCCGGCGCCGTAACCAACCTTCGTCAGGTTCATCTGCGGCAACGCTCCGAATTCCTCACATAGGGTCGCGACGATAGCGGCCCCGGTTGGAGTAACGAACTCGCCTTCGATCTCACCTGCGTATACCGGCGCGCCTCGCAGAAGCTCCGCAGTGGCCGGAGCCGGGATCGGCAGCCGCCCATGTTCGGTATCGATCAAACCAGCGCCCACTCGCAGGGGTGAACAATAGAAGCGATCGACGCCGAGCAGCTCAAAACCGATCATCGCTCCCACAGTGTCGACGATCGAATCAACCGCGCCGACTTCGTGAAAGTGAACTTTGTCCGGTGTGGTCCCGTGAACGCGAGCTTCCGCGCCGGCCAGGCGTTCGAACACCGCGATCGACCGCGATTTAGTGGTGTGGGAAAGGCTCGATGCAATAATGATCGCACGAATGTCAGCAAGCGACCTGGCCGGCTGTTCTCGCGAGTCTACTTCGACATCGAACTTCGTTGCTGAGATGGAGCCTCGCCGGACGGGACCGCTTTTTATTTCGTATCCCCTCAGATTCAAAGACGACAATTGCGTCATTAGTGATTCCAGATCGACGCCCAAATCAAGCTGAGCGCCGATAGTCATATCGCCGCTGACTCCCGCGAAGCAGTCGAAGTAAACAACGCGCATCACAGCACTCCTAAAATGACCTTAGCGAGCCTTGCGGTCCTTTGCGACCTTTGCGCTAAGGAATTCATGTTCCCGCGCAAAGCTCGCCAGGGACCGCAAAGCTCGCCAGTTTCAAGCCGGAAAGTCCCTTTGATTCTTCACCGGACTCGGATCATGCGGGTCGTGAGCGGTTCGCCAGAGGTCTCATACTGAGTCGACAGCATTCATCAAAGAAGACTCTTAACCATTAAGTAGCCGTCATCACCGCTTGTATAATAACGCGGCATCCGCCGAACAATCTTATAACCGAGATTCAAATAAAGACGCTGCGCTGCGGCGTTCGAGGTGCGAACTTCGAGCCGAACCGTCGATACTCCGCGCCGAAGAAAGCCCTGCTCGACCTCGTACATCAAATGTCGCCCGTGACCGAGCCTTCGATGTTCCGGAGCGACTCCAAGCGCCACCACGTGTCCGGTGTTATCCGGTTCGATCATTCCGACTACGAAAGCGATCATCTCGTCCGTATGTAAAACTGCTTTGTGGCAAACCGATTGAACGTGGGACAGCAGATAGCGGATCGTTTCACGGTCGTAAGCCTCGCCGTCCGAAAAGCAGCGTTGATCGAGCCGCCAGCATTCGTTGAGATCACCTTGCCCCATCGGCATCACAACGGAGCGAGCCGCCGCGACTATGTACTGGTCCATCTTTTCTTTTCGCCGCCTCGGCCACATTTCGGTGCGAATGCTAAACGCAAACGGTTTGTAATGATCTTCTGAGATTTGGTTGCAACATCCGAACGTGCTCGCTGGATCAGGTTTATTATACTTCAACAGATCGATTCGCGCAGCAACTGATTTTCTGGCTTGTTTTTTCTGGACCGCAGCCGGGGCCGGTCGCGATCGATCAGTTTTTGCGATGAATTGACTTCTCACACTCGCTCAAATACGCTTGCGAAACATTGTAGAGCCAAGCCTGTTGGGCCATATATGGTAGAGATAGACGGTGCGTCACTTACGCTCGAACAAACAGCCGCCGTCGCGGACGGTGCACAAGTGTCGCTGGCTGGCGGGGCCAGAAGCCTGATCGCGCGAGCGCGCAGCTTTGTTGAAGAAATCATCGCGCGCGGCGAGGTCGTCTACGGCATCAACACTGGTTTCGGCGCGCTTGCAGACGTTTCGATTCCTCACGAAAAACTTCGCGAGCTTCAAGTCAATCTGGTTCGCTCCCATTCGTGTGGGGTCGGCGAGCCGCTTCCGGAGCGAGCCGTTCGCGCGATGATGCTTCAGCGAGCAAACGTGCTCTCGAAGGGTTATTCGGGTTGCCGGGTAGAAGTCATTGAGGCACTTCTTGCCATGCTTAATGCGCGGGTACACCCGGTGATCCCCTCACGCGGGTCGGTGGGAGCATCGGGCGATCTCGCCCCGTTAGCTCACCTCGCGCTGGTGGTCATCGGCGAGGGTGAAGCCGTCTACGGCGCCAGCCGAATAAGCGGCGGAGATGCGCTTGCGGCTGCCGGCATCTCAGCGATCACATTGGAAGCGAAAGAGGGGCTCGCGCTCCTGAATGGAACGCAGGCGATGACCGCCGTAGGCGTGCTGGCTCTACTCGACGCGGAGCGATTGGCGGCCGCGGCAGATGTCGCGGGGGCGATGTCGCTGGAAGCGCTAAAGGGAACGCCGGTCGCTTTCGATCACAAGATTCACGCGGTGCGACCCCATCCCGGGCAGATCAGAAGCGCCCGGCGTTTGCGCGAACTAATCGAAGGCAGTGAGATTCGGGAGTCACATCGCGACCACGGTGTTGATCCTCGTGTGCAGGACGCTTATGCGATCAGGTGCATGCCGCAGGTGCATGGCGCCGTGCGCGATTCCCTCGCTCACGCGCGTCGCATCCTGGAAATCGAGATCAACAGCGCGACGGACAATCCTTTGATCTTTCCCGAGGCGGGTGAAGTGTTGTCGGGTGGCAACTTTCACGGCGAGCCGATCGCCTTGACGCTGGACTACGCCGCGATCGCGATTGCCGATCTTGGCACGATATCGGAGCGCCGCGTTGAACGGCTGGTCAACCCGGATCTGTCGGGTTTGCCTGCGTTCCTCACAGCAAATCCTGGAATGAACTCCGGAATGATGATCGCGCAGATCGTGGCTGCTTCGCTCATAGCGGAAAACAGCGTACTCGCACATCCTGCTTCGGTGACAAATCTGCCGACCTCGGGGAACAAGGAGGATCACGTGAGCATGGGCATGACTTCGGCGCTGAAGTTCGCTCAAATCGTAAAGAACGTCGAGATGATTCTCGCCATCGAGTTAATGTGTGCGGCGCAGGGATTGGAATTTGTGAAACCGCTCAAGCCGGGTCCTCGACTTGCCGACGCATACTCACGCGTGAGGGAAGCGGTTCCCTCAATTGAGCGCGACACTCCGTTATCGGGGTACATTGAATCCCTTGTTCCGGTTGTTCGACGTATCGGTGAAGTGTGATCGTCTGCAGAGATCGACGAAGAGTTGTCTCCAGTGAATAACTGAATTCGCAATGATGGTCCGTGCAGCGTGTCAACCAAACATCAAAATCATTCCGTGATACACGCACAGGCACAGATAGATTCCGACCACGAGCTTTATTCCCAACCGCGCGGTTCGCAGATGTGAAAAGTTGTAGCAGATCAGTAGACCAAAAGCCGTGACGCTCATCTTTACCAGAAAAAACAACACGGCGTTTTGATGAATCAGCGAAGCCATCAGGGGGTTGCCTTCCGCCGCTACTCCGCGACCAATGTGCTGCATCGTGGCAACGGCGTCGTAACCTGACATCGCGATAGCTGCAAGAACGTACGTAAACAACCTGGAATTCTGAAAGGGGACAGCCAACCTTACCATGTTAGACCTCTTCTGCTCAGTCTTCTTACACGCGCGAACGGGAATGGGGCTCCCAAATTTCGCGCGCTTCAGCGTCACTTCACTATCAAATGCTAAGCCACGGCCAACCATACTATCAACCGCGCGCTGGATGCAATAACCCGGCCGGGGCATAATTCAACTTCGCCGAAAGCGGGTTGAGATATTTCGAGCAAGCGCGTTGTGCTACCATTCCGTCCCGTTTATAACTTTGCTCTAGTATCACGAAATACTAAATAGTGGCTGCATTTCAAACCCGGCTGCAGGAAAATAAGTCATGAGCCAAGCTAGAAGAATAACGGCGCCGCGCGGCCACGAAATCAGCTGCAAGGGCTGGCATCAGGAAGCCGCGCTTCGGATGCTGATGAACAATCTGGATCCGGAGGTGGCTGAAAAGCCCGGCGAGTTGATTGTCTATGGCGGCACCGGCAAGGCCGCGCGCGACTGGCAATCGTTTGACGCAATCGTAAGTTCACTGCGCCAGCTTGAAAACGATGAGACCCTGCTCGTTCAATCAGGCAAGCCGGTCGGCGTCTTCAGAACGCACGAATACGCGCCTCGCGTTTTAATCGCGAATGCGAATCTCGTAGGCCAGTGGTCGAATTGGAATGAGTTTCATCGGCTCGAGCGGATGGGCTTGACGATGTATGGACAGATGACCGCCGGTTCGTGGATCTACATTGGCAGTCAGGGAATAGTCCAGGGTACCTTCGAAACATTTGCCGCGGCCGCTGCAAAACACTTCGGCGGATCACTCGAAGGCAAACTGATCGTGTCGGGCGGGATGGGAGGGATGGGAGGCGCTCAGCCGCTTGCGGCTACGATGAACGGCGCATGCTTTCTCGGCGTCGACGTCGATCGGGCGCGCATCGAGAAGCGGCTCAACACCGGCTACTGCGATCAAATAGCAACGGACCTCGACGCGGCGCTGGACATCATCAATGAAGCTCGCTCGAAAGGTGAAGCGATCTCGGTTGGCCTGGTAGGCAACTGCGCTGACGTCATACCCGAGCTTGCAAGGCGAGAGATCGTGCCTGATGTATTGACCGATCAAACCAGCGCACACGATGCGCTGAATGGCTATGTTCCCAACGAACTCAGTATTGAAGAGGCCGATCTGCTCAGGCGAGAGAATCCCGACGAATACATTCGCCGCTCAATGAATGCGATGGCCTCGCACGTCGCCGCAATGCTCGAGCTAAAGCGAAAAGGGGCGGTGACTTTTGACTACGGCAACAACATCCGTACTCAGGCGAAGCAAGCCGGCCTGGAAGCCGCATTCGAGATCCCGGGCTTCGTGCCCGAATACATTCGACCGCTCTTTTGCCAGGGTCGCGGCCCATTTCGGTGGGTCGCGCTCTCGGGTAACCCGGAAGACATTCGCAAAACCGACGATCTCGCGCTCGAGCTCTTCCCAGACGATCAAGTGCTGTCACGCTGGCTGAAGCTGGCAAGCGAGCGCGTAAAGTTTCAGGGCTTACCCGCGAGAATATGCTGGCTCGGGTACGGCGAGCGCGCCGAGTTTGGCGAGGCGATGAACGACATGGTTCGAACCGGCAAGCTTGAGGCACCGATAGTCATCGGGCGCGATCATCTAGATACGGGATCGGTTGCATCCCCCTATCGCGAGACGGAAGGGATGCGTGACGGCTCAGACGCGATCGCCGACTGGCCTTTGTTGAATGCGATGTTGAATACAGCGTCCGGCGCGAGCTGGGTTTCGATTCACAACGGCGGAGGAGTCGGGATTGGTTATTCGCTTCATGCGGGACAAGTGACCGTAGCCGACGGAACTGAAGACGGAGCACGACGCTTGAATCGCGTTCTCACCAATGACCCCGGTATTGGAGTCGCGAGACACGTGGACGCTGGGTATGAGGACGCAATCCAAACAGCAAGGGAGAAGCACATCAAGATACCTGGGAATCGTGAATCGTGAATTGTGAATTGTGAATTGTGAATTGTGAATTGTGAATTGTGAATCGTGACGAGTTACGAATCAGCTTTCTTTGTTCTTAAGGTAATGACTAAGGTACCTGGGAATCGTGAATCGTGAATCGTGAATCGTGAATTGTGGCTTTTTTCCAGACATCCAGCTTTTCGTGAGGGCGCACTATTTCTCTTCCGTCTCGTCACGACTTACGATTCACGATTCACGATTCACGCCGCCTTCGGTAAGCTCGAATGAAGAATGTCTTGTCTCCGATCTGGAGATTTGGATCGTGATCCGGTCCGAAGATCGCGCACTCCTCGTAGTTCTTGTCGATCCAGTTCATAAGTACCTGACAGTAATCACGTCCGAACACTTTCGGTCCAAACTCCGAAGTCGGTCGATTCGTCACGAAAATGAGTCTCGTGTTGGATTCCTCCAGTTGATAGATGGCTCGTCGCTCGCCGTCGACGTCAAGATAGCCGGGCGTTGTGATTTCTTCTCGCAGCGGGTTCGGCCGGTAGGTAAAGAAGTTAAGTGAGGTTCCTTCGGGCATAACCGCGACCGGCTCGCCTTCGACCGTTTCGCGCTTGATCAGGGTGATAGCTTCCTTCATCGCCTCGCCAACATCAGGAATTGTCAGCATCGTTCCGCGGTCGGTTTTCAGCACAAACGTGTTCTTATCGACAAATCGATATGAGAGGAGCCCGGCTGTCAACAACGCGTCGGTCAGTATCAACCCGATCGCTATGTTTCGGGCGAGGCTTCTGGTCCGGCGCTCGCGAAACAGGTCGGCAAATGAATGCGCCCAGGCATAAGTAAAAATGATGACCGAAGCCGGCAACAAGTACGAGCTGTAGGCTCCGCCGCTGCGCACCCTGAGAATCACTCGAGCGAGGCTCGCCAGGGCATAAACAAGGATAATCAGCAGCACTATTGTCCGCGGGTTGAACACTCCGTTTGAAATCTGTCTTCGGTGTCGCGCGAACTCCAGACCGAGCAAGCCGAGCAACAAAAGCGGCATCGCCAGATAAGGACCCGTCTCCCAGGCCAGCGAACCGGCAAACGGTATCAAAACGAAGACTAGAATCGAGGCCCCCAGTAATAACCAGATCTGGCCGTAGCTCGCTCGGCCCGCATCGCTAACGCTGAGATCACCAATCGCGACGCGCGCCGCCGCCGCTGTCTTCCTGCGACGCGTCAGCAACAAGCTTATTGCGCCGATGGTGACCGCAAGCGACACGAGCCGCGCCGCCGCCCCGAACATTTGAATTATTGACTGCACCGGCTGATCGAATCCGGATACCCGTTTGTTGAAATAAACCAGATCCGGAGGCAGGTGACGTAGAAAAAGTAAACTGTCTTCGGCGAGCGTTCGCCACCCAACCACCGAGCCGATGTATCCGTAAACAACAAGAACAACTAAGGCCGCTGGAGTGATAAATATTACTCCTGAAATGATTGCTCGCCGCGTACTGGGGTAGCCCGAAAGCACCACCGCGATTACACCCGCGCAGAGCGCCGCGAGTCCCATCTCCGTCTTCGCCAAGGTGGCCAGACCTGCGGTTAAGCCCGCCACCAATAAGGACGCGGAGGCGCGTCGAGTTAATGCCCCGGGGACTCGGCGCTCAGGGCTCTCCGGCGACGCTACTTCCACAAATCGAATGAGCAGCGCCAGAGTTGCCAGTCCGAGCGCGCAACCGTGAAGCGCTGAATAAGAGTAAGGCAAGACATAATTGCCGGCTTGCTTGAAAGCGCACAGCCACATCACGCTCAAAGTCGCCGCCGTCGACGCTGCGGGTCCCATAAGCCGGCGCGATAACCAGTAGACCAACGCGAGAATCATTATCGCCGTCACAATGCCGTCACCGTAAAGCACGCCAAGCGAGGGACCAAATAAACGATAGAGCGTCGCGTTGATATAAGGAGAAAGCGGGCCGTAGATGTGGCGCACCTGGGAATACAGCATCTCACCGCGCACGAGTCGAAGCGGTTGATTCATCTCGCGTCCGCAGTCTACGAGCGGGTTGCCCCATCGGTCCCATGAAACGGCGAGTCCTCCGGCAAAGGACACGGCGGTGAAGGCAACCCACGGTAGGTCGCGTTTGTCTATCTGAGTGGCCACGATGAAGGGCGATTATAGGCGAAGTCCGCTTCACTGACAATTACTAAGTGGCTTGCGAATATCGCCTGATTTATCCGGCTGCCGGAACCTGCGCGGCAGGCGATTCGTCGAAACTCTCACTCGTCGCGTGGGGCGGTGTCGAGCACTCTGATCCGCGTCTCGGATTCGTCCAGGAACTTTGTAGTTTGCTCGGTGACACTCGGCTTCTCTGGCGCCAGCTCCGGTGTCAGCTCAGTAGTTTGGTCTGACCTCGACGACGGTGCTTGGCCCGGCCTTGCACGGGGTGCCATCGCGCGCAGGTATGGATAACACATCAAGCCGACTCCAAGAAAAAGTAGCAGCAACGTGATCGGGAGGAGGTAAGGAGTGAATTCTCCGGCAACTTGAATATGTTCGTTCCAGAGAATCTTCAAACTTGATCCCGCCGCAAGGGCCGCAAGCGACAGAATCATTCCCCAGATCAGCATCGCTCGATCTCGTCCGGCCAATGTTTGTTTGGGTGTTTCCGGTTTCGCAATGTTCTGCCCGCTGATGAGGCTCGCAACCGGCTCTAACTCGAGCCCACATGAACGGCAGAACTTTTGGGCCTTTGGCGCTTCGGCTGAGCAATTTGGACAGTACATGCGGGACCTCGTTATAAAAACTCGATCGCGTCCGCACCCAACGCACTTGTGGGCGCACAGTTTCCTATCTTGCCGAAGAGGAACTCGAGCTACAGATAATCCGCCTTGATCAACTGGTCGCGACGAAAACCATGAAACAGTCTGTACAAAATCAAATAGAAAAAAGGCGAACGAAACTCATGATAATGACGCAGCATATCAAGCGACAGATGGAGCATGTAGCCTGACAACAATCCGAACAAGAACGGCGTGCGCAAGTAGATCGTCACAATCGCGATGGCGGCAAGCAATTCGTAGGAGTGAAATACCAGCGGCAACCGAAGCAGCTTGCGAGGCCGAAGCTGATTGATCACCCAGGCTCGTAGCCCCCTGGTTGCCCCGCTGCTATCGTCCTGTTCCTTTCTTCGTCTGAAGGGAGCTCCGTGGCGGATCGACCATAACTGATCGATGACGTGATCGGAATCAATCAAGAACCCTCCCGCCATTGCGCCTACCAGAGCCGCGCCGGACCCGGTTGCCCAATAGAGAGCGCCTCCTGCCGCCAGCGATGACCAGAAATGATGTTTCGCCTTCATCCGTCTCCTGGCACTTGCCGGCGAGCAGTATACTCGAACGCTCCGCGCGATTGATAGGAATGCTCCCGAGGCTAGTGTCTTCGCGCAAAGCGACGTAGCGTGCTCACAACATTTGGTGTAGTCTTTGGGAGTTCTCACCAGCGTGTCTCGTCGTCGGTAGCTCGTCTTCGGTAGAACGACCAGTGGTACCCTAACCCCCTTGCCAGGAAACTCGACTTTGGTTGAACTTCACTCGAAAGGATAACGGGCAACGGCATAGTGCCCGCTTCGCTTAAGAGGCAATGCTTTCAAGATCAAGGTTTTCGAGGTCTGCTTCTCCGCGCGTAATGTTTGTGTTGTCGCTAGCCTGTTTGCTCTTTGTTGTAAAGGAGGCTAGCGCACAAGAGTTAAGCCAGGAGTTAAGCAACGACACGCTGCGGCTGCGTCTTGCCGTCACGCCGGAAGGCGTTCCCGTCATCCAGGAAGCACAGTGGAAGGCGACCGGAGAGACAGCCTTTCGTGACCTAGGCACGCCTGGTGGTCTCGGAAGGTGGCTGCCGGACACTCTGATTCCGTTGCAGGCACAGAGCCCGGCCCCGACCTGGAGCATTAAGGACGGCGAGGACTTCACGACCGCTGAGGCGACCTGCAATCTCCTTCGCAAGATGAGCATTACCTGGGTAGTGGAGGTGCCAAAAGAGGGACAACTGATTCGTCTGCACATCAGGCTGACCAATCGCGGAAAAAAATCACAGCTAGTCGAGTCGTTCCCGGCCTGGTGCGCAAGTTGGAGCCTCGACGGTCCGCAACAGGTCCGCTGGTGGCAGTCCCTGTCCTACGCTCCTACTGAACAGGCACTGAGCGCCGACAGCAGAATTCGTCTTGGCAGCACTGTTCACAGCTCTGACGATTTGGACGGTGGGGTTGCTCCTTATTGGATTGTGCGGGGTCAGAGTAGTCGGATTTATTTCGGATTGCAGTGGTGTGGCGGCTGGTCGGCAAAGTTGGATGGGCTTGGCAATGGATTCGCTTTTTCCGCTTTTCTTCCATCCCAAGAAACGCAGCTTGTTCTCAACGGAAGCGAAACGGTCGACGGCCCGGTCTTGTTGGTGACGCCGATGTCAGGCACGGATGAAGCCGGAACCCGGGCTCTCTGGATGAGGCAACGATTGGCGCTCGCGCATAAGCTCTACGGTGGACCGCCTCCCGCGTTCACACTTTCTTACAATACCTGGTATGCAATTCGTCAACAGGTTGACGATAACTTCCTCAACGCGCAATTCGCAGCGATGACGCCTTACGACTTCGACGCCTTCGTCGTCGACGCCGGGTGGTTTCCGCGGGGTCGCTGGAAACCCGACCCGGCGAAGTTCAATCCAGGCGAGATGGCGCAGATGCTGGCTGCACTGAAGGCAAGCGGTGTGATGTCCGGTTTGTGGTCGTCGCCACAATACGCTACCGACTCGGATACTGTCAGCGGACTGCAGATCGAACAGCCCGGAGTCTTTTCAAAGTACTTTGGCGGATACCTTGTTGATCTGTCCACGCAGGCGTTTACCGACTTTCTGACCGGTCACATTCACACGATGCGAGCCAAGTACTCCATCGATTATTGGAAATACGATCAGGCGCTATTTGCGGAAGAGACGCGCGCCGGAGCCTTCAGAAATGTCGTTGGTTTCCAGAACGCCTTGCAGGCAGTGCGAAAAGAAAACCCCGATCTCTTCATCGAGAATTGCGAGCTCGGCGGGCGAATGATAAATGAGTTCACGATGCTGCTCACTCAAAACAGTTGGCTCAAAGACGCCGGCATCAATGGGCTCGAGCACGCTCGAGGGAACATCAGCGACGCCCTCAACGCGATGGAGTTCGTCTTTCCGTGGGCGGCGCTACGGTTCACCAATAATCTGGAGACAATGGATCCGAACGATGACGAATTGACGCGGTTGTATTGCCGGAGCGCGATGGCGGGGACCTGGGGGATCTCAACCGACCTGACGAAGCTTAGCGAGCGCCAACGAACAATCGTCTTGCAGGAGATCGAAAACTATCGACGGTTGAATCGCTCAAAATACTCATGCACCTATGATCTCTATCAACCCGGCGACACCGCCGATTCCGCGGGAGTCACTTTCTACGCGGGGAGACGGCTGAGAGCGGGCGCCCTGGTGTACCGTTGGCAGCGCATGGGAGAGTTCGATCAACACGTCGCATTGCAAAAGCTAAAACCCTGGGCGACCTATCGCGTGATAGACGTCGACGCAGGAACCGAGGTCAGCGCTTCGGGTGCCGACCTTCTCAGCAACGGCGTAACGGTTCATTTCATCGCGCAACGGCTCTCTGCCCTCCTGTTGATTGAGCCCGGGCACGAGGAGGCAGCGCAGCAGTAGGACTCTGTAGAAAATGAGCAAACTCGATTCAGAACAGTCGGACATTCTTTTCAAACGCGCGCAGGAAGTAATACCTGGCGGGGTGAACAGTCCCGTCCGTGCGTTTCGAGCAGTCGGCCGCGCGCCTTTGTTTATTCGCGAAGCCTCCGGCGCAACCATCACTGATGTTGACGACAACAGTTATATTGATTACGTAGGCTCATGGGGGCCGATGATCCTCGGGCACGCGCACCCTGTCGTTATCGAAGCCATTCGAGAAGCGGCCGGGCGTGGAACAAGCTACGGCGCGCCCACTGAATTAGAGGTCGCGCTTGCGGACGAGATAATCTCAGCGTTTCCATCCATCGAACGCGTGCGCCTGACCAGTTCCGGCACTGAAGCCGCGATGAGCGCGATTCGCCTCGCTCGCGGATTCACAGGCCGCGACCGCATAGTGAAGTTCGACGGCTGCTATCACGGTCACAGCGACAGCTTGTTGGTGAAGGCGGGCTCGGGGCTCGCTACGTTTGGAACGCCCGATAGCGCCGGCGTGCCCGCGGACCTTGCTCGTCACACGATTGTAGTTCAATACAACGACGCCGATTCTCTAGCCAAAACCTTTGAAGAACAGAAAAGCGAAATTGCTTGTGTGATCATCGAACCGGTCGCGGGCAACATGGGTTGCGTCCAGCCTCGCGCGGGTTACCTCGAAGCTGTCCGTGAAATCACATCACATCACGGCGCGCTCTTGATCTTCGATGAAGTGATTAGCGGGTTTCGCGTTGCGTACGGCGGCGCTCAGGAATTGTACGGCGTGAAGCCCGACTTGACCTGTCTGGGCAAGATCATCGGTGGAGGCTTGCCGGTCGGCGCCTTCGGTGGCCGGGCCGACGTGATGGACAAGCTGGCGCCGCTGGGCCCGGTCTATCAAGCGGGCACGCTGTCGGGAAACCCGCTCGCGGTGACTGCGGGGCTCGCGATCTTGAAGTTATTGAAAGAGTCAAATCCTTACGAACAACTCGAGCGTCTCGGTTCGAAGCTCGAGAAAGGCTTCAGAGCGGCCGCTGCAGAAGCAGGCATTCCGGCGACGATTAATCGAGTCGGCTCGATGCTGACAGCGTTCTTCACTGAACGTCCGGTGACCGATTGGCCCAGTGCGAAGAGATCAGATACAGATCGATACGCTCGTTACTTCCGAGCGATGCTTGAAGAAGGAATCTATCTGGCGCCGTCACAATTCGAATGCGCGTTCGTCAGTCTCGCGCACACTGATGAATTGATAGAGAAGACCATCAAGGCTGCGCGGTTGGCGATGCAGGTCCTGAGCAGTTGACTCGAGTTTCGCCCTTCGTCACGCGAGTACGTATCGCCCTGATTTCCTTACCGATTAGTCAAGCGTGGGTCAAGTTATTGGTCAAGCGTGAGTCAAGTTATTAGTCAAGCGCGCCTATGCCAATGCCCACAACTCTGAAAGCACTTCGGCTTGTTCGAGCACCGTTTGTGTCGCCTTCTCTTGTTTGTCAGGCGGGTAACCATACTTCCGCAGGATGCGTTTGACGATGACGCGCAGTTGGGCTCGCACGTTTTCGCGCACGGTCCAGTCGATGGTGACGTTCCTCTTCACCGTTTCAACCAACTCGCGAGCGATCTGAACCAGCGTCGGTTCGCCCAACACCTTGACCGCGCTGTCGTTGACCTCAAGCGCGTCGTAGAAGGCCAGCTCGTCTTCGCTCAAGTCGAGCGCCTCGCCGCGGGCGTTAGCCTCGCGCATCTGTTTCGCGAGCGCGATCATCTCCTCGATCACAAGCGCTGCCTCGATCGCTCGGTTCTGGTATTTCCGAACAGCCTGCTCAAGCAACTCTGCGAAAGAGCGAGCCTGCACGATGTTGCGCCGCGAGCGCGTCCTGATCTCCCCGGAGAGAAGCTTGCGCAGTAATTCGATCGCGAGGTTTCGCTGTGGCATGTCACGCACCTCTGAGAGGAACTCATCGGAGAGAATCGAGATGTCAGGCTTCTTCAACCCCGCCGCGGCAAAGATGTCCACCACTTCGTCCGACACCATAGCCTTCGAAATGATCTGCCGGATTGCGTGATCCAGCTCCTCGTCGGTCTTGCGCTCGCCGGGCGTGCTCTTCGCCAGCACTGCCCGCACCGCCTGGAAGAAGCCTACGTCGTCGCGGATGCGCATCGCTTCTTCGTGGGGCACGGCCAGCGCGAAGCCCTGCGAGAGTTCCGTTACCGCTCTCAGCAATCGGGCCTTCCCGTCTTCCAACGCGAGAACGTGTTCCTGGGCGGCGGGTAGTAGCGACAATCGCTGCTGCGAAGTGCCTGTGATCCATAATGACCAATCGAAGCCGTTTGTACTCAGCCGCGTCCATGTTGTTGCGCAGCGCATCGGCGGCCTGCCAGAGCTTGGCTTCGAAGCCGACGTTCGCGGCCGAACTATTAGACGAACGAGAATTGTTATCTTTCACTCTCGGCAAGCATCACCTCTCAGGGAATGATCACGCCAGTTGACTCACTGTCGGCGTTAAGGAGCGAGTAGGCTAGTCTACACTTGATTCCTTGCCCGTTCCAACTCAAGTTCAGCCTCGTTTGACAGTCTCCGATCTGACTCATTGCGATGAACATCCAACCCTGAAGTGCTCGGCATGGAGTTTGGAGATCTGAGGGCAATCCCAACGGGGATTGCGTCTCAGAGCCCAAGGTTGCGGTACTCGGCTACCTTGGGACATCGATCGCGATAAGTCTCAACCCCACAGGGGTTGTGCCTCCGATGACTCACGCCGAAAACGTGGCAAGTTGTGAAGTGACTACCGCCGATCGCAACCCTTTCAGGGTTGCCTTGAACATCTGAGTCGCGCCGACATTCTCCACCAGTCCGTAACCCAGGGTAGCCGAGTACGGTAACCCTGGGCTGTACGTCCCGACCCCTTCGGGGTCGCACCCCCACACTAAAGTTCTGATTGCCTATTACCGAAAGTAGTCGGGGACTCAGACCTCTTGAATCGAGGCGAGTGCCACTCTTAATCCCTGGGATGTAATTTATCGAGAGGTTGACCATCCCTTCACCTATCCCGTTTAATTACTCATTAACTTCACCGTCTAAAATTCTAATGACTGAACTCCCAAAAGCTTATGAACCCCACAGCGCCGAGCAGAAGTGGTATGACATCTGGAACTCTCGCGGATACTTTAAGCCTCTTCTTTCTCATGTTGACCGACCGATTTACTGTATTACTATTCCGCCGCCTAACGTCACCGGCGCGCTTCATATCGGTCACGCGCTTACTTACTCCATCCAGGACGTGCTGATTCGGTGGAAACGGATGCAGGGCTACAACACGCTTTGCGTGCCGGGCACCGACCACGCCGGCATAGCTACGCAGAACGCCCTCGAGAAGCAATTGAAGGCGGAAGGACTCTCCAGGCACGATCTCGGCCGCGAAAAATTCATCGAACGGACGTGGCAATGGGTCCACGAATACGGCGGCGTAATTCTCTCTCAGCTTCAGCGCCTGGGCTGCTCGTTTGATTGGGACCGAACACGCTTCACGATGGACGAGGGCTACATCGCCGCGGTGATGGAATGCTTCGTCCGCTGGTGGGAGAACGATCTGATTTATCGCGGCAAGCGTGTCATCAACTGGTGCCCGCGATGCCTCACCGCGATCTCGGACATCGAAGTCAACCACGAGGATCGACCTGGAAAGCTTTATCACATTCGCTATCCGTTCAAGGACGGCTCGGGTCTCGTTGTAGTTGCGACAACGCGTCCCGAAACCATGCTCGGAGACACCGCGGTTGCGGCTAATCCGGCGGACGAGCGATACAAAGCGTTGTTTGGGCAGATGCTCGTGTTGCCCCTTGTCGGGCGTGAGATCCCGCTGGTAGCCGATGACTACGCAAGATCCGAGTTCGGGAGCGGAGCGGTAAAGATTACTCCGGCTCACGACGCCAACGACTTCGAAGTCGGGACGCGGCACAACCTGGAGAAGGTCATCGTAATCGACGAGCACGGCAGAATGACCTCTGAAGCAGGCGAGGCCTACGCCGGACTCGATCGTTATGAAGCACGCGAACGCGTGTTGCAGGATCTAGCCGCGCAAGACCTGATAGAGAAGATAGAAGATTACGTTGTGCCCGAAGCGACCTGTGATCGATGCCACACAGTCATTGAGCCTCTATTATCCGAGCAATGGTTCGTTCGAATGAAGGAGCTCGCTCAACCGGCTATCGACGTGGTCAAGCAGGGGCGAGTCACGTTCATTCCCGAGCGATACGAGAAGACCTACCTCGAGTGGATGGAGAACATTCGAGACTGGACTATCTCTCGCCAGTTGTGGTGGGGGCATCGGATTCCGGTGTGGACTACAGAGGACGGCGAGTACATAGTTGCGCGCTCTGAGAAGGAGGCGATGGAGAAAGCAGCCGGCCGCGCGATAAAGCAAGACGAAGACGTACTCGATACGTGGTTCTCGTCAGGGCTGTGGCCACAGGCGGTGTTGGGTTGGCCGCAGCAGACCGAAGATCTAACGGCGTACTATCCGACTTCAGTGCTTTGCACTGCTCGCGACATTATTTATTTGTGGGTGTCGAGAATGATTATGTCGGGCCTGTACTTCATAAAGGATATCCCGTTTGATGACGTTTACATCTACGCAACGGTACTTGACGAGTTTGGCAAGCCGCAGAGCAAATCCCGCGGCAACGGGGTTGATCCGCTCGAAGTGATCAAGCTTTACGGAACGGACGCGCTGCGATTCGCTCTTCTTGTGCGCGCGGCTCGAGGCCAGGACATACGCTTCGCGAAGATTGAGAAGGACCGTCAACCGCAGGTTGAGGAAGCTCGTAACTTCGCTAACAAGATCTGGAATGCATCACGCTTTGTGTTGATGAACCTGGGTGAGTCGGCTGATATTGAGCCGCGATGGGTGCCATCCGATGCGCTCGCGGATCGCTGGATACTTGCTGAGTTGAACTCGACTATCGAGCAGGTCACCAGCGCGCTCGACGAATACCGGCTCAACGAAGTTGCGCAGACTCTCTACCACTTCTTCTGGGATTCGTTCTGTGACTGGTACATCGAGCTGAGTAAATCGCTGGTCGCGTCGAAAGAAAATACTGAAGAAGCAAAGGCGGCTCGTTGCAGGATTGTCTACGTGCTCGAGACCAGTTTGCGATTGCTGCATCCGTTGATGCCTTTCATCACTGAGGAGATTTGGCAGCTACTTCCGCGGCTTCCAGACGGCGGGGCCTCAATAATGCTTGCCGAGTGGCCGAAGGCCGATCCGGCTTGTGATGACAAAAAGGCACGCGAGCAGATGGAGACATTGATAGCACTCATCACTAAAATTCGAAACATTCGCTCGGAGATGAACATTCCGGTGCAGAGCCGGCTCAAGCTGTACATTGGGACGAGCGACCAGGTGGCTCGCGATGTGGTAAGTGAGAGCGCGGATCAGATAAAGCGACTGGCGCGAGTGGAGGAAATTGAGATTTCGGATAAGCTCCCGGAAATAGACTCGGCCGCGCGAGGCATTGCTCGCGGAATGGACATCGCCGTTCCGCTTGGCGGGTTGATCGACTTCGAGAAGGAGCGCGAGCGCGTAACCAAAGAAATGGCGAAGAAAGGAAACGAAGCTCGCGGCATTGCTTCAAGGCTGGACAATATTTCCTTTGTGGAGCGCGCGCCCGCCGAAGTGGTCCAGGAGGCGCGTAATCGTCATCAAGAACTGATCACTGAGATAGAAAAGCTGAGAGAGACGCTGGCATCCCTGGAAAAGTAGGGGCCGCACTCCGTGGCCGCCCCTCTTCGCATTGCAGGCTGCGTCTGGAAACAGAGAGGGGCGGCCACAGAGGGCCGCCCGTACAGGCGCGTACTTATCTTATGGAACTAGACCCCGGAATTATCTACGCTTTTGCGAGCGACCTTTTGAAGGAAGATCTCGGCCGCGGGGATATCACCACGCAAAGCGTCGTGCGCGGCGGCGCGAAGGGTCGAGGGCGTTTCCTGGCCAGGCAGGACTTCGTTCTGTGCGGGCTTGAGATCAGCGAAGCAGTATTCAGCACGCTCGACAACACAATAACCCTCGAGTCTCGTGTCTACGATGGAGAGACAATCGCCGCCAGCGCCGAGTTCGCGGCCATCGAAGGCCCCGCGGCGGTCCTTCTAACAGGTGAACGCACCGCACTCAACATAATGCAGCGGCTCTCGGGCGTCGCCACCCTGACCAAAGCATTCGTCGATCGAATAGAAGGAACCGGCGCGCGCATCCTCGACACACGCAAGACGACTCCGGGATTGAGGCTGCTTGAAAAATATGCGGTCACGGTTGGGGGCGGCTTCAATCACCGGTTCGGACTGGATGACGGGGTGCTAATAAAGGATAATCACATCGCGCTTGCGGGCGGCGTTCGGCGGGCGGTCGAGCTTGCCCGCCGCGCAGTTTCACACCTTATGAAGATCGAAGTTGAAGTAAGCAGTCAAGCGCAGCTTCGCGAAGCGATAGCGGCAACCGCCGACGTGATAATGCTCGACAATATGACCGTAGATGAAGTTCGAGAGTCGGTGAAAATGATTCGAGAGCGGGCACCAGGCGCGATAGTCGAAGTCTCGGGCGGAATCAATCTTGAGAACGTTCGTTCGTACGCTGAGTGCGGAGTAGATTTGATTTCCGCAGGCGCGATCACCCATTCGGTAGCCGCGATTGACGTCAGTTTGAAGATTCGATCAGTTTGATGTGTCGCACGCTGCTGCATGATCTGCCTGGTTTGAGCGGGTTTTCGCTACATCTCCAGAGGTCTGGCCCAGGTGAGGGTTTATGTCGACGAGTTCAATCCGAAAGCGTTTGCGATTTGATCGGACGACCGTCACTGAAGAAGCCGACGGGCAGTGCCGTGTTCGGGTTACGCTTGCGCTCGGCGACCGTCTCTTCGAAGCCGACGCGACCTCCTTCGCGGCAAGTCCAGGCCCCTTGAAAGCGGCTGCAGAAGCCACTTTGAAGGCTGTGCAGGAAGCTGCCGCGGCACGTTTCACCTGTTCGCTTGCGGATCTGGATCACGTAAATGCCCTCGGAAAAAACCTGATTGTGGTGCTGGTCGACGTTCAGTTCGAAGGCCGGGATTCCCAGGTCTTCGGAAGTTGCCAGATTGGCGACTCCGATATCGATTCCGCAGTCAAGTCAGCGCTCAACGCAACGAATCGGTTCTTTGAGCTGGCTATAAGATCGGGGATTGAGGATTGAAGCATGGTCCAGTTCGGCTCGACCATACTGCGCTACGATAGCGTCTCCTCGACCAACGATGTAGCCCGAGAGTTGGCCGCGTCGGGAGCTCCTGAGGGACTGTGCGTTATTGCGCGCCAGCAAACGGCTGGACGCGGACGCCAGGGTCGTTCGTGGTCGTCGCCTCCCGGCGAGGGCCTCTATCTTTCGTTGGTCCTGCGCCCGCGAGTCAAAGCTGCCCAGGCGGCAACGGTGACGCTTGCTGCAGCAGTCGGTGTCGCTGAGACGTTCAAGCTGGACTTCGAAGTACCGGCGGACATCAAGTGGCCCAACGACGTGCTGGTTTCAGAAAAAAAAATATGCGGCATCCTCGTTGAGTCCGCCATCCAAAACGATCAACTACAATATGCAGTGATGGGGATTGGAGTGAACATCGCACAAACTTTCTTCCCCGATGAAATGGGAATCAGCGCGACGTCGCTGTTGCTGGAAACGCGGCGTCGAATTGAACCGGAGGACTTCGCGCAGCCTATGCTCGAACGGCTCGAGAAATGGTACACCACCGTCAGTATTCATCCGGAGAAAGTGATCGAACGCTGGGAGCATCTTTCATCGTATGCGCGGGGCCGCTACGTCGGAGTTGAATCACCGGAAGGTTCAATCGAAGGCATCACTCGAGGGCTCACGTCTCGCGGTGCTTTGATACTCGAAATGGACAACGGTGAAATTCGCGAGGTCGTTTCGGGCGAAGTCAGGCTTCGCGCAATAAGCGCCTCGCAGTGAACCCTGTGGGCGGCCCTCCGTGGCCACCGTCCATCGTAAGCAATGTAAGGTTGTCGGGCCAGCGGGCACAACTATGCTTCTCGTCCTGGACGTAGGAAACACGAACACAACGCTCGGCGTTTACGACGGCGCCAGGCTAACCCATAGCTGGCGGCTAACGTCTGAGCGCCAGCGCACGGTGGATGAGTACGGCATAATGTGCCGGACCCTGCTGCAACTCGCGAAGCTGGAATCGTCGTCCATCAGCAGCATCGCCATTTCATCCGTAGTGCCTCCGCTCGACTTTACGCTGTACAAGATGTCGGAAGTCTACTTCGGTATCCAGCCGCTGTTCGTGAATGCGAGCAATGCCGGAATGCCTATTCTCTACGATGATCCGCAAGAAGTTGGCGCGGACCGCATCGTAAACGCGGTTGCCGCATTAGAGCGATACGGTGGGCCTTGTATCGTCGTCGACTTCGGCACCGCTACAACCTTTGACGCGATCTCTCGCGCTGGAGAATATCTGGGTGGAATCATATATCCGGGTATTCAGGTCTCTGCGGATGCTTTGTTTCAGCGCGCGGCGAGGTTGCGGAATACCGAAATACGCCGGCCCGAGAAGCTGATCGGCACAAATCCAACCACAAGCATTCAATCAGGGCTCTATTACGGAAACATTGCGCTTGTTGATGGGCTGCTTGAAAGAATGGTCGAGGAACTTGGCGCGGACACTCGGATAATCGCGACCGGCGGGCTGGCTCCGCTCATCAGCCGCGGTTCCAGATTGATTAGCGGTGTGGCTGCGGACATCACTCTCGAAGGGCTGAGAATAATCCACGACCGCAACGCAGAGCACATGTAGGGGCGACACCTCCGTGGGCGCCCGTACTTGCCTACATCATGCTTCAATCATCAAGGAGGGGCGCCCACGGAGGTCTACGCCCTTACATGTTGCTCTTCGGCGCTAGACCGTGATACTCACCGGCGCAGAAGTTCCGCCATTCGGGTTCTTAACCACGACGGTGTGAGTCGATCCCGGTGTGAAAATATCGCGAATCCTGAGGTTGCCGGGAGTACTCCTGGTGCTCTTGAGGACGAGCCAGAGAGTGTCGTTGAGATCCAGAGTGAAAGTCTGCGTGTTGTCGACGATCAATACCGCTCCTGCGACGACATTCGACCCGGAGGCCTGGAATCTCAACCCCTGTTTCTTGAACAGAAGTCCGACCACCTTGGGGACAACAGTCTGTGCGAGACTGGTGCCCTTCACCGGAATGAATGTGAGCAGCGAGTCGGGATCATTGCTGACGATGGTGATGCCGCTCGTAAAAACGCCGAGACTGGATGGCGAAAAGTTAACGGTTAGAGTCTTCTTTTCTCCCGATTTCAACGTGCCGGTGACTGTCCCGCTCACGGAAAAAGGCGCGCTCGGTGGAATCACGCTGGTGATCAATAGATCCGCTTCGCCGGTGTTGGTCAGCTGAATAATTACCGCGGTTGTGCCCGTTCCAAAATCGATTAGCCCCGGCGAGACTTCGAGATTAGCCACTGGAGCCGCCGCACCAATACCAGCCAGGTTGACATTAACAAAAGGGGAATTCGGGTCGTTGCTGCCAATCGTGAATGACCCCGTTGCCGGTCCGGTAGCGACGGGTGAGAACCGCACCGTCAGCGTGATGCTTTGAGTGCTTGCGATTGTGAGTGGCAAGACCGGCTTGCCCACTATTGTGAAAGGTCCGGACGGATCGCTGATTGCCGAGACGATCAGATTGGCTTGCCCTCCGTTGGTGACCGTGATCGCTTTCGTGGAGGACTGCGTGACTCGGACCGATCCGAAGTCCAGCGAAGTTGGATCGACAACGATCTGCGGATTCACCGGAATCGGATTCGGCGGCGTCCGAGCAAAGGCGATGTTAGACGGATCGGAGTTCCCAAAGCCATTAAAGGCGAATACGCGATAGAAGAAGATAGTGTCTGCGAAGGCGTTAGTGTCGCTGAAGGTCGTGACATTCGGACCGACTTCCCCGATCTCGCCAAAGACAAACCCGTCCAGACTACGTTCAATCCTAAACCCTTGCTCGTCTCCGGAGTTGTCCTGCCACGCGAGATTGACCTGGGTACTTGAAACCGCAGTCGCGGTGAGATCGCTCGGCGGCACTGGAGCGTGGGACATTGAAGGCGTCAAAGAGAATCCGAAGTCGCCCGCATCCGTCCCAAATCCGTCAACGACAATAAAGTAGGTTGTCCCTGCGTTAAGGCTATGGCGAATGGTCTCGGTCGCGCCCGGGCCGCCTACGTCGGCGCTGATACAATTTGCAATTGTCGAGCAGTCGGTGGTCACGTATAGCGACGTATCGTAGTTGCCGCTCGGAGTTACTTCAATTATGTAGAGCTGAGTATCGGCAGGGGTGAATTGATACACCACATCGGGGCCTCGAGTTGAAAGAACCTGCGTAAAGCAGGACGTTCCGGGATCCAAATCGTTAGACGCGCCGAACGTTGTTCCCGATGTCGAAAAGGGCAATCGACTGGCATCAATGACGGTCGCGCTCGCGCATGTGTCGTTGGCCGGCCGGCCCCTTCGCAACGAAAAATGGAAGCCCGCGGCATTGGGATCAGGATTGGGCGTATCCACAACCACAAAGTACCGCGTACCCGCAGTCAGGGTAGGAGTCACAAACTCGCCGCCGTTAAATCCCGCTGCATTCGCACCGGCGATGCAGGAGCCAGAGGGATTCGAGCAATCGGTCACTACATAGAGGCTCAGGTCCGCGGGGTCGGTCGGGGTAGCACCGATTGTGTAAACCCCCGACGACGCCGGTGTGAAGGAGTAGACGACGTCATTGCCGCCTCCAGGCGCGCAGCCGCCCGCGCCCGGATCGATGTCATTGCCTGCACCGGCGAGCGTTGCCTCCTCGGTGAACGGTAACGACCCGGGATCGATGAGGGTTGCTGACGCACACGTGTCCGCCGCAGCCGGCGAAGGGTGCTGGGCAATCCGGCCCGGAGTTTCCAGCGAACGCGACGTGTGAGCATGTCCGCGCTTCATCAAGCTATCCGCCGCCAGGATAAACACCACGACCAGGGATAGACCAAGCAATACGCGCGGCCCGAGTGATCGACTCTTTTGAATCAGTTCAACCTTCATGAGGGTTTACTCCATTCGACCTGTTGAGATCCCACTGGTGGACGCACACATGCCAGCGACAGGAGGCGCAACTCTATCCGTTACCTGCTTTTCACTGAACGTGGGCCTGCGAGGACTGGATTATATCGAAAACCACAGAGAATCGTAAAGTCTGTAATCTAATAACCCGGCGGTCCGCTTATGTTGCGTTGGGTGCTGAAGAGCCCGACGGATCCAGCACATAATCCAGACTGAGCCAGACGCTCCGGGCGTGCCGATTGAAAAAGAGCGGGAGCGCAAGCGCGAAGCTAAAAAGGATCGTGTAAGTCACCGCGTCCGCAACCCGAAGCCAGAACGTAAGAGCGACATAAGCGCTGAAGATCAAGGACTCCGTTGCGATAACGTTCAGATAAATCGCTCCGACAAAGTACCCCTGTTCACGAACGAAAACGAGACCACAGTAGTCGCATTCATCCCGCATCTGGAAAAACGACCTATAGAGCAGGCCTAGTCCGCAGGCCGGACATCTTAGCCTTAAGCCGCGCATCAACAACCTTCTGGTTCGAGCAAGGTTCATTCACGTTAAGTATAGCAACTCTGGCGACTCAAAACAGAGCGCAGAGCCTTTTTGCGCTAAAGACGAGCGTACCTGTTCCCGCGTGGGTGACGGTCAGGGTTCTATCGTTGACTCCCGTAGAACTGATGCCTCAGTTACCGCAACCACGGAAAGGTCCTGTCGACTCACACAAGAACCTTGATGAAATGAGCTTCCTTGTAGCTGCCAACTCGCGCTTGCTAGAATCCCCGTTGTGAAACCTCGGACCGCTGCCGGCGTTCAAATAACAGGACAAGGCGCATTCGTAAACAGCCCAGGTAGAGCTTTAACCTTCACAACGAGAGGATGATGTATGAAAAAGTCTCCGACAATTTCAGCCAGCGTGCTGCTGGCAGCATTCGCGCTCTGCTCACTCGCGTTCGGGCAAGGCGGCGACATTCGCCGCAAAACCATTGCGATCACTTACTTGAAGGATCCTGTTTCGGTGACGCTGGCCGGCACTACTCTCAGGCCGACCGCGCGCGGCGAAGCTACGGTTGAGCGCTGGCGCAAGCGAAACGAAAGTGAGATCGATATTACTATCGAGAACATGGTCCCGGCCTTCAACTACGGGGCTGACTACACGACCTATGTTTTATGGGCCATCACACCCGCGGGTCAGGCTGACAATCTGGGTGAGTTTCGACTCTCGGGCAGCACCGCGCGGCTCAAAGCTGCGACGCCCCAGCAGACCTTTGCAATGATTGTGACGGCTGAGCCACATTACCTCGTAAAGCTGCCCTCGCAGAAGATCATTCTGGAAAACCTGGCCCCGACTTCAAAGAACGTGCAGATACAATCATCTGAGATTTACTTCAACGCGGATTCGGGCAAGTACTACAACGACACCAGTATCCCGACAATTGCCGAACGCGATTACAACAAGACTCCGCCGGAGCTTCTGCAGGCAAGACGCGCGGTGCAGATCGCAAGGCTTGCCGATGCCGAGCGCTTTGACCCGGGGAACTTCACCAAAGCGGTCAACTCGCTCAACCAGGCTGAAGATGCGTTCCGGCACGGCGCGAAGGTCTATGACGTCGGCCGCATCGCTCGAGATGCGATCACCTTTGCCGGCACCGCTCGAGAAGTCTCGGAAGAGCGTGCGGCGGCAGCCGAGCGTCGCCAGGAGATCGCTCGCCGTGATGCCGATGTGCGTCGCGCGACCGATACTGCTTCCGATCTCAGCTCACAATTGTCCGACACGGAATCTCGATTGAAGGCGTCAGAGATCGCGAGAGTCAATGCCCAGGACCAGCTCGATCGCGTTATGCGTGAAGCTGCGGACTCGCGAGCCGAGAATCGCTCGCTCAAATCGGAGAACGACCGCCTGCGCAACCAACTCGATCGTGTGAATCAGGACCTCACCGAAGCGCGCGGCCGAATTGCAGACTTGCAGTCGCAATACTCCTCGACCAGAGCGAGTTTGAATGAGACGTCATCCAAGGTTGCTGAGATGGAGAGGCTGGAGCGCGAGAAGCAACAAGCCGAAGCTCGGCGCCGGGACTTCGCCGCGTTGCAAGCCGGCGTAGCAGCAATTGTCACGGTCAAGCCAAGCGGCAACGGTTTCGTGGCGACGCTGCCTGATTCGTTCTTCGTGCCAAGCCTGACTACACTTCACGTTCGCGCAAGGTCAAAAATGGACGCGCTTGGAAGCGTGATCTCGGCGCATCGGGATGCCGCTCTTTCAATCGAGGGCCACACTGATGCGCGCCCGAACGCTGACAGCTTCGCGCTGGCACGGGCTCAAGCCGTCGCCGATTATCTGATCGCGCTTGGCGTCTCGCGCACAACCATAAAAGTCGAATCGCGCGGCGCTGCAGTTCCGATCTCTACTCGAAAGACGTTGGCGGCTCGCGCCATGAATCGAAGAGTCGAGCTTGTGTTTGTGGGTCCTCAATAGAGGAGCGGGGTCCATCGTTGAAGGCCAATCTCCTATCAATTGTTTTGAGGGCAAGCATCATGGCCTGCTCGATAGTTCTTCTGTCGAGCGACGCGATCTCGCGGCAGCAAGAAACCGCTGAGCAATTCATCGAACGCGTGAAGAAGGCTATCGAGAATGACGAGTGGGGCCGCGCGCACAGCGGAATCAGGCATGCGTTGGCACTGAAGCCGAAATCCCCCGAAGCGCTTTTTGTGGCGGCAAAGGTCTACTTGCATGAAGGCGATTCGTCAATGGCGATTGAATCACTCAACAAGGCATTAGAAAGTCAACCAGCTTATCCCGAAGCGCACTTCCTGCTGGCGAGATGCCTGCTCGATGCGGGCAAGATCGCGCAGGCGCGTGAGGAAGCGAACATCGCTATCGGTCAGGGTGCATCGCTGTTTCCGGCTTATCGGCTTCTGGGTGAGATAGACTTTGCCGAAGGCAAATACGAAGCCGCGATGGCGCCGTTTGAGGACGCAATTCGATTCGCCTATACCCCGAACGAGAAAGAGGCCGGTAATCTTCAACGTGAACTTGAAGACTTGCGAGTATTGATCGTGAACCTGAAGCGGGTCGTCGCGCTCGAGGCGGAACCGAAGTCACCCGATGTTGTCAGACCTGTTCCGCTGAACAGTCCCACACCACGATACTCTGAGGAGAGTCGCCGGCTAAAACTTGAAGGGAGAGTTTCACTGGTAGTCCTGGCCACTGAGAGGGGCGACGTTGACTCAGTGGTGCTCGTTCGTGGCCTGGGAAACGAATTGGATGCGTTAGCAATCCAGGCGGCTCGCGAACTCAAGTTCTCGCCGGCTCGAAAAGGCGCGAACCCGATTCCATTCTGGATGAAAGTCATGATTGAGTTCAATCTAAGGTGAAGAACGGCCTGTTCACCGTGGGATGGGATTTGGAGTTCAAACAAACCACTTTCCCAAACGGAATGCGTTTCATTGAATGCACAACCGGAAGAGTCTATGCTTTGGATGACGAAGCGAGGTGAACTAGAATGTTCTGCCCCAAGTGCGCGACTCCTAACACCGATGACACGAAGTTCTGCCGCTCGTGTGGAAGCAACTTGGCGTTTATTCCTCAAGCCCTGACCGGCCAACTGCCTGAAGCTCCTTCTCGCAGGCTGAGTCGCCGCGAAAGTCGACGCGAACGTCGGCGCCGCGACTTCGAGCATGGCGGACCCGCAACTCTCGCGAATGGTATAACGAAGACCTTCACGGGTTTTGGATTTCTGATGGTTGCCCTTGCCGTGTTCGCCTTTGTGCCCAGCGGTCATTTGTGGTGGTTCTGGCTTCTCATTCCCGCCTTCGCCACGCTCGGCAAAGGAGTCGCCGAAATCGTAAGCGCCAGATATGGACCGACTCTCACTCCCGGCGCTTCGCAGACCGCGCTTCCGCTCTCGCCTCCCGCACAAGAGCTTCCGCCTCGCGACGAGGTTTACTATCCGCCCGCCAGCGTGACCGAACAGACAACTCGGCAGCTTGATCCCAGGACCGACCCCTACCGCTACAGAGATAGAGATCAGCAATAGAGTGCCGTCGCTACGTACGCAGGGCATTGAAAACCACATTGAATAACTCTATTCTTCCAAACGGGAAGCCAATCGCGATCCGAAAAACGAGGCGTGTATGTATTGTCCCAAATGCTCGACGCAGAACATGGATACCGCGAAGTTTTGCCGAACGTGCGGTGCTAATCTGAGCTTGGTACCGCAAGCGCTGACCGGGCGGTTGCCTGAAGCCCAGGATGGCAATCTCGATCGAAGAGGGCGTCGCCGCCGCGAGCCGAGCATTGCGCGGGGCGTCACCAGAGTCTTTATGGGTATCGCCTTTCTTCTTGTAGCGGCGGGGATCACGTTCTCAGTTCGAGGAACCGGCGGCTCCGGACTCTGGCTGCTCATCCCTGCGTTCATATTTCTAGGCAAGGGAATTGGCGAACTTGTGACGCTGCTAAACGCGGAGCGCACCTCGAGACAAATCGCCCCTCCTCTTCACGCGCAGAACACCTCTCCGCTTCCTCCTCGCCCTGTTTTAGATCCGCTTGCGCCACCGAGCGTCACTGAAGAAACGACGCGGCACCTGGACACCGCTCGACAAAAGAACCAGGAAACAAGGTAGGCGGAAATCCGTCAGACCTGTTTTCATAGGTGGTCTCTCTCGGTCACCAGCCGCACTGTGCAAAACTCGACCGCGTATTGAGGGATTTGAAGGAATCCAGGGATTAGCAAATAGGGTCCATGTTTGCGAGGCCCATGGCTCCGTCACCGGCTCATTCAGGAATTGGCGCTTTCCAAATCGAGTTAATTGACTTGAGTTCGTATCCGCCATAAGATTTGAAGCCTCGACGTTCTGATTTATTTGAGAGCAGCAGTGGAGTGCCTCTTTCGCTGGTCTGCTCCAGACGGTTTGACGAGACCCCGATTGGACTGGCCATATCCGCGGGTGACGTTCGGTGAGGTTCCCCACTTTACCGCGCTCGGTGATGGTGTGTGCATGAAGGATAACAGCAAGAGCAAGGCGCAACTCATAAGTGAGCTGGAACAGTTACGCAAAAAACTTAGCGAGTTTGAACGAGCAGCGGACTCTCGCAATCCAGTTGATGCCTCTTCTGAAGCACGGTATGCCGAGCGTTCTCCGCGCGATAGCGGTAGTCGCTACCAGAACATGATCGAAGTAGCTCAGGAGGGTATCTGGATTGTTGATGCTGAAGCCACCACGACGTTTGTCAATGATAAGCTGGCGAGAATGCTCGGTTATACCATTGACGAAATGATGGGACGCTCCGTGTTCGACTTTGTTAATGAAGAAGATTGGCGGGAGACACGGCAGCACCTCGAGCGCGGCAAACAAGGACTAAAAGAACAACGTGACTTTCAATTCCGGCGCAAGGATGGGTCAAGTGTGTGGACGATGATTTCTACCACGCCACTGTTTGACGACGCCGGAACATTCATTGGCGGGCTTGCGATGCTCATGGATGTAAGCGACCGAAAACGGGCCGAATTGACGCTCCGAGAAAGCGAGGCCAAATTTCGAGCGCTTGCTGAAACCACTTCGGCTGCGATTTTTATCTATCGGGGTTTGGACCTCCTCTACGTCAACGCGACTACTGAAGCGCACACTGGATACAGCCGGGAAGAATTGCTCAAGAAATCTCTAGCGGAAGTAGTGCACCCTGAATTTCGGGAATTAGTGAAAGAACGCGCGCTGGCACGACAGCGAGGTGAGCCTGTTCCAGATCGATATGAATTCAAAATTCTGACGAAAACCGGGGAGACGCGATGGGTTGACGCGACGTCCTCTTCAGTTGAATACGGAGGCCAGCCCGCTGTTATTGGAACAGCGTTCGACATTACCGATCGCAAGCGAGCCGAAGAGGCTCTTGGCGAGAGTGAAGCAAAGTTTCGGGTACTGGCCCAGACCGCCGCATCGGTGATCCTGATCTATCAGGATTCCAAGCTCGTTTATGTCAATCCATTCTCGGCCGTAATGTCCGGGTATTCAGTCGAGGAGCAGCTCTCGATGGATTTCTGGGACATCATGCATCCCGACTCCCGCGAGCTTGTAAAGGAGCGCGGGCTGGCGCGGCTGCGCGGGGAAACTCCGCAGTCGCGGTACGAGTTCAGGATCCTTACAAAGAGCGGAGAAACGCGTTGGCTCGATTTTTCCGCCAGCAACGTCGAGTTTCAAGGCAAGCCTTCTGTGCTCGGGACCGCTTTGGATATCACGGAGCGAAAGCGGGCCGAGCAGGCGCTTCACAAGTCTCAATCTCGGCTGCAACACGTGCTCTCAATCAGCCCGGCGATCGTCTATTCGCTCAGGATCGAAGGCGACAAATTCGTTCCGGAATGGGTAAGTGAGAGCATCACCCGGCTGACCGGTTACACCATAACTGAGGCGCTTGACGTTGCGTGGTGGAAAAACCATCTTCATCCGGATGATCGCGCGCGCGTGAAAGCGGAGTTGCCTCGGCTGTTTATCAACGATCGCGTGGTTCTCGAATACCGCTTTCAGCACAAAGATGCGGGGTTCCATTGGATTCATGATGAAATGCTGCTGGTGCGAGACGACTCGGGGAAAGCCGTCGAGGTGGTAGGCTCATGGGCCGACGTTACCGAGCGCCGAGAGGCCGAACGAGCGTTGCGCGAGAACGAGGAGCGCTATCGGGATCTGGTGGAAAACGCGCGCGACATAATCTACACGCACGACCTGAACGGCAACTACACGTCAGTAAACAAAGCGGTCGAGCAGATCACCGGATACACCCGGGAGGAAGCGCTCAAGCTGAACTTTACACAATCGATAGCTCCCGAATATCTCGCGACTGTTCGCCAAATGATCGCCGCCAAGCTGGAGACTCAGAGGAAAACGATTTACGACCTGGAAATCATCGCGAAAGACAGACACCGGGTCGCGGTTGAAGTGAACACACGATTGGTGCTTCAGGACGGTGTCCCTATCGGCGTAACGGGTATCGCTCGGGATGTCACTGCTCGCAAGCGGGTTGAGGAAGCACTTCGCGAAAGCCAGGCGCAACTACAGGCGATCCTTGATAACTGTCCTTCAATGATCTTCCAGAAGGACCTGGAGGGCCGCTACCTGCAAGTCAATCGGGAATTCGAACGCACGTTCAACTTATCTGCAGCGCAAGTCTTTGGTCGAACCGACGCCGAACTCTTTCCGCCGGATATCGCCGCCGCCTTTCTTTCTACAGATCGCAATGTACTCGAAGCAGGCCGCTCCCTGGAATTTGAAGAAACGGCCCACTACGCTGGCGGCCCTCACACTTATATTGTCCACAAGTTCCCGCTCCAGGACTCCACCGGCAGGGTCTACGCAGTGGGTGGCATCTCTACCGACATCACCGCGCGCAAGGTGGCAGAAGATGAGTTAAGAAAGCAGAAAGAAATCTTGCAAAAAATCATCGACCATATTCCGGTGATGATTAGATTTCGTGACAAGGATAGCCGGATTCGGCTGGTGAACCAGGAATGGCAGCGCACGTTGGGTTGGACTCTCGAAGAACTTCAACAGAGCGACCTTGATATTCTGGCTGATTCCTATCCTGATCCGGATTATCGTCAACATGTCCTCGACTTCATTGCGACAGCCTCCGGCGAATGGAGTGACTTCAAAACCAGGACAAGAGATGGCCAAGTGATCGATACGACGTGGGCCAACGTCCGCCTTGAAGATGGAACTAACATCGGCATTGGGCGAGATATCACCGAGCGCAAGCGAGCGGAGGAGGCGTTGCTGGCGGCCCAGGCGCGCACTGAGTCGGTCCTTGCGAGCGTCGCCGACACCCACGTGCTCTTCGACTGGGAGTGGCGTTACATTTACATCAACAAGGCGGCGGTAGATGCGATCGGCCGTCCGCACGAACAGATCCTCGCATGCACCCTCTGGGAGTTGTATCCGGACATTGTTGGCACGGAAATCGATCGCCAATATCGCCGGGCAATGGCCGAACGCACGCCAGTGGCTTTCGATTTCCATTACGAAACCAATGACACCTGGTGGCACAACCGTTTTTATCCAGTGCCTGAGGGTCTGGCTGTATTTGCAACCGACATTACTGATCGAAGGCGCGCTGAAGATGCACTAATAAAGCAGAAAGAGGTTCTTCAACTAATATTCGACCACGCGCCGTTGATGATTACTTTTAGTGGCGCGGATGGTCGGTTAAAGCTGGTCAATCGCGAATGGGCGCGCACGCTTGGCTGGTCTCTCGAAGAAATAAGGAAGGACCGGGTAGATATATTTGCCGAATGTTATCCGGACCCTCAATATCGCGAAGACGTTTTGAAATTCGTTAAAAAATCAAACGGAGTCTGGGCCGACTTCAAGCCGCGGGTAAGGAGTGGCCGGGTGATAGACACAAGCTGGATCAGGGTCCGCCTTTCAGACGGCACGAGTATCGGCATCGCGCAAGACATCACCGAACGCAAACGGGCAGAGGAAAGACTACGTCGGCAGACCGCTCAACTGGCAGCGCTTCACGAGATTGGACTGGAGATCAGTGCCGAAAGTGAACTGGCGCGCGTCCTCGAAGTCGTCACTCGCCGCGCTTGTGAATCGCAGAACGCGACGCATTGTTCCGTTTACACCTTTGATCGCGAGGGTTCTGAGCTCGCTATTACGGCCTCGCTCGATAAGCAGTTCATAGGAGTGCGATTAAAACAGGGAGAAGGGCTTGCAAGCCGAGTTGTAGCAACGGGCGAGGCGCAAATTGTAGACAACTACAGCGCGTGGGAAGGACGCGCCGGATTCCTTGAAAACACGCCGCTTGGTCCGGCTCTGGCTGCGCCCCTCAAATGGCAGCACGTGGTTATTGGCGCAATCAGTCTCGCTCGCGAGTCCGGCGATGAACCGTTTACTGCGGAAGACGCAGATTTCCTCGAGCAGATAGCGGCCGAGTCCGCGATCGCGATTCACCAGGCAACGCTCTTCGAGAATCTTCAAGAAACCCACAAGCGTCTACAGGTGCTCGCGCACCGATTGATTGACGCACAAGAGGCCGAGCGGAAGAGATTAGCGCGCGAGTTGCACGACCGCATCGGGCAGGCGCTTACCGCAGTGCAAATAAACCTCCAGAGTATGCAGTCCGGCCCCGATGGCGCGTATCGACTCGAGGAGAGCCTGGCAATCGTGGAAGACGCCCTCAGGGAGGCACAGGACCTGTCGCTCGAGCTGCGCCCATCATTGCTGGACGATCTCGGGCTCGTCGCCGCACTTCGTTGGTACGTTGATCGCTTCGCAATGCGCGCAAATTTGTTGAGGTGCTTCAACGCAGACTCGTTAGATAACAGGCTGGGGCCTGAAATTGAGACGGCTTGTTTTCGGATTGCACAAGAGGCACTCACCAACGTTGTCCGCCACGCGCAGGCAAGTACTGTGTGGATCCAAGTCAAAACCAACGATTCGGACCTGCAACTGATGATCAGGGATGACGGGCGAGGGTTTGTCCCGCGAGAGGTCATAAGCCGAAGCGGCCCGAACATGAGTCTCGGACTTCACGGGATGCAGGAACGCGCCTCGGCGCTCGGCGGACTGGTAGAGATCTCGGCTTCTCCAGGACAAGGAACGGAAGTCCGAGCGAGCTTTCCGCTCAAGCATTCAATCCCGTTGTTCACGGCAATTGATGAGACTTAACAAAACGCAACAAGAAGAACCTGATGTCGGCGCCTTAAGGTTTTTCCTTATTGTCGCTCCCCGTAAATTTCCGTAAGATCGAAGCCGCTAAAGATCAAGAATATTAATTTCCGCAGTGCCTTTAGCGTCAGGGGTTAGTAATCGTTACTACCGCTAAGTGTCCCGCGAGCAATGGAGAACGGAATTAAGGATTCGCTTGCGGTCTGTGAGTAACGTCACCTGCTGATTACCTCAATCCCCAACGAGGAGCAACAGACTGTGGCCGGCATCAGTATTTTGCTAGTAGACGATCACGCTCTCGTGCGCGCGGGCATTCGCGCGCTTCTGGAGCGGCTTGCCGACGTGACCGTCATAGCCGAAGCAAAAGACGGCCGCGAAGCGTTTTGCTTGATTAGCGAGCGAGCGCCCGATCAAGTATTGATGGACATTGCAATGCCCGGTCTGAACGGCCTGGAGGCAACCGCGCGCATAACCAAAGAATTTCCAGCCGTTCGTGTAATTGTCCTCTCAATGTATGCGAATGACGAATACGTGCGCGAAGCGATTAAGGCCGGGGCGGCCGGTTACCTGGTCAAGAGCGGCGCGGCCGTCGAACTTGAGAAAGCGATCAAAGCGGTCTCGCGTGGTGAAAACTATTTTAGCCCGCTGGTCTCCGCGCGTTTGTTAAGGGACAAGGCCGGTCACCTGAGCGCCGACCGCTCGCTGATCGAACGTCTGACCCCGCGACAACGCGAAATCCTCCAGTTGATAGCTGAGCGACACAGCACCAAGGAAATTGCTCAAATCCTGAATATCAGCGCAAAGACTGTTGAAACCCATCGCGCACAGATGATGGAGCGCCTTGACATTCACGACGTGCCTGGCCTGGTGCGATTCGCCATAAGAGCGGGACTGGCGTCTCTTGAAGAGTAGCGTTCCCGGTCTCCTGTTTCCTTAGCCCGGCAGCGCTCGTCGGCTTCTGCGATTCACTTTTGCGAACGTCCGCCCATCGGTTCACGACGCTCGCGTTGCCTAGGCTTTCCATTGTTTCTGTAAAGCCAATAACAGACCTGGAGATCGCACCGGATCAGGTCTGAAATGCGTGTTTGATATTGTTGTGTTGCTAATCCAGCTTTGCTACAGTAGCTCTCGACTACCCTTCTGACCGGCGATCAGCCAGAGAGTACGCTGCGACCCCGTGAGTCCGCAGGGGGAGCTCTGACGGAGCGATCAATCTAGCTCACATCATCAGAGTTCAAGACCGGATTCTCATTCGATAACGCCGGTTTTGGAAGCGAGAGGGACACTCTGAGATGAGTTCGTTAGGAGGTTGCGATGAACTCTCCTGACTTAATTCTGACAGGTTCATACGACTACCGCGCGGTCGCGCTATCCATCTTGATAGCCGTGCTGGGCTCGTACTCTGCCCTCGGTCTTGCCGAACGAGTCAACGTCTCGCGAGGCCGTGCTCGCCTCTTGTGGCTGGTGTGCGGAGCCGTAGCGATGGGGATCGGCATATGGTCCATGCACTACACCGCGATGTTAGCGTTCCGGCTGCCGATTCCTGTTCAGTACGATTGGCCCACCGCGGTGCTTTCGCTACTGGCCGGGATCTTTGCGTCTGCCATCGCCATGTTTGCAATAAGGCGACGGCAAATCGGGTCGCCTCAGGTTGTGGTGGCCGGCATCTTCATGGGCGGCGGCATTGTAGGTCTGCACTACATAGCCATGGGGTCGATGAGACTGCAGGCGATGTGCAGCTATTCTTCGGTGCTCGTGGCCCTATCGGTGCTGGTGGCGATCATCTTTTCGCTGTTGTCCTTATGGTTTACGTTTCTTTTTCGACACGAAAGCGATCGCTGGCAACGGAAGGCCGCAAGTGCGCTGCTGATGGGAGGTGCTATTTCTTGTATGCATTACGCCGGCATGGCGGCCGTTAGTTTTACATATTCTGAGGCAAATCCCGACTTGTCCCACGCGGTCGATATCTCATTTCTGGGCAGCAGCGCAATTGGCATGGTGGCGATAATGGTGCTCGAGATGACGGTGCTGACCTCGCTGGTCGATCGCCTTGCGAAGCAGACCGCCCTGCTGGATGGGCTGTTCGAACAAGCTCCCGATGCCGTTGCCCTCATGAACGGAATAGATCAGGTCGTTCGCGTTAACAGGGCGTTCACCCGGTTGTTCGGCTACACGCCAGAAGAGGCGGTCGGTCGCCAATTGGCCGCGTTGACCGTTCCTGGCGAGGCGCTCGACGAATATCAGAACCATAGTGACTTGACGAAGGCGGGGCAGCGAGTCGATGCCGAGAGTGTTCGCCGGCGCAAGGATGGTAGTCACCTGCGTGTCTCAGTTGCTCAAGTGCCAGTCTCAGTTCCCGGCGGGCAAGTAGCAGTGTATGCAATTTATCGAGACATCACCGACCGCAAGCTAGCCGAGGAAAAGCTGAAAACAACCAGCGAGCAACTACGTGCCCTCTCTCAGAACCTTCGTTCCGCGAGAGAAGAGGAAGGAGCGCGTATTGCGCGAGAGCTTCACGATGAGCTAGGAGCTGCGCTGACCAGATTGAAGTGGGACCTGGAAGACATGTCCAAGCGATGTGGGGAAGAAATCAATCAGGAAGATTATCCGATTTTGCGCGAGAGGACAGGAGAGATGATGGCACTGGTTGATGAAATTCTTAGCAACGTGCGGAGGATATCTTCGGAATTACGGCCGGGGATTCTGGATGATCTCGGTCTGATGGCGGCGATCGAATGGCAGGCCAGGCAATTCGAGTCTCGCTCCGGCATTATCTGCAACGTCGACTTGCTAGTAGACGACCTTCATTTGAACCGCGAGCAGTCAACAGCAGTCTTCCGCATTCTTCAAGAGGCCCTGACAAATATTCTGCGTCACACTCGGGCCATCAACGTCAACATCGTCGTTGAAGTGGTCGAGGGAGAATTAGTTCTGGAAGTCAGAGATAACGGAAGAGGGATAACCGAAGAGGAGATCGCCGGATCGCAGTCCCTTGGTCTGATAGGAATGCGTGAACGGGCTCACCTCCTGGGAGGAGAAATCGAAATTACCGGAACGGCTGGACGTGGGACCGTGCTCACGCTGCGAGTCCCGCTTCACCCCGGACCTTCCGATTGAAGGCCGCAGTCCTGGGAGAGCAAAGCTACGAAACAGGCGCGCGAGAGGGTCGATGACAAGGATCCTAATAGTAGACGATCATGCCGTTGTTCGAGATGGTGTCAAGCGAATCTTCGAGGCGCAACACGGCGAAACAGCTTTTGGTGAAGCCAGCACTGCGCAGGAAGCAGCGGAACTCGTTCGCGCGGAGAACTGGGATGTCGTCATTCTTGATATTTCGTTAGGCGGAAGAAGCGGACTGGAGCTTATTAAGGAACTGAAGCAGATTCGACCCAGACTTCCGGTGCTGATCCTCAGCATGCATTCCGAGGAACAGTACGCGCGCCGGGCCTTCAAAGCAGGCGCGGCCGGTTATGTCACCAAAGACAACTCGCGCGCCGAGCTGGTCAAGGCGGTTAGTAAGGTAATCGCCGGCGGAAGGTATGTCAGCGCCGGTCTTGCCGAGAAGCTCGTGTTCGACCTTGAAAGAGGGTCAGACCGCCCGCGGCACCAGTTGCTCTCCGACCGTGAGTTCGAGGTAATGCGCCTTATCGCTTCCGGCAAGACCGTTGGGCAGATCGCAGAAGAGCTATCGCTCAGCGACAAAACGATCAGCACTTATCGCGCGCGGATTCTGGAAAAGATGGGAATGAAGACCAACGCCGAAATCATTCATTACGCAATCAAGAACAAGCTGGTCGAATAGGGACCGGTCGCTTCCATCCTTGGGGCGAATCCTTCACGAGGTCTTTCTGTTTACTGAACCGTCACCGTGTAGGGGAAACTCTGACTCGCCGGGAGGCGCAATCCCGACAGAATAATCCAACCCGCCCCGATATTCAGCGACAACCAGGATCGGTACAGTATTGGTAGAGGTTCGGTTCAATACCTCGCCAGGAAGGCAGGCCCTCCGCGATCCGGAGGTATGTGAAGCAAATCATATTCGCAGAATTCGGGTCTGGGCGGTCTGCTGAAGTTTCCGGTTTGGAGGACCAGTCAAAAGATGACGCCTATTAGGGCTCTGCTGGCGGACGATCATGTTCTGATAAGAGCAGGCATTCGCGCGCTCGTGGAAAAGATTCCTTCGATCCGCGTGATTGCGGAGGCGAAGGACGGTCGCGAAGCGCTTCGCCTGGTGAGACAACATCAACCTGATCTGGTGCTGATGGATATTGCCATGCCCGGCCTCAACGGGCTGTCGGCAACCACTCGAATCACAACCGACTTTCCCAAGGTTCGAGTAATCATCCTTTCAATGTATGCGAGCGAGGAATATGTCCGCGAGTCGATAACCGCGGGAGCAGTTGGATATCTCGTGAAGAGTAGCGCCGCTGCGGAGTTGGGAGATGCAATCAAGGCCGTCGCGACGGGAGGCGAGTACTTCAGTCCTCTGGTCTCGAAGCACCTGGTCACGAATCGCGCAGGGCACGCGGCCGTTGCGCGGGCGCCGATCGAGCGCCTGACCCCCAGACAGCGTGAGATCCTTCAGTTGATAGCTGAACGACATCACACTAAGGACATCGCTCAGATTCTGAACATTAGCCCCAAGACCGTCGAGACCCATCGCGCTCAGATGATGGAGCGCCTGGGCATTCACGACGTGCCCGGTCTGGTGCGCTTCGCGATAAGGGCGGGACTGGCGTCGCTTGAAGAGTGACGAACGAGACTTGATCAACCGAACGCGATGCGTGAAACTGGTTGCGTGATCTCCGATGGTTCAATCTCGAATTCCCCATCACGCTAATGAGGTACACGCAAGCATGAACAAAGGTCATCGAACGGACTTCAAATTAGGCGACGAAGTAAGCTACGCCATGCCGGCCGGCGTGCTCTACGGCACTATCAGTCGAGTTTTGGGAGCAGGCGAGGCGGCGGCGGTAGAAGTAGAATTCGAAGACGGCCGAAAAGAGATCAAGAAAGTCAGGGATCGCGCTCTGAGCCTCCTTAGACGAGCAAGCGGGGCTAGCGAGGAAGAAGAGCGCCACGCCGATCGCGATCGCTTGCGCGACACGGAGATACAACGCATCTATCGCAGTGAGCAACACAAGCGCTAGCAAGATTCCGTTGCTATCAGGCCTATAAGCCCTATAGGCCCCGTAAGCAATGCTAAGAAACAGCTCGTTTCATCACATCGAAGTTCCATGTGCAGACCTTGAATTGGCCGAACGGTTCTACGTGATTGTGTTCGGCGCGCACGTCTACATGCGGCGTGACGCCGGCCGACGCGGTGATGTACCCGCAACCGGTACGATCGCACAAGCGGAGGAGCGCGGCTTTCAAATCGACGCTACTTATCTGAAGATCGGCGACACATTCCGAGTCGGATTCTTAAAGAGGCAACACCAACACGGCCAGCGCGAGATCGATCATCTCGCGTTCACAATCGACGATGAAGACCTCGCGTCATTGGGCCGGAAACTGACCGAGTACAAAATAGAGGTCATCGATCAAAATGCGGACCGGATGATCATCCGCGATCCTTTTGGAATGATGTTGGAGTTGTGGCCCAGATCGGTGCTGAGGCGAATGGGGTTGCTTTGATGGATTTTGTAACTGACCGTCAGATGGATCAATGAATGAGCCGCGCGATCAGTTGCGACAGAATACTGTCCTGAAAAGGTGACGGCCGAAAAACCAAAAGGTAACCGATTCGAGCAGCGCCGAAAACCGCGAACGCATAAGCGAACGCGCGGACAATATTGAACCGTTTCGCAATTCGATGAAACTCTTGTACCGCTTTCTTACTGTTTAACAACACACAGGCAGACCGAATCCATACCAGGACGAGGGCTAGATAGAGGAATGGGCCCAGCAGGTTGAACTCGAATGCTTCCCCGATGCTGCCTCTGGCAAGAGCGCAAAACGAATGAGTCAAACCACAACCGGGGCAAGGCAGGCCCGTGAGGTTCTTGAATCCGCATACCGTGAAGTACTCGCCGGTCGAAGGCTTGAGCAGCACGCTGACAGCGAACACCGCCGTCAAGCCAAGAAGGGCGATCAGCGCAAGCTTCTTCGACGGGACTGGCGCCGATGCTTCGAGCTCTTCAGGGGAATATGTGCTCATTGTGGAAGTGCTCATTTGGAAGCGCGCGATTCCATCCTTTCGTCTTCAAACCGCAGTCATCAGAATCGTACAATGGCGCGACGGTTCGCAGCCTGTTGAATTGAAAAATAATCCTCAATGAGCTTCACGAACTGGCGGCGGTATTCTAGCATGGGCAAGAATCCGCAGTCGCGCAGCGTCGCGAGCTTTCCAGTCTTCGCCAATGAAAACAATCGGCGCGCTTCTGCCGCGCCCTTCTTGTCCTTCTCGCCGCAGATAATCAAGACCGGCGAGTCGCTTCTACGGATTGTGTCGTTGAGAAGCTCGACCGCATCATCGCTCGAGGCAGATATCGCGGTTTCGTAGGCCGCGCGAGGGCTCAGATCTGCAAAGTCGTTGAACAGCCGATCGCGATCGGGTTGGGGAGCGCGGCGAAACCGTCTCGCGACCAGATTTCGCAACAGCGGGTACGCCGCAAGCTCGCGCAACGCGAGCGAAGCAGGCGTGAATACCGCAAGACTCCTGACGTCATCTTCTGAAAAGCCGCGCCGCGGACTGACTACGATAAGTGAACGCGCATCTTGCGGGTGCCGACGAGCGGTCGCGGCCGCAATCAATGAACCCAACTCATGACCGACGATAGTAGCATCAAATACTCCAGTAGCCTCCATCACGGAGTGAAGATCTTCGGCATGATCTTCGATCGTAAAGCTTGCATCGACCGAGGATGGTTGCGAACGCGCAACGCCGCGCGAATCGTAAATCAAACAGCGATACTTGCGTTTGAGCATCGCGACGGCCGGCCGCCAACACTCGCACGACATCGCCCATCCACTAACGAAAACCAGAGGTGGACCGTTGCCGTCGATCTCATAGTAGAGCGGGCCATTGTGAGTGTTGAGAAGCATCGTGAACTGATTGCCCTTCCTAAACACCGCAGCTGACATATTCAGAGAAGTGATTCTGCACCGCCGGCCTCGCCTGCGCAATCACTATCGGTTGGTGCAGTGTGTTGCTCGGCTCACAATCGTGGTGCTCCTCGGGTTCTCGACCTCCTATGCGGTTGATTCCCAGCACTGATAAAGAAAAAACCGCGTAGGGCGCCGAGGACGTAGAGTACTGCGTTGCCGGTAACACAGCAATACACCAGTACGCACCGCCGCATAACCGGTGGCCGGGTCGTTTTCTTGACACTGTTCAGAGGGCCCTCTAACATTCGCGTTCGTCTCTGCGCGGGAAACGTAACATGCAGGCTATTGATGACGAGTTCATGCGAGAAGCACTGACCGAAGCTGAAGCCGCCGGCAAAGATGGCGAGGTTCCGGTAGGCGCAATAATCGTTCTCGACGGCAACGTGATAGCGCGCGGCCGAAACGCGATGAGGGGGGCTAACGATCCGACTGCACACGCCGAGATCGTCGCACTCAGAAAGGCTGCAAGCAGCATCGGCAACTATCGACTGGTCGGGGCAACAATGTACTCGACCATCGAACCGTGCGCGATGTGCGCGGGTGCCCTGATTCACGCGCGCATCGAGCGGCTTGTGTTCGGAGCAAAGGACCCTAAAGCTGGTGCGGTGGAGACACACTTCGGTATTTGCAATGCAGATTTCTTGAATCATCAGGTTAGTGCGGAAGGTGGAATCCTTGAGGGCGAATGTCGCCGGGTGCTACAATCCTTTTTTCGCGACAGGCGCAAGACTTAATAGACATGCGGAGAGGTGCGAGAGCGGTTGAATCGGGCGGTCTCGAAAACCGTTGTACCCGCAAGGGTACCGTGGGTTCGAATCCCACCCTCTCCGCCACGAGATTTTCGATTGCCGATTTGCGTTTGCCGATTCGGATACTCATTTGCGATCAGTGCGCCAGTTCCTAAACCGCAAATCGGCAATCGCCAATCGGCAATTCTTTCGGAGAGGTGCAGGAGTGGCTTAACTGGCAGCACTGGAAATGCTGTGTACGGGAAACTGTACCGTGGGTTCGAATCCCACCCTCTCCGCCACGTGAACGATGAATGATGAACGATGAATGCTGAAGTAAAAGAGGCTTCGGTTCAGCATTAATCGTTCATCATTCAGCGTTTCTTTTATCAGGCTCCGGACGCCGTGCAATCGCGAGGCTGCAAACCCGCCAGGCCGGGAACGGAGCAACGGTAGCGGACCTCGGATGTGCCGCGGCCTCTCCGGAGCCTGACCAGTTGCCCTCGGATCGGACGTCACATGTCATTAAGGACGACTAGCAGGGTCATTATGTGGTTTATTGGGTTGGCGATGCTTTCCCTGGCTCAAGGCAGCCAGCCCGCCGCCAAAGTCTGGGGCAGCGTCTTTGACCCCTATGAGGCTCTCATTCCACGCGTATCGGTGACTCTTAAGAACCATTCAACCCAGGAGATTTTGCAGACGACCACCAATGAAGAGGGCCGTTTCATTTTTGACGCCGTTTCCTCGGGAAGCTATGAGTTGACTGCAGAAACTCCTTATTTTCAGAGGCTATCAAAGACCATCTCGATAAAAGATCAAACAGAAACCCAGTTCGACCTTACCCTCGACTTTCGGCAGTGTCCGGATACGATCAAGAGATTGACCGAGGAAGAGAAGAGGGCCGTTACTGTCTGTGCGCTTCATCACGAACAACTGAAGGTGGGAGTCGTGCCAATTGAGTACGGTTTGATCATCCTGGCCGACGATGACCCCGGGAGGCTATTTCCAAATTCCAATATGATTTACTATGGCGGGTGCGTAGCAGACTGTTACGAGAAAGCAGAAGTCGTGTTTTGCCCGGTCTGCAGAAGGCTGGAATCGAAATTGAGAAAGGAACGGAACTCCAGAGATCGTTGAACGCGAAATGAAGGTAACGCCAGCGCCCATTCTCCTTTGAGCAATAAACAAACGAATTGATACGGCTCGACCGATGTCAGACTCACACGTAATCGCCAGAAAATTCAGGCCGCAATCCTTCGATCAAGTAATCGGGCAGGAATCGATCACGCGCACGCTGATGAACTCGATCAAGTCCGGGCGGCTTCATCACGCCTATCTATTCACCGGTGCTCGCGGCGTTGGCAAGACGACTACTGCGCGCATACTTGCGAAAGCACTGAACTGTGCAAAGGGGATCACGTCCGAGCCATGCGACGCGTGCCCTTCATGTCTCGACATCACAGCCTCCCGGTCAATTGACGTTCAGGAGATCGACGCCGCTTCCCACACTCAGGTCGACAACGTTCGCGAGGTCATAATAAACAGCATCGCGATCTCTCCGGCGCGCGACCGCCACAAGATCTTCATCATCGATGAAGTTCATCAGCTCTCATCGCATTCGTTCAACGCGCTGCTCAAAACGATCGAGGAGCCTCCTCCGCGAGTCGTGTTCATTCTTGCGACTACCGACCAGGGCAAGGTGCCCGAGACGATTCTCTCGCGCTGCCAGATATTCGAGTTTCGAACGATCACGCTAAAGAAAATCGTCGAGCAGCTCCGCTACATCGCGGGCAAGGAAGGCGTCCAGATCGGCGATGCGGCTCTGCTCGCCATTGCGCGCTCCGGCGAAGGGTCGATGCGAGACGCCGAATCGGCCCTTGATCAAGTGATCAGCTTCTCGGGTTCGACGGTTGGCGACGACGACGTTTCGGCGGCACTCGGCCTCGTTGACATCGAAACTCTCAACGCAACACTGCAAGCAATCGCCGATCAGGACTCCGGAGAGTTGGTCCGGATAGTCGAGCAAGTCGTGTCACGCGGTTATGATCTGCGAAACTTTTGCCGGGAAATGATGGTGCACGTCCGCGCACTGCTCGTAGTGAAGATCACAGGCTTTGATTCCGAGCTCGTTCAGTTGCCGGAGAGTGAAGCCGATGCGCTCAACCGGCTAGCCGCGTGTTTCTCGGAACAGGATCTCCTTCGGTTCTTTTCTATCCTGACAAAGACGGAGCAAGACATTAAGAACTCCGCCCAACCGCGATTCCAACTCGAAGTAGGTCTTGTAAAGCTGGCCCAGGCACGAAAGATATTCCTGCTCGAAGATGCGATACAAAGAATCGAGGCGCTGGAATCCAGAGTCGGTGGCGCCGCACCGTCCTCAACAGGCGGACGTCCTCAGAGCCCCGCCCGAGATCCGCGTCCCTCTCAGTTCCAATCCCGCACGCCTTCTCAGTCAGCGCGTGCAGCTTTGCCGACTCGTCCGCGAGAGATCCCGTCGGGTCAGTCAAATCCGGTCCCGAGTCAATCCCCACAGAAAGCTGCGTCTACGCCCGCGAAGGCGAAGGGTTCCGCGGCGCCAGTCATCGCAGCCGGCGAACCTCAAGGGGCAGATCCAAATCCGGACTTCTCGCCGCCTCCCCTCCCCGACGAGACCTACGAAGTGCCCCACGAATCAGTAGAAAGCGTCGCGCGCGGCAAAGGCACATCCGCGGGCGATCCGGTCGATAAGATCAAAGGCGCTCTCGAGGCGAAGCGGAAGATGATGATCGTGACAGCGCTCGATAAGGGAAGCATAACGATAGACGGAGACTATTTTCGCGTTTCTTACGGCTCCGAGAACAGCCACTGTAAGGGCCAGATCGAGGAACGCGATAAGCGTATCGCCATCGAAGACGCTTGCGAACAAGTCCTCGGACACAGGCTGACTCTGTGGGCTTCAGTCACCGGCGAGCCCGAGGTCGCGCAGCCTCGGCGGAAAGAGAAAGCCAAAGAAGCGGCGGTGAGTGATCCGAAGCTGCGCGCGCTTGTGGACAAATTTCATGGCGAGGTCATCGAGGTCATCAAACCCGAGCAATAAACTGTGTCGGTGACGGGTTGGAGGACTACACGCAACAGAGAAGATCAGGAGGCAAGTCTAAATGAAAATGCCAGGTGGATTCGATTTGCAGGAGATGATGAAGCAGGCACAGCAAATGCAGGAAGATATGCAGCGCGAGATGCAGCGCATCCGAGTCGATGCAACCGCCGGTGGCGGCGTGGTCAGCGTCGCGATGAACGGAGCGAAAGAATTGGTCGACTTGAAGATCGACCCCGATGCTGTGAAGAGCGGCGACGTTGAGATGCTTCAGGATTTGATCATCGCTGCGGTGAATGAAGCCTCTCGAAAAGCCGACGAAGCGATGAAAGGAAAGCTCGGATCAAAACTCGGCGGCATGGGGCTTCCTGACGGGCTGATCTGAAAACTCAGGTGCGGCTCTCCGTGGCCGCCTCTCTTCGCAGGTGCAGGCGTCCCTGTTTACCAAAGAGGGGCGGTCACGGATGCCGCCCTTACATGCATCCACCGTCAATCTTAGGAACTGATGCTCGACTACGCGGAACCCGTAACAAAACTCATCGACGAGCTTCAGAAGATGCCTGGCGTCGGGGCAAAATCCGCTCAACGGCTGGCGTTTCACATTCTGCGCGCAGATCGTCAGGAGACCGACCGCCTGATCGAGGCCATTCAGGAAGTCAAAGACAAAATCATCTTTTGCTCGGCGTGCAATAACATCACTGACGTTGATCCTTGCCGATACTGCACCAGCCCGGGCCGCGACCGCCGCGCGATCCTCATCGTGGAAGAACCCTATAATCTCGTGACTATCGAAAAGACTCGGGAGTACCGAGGTCTCTATCACGTCCTGCACGGCGCGCTCTCGCCGATTCGCGGCATCGGGCCCGACCAATTGAAGATCAAGAACCTGTTCGAGCGACTGCGGGTCGAAGACGTCGAAGAGATAATCCTCGCGACGAATCCCAACACCGAAGGCGAAGCGACTGCGAACTATCTTACAAAGTTGCTAAAGCCGCTCGGGGTGCGAATTACTCGAATAGCGATGGGAGTTCCGGTGGGCTCGGACCTCGAGTACGCAGATGAAGTGACCATGCATAAGGCGCTCACCAATCGGATTGATGTCTAGGCGCCAACGACCGTGAAGTGAAGCAAATGAACCTTACTGGTGGTGATCGTACTCCGCGAATGTCCCGTCAGCGTTCACACTGGCGGCTTGCGTTGCCGGCGTTCCTCCTGGCCTTCGGTGTATTCGGCGCGTCGATCCCCTCAACGGCGCAATTCGTTTGGCGTTACCATCCAACATCGCAAGGGTTAACTGCTGCGGAGTTTTCTCGGCTCGTTCGAGATCTCTCCGAAGACGGAGGATACTTTCGCTCGGATAATTTCACTTCCAACGAGACCTCTTATCTGCACGTGGTGGATAAGCTGCGCGAGATGGGAGCCAGCGGCGGCGCTTATATCGGAGTCGGGCCGGAACAGAACTTCACCTATATTGCAAAGGTGCGGCCGCGGATCGCTTTCATCGTGGACATTCGGCGCCAGGCGATGATTCAGCATTTGATGTTCAAGGCGATATTCCATCTCGCGCCAGATCGCGTTCACTATCTCTCTTTGCTGTTGAGCAAGCCATTGCCAAAGGACAAGTATCCGGCGGCGGATGCCACCATTAGTGAGACGCTCGCTTTCATTCAGAAGATACCCGCGGATGAGCGCGCGTATACCGCGAACCTTGCGACGATCCGCAACGCGATCCGCGAAGACTTTCAAGTCCAGCTCACCGAAGCGGATCAAGCGAGCCTCGATTATGTCTACAGTAACTTCCGCAACGATGGCCTGGACATCGCCTACCGGATGGAAGGAATGCGGGGCGGATGGTTTCCAACCTTGAAGGAACTCATCGAGCAGCCGGACCAGCATGGGAAGCTCGGCAACTTTCTGGCGAGCAAAGATGACTACGATTTCGTGCGCGAGATGCACCGCCGGAATCTGATCATCCCGATAGTTGGCGACTTCGCCGGGAAGAAAGCGCTGGCGTCGGTCGCCGATTACCTGAGGAAGACAGGTTACACCGTGAGCGCTTTCTACACGTCCAACGTCGAGCAATATCTGTTTCAGGGTGGAGTTTTCGGTGGGTTTGCCGATAACGTTCGCAAGCTTCCAATCGACGAGAAGAGCCTTTTCATCCGCGCAGTCCCCAACACGCGTTTCTTGCACCCGGCGCAGGTGCCGGGCCATCGAATTACTACACTGTTGCAGCAGATGAGCGTCTTCGTTCGAGACTACGACGAAGGGCATTATCAAAACTATAACGAGTTGGTATTGACTCACTACATCGCGGCCGAGAGCTCTCGTTAGCGACCTTTGTGATTATGCGGAAACGGATGATGCGAAATTGGGTGTTATGCTAGAACCGATTGCTTGTGTTGGGAGTATGGGATGCCAGACGGACTCGATATCTTCAAAGCGGCCTGTGTGAAGATGGGTATTCCCGTGATGGATCTCATCGTGGGGACTGCGCGGTGGATCGATCCTCGCGTGGTGAGCGTACTTCCTGTGTGGTATCCAGCATTCCACCGGGGAATGCCGCTCTTCAAGCGAGACTGGAAAACACCGAAACTGCTGAAGAGGAAAGAACCAAAATTTGAGACGAACGAGCGTGCCAACTGGACGATCAAAACTGCCTTGGGTGGCAAAGGCACCAACTGGACCTGCTGCCATGTCTGGGGCTACTCCGACTCAACTTTTCAAGAGAAAGGTTCGCTCACTTATGATCCGCGATACTACACCTGCATTCCGAATCTTGTGCTCTTACCGACGCCAGTGAAGGCTCTGACGGACTCCATGCCCGATGTACAACAAGCGCTACGAGTGCTCTCATGGCAACTTTATGGATGGACACCCGACCCCGCTGATGCCAAGGAAGCCGAGCAGATTCGGTCAGGGTGGGTGCCTGAACACTACCCTTCCGATTGGCCAAGAAACCGGGGCGAGCGTGCGCCACTTGGCCTCGTCCGAGCCACGTCAGCCACCTTGGCAAAGGCGCGCGCTCGCAAAGCACGGATCGACGATGAGCTACGCCGGGCGGAGACAGGCGAGCTACCTAACTATCCGGCTGATTCTGTGCGGCGGATTCTGTTGTCGTGGGCCTCAAGTAGCCTTCCTCAAACCGATCAAGCGTGATCTGCGATTAATAGATGTTGTCACGAAGATCACCGCTGAACTTTTTACTTAGTACCGTTGTGATTAAGTACACAAATTGTTCTTGAGTAACCTGAGGGATCGGCTCAATCGACTCAACTGACAGTGGTTTATGAAAAGGAGCTGGCTAGTCTTCGTTAGGCACAGCCCTTGCCCGCTCCTCCCAAATTGAAAGCTAGAGTGCCGATTTGCCGTGACCTTGGGAGGAGCATTATGAAGAGAGTGACTATTCTTATTCTGCTGTTGTTTGTCTGCCTAAGTTCTGTGCTCAGCATTGGAACCCGAACAGCAAGAAGCCAAAGTCAGATTGCTAACGGGCATATTACCGCGCCAAGCATCGGCAGCGTGCTGCAGCCATTTGTTCCTATAAGCATAAGCTGGACGGTCGCTAACCCGGCGGAGCTTGACTCGCAAGACTTAATCCTTTCTACCGATGGTGGAATCACTTTTAAAATCAAAATCGCAGCACACCTACCCCCTGAACAGAGGCAACTCAAATGGGGCACCTCACCGGGAAACGCGACCGGGAGCGCAAAGTTAGAACTAGCTCTTCACCTTAGAACTGGGGTAATAGAACAAGTGTTGAGTGACGATTTCTCAATCGCGCCTTTGCCGAACCTTGGAAATCAGACTGCTGCGAGGCTCGCGGCCGAAAATGTGAGTGCAAGCGCTTTAGATATGAATACCATGTCAAGCAATTTCTATCCAGATAATTTGGGAAATCCGAATATCTCCACTATTCAGAACGGCGTAGCGAGTCCATCGGCCAAAGTGTCGCCCGCGTTCGCCAACCCTGGAAGTTGCACTACCGCAGAAACACCGATACTTAACTACAACATGAACCACCCGACACAGTGTGCCTCGTTTTACAATGGCGAACCAGCGCTAGCACAGGATCCCACAGATCCGAGACGTTTCTTTGCTACAACTGGCGGTTTCGCCCAAATTAGTAGCACAGCAGATTGGGCTTACAGTGGTACCTCAAGCACGAACGCGCTAAACTTTGGCGGATTGGCCTCGCGGTTCGATCTCACAGTCGAGGTCGGAGCCGACGGTACAGTGTACGCGGCCGGATTGGCACAACCACAAGGCGGGACGTTTCCTGATCGGATCCTGATCTTTCGCAGCAAAAACCACGGAGCTACATTTGAGGCTGGAGTGGCTGTCCCAAATGCGCCAACCGGTCAGTTCGTTGATAAGCCGGTCCTGGCAGTGAATCCGCTCAATAGCGAAACCCTAGTGATCACGTTTAATGTCCCATCAGTTAGTCCTGGCACCCACCTTGCGATCTGCAAGCAGGCATCAACAGGTAACCTCAGTGACCCGAACATATGGGGCGTAAGCAATCCAAAGAGTGAAAACGGGACAGACTTGTCTACGGTGGGCAGCACACATCCACTGATCGATCCAATTGACGCGACTACCTATCGGCTCTTTGTCGTTCAGACTAATGTCCCCGTTACGCAAGCCGAAGGGGGTTACGCAATATATCAATACCAGCTCAGCACCGGACAACTAACCGTAGGCAACGCGCTTTTGAGCCGTATTCTTCCTGCTGAGGTAATTGTGAATGGCGCACCAGTCGGTGCACCGAGGTGGAACCCCAATTCAAGCCATCAGGCAATAGAAGACGCACTTCGTGTGTCATCGGGCAGCAACTATACAAAGGCAGCAATAGATTACTGTGATCCAAACGCTCATCGAATGTACATACCGACGCTGGTAGATACAACGAACAACCCAAATTTCCCGGATGGCGGGCTTACGTCAGATCTCTTTCTCACCGTGTGGCTTTACACCGGTACTGAATCTGTGACAACGAAAAGAATCCTGCCCGGAGAGAAAGAGAAGTATGTCGCCTGCGCAGTTACTGACGGGCACGGTCGAGTTTGGGTCGACGCCTTCATAACAGCTTCGGACCCCAACAACCCTCAGAATATGGACAATCAACGTGCACAGAAGGGAGTGATAGCGCTGAGCCGGACTACAGGCGACGCGGGTGCTGTAGCTTACATGAGCGTGAGACTCCCGGCCGTTATTCCAAACCCCAATTTGTTTTTGGGTGATTATATCTACACCCAGGCGGCGTTTTACCCGGATCCTAACAATCCCGGAAACGTGAACGGGCTTGGAAGCAGAGTCGCTTCACCAACCTTTACAGATACACCTTATCTTTGTTCTTTCGCATATTTTGAGATTGAGGTATCAGGTTGGAATTAGGTGTATCATTGAGCGATAGAATCGGTAGTTGCCTAAGCGCTCGATTGAAAGCCGAGGAAGGAGCAGTTATGAAAATTCTAAGGTTTGCATTCGTCGTTATCTTTGTCTTGTTCTCTTGCAAGGAGGCGAAGATAGACACAATCGCTTCAACCAGGCGCGGCGTTGGAGCGACATCGCAACAGCCGGGTCCGGTTTGTAGCATTTTCTTTCTCAAAGAGAAATACGTAACCACGGAAGGCGACGCCTTTGTTGTCGCAGTCGAAGCCGACTGCCCTCCCAATTCCCCCAATGACGCGAAGATTGAATTCGTACAGCCGCCTCCGCGGTTTGTTACTATGTCGTATATGTATAGATCCGAGATAAGCGCGTTAAAGCTGATACTGGTCCAGCCTCAACGCGGCGATGCGGGCAACTATCTTATCACTTTCAGCTCGTCACATTGCAGTGGGGGTGCCGGTTGTGGAGTTACCGGTTTCAAGCTCAAGGTGAAGGCAGCTCAGTAAGCTAACCTTCACATATTTATCGGGCGATTCATTGGTGGCTTAGAAGAATTGCGTCTTCCTTCCTCCTGTCCTTTCAACGCCGGCCTCGGCCTTATCAATTCTAAAGCCGAGCATTGAACATCCGGTTCAAGCGTACTTCAAAATCCTTCAACTCCCTCAGGTTGCTGCATTCGCGATCACCATCCGATCAACGTAGTGCTAGTCGCATCTGCGATTTCTTGAAGCTGGCATGACGGGCGTGCTAGACTCGATCCCGATGTTCCGCTTGCTTGATCGCTACCTGATCCGTGAGATCGTTCCTTACGTGCTACTTGGCCTAATGTTGTTGACGGCCATTATTTTTGCGCAAGAGGCCAGCCGATTCTCGGAGTTGCTCGTCGTCGCGTCAAGAAACGGACTACCGATGGTCACCCTTTGGCGGTTGATGGCCGCGCTCATTCCCGGAATCTTTGTATTTACACTTCCAATCTCACTCTTGATCGGAACGCTTGTAGGCCTTGGCCGCCTTTCGGGTGATAGCGAGATAGTTGCGCTCGGCGCAAGCGGAACCAGTCGTTTGCGCATGCTTGCCCCGGTAGTGTTCCTTTCCCTCATCGTCGCCGCTGCGATGGTGTACATAACTTTCAATTTGCTTCCGCGATCGGTTCGCAACCTGACCGACTTGAAAGCAAATCAAACGCTGATCTTTCAGGGCCTGAATACCGAGATCAAGCCGCGTGTGTTTGAAGAGAGCATTCCGCAGAAGGTCATCTATATTGAGGACATAGACCGCGCAAGCAACCTCTGGCACAACATCCTGCTGGTGGATCTCAGCGACGGGCCAAGCCACCTGAAGATCCTGACAGCAAGCACGGGATCACTGAGACAAGGCGAGCGGTCCGAGATGCCGGAGATGCATCTTCAGCGCGTGGCCCTACATCAGACTGAGACCAGCGAACATAAGGGCGCAAATCAGTCCGATCAGTCCGACCCCCAGAGTCAGCTCTCAGAGCCTGTTTCAACCCCGCCCGCCGAGGCGTCTGCCGGTGCAACAGATCAAGGAGCCTCTACCGACAAGCATAAGGATAAGAAACGAGGGAACAACAATCAGCCGCCGCCTTACACCGCGGCGCGCTTCGACGAAATGACGATCGGGCTGGAGGTGACCGAGGATAAGAGAACCGAATCGACGGGCATCGACCAGGATGCGCTTCCGGTTGAGCAGATGGGCTGGAGTGATTTGATCAGCTACAGTCCGACTGACTCCGAGACTCGCGGGTGGCGCGCAGAGATACATAAGCGATTGGCGCTTCCGGCGGCCTGTTTGGTATTCGCGCTCCTGGGCGTTGGGTTCGGAATCAGCAACGTGCGGACCGGTCGTTCATTCGGCCTTTTGCTCGGACTGGCGATCACCATTACATACTATCTGCTTGCTTTGTGGGGGCAGCATGCGGCGCTTGCGGGGAAGGTACCTGTGTGGCTGGGAATCTGGCTCGCCAATATTGTCCTTGCTGCGCTGGGAGTGCTGATCACGATTGCTCAGCGCAGGCCGGGTTCGGACCCGCTTGCCGCCTTGAGCAGTCTTCGTCACGCCTGGCCGTTTGGAAAGAAGGACGGTGAGACGGAGGGCCGGGGCGACGGAGCGAGAGCTGACCAACCTTCAGGTCGCTCAGACTTGGCGTCGTCAAGTCGTCCGGTCGCTCCCTCTCGGAGGTCCGGGCTCCCTCAGCTCCTGGATAGGCTTGTGTTGTCGGATCTTCTGAGATTCTTTCTATTCATTTTGGGAGGCTTCTCCGCGCTGATATTGATCATCACGTTGTTTCAACTTCTGGACTATATTACTCGCAACAACATTGACTGGTCAGTGGTGGTGAATTATCTGCTGTTTCTGCTTCCGTGGATTTTGAACTCGGTAGCGCCGATTGCAGCGCTGGTGGCAGTCATGATCACGTTTGGTCTGCTGCACAAGACAAACCAGGTTGTGGCTCTGAAAGCTTCCGGCCAGTCGATCTTTCGTCTTGGCGCTCCGGCGCTGGTTGCTTCTATACTGCTGTCCGGTTTTGTTTTTGTTAATCAGGACTACATACTTCCGTTTACCAATCGCCGGCAAAACAATCTGCGCTACATGATTCGGAAAGGACAGGAACCGCCGCAGACGTTTTATCAAACGACCAACAAGTGGATATTTGGCAGCGAATCGCGCATCTTCAACTACGCTTACTTCACCCCAACCATGAACACCTTCACGAGACTCAACGTGCTTGATCTGTCGAGAGAGCCGTTCAGCATTACCCGCCGGTTATACGCGCGACGGGCCTGGTGGGACAGCGCGACCGAAGAGTGGGTCCTTGAAAATGGCTGGGAGCGCCGGTTTGAGGGTGACCGCCCGGTCGCCTACGAATCCTTCAAGGAAAAACGGGTAGCGCTTGCCGAACATCCCGAGTACTTCAAGAAAGAGGCGGTGGGTTCATCGTCTATGACGCTTTCGGAGGTGCGGCGGGCGATCACTGATCTGTCACGCTCGGGGTTCGACGTTCTCGACTTGCGAATCGCGCTTCAAAGCAAAATAGCGTTTCCGCTTACTTGCCTGGTAATGGTAATAGTCGGATTGCCGTTCTCCTTCTCGGTCGGCAAGCGCGGCGCATTATACGGAGTGACAACGGGCCTTGCGATTGGCTTAGGGTATTGGGGCTTGACCGGGCTCTTCGAACAAATGGGCCGGTACGAAATGTTGCCTCCTATGCTTGCGGCTTGGGGTCCGAACATGTTGTTCGGAGCGGGCGGGCTCTATTTATTTCTGACATCTCGCACCTGAGGCGACCGGCTTGACTGGGTGGCGGCAAATGCTCGCCGAGTGCTCTCCCAGTACAGCATCTCTATCGCACGATCATAAGACTCCCATGCATAGCCATCGTGCTCGAGCGGATCAAGTTGCACGTCACGCCGTTCCACTTTCAGAGCAAAGCAGACCTCCTCGTTATGCGTCACACCCGGCGCATACTTTGCGCGCCATAGCGGGGCGATCTCAAACGTGTTGACCATCCGTAAGTCAATCAAGTCTTCTTCGCACGCTACGAATCCGGTTTCTTCAAGCACTTCTCGCGTCGCGGCCTGCCGGTGAGTCTCGCCCTCTTCAAGCGAGCCAGTGACCGACTGCCAGAACCCGCCGTGACTGGCAACGCGTCTCAGGAGGAGATACCTGCGGTTCGCGCCTGTCTCGGCGAAAATTACAACTTGAACAGAGCGGGGCTGCTTGTACTCCACGTTTCAGTCCGTGGGAGCAGCGGGAATACTCGCGTGCGCGTGTTCAATGGCCGTTCAATTCAAAGCCGCGCATGCAAATATCCCGGCGCTGCAAGGTCTCGGAGTGGATAGATTATCGGATTCGGATGAACGGCATGGTATGAGCAGTAGGCAGCAACCCAGATGGTAACTTGGATGAGACTGCCCACTGCTGCTTCCGTCCGACGCAGGAGTTGATGATCAAGGCCAATAGAAGCGAAGGCCACTAGCGTCATGAATATCGTGGCGCCAGAACGCGCGCCTCCTTCGCATTTTGGGTTTCGCGATAGACCAACTATCTACTTCTTGGCGCCTATGACTGCGTCCTTGGCAGCCTTTGCCACTCGGAATCTGATGACGGTTTTCGCCGGTATGCTGATTTCAGCGCCGGTAGCGGGGTTGCGCCCGAGTCGCGCTTTGGTTTGTTTCTTAACCAGTTTGCCGACGCCCGGAATAGTAAATTCGCCGGCTCTTTTTGCTTCACGATAGGCGATGGAGCTCAGCGCCTCCATGAATGCTACCGCTGTTTTCTTGTTAGTTCCGGTCGCCTCAGCCAATTCCGTCGCGAGCTGCGTCTTGGATAACTTCTTTCCGTTTGCCATAAGTTCTAGTTTCCTCTTTCTGGATTTGATCTCTGTGTCTGTGCACAGGCTACGAATTTTTTTTGTTTGGCGAGCAAAGCGGCACCCGCTTGCAGGGCGCCTCCACCTTACATCATCCACGTTTCAACAGATTTCAACAGGTTTCAAAAAGATACCCCTGCTTTGGCCGCCCCTCGATCGAGCCAGCAAAACAGGGGATTTCTGCGACGCGAAGATTACTACACCGCAGGGCAACTTGCAACTAAAAAGTGCGAAAAACCGGCTTTTTTATTAGGTGAAATCACATCTAGTGCAAACAAACGTCTCGTCATGAGAGTCGGGGATAAGACCGGTGCGCACGCCGACAATTTTCCTTGTCTCCGCGATCCGTACGTTGGTACTTATTGACTTGCGGCAGTCCTCGGTGAGAGAATTGCCCGGTGCAGTCCCCGCGCCGTTCTGATGAAACGGTTGGATCGCAAGTCAGATATCTCCTGCTGGGTAAATATGCATGTTACAGTTTAAGCCACGCCAATCTGAACTAGAAGAAGCTCCCGCAAGATGGAACATCGGCGTCGATCGACGCCACGTAGCGGCTTATGTCGCTCTCGCGCTCGCGGCGGGAGTCGCAATCGGCTTTGGCCTCGCGAGATACATTACGCGCCCGGAAGGTCCTGTACCGGCGCTTGCGAATGAGAGTCGAGGGCCCAGCCGCACGGCCGCCACCGATCCGTCAGCCGAATTTCACACCGTCACCCGGCTCTTGAGAGCCGACACCATTGAACTGGACACGGTTGGACCTGTGAAAATGCTTGGCATCGAGACTCCGGACGGCAAAACACCCGTTGAGATCTACGGTGTCCATGGTCAACGAGCCGTCAGCTATGTAGAGAAGACTCTGGTGGGGCAGGCGGTGAGGCTGGAATACGACACAACATCTGCTCGCGCCAAAGACGATGCCGGTCAGACTCTCGCGTACGTTTATACGCGAGACGGATTGTTGATCAACGCTGAGATGGTAAGGCAAGGACTCGCGTTTGTGCACGGCGCTGAGCAGTCCAGGCTGGCCGATAACTTTCGCGCGCTTGAGCGAGAAGCGATGCAGTCAATGCGCGGAGTGTGGGGACCCACCTCACCTACCGATAAACCACCAGCGATTACTCCCCCGGCGGTCACCGCTGTAACACCGTCGGCAGAGGACAAACCGAAGAAGCTAGCTCCGCTTCCCCCCTCAGCATTAGGTGTGAACATCCCGGCAATTTCGGGATCGCAGGGCAGTTCGTTGGAACCAGGTGTATGGGTATCGCCGAGCGACAAGATGTATCACAAATCGACGTGCACATTCCTGGATAAGAAGAAGCATTCCATCCTGCTGTCCCAGGCGAAGTCTCAAGGTTACACCGCTTGCAGCCGGTGCTACGCCTCAACGCTGCTCAAAGCCCCCTAGTTGACTGATGATCTATACTGGCTGAGGACGTCCTCTACCAGAATCTCGTGCGAAGTGCAGCCATCTGAACGTTCGAGAAGGCTTACACGCAGGCCCGCACAAAAACATAGAACAGGAAGTCATGATGGGAACCCGATCTCTAGGTGTCTTCACAACAATCGCTGTTTCACTTTTCGCATTCGCACACTCGAGTCCTGCCCATGCGTCCCGCAAAACCGTTCGACCGAACGCGGCCGAGGCCTGTAGTCCTTGCGCCGCGGCCGCGCGCAAATACGGGCGAGCGCTCAAGAAGAGCGCGAAGACCATAAGCACAACACCGTGTCATCCAAAAGACTATCTCGACCCGAAGGTCGCACTCAGGTACAAGACCGCCATGCGACAGATGAGACGGGAGGGGATCAAGCCGAAGGTCACAAGCCTGTGGCGTTCATCGGATCATCAAGCGGAATTGCACAAGTGTTCCACGAGCGCGCGCTGCCGCAGGGAGCACCCGGGATTATACTTCGCACTGCCTCCAGGGAATTCGCTTCACGAAGCCGGCTTTGCCGTCGACATCTCCGGCGTCGCTGCCGGTCCACGAGGCAAAAAGCGTCTTACCTCACAAGGCCATCGAATCGTAAGCATAATGCGCAAGAACGGGTTCAATTGGAGGTATAAGCTCGCCGACCCTGCGCACTTTGAAGCTGATCCAAAAGAGCACGGATATCGCAACGCTCGTCAAGCGATATTGCACACTCAGACAACGTGCACGGTGAAGCTCGCTAAATTGAACAGGGTGGCAACCCAGACGCAGCAGAAAAAGACAGCGGGCAGGGTTTCGGTTAATCCGACGGCGAAGACGCAATTGTCCGCCGGGAGGCCGTTAACAAAGGCGCCTCGCCACTCCGTGAAAGCGAGAGCGTGAACCTTACAAGTGCTCGGTCGCGAAACCGGCTGCTGCGCTTTCAATCGCTCCCTCGCATATATAGTTTCACCCACGACGTCGCGTCGAAGCGTGTGGCGCGATTGACTTCCATTCTTTCATCTCATTAGAATCGCCGCTCAGCTCAAAGCGCGAGGTCAACAGTGAAACTATCGCTCCTCGATTGGTCCGTCATCGCGGCGTACTTCCTTTTCAACCTCGGGATCGGCATCTACTACGCGCGAAGAGCGCGTGGCAGCACGACAGAGTTTTTCCTATCTGGCCGGGATGTGCCGTGGTGGCTTGCGGGCACGTCGATGGTCGCCACCACCTTTGCCGCCGACACTCCGCTTGCGGTAACCGGGTTTGTGGCGAAGAACGGCATCGCCGGAAACTGGCTTTGGTGGAATTTCGTGATGAGCGGCATGCTCACGGTGTTCTTATACGCCCGGCTGTGGAGACGAGCCGGGGTAATGACTGATATTGAGTTTGCCGAGTTGCGCTACTCGGGCAAGCCGGCAGCGTTCCTGCGCGGCTTCAGAGCATTGTATTTAGGCCTACCGATTAATTGCATCATAATGGGCTGGGTCAACCTGGCGATGGTCAAGATCCTCCAGACGACGCTGGGCCTGGACAAACGAGGTGCGGTGACGATCGTCATCGGAATCCTGATCTTCACGGCGTTCTATACAACAATCTCAGGCCTGTGGGGAGTGCTGGTCACCGACCTGTTTCAATTCGTGCTCAAGATGGGAATGGTAATCGTGCTCGCGATTCTGGCGGTGCACGCGGTCGGCGGAATGGATGCTCTGAAAACAAAGATCACCGCTCTCGATGCATCGAGCGCACAGGCCGGCTCGCGGCTTTCGTTCTTTCCGGAGTTGGATTCGGTATGGATGCCGGCCATTACTTTGTTCACTTACCTGGCGGTGAACTGGTGGGCCAGCTGGTATCCCGGCGCTGAACCGGGCGGCGGGGGTTATGTCGCCCAACGAATCTTCTCAGCGAAAGATGAACGTCACGGAATGCTTGCGACTCTCTGGTTCAATATCGCCCATTACGCCCTCAGGCCCTGGCCCTGGATACTCACGGCGCTAGCTTCGTTGATTCTTTATCCTGATCTCGTCGATAAAGAAACCGGTTACATCCGAACACTGATGGACCCAAACGTCTTCCCAGTCTACCTTCGGGGATTTATGCTCGCCGCGTTCGCCGCCGCTTACATGTCGACGATTGGCACGCAGCTCAACTGGGGCGCATCCTACGTGATCAATGATTTCTATCGCCGTTTCATTCAGCGCGATCGACGCGAACGTCACTACGTTATTGCATCACAGTTGGTGACTGTAGCGCTGATGATTCTCTCGCTAATCGTTACCTTTTATCTGGAGTCAATTGGATCGGCCTGGAAGCTGCTGCTTGTGACCGGGGCCGGCACCGGAACAGTCCTGTTGCTGCGCTGGTTCTGGTGGAGAATTAACGCGTGGTCCGAAGTCTCGGCGATGATCGCGGCAGCCGCGTGCTCGTTGTTCCTGCAGCTCTACCTCAAATGGGACAGCGACCGACCCAAGGACTTTGCTTACCTGATGCTGGTGACGGTTGCAGTGACTACAGTGGTGTGGCTGACCGCGACGATGCTGACGCGGGCAGAGCCGACCGAGACGCTGGTGAGGTTTTATCGCAAAGTCCAGCCCGAAGGTCCCGGTTGGAATCGAGTCGCAAGCCAGGCGGGAATAACACCGGCGAACGCAAGCGGCGGACTCGCGGTTCAATTTGTGAATTGGTTTCTTGGATGCTTCTTGATCTACGCTTTCCTGTTCGGCATTGGATACCTGATCTTCGGAGAGATATTGAAGGGCGCCTGTTTTCTCCTTGGCGGAGCCATTGCGAGCGCGGCGATCTTGAGAAACCTGAAGCGAACCGCCTGGCAGCCCGTTCCCGATGGAACACATGAGCCGCCCGGCGGTATTACGGAAGCCGCGCAGCCCTAACCGGCATACAAGGAGAGTCAGTGTCCTTCATAAAGAGAGTCGTACTAGCATTAGTACTCATCAGCATTTCGAACGTCCTCGCATTACTGCCGGCAAGCGCCGCTCAGAAGGAAACTTTGAAGCCGGCCCCGCTCAATCAAAACTGGATTGAACAAACGCTCGCGTCGATGACCCTCGATGAAAAGATCGGGCAGTTGATCATTCCCGCCGCAATCGGGATGTTCATGAGTCAGGATAGCGAAACCTTTCAGCAAATGCGCCGCGACATAACGGATTTTCACGTTGGCGGTTATCACATGCTCGGCGAGGTGAACATCCTTCACGAACCCGCCGGCGTAGCTTTGCTCCTCAACCACCTGCAAGAACTGGCCAGGGTCCCTCTATGGATCACCGCCGACTTTGAAGGCGGCGTCGGACTTCGCTACATCGGGGCGACGCGGCTTCCCCGAGCAATGGCAATGGGCGCTACCGGAAGTACCGAGACAGCCTATCAAGCCGCCCGAATCACCGCCGAGGAGGCGCGAGCGCTTGGGGTTCAGGTCAACTTCTATCCGGTGGCCGATGTGAACAACAACGCTCGTAATCCGATCATCAACATTCGCTCGTTCGGAGGAGATCCGAAACAAGTTGGTTTGATGGCGCGAGCTTACATTCGAGGCTCGCAGGAGCACGGGGTGATGGCGACCGCGAAACATTTTCCGGGCCACGGCGATACTTCAACCGATTCTCATCTCGAGCTTCCAATTGTCGATGTCGACCGCGCGCGACTGAACGCGATCGAGCTTCCACCATTCCGCGCCGCGATAGAAGAGGGCGTCGGCGGGGTTATGAGTGCGCATATTGCGTTGCCGCAAATTGAACCCGAACGTCTTCCCGCGACGCTATCGCCAAAGATGCTCACAGGCGTTCTCCGCGGTGAGCTGAAGTTCAACGGCGTGATATTCACCGACGCTCTCAACATGCGCGGCGTCGCGGCTCACTATCCTGGGGGCGAAGCCGCGGTGCGCGCAATAAAAGCGGGCGCCGACGTGCTGTTGTACCCACCGAGTGTTGAACAGGCATTCGTCGCAGTGAAGCGAGCAGTCGAAGCGGGCGAGATAAAAGAATCGCGAGTGGACGAATCTGTCCGCCGAATCCTGAGCGCAAAAGCAACGCTTGGGCTCGACCGCAATCGCTTCACCGATATCGGCAACCTTGATAAGGCGCTCGGCACAAACGAGCATCAACGCACGGGGCAACAGATTATTGAGAACGCGATCACCCTGGTGCGTGACACGAAAGTCGTCTTGCCCTTGAAGCTCGCGCCTGAACAAAAGGTACTCTTCATTTCGATGGTTGATAACAGCGATGGCTGGCGCGACGGAGTGCCGGGCGGTGCTTTCTTCGCGGGACTGGTGAGGCGGCATCCGAGTTCTACTCACGTTTACGTTACCGACAAGACGTCTCCGGCGGAGTTTGAATTGATAAAGAAGCTCGCGGGGTTCTCAGACGCGGTGATCGTCAACGCGTTTATTCGGGTCGCGTCCTTCAAGGGTTCGATCGATATGAGCGACGGCGAGATCAACCTGCTGAAGCATCTGTCAACGATCAAGCAGCCATTCGCGTTCGTGCTCTTTGGGAGTCCTTATTTGTTGTCGTTCGTGCCTGAGCTTCCAACCTACATCTTAGCCTACGAGTATTATCCAGCCGCTGAAGAAGCATCGTTGAAGGCAGTGCTGGGTGAGATCGAATTCAAAGGCAAGCTGCCAATCGAACTGCCGGGGTTCTATCCGATTGGACATTCCGCGGCGAGGACTGCTGCAGCAAAGCATTGACCTTCAATTTGTTCCAGCTTTCAACTTCGTTGCGAAATTCGAACTATGTCTTCGAAGATGACTTGCGAAATCGCATCGCGGCCCGATCGAGACGACGAAAGCACCTGACCGTGTTCTGCTGTTCGAAAGCTGGCCGCTTTCGATGTGCCTGAGACCGCGTAAAACGGCGAGTCTGATTCGATCAGTTTCGGCGCGACACTCACTCGAACTCGTCCCTGCCATATTCGCGCACGCCCGACGAGGCGAACCACGCGGCCGCTCTCTCTCGCGATTCGGATCAGCGATTCAGTCTGTGGGCCAATTCCAATTCGCGATACTTGATCAAGGCGGCTGCCGGCTTGCATCAAAGACTTGGCGAGAATCAGAATCTTCGACGCAGTGTCCCATCCTTCAATGTCGAGAGACGAATCGGGTTCGGCGATTCCTTCCGCCTGGGCCGTAGCGAGAGCGTCATCAAATGATCGAGGACGCTGCTGCATCTCGCTCAGAACATAGTTGGTCGTTCCGTTGAGCACTCCGCGAATTTCGAGCACTCGATCGCCGACGATCTCGTCGGGAATCGTCACGCCGGTCGTTCCGCTGTAGCCGAGCTGCGCGCCGTTGTTACTCGCGATTTCATTGAGCTCATTGATTGCGTGAGCGATCGGGCCTTTGTCTACCGTGACCACGTCGGTCCCTTGAGCCAGCGCTTCTTTGATTATGCTTAGTGCGGGCTCGCCGCTGACGATGTCGGTCGGAAGCGATTCAACAAGTACAGAGATTCCTGCCGAAGGAAGGGCTCGAATGAATTCACGAGCATCGGCAATCAAATGCTTTGGTGCGGAGTCGACTAACCGCCGACCCGAGTCTTTGTGAGATATCGCGCTTACCAGCGAAGGGCCATTGCGTAAGAAGAGAGCGCCGCTGCTGTCCGCGATCGCGCCAATGTTTATGCGCAAGGGCAAGGCATCGGAATTGGCTTCGACGTAGCGCGCGAAAGCACGACCCACATTCCCGAAACCAAGAAGAGCAACGCTTAGCTGGGTCTTGGGACGTACCATAGACTTTATGGGAACTGTAGTGGCGTCCCTCCGTGGGCGCCCCTTATGACGTGCATCTCATGCAAAATTGAAGGGGGCGCCCACCGAGGGACGCCCTAACATGTTCGGCGCTGGAGGCACAGACGAAAGTTCATGCTACTTCTGCCGGAAGCAAGCCTTTGATGTCACGCACCACTCGAGCGACGTCTTCCTGATCGGCCAGCGCCATCATGATGAACTTGTAGCCGGTATGAAAACAAACCAGACCGTTGCCGAACAGCCAGATGCTCGAGAGCAGAGGGTTACCGCCAAGGATTATGTTAATTGGAAAACCGGTGACCGCGCCGCCTGTGACCGCCTCTGCGACGAGTCCCGCTCCGGCGGCGATACTGAATGCCCCAAGCAACGGAGCCCCGACGTACTTCGCCGCGTCGCGCTGAAACTTCACCCGCGCTCGCTCGGCTTCCGTGAGGTTGCCTTCGAGGATCAAGGCTTCCTGGCGTTTCAGGTAAACTTCATATTTTTCTGACAACTTCCTCAAGGCATAAGGTGCGATCGCCGAATGAAAGAGCCAGTTGCCCGCGCCTCCTGCTCCAAGCAACACCACATCCAGCGATGCAAACGCTGAACCCGCGCGAGTCCCTGCGATGAAAGCGAGCGACACAACCGCAGCCTTGGCGGGATTCTTCTTCGCCCACTTGCGGGCGCTCGCGAGAGTGCCGAGCAGTGACGACGGCAACCGCGCGGCGGATGCGCTCGCTCGCGCAGCCCCGCTTGCGTTGTCGTAGAATCGCCGTGCGTCGCCAAACAGATCAGACGCCGCCTGCCTGGCATCGTCCGCGACTTCGCTTGCCTTTTGCGAGGCGCCGCCCGCGGCCTCCGCAGCCTTATCCTTGATGCCCGACCGCTTCAGCAGATCGTCGGCGGTGTCGACGGCGCGCCGAGCGCTGTCCGTCACCCGCTCGCTTACACGGTGTTCGCGGTCGAGCCTCGACACTTCTTCGCGAGCAGCATCGATGCCCGATGAAGCGGCTTCCGCGCCTTTTCGCAACGCCCCGGTTGCGGCGCGCGCGCCCTGGTCGAGCTTTGATCTGATCTCGAACTTTTCGTCTAGCTGGCGAGCGGCTTCTTCGGCACGCCGTCTCAATTCTTCAAGCTTGCTGGACATGACTTAACTCCCGATTGAATCTTACTCGGAACGCGATGTGGCAGCCACTATTGATACGCCGGTTGTTGGAACACGGTTCCTCGTTCCGAAAGCAAGGGCAGGGAAGTCGGGCGTTTAGGCTTCATCTCTGATGGGAGTCGGGCGGCGGTCCTCACCGATTGCGACGTAGACTACTTCCGCTTCGGTGACTCTGGCGCGTTCGCCCGGATGCGCGATCCGATCAGCTTCCACCAGCACTCTGATCGTGATCGAGGTTCGCCCGATTCGCACGAGCTCGGTATAGAAGCTGACCAGATCGCCTACAAACACTGGCGCCACGAACACGGCTTCGTGCATAGCTTTTGTGACAATTTTCTTGAGGGTGTGCTTGCGCGCTTCGATGGCGGCGGCAATGTCGATGTAGCTGAGGATGACGCCGCCGAAAATCGTTCCGTGTGCGTTGGTGTCCTTGGGCATAAGCACCACGCGAATCGCGGGCTCAGCGGGGATTTTGTCTGCGGCGGTCCTGTCCTTACTCATATGTCAGACAGCCTAGACCGCGCTCTTCGATAGTGTCAAAGGAAGAGGGAGTGCTCTAATCCTGCGTTGCTCTGGTAACCCACGACTCGGCACAACAGACGGATCTTTTCACGAGCCCAGGCGTTTCACGCCTGGGTCCAATGCCGACGACCATTCGCCTAGCCCGTTTCAACGGGCTTCAGGCCATGGGTGGTTCGCGTGATTGGGTTGCCCGGACGAAGTGCGAGCGCTGTAGCGAAAGGCAAGAAAACTTTCAGACAACTTCGCTCAAGCTGGATTGACAAGCCCCGTAAACGGGACTGCCTCTCAATAGTGCGCCAATCACCCAGGCGTGAAACGCCTGGGCTACGCAAAAAGAAACTAACCTTCGCTCTCTCTTGCACCGCTTGACCGATAGTGTCCACGCGGCTTCATCGCGCTAGCTGGGTGGTTTCTAAGGCGAGACGACCTTACATGTTAGACGGCTTTGTGACCAGGCGCCTTTATGTTTAATCTTGGGATGATGAAGGAACAGATACTCGCAGCCGGCGGAATTATCATTGACGAGTGCGCCAATTCGCGACGGGTGCTGCTGGTACACCGTCCGCGATACGACGATTGGTCCTTTCCAAAAGGTAAGCTGGATCCCGGCGAGACTATTGAAGAAGCAGCGCTTCGAGAGGTTAAAGAAGAGACTGGACTCAAGTGCCGAATAGTTCGAAAGCTCGCGGTGGCGCGTTACCTCTATCGAACGCGTCACAAAACAAGGCTAAAGCCAAAAGTGGTTCATTACTTCCTGATGGAAAGATTGAGTCGCCGCATCAAAGTCCCGGGCGACGAGGTTGACCTCGCTGTGTGGATAGAACTTGGTGAGGCTTCGCGAAAGCTGACCTACGCACAAGACAAAAACCTGCTCGAACTGTTATAGAATGGGATCGTACCGTTGCACCGGAGGAAATGATGGCTGAGAAGCGACCACTCATAACGATGACAACCGACTTCGGCGAAGCGGACTACTTCGTGGGGGCAATGAAGGGTGCGATCTATTCAATCAACCCGGCGGTCGACATAGTCGATATCACGCACTCGATTCCGCCTCACGATATTTACTCCGCCGCGTTCACCCTGATGTGTTGTCATGCCGATTTTCCGAGGAACACTATTCATCTGGTGGTTGTCGATCCCGGCGTTGGATCTGCGCGCCGCCCGATAATGGTGATGACCGATGAACACAACTTCATCGGTCCGGACAACGGAGTGTTCAGCTACATATACCAGCGCGCTCACGTGAATCGGATCGTTCACTTCACAACCGAGCACTATTTCAGGCAGCCGGTATCGGCCACTTTTCACGGCCGCGATATCTTTGCGCCTTGCGCGGCCTACGCTTCGAAACTCGTGGACTGGAAAATGATGGGCGAGGAAATCACCGATCCGGTTCGCTTCAATATTCCGGCGCCCGTTGTCGTATCCGAGGAACATATTCGAGGAACCGTGCTTCACGTGGACCGATTCGGCAATTTGATTACCAATATTACGTCCGCCGAGCTCACTGAAGAACGGATAGGAGCCGGGGCCCGAGTTCGAATAGGCAAGCACGAGAACTTACTGGTGCTCACGCATTTCGCTGAAGCTAATCAGACCGAGTTATTCGCCTATTTCGGTAGCGCCGGGTTTTTGGAGATCGCAGTTCCACGCCAATCCGCGGCGCGAGTTGCCGAAGCTCGTAGAGGAGTTGAAGTGGAGGTGGTTATTCCCGCTCGGACGTGACGCCCTGGACTAATGAAAAGTCCACCGCCGCTTCGCAGCACCTGACAGAAACAGCAGGAGTTTAGAGTTCAGGTTTCAGCTTTACGCGTAGCAGTCAGCAGCCTGGAGCCTGAACTCTGAACCCTGAACCCTGAACCCTGAACTGTGACGGCTGAGCTCGGAGCTAACTTTCCGAACCATGCAATTAACCATCTGATTGATGTACTTTTAACGGGCGCAGTAATACCTTTGGGAGGATTAGATAAAATGGCGCTCATTGCAGCCAACGAACTAAAACGCAAACTTCTGATCGAAGTTGAAGGGCAGCCCTATGTAGTGCTGGACGTTTTCTTTGCTTCCCCGACCGCAAGGGGAGCAGCGACGATGGTGCGCACGAAGTTGCGTCACCTGTTGACGGACGCGGTCCTGGAAAAGAGCTTCCGTTCGAGCGAGAAGTTCGGCGAACCTGACGTCGAGCTGGCGCCGGCATCTTTTCTTTACAGAGACGTGGACGGGTTTCATTTCATGGATGAGAAAAGCTATGAGCAGTTCATGTTCTCAACCGAAGCGGTCGGCGCTGATGCGGGTTATCTCAAAGAGGGTGTGACTCTGGAGGTCTTGAGATACAACGGGGCCCCCGTTTCGCTTCAGCTGCCGCAGTACGTCGATCTTGCCGTAGCCAGTTCGGAGCTTGGGTTACGAGGCGACACCGCTGCGGGAGGAGCAACCAAGCAAGCTACATTGGAGACCGGCCTGGCAGTCCGAGTACCGCTCTTCATCAAAGAAGGCGAAGTGGTACGAGTCAACACACAAACCGGCGAAGTGTCCGGCCGCGCATGATCGGAAGAAGAACGACTATCGTGCGCGAGGTTCCACTGACACAGTCAGCGATGAACTCAGACTCCGTGAGCGGTAGACTCTCTGCGTGGCTTTTTGGAAATCCGCTGGAATCGCTTTTGGGATGTCCATGAACTTCTGCGGGTTGCGGTCAACCAGGGCAAACCAACTGCTCTGGACCTGCACCATAATCTTATGCCCCTTGCGGAACGCGTGATACACGTCGGGCAGTTCGTAGCTAATCGGCGTCGCCTTGTTGGGGATCATCGCTTCCGGATGCTCGAAGCCGTTGCGGAATTTCGCTCGGAAGGGTTCGCCTCGCACGAGTTGTTGATAGCCTCCCATCCTAACCGCGTTAGCCGGGACGGGTTGATTCGCCGCCGGCTGAGGCGTTGGGTAGTCGCCTGGATAAACATCTATCAATTTCACGATAAAGTCTGAATCCGTGCCTGAAGTTGATACCTGGAGATTCACCTTGATCGGGCCGGCTATGGTGAGATCGTCTTCGAGCGGCGCGGTCTCATAGACCAGAACGTCCGTGCGTGAAGCCGCGAAGCGCTGATCTTCGGTCATGTAGTCTCGAGTCATTCCGTCCGCGATGTAGCCTACATAAGGCACAGGCTTGTTCGGATCGCTGATGTATTCGTCGAATGCGCTGCGATCGTCGCCGGTCGGAGCTTCGCTGCTCAAGCGTCCGCCCGCTTGAAAGTAAAGAGTCTTTGATTGAATTCCTTTCGGTGGCCAGGTATCCAGCTTTCGCCATTCATTCAGCCCGGTCAAAAACATCCATGCCTCCGGGAGGGCCTCCGGGAGGGCTTCCGGGTGGGCTTGCGGAACATCGCCAGGCGTTTTCGCCGGCTTGTCTTTCAAGTAGTGCATAAAGAACGGGAATTGAATCTGCTCGCGAAAGAAGGCCGCAGTCTTCACACCGAAATTCAAATTGCCCAACCGATCCCCGTCGCCACGAGCCCAGCAGCCATGACACCACGGCCCCATCACGAGCAAGTTGGTTGTGTTCGGATTATTCTGTTCAACTGCGCGGTAGGTGCGAAGAGGCCCCATCGGATCTTCGGCGTCGAACCAGCCGCCTACATTGAGAACGGCAGGCGTGACGTTGTTCATGAATTTCCAAAGCGAACGGGACTGCCAGAACTCGTCATAGTTCGTATGATTGATGACCTCCTGCCAGTAGGCTGCTTCGCCGTTGAAGTATTTTTTGTTGGCCTCGGCAAGCGGTCCCATCTTCAAGAAGAAATCGTAGGCGTCCGGCGGACCGAAATCGAATCTAAGAGGCTGCTTCGGCGCGGCGGGTTCTCCCTTGCGCGGAGTGAAGAAGCCATAGAACCCGAAGTTCGCGCCCAGCATAAACGCGCCATTGTGATAGACATCATCGCCCATGTAGTAGTCGGCAGTCGGGGCCTGGGGCGAGGCGGCTTTGAGCGCCGGATGCGCATCCATCAAGCTGGCGGCGACGTGGAAGCCCGGTTGCGAGATGCCGATCATCCCAACCCGCCCATTGTTGTTGGGAATGTTCTTGAGCAGCCACTCGATCGTGTCGTAGGTGTCCGTGCTCTCATCAATGTCTTTATTGGTCTTTTTGTTTGGTTGATAAGGGCGCGTCTGCAGGAACTCACGTTCGGACATGTATCGGCCACGCGCGTCCTCATAGACGAAGATGAAGCCCTCTTTCTCAAAATGCTCGGAAGGTCCAAGTGAAGTTCTGTAGCTATCGACGCCGTAGGGCGCGACACTGTAAGGCGTGCGCGTCAGCAGAAACGGATACTTTTGTGACGTGTCTTTCGGCGCATAGACGACGACGTAGAGTCGAGCTCCATCGCGCATCGGGATTTGATACTCGTATTTTGTATAACGCTCCTTCACGCGTGATGCGTCTTGACTCGGGTCTTGAGCGGCAGCGGGAAGCTGCAGGACCCCCACAAATGCGATTAAGATGATGAGTGCTGGCGCGCGTCGAAGTGACATCGTTGATAAATCTCCTTTCCGAGAAGGTTTTCTACCGGGCCATTGCGAACATGCTTTCGATATTGTTTTAGTGGCCCCGAATAATATCAGATGGCCACACCTCGGACGACCGAGTCCAACGCATGTAGAGGCGGCCCTCCGTGGCCGCCCCAGAGTCGTCGAAAAAGACTATGAATACCCAACTGGGGCGGCCACCGAGGCCCGCCCCTACACGCGAGTGATGCACCCGCGCACCACCAGTCTTTCAAAACTCACAACCGCGCTGATAATATCTCTGATTCGAATCATAGCCATGAGCGACACTGTCTGCGGGAACGTGGAGAAAACTGGTTAGCCGATGACCATACAGGAAACGATGCGCGATCGGGCGCGAGCGGCAATCAAGAAGCTGTTCGATATTGACCTGCCCGAGATACCTGTCGAGGTGCCGCCGAGAACTGAACTCGGAGACCTCGCGTTTCCTGTGGCCTTTGAGCTTGCGAAACTCCAGAAAGCGGCGACCGGCCAGAAACAGAATCCGAGGGATATAGCCACAAAGCTTGCCGAAGCAATGCGCAGCGTAGAAGGAGTCGCTCGAGTTGATGTGGCAGGCGCTGGCTACCTGAATCTGTATCTCGATCGAACGTCGTTTGTAATTCGTTCGCTTGGCGAGCCTGACCGGCTCGACCCACTCTTGGGCGGGAAGATCATCGTCGAACATACCGCGGTGAATCCCAATAAGGCCGCTCACATCGGTCATCTGAGAAACGCCGTGCTTGGCGACACCACCGTACGAATGCTCCGCGCGGCTGGCGAGAACGTTGAAATCCAGAACTACATCGATAATACCGGGGTGCAAGTTGCCGATGTCGTTGTCGGGTTCAAGCACATAGAGCGGATGAAGCTCGAACAGATCAAGGCGCTCGCGAATGAGTCCGGTGGAGACAAGTTTGATTACTACTGCTGGGATCTCTACGCAAGAGTCGGAGGCTTCTACGAAGAAGATAAAGCGAGGCTTGCGCTGCGAACCGAGACGCTGCACGCGATTGAGGGCGGGGAAGGCGAGATCTACGAGATGGCGGATTACATCTCAACTCGAATCCTGCATTGTCATCTGAATACGATGGCGCGAGTCGGAATCGAATACGATCTTCTCCCGCGTGAATCCGACGTGCTTCACATGAATCTCTGGAGCCGAACCTTTGAGTTGCTCAAGGAGCGCGGAGCCATTGAATACGTGACCGAAGGCAAGCTGGCCGGGTGCTGGGTGATGCGTTCAGCGGATGAGTCGGAGGACGGTGAGCAGACCGAACACGAGCTGGACAAAGTCATCGTACGGTCGAACGGCACCGTGACATATACGGGCAAGGACATAAGCTTTCATCTTTGGAAACTTGGACAACTCGATCTTGATTTCTATTACAAGAAGTTTCACACCTATCACGACGATCAGGTAGCCTGGGTTACTTCTTCGGATCCAAACGAGAACGACCCCACACATCCGCGATTCGGAAGCGCCGCTGCATACTTCAACGTGATCGACATAGGGCAGGCTTATCCGCAGCACTACGTCAAGCTTGGTGTGATGGCGGTCGATCATGACGAACGCGTCGAACGCAGCGCTCATCTCGGATATGAAAAGGTCGTGTTGAGCGTGGCTACCGCCGAGCAGCTCGGACAACAGGTCACCGAGGAGGATCGCAAGCGCGGAGTCGTGAGCATGTCAGGCCGCAAGGGGCTCGGGGTCAAGACCGATGACTTCGTCGATCAGCTTGAAGAAAACGCGCTCGCGGAAGTAGCGAATCGTCACCCGGAACTCGGCGCCGACGAGCAGAGGGAAGTTGCGCATAAGATTGCGGTAGGAGCGCTGCGCTATTTTCTCTTGAAGTTCACCCGCAACTCGATAATTTCGTTCGACTTCAAGGAAGCGCTGGCGTTCGATGGCGAAACTGGGCCCTATATTCAGTACTCGGTTGTGCGGGCGAATTCGATCTTTCGCAAGCTCTTGGATGCGGGTGTTGATGTCAGCGCTATCGACCTTTCAATCGCGCGCGAACGAATCGGCGAGTTGCTGAACGGCGAAGCGGGCGACGATCTGTGGTCGGTTCTTTATCTGGCGGAGAGGCTTGCTGATGTTGTCCGTGGTGCGGTGGCCGCGCTCGAGCCGGCGATCGTTGCGAAATGGGCGTTTCAACTTGCGCAGCGGTTCAACATCTTTTATCACAATCATCACATTCTATCGGAACAGAACCCGGACCGCCGAGTGTTGTTGGTGGCAATTACCACAGTTGTTCGGCGCCAGTTGATTCGCGCATTAGATGTATTGGGCATTGAAGCTCCCGAGAGGATGTGAGAGACATTAACCGCAGATTTGCGCTGACTTCATAGCACAGAGTTGCGCTGAACTGCGTTGATCCGCGAGCCATCAGGCGGCGAAGATCTGCGGTTCATCCCGCAATCAACCTGGAGAACCGATGCTCATAGTAATGAAACCTGAGGCAACCGATGCTCAGGTGGAAGAAGTGCTCAAAGTCATCCGAGACCTGGGGTTCAAGCCGCATCCGATGCCTGGCGCGACTCGGACCGCGATTGGCATTACGGGCAATCAAGGAGCGATCGATCCGGCTCACTTCGAAATGCTCTCAGGCGTTTCGGAAGCGATCAGGGTCTCAAAGCCATATAAGCTCGTCGGCCGCGACCTCAAACAGGACGACACGATAGTGCGAGTTGGCGATTGCGAGATTGGCGGTTCTGAACCCGCGATCATCGCCGGCCCATGCGCGGTTGAAACCCACGAGCAGACGATGGCGATCGCCGAGATAGTCGCCTCGTGTGGCGTCAAGCTTTTTCGAGGCGGGGCGTTCAAGCCGCGCACTTCGCCTTACGCATTCCAGGGGCTCGGAGAGGCGGGACTCAAGATTCTCGCAGACGCGCGCGATAGATTCGGTCTCAGCATTGTGACTGAAGTACTGGACACCGAGACTGCCGACCTCGTTGAAAAGTTCGCCGATGTGATGCAGGTGGGCGCTCGGAACATGCAGAACTTTTCACTGTTGAGGCGGGTCGGACAGGCCCGAAAGCCGGTTATGCTCAAGCGAGGAATGTCGGCCACGCTTGATGAGCTGTTGCTTGCGGCTGAGTACATCATGGCTGAAGGCAACTACAATGTGATCCTGTGCGAGCGAGGCGTCCGCACGTTTGCCGACCACACTCGAAATACTTTGGATCTGTCGATCGTGCCCGCGGTGCAGAACCGGTCTCATTTGCCCATCATCGTCGATCCTTCGCACGGAACAGGGAAGCGCCACAAAGTGATTCCGCTTGCGCGGGCGGCGATCGCCGCGGGCGCCGACGGAATCATGGTCGAAGTTCATAACCATCCCGAACAGGCGCTGTCGGACGGTCCGCAAGCCTTGTTGCCCGATATGTTCAGGCAGCTCGTCACCGAGGTCCAGGCGATCCACAAAGTGATCGTTGAAGCCGCGGCGAGCCTGGTGTAGTCCGAACCTGATGACAAATGGAGAATGACAAATGGAAAATGGAGAATAAGCGGAGATCGTTAATGCTGCTTCGCTCCATTTTCCATTTTCCATTTTCCATCTTTCATTTTTCCTCCGGCGATCGGGATCCTCGTCGCAGACAGACTTCGCCCCTTGAGACAAGTCCGCTCCATGTCGTAATAACGATTGCGGCGGTCTTGTCCGTTCTTTCATTCCTCTATTTCTTTGCCAACGGGATGACCAACGTGTATGGAGATGGCGTTGCGCACGTGAACATCGCGCGCAAGGTAGTTGATTCCCCGGATGCCTCTCTTTGGCGAAGATACATTCAGATCGGGTCGCCCTGGCTTCCGCTTCAAACAGTATTGTTATTGCCGCCGGTAGCAAATGATTGGCTATGGCGGACCGGCATCGCTGGCAGCATAGTCTCGATGCTCTCTTTCGTGATCGCCGCGGCGTCGCTTTACTTGCTCGCTAGAGAGGTCATTTGCGAAGAGGCGGGGCAGTGGAGAAAGCTGCTCCCGCTTATGTCCGTCGGAATGTTCATGCTAAATCCCAGCGTGCTGTATATGCAGTCCACGCCGATGACGGAAACCCTTGTCATGGCGTCGCTACTCGTCGCGGTTTACTTGCTTCAGCGTTGGGTGAACGAGCAGACTGGCGGACGGCTTTCGGTCGCCGCGATTGCGATGACGGTCGGTACTCTGGCGCGTTACGAAGCATGGCCGGTTGCCGCGCTTTCGGTTCTAATCGTGGTATTGATTTCGGCTGGCGACTGGAAAATGAAGCTCAGGAACAGCGCGTTGTTTTCTGCAATCGTAGCAACCGGTCCGATCTACTGGCTCTGGCACAACTGGGCGATATACGGTAATGCGCTGGAATTCCTGAACGGACCAAATTCCGCGCGTGGGATCTATCTTCAGAATGGAGCGCACGACGGCTGGGCGACGATGTTTATAGGCCACCCGGCGCTGGACGTGTTGATCATGACGGTCGCGGTCGCAGTTTGTGCGGGACCTTTTGTTTTGTTGTTGAGCGTAGCGGGCTTTGGTGGTTGGTTGATCGCCAAACGAAGGGACTTGCTGAAGTACTCGCCGGTCTTATTGTTGACGGTGCCATTCCTCTTTGAAGTTTACAGTGTGTATCGCGGGGAGATTCAGATATTCCCCTTGAGCGCTTTCGGGTTGCACAATGCGCGATATGGATTACCTCACATCGTAGCGGTGGCTCTGTTCGCGCCCGCGGCTCTTCTCCTGTTTAGGAATTCCGTGAGACGTTGGGCCGCGCTTGCGTTGTGTATCGTTGTCATAGGTCAATACGGATACCTGATCTCAGAAGGTCCCTCGCAGCTTGCGATGTATCAGGAAGGTTATCGCAACGGAGTCAACTCACGGGCGTCGCGAGAGCATTCGAAGGTCGCTGCCTTTCTAAGAGCTAATCCGCCGCGCCACTTGATACTCATGCACACGGGCGCGTTGGGACCGGTTGTCTCGCAAGGGGGACTCGCCTTTTCACAAATAATTCACGAAGGAACCCTGCGATGGCATCAGCTCGACGACGAAATACCGGCAGATATTGCCACCGTCATAACCCAGCAAGACGATCCGCTCGACATTCGATTCCATGAAACGCCGGCGCTGGCTCGTGATCTAGCAACTAACTTTCACGAGGAGCTCTTGGTTGGGAACATCAGGGTGTTTGTTCGAGAGGAGAAATTGAAAATTGCAAATTGAACTGCAAGATTTGGAACGGATCCCTCGCTCAAGGCAATCAAGGTTGGGGTTATCAACTGACGTCGACGCCGCTGTAGCTGCGATGAGCGAGCGTTCGCACTCTATTGCGACCGGCAGCCTTCGCAAGGTACATCGCCCGGTCGGCCATCTCGATCAGCTCCTCTTTATTTTTGGCTCCGGACGGATATGTGGCCACTCCGATGCTTGCGGTTATCTGTTCCGTCTTGTCTAATGGCGCAGAAGCGATCGACTGTCGCAGGCGCTCGGCCACTTCAATCGCTCCCGCGCGATCGCATTGAGGAAGAATCACGACAAACTCCTCGCCTCCATAGCGGGCGCAAACATCGACGTCTCGAACGCTCGCTTGCATTATCGATGCGACATGACAAAGCGCGGCGTCGCCGCTTCGATGGCCGTGGGTGTCGTTAATATGCTTTAGATGATCAAGGTCAAGCAAAATGAGGGACACTTGATTGTTATTGCGATCGGCGAGCTTTGTTTCGCGGTCAAGCCGATCCTGGAAATAGCCATGGTTGTAGAGCCCGGTGAGCGCATCGGTCATTGCCTGAGTCTGGACACGTCGAAATAGCCGCGCGTGGCTTATTGCAACCGAGAGCTGGTCTGAGACGGTCTTCACCATCAGCATTTCCTCGTCTTCCCAGTTGCGCGAGTTCATATCATCTTCGATCACCAGCACGCCGATGATTGTGTTGCGATACGAGATGGGCACTTCAAGCGTGCCTTGCGTGCCCAACTGATCCTGGGCGTTTGCTAATACGGTCTTTTGGGAAGACTCTACTTGCAACTCACCTGCGACCTTCCCCGAATCCAGTTTATCGATCTTCCCATCCAGACCGCGATCTGGTCTCTTCTCTGGGCGGTCAGCGGATTCTACTTCGCGTTCGACGTGCATGTGGTCGGGTTTGCCGGAATCCGGACTCTCGGGTCTTTCGTAGACGCTCATGCCTTCGGGCATTTTGGTTCCTTCCTGCCAGAGAACGACCGCCGCGCGGCGTGCATTCAATGCTCGCCCGACTTCTTCCACCGCAGATTGCAGGATTTCTTCGAGTTCGAGTGTGCTCGAAATTGCTGAGCTTATCCGATTAGTGGCCATCTCGAGCTCGGTCTGACGCTGCATTAGCATCGTGACCTTTGTCGTAAAGGCGAGAGCAAGCTTCAGCGACGAGCTGTGCGGCGTGCAGGAATTAACAAGCGTATCAAACCTATCGCGCTCCTGTGGCTTCTGAACGTTTATCCGCGCCATTAGATACTGGATGGCAGTAAATACCACATTTGGATCGAACGTCCATATCACCGCATAACTATTCGTTCGGGTTCTTTCGTCAACAACGAGATTCGAAGCAAGCAGACCGCAAAAGCGGGGCTCCATCACAAGTATGAAGGGCCCGGTTTCGATAGTGTGGCTGTTCCCTTCGTCCAGATCCGTTAGTTTGAATGTTGGCGGCGCATCCCAGGTCCTGTCGGCGCATCCGGAGTTGCAGCAAAAAAGATATGTGCGGCGAGATGAAGCAACCAGCCTCGACAGGCGTCCAGTTTCGCGTAACGGGTCGGCGTTCAAACATCGCCCCTCGATAACCAGAGCCGGGATCTTATTCTCGGTTACGATGTCCTCGAAATGCCGCACCAACCGAGAAGCGGTTTGTTCGTTGCATCGAACCGGAGCAAACTCGTCGCGGTGCTGACCTACTAGCACGTCATAAAGTGAATTCATTGAAACCGGGATTCTCTTCGGGGATCCAGCGGACGGCGTGTGGGGACCGACAAGAAGCTCACCTTCATTCTAACTTGCGGGTCGTCACTGTCAATTCTTTTCTCCTTACTTGATTGAGTAAGAGCCGCGTCGTTATTCCGGTGCGCGTCACGCGAATGATTGTGTGTCGGCGGCACTGGAAGAATGTAAATTTTTCATACGACGCCGGAAACTACTACAGTGAACCGTTCTGGTTAACCATGCGAACAGGGCAAGACCTCTCTTATTTCATCGAATTGACCCTCGGACGCGAGCGCGTCACTGGCACGGTTCTCGCACAAACAATTCCGTAAACTATCGCGCCGGTATTGCCGGCAGGCTTTTTCTTATCAGCAGATTATCAGATTCGAGGAGGTAGAAACGATGCATAAGTTGGTTAGTGTGGTTATGTTGATGGCGTTGGCGGTTGCGTTCGAGTCCGGTTGCGCTACCAAGAAGTACGTTCGCAACCGAGTCGCCGAGCGTGTCACGCCGCTTGAGAATCGGACCGGGGAACTGGAAGAGACCTCTCGAAGAAACACGCAGCAGATAGGGGAGTTGAGAACGGGCGTGGATGACGCTCGCTCGCGCGCAGACCGAGCGCAGGCCACTGCTGACAACGCATCATCTTCCGCCGAGCAAGCCAACACGCGCGTCGCGGGCGTCGAACATAACATCGACGATTTGCGCGCGAATCTGGATAAGTACACCAGCGTGACGACGTCGATGGTGTTCTTCCGGCCCGGCAGCACGGTGCTGACCAGGGAGGCGATGGCTCAGCTTGATCAGCTGGCGACACAGATCACGGACCGCCGCGGGTTCGTCCTGGAGATTGTCGGCTTCGGCGATACGACAAAAGCGACCCGCTACAATCAAAGCCTTGCGGAAATGAGGGCGGAAGCGGTTCAACGGTATCTGGCCGACAAAGATAACATTCCAATCATGCGTATGTTCGCCGTCGGCTTCGGCGCTGCAAGGCCGATGACGGAGAATGTCTCGACCAGCGAGGCGGCCGGTTCCAGCACCAGTTCAAGCGCTGGCGCCGCGCGTACGCTGCCGCGCCGAGTGGAGATAAGACTCTTGACGCACGCTGCAGTTGAGAACGCGCCCGCGAAGACAGCTACTTCCGGCGCGTCTTCCCACTGATAATCACGGTTGTCGAGTCGCCGTGACTGTCGTGGAATCGGCGATCATCATTGAATGCTACGTAGAAGCGAATTCGTGTCCTGTCACATCTAATAAATTCGTTACTATTGGCGGTTCAGTGATGATCGCCGGTAGTTGCATCCTTCCAAATCCGGACTCTGGCCGTCCCTAAAAGCTTTCCTTCCTTAACAAAATCAATTCTTTAAGTGCTATAATCTGGGAGCAACCGGATCTAGAGCCATCGCATCACAGCAGTGAGGTCATGGCTTACATCACAGACACGCTGATTATGACCGTGACCGGCGAACGAATCGAACCGGCGTCCGACCTGGAACTGGCCAGAGCAGCAGCCGCCGGTGATTCCCTGGCGTTTGAAAAACTATACGAGCAGCATCACAGGCGAGTCTACTCCCTATGCTTGAGGATGCTCGGGAACGGAACGCAGGCGGAGGATTTAACTCAGGAGGTCTTCCTCCAGGTTTACAAGAAGATAGGGAGCTTCCGCGGCGATTCGGCGTTCACGACGTGGCTTCACCGCTTGACCGTGAATCAGGTGCTGATGCACTTTCGAAGGCGGGGAGTAAAGCTCGAGCATACGAGTGAAGAAGGCGACTTCAGCAATGTTATTGAAACGCCGCTGCAGAGTACTCGGCGTATCTCGATGATCGACAAACTTGCGCTTGAGAAAGCGATTGCGGAGTTGCCAAACGGCTACAGGACGGTATTTGTGTTACACGACGTCGAGGGTTACGAGCACGAGGAAATCTCGAACTTGCTGGATATCAGCATCGGCACATCGAAGTCGCAGCTCCACAAGGCGCGGATGCGCCTGCGACAGTTGTTGAACAAGACGTAAGCCCTCAATCTTTGTTTTGAAGTAGGTGAGATCAAAATGGTTTGCACGCAGTGTCAGGAAATACTTTCGGAATACATCGACGGGGCGCTCGAACTCGGCGAACAGGTCAATATCGAACGGCATCTCGCGGATTGTGAGTCTTGTCGTGCCGTGCGTGATGACTTGCTCCAAATAGTTCATTTCAGCCATCAGCTTCCGCTGCAATCTCCGTCTCCGGCGTTGTGGTCCCGCATTCGCTCGGACGTTGACTCGTTGCCCTCCGGGTTGTGGTCGCGCCCGCAGAGATGGCTTGCAAGGATCAGAGCGCTCAACTTCAACTTATCGATTCCGCAATTGGCTGCAGGCGCAGCGGCCCTGGTGGTAGTCGTCTCGATCGGCGCAATTCTTTCACAACGGAACGGGGGATCCCTTCAACCAGCCGCGCCGTCCATTGCGTCGGCCGCTGCTCCGGACATAACCCCGCTGTCAAACGCGGATCTTCAGCAGCTCGAGAAGCAGATCAGTTCCTTAAGCGCGACCGTTGAGCAGAAGAAGACTACATGGGACCCGGAGCTCAGAAGCGAGTTCGAACGAAATCTCTATTATATCGATCAATCGCTGGTAGAGTGCCGCCATCAATTGAAGAACAATCCTGCGGATGATGTGTCGCAGGAGTTGATGCTTAACGCATATCGCGAGAAAGTCCGCCTGCTGGATAGCTTCGAGAAGTTTTAAGATTCGGCGGCGCGGCTCCGTAAAGGGATTTGGGGTTCCGAAGAATGCTTCAAACGAGCAGCCACGCGGGACGCAACAGAACGAGATTTCCCATAGCCGTCATTTTCGCCGGATTGCTTAGCCTCGGAACCCTCGCCGTTTCGAGTGATTCTGCTTCGCGCTTCGAGCGGACTTATGCTCCGCAAGGCCCCGCACATTTGACCATCTCAAATGTAAACGGCAGCATTCGCGTCGTCGCCTGGGACAAGAAGACCATCTCAGCCAGGGCGAACGCCGCTCAGTCGGTGGTGATCGAGGATCAAGTGATCGGCAATGATATCGAGATTGGTGCAAGGCGGAATCTCAGACTGGGTCACGCGGATTTCGAAGTGTCAGCGCCCCCCGAAACCGCGCTGACGATCAGGAACTATGTAGGTGAAATCGAGCTCAGGGGTATCAACGGTCACGTGAGCGTCACTTCCATAGACAGTAATGTTCATCTCATCAATATCAACAGTCCCGCAGTGGATGTGAGAGTGACAACCGGCGATATTTATTTCGACGGCGAGCTGCATGATGGCGGCGCGTACAGCTTCCAATCAATGAAGGGCGACCTCGATATCACGATACCGAGCGGGACCTCCTTCAACCTGAATGCGCGCGCCCTTAGCGAGAACATCAATCTGGGATCTTTCCTGAATAGTCTGACCGGCTCATCTCGCGGACCGAAGGGAATCGCGGGCACCCATCTGAGAGGCGGCCCGCGCCTCACACTTACCAGCTACGCCGGCCGCATTTTGCTTCACAAGAAGTAACGTCATCAGAAGACGCTTGAAGCGCCGCCACGGTTATGCTACAAAGGCGCTCGAAGCAAATCAGCAGTAAAGCCCCAGCATTCTATGTCATCTCTGAAAAAAGCTTGCCACGATTGTGGAATGCCGCTGGCAACGGGCATTTCTCACTGTGCGCACTGCGGGGCCACGGTTGGAACTCTGTTTTCCGAAGCTGCGGCTCCGGTTCCCAACACGAAACAGAAACGGCATCGGGAGGCTACGTCAAATGCCGACTTTCATTACAGCATCGAAAAAGCGCAAGAGCGAGCGAACAACTCTGTGATACTTGCTCTGGCCAGCTTCTTCTGTCCGGGCATCGGATTTTTTCTTGGCAGCGCCGCTATCGTTCTCGGAGCAATGGCCTCGCGCAGTTTGAAGGCACACAACATCGAAGACGGACAAGGGTCCGCTCTCGCAGGGCTGATCATCGGAATACTGGGCTTGATAGCGCAAGGCGCCTATGCAGTCTACGTGGTTAAGTCTGGCAAATTCCCGTTTCTCGGATGACCGGCGTCTACTTCACTCCAGCGACTACTGTAGCCTTTATCGATATCTCGAAGGGAGCATGGTGCCGCTCGCGCTCGATGATCGATGCGATGTGACGGCGAACCTCACTGTGGAGCACTTCCGGAACGATATCCAGCCATTCGGACAGAAACGAGTCTTTGATCAGCGGCGAGTCCAGAAACGCGGCGGCGCTGTCATAGCTGAACTCTTCCTTCGCTACAAAGCTCTGGATGTTGCGCAGCCCAAAACGCTCCGCGAGTTGCTCCGCCTCCGAGACGGTGCTGCGCTCATTAAGCAAGCGCTCAAGTGCCGACCAGACATCGTCATCTATTCCGGTTTCGTGCAGCGCCTCCCAGTAGATTGAAAAGAACTCGTCGAAGCTACCACGTGTTGCGAGCTTCAAAATGACGCTGCCCTCCGGCTGAGCGACGCGCGCTATCTCAGTCAGCAACTTTGGAATTTCTTCACCGAGTAACATCGACGCGTCGCCGATCGCGGCTTCAAACCGGTTGCTCGGGAAAGGTAACTCAGAAGCGATCCCTTGCTCGAATCGGACATTGTCCAGTTTCGTGACTTGAGCCTTTGCGCGCGCGATTTCGATCCGTTCCGCGCTCGGGTCGATGCCGATTACTGCGCCCTTGTCGCGCATGCGTTCGGCAAGCTCGATCGCGTGAGCGCCGGTGCCGCAGTTGACGTCGAGTATCTCTCCCTCGATCGGCAGCTCAAGGTTTTCGTTGATGAGCGTGTCGAAGCGGTCACGCCAGTCTGGCGAGATAAAGAGGTCGTAACGAAATGCCAGCTCTCTTAGATCACTCATAACCGTGTGGCTCAGATGATAGCATGAGCCTGCAGACGATTTGAGCTGTCGGCGCGACCGCTTGCCGCGTTGCGGCGGGCTTGCCCCATCGCTAGAATAGCCAGTCCCTTAGGATGCTGATGGAACCGCTAACACAATACTGCCCTGTGTGCCGTCGCGAAGTAGATAGTCAGACGATGACCGGCTCGGACAATATTGATGAGTCGCTGCATCCGTTGCTTGCCGTCAACCAGCACACCTGGGAGCCGGGCATGCAGATTTGCAACGATTGCATTCGGCGTTATTCCAGTCTTCATGATGAGCTATCGGCTGCGTTTCCTCAGTTCGCCCAGCAGGAGCTGAAAGTCATCCCGACTCCAATGCGGCTCGATGCGCCCGCGGAGTTTCGCGGCCGCGGGGTGACCATCGCTTTTCTCGATTCCGGGTTTTATGCTCACCCCGATCTTGCGAAACCGCGGAACAGGATCCTGAAGTACGTAAATCTTGTCGAGCGCGCGAAATCGGACGATCTGACCGTTCCGCAGGTATCTTCGTGGCACGGAATGATGACTTCAGTTGTTGCCGCAGGAAGTGGGTTTCTCTCCGACGGGCTTTACCGCGGCATCGCCTCGGAAGCAAACACGGTGCTGGTCAAGGTTGGAATGTCGTCGCGCGTTCGTCATTCGGATCTCGCGCGTGGCATCCGCTGGGTGCTTCGCCATCAGAAAGAGTTCAACATACGGATCATCAATATTTCAGCGGGCGGTGATTTCGAGGCAAGCTATCTTACAGACGAACTCTCGCAAGCAGCGGAAGACGCGACTCGGGCGGGATTGCTCGTGGTAGCCGCCGCAGGCAATTCCGGGCATATGGCTAATCATCCGGTGCTGCCGCCGGCTTCTGCGCCTTCGGTGATCGCCGTAGGCGGGCTCGACGACAAGAACAATCTCGACTTCTCGGACAACGAGATGTATCGCTCGAGCTACGGTCCGACGATTGACGGGCTTCAGAAACCTGAGATGATCGCGCCGGGGATTTGGATCGCGGCACCGATACTGCCCGGCACTCCAACTGCAGAACAGGCGGTGTTGTTGTCAAAACTCGAGAGTGCTTCCGACTCGGATTTGCGTGAGATAATCAAACAACACGGAGGAGTTGACCCAGACCTCGATCACGCGACTGAGCTTGCGCCGTACCTGTTGCGCCAGGTCGTCTGGATCAAAATACGCGACAACAATGTTATCAGCGGTCATTACAAGCATGTCGACGGCACAAGCTTCGCGGCGCCAATCGTTTCGTCGATCGCGGCGCAGATGCTGGAGGCGGCACCCCGCTTGAAGCCTTACGAAATCAAACTCGCGCTGATAAAAACGGCGGTAAGGCTGGACCACGTGGAAGTCGACCGGCAAGGTTGGGGAATGGTGAACCCGCGTGCCGCCATTGCCGCCGCGCTGACGATACAAGGCAAAGGTGATCATAAGCGTTGAACCAAACGAACAGGGCCTCGTTTGAAATCATAACTTTCTTCGTGGTAGAAATGAGGGTCAATGCATTGTCGAAATATCCTGATGCATTGGGAGTTTTTTGAGACTTCGGAGGCCGGACTCGCGTATAAAGCGTCAGTAACGACGTCCGACAAGTCTTCCGGTTTGTCGCGGGCGGGTCAGTCGACAAAGTGGAGTTGAGATAATCGGAGCAGGGACAACCTGAAGTTTGTCGTACTCGGCGGGTGTTGGCGGTTCCCGCTTTTGATTCAAGGTGAAGGAGATGAGTGAATAGTATGGACAGCAAACTGGCACCGCAAGCTGAGGCGCCGAAGACGGCAGAAGAACCTACGATCCCGGTTTCTAATCCTCAGGAGAAGAACCAGGGCAAGCCGGCTTCTTATTCAATGATGGAACCGAAGATGCGCCGCATCTACGGTGAGTTCTATCGCGAGATTTATTACTCGGAGAAGAAACACCTCGATACAAAGACTCAAGAGTTGATCTCACTAGCAGCGTCGCTTGTGGCCAAGTGTCAGGGGTGCATTGAGGGACATCTCAAGAAGGCCATGGAGTCGGGCGCAAGCGAAGAAGAGATCAGCGAGACGATTTCGATAGCCGCCGCCATCAACGCCGCCGCGATCATTGACCTCACCGATGTCGCCGCCGCCAACCTCAATATCAATCACTTTCCAAGCGACGGCCCGCGCTTCAGAGGCTAACGAGGGTTTAATAAATGGAAATTCTCATGCACGTGGCAATCGGGATCCTCTCGGTTGTAATTGCTTTAGTAGCTAACGTAGCGGCCCACCTGGCGCCGCGGCAGACGGGCGCGACTCAGCAGAGCTCGGCTTCAGTCCAATCAACTCCTGAAAACCATGTCGAGTATGGTTCACTCCAGTCTGCGGCGCTGGGCAAAGAGCTGAAGTTCGCGATTCAGTACCCGCCGTCTTATAAGGCCGACTCCAAACACGTCTATCCGGTGCTTTACTTTCTTCACGGAATGTTTGGCAACGAGCGAGAGTTCGAACGCCGAGGCGTCGCAGCCGCCATCACCAGGTTGCGCGAAGAGGGTAAGATCGGCGAATTCGTGATCGTGTCTCCCGCGGGTGAGAACAGCTTCTACCTCAACGCGAAAAACGGCGCCCAATACGAAGACGCGATCGTAAAGGATTTGATCCCGTACATTGAGAAGAACTATCGCGTGATGAACACGCAGTCCGGCCGGGCGATCCAGGGAATTTCGATGGGCGGCTGGGGAGCGTTACTTCTCGCAGTCAAACATCCCGAGATGTTTTCGACCGTAACCACTCACAGCGCGGCTCTATTTAGTGAACTGCCGCATCCGTCCGGAACTGACCGCCGCTCGCAATTCATGTCGCAACTGATCGGCAAGATCTTTGGTGATCCACCGGACGAGGATTACTTTCGCACGGTCAACCCGGTTTTCGTAGTCGAAGTTAACGCTGCCGCGATCAAGAAATCTGGGATGAAGATTTATTTTGACTGCGGCGAGCAGGATCGATATGGATTCCAGGAGAGCAATAAGGCCTTTGACGAGAAGCTGACGAAGCTCGGCGTTGGACACGAGTTTCATCTTTTCCCCGGCAATCATGGCTGGGAATACATGATCTCGGTAGCCGACCACTCATACACATTCCTGTGGAAGAACTTCAAGACCCACGGCAAGCCTTCAGCGGTACACTCGCGGGCGAGCTACTGAAGCACCGTAGTTCGTACTGGAGGGCCGAACTACGAACGCCTCGGCGTCAAGACTTGTCAAAGAAAGCTGGCTGACGGTTGCCCCCGTCAGCCCTTTTGATTTGGATCAACCAGTGCCGTCCCATTCAGCAAGAAGCGCTCGGAGCCGATTCGCCGAGCTTGTATCACTCAAGGACGACCAGATTAACCTGGCCGAAGCAACGCTATTGATCGCCGCGGAGGAATACACCAGCCTCAACATCCCGGACTACCTCGAAAAGATCGATCACTTTGGAGATCTTGCGCGGCAACGCGCAGCGGGCTCGGATGAGCCAAATGATGTGATCTCGGCGCTCAATTCCACCCTCTTTGAGGATCTCGGGTTTCACGGCAATCGAGACACCTACTACGATCCACGCAATAGCTTCTTGAATCAGGTGATCGACCGGCGAACTGGAATACCGATCACGCTGAGCGTAGTCTACATCGAAGTAGCCAGGCGAATCGGCTTTCAGGTCCAGGGTGTCGGGTTGCCTTATCACTTCCTCGCGAAGCATGAGACTGAGGCCGGCGATATTTTCATCGATCCCTTTAATGAGGGACGGTTGCTGAACGCCTCCGGTTGCGCCGGGTTGCTAACAGAAATGACCGGAGGAAAGGATGAGCTGCAACCGGAGCACCTCGAATCGATAAGCAATAAGCGAATCCTGGCGCGAATTCTCTTGAACCTTCTGGGGCTCTACAAGGCAAGCGATCCTCGCAGAGCGTTATCAACAATTGAACGTCTATTGCTGATCAATCCGGACCATGCGCCACACATACGCCTACGAGGAACCCTGCTGGCATCCACTGGCGACCAAACAAATGCAATCGCCGAGCTTGAGCGATATCTTGCGCTTGTTCCGGATTCAGAAGACGTCGACGCGATCCGAGAGCAGATACAGGCGATCCACCTCAACCGCGTCAGGCTCAACTGACCCTGGACCGCAGGCATCCTTCCCTGAGTGTGCGGAACTCGTTCGCTCTTTTTTGAGTATCTTCTGAAGGGCATGCAGGCAAGGACGCCTGCGCTCGCACGACTGAGTTTAGTTTTTTCGGGCTTCTTTTGTTATGGTAGACTAATGGCGAAATTCAATATGCCTCGCCCCGCGCGTCTTGTTTTACCGAAGTCGAACGCCCGCCTCACAATGAGTGGGCTGCAAGCGTGGAACCGAGGCCCCTTTAGGAGGGGAAATGTGGGCTAGACTTAAGAGGCTGTTTCGTTCCGTTTTTGGCGGACTCATCGAGAAGGCCGAAGACCCGGAGCTCATCCTGCAACAGACCATCCGCGACATGCGCGAGAAGGTCCCTCAGATGCAGAACAACGTCGTGCAAGTGATGGCGACTGAGAAGCTGTTGCAGAAAGAAGTCACCACTCTCGAGCGCGAGATCAAGGACTACGACGCGAAGGTTAAAGCGGCGATAACTACTAATCGTGACGATATCGCTCGCACCTACATCACGGCCTTAACGGAGAAGCAGACGGCACTGGATCGCGCGCGGCAGCAGCTCGAAACGTCGCACGCAGCGTCCGAGCAGGCGAAGAAGTTCCTGGACAACTACATCCTTCAAGTCAAAAAACGCACCGCCGAGGCGCAGCAACTGGTGAATGAGGCCCGCGCAGCTAAAATGCAGGAACAGCTCTCGCAGACGATGGCTTCCTTCCAGATCGGCGATGACGCTGGCACGTTCCAGGAAATGCGCGAGCGGATTCAGCGTCGCTCAGCCGCGGCGGAAGCTCGAATGGATTTGTCGACCGGCGGAGTCGAATCGCAAATTCAGGACATCGAACGCGAGGCCCTGAATATGCAGGTTGAAGATGCCCTGACTGCTTACAAGCGTCAAATGGGGCTTGCTCCTGAAGTGTCGAGCCCCGCGCCGCCTTCGATTCAGAGCGATTCTACCGGGGAGAAGTCGCTTGGACCGTCGGACAGAGCGAAGGCACTTGAATAGAAAACGATGAACGATGAATGATGAATGATGAAGTCTGGAATTCATCATTCATCGTTCATCATTCATCATTGGTCGTAACCATATGGCAGAGCAGGTCAGCTACGTTAAAGAAGCGATCAAGGAACCGCTCAATATTTGGGCGATGGTCATATTCCTCGCGCTCGCGGTGTTCGCTGTAACTGCGGCGCCCGCGGGATTTCTGGCGTGGATTGCCTGGTGGATTCCGCTTGTGGCGGCCGGCGCGGCCGAAGCGCTCTATCTGTCGACCGTACCGAACACACCGGGCTATCGCAGAGTGGTTGATCAGCGAATGCGGCGACGTGCGCTTGCTGGTCGCGAGCAGAGGCGCAAAGAACTGATATTGAGATTCGATCCCCGCGAGCGCGAAGCAGTCGAGTACCTCAGTTGGATGAAGAATCAGATTTATCAGAACTACCAGAAGTTCACAGGGATGTCTGAAGTGCCAGAGCGCATTCGGACTCTGGACGTCTATTGGGAGTCTTACGTCGATCTTCTCGATACCTACCGGCGCCGCAAGAATCATATGCGGTCGATCAACCGCCAGACTATCCAGAACCAGATTCAGCAGGCAGAGCGAGCGGTTGCAACAGCTCCTGATGATGACACCCGGCGACTCTATAATACTAACCTCGAGTTTCTTCAGAAGAGAATGAAGACCTATGACGACATGGAGCGCTCGATGAAGCGAGTCGAAGCGCAACTCCAGTCGATCGAGAGCTTTTTCGGGTTGGTGAACGATCAGGTGGTGACCATGCCGACGCCGGAGCACATCTCCTCACTCGACTTTGAATCGCTGCTTTCTTCGATTGAACTGACCAAGGAGATCCTCGATGAGACTGCCCCGATCATGAGTCAGTTGGATGTCTCGGAGCGGTCGTCGTCTCAGCCAGCACGTCCACCGCTTGCGCAAAGGCAATAGGTTCAGGGTTCAGCGTTCAGAGTTCCGGGTTTGGTGTAACCCTGAACCCTGAACCCTGGACCCTGAACCCTGAACCCTGAACCGAAATGTCATCATCACGAACACGATTACTACTCGACGAAATCGATCAACTTCCCTCGTGGGCCGCGAAGATGGCGCGCAAATACTACGCCGGCGAAGCGAGTCACTTTCTCCTCTACAACAACATCTACGATCTTGTGCGGTCGGGCTCCGAGTACATAAGCCTGCTCAATTACCTTCAGCGTGAGCTGGTCGGAACCAAGCAACTGCTTACGTACAACCGGAGCGAAGGGATCAAGTTTGGATCGCAGGAAGCGGAGCGCCAGTTTGCGGCACTGCTTCGCGTGTCCGATCCCCTGATGAATCGCGATGCGCTTCGGCAGCTTCCAAAAGATCCGGCTCGTGCGCTGCCCTTGATCGAGCACTTTCTTCTCTATGGCGATCAGGTCGCCGTCATAATCAACTTCCTGGATACGATTATACCCTCAGGCGACGTCAGCTACATGTCGGGCGATGATCGAACTAACCTCGTTTCGTTTCAACGCTGGATCACGAGTTCACGATTGCTGAAGAAAGACAACATCGTGGTGCTCGTCGCCGAGAGCGTTGCCGAAGTGCACCCGCGCATTCGCCAGAACTCACGGCTGGCATCCATCGACGTTCCGTATCCGGACGATGCTGAGCGGCTCGAGTTCATCGGACATCTGCGCGGCCAGTTGACTCAACTTCAGAGCGAAGTAACCGACGAACAATTGGCGCTGATGACCTCGGGGCTGAATCGCGTCCATCTGAATTCCTTGTTGCGAAGCGCCGCGACCGAGAACAATGCGTTGACGCTTGACAGGATTCGGCAGAAGAAGAAAGAGCTGATCGAAGCCGAGTGCGTTGGGCTGGTTGAATTTGTTCATCCGCGCTTTGGGCTGGACTCGGTAGGCGGCATGACCAAAGCCAAGACGTTCATGCGCTCGATCGCCGACACGATTCGCGCGGGCAGCACCGAAGAAGCCCCGATGGGCATCCTGATCTCGGGGCCAATCGGAACCGGCAAGACCTTTCTCGCCGAGTGCTTCGCGCACGATTGCGGGATGAACGTGGTCGCCTTCAAGAATTTTCGCGAGCGATGGGTCGGCTCAAGCGAAGCGAATCTCGAAAAGATCCTGAACCTGCTTCAAACGCTTGCGCCGATTGTCGTGTTGGTGGACGAAGCCGATGCGACGCTTGGTTCGCGCGAGAGCGGCGGCGATTCAGGAGTCGACGCGCGAATCTTTTCGAAGCTTGCCGCGGCGATGGGAGACACTCGAAATCGCGGTCGCATACTTTGGATACTTATGACAAGTCGTCCGGACTTGTTGCCCATCGACTTGAAACGTCAGGGCCGCGCTGAAGAACACATATCGCTCTTCTATCCTGAATCGGAAGAAGACCGCCTGGCGATCATCGAAGCAATGGTCCATAAGCATCAGATTGCCCACGAAGTAACCGATTGGTCACCAGTCACTAGGAGCAAGCTTACGCTCTCGGGTGCCGACATCGAGTCGATGTTGATCCGTGCACGACGTATTTCTCGGATCTCTGGTCGAGACAAGACGGGTCAGCAAGACGTCGAGCAAGTAGCCAACGAGTTCAGTCCGGCTCGTGACGAGATGGCTGTCGAGTACCAGATCCTGGTCGCGGCTCGCGAGGCTACTTCAAGAGAGATGGTCCCCGAGGAGTACCGAAAGCTCTCGCCCCTCGAGTTGAGCCAACGCATTGAAGCGCTGAGAGCGTTCATAAGATAACAGAAGACAACAACAATTGTGCGAGGCGCCGGCATCCCCGCCGGGGATTAGAACGCAAAAACTGATAACGCACCACACGGCCTACGATAGCTTTCGTTCGGCGGGACGCTCGGCTATATTTCTTGCGAGGCAGATAGCGACTAAGCAAGGATATGAGTACACCTGAATCAGAGAGTTTTGTTGAGGAGCTCGCTAACGGCATCACTCACGGTATCGGGCTGGCGTTGAGTGTCGTGGGTCTCGTCGTACTGGTCGCCCTTTCGATCGTTCGCGGGAACGCCTGGCACATTGCGGGATGCGCAACGTTCGGTGTCACACTCGTTCTTCTATATACCGCATCCACTCTGTATCACAGTTTTCACACGCCGCGCTTAAAAAGGATCCTTAAGGTACTCGATCACACTGCGATCTATCTGCTGATAGCTGGAACCTACACGCCGTTTACTCTCGTCAACCTTCGCGGCTTCTGGGGCTGGGTCCTGTTTGTGCTGGTATGGAGCTTCTGCGTATTCGGCATCGTCTGGAAGATGTTTCACGCGGAGCGGTTCCGAATCGTCTCGACGTTACTCTATATTGCAATGGGGTGGCTGGTTCTAATCGCCGTCAAGCCGCTGTTTGCGGCGGTACCTTTGTCAGGAATTGTCTGGTTGCTCGCGGGAGGACTGTTCTACACCGTCGGGCTTCTTTTCTACGCCCTAAAGAGAGTTCCGTACAATCACGCGATCTGGCACGTGTTCGTGATGGGCGGAAGCATCTGTCACTACTTTGCGGTGATGTTCTACGTTTTACCAGGCCACTAGTGGAACGTCCTTCTCGCCGTTTCTCGCCGTTTCTCGCCGGCTATCTTAGTCGCCATTAACCTCAGGACTTTTAGTAACCGATCAACCACCGCAGTCGTCTTAGGCAGTGTTGACCGGGATTTAGCGCGCAGGTCAGCCATAGCTCTTTGCAATAAAAAACGACCGGATGAAAGCCAGCGGGTTGATGAAATCGGCGAACAAAGATAGCGTTAATGCGTTAATCAATTTCTGCAAAACTGATCAACCTCGATAGCGCAACCGGGTGCGAGATAGAATCAGCGAGATTAGGATTTGGAGCGCAGTCGCAGCATCATCCGGGACAATTCCCGCGAAGTCAGTGGAGCGTGGATTGAAGCAGGCCGATAACCGCAATACCGGCAGCATGGCTCGTCAGGCCCTGGTTGGCGACACTCCTGTGATCGAAGGCGCCGAGTTGGAAGGGCGCGGCGAGCCAGGGAAGAGTCGTGGCGATGACGCGCGCCCGGCGTTGGTGGCGGAGGATTCGGTTACCGCCCCAGACACGGTCCCGGATTTGGCGAAAGACGGCGTGGCCTCGAGTGACGAAGACGAGTTGATCACGTCAAGTCTTTCGGGTGACGAAGATGCCTTTGAGAAGCTGGTTCGCCGTCACAGCCCGCGAGTGTTCAGTATCATCGGGAGCTTCTTCCGGCGCCGAGATCTGATCGAAGACATCGCGCAGGAAGTCTTCGCAAAGGCGTATTTCTCGCTGGCGACTTTCACGCTTGGCCGCTCGTTCGAGGCGTGGGTGGCGAAGATAGCGGTGAACGCATGCTACGATCAGCTGCGCGCGCAGCGTCGCCGGATCGAGCAGCAGCTGCCGCACGAGACGCAGCAGGAAGACGAGTGGTTCGAGCTGCAGATGCTGGAGGTCGCCCGCGATCGCCACGCGAGCGCAGAACGGCAACGAGATGCCGGCGAGATCGCCGAACGGTTGTTGTCAAAACTCGAGCCCGAAGACAGGATGGTCATCGTGCTTATTGACAGGGACGGGTTCTCGGTTAAGGAAGTTTCGGAGATGACTGGATGGGGCCAATCGAAAGTTAAGGTCCGGGCTTTTCGAGCGCGCCGTGTTCTGAGAGCCGCAATGAAGCGTTTGGTCCTGAGCGGTGAGCGAATGCAGAGGAGCAAGAAGAAATGAGCAATCAGTTGAATGATGGAATGGATTTGTCTTGTCGTCAGATTCGAAGGCGATTCGGCTTACTACATGCAAGCTCAAACGTTGCACGGGAAACGGAGCTTGAAGCTGTTGAGGCGCACTTGCAGACGTGCTCGCGGTGCGAGATCGAGTATCGGCTGTTCGCCTTGCAGCGCGCGACTCTCGATGCGGCGGCTTCACCGGAACCGGTCAGGCCCGATGAACAGTTTTTCCGTGGGGTCCGGGCGCGGATTGCGCGTGGCCCTGTACTCTCCCCTTCGCGGCGCGGAGAAGAATCGTGGACTGCAGCGTTGTTGCTGACGGCGCGCCAGCTCGTGCCGGCCATGGCGGTGCTGCTCCTTCTGATAATTGGCGCAACTCTTCTGTGGAACCAACCGCTTTCGGACGCGAGTCAGGCAGCAGTCCGGCCCAGGGAACGGGTGATGTTTAGCGATTACTATGATTATCCGGCGCCGACGCGAGACGATGTGCTCGAAACGCTAGTAGCAGTTGAGGAGAAGTAAGATGGAAAGCAAGACCAACAGTCAGACAAAGGCCCGCCTCATTGTAGTCTCGGTATTTGTGATCGGTTTTGCCGCCGGAGCTTTGGCGCTGAATCTGTATCAGCAGCTCTCCAGGTCCAGCGAAAGGAACATGCCTCACAACGGCACCGAATTCCTGCTCAAGCGGATGAACGACAAGGTCGGACTCGCCTCAGATCAACAGGAACAGATAAAAAAGATACTTGATGAGACCGCCGACAAGTACAAGGACATCAGGAAGGAAATGGACCCGGTGGTCAAGCCCTTCGAGCCTCGATTCAATACAGTGCGCCAGGAGTCGCGCGATCGCATCCGTGCCCTGTTGACCCCGGAGCAACTGCCGAAATACGAGCAGATGGTTCAAGAACACGACAAAATGCGCGAGCAGGAAAAAGAACGATCAAAGAAGTAACGAGGGTCACGCTGTCTTTATTTGCCCCATGTGTAAGTGTCCGCGACTTTGGGTCAGTCAGCGGAACTTCTGTGTAAGATTTAGTGAATCAGAGAAGAGACTCTAGACTAATGAAAAACGCTATTTGTGTTTCGCTTGCCGTGGTCCTCTTGATACTGAACTCATTCTCTCTTGTCGGATCCGGCTTAGCGCACGCGCAAGCCCTCATCGAATTGCGCGGCACCGTGATCGACGAGACCAATGCTTACATTCCGGCGGCGCCGCTTTCCCTTGACGACGGCAAGGGGCAGAAGTACTCGGCGACCGCTGACGACCACGGACGGTATCGCTTCACGGTGAAGCCGGGAGAATACACATTGACGGTTGAAGTCGAGGGCTTCGCCAAATTCGCACAGCAGGTCGACCTCACAACGAAATCCGCCGCGCCTTTTGACGTCAAGCTCAAAGTAGCACTCGCGGAAAAGGTTGAAGTGACCGACAACTCTGCGTCGATCTCTACGGACCCCGATAAGAATTTGTCGGCAATCACGCTTACGGAGAAAGATCTACAGGCGCTGCCTGACGATCCTGATGAGTTGCTTCAAACTCTGAAGCAAATGGCCGGCGCGGCCGGGGGCGCCGACGATGCATCTGTGTACGTCGGAGGCTTTCGTGAGCGCGGCCAGCTGCCTCCGAAAGAAGCTATTCTGCGAATCAACATCAACCAGAATCCGTACTCGGCTGAATTCTCCGAGCGGGGTGACATGCGCATCGAAATCATCACCAAGCCCGGCGCGGATACTTTTCACGGTGGATTCTATTTCAACTTCAATGACGAATCGCTAAATGCTCGGGACGCGTTTGCAAGTTTCCGGGCCCCGTTTCAGTATCGCAACTACGGAGGCTACTTCAGCGGTCCGATCATTCATAATCGCTGGGGATTCTTCTTTGATATGCAGCACAACGAAACCGATGGCAATGACTTTGTCAGCGCGATAGTGCTTGACCCGGTGACGTTTTTGCCAACGCCCTTCTCTGCGACGGTGTTGACTCCCCAGCGCCGCACGAACTTTTCTATTCGAACCGACTATCTTGCAACCAAGCAGCACACGATAGGAATTCAATTCCGCCATTCCGAAAGCGAAACAACGAGGGGAGGAGGGGGCGGGTTCACACTGCCTGAGCGCGGCTCAAACTCCTCTTCCAGCGAAAACACACTCAGGCTTTCGCTTACTACTATCGCAAGCGAGCACGCAGTAAACGAAATGCGAGTTCAACTGAGTCATCGCGAAAGCACGGCTCGTGCGCTTTCCAATGCCGTAGCCATTAACGTGCTTGATGCCTTCAACGGCGGCGGCAGCCAGTCCTTCAGCGACAATTCGAACCGGAACCTCGATTTCACCGACAGCCTCACCTATACGCACAAGACCCACACATTTAAGACGGGCTTCCGCGCCGAAGCTGTTCAGCCTAACAATCTGAGTCGGTCGAACTTCGGCGGGACATTTACGTTCGGACAGGATTTCGAGCGCAACGCTCAGGGAGAAATCATACTGGGTGCGGACGGTGTTCCTGTTCCGATAAGCCCGATCGAGCTCTACAGCCGCGTTGTTCGCGACGTGCCGGGCTACCGTCCTTCGCAGTTCTCAATCAATCGGGGCGATCCGTTCATAGGCTTCTCGGAGTGGGAGTATGGTTGGTTCGTGCAGGACGATTGGAAAGCGTCTAAGCGCCTTACTCTCTCCATGGGAATGCGGCACGAATTTCAAACCCACCTTCAGGACCGGCTAAACTTCGCTCCCCGCTTCTCGATCGCCTGGAGCGCCGACAAGGCAGGCAAAAGCACGATTCGGGCCGGTGGCGGCATTTTCTACACCTATGTTGATTCCGGCATCACGTCCGAGTTAATCCGGCTCGACGGCGGGCACCAGCAGAATTTCGTGGTACAGCAACCAAACTTCTTTGAGAACATTCCTCCGAGCTTCGAGAACGGGACCACTCCTAGATTGCCGACGACCCGCAGAAAGGATCCCGGGCTAAACGATCCTTATACAATGATCGGAAGCGTGAGCTATGAACGCCAGTTGCCGCTAAAACTATTCGGCTCGGTTGGGTACACATGGAATCGAGGCGTTCACCTGCTCCGAACTCGAAACATAAACGCGCCCACTTTATTTGACAACGGCGTGCCGGTCGTCCCTTTCCCCGGCCAAGGACCCATACTCGAATATGAATCTAATGGTTTGTCCGAGAGGCATCAGATGAATGTGACCGTGCGAACCGGCTTTAGCCAGAAGATCAGTCTGTTTGGCGGCTATACGCTGGCTACCACGCACAACAACACCGACGGCGCCAACTCGAATCCGGCAAACCCGTATGATTTATCGACGGAGTGGGGCCGTGCAGGCGGAGATATTCGTCACAACGTCTTTGCCAGCGCCAACATTACGATTCCCCTCGGACTTAGACTCACGCCCTTCATAACCGCGCGCTCGGGCCCGCCGTTCAACATCACTACTGGCCGAGATAACAATCGCGACAACCAGTATGCGGATCGGCCTTCGTTCGCCAGTGCTAACGATCCCGGGGCGATAGTCACACGCTTTGGCATCTTCAATCCCGATCCACTGCCGGGTGAGAAGATCATCCCACGCAATTTCGGCCAGGGTCCCGGATTTGTCAGCGTGAACCTGGGTCTGTCAAAAACCTTTGGCTTTGGTCCGCCGCCCAACAATTTTAGAACGGTGTCTGCGAATCGCACCGATCAAAAGGATACAAAAGACGGGCAGCCAACTACACCACAGGGCAATCAGCGAGGCGCGAATCGCGGTGGCGGAAATCAGAATCGCGGCGGCGCCGCGGGATTCGGAGGCGGTGCTGGCCAGGTGATAGCGCGAGGCGGTCCCGGCGGCGGCGGACAGAATGTCATGATGATGAATGGCGCTGGCGACGCACGTCATAAATACAACCTGATTATCAGCATCAATGCCAGCGACATCTTCAATCACGTAAACTTCGCGAACTACAACGGAGTGCTTACGTCGTCATTCTTCGGGCTTCCTAACAGGACAGTTTCCAGCAACTTTGGCGGCGGCGGCTTCGGCGGGGGAGCGGGCTCGCGCAGAGTTGACCTGAGCATGAGATTCAATTTCTGATTGTTTGCTTCTGACTTGTCGGACAAATAAGTAAGTTTTGAGGAGTAGACGTTATGAAGAGATTCTTTGGATTAGCAATGTTCGCAGCCTTAATGTCCACGGGCGTCCTGGCTCAAGACGCTCCGCCGATGCCGCCTGGCGGCCAACCCGGTGGAGGCATGCGCATGCAGGGTCAGATGCCCAGCTTCGCTGACCTCGATAAGAACAAAGATAAGAAGATCAGCCGCGACGAGTGGCCAAGCCAGTTCGCACAGGCGTTCGATCGACTCGATACAAATCACGATGGCTTCATTGACGAAGAAGAGTTTAACGCGATGCGCAATCGATTCGCCGGCGGCGGAGGAATGGGCGGAGGGCCGCGCACCGGCGAAAGCTTGACCAAGCTTCTGGACTCAAACGCAGACGGTAAGGTTTCGCGCGAGGAATTCGCAAAGATACTCTCGCTGTTCGACATCCTGGACAAGGATCACAACGGTGAGCTTTCGCAGGAAGAGCTGAACGGATTCTTCCGCGCAGTGAATGAGGCCCAGACGCAGGCGACTGGCGGCGTCGAGGTTAATAACCTGTTCGAGAAGTACGACAAGAACAAAGACGGCAAGATCACGGCGGAAGAAATCGGGAATGACCGCATCTTCAAATCGCTGGATCTGAATAAGGACGGCATAGTCACGCGCGAGGAAGCAGATACCGCGATCAAGCAGATCAAGAAAGCTGCCGACGCCAAGAAGACCGCCCAAACTCCAAACAACTGAGCATCGCAAACGTTTTTGTTAGAACGGAATGAGGAGTGAAACGCTGAGAGTTTTCACTCCTCTTTTTCTTGGAAGAATGCTTAGAGCGATCATCTTCGACTGCGATGGCGTCATCGCCGACACTGAGCCGATTCACATGGCGACGTTTCAGCGCGTGCTTATTGAAGAAGGCATCACACTGAGTGAAGACAATTACTTTCGCGAGTATCTCGGCCTTGATGATCGAGCCTGTTTTACAAAGGCCTTTGCCATGCTTGCTGTCTCGCTTACAGTGTACCGCTTGAATGAATTAATAAAGCGAAAAGCCTATTTCGTGGAAGCTGCAATGCGATCCAGCCTGAAGCTCTTGCCGGGCGCCGCCGAATTCATCCAAACAGCTGTTGAGTGCTATCCTCTCGCGGTTGCATCCGGGGCGCTTCGAAGCGAGATCGAACTGGTACTGAAGTGTGGCGGCCTGCGTGACTGCTTTCAGGTAATTGTCAGCTCTGAAGACGTATCTCGCAGCAAGCCCGATCCTGCGCCGTTCATTAAGGCGCTTGAACTCCTCAATCTTTCAGACGGTGATCCGATCCAACCTCGCGAGTGCCTGGTGATCGAGGACTCGATTCATGGGATCGAGGCGGCGCACCGGGCGGCGATGCCCTGCCTCGCAGTGGCGAATTCCTACCCTCGACATAAGCTCTCGCACGCCGCCAAAGTCATTGACAGCCTCGCCCAGTTTCACCTGGAAGACGCCGAGGATTTAGTTCGCGCGTGATCGGCTCGTTACGAAGTGCGGTTTGTGGACAATCTATGCGACGCAACGTAATATACTCGCGTCTTTAATAGAGGATGGGAATGATCAAAGTATAAGGGGTCCCAAGAAGAATGGCGCAGCCTGTGATCGAGAGTATCGTGCCCCGAGCGGGTGTTGAGGGCGGAGAAGTCATTGTGACTTGCAAGGACTTCGTGTTTTCCGCGTACGATCAGGCATGCGTTCGCTTTGGAGAAGTAAATGCCCGGCCAGTAGGCGCATCTTCCAACAGAATCATCGCGGCTGTGCCCGCGAACGTTCTGGAAGACGGTGATGAGACTTACGTCACTCTGGAATCAAACGGCTCTATGAGTGCGGGACTGCGGTTCATCGTCGGCCACAAGCTGGCCGAGAACCTTCATCCGGTCGCCAATCCCGCCTACGACCGCGACAACGGCGCCATTTATACGACGCTTTCAGGAAGCCGCGGCCAAAAAGTTCCGGTCTCTGTTTACAAGATCACACCTGACGGCGAAAGCGAACCGTTCCTGACCGATATGATAAACCCGAGCGGGCTCGCCTTCAGCCCAGGTGGTGAGATGTTCATTACCAGTCGTTACGACGGCACGGTTTATCGCGTGACGCCCTTCAAGGAGGCTGAGGAGTTTGCGCGGAATCTCGGTATCGCGACTGGTATCGCGTTTGACTCCGAAGGACGGATGTTCGTGGGCGACCGCAGCGGCACCATCTTCCTGGTAAACGAGATTGGCGAGGGTACACCTTTTGCAACTCTCGAACCGAGCATGGCCGCTTATCATCTGGCATTTGGACCGGACGGTAACCTTTACGTCTCCGGCCCAACGCTTTCGAGCTTTGATTCCATAGTGAAGATCAGTCGGGATGGCGAAGTTACGCGATTCTTTTCGGGTCTCGGGCGCCCGCAAGGGCTGGCATTCGATCGCGATGGGAATCTATACATCGCCGCAAGCCGTCGCGGTCATCGTGGCATAGTCAAGATCACCCCCGATGCCGAAGCCGAAATGGCAGTCGCCGGCGTAGGCATAGTCGGCCTTTGCTTCGACGATCAGGGGAACATGATCATTGCGACGACTCGCGACATCTTCCGGGTTCAGCTTGGCATTGAAGGTTATTGGCCTTTTTAGCCATTCTCGTCAACGACTTCTGAGCCATCTGTCGTTTGTCAGTATCCCGCTTTTCGCGCGTAAGCCCATTCTTTGACACGCCCTACAGCGCGTGTTAAGTTTCAGCTTGATCGTAACCCGGCCCTGCGGCGGACGCGGAGTATTCGTACTTGGGGAATATCGATTTCGGCAATCTCATCATCTGGTTCATAGTACTCTTGTTTTCCCTTTCGTTTCACGAGGCTTCTCACGCGTGGACTTCTGAGAGATTCGGCGATGACACCGGGCGTTTACAGGGCCGCATAACGCTAAACCCGATGGCTCATATCGATCCTGTGGGCACAGTCGTGTTTCCCATCCTCGGCTTTCTTACGGGGTTTCCGCTGCTCGGATGGGCAAAGCCGGTGCAAACGAATCCTCTGCGGTGGCGCGACAAAACCAGGGCGAATATTAGCGTTTCGGCCGCCGGGCCGATCAGCAATTTCATTCTGGCATCGATCGCTTTCATTATAATCAAAGCGCTCATTATTGGTGGCGTGCTGTTTCCGATCGGCGGATTCTTTACCATGGTCGTTCCAGCCGGCGCGATCTTTCCCGGCGCTTCGCAGGCTGCCTATCTGGAGCCGCTGGCTAAGTTCCTCAGTGTCATGCTGATGCTCAACATAGCGCTGGGCGTGTTCAACCTGATTCCCGTGCCCCCGCTCGACGGCAGTCATGTGCTCGAAGAATTGCTACCCCCGAGCATGTCGGCGGCTTACGAGCAGATACGACCTTACGGGTTCATTTTGCTGTACGCTCTGTTACTACTGGGAGTGTTTAGCGCGATTTTTCGACCGCTCACGGGGCTAATAGAGATGCTGTTGGGCGCGCGGCGCTTCGGTTAGCGCGGTCTGAGCGAAAAAGGGGCGATGGTTTTGACGCGTGCTCTAAAGAAAAGAATCGTGAGCGGGATGCGCCCGACCGGGAATCTTCATCTCGGCAACTATGAGGGCGCGCTCAAGAACTGGATCCGTCTGCAAGACTCGGGCGAGTACGAGTGCTTCTACTTCATCGCCGACCTGCACGCGTTGACGAGTGACTACGCTGACACAAGCGCGATCAAACAGAACACGATCGATATGGTGAGCGATTGGCTGGCGGCGGGTCTCGACCCCGAGCGCTCGACTATCTTTGCGCAATCGCTGATCCCGGAACATTCGGAGCTTCACTTGATTCTCTCCGCGATCACTCCGCTGAGCTGGCTCGAGCGGGTTCCGACTTACAAGGAACAACGCGAGAACATCAGCGAGAAGGACATCGGCAATTACGCGTTTCTCGGCTACCCGGTGCTGCAAGCCGCCGACATCATCATCTACAAGGCCGACTTCGTACCGGTAGGCAAAGACCAGGCGTCGCACGTCGAGTTGACTCGCGAGATCGTCCGCCGCTTCAACAACTTTTACGGAGACGTGTTTCCTGAGCCAAAGGCGCTCCACACCGAAGTACTGGTGCTGCCCGGCACCGATGGGCGCAAGATGTCGAAGAGTTACGGCAACGCGATTTATCTGATCGACGATGCCGATGTCGTGCGCGAAAAAGCTCGAATGATGATCACCGATCGCACTCGCATCAAGCGCACTGACCCAGGACATCCGGAAAACTGCGACGTGTGCCAGATGCATCGTTTCTTCATTGAGAGCGAGGCCGCAGACCTTTTAGACGACGATTGCCGCAACGCCCGGATCGGTTGTGTGGATCGCAAACGCTCGCTCGCGGATTCGATCATTGAGCGCTACGGGGCAATCGCTGAGCGCAGCCGCGAGCTCCGTCGCAACCCGGACCGGGTTGTCGGGATAATCAAAGAAGGCTCGCGGCGCGCGAGAGCCCAGGCACAAGTAACCATGTCTGAGGTCCGCCGCGCGATCAAAATGGATTGGGACTGAGAGAATTGCAGATTGCGGATTTGAAAATGAAAGAAGCGTCGAGTCAGGAAATTGAGCAGAATGCCGCCCACGAATCTCAGGCTGAGTTTGCCGAGAGCACTGATCAATACAAGGTCAAGCTCTCGATGTTCGAGGGACCGCTTGACCTGTTGCTCTATCTGATTCGAAAGGAAGAAGTATCGATCTATGACATTCCCATCGCGCGAATCACCGAACAGTACCTGGAATACCTGCGCGCGATGCAGGAGCTGGACATTGGAGTCGCAGGCGAGTTTCTGGTGATGGCCGCCACGTTGATTCACATCAAGACGCAAATGCTGTTGCCTCGGGACCCGGACGCGCCGGAGGAAGAGATTGAGGATCCGCGCAACGAGCTTGTGTATCAGTTGCTCGAGCATCAGAAGTTCAAGGGTGCGGCAAACGTTCTTCATCAACGTGCGATGATGGAAGCGGCGACATTCACCCGCCCGATGGATGGGGACGAAGAGAACCCGGAGGTCGCCGCGACGCTGTTTCAGTTGTTTGAGGTCTTTAAGGAAGTGATGGATCGGCGCAAGGCTATCAGCGAAATTGAAATCGCTCGCGACGAGATGACCATGGCCGAGAAGATCGCTGAGATCAAATTGATGTTGAACAGTTCAAATGAGATCAGCGCTCGAGCGTTGTTCGAGCGAGCTCAATCTCGCCGTGAAATGGTATTGATCTTCTTGTCCGTGTTGGAGCTGGTAAAGGAATTGGTCATCCGCTTTCGCCAGTCGAGAACGTTTGGCGACATTGTTATAGTGAAGCGTGATTCGTGATGAGGACATCGCGTTTTTCGAATTTCGCATCACGCATCACGTTTCACGCATCATTTCCCTATGACCGTTGAAGAACTAATACCAATTATCGAATCGCTGATCTACGTTTCTGAGGAGCCGATCAGCGCAAAGCAGCTCGCTGCGATACTCGAAGGCGAGTCGGTGGACGACATTCAGACCGCGACCGATCAACTCGCCGAGGAGTTCAACTCTCGCGGCGGAGGACTGGAGCTTCGTCAGCTCGCCGGTGGTTATCGAATAACAACGCGGCCGGAGTTCAGCGAGTATGTCCGCCGCTATCTGAAGTCTCAGCCATCGGCGCGATTGTCACTTGCGGCGCTCGAAACGCTCGCGGTGATTGCTTACAAGCAGCCGATCACTATTCCCGAGATCCTTGAGATTCGAGGCGTGACCTCGACATCAGCCATAAAGACTCTCCTGGACAGGCGGCTCATTGTCGCCAAGGGCCACAAACAGGTTGTTGGGCGTCCGATGTTATACGGCACCTCGAAGGACTTCCTGATTCACTTCGGGCTGAATGATCTCTCCGAGCTTCCGAACCTCGAAGACTTCGAGGATTTGATGACAAGCTGAGGAGAGTCGAGAGAGTCGAGAGAGTCTGGAGAGTCGAGAGAGTCTGGAGAGTCTGGAGAGTCGAGAGAGTCCTGAATGTAAACAATGGCAACATTCGAGCGATTTGAAGATATCAAGGCATGGCAGAAGGCGAGGGAATTGACGCGCTCCGTGTATCAACTCAGCGGCAAGAGCAGTTTTGCAAGAGACTTCGGCCTTCGCGATCAGATCAGGCGCGCTTCCGTGTCAGTAATGGCAAACATCGCGGAAGGCTTCGGGCGCCACTCGGACAAAGAGTTCGCCAACTTTCTAAACGTCCCTCACGGTTCGCCAGCTGAGACCCAATCGCATTTGTACGTCGCGTTAGACCTTGGATACATAGACGAGGCGACCTTCACCGCCGTCTACAGCTTACCTAGACGAAGTCTCGCGTATGACGTTAGCGCTAGCACGGCATCTTCATGCAGGTTGAAGGATCAGGACTTCGCGACTCTCAAGACTCTCAAGACTCTCAAGACTAATCCATGAAAGAGCGAATTCAAAAAATCATCGCGAACGTCGGCATTGCTTCGCGCCGAGCTGCTGAAGAGATGATGCTCCGCGGCGAAGTCACAGTGAACGGCAAGCCGGTCACCGAGCTTGGCACAAAGGCCGATCCCCAGCATGATCATATTAAGGTGCGCGGCAAGTTGATCACTGGCGGGCGCGGGCAGGAGAAGCGTTATTATCTGATCAACAAGCTGCGCGGCTATCTTTCGTCGGTCTCTGATCCGAAACAACGCCCGCTCGTTGCGCATCTGCTTCCTCCGTCAGCGCGGCGCGGACTTCATCCAATAGGTCGCCTCGATTTCAACACCGAAGGATTGATCATCCTCACCGACGACGGCGATCTGACCAACCTATTAACCGCGAGTGGGCGAGTGGAAAAGGTCTATCACGTGAAAGTGAAAGGCTCGCCCACCGAAGTACAAATCGAGCGCCTGCGCCGAGGAATCTCTATCGAGAAAAGCAGAACAGCGCCGGCCCAGATCCGATTGATCGAGCACACAAAAGAGGCCGGCAATAGCTGGTTCGAAGTCACGTTGCGGGAAGGTAAGAACCAACAAATTCGGAAGATGTTCGACTCCATCAATCACTCGGTCGTAAAACTTCGCCGAGTTCGGATCGGCCATATCGCCGACACCGGTCTCGCGTTCGGAGGTTACCGCGAACTGACTCAAGCCGAAGTGAAGAGATTCTTTCAATCGCCTCCGCCGAAGGCTTCTCAAAAGCCGAAACGAGTAACTGCGCGTCCCCGGGCAAGTCGCGCCAACGCCCGTCCGAAACAAGCCTGAACCGCTCGGGATGTTTTTTTCCGCCCCCCCGTGTAAAATCTTTTGTTCACATCCGCGCAATATTCTCGACTGTGAGCGCTCACGTCTCTGGAGGACGGATGGATTTTGAGCTGAACGAAGACCAGCAACAAATCAAGCGAACGATCCGCGAGTTCGCCGAGGCCGAACTTGCACCGCACGTTTCGGAATGGGACGAAGCCGCGCACTTTCCCGTCGAACTGCTGCCCAAGTTTGCCGAGCTCGGGATCATGGGAGTGTTGTTCCCTGAAGAATACGGCGGCGCGGGAATGGGTTACGTTGAATACGCGACGATCATCGAGGAACTGTCGCGCGTAGATCCCTCGATTGGACTTGCGATAGCCGCGCACAATTCGCTTGGCGCCGGGCACATCTTCATCGCTGGAAGCGAGGCGCAGAAGCAGAAATATCTCGCTCCTCTCGCCCGGGGTGAGCACTTTGCCGCGTGGGGATTGACCGAGCCGAGCTCCGGTTCTGACGCGAGCTCGATGCGGACCACGGCCTCCCGACGCGCCGGTGGATGGTTGCTGAACGGATCTAAGAACTTCATCACCAACGCGACGTTTGCAGAAACGACCGTGGTGCTCGCAATAACAGATCGAGCGGCGGGCTCTCACGGAATCTCGGCATTCATCGTCGAACGCGGAACTGCGGGGTTCTCGGTTGCGAAAAAGGAAAACAAGGTCGGTATGCGCGCAAGCGATACGGCCGCCCTGGTCTTTGATGATTGCTTTTTGCCAGATGCGAATCTCATAGGCGAGCCGGGTCAGGGATTCATCCAGGCGATGAAGGTCCTGGACGGTGGAAGAGTTTCGATCGCGGCGCTGGCGGTTGGCATCGCTCAGGGCGCGTATGAAGCGGCGCTGAAATACGCCAAGGAGCGTCACCAGTTCGGGAGACCAATTGCCGAATTCCAGGCGATCCAGTTCAAGCTCGCGGACATGGCCACTCAGATTGACGCGGCCCGGTTGCTAACGTATCGATCGGCGGCAATGAAGAATGCCGGCAAGCCGACTACAAAGGAGTCTTCGATGGCGAAGCTGTATGCCAGCGAAGTAGCCGTGCGCGTATCCGAAGAATGCGTACAAATACACGGGGGCTACGGGTACATTAAGGATTATCCTGCTGAAAAATACTGGCGTGATTCAAAGCTATGCACGATCGGCGAAGGAACAAGCGAGATTCAGCGAACGGTGATCGCCCGCCAGATTCTGAGAGCGTGAATGATACAGCGTTCAGAGTACCGACTTTAGTCGGGCAGTGCCGCACAAATAGAGACGTCGAAGGACCACAGCACTACCCGACTAAAGTCGGTACTCTGAACACTCGCGTCACTGCATGACGTCACTAATGGACTCACTAACAAAGAAGATTCTCGCCGGAGACAAGCGCTCCATCGGCCGCGCTATCAGCTCGGCCGAAGATGGGAGTCCTGGCGTAACAGACCTCCTGAAAGAGATCTTCGCTCACACCGGCAAAGGTCTGGTAATCGGTATCACCGGCGCGCCCGGGGCCGGAAAGAGCACGCTGGTCGATCGGCTGGCAGCATATTACCGGGCGAGCAATGAACGTGTTGGCATCATCGCTGTCGATCCGTCGAGTCCTTTTACCGGAGGCGCGCTGCTTGGCGATCGCATCCGGATGCAGAATATGGCGACCGATCCGGGAATCTTCATAAGGAGCATGGCCTCACGCGGGCATCTGGGCGGGCTCGCGCGCGCTACGACCGACGCGGTAGCGATCCTGGATGCCGCCGGTTATAATAAAGTCATCATTGAAACAGTAGGCGTCGGCCAGGATGAAGTCGATGTAGTCAAGACCGCCGATGTAACCGTCGTCGTGCTTGTGCCGGGAATGGGAGATGGAGTGCAGGCAATGAAGGCGGGAATAATGGAGATCGGCGACGTTTTCGCTATCAACAAAGCGGATCGCGACGGGGTCTTGAGAACCGAACGCGAGCTTGAGATGTTGCTCTCAATCTCGGAACGGCCCGACGGTTGGACGCCGCCAATAGTAAAAACTGTAGCGACTGACGGCAGTGGAACCGAAGCGCTCGCCGGCGCGATCGGCGACTACCAGGGGTTCATTGCGTCGCATATCGAGCAAGCCGATGGTAAGCGCGCGCGCATCGCAGAGCACCGGATAATTGACCTGTTGCGCGAGCGGCTGCTTCAGACCGCAATGGCTACCAGCCTGAGCAAAGAGGAACTACGCGAGATGGCTGGGTCGGTGGCCGAGCGGCGCCGCGATCCGTACTCAGTAGTCGATGAGATAATTGGGAGATTGGGAATTCGTCCGTAGTCCGCGGTCCGTAGTCAGTAGCCGCAATCTGAGGCAACTAACTACGGACTTCGGGCTACGGGCTACCGGCTATGAAAATCGATCATCTCGGAATTGCCGTCAGCTCTATTTCGGATTCGCTGACGTTCTACCGCGAAGTGCTCGGGCTCGAGCTTGCGGGAACTGAGACTGTTGACGATCAGGGCGTCCGCGTTGCGCTGCTCCCGGTCGGTGAGGCGCGAATCGAGCTTCTGGAGCCGGTTTCAGGGGAGACACCGGTTGGCCGCTTCATCACCAAGCGTGGTGAGGGATTGCATCACATATGTTATGAGGTCGATGACCTCTCGTCCAAATTGGACGAACTCAGGTCGCGCGGCGTGCGTTTGCTTGAAGGCTATCCGCGGCGCGGCGCTGAAGGAAAACTTGTAGCCTTTCTTCATCCGGCGAGTTCGCATGGGGTTCTCGTCGAACTGGTCGAGAAGGCGAGAACATCACAAGGAGAATAAATGACTCTCAATTCAAATGACTCTAACCCGAACCAGCTCGAGGCGTCGGGCGAACAGGCATCTTCTGAAGCTGCGAACGAGGTCGAAGCATCCGACAGTGTCGAAGCAGCGGACACCAAAGACCAGCCCGAGGCTAAACCTCAGCCGACCGCAAAACCCGCAGCGGCAGTATCAGCTACTGCCAAGTCGAAGTCCGGAATGTCCGGCAAGGTGATTGCCGCTGTTTTGGTGGTAGTGGTGCTCGGAGCAGGCGGGCTGGTCTTGCAAAACTCGAGTTCCCGCTCGAAGACGGTGAAGCTATCGGCGCATGATATGCAGGTGATCTTCCAGGAGCTGGTGCCGCCCCAGAAGCAGCAGCAGATCGCGTCTGATCCCGAAGAGAAAAAGAAGCTCGTTGCGGAGATCAAGAAGTTACTGGCCGTTGCCCAGGTTGCCGATCAAGAGGGCTACGCCGAGCATCCCGACATCAAGGCACAGCTATCGTTTCAACAAGACATGGATTTGAATAATGCGTATCGTAAGAAGAATACCGATGCGAAGGCCAGCGACGAGGAGGTGAACGCCTATCACCTGGCTCACCCCAAAGACTTTGATGACTTCCTGCAAGGTAATCCGCGATTTCAGCAGCAGGCTCAGGGGCCTCAGCGAGATGAGCTGAGGAAACAATTTGGCGAGTTCAAGGTGATCGCCGAGCGCGCCCGGAAAGAAGGCGTGGATCGCGATGACGCTACCAGATTGCAGATGATCCTTGATCGAGCCCAGGTGCTCGCGGGCGCTTATCTGAGCGAGCTTCAGAAGAATGCCGATAAGCTGGTCAGCGACGCCGACGTCGAACAGTACTACAACGATCACCCGAGTGACTTCGATGAAGTTCGCGTTCGCCACATCCTGATCAGCACGCAACCCAAGGAAGAAGCCGAGGACGAAGCCGGCGCCAAGGACGCCAAAGACTCTAAAGACGCCAAGGACAAGAAGCCGGTCGAGAAGACGCTGACCAAAGACGAAGCGCGCAAGAAAGCTCAAGACCTGCTTGATCGCATTCGCAAGGGCGAGGACTTCGCCAAACTGGCCAAAGAGAATTCGGACGATCCCGGCTCGAAGGATAAGGGCGGTGAGTACGACTTCTTCCGCCGCGGCAAGATGGTCGCGGAGTTTGACAAGGCCGCATTCGCGCTCAAGCCCGGTGAAGTAAGCGATCTGGTCGAAACACAGTTCGGGTTTCACATTATCAAGCTTGAAGAGAGGCGCACCGCCGCTAATCCTTCGGCGGACCAAAAGGTGCGACAAGGCATCGTCGATAAGTTGAAACAGGAAAAGCTCGAACAACAAATCGCGCAAATAGCAAAGGACAGCACGGTCGTCGTTCCGGAGGATTTTGACACAACTCCGAAGGTGGCGAGTCAGCCTCAGACCTCGAGCGTAGACCGTCCGAGCAGGCTGGAGATCCGTAGCGTGCTCGATCCCCGAAGGGCCTGATCGACGCCACAGCGAAGCTAGAAGTAAGGATCGAGCCGGGCGACCAGTCGTGTTGATCCCGGGGCGTCCTCGGAGGAGAAGAAGGGTGTCAGATGCAATGGTCGGAGTAATCGGCGGAAGCGGGCTTTACCAGATGCCTGAGCTCAGCGGTGTCGAGGAAGTAAACGTGTCGACGCCGTTTGGGGATCCGTCGGACCCTTTCATTATTGGCACGCTCGCCGGCGTCAGAGTCGCGTTCCTTCCGCGGCACGCCCGGGGCCACAAACTCCTCCCGACTGAAATACCCTTTCGAGCAAACATCTACGCGATGAAGCTGCTGGGAGTCGAGCGGATCATATCGGCTAGCGCTGTTGGCTCTCTTCGCGAGGAGCTGAAGCCGATGGACATCGTGCTACCCGACCAGTTCTTTGACCGAACGCGCCAGCGCAAATCCACTTTCTTCGGCGAAGGAATCGCAGCGCACGTTGGGTTCGGCGATCCTGTGTGCGGCGATCTAGTCGATGCCCTGGAACAGGCTGCCAGAGCCGATCTCGAGGGTGTCGATGTGCATCGCGGCGGGACCTACATCTGCATGGAAGGTCCGGCGTTTTCGACAAAGGCGGAATCTGAGTTGTATCGCTCGTGGGGAATGTCGGTCATCGGTATGACAAATCTTCAGGAAGCCAAGCTCGCGCGCGAGGCGGAGATCTGTTATGCGACCGTGGCACTGGTCACTGATTACGATTGCTGGCACGCGGATCATGGTTCGGTGACGGTAGAGATGATAATCGAGTATTTGAATCGCAACGCCGAGAATGCGCAGAGGCTGATAGCGAGCACGATCGGACTCATTGCCGGCACGGATACAAGGTGTAAGTGCCGCAGTGCTCTTCAACACGCCATCATCACCTCTCCGGACAAGATCACGCCTGAAGCGAAAGAGCGCTTGAAGGCGATCATCGGTAAGTACGTAAGTTGAACAGGGGTATTAACTATGCGCGGCATGAAGTTCTTTGCCACAATGCTTGCACTGGTGGTTTTCGCTTTCGGTATCTGCAGCTCAACCGGACTCGCGCAAGGGCCGGCGAAGCCAATGTCGCCGCCACGCGATTCCGCGATGGAGGTGGCAGCAAAGCACAATCTTGATGTTGCCCGGTGGTATCTGGTCAAGCGCAAGGCGTATGAAGGCGCTCGGGATCGTCTGCAGGAGATCCTCGATACGTATCCAGAGTTCTCGCGAATCGACGAGGTAATGTTCTTGATGGGCGAGTCTCAACTGAAGCTCAAGAAGGACGATAAGGCGGTCGAATACTACAGCAAGCTCCTGAAGGAGTATCCCGAGAGTGAGTTTGCGAAGAAAGCTCGCGCGCGGCTCGACGAAATGAAAGTGGCGCCGGAAACGAAATGACAGGGAGACAGAGCAAGGGGGCGACGGGGCGAAGAAGTCTATCCTCTTCGCCCCGTCGCCGTGTCGCCCCCCCGCTCCGTCGAAGAAAGGTATGAAATAGTGTCAATTCTTGTGGTGGGCTCTGTGGCGTTTGATTCAGTCAAGACGCCCTTCGGAGAAAGAGATCGAATACTCGGCGGCTCGGCGACGTACTTCAGCGTCGCCGCTTCTTTTTTTACCAATGTCAGAGTGGTCGCCGTGGTGGGGGATGACTTCGGTCCGGCAGAAGAAGCCGTGTTCCGGGATCGCCAGGTAGATATATCGGATCTTGAACGTGTCCCCGGCCGCAGTTTTTACTGGAGCGGCGAATACGGTTTTGACCTGAACGTCGCCGAAACGCGAGACACTCAGTTGAACGTGTTTGCCGACTTCAAGCCGAAGCTTTCGACCGCCGCAAAGGCGACGCCTTATCTATTCCTGGGCAATATTCAGCCGCAGCTTCAGGTAGAAGTACGTGAGCAGGTCGGAGCAAAGCTGATTGCCGCGGATACGATGAACTACTGGATCAATAACACGCCCGAGGAACTCGGCGAGATGCTCAAGCGCATAGACCTTCTCGTAATCAACGACGCGGAAGCGAGGGAGATCGGAAAGGAAGCCAATCTTGTGCGGGCGGCGCGTCGCATTCTTTCGATGGGTCCGAAGCGTCTCGTCGTCAAGCGCGGTGAGTACGGGGTTGCAATGTTCACTGGGGATTCTTACTTTGCGACGCCGGCCTATCCGCTCGAAGAGGTTTTTGATCCGACTGGAGCAGGTGACAGCTTCGCGGGGGGCTTCATGGGTTACCTGGCTGCCACCAACGCGACGAACGAAGGGGCGGTTAGGCGCGCTATTATATACGGATCGGTGATGGCCTCTTTTAATGTGGAAGAGTTCGGATGTGAGCGAATGCGCAGACTCACCTATGACGAAATCAACGCCCGATTTCGAGAACTGCGCGCGTTCTCCCATTTCGAAGAAGCAGAAATGCCACCCTTCTAATCGGCCGACTACAGATGACTGGCGACGGTCGTCCGTCATCGGTCTGCGGTCAGTCCGGGAAGCAGACCTTGCAACGTTTCAAGCCTCGCTGGATTGCGGCTTCTTCGCTAAGCGCGGTACGTTCGCAGCGTCCCGGCAAATGGGTTGAGCCGTGATAATACTCGCCGTCCGAAGCGCAGGAATAGACCAGCCGAACTGGTGCGGCCAATTGTTTCACCTCAGGCGAGCTCACATCTTTGACTGGAACGGTAGCGGCCTTTGAGACCGTCGTACTTTGGGACGGCGCGCTTCGCCATCGATCAATCACGTCACTCTTAATATAGCTTAGAGCGACCCATCCTGCGGCGAGCAGCACGGCGAATGCGGCTACAGACAAGAACTTATTGACAAAGAACAGCGGGTGGGCACTGCGTAACGGGCTACGAGCTTGGAGGCTTGCCACGGCTTACGCTCCTTTCGCTTTTCAACGGCTGAACTCTCTGGGAAAGTGCGACTGTACTATGGGCATAAAGGGCAGTCAAGCCTAATTCAACAGGGCTTTCGGACAGCCGGGAACTGCCTGTTGGTTGACCGCCATTCGCTGCAAAAGTTAGAATGCTGGTCCACTCAAAGGTGTTGACGTTTGAAAAGGGGATGTGGCGGAACAGGCAGACGCGAAGGTCTCAAAAACCTTTAAGGGTAACCTTGTGTGGGTTCGATTCCCACCATCCCCACTAGAATATGGGGGTCAGGTGTTAGGGGTCGGGGGTCGGCGCTGTTGAAACCAACCCCTAACCCCCGTCCCCCGACCCCTATCATGAAGAAGACTGAAATCAGCTTCGACTCGATTCCCAGTTCCGCTGTTTCAAGGACCGCTCTGAAGATCTGTCTGAAATGCGCGTTCGATGTCTTCACCAAACAACTCAAACTCACGCCGCGAACCGCATACAGTGAGTTGAAGAAGCACACCCCTGAAGAAGTGGATTTCACCGGCGCAGCAACGTCACGGCCTCACTTCTTTTCTGAGTCGAGCCTCGACCATTGCCCTTATTGCAGTGGGCCGAAGCGATGGTTCGCCGAGTTTCAAGCACTGCGCATTGACGCTCATTCGACGTTTGAAAAGGAACGAAAGAAACTATGGGCAGTTCTGAAGAAGGACCCGGAGCGCTTCGCGCTATGGAGTCCCGAGCGAACGAAGATGCAGATCTTTTCGGAGTGGCTCGAGAGATTGAATCGCAGTTTGGACTTTGATAACGAACAGTGGATGCTCGACGCCGCGGTGTCGCACATCAAGCGCGCGGCGCCGTCCAACGATTGGGATACGATCCTTCAAAACGGAGTGCGGCGCGTTCAACTCTCGCGGCAAGTTGAGGATAGTTGGCGCTATGAAGATGGGTGGCTGTACGTTTCGCCCGCGCTTTACGGGGATGTGATTCTCGTCCAGCATTTGCTCTCGCGCTCGCATCAGCACGGCGGCAGGACGTTTGAGGGAAGACTCACCTTTCAAGAGCTGAATAGAAGGCTGCGACGAATCGGCTATTTTGAGTCGAAGGATATCGATGCCGAAGATCTCTCCGAAGGCTTCGAACAGGCTATCGCCGGGCTGGTTGATTCAGGACCAAGCGCCGTGTACTATGCGGTTGACCGCAGGGACTATTTGGATAAATTGAAATCCGTTTACGAGAAGAAACGAGCGAAATGAAAATCAAGACAATCCTTCTCTTTACGATTGCCACTCTCATACTTGCAGTCTCGATCGCCGCGCAGGACACCGGTCAGCCCGGCTTTGTAATCAAGCTCAAAAACGGCAGCACGCTGCGGGGCCGTTCGCTCTCTCGGGATGACTCCAGTGGCGCGCTTCGTCTCGTTATGACCGAAGCAAGCGATACCGGGGCCAAGTCCTATGCAGTGATCGCCTCGGACGACACGTCGGAGATTACCTCATCTTCAAGCGACAGCGAATCGATCAGGATAAAGCTCAAGGGCGGCAGCGACTTGAGGTGCAAAGAGTTTTCTCTAAGCGGTGACTCGGTCGCAGTCAAGTTGGGATCGGCAAGTAAGGTTGAGATCAAATGGAGTGATATTGAATCAATAAGTTTTTCGCAGTGATTCTGCTCTTTTGGGGGATCAACGAAAGTGGCTCGATCCCATCCTCAATCTCCCATCTTCAATTCTCGAATTTCGATCCGCGGCTAGCCCCGGCAAGTACCTCATTTAACTCATCCCACGCCAGCTTTACATGCTCGCGAGTCGTTCGAATATTTCCGATGGCGAGACGAAGGGTGAACACTTCCTTGAGTTTCGTGTGCGACAGATAGACCTTGCCTCTGCGGTTTACCTCTTCCATCAGCGTTTCGTTCAACTTATCAAGCTCTAGTTCATTCGGGATGTTTTGCGGATGTGCGCGAAAACATACGACGCTGAAGGGCACGGGCGCCAGGCGCTCGAAGTTTGGATTTAGATCAACCCACTCCGCGAACTCGCGAGCTATCGCAATGTGCTCACGAAGCCGCGCTGCAAGGCCTTCGACTCCGAAGTAGCGCATCACGAACCATAGCTTGATAGCGCGGAAACGACGTCCGAGTTGCGGGCCGTAATCCATGAAGTTTTGGATTTCGTCAGCATCGCTAGTTTGCAAGTATTCGGGTACGAGACTGAACGCCTGACGAAGCACGCCCATGCGCCTGCAAAACAACACGCTGAGGTCAACCGGGACGAACATCCATTTGTGCGGATTCACCACGATTGAATCGGCATGTTCGCTTCCATCGAGTATCCAGTTCATTTCAGGGACGACCGCTGCCGAACCGCCGTACGCCGCATCGACGTGAAGCCACAGTCCTTCACGGTTGCAGATCTCGGCAATCTCTGGAACCGGGTCGATGCTGGTTGTCGAAGTGGTACCCACCGTTGCTACAACACAAAACGGCCGCCATCCGTTTGCGCGATCTTCTTCAATCGCCTCGGCAAGCGAGCGTGGCTCCATGCGGAACTCGGAATCGGTCGAGATTTTGCGCACGCCTTGCTGACCGATACCGAGAGTGATGACCGCCCTATCGATCGAGGAGTGTGCTTGTTCGGAACAATACAGGCGCAGTCGAGAGTCTGAGCCGCTGAGCCCTTCTTCGCGTATTTGCAATTCGGTCACAGCCTCCCGCGCAGCCGCGATCGCGCAAAGGCTCGAGATCGAAGCGCTGTCGTAAATGACTCCGCCAAACTCTGCCGACACCCCGAGCATCTCTCGCAGCCACTCTATCGTGACTTCTTCAAGCTCAGTCGCGGAAGGTGACGTGCGCCACAGCATTGCATTCACGTTGAAAGCCGCCCCAAGCATCTCGCCAAGTATGCCGGGCGCTGACCCGCTAATCGCGAAGTATGCAAAGAACCCGGGATGATTCCAATGGGTGACACCCGGAACGATTACGCGATCCAGGTCGGCGAGCATTGCTTCCATCGCTTCGCCTCGCGCTGGCGCTTTTGATGGCAAGGCGTTCTTTACGTCGCCGGGCTGATTTTGAGAGAGAACGGGATAGCGCTCGGGGTGGGCAAGGTAATCGGCGATCCAATCGACAATTTGATGGGCATAGCGCCGAAAGTCTTCGGGAGGCATGTCGCCCAGCGGTGCTCGTGCTTCGTCCATGCTCATGATGTCGGCATCCTGAGGGGCGCCGAATCCGTGGTCGAAATAGCCTGACAATCAGGCAGTCACTTCAACCCTGACGTAATCAGCTTTGCGCTTTGCGGGCAAGAATCCTTCGGCAATTATCGCCTCGCGCAACATCACTTCTGTGGCACGATGATTAGCTCCGGCGGGAGTGATGACGTTCTCTTCAATCATCGTACTGCCCAGATCATTCGCGCCGTAGTGCAGACCTTGCCGGCCGACATCAAGACCCTGAGTCAGCCACGATGCCTGAACGTTTGGGATACTGTCGAGGTAGAGACGTCCGATCGCGAGCCATCTAAGGTACTCATCCCCGGGAATCCGATCGGGAAAGCGCTTACCAATCGGTGTGTTGTCGGGCTGAAGCGTCCACGGAATAAACGATACAAATCCCGGGTTGCGCTCCTGAAGGTCGCGCAGCCTCTCGAAGTGCATCAGCCGCTGATCGCGTGTCTCACCCATTCCGAACATCATTGTCGCTGTAGTCGGTATGTTCATAGAGTGGGCGACGTCCATCACGTTCAACCACTCTTCCGTGTTGCAGTGAGTGCGGCGCTTGCGGCGAATTTCGTCCACGAGAATCTCTCCGCCGCCGCCCGGTATTGAATCCAACCCTGCGGCGCGAAGCTCACGCAGGAGGCCTTCGACGCCAAGCCCGGTGATCTTCGCCAAATGATCGAGCTCGGGCGGCGAGAAGCAATGCAAATGAATTCCGTATCGTGTCTTCAGTTCCCGCAGAAGCCCGGTGTAATAATCTAGCGGCAGATCGGGATGAAGACCTCCCTGCATCAACACTCCGCTGCCGCCGAGCTCGATCATCTCTTCGACCTTACGAAAGACCTCGTCGTAGCTGTGGACGTAGCCTTCTGGCGAGCCGGGCTTGCGATAGAAGGCGCAGAAGGTACATACCGAAACGCAGACGTTAGAGTAATTCACATTCCGGTCAACGACGTATGTCACAACGTCGTCCGGATGGAGCGTTTGTCGAAGCTCATCGGCAAGGCGTCCAAGTTCTTCGGTCGACGCCGAGTCTTCAACAGCCTTCCACTCTTCGAGGCTCAATCGCTCGCGTTCCTCGACGCGAGTTAGTAACTCTATGGTTTCGTTAATCGCTGTCGTGCTTTGCATAAGATCTCCGCTGGGATTATAGCCAAAACCTTTTAGAGTGCACAGCAGCGTCCCTCCTGACTTCTCTTTTGCCTTTAACCGGACCCCTGTGGTAAACCTTAGGGCAAGCGTTGCACTCCCGTTTTGCCGCGCCGTGGACACTGTGTTGGTCTCTCAATTGTAGCTCCGAGAAACGATCGCGCTGATGGACGCATACAATAAGGTCCAAAATCTCTCGCTGATAGTCCAGCCTGGCGACAGCTTTTTCCCGTTGGTCGACGCGATTGACAGCGCTGTCTCGAGCATCAGGATGACTATCTTTCGAATGAACGATCCGATCATTCGTGAGGCGATGACTTATGCCGTTTCTCGCGGCGTCAGGGTGCAGGCTCTGGTTGCTCCCGCGTCGAAGGGTTGGACCAAGAGGAACAGGAAGCTTTCGGAGGAGCTCTCAAAGGTCGGCATAGAAGTCCGAGTTCCCCGAGCGCGCAAGGAAAAGATAAAACGGTATCACTACAAGATCATGACCATCGACAATGAGCTCTCTTTGATCTTGACGTTCAATCCTACTCAAAAGAATCTTCACTACGCGCGGGACTTCGGGCTGTTGATTCGGGACTCCGAAATCGCCAGCGAATTGAGTCGTCTGTTTGACTCAGACTGGTCCGGTGAGGTTTTCAAACCGGATGAATCACCGCTGGTAATCAGCCCTCACAACAGTCGTGAAAAAATGCTTGAGTTGCTGTCCTCAGCCGAACGAACGATTCGAATACTCGACGCAAAGGTGCAGGATCAGCAGGCCATCGGGCTCTTGTTGCGGAAGGCCTCAGTCGGGTGCAGCATAAAGATAATCAGCGATGATACTTCTTATGACGAGGTCGTTTCGAATTATCACGTGCGCAAGCTCGCTCGTTATAAGCTTCACGCCAAGTGCATCGTGGTGGACGGCACGAGGTTCTTCATCGGCAGTCAGAATATTCGGCCGGTCAGCTTGGATCGGCGGCGCGAAGTCGGGATCATCGTGGAAGACGACGCCATGGGGCGAAAAATCGAGCGAGTATTCGACGAAGATTGGGAGAACGCAACTGAAAGATTAGTGGAGAGCGTAAGCGAAACGTGATGCGTGATGCGTGATGCGTCACCCATCACGAGGCGCAGGTCACGCATCACGGATCACACATCACACATCACGGATCACGCTTTCAATCCTCAACCCTCAGGTTTTTCCCGATTGTGGCCCTTCATATTTCCAAGTTAGACTCGGCGAGGTTTAGTTGGCCCTTATTAGTGCGACACTTGGAAATCTGGTGTTTGACCTAAAAGGAATGTCTCCGCTCGTATTCCTAGCGGGTGAGATTAGCGGAATCGACTCTACGATTCGAATCCGCACTCGGCTCGCTGCCAAGAGTGTTTGCGTCGGGCGCTGCCGGATGGGGGCAATGCATCGACTCTGATGGGCACGAGAGCCAGAGGACAGCGGCAGTGAGTTCTCAGCGCAGGTCTCTTTCGAGCGTGTGCTAAAAGCGAATTGCCACTGGCCGTCAGAGACCGTGCGCTGCAAGGACCGGCAAGGGGAAGCTGGTCTTTGCGCCGGCAGCGCCCCACGCAAACAACTTGCTGGACGTTCAAGCTAAGTTAACCTCGCTCAACATTCCTTCATGATTAACGAAGCTCGTACAGGCGATCATGTTTGACGAAAAGCTACTTAGTCTATTCGTATTGGCCCGAGGCATGACGAGCTTTGCCAACCGCCTTCAGCCGCCACCAAACTTCTCACCAGCTATTGTGTGAACCAGTATTCAAAAACGGTTCCTTTGCGCTCTTCCTTGGTCTCGTGGCTATCTGACACGCTGACGGCGTCAGGAGTGTGGCGCGACGCTCCACTCAAGTTCGACGATCTCTTAGTCCAGGCGATTTAGCCCGGCTCTCGGATTGCTATCTTGAAGGACGCCCGGTAGGAGCGCTCATGATGGACTGTGCAATTGAAGAAGTCGTTGACGGAGACGTACGGCGATGTCGCGTCTTGCTAGTCGACGATGACAAACTAATACATGAAATGATGGGGTTGGTCCTGGGCGATACGGAATACTCACTGTCTTCTGCTGCCAATGCTCACGAGGCCATCGAGATGATTGAGCGTGATCCACCTGATATTCTTATCACCGATGCGATGATGCCCGGCGAAAGCGGGTTCAGTCTCATTGAGAAAATCAAAGCTGGTGGTGCCAGCATGCCGATAATCCTTTGGACGATAATGGAGCGGCCGGACGGATCAGTGATGGATGCGAGCGGGAAGGCCGACATTCTGGTCAACAAACCTTTCTATCTCTGCGATATAATGAAGAGCCTTGAAGAGGCGAAGCAAATGATTAGATTTCGCACCACGAAAAAGTAGTCGCCTACCAGGAGACTTCATCACCAACCCAAACGCCAACTTGTCACTCAGACTCCGTCGACTTACCTGCAAGAACAGACAATTCGGGTTTGACTCGTTCCATCTGCCGCTCAAGTTCTGCGAGACGCTCAGGCGCGACCCTCAAATCGCCTCCAAGGCCAATCCTCTCTAAATCGGTAATCGCACTTAGGGCAGACTCGGCGAGGAAGTATCCTCCTGATCCTTTGAGTGTATGAGCCGCCCGCGCAAGTGCATTCCCATCAGATCGGGATATCGCATTGACTATCTCGGATAAGAGGAGTGGATAATTCTCCAGAAACAGTCCACATATCGCACGCAACAAGTCCGTATTGCCATCGACAACGGATAGCAGGACAGAGTGATCGAGCACTTGGTCTGTAGGCGAAGCGGTTAATTGATTCTTTTCCGGAACGAATGGGCTAGTCATTTCATCCTGCTTCGACAGCGTCAGGGCTCAACCGAGCGATCTCCTGCCATTGTCTGAGTTCCATTTCGGCAGCACATCCTTGGGGAACAAATCGTCGATTCCCTCAAACAGTTCCTCCGCAAGCGATTCCCGGCAGCGTGCGGCGTCTCCTCGCTGACCGGACGACGTAAGACAAGCAATGCGACAATTGACTTATCTCGTTCCGAACAGGTTAGAAAAACGGGCCCTAGAGAATCGTGTTGGAAACTTGTTGCCGCTGAATACGAGTCTAGGCCCCAGGATCTATAGCAAACGTTTCGCCGGAGTCGAGCGGAACCTAAGTCTTGTAGATTACACGTGCAGCGATTGAGCCCGGCGCATTAGCGGAGGATAGACTCCACAAGACCCCGCCAGTTATGCGGCGTTTTGCAACGCCCGGCGCTTGTCAGCGCATAGAGCAATCGGGCTCACACAACACTCTCGAGCCTGAATCGCCATGCCCCTATGGTCCTCAGTGCCGGATGGGGTTCTGTGGCACCTCGCCTCGCGCTGAGCGAGCGATACACCATATCCAACAAGTCTGTCACCTCTTAACTTAAGTGCTGACAGGGCTTGCCTGGTTCGCCACCGGGATGACTGGACGGCACATCGGTTGCGCAACAGGAGATCTAAGAAGAGCCCTGTATTCGGAGGGAGGCGAAAGAATGCTCAAACATCTAATCGGTAGATGCTCGCGTGAAGGCGAGCGCCGGATCCTTTCTGCTCTGCGACAGGTTGTGCGGTCTGCTGCAGTAAGAGCTCGTCTCGACGTATCACTTGTTGCACTGGTGATGTTTGCAATGTCAATCTCCTTCATAGCGCCCGGGCTGAGTTACGCTCAACAGCCCGATCATCACAAGGACTTGACCAGTCTTAGTGTTGATGAATTGATGAACGTGGAAGTGACATCGGTATCGAAGAAAGAAGAGAAGCTGTTTCAGACCGCTGCAGCAATCTACGTCATAACGCACGAGGACATTCGTCGGTCCGGCATGACCACCGTTCCCGAACTACTGCGTATGGTGCCGGGTCTTGACGTGGCAAGAATTGACGGGACTAAGTATGCGATCAGTGCGCGCGGATTCAACGGACGAATCGCCAATAAACTTCTGGTCCTGATCGATGGGCGCAGCATTTACTCCCCCGAAACATCGGGAGTTTATTGGGAGGTCCAGGACCTTATCCTGGAGGACATCGAGCGTATAGAAGTGATTCGCGGTCCCGGTGGAACTATTTGGGGAGCGAACGCGGTCAACGGAGTCATTAACATCATCACGAGGCGAGCGCAGGACACGCTGGGCGGGCTGGTTGCGATCGGCGGAGGGACCGAGGACAAGGCCGTCGTTAGCACGCGATACGGGGGGAAGATAGGCGAGAAAGCCGCATACCGCGTCTATGCCAAGTACTTCAACCGTGGTGGTCTCGTGGACTCGTCCGGTCGTGATGCCAATGACACCCAAAATGCGTTGCGCGGAGGCGGGCGCGTGGATTGGCAGATGAGTAATCGCGACTCGCTTACCCTGGAAGGCGATATCAGTAACAGCCATTTGAGGGAGAACCCGACTGCGGTCTCTCTCGTCTCGCCGTTTGCGCCGCCCATCAACCGACCCGGAGATTTTTCCGCTGGGAGCATATTGGGACGATGGACTCGCGTTTTCTCCGATCGGTCTGATATGGACCTGCAAGTTTACTACGATCGGTTCAGCCGCGACATTTTTGAAGTTGGCGGAGACATTCACACGTTTGACGCAGACTTTCATCACCACGTTCAAATAGGTAAGCGTCAAGACATCGTGTGGGGGTTCGGGTACCGCATGGTGAGGCATGCGAGCGACGACAGCATTGCTACGCCTGTTCGATTCATTCCAATGAAGGACTCCACTCGGCTCCTGAGCGTCTTCGCACAGGACGAGGTTACCCTGTTGAAAGACAGGCTTTGGTTAGTGCTGGGCAGCAAGGTCGAACGCCTCAAAGACTTCGACCAAAAGTCTGCTGAACTCAATGCGGAGCCAAGTGTCAGGATGTTGTGGACGCCTCAGAGTCATCAGACAATTTGGGCAGCAGTATCGCGTGCGGTTAGAACGCCGGCCCGAAGCGATAACGACATCCGCGGGAGTCTTTCAGTGTTTCCGGATCCAGTCGGCACGCCGTACGTACCCACCATTTTTGGCAACGAGAACTTCAAGTCGGAAACAGTTCTTGCTTACGAAGCGGGCTATCGCGTTCAACCTAACAGCAAGCTCTCGCTCGACACCGCGATCTTCTACAACGTCTATGATCGATTGCAGACCATTGAACCCGGCGTACCTTTCTTTGAAGCGGAACCGCAACCCCCGCACGTCGTCATACCGCTGGTGTTCGACAATCTCATGCGGGGCCGGACGTATGGGGTTGAAGCCTCGGTGAACCTGAATGTCACCAGGGGTTGGCGACTGGCGGGCTCGTATTCACTACTGCGAATGCAGTTGCATCCATACGCTGAGAGCCTCGACACCAGTAGTAAGCAGGCGGTTGAAGGAACGAGTCCGCAGCATCAGTTCCAGATCCACTCTTATCTGAGATTGCCGCGCAACTTTGAACTGGACGCCTCGCTCTACCGCGTATCTAGCTTGCCCAGCTCGCAGGTCCCGGGCTACGCCCGGCTCGATCTCCGGTTCGGGTGGCGGATAGCTGAAGGAATCGAGATAAGCGCGGGAGGGCAGAATCTGCTCGATGACCGGCATCAAGAATTCGCGGGCCGAGACGCAGCCATCCTTACAAGCGAGATCAAGCGGAGCGCGTACGGAAAGGTGACCTTCACCTTTTAGTTGAATCCGATGAGAAATCAAGTCGTGACACCACGTCTCGATTGTGCGCAGTCAGGAGACAAGAGTTGACGAAGAAGGTCCTAATCTCGGTTGTTTGTTTTACTCTGCTGAGATGCATGCTGAGCGTGAAAGTCGAGGCGCAGGCATCTGGCGAGTATCAGGTAAAGGCGGCTTTCCTTTACAACTTCCTGAAGTTCGTCGATTGGCCCGCACAGTCTTTTGCCAGTGACAGCTCACCCTTCATCATCGGTGTGGTCGGCGACGACCGATTCAACAGCGCGATCGATCAGGCAATCAGCGGCAAAACCGCCAACGGCAGGTCCATCATTGCTAAGCGATTCAAAAGCTTCAAGAGCCTGACTTACTGCCACATACTCTTCATCAGTACTTCGGAGAGAGACAACGTCAGGCAGATTCTAGCAACCACCGGCCCCGGTGTTCTAACCGTCAGCGAGTCCGACGGGTTCATACAAAGTGGGGGAATCATCAACTTCACAATCGTCGATAGTAAGGTCCGATTTGAAATCAATCATTCGGCGGCAGACAGGGCCGGCGTGAAAATCAGCGCCAAGTTGCTCAGCCTGGCGCGGGCTGTAAGAAACTAAACTTGTGGATCCAAGATGCACTTTTTGCGAGACATATCGATAAGTCGCAAACTTAAGCTGGTCATAATGCTGACGACGAGCATCGCACTGCTCGTCGCTTGCACGGCCTTCGTTACAAACGACTCGATTGGCTTGCGGCAGGGTATGACGCGCGATCTGGCGATGTTGGCTGACATCCTTGTAACCGACGATACAGCCGCGTTGATGTTCAACGATCCTGACGTTGCCGCCGAAGATTTGAACGCACTTAGCGCGAATCCGCACATCATTTCTGCCTGTTACTACAATAAAGATGGCGAACTCTTCACCAAATACGTCCGTGCTGACCAAGGCAGCGCTTTCTCGCTCCCTGCAATCAAACCGGATGGCACGTATTGGGAGAAAGACCGGCTCGTCGTATTTCGTCGGGTGGTCCTGGATGGGGAAACGATTGGCGCCCTATACGTCGAGTCGGATTTGCGCGAGAAGTCTGAGCGCTTGAGACGGTATTTCTGGATCGTGGCGGTGATCATACTTGCGTCGCTCGGCGCCGCATACCTTCTCTCCTCGGGACTTCAGCGCGTGATCTCCGGGCCAATCTCGCATCTCGCGGGCACCGCTCGAGCTGTTTGCGTTGAAAAGGACTACACGATCAGGGCCGTAAGAACGAGCGGGGATGAAATGGGCATGCTCATCGATGGCTTCAATGAAATGTTGAGCCAGATCCAGGAACGAGATACCCAACTACAGGAAGCTCGAGACAAACTGGAGCGACGGGTAGAAGAACGCACGAAGGAGCTGCAGCAGGAAATTGCGGAGCGCAAGCAGGCGGTGGAACTGCTGCGGCGCAGCGAGGAACATTTCCGATCGTTGATCGAGAATGCTTCCGACATAATCACTGTTGTCGACCTTGACGGAACCATTCGGTATGAGAGTCCCGCAGTCGAGCGGGTGCTCGGCTACAAGCCTGAAGAGTTAGTCGGAAGGAACGTGAATGAGTTCTCGCATCCCGACGACACCACCGCAACCTCTCTCTTGAGGACCGGGCCGGATGACTCCTCGAGCGGTCCGGTTGCGGTTGAGCGGCGTTTTAAGCACAAGGACGGCGCGTGGCGGACTCTGGAGGTTTCCGGAAGACTCCTGCGTGAGGAGTCCGGTAGGGTTCAGGTAGTAATCAATTCAAGGGATATCACTCAGCGTAAGGAACACGAGCACGAGCTGCTTTTCGCAAACACCCTTCTCAACACCGAGCAGGAAACCTCGCTTGATGGGATTCTTGTAGTGGGCGAGAACCGCGAGATAATTTCGTTTAACAAGAGATTTGTCGAGATGTGGGGAATCGCGGAAGAAGATCTGCAACCGCGGTCAGACGAGCTTGCGCTTCAATCTGTTCTGGGCGCTTTCGAATCGCCGGATGAGTTCCTCGATGGCTTGAAATATCTTTATGCGCACCAGGAGGAAAAGCTACATGACGAATTGCAACTGAAGGACGGCAGAATATTTGATCGCTACTCCGCGCCAATGATCGGAGCGGACCAGAACTACTACGGCCGCGTCTTCTATTTTCGGGACATCACAGAGGGCAAGCAAGCCGAGCAGGCGCTGCGTGAGAGCGAGGAAGTGTTTCGCTCGCTCGCCGAAACCGTTTCCGCCGCCATCTACATCTACCGCGGCTCCAGGCATGTCTATCTGAATCCCGCCGCCGAGATAATCTCCGGTTACACACATGATGAGTTGATGAAGATGGAGGTTTGGGACCTGGTTCATCCTGAGTTCCGCGAAAAACTCAAAGCGCAAGGCGGGCAACGCCTGGCGGGTGAGCTGGTTCCACAGCGGAGCGAGACAAAGATCCTGACGAAATTCGGCGAAGTGCGATGGCTCGACCTTACGGCGAGTCTTATTCAGTTTCATGGTGAACCCGCCGTTCTGGCGACCGCATTCGACATTACCGAACGCAAGGGTTGGGAAGAGACGCTGCGAGAAAGCGAAGAGAAATACCGAACCATTCTGGAAAGTATTCAGGAGGGTTACTTCGAAGTCGACTTAACCGGCAACCTGACATTCTTTAATGACTCGCTATGCAGAATTGTTGGCTCTCCACGAGAGAGACTCCTGGGGCTCAACAACCGCGAATACACTGATACCGAGACAAACCAAAAGCTTTATGCCGCCTTCAATCAGGTCTATAGCAGCGGAGAGCCTGTTGAAGAGTTCCAGTATGAGATTGTCACCCGGGATGGCGAACAAAAGTTCCTGGAGACCTCGATCCTTCTCAGGCGAGATAAAGCCGGACAAATATCGGGCTTCAGGGGAACCCTTCGCGACATCACCGAACGCAAGCGATCGGAGGAGGCGCTCAAAGCTTCGGAGACGGAATTGCGCGCGCTTTTTGAGGCGATAACCGACGTGATCATAGTATTTGACGCGCAAGGCTGTTATCGCAAAATTGTGCCAACCAATTCAGCATCTATGTACAAACCACCCGATGACTTGATCGGCAAGACGCAGCACGAGTTATTTCCGAAGGACAAAGCGGATTTTCTGGTGGATTGCATAGGGCGCGCGCTAAAGGAAGGCCGGGCGCAAAGAATCGAATACAGCTTGCCGCTTGGCGAAACAGAAGTGTGGTTTGACGGAAGTGTCTCACCGCTTTCGAACGATTTGGTCATTTGGATCGCACGCGACATTACCGAGCGCAAAAGAGCTGAGGCGGCGCTTCGGGCGTCCGAGGAACAGTACAGGACGCTATTCGAGCGGAACCTGGCCGGAGTCTACCGAGCAACATTAGACGGGAAACTCCTTGGCTGTAATGATGCTGCTGCTCGCATCCTTGGATATGCCTCAAGCGAAGAAGCTCTTTCACATTCGTTGTGGGATTTCCACGATGACCCCTCCGAGCGGCTCTCGATCGTTCGGCGCCTGGTCGAGGAGCGGTCTCTCTACAACCTGGAGGCCCGCTGTCGAAGCAAGAACGGAGATGTCGTTTGGGTTCTCGCAAACGTGAGCCTGCTTAATGGATCGAGCGAGCCCGACGCCGTAATTGAAGGGACCCTGATAGACATCACCGCTCGCAAGCAAGCTGAAAAGGAAGTCGTGATGCTCGCACACGCGGTTCGAAGCATCCAGGAGTCCGTGACCATCACAGATAACGACGGAGTGGCTCTGTTTGCAAACGATGCATTCCTGAAAACGTACGGTTATGATCGTGAAGAGGTAATCGGGGAAAGCATCCCCGACCTCGTTGGCGTGGCGAGCGGTTCGCCCAACTTCACTAACGCGCTACCGCCCCGAAATCTGTCGAGCCGTTGGGAAGGTGATCTGTTCAATAGAAGGAAAGACGGCACTGAATTTCCAATTCATCTCTCCGCCTCTCCGATTCGGAACGACGCCGGCGAGCCGGAGGCGCTGGTTGGAGTATCTCAGGACATCACCGAACAAAGATCGGCGATGGCAGAGCTGCAAAGCGCCAAGGAAGTTGCCGAAGCTGCGAGCCGCGCAAAGAGCGAGTTTCTCGCCAACATGAGCCACGAAATTCGAACGCCAATGAACGGCATCATTGGTATGACCGAGTTGGCGCTCGACACCGAGCTCAGCACAGAACAGCGTGACTACCTCGGCATGGTGAAGCTGTCGGCGGAGTCGCTGCTGGGGGTCATAAACGATGTGCTCGACTTCTCGAAGATCGAAGCCGGAAAGCTCGAGCTCGATCCGGCGGAATTCGATCTGCAGGATGCGGTCGACGAAGTGATGAAGACGCTTGCAGTACGCGCCGAGCAGAAAGGCCTCGAGCTGGCTTATTACCTGCGGCCCGGCGTTCCGGAAAGAGTCGTCGGCGATGCAGGGCGACTGCGGCAGGTACTGGTGAACCTGGTCGGCAACGCCATTAAATTTACGCAGCACGGAGAGGTAATCGTAAGAGTGGAAGCGGATGCTCGGACGAGCGACGAAGTTGTTCTGCACTTCGGCATCAGGGATACCGGGATCGGAGTGCCGCCCGAAAAACAGTCCGTTATCTTCGAGTCGTTCACTCAGGCTGATGGTTCTACAACGCGAAAATATGGTGGAACTGGTTTGGGGCTTACCATATCTTCGCAGTTGGTTCATATGATGGACGGAGAGATTTGGGTAGAAAGCCCGGTCAATCTCTCTACAGGCTACGGCACACCTGGGAGCCTGTTTCATTTCACGGGCACCTTTGGGCTTCCTTTTGACTCCGGGTCGCCCGCGCATCTCCCGGAAATGTTTGATCTGGCGGGACTGCCTGTGTTGGTAGTCGACGACAACGCTACGAACCGGAAGATCCTGGAAGTGCAGTTGGAGTCGTGGCAAATGAAACCGGCATTGGTCGATGGCGGTCGCTCCGGATTGCGCGCGATCAAGCGAGCCGCAAGCGCCGGCACTCCTTTCAAGCTCGCGTTGCTCGATTTTCACATGCCGGAAATGGATGGCCTGGAACTGTGCGAGGAGATCAGGAAACTGCCCGAGGGCTGCGACCTCAGGGTTATTATGATGTCGTCTTCAGTTCATGCGAATAATGACCGTTCGCAGGGTCACCTCATCGATGCCAGCCTCTTAAAGCCTGTGAAAGCTGCCGAGCTCTTGAGCGTAATCAGGACTGTACTCCACACTGATGGCAGCTCGCAGACACCAAGAACGCGCAAGGGGCGAAAGAGCGCGAACCCGTCACATATACTGGTTGCGGAAGACAGTGCGGTAAATCAGGTACTTATACGGCGTCTGCTCGAGAAATGGGGACACACGACAGTACTGGCGGAGGATGGCTTGAAGGCGCTCTCCCTTTTCGACAATGAAAGGTTCGATATTGCGCTGATGGATCTGCAGATGCCCGAGATGAACGGCTTCGAGGTTACCGCGGCGATACGGGAACGAGAGAAAAACGCTCTAACCCGAATACCCATCATTGCGCTGACTGCCCATGCCTTGAAGGGAGACCGGGAGCGATGCATAAATGCCGGTATGGATGATTACATTTCTAAACCGATAGATTCGGAGAAGTTGTTTGACGCGTTGGAAACCGTTGCCGGACAACGCGAAAGAGACTTCGGCACTGACGGGACAGGTGTGAAAGCGCTGGATCTCGATGGGCTTTTGCGAAACGTCGATGGTGATGCCGAGATGGTGTTGACTTTGGCGAGAATATTCGAGGATTCGTCTCTCGGTCAGATGCAACAGATCGCCGATGCCCTCGCGCGTGGTGATGCAGAGGCGCTGGCACGCGGTGCTCATTCGGTGAAGGGCGCCGTCGCCAATTTCGGCGCTCGGGCAGCGGTCGATGCCGCAGTGCGGCTCGAAGGCATCGCAAAAAGCGAAGATCTATCTCTTGCCGGCGCTGCTTTTGGGAGGCTGGAAAAAGAGATCGCCCGCCTCAAACTAGAGCTGCGAATGTTGGAGCAAGCGAGTCTGGTATGAGAATACTAATTGCCGAGGACGATCCTGTTTCACGCTGCGTTCTTGAAGCGACGCTTGCCAAGTCGGGATATGAAGTAACTGTCACTACCGACGGCCACGAGGCGTGGGAAGCGCTGCAACGGGATCCGCCGGCCATTGCGATCCTCGACTGGATGATGCCCGGTATCGATGGCGTCGAGGTGTGCCGTCGCGCTCGAGCCATTCAAAGTCCGACGCCTACCTACTTGATTCTTCTGACAGCTAAGAGCGATAAGGGAGATATCGTTCAGGGTCTCGAAGCCGGCGCTGACGACTACGTGACGAAACCCTTTGACCGTCAGGAGCTTCAGTCGCGCATTAGCGTCGGGCTGAGAATCAGCGAGCTTCAACGAAATCTGGTAGATCGCATAGCCGACCTGGAAGCCGCGCTCGCCCGAGTAAAGCAACTTCAGGGGCTGCTCCCGATTTGTTCTTACTGCAAGAAGGTCCGCGACGATCAGAACTATTGGCAACAGGTGGAGAGCTACATCAGCAAGCACTCAGAGGTTGAGTTCAGTCACAGCATTTGTCCAACCTGCTTCGATCGCGTGATGGGTAAAAAAGTGATGGGTGAGGCGTGATTCGTGACACGTGATGAGTGATGGGCGCTATAGGCTCGCAGTGGTCCTATTGGCACAATCCTCACACCGGTCGCTTGAACCCCCGCTCGATGTCGCGCAGTCCCATTCGCATCATGATCGGACGGCCGTGCGGGCAGGTCATTGGGTTCTGGGTCTTCATTAGCTCGTCGATAAGCCATTGCATTTTTTCGGTAGTGAGCGGCATGTTCACCTTGATTGCCGCCTTGCATCCAAGCTCAGCCGCAATCTGATCCCGTATGCGCTCGATCGTAAAGCTGCGCCGCTCGCGCTCGACCACCGCCAGCACTTCCCGCACAACGGCTAGTACGTCGCTCGCCGCCAATCCGGCCGGCGCCGTCTTGATCGCGATAGTCCGACCGGACAACTGCATCGTTTCTATGCCGATATTCTCAAGCTCGCCCTGCACGATTGCGAAGGCTTCAGTCTCGGCCGGACTCAGGTCGATCGTCGCCGGTATGAGCAGCGGCTGCAAGCCGGCGCTTCTGGCAAGTCTGCCGTCGCGAAACTGTTCGAAGAGCACTCGCTCGTGCGCGACGTGCTGATCGACCAGCAGCAATCCTTCTTCATCGGTCGCGACGATATAGCTGTCGCGGATCTGGCCAAGCGGTTTGATCCCGTGCCCGAGCCCTGGCAACATGCTCGCCTCAATCGAAGCAGCCTCACCGGCCAATTCGGCGGTCATCGAATGCGTCGAGCAGCCTGGTTCCTCTTCCAGGCCGGACGCTGAATCTGTTGCGTCTTCAAACACAACTGCTTTGGCAACAGCTTGAGGGTCGGTTTGGGTTAGTTCCGTTAGTGGTGATGTCGCATCGTACTCGCGATCGGCTTGTTGAACCACTGCAGTTGTTTCGCCGTGTGTGCGCGGGGCGTCGTATGAACCATGCTCCGAATTACCGCGCCGCTGCTCCTCTGCCGGCCTGCTCGACTGCTGATCAGTTGTTATCGGGCTTGGAGCCTGCGTTATGGTATGCGTCGCTCGCAACGCGTTCGAGACGGCGTCGCGAACGAACGCGAGCACCGCGCCCTCGTGCAGGAAACGCACTTCTGTTTTTGCAGGGTGTACGTTCACATCAACTTCTGTCGGCTGAACTTGTATGAACAGGACAGCAGCCGGGTACGTCCCCGAAGGCATCATCGAGCGATACGCTTCACTGAGGGCTCGCCCTATGAGTTGATCGCGCACGAAGCGCCGATTGATAAACAGGTATTGTGCGTCGCGCGAAGAGCGTTGCTCTTGCGGATTAGAGACGAAGCCCGTTACGCACACTGTGTCGCTTTCAGCATTGACCTCTACCAGTTTGTCCAGCAGCGCGCCGCCGAGCACCTGATAGGCTCGCTCCTTCAGTGATTGAGCCGGAGCAACGCGGATCACATCGCGGCCATTGTTCACAAGCAGGAACGCAAGCTGCGGATTCGCCAGCGCATAGTGCTGAACGAGGTTGGCGATGTGAAAGCTTTCGGTTGCATCGCTCTTGAGGAACTTGCGCCGCGCGGGGATGTTGAAGAACAGATCGCGCACTTCGACTTCGGCGCCACCGGGCCAGGCGACATCGCGCACGGCAATCAGTTTTCCGCCGTTGAACTCGACTTCGGTGCCTGCACTCTCCCGCGCGGTTTTCGTCCGTAAGAACAATCGCGAGACTGACGCGATCGATGGCAACGCCTCGCCTCGAAACCCGAGAGTATTGATGCTTTCCAGATCGTCGGCAGAGCGCAGCTTCGAAGTGGCGTGTCGTTCAAAAGCGACTATCGCATCGTCGCGAGTCATTCCCTCGCCGTCATCGACAACGCGAATGAACTGCTTGCCGCCTGCTTCGATTTCGATGTTGATCATACGCGCCCCAGCATCGAGCGCGTTCTCAAGTAGCTCTTTCACTACTGAAGAAGGACGCTCGACTACCTCACCCGCAGCGATTTTGTTGGCGAGTGAGTCGGGGAGTACTTTGATCTTGGACATGAGTGCAGGAATATTATCGCAGCGCAAACGGAATGACTACCGAGGCAGTATGCGCACCGTAGACTGTCCAGTCTGCGGCCTTGAGCCGATACGACGGGACCACTCGCAGACTGGACAGTCTACGGTACGCGGCGATTCTTGCGACTTGGGTCAGAACTCTGGTATCACTAGCGGCCATGATAAAACACGTTGTGTTCTTTAAGTTCAAACCCGAAGCCGGCGCCGAAGCTCGCCGGGACGTGATCAATCAACTCCGCGCGTTGCCTGATAAGATCGATCTCATCCGTTCGTGGGAAATCGGCGAAGACATACTGCGTTCCGCTCGCGCGTGGGATGTGATCGAGATCGCGACTTTTGATGATCTCGGAGCGCTCGAGACTTACACGCGACACGACGATCACGTGGAAGTCGTGCTCAAGCTCCGAGAGATCTGCGAAGCCGTCGGTTCCGTCGACTACGATGTTTGAGCTCAGGGCGCCGTCGATGTGTGATCGTGAATGATCTTCCAACCGTCGGCGAACTTTCGAAACGTCAACGTGAACAAACCGTCTGAGTTGCTACTGTCCATCTTCAGGTGAAACTGCCCGCGTACGAATGCGGCAGCCGGCCCCAGTAACTCGACCTTCAGGTCGCTGAACTCGAGCTTACCCATTTCCTTTCCTGCACTCTGATAGCGGTTGCGGTAACGCGCGAGCGTCTCTTCCCAACCCGACACAATCGTACCGCCTGAATAAAACGTGAGCGCAGGTGAACGCCAATAGCCCTTCATGAAGCCTTCCAGATCTCGATGATTCCACGCGGCAACCTGAAGTTCGAGCACGCGACGGATCTCCTGCACAGACTTCGGCTCCGCGGTGCTCTTTTCTTTTGCGAACGCTGAAATGACTGTCAGCAAGATGCCGAAGCATATTGCAGCGAGCTTAATTGCCTGTTGGTTCTTCATAAGGATTCTCTCGAATTTGGAATCACGGTTGTTTGGGTAACCACGATGGCGGCAGATTGATCGCCACTTCGATGTCGTCGAATTCTGCCGGAGTCGCAGGGCCGTGCTTCTTGACCCACTCCGCCATACGGCTGATTCCTTCCGCCACAGGAACCGGCGGCGGAGGATCAAAGACGCGCCGTACCTTTTCATGAGATGAGAAAGCGTGCTCGACCTCCTGCCTCGCCGGCAGGTGTTCAATCGACGGTTCGACCTCAAAAGCTCGCGCTACGGTGTGAGCTAACTCGAGCACCGTGCACGGCTGGTCCGCCCCGATGTTGAAGGCTTGATAATAAGCGCCTTTTACCAAGGGCGCGCGAGCGATGATCGGCGCTACGTCATCTATGTATGAGAACGCGCGCGTCTGCTTGCCGTCGCCAAAAACAGTCATGGGCTTGCCGGACATCGCTTGATTCATGAAAATGCCGACGACGTTTCGATACTTGTCGGCGATGTTCTGCCGCTCGCCGTACACGTTGTGAGGTCGGAAGATTATGTGCGGCAACCCAAAGAGATTTCCGGCCGCGGCCAGATCCAGCTCGACCGCGTACTTCGCGATGCCATAAGGGTCTTTCGGAATCGGAGTCACATCTTCACTGATGGGCGGTTGGCTTTCTCCATAGACCGCAATGGACGAACTGAAAACAAAGCACTTCACTTCGTGCAGCACCGATTGATTGATCAGGTTCACGGAACCGATCAGGTTGTTCGTGTAGTTGAAACGCCGAATGAAGTGACTGAGACCTTCGGCGGCATACGCCGCAAGATGATAGACGTAATCGAACGGGCCCTCGGCCCATAATTCTGACACGAATTGGTTGTCCGTGATCGTCCCTTCTCTAAACGCCACATCGGTGGGAACGTTATCGATTGAACCGCCGGATAAGTCGTCGATCCCGACCACCTGGAAACCGAGGTCGAGACAATGGCGGGCGACGTGCGACCCAATGAATCCGGCAACTCCTGTGATAAGGACTCGTGTCATTTGCCAGCACTCATTGTTCGGCCCAACCTGCAAAGGTACAATTTCGTTCCCTGATGAATCCTCAGTCAGACTCAAGCGGGCTAGTTGCGCGAGAGTGCGATCTTTGCGGCTCGACCACCGTCCGCGAACTCTATACTGCAAGAGATCGCTTGCGCAACACGAGCGAGCGATTTCAAATCACTGAGTGCTGCGGCTGCGGCGTATTGCGGACACTACCCAATATGAGTTACGTCGAGCTGGCTGGCTTTTATCCGGATGACTACTGGGGTGGGCCTGAACCATCCGATAGGTGGATCGCCTCCTCGCAATCTGAGAAGACGAGTTTTCTAGCGAACTGCGGTCTGGAAGGCGGGAGAATTCTGGATGTCGGATGCGGATCGGGGTTCTTTCTTCGTGCGCTTGACGCGAAGACGTGGGATCGCTTCGGGGTTGAACTCAGTTCGGCGGCCGCAGGAGCGGCAGGCCGAGCGCTGGGGAGCGGTCACGTTTTATCTGGCACGCTGACTCAATCAACGTGGGCGGACTCATCATTCGATGTTGTTACTTTTTGGTCGGCTCTCGAGCATACGAACGAGCCTCGCGCAAACTTGAGAGAGGCGAGGCGGATTATCAAACCCGGCGGATCGCTAATTGTTCAACTGCCTAATGCGGCGAGCTATCAGGCTCGGATCTTCCGCGGCGACTGGTTTGCGCTTGATGCGCCTCGACATAGATATCACTTCACGCTAAACACTCTGGACCGGCTGCTCTCCGAGACCGGTTTTCAAATTTACGACAAGACTTACTTCTCGAGGGCGCACAACTCACACGCGCTCAGGCAGAGTCTCAAGGCAAAGCTGGTCAGCCGAGACTCAAACGCGGTGAATAGGGCTCTGTTCTACCTGTGTATTCCGCTTATCAAGCCGTTCGACTGGGCAATGAGTGCAAGGGGTCTAGGGGCGACGCTGACTGTGGCCGCCCGCGCAGTATGAACGGCCATGCCTTACAACCTGTACGGGCGGCCCTCCGTGGCCGCCCCTCGTCGGAACATCAAGACACGATGCGACAATGAGGGTCGGCCCGAAGGGCCGCCTTACAGGCTTACTTACTGTCGTCTCTTTGGTCGGGCCGCTTCCAGCTCAGCCTCCTTGTCATAAGCAAAGACATTCGGTCGCTTCTCGAGTGAGGCGAATATCTCGAATATCTCACGGTCCGTACGCTGCGCCGCTTTCTTTTCTTCGAGGCGCCGCCTTCGTATCTGAGGCAGCTTCTTGAGCGCAGAAGCAACCGAAACGAGAAAGCCAGGCCGGAGTCTGAGCGGTGCAGTGACGGTCAGCAATGCAACCCACATAATATGCGAAATCGTTAGCGTGCTATCGTGAAGGTTGACCCAGTGATATATCAATCGATGTCGCTGTTGCATTCGCCGCACCTTGCGCTGATTGACCTTGCGCATCGTGGATGAAACTCGATGATGCACAACGGAGCGAGGCTCATAGACCACGGAAAGTCCGCGCTTCCACGCGCGGTAGCTGATGTCTACGTCTTCCCAATAGATCGGCGCGAGCAGGCTGTCGAATCCTCCAATATCGAGGAACTTCTGCCTGTCGAACATAGCTGACCCGCCACCCGCGAACATCGAATAAAGCGGGACGCACTCGTCTGTAGTCTCCGCCAGGCAGACGTAGCTGCGATGAACGCGAATGAAGCCTCGGCTAAAGCTGCCTAACTTGCCGGTTCCTGCTTCGCGTCTGCTTTCCAGGTCATAGACCCGGCAGTGCGCGGCAAAAACAGATGGGTCAGTGAAGTTTTCGACCAGCGGCGCAATGGCGTTGATCTCCACTTCGACGTCGTTATTTAGCAGAAACACCAGGGGGTAGGATGCTGCTTCAAAGCCGCGATTGCAGGTTGGTCCAAAGCCTCGATTCGTTTCATTCCTGATTAGCCTAAGAGCGGGGAGAGGGGGCGAGGGAGCGCCTGGGCGAGGGGGCGATTGGAAGTCGCTCGCCCCGTCGCCCGGTCGCCCGGTCGCCGTGTCCCTCTTCCTCTCCTCGAATCTCTGACTCAGCAACCACGCAGTTGTGTCATCGATGCTACCATCATTCACGATGACGATTTCTGTTGGGCAGTTGGACTGCTGACTGTAGTGAGTTGCGGCAGTGATGACGGACGGCAGGAACCGCTTGAGCAGCTCGAGCCCGTTCCAGCTCGGGATGACAATGGTGACGCCAGGTGTCACGTTAGTGGCGATGGGTCGCAGCCTCAGGATTGGCCATTCGTTCGAGGGCGAGCAGGCTGCTGTGGCTTCCGATCGTCACCAGCGCGTCACGCTCTTCGATTATTGTGTCGGCGGCGGGGTTGAAAATCATCTCGCCGCTGGTGCGCTTGATTGCGATCACGATTACATCAGTTTCAGAGCGGATGCCGGTGTCTTTGAGCGCGATGCCTGTAAACGGAGAGTGCGCTCCTATCTCGACCTGCTCGATTTCCAGCTCGAGCCTCTCGGTCATCGTCGCGAGCTCAATGAAGTCGGCAACCGCCGGCCTCAGCAGCATCTGCGACATCCTGGACGAGCCGGTCAACGCGGGAGAGACCACCTTGTCGGCGCCCGCCTTTAAGAGCCGGCCTACGGCAGATTCATCATTGGCGCGAGCGACGATCCTCACCTCCTTGTTGAGGTCCCGCGCGGTCAAGGTGATGTACAGGTTGTCGGGGTCCGATGAGACCGCGCACACGATACCTCGGGCCCGCTCGATGCCTGCGCCTTTAAGGACGTCGTCGTTGGTAGCATCGCCCATCAGGACCATGTGACCCTGTTTAAGCAAGCGATCGGCGATCCCTTCGTCGCCTTCGATGACGACGAAGTCCTGACCGCTGCGGGCGATGTCGCGAACGACTCCGGCGCCCACGCGCCCGGCTCCACACACGATGTAATGACCACTGAGCTTGTTGATGTCCTTGTACATTTTTCGCTTCCCAAAAGTGGAGAGCAGCTCGGACTCTACCACGGCCTGGACGGCGACCGATAGAGCGTAGCCGATAGTGCCGACCCCGGTAATGATCAACACCGCTGCGAACACGCGGCCGCCTTCAGTCATGTTGGCGGGTTCGCCGTAACCGATGGTTGTCAGCGTGATGAGAGTGAAGTAGAACGCGTCAAACCACGGCATCCCGAGAATCAATTTGAATCCAACCATGCCTGAGGCTATGAGTATGGCGATCGCGGTTAGAGCAAGCTGGAATTTCTTCTTGGGCGACATGGTGGTTTCAGTTGAAGCTGCATCTTATCTTCGCGAGGGAGGGGAAGCAAGAATCGGCAGCAAAGGCAATTTGAGGCAGGCTATTGTAACAAAACTCTTATTGAATCGCGCCGGCCTCTCTGAGGAGGCGAGCAATACTGACGTCATGCTGATCATCTGCCATCGCGAGGGCAGTTTTCCCATAGCCATCTATCGAACTAACATCGGCGCCACGCTCCAGGAGCTTCTTAACCGCATAGGCATTTGTCTGAAGACCGCGTAGCCCAGTGCAGTTCTGCCGTCCTCTGCGCGAGCATTGATGTCCGCTCTACTGGTTAACAACAGATCTATGAGGCACGAGAGACCTGAGACGCAAGAGCGATTCCGATATACTGCGGCTATGAGAGGCGTGCATCCTGAGGCGCTTGTTTGATTAATATCCCGCGCCTCGTTCCAATAGCTGTCGCACAATTCGAGTGTTACCTCGATAGGATGCCTCCACCAACACGGCACCTCCGTGTCTCGTTTTGACATTAGGATCGGCTCCGCCATCCACGAAGACCGCGATGCCGCGTACGTGCCACGGTCCTTGAATCACTCTCGTAATACCGACAATCGAGAACTCGATCCGGATACGATCTCTTTCTTCAACTTTTGCGGGTCACCGGGGATTAGACTGGCTTGAGGCTGCGCCAGACTCTGCACAACGAGCGCCAGGATTACAGAGAAGAGTTTGAGGGAATTGGGCCTCATATTTTCGCTCCTTGAAACGCCGGGCGGCGAACATTCTTGCTGATGGAGGCTCGCCGAAGACAGCGAATAAAGCTCAAATTCGTAGGCTAAGATGCGCGGAATTGCAGCGGTGCGGTTGCTTTAGGAAGTGAGGAGACGCAGCGGGTGCGCCTCCTCTTGAGAAGGGGATCTATCGCGAATGAATTAGATAACTGCTGACTGTCTTCGCAGCGCGGCTGCGCGGCGGCGTGGTACCAACGGCTCGTTCTTATCGAGCGTCACGTTGACAATTTGTTCGACGTGGTTGCGAATTATTTTGACCGCGACCGGGCCTTCTGACTTGCTCGACAGCGCCTTGACCAGCGAGCCGATGCTCTCGATTCTCTGATCGCCGACTGCGATGATTATGTCCCCGGCTTTGATACCAGCTTTGGCGGCTGATCCACTCTCGCTAACCGATGCTACCAGCACGCCCTTGCCGTCTTTCACGCCGAAAAACTGGGCTAACTGATCGGTCAACGATTCCGCGCTGATGCCAAGCCGGCTTGTGCTCAGGAGCGTGAAGTCGCCGGGATTCACAAAAGCAAATTCACCGAAGTTCGGCGGAAACGCTTTCAATTGTTTCTCGGAGTCCTTCCACTTCTCTTGCGATTCCTTCCACGCGTCCTGTGACCGCTTCAGCGATTCTTCGGCGCGCTTGAACGCATCTTCATTCAGCTTCATCGACTTTTCATCAAGCTGCGGCCAGTTCATCTTGAAGCTCTGAAGTGATCGCTTGGTCAGCGTAGCAGCAAGCGTCTGATGAGTGCCACCGCGAACGACTTCTATCTGAACGTTCCGGTCCGCCGGGGTTTCGCTCAGCAAGCGCTGCAGCTCTCGCACGCTGTCCACGCGTCGGCCATTAAAAGAAATGATCACGTCGTTCTCTTTCAAGCCCGCCTTTTCAGCCGGTCCCCCGGCGACCACCTTCATCACGATCGCGCCTCGCTCTTCCTGCAGACCCAGCTCCTTTGTCCGCTCGGACGTGACTTCTTCAAGATAAACGCCGAGGTAGCCGCCCCCGCCCATCTCGAGCCCGAACAACGCGGGAGAGGCGTCAAGCATTGCCTTCTCCTTTTGCTTTTCCTGTTTCTCAGCGTTTTCAGCCTGGTCCTTGCTCTTCGTTTTGTCCTTTTGAATCGTGCTGCTGGCAAGAGCAAGGCCTACTCCGAGCGCAGCGATGAGTGTGATGATTAGAGAGAGGCGTCTGAGCATGTTGATTCCTCCGAAACTTATGAAGTGTAGGGTTTCCAGCCTAAACCACGCTCGGGCGCGGGGAAAGTTCCAAAACTTCCCGGCTTCGTAACGTCAATCCGGCGATGGACTGGCATGCTTTCCACTTCGCGTGGCGCGGAAGATCAGGCTGGCGAGACGCGGGGCGCGAGTCAACACCCTCGCTACTACTCCGGCGGTCAGCGGCGAGAACGCAGCGACGCGAAGCAATCCCGCAGTCTTCATCCGATTGTCAAACTCGCGCTCATAACTTTGCGAGTATAGGTTCAGCACCTTATCGACAACCGAGTCGGATCGCTCGCCGTTGCCGGGTTCGACTTTGGTTGACGTTGGGAGGTGGGTTGCGGGTCCGATCCCTCCGGAAGACAAAGCCCCCGATACGTCTATGACTTCGCTGATCGCATCCGCAGCCAACTCACCGGTGCGCACGGCAATTTGAATTCCTGTGCCGGTGAACGGGTCGATCATCCCCGACGCGTCGCCAATCGCGATGACGCCGTTGCGAGTCAGACGCCTGCGTCCAAAGGTTAGCGGTCCGGCGCTGTACCATTTTCCCACAACGCTGGCATTTCGTAGTCGTTTGCGCGCAAGGCTGTTGTTCATCAAGCTGGTTTCGATGACTCTTGCAGGATCGCCGCCGGCGGTTTTCAACGTTTGTTCGTCGACGATGAAACAGAGATTTACCAGATCATCTTCAACGCGCGCGAGTCCGCCGTAGCCCTGTGGGAAGAAGAATAGCTCGACTGATTCGCCGGTGGATTCGACGCCCCTTAGATGAGCCTTGAGCGCGTAGAGTCGCGAGCCGCGACGCCCCGCAACGCGTTCGCGCTTCCCAACCATCAGGCGCGAGTTTCTGCCGGAAGCATCGATGATGAAGCGCGCCTTGAAATGGACTTTTTTGCCGTCAGCGAGAGAGAGTGCTTCGACGCCGCTGGGAAGTCCACCCTCAAAACTACAGTTTTTAACGGCGACACCTTCGATGCATTCGGCTCCGGCTTCGCGAGCGCGGTCTATCAGGATTTGATCGAAGCGTGCGCGGCTCAAGCTCATTGCCCAGGGCGCATCGCCCGACATTGTCGAGATGTGAGTCTGAACAGAGTTGCCATTTGAAGTAATGAGACTCACACGGGTTAGCTTCTGCGCGCCAGCCGCAAGCATTCGATCCATTACGCCAAATCTTTCGAGTGATGGAAAACACTCTGGCGTTATGAACTCGCCGCAGAGTTTTCCACGCGGCATTCGTTTCTCTTCCACCACCAACACATTAGCGCCGCTCTGGGCGAGAGAGATCGCCGCCGAAGAACCAGCCGGTCCGCCACCAATGATAATTGCGTCGAAATCAGCCATAAATTCGTCCGTAGTTCTGTGGACTTTAGTCCGTAGGCTCGGATACCTGTAGACCACGCCGGGAGGGCTACGGACCACGGACTACGGACTACGGACGTCTGCCACAAGTGACAACCGATATGGAAATGATCGCCTCATTTGAACATTGCTCAGGCCGGCGCGCCGTGCCAGGTCCTTCATCTCATCGGTCGTAAACCCTCTGAGCACCGACACCGGTGCGTCGTTGCGGGTCAGAAAACTCCACCCCAACAGAGGTCCCGAGATCCGCGTGAAATAGTAGGGCACAAGATTTCGGATAAGATCATTTATGATCACTGCGCGCTTCGCAATGCGCGCGAAATCCGCAAGCAAACGCACAACATCTTCATCGCGAAAATGGTGAAGAAAGAGTGACGCGGTGACGAAGTCAAAGCTGTGAGTCGCGAATGGCAACCTTAACGAATCGGCTTGAACAAGATTAATGTCGGTGCTGACGTTTAGGCGCGAGCGTGAAACCCTTAGATTGCGCTCACTGATGTCGACTGCGGCGATAAAGGACTCAAGACCGCGCCGGTCGCAATCAGCGGCCACTGCAATCGGAATGTCGGCGGAGCCTGTCCCGACGTCAAGCAGAGAGACGTCTTGTGAACCGGGATCATCGAGACACTGTGCGAGAGCGCGCAGAATGACTCGTCGGCCACCCAGGAAACGGTTGATCCGTCGAAGGTCCGTAAGGCTATGTGCGACATCCGTGTCGGTGCCTTCTCCGGCGTCGAGCTTCTCCTCTTCATAGATTCGTTCGGGCGTTAGCATGCTTTAGAGTCCGCTCTTCGCGCAGTGATCATATCTAAATTGACTGGCTACGTTAAGCTCGCAGCGATTGTGTGAGTTATTAATCAGGGTTGTGGTTCGATTCAGTTTTGACTTCTGCAAGCACCAAGTAAGAATGAACCGCTGATTTTCGCTGACTGCGTTTCGCCGATCTGCGCAGATCAGCGTACCGAAGGCGGCGCGAATCAGCGGTTAAATTTCCATCGACGCGAGAAACTGAATCACTAAGCAATCAAGCGTTCGCTTGACTCGTGGCTATTCAATCAATAGAATCGCGTTGCTCAGAGGGGATAGCTTAAACTGATGCATTTTCCTTCGCTCTTTGTTCCGTAGCGGACATTTTGCAGGCGACAGCAGGGCCCTCCTTTTAGAAGGGATTTGATGGCGACAAGAGAAGTTTCAAGCCATCGCATCGAGGACGCGGTTGCTGCCGGTCAAGCCGAACTCGACGAGAGCCGGTTCGAAGCAGCGGCTAACAGCTTCCGGTCTGCCCTGCGCTGGGGCGCGCGCTCAAATGATGAAGAAGCGGAAATTCGATGCCTGTTGAGCATCGCGCTCGAGAAGCGCGGTCTGAGTCACGAGCAGCTCGAGGCCGTATCCAAATACGAAAAGCCAACCGACTTCACCCGTCTGTCCGAAGCATCCCAGATGTCCGTGCTCATCCGACTGGGATGGGGTCACTGCTTCGATAACGACATCCCTCGCTCAATCGCGTTTTTCAACCAGGCACTCCAGATCGCTCGCAAAGCGAGTGAGCATGCTCTCATTGGCGAATGTTATTTCGGCATGGGCCGGGCGTACAGTGTGTTCTCCGAGCTCCGGATCGCGCGCGACCACTACACGTCGGCATTAGAGCATTATCGGCAGGTAGGCAATTGGTCGAAGCTGGCCGAGTCGTACATAAACATCGGCTACATCAACGCTCGCGAAGGTGATTTTCGTAACGCGCTTTATTCAACAAAGCAGGCACTGGCGATCATTGGAGCCAGAGACGAACCTGACCTCGTGGGGCGCGCTCACTGGTATCTGGCGATCATCTACGATAACCTTGGCGAAATAAGCAAAGCTCTCACTTCGTATGAGAAATCGATCGAGAACTTTCGCAGGGTAGACAATCCGGTATATCTCGCGATCAACGAGAACAACTACGCCATGCAACTCATCAGACTTGGTGAGTGGGGTCACGCGGAGCAGCTTGCGAGATCGGCTATCGAAACGCTCGGGAAGGCGAAGAGTGTGACGGTGCATGGCGGAGCTCATGACACGCTCGCCCAGGTTTGTCTATTGATGGGAAGGTTCGACGAAGCCGACCGTCTCCTGGCGAAGTCGCTGGAGATCCTGTCTTCTATAAAGGTCGGAGAGTGGGCTGAAACCAGCACGCAGATGACGATCGGGCGAAGCTTCCTCGCGAAGGGCAAACCCGAGCTGGCCATTGCTCCTCTCGAGCGCGCGGTAGATATCGCAACGCGGCGAGGCGAGCAGCACGATCTACCCGAGGCCCGGCTCTGGCTGGCCGAGGCTTTGCTTCAAACCGGGCGTCTCGAGGAAGCGCGGGTCCTTGTCGAGACCGTCCGTTCTTTTCTCCGCGAAGCGCCCAACCTTTTGATTTGGGGATTCATGATGAGGATGGCTGCCAAGGTGGAGTCAGCCGACGGCCATCTGGCGGCGGCAATTCAATCGCTCGGGCAGAGCACATCCATCTACACTCTAAGACGTAATCCTTATCACTGCGCGGTCAATCAGATCCTGCTGGCTGAGTTGCTTGAAAGACGCGGTGAGGTCGGACGTGCGATAGGGGAAGTAGAATCGGCGCTGGATGTCTTCCAACATCTCGGTGCGGCGATTGATGCGGGGAACGCCCAGGCTTATTTGCAGGTTCTGAAGGCGAAGACCGCGATTGGCGGCTTATTGGCCGCAGCCGCTTCGCACCCTGAGAAGAAGTCAACGGACCAGCGCCAGGTCGCTGACGGACTGGTATCAGCGGTTGATGGGTTCATCGCACAGAGACTCGTGCAGGCGTCGGCGTCGCGAGATCTATTGTTGTATGAGCTCGTGTCCATACTGAAAGACCAATCATCGAGCAGAGGAGTGATGGTCGCGGAGGTGCCGAACGACGAGAGCGGGGGAAGAGAACTCTCGAAGCTGCGAGTCGTGGCATGCATCGGTCTTGGTGAAGGCGAGCAAACCGAACGACTTGGCATCATTCGCGGGCTCCGGCTCGAACAGTACGAACGTAATTTCGTCTACAAACTCAGCGACAACCAGCAGGCGACCTATTTGCTGCACATCGTCGATCCGAAGGCAGATCGCTATCTTTCAGGAACGGTCAATCTGAAGCCGCTGCTCTATATCGTCGAGCAGGGACTCGAGACCGAAGTGCTGAAGAGCAAGCATCGACGCACGCAGGTATTCGATCCGGCACGTTTGCTGGCCCAGGTTGAGCTTCCCGGATTTATCTGCGCAAGCCGCGCGATGAGCAACGTGCTCGAGCAGATTCATAAGATTCGATCGTCGGATGTTACCGTGTTGATCACCGGCGAGTCAGGCACAGGCAAGGAGCTGATCGCGCGAGCGGTGCATGCGGGTAGCTCGCGCCGCGCCAACGTGTTTCTTCCTTTTAACTGTTCGGCAGCACCGCACGATATGATTGAGAGCCAGTTATTCGGCTTTCGACGGGGGGCGTTCACCGGCGCCGTTTCGAATAGCGAAGGAATCGTCCGCGCCGCCGAGCACGGCACCTTGTTTCTGGATGAGATCGGCGATATGCCGCTGGCGCTTCAGCCAAAGCTCCTGCGCTTTCTGCAGGAAGGTGAGATTCACCCCATCGGCGAGAGCCAGCCTCAACGCGTGGATGTGCGAGTGCTCGCGGCGACCAATTCGGAGCTCGAACGTGCGGTTTCCGAGGGAAGATTCCGCGAGGATCTATTTCACCGGCTCAACGTGATAAGAGTCCAGGTCCCTCCGCTGAGAAAGCGGCGAGAAGAGATCCCGGCGCTGATCAATCACTACCTCAATCTGTATCAAACAGAGTCGGCAAAAAGAGAGATAAGGCTTTCGGAGGAAACCGTCGACCTGATGGTGGTCTACGACTGGCCGGGGAATGTCAGACAATTGTGCAATGAGGTTCGGAGGCTTGTGACGTACAGCGAGTCAGATGCCATAGTAACTCCCGAGAGCCTGTCCTCCGAGATTGTGCGGGCGAGTCGCAGCCTTGAATCGACAATGCCCGCTCCAGCCAAGCCCACCGAGGCGATGCTGATGACCGCGGACTCGGCAACGATAGCCGAAGCAGTCGAGGAACTTGAACGCCGGATGATTCAAGCTGCGCTTCACCGCAGTGCCGGAAACATCGCGCGCGCAGCCAAGGAATTGGGTCTCTCGCGCAAAGGCCTTTACTTGAAGATGGACCGACTCAACTTTGGCAATTAACGGAAGCGCGGGAAAAACCGGGTCGCCCGAGCCCGCTCTTCGGTGGATCCAGCAGGAGTGACGGGTTGATTGCGGCGTTCACGGGACTTGGCCGCCTCATATCTTCTCATTGTTAACGGATCCAGTGCGTGCGCAACTGTGACGTGGGTTGGCGGGGCCGCCCGAGCGCGTGTGTATTGTGTGCAGGATATTTGGCCTAACGCAACAAAAGCCAAACCAAAAACAGATTTACGGGGACACTGCCATGACAAATAGACTTTTGACGGACGGAGTGTTGGTAGGAGACGGAGTGCTTGTTGGTACCGGAGTGCTTATAGACGACGGCGTTCTAGTAGGCGATGGGGCGCTGATAGGCGACTGACGCGGACCTGCACCCTAACGAGTCGCAGGCGGGCCGTGACCGTGAAGCGCCAGGCGAACCTCGTCGAAAAACTCGTGCGAGCCTTGCACACCACGTCCGGTTATTGGTGGTGGTCTTTGTGCTGATCTCACACTTTGTTGTTGATTCGTCGTCATTACTCTTCATAGGACAGAAAGCCATCCTTGAGAACCCTTGACCTCCAGCGCGTGCGCCAGTTCTCGCTCTGGCAGCCAGTCACGGTACGCGACTTCCGATTGCTTTGGTTCGGACAAGGCGTTTCACTTTTCGGTGACCAGTTCTACCTGGTCGCCTTGCCGTGGCTCACATACCAATTAACCGGTTCGGCGCTGGCTCTGGGCACGGTGCTGATGGTTGCGGGCGTTGCGCGCGCGATTTTTCAACTCCTGGGCGGTGCCCTTAGCGATCGCTTTTCGCCGCGAACGCTGATGCTTGTATCGAACGTCGTGCGCGCCGTTGTAACCGCCGCGATAACGGCGATTGTACTCACAGGTGTAACCAGGCTTTGGCACCTCTATCTGCTATCAGTCGTATTCGGGCTCGTTGATGCATTCTTTTTTCCGGCCTACATGTCGATCGTCCCGAAGCTCGTAGCGAACGAATACCTCGCAGCGGGCAATGCCTTGCTGCGAGGCACCGCCCGCTTCATGGCGCTGATAGGTCCCGCGACCGCTGGAGTAATAATCTCAACGCAGAGTCTGGGGATGGCTTTCGCGATTGACACCGCAACTTTTGTTTTCGCGGTTGGTTCAATTTGGCTGATGAAAGAACAACCGCCCATCAGCGTCAAAGAGTTCACAAGCACCGAAGCGCTGATCGCCGATGAAAGGTCTGGGCGAATGGGCTTGTTCCGATCCATTAAGGAGGGACTGCTCTACGCCTGGCACCATCCGCTGATTCGGGCGCTATTGTTCTTCATCGCGGCAATAGAATTCTCGTTTACAGGTCCGTCTTCGGTAGGTCTGGCAGCACTTGCTAAACAGCGCTTCGCGTTCGAAGGAGGAGCAACGTCTCTTGGATGGATGATGTCCTCGTTTGGGGGCGGGATGCTTATTGGAATGCTGGTGGCCGGCTCGATAAAGGTTGCGCGCCGTCAGGGAAGAGTGGTGATAGGCGTCACGTTTGTCTTCGGACTCGGATTGGCGCTATTGGGGTTATCCACAAACCTTTTATGGGCGTGCGCGACGCTTGCATTCATCGGTCTCGGCGGCGGACTTGCTAACATAATCATACTGGCGCTGGTGCAAGCAAAAACCGATAAACGAATGCTGGGACGAGTGATGGGATTGATGATGTTTGGAATGTCGCTGCTTGAGCCCTTGTCCTTCACCCTGGCCGGGGCAATGGCCGACGCGAACCTGACGATATTGTTTGCAGCGAGCGGCGCAATTATCCTGGCGACGACCCTGCTCTCACTCGGCAGCAGTGCTTTGCGTTCAACTAACTGAGCTGCCTCCGCTTCAATTATCATCACAAACAGAGACGTTCCAACCGAAGTTTTAGCGCTATTCTCGCTCGACGACTGGCTTAACAAGACTGCGTTTGCTAAAAGATAAGCTGCGCTGTTTGGTTGTCGAGAAAACGTGAGCAGCAGCGCCGTGAAGCTGAGCTTTCGTTTTCAGCGGCTTAAGTGAGTGGTTTTGTAAGTGCGGCCCCCGCCTGTCCACCTCTCAGTGCTATTGTTTGAACTGGAGATTCTCTCATGGAGAGCTTGCTGCAGGATCTTCGATTTGGGTTTCGCACCCTGCTGAAGAATCCCGGCGTCAGCGCCGTGGCGATCATAGCGCTCGCTCTCGGCACCGGAGCGAACAGCGCGATCTTCAGCATAGTGAATGCCGTGCTGCTGCGCCCGCTTCCTTATCAAAATCCCGACAGCCTTGTCCTGGTTTGGGGTAAGAACCCGACGACTTCTCGAGATGCGCTGTCCGTCCCGGACTATCTTGATTACCGAAATCAGAACTCTGCGCTTGACGAGATGGCGAGCTTCGCTTACGACGACTTCAACCTCAGCACCGGAGACGAACCTGAGCACGTTCAGGGCACGATGGTTTCTGCCAATTACTTCGCAGTGCTGGGTACCAACCTTTCTCAGGGTACTACGTTTCGACCGGAAGACGATCAGCCGGGCGCCGGCCGCATTGCGATTATCAGCAATGGTCTTTGGAAGCGACGGTTCGGGTCCGATCCGAATCTCGTGGGGCAATCGATTCTTCTAAACGGCGCGAGCTTCATAGTAACCGGTATTGCCGCAGCGGATTTTCAGTCTCCTAACCCGGAAGACAACCCCCAGATCTGGGTGCCGCTCTCACTGGACGGCGGCGATAGACTTCGCGTGCCTGCAAGCGTAAGCCCTGCAAGCCTGACTAATCGGAGGAGCCGCTTTCTGATCGGGATAGCGCGCCTCAAACCGGGCGTTACTTCAAAGCAGGCTCAAACCGACCTCGATGCGATGGCAAGCCGGCTCGAGCAACAGTACAAGGACACTAACTCAGGAATCGGAGTAAGCGTTGTTTCTCTGCGCGAACACATCATTGGCAAAATCGAGCCGGCGCTGTTTGTGTTGCTTGCCGCCGTAGGATTCGTTCTTCTAATCGCTTGCGCGAACGTTGCCAACCTTCTCCTCGCGCGCGCGGCTGCGCGCCAGAAAGAGGTTGCCATACGAACGGCACTCGGTGCCGGACGGTTGCGCTTGATTCGCCAGTTGCTGACTGAGAGCGTGTTGCTCTCGATTGTGGGCGGCGCGTTTGGATTGGGACTGGCTTATGTCGAGATCAGACTTCTTCTGGGTTTGAATCCCGCCAACATCCCTCGCTTGAGCGATATCGGAATTGATGGGCGCGTGCTCGGCTTTACTCTTTTGATCTCAATACTGACAGGAATAATCTTCGGGCTCGCGCCGGCATTGCAGGCATCGAGGACTGATCTAAACGAGTCCCTGAAAGAAGGAGCGCGCGGATCGACCGGTGGAATCAATCGCCAGCGCGTTCGCAGCCTCCTTGTAGTTTCCGAGGTAGCCTTGACGGTGCTCCTGTTGATTGGCGCCGGTCTTATGCTCAAGAGTTTTTCTTCGCTGCGAAAGGTAAATCCGGGGTTCAACGCGGCAAATATTCTCACAATGATGGTCAATCTGCCCGCGGCCAAATACACCGACGATCATCAAGTCCAGGCATTTTTCGAGCAGGTGCTCAACCGGGTCAGCGTGTTGCCCGGCGTTCAAGCAGCCGGGGCGGTTACCGGTTTGCCGTTGACTACCACGAGCACAATAAGGCTTCGCTTTATCGTCGATGCGCACCCGCCCGCAAGTGCGTCAGAAGTTCCGAGAGCGAATCTCCGTAGCATAAGTCACAACTATTTTCGGGCGATGGGAATTGCTCTGGTGAAGGGGCGATACTTCACCGAGCAGGACCGGGATAAGTCTCCTCCAGTGGTCATCATCAATGAAACCATGGCGAATCGATATTGGCCGGGCGAGGATCCGGTCGGCAAGCGTATGACCATCCCGTCGCTCGCAGGTATTTCCCGCGAGATAGCCGGCGTGGTGGCTGACGTCAAACATTCGAGTCTGGACACAGAAGCGGGCGCCGAGATGTACGTACCTTATTTGCAGAAGCCGTTCAATTTCATGGCGCTGGTTATACGAACCTCGTCGGACCCTCGAAGTTTGACCGGAGCGGTTCGCAGCGAGATTCTATCGATCGATAAGAGCCAGCCGGTTTACGACGTCAAGACAATGCAACAGGTTGTCAGCGATTCGGTTTCGCAGCCGCGTCTCTATACGCTACTGCTTGGAATCTTTGCAGGCCTGGCGCTGACACTTGCGGCGGTCGGCATCTACGGCGTCATGAACTATTCGGTGGTGCAACGCAGGCACGAAATAGGCATCCGCATGGCTCTTGGGGCGCAGCGCAGCGACATTTTGAAAATGGTCGTGGGCCAGGGAATGATTCTGGCCCTGATCGGCGTGGCGGCGGGGTTGACGGGGGCATTGATTCTCACTCGAGTGCTGGAGAGTCTGCTCTTTGGAGTAAGTGCGAGAGATCTGGGTACGTTTCTGATTATTCCGATTGTCCTGGCAGCCATCGCGTTCCTGTCCAGCTACATCCCTGCCAGACGGGCGACACGGGTGGATCCGATGATCGCTCTTCGATACGAATAAGACCACACGGCTTGTGACAGAAGCAAGAATCCGGCGAATTCATGTGTAGCTGGTTCACACGTGTGAACCTGCTACACACTCTTCCTAACTCCCTTTTAATCAACATAGTTATCTCCGATTACTGGCCAGGTGGGTAGCTGCTTCACACTTGCAGGCTTCTCGAGTTTCCGAAGAGAGTTTATTAAGTGTTGAATCTACATCTCGCGCTTCACCTCCTGCTGGTTTTCGTCTATGGCACCCGTCTTGCCCAACATCCAGGCGTAACGAGCAAAACAAAAAGCTCGAAGGAAGATCAGAAAGTACAAGGAGATTGCCATGTGTCAAAGAATGAGAGATCTGAAGTCCGATGGAGTTCTGTTGGGCGACGGAGTGCTTTTTGCCGACGGCGTGTTGTTGGGTGACGGCGTGCTGTTGGGTGACTGAACTTAGGAATAGCCCGCACTTCGTCGCAAACCCGAAGTTTGCTACTTAGTTTCAGAGAAGCGGGAACGAAACGAACCGCGCTGTTGGCTCCCAACGCGGGTGAGTTTCCGCACCAGAGAAAGGGAGACTACAATGGTAAGCAACAGAATCAACCCTCGGATGGGCGTGATCTTCGACGAGATCGAAATCGAAGAAGTGATCGCTCCTCGTCTCTAGCAGCAGGCTCACCAGTCAGAAAGCTGGATTACAGGCTAACTTGCGCGGTATTCCGCGCGGGTTCTAACAAAGGCCGACCGCGAGGAGCTGCTTACAGCGTCTGGCGGTTGGTCGCATTGGGAAGCCCACCATCGAAACCGTTCAGCAGAGATACCTTCAAACAGTTGTCTGCGACTTCGTCGCAGTCGAACCGATCACTCCGTAAAACTCAGGACGCCTGTCCGCCAACCTGTCGATCTCATAAGAGCCCGCCACGTTTACTATCTTATTATTGTTAGCTTCCTGGAAATCGACTTCCACAAACAAAAGCTGTTCGTTATCACAAGAAGCCTCGGCGAGCGTGTCGCCATTGTAGTCCAGTACTTTGCTTCGACCGATAAACTGCCATCCGCGTTCTACTCCTACGCGATTCACCGCAGCAAAGTTGATATGGTTCTCACAGGCTCGCGCGTTGATGATGAACTCTGCTGTGCGCCACGCGCCGGCCGGCCAGTTGGTTGGAAGGATTATGAGCTCAGCCCCAAGCAGCTTGAGCGAGCGGGCGGCTTCAGGAAAGCTCGCGTCGTAGCAGATATTGATTCCGACTTTTCCGATCGGCAGCTCGACAACATTGAACGGCCGGTCGCCCGGCTTCAAGAATCGGTCGACTCCCAGGAAGGGAAGATGCACTTTGCGATAACTGCCGGCAATTCCGTTCGGTCCGATGAGCATCGCGGCGTTGTAAAAGCTCGATCCGTCTTTCTCGATGAACCCGACGACCGCGTGCGCCCCTGTCTTGCGACAAGCCTCCGCGATCGCCTCGGAAGACGGCCCGTCAATCGGTTCTGCGAACTGCGACGCTTCATCCAGGGATTCGAAGCAGTAGCCAGTCAACGCGCATTCCGGAAATATCACCAGCTCCGCCGCCCCATCTATTGCTTCACCAAGGCGCCGGATGATCGTACGGCGATTAGCTTCGACTTCGCCAATCACAACATCCATCTGAGCACATGCCAGTTTTGTTTTACCCATAAGTCCTTCGTGAAGGAAGGCCGTGCGGGCGGCTCGAATCTGAATCTTCGCTCCCTTCGGCCTACTGCCTTCCACCTACTTTTTGGCGGAGGCGTGTGGGAATCGAACCCACCCAGGCCGCCTCTCGGCAACCCGCAACGGGTTTGAAGCCCGCGAGAACCACCAGGCCCCCTGCGCCTCCCGCCGTCAGTCAAAGTAGCAAGCGTGCGACCTGGGCGCAAGGAAGTAGTCCATGGTCGGTGGTCGGTGGTCGGTGGTCGGTGGTCAGTGGTCGGTGGTCGGTGATCGGTGATGGGTGATCGGTGGTCGATGGTCGGTGATCGGTGGTCGGTGATCGGTGATCGGTGATCGGTGATCGGTGATCGGTGGTCAGTTGTCCGTAATCATTAGTGATTGCAAACCAATGACTACGGACCACCGACCGACCACTGACCACCGACCACCGGCCACCGACCACTGACCACTGACCACTGACCACTGACCACCGACCACCGACCACCGACCACCGACTACGGACTACTGATTACCTTCGCCCTAACTCTCTTCATGAACCGGTCCATGTCGACCACCGCCCTGACGTGCGTGCCTTCTCCGATCTTCTCGAATCCATCGTGAGCTTCCACCGCAAACTTGACGGTGTTGTCGCCGACCTCGACGACTTCTGCGCGGGTTGTGACTTTCGCGCCGACCGGTGTCGCCGCCAGATGCTTCACGTTGACGACGACTCCTACTGTGATCCAGCCATCCGGCAAGAATTCTTGTACAGCCGCGGCCGCCGTGTTCTCCAGGTGATAAATCATTATCGGCGTGCCGTACACTTCCGGCATATGCTCGTGGAAATGCGCTACTGTCATCTCCCTGGTGACCTCGAGCTGGTCCGACGCCGTGGCGCCTTTCGGTATGTTTGCGGTGGCTTTCATGAATTCCTCGCTCGTATTTTTTTTCGACTGACGGTGATTCTAGCGGGAAGGAATTCAAAAGGCCACGTGAGTACAAGCGACACTGGTGTTGCCTGACTGCGACACATGAACGACGACGACGCAGGACCTCATCGTTATTCTCTAACAAAGATGACCCGCGCTCGATTTTCGATTGCTGGCACGCTCATTGCCGTTACAATATTTCACTATTGATCTTATTGAGAGGCGGAACTTCTTTGATCAAGCAGACCACGCTCAAGAGAGCGGTTTCAATCGCCGGACATGGGCTTCATACCGGCGAGCCATCAGGAATCACACTTCATCCGGCGCCAGCCTATACCGGCTACGTTTTTCGGCGGACAGACCTTAACAACTTCGAGATTCCAGCCGCGCCTCAATACGTAGCTCGCGTCAGCTATGCCACGACGCTTATGCGCCAGGGTGTGATGATCGCTACGGTCGAGCATCTGCTTGCGGCGCTTGCGGGATGTCAGATCGACAATTGCATCATCGATGTCGATTCGCTTGAGGTTCCGATAACGGACGGCAGCGCTGAGCCGTTCATCGAGATGATCGAACAAACAGGAATAGTCACCCTCGAAGCGCCGCGTCAATTCCTGCGCGTGCTAAAACACGTCGAGGTCGAGCAAGGCGATCGAAGGATGAGCATCAGTCCTGCCGAGACATTTTCGATAAACTGCTCGATCGAATTTCCCCATCCGATGATTGGCACTCAACGTCGCGATATAGAATTCACAAACGGCCAGTTCGCCAGCCAAATTGGTCCGGCCCGCACGTTTGGGTTTCTCGATGAAGTTGAAGCGTTGCGCAATCTTGGACTGGCGCGCGGGGGCTCGCTTGAGAACGCGATCGTGCTGACGCCGGAAGGCGGGATACTGAATCGCGAAGGACTTCGATTCACGGATGAATTCGTCAGGCACAAGATCATGGACATCGTCGGCGATCTTGCGTTGTTTGGAATGCAGGTGCTAGGCCGCGTCGATGCCGAACGGACCGGTCACGGAGTGCACACCGCACTAGTTTCGCGCGTCCTGCGCGACGACTCCGCGTGGGAGATCACTGATTCCGCTGGTTTCGCGGAAGCAAATTATTAGCGCACGACGATTGGACCCCCACCCGCCTCGAAAGCCTCAAAACGTCGCAAGCGTTCCGGGTGCCCAGGGTTAGCCAGAGGTTGAGTCCATCACTTCACAAGCCGAACGGAAAGGTCGTAGAGCCGGTGGAGAAAGACCCCGAATGGTCTTCATCGCTTGCCTCTGTGGTTATCAATACGGAAATGCCTGAACGAATGCGTCGAGAGCGGCCTCTCCGCTTTTCGCATGCGCCGAGAAGTAATAGCTGCCACGAGTCCACGCGAAGAACGCTCCGTTGCCGTCGATCACCTTCAAGTAACTTGGTTCCTGCCCGTGAGCGCCAAAACGGGGATCGGTCGGAAACACGCCGCCTGCCGCATCGCCTGTGGCAACATCAAGCGAATCTCGCGCGTCTTTCACGCTGTGCATCACCCCAAGCTCGACGAAGATTGTCGCGGTACCTGCGCGATAGTCAGAGTAAATAGGATCTTCAATGGTTCCTTCGATCTCTTCCGGCTTCAGATTCTGAGAAGTAGGTGAGTGCAGACGTTCGCGCGCATAAGGCCCGACCTGCTTAGGAAGCAGTTGGTCGAGGTTGTTCCCCGTTGGCATCGGTCGCTTATCAATTCCGTATGGCGCTGAAGCTGTGCTCATCACTTTGCTCCCTTTATTGCTAACACCATTTCCTGTCGGACGGTTGCTGGCCCCGCAAGCGACGACGATCAACGCCAAACCTGCAAGCGCCGCAATGTTGAGAAGTGTTTTCATTTCGACTCCGTCAGTCTGACGCGCCTCAGGTGCGCAATCTTTAGAATCGTAATAGGCTCCCCGGCGAGCCGCCCTGTGTAACCCAAAAACTTAGCGATGAAGTGAAAGTCATAATCGCGATAGACGCAACTAAGAGCATGGCTTTGCTAGGAGTTTTGAGGTTGGTCTTCATGGCTTTCCATTTTGTGAGTGCCATAAGCCAGATGCAGGTGAGCTGCGCCTTATTGTCACGGACTCAAAACCGCGCCAACTTGTCTGCGAATTGAAGTGTTAGCCAGAAGTTCAATCCGTCGCTGCAGGCTCCAGTCGGATTCGTAATTGTACCCGTAGGGAACTGGCCAATGGGTGTAAAATCTGTAGCCTTCCACAGCGAGACGCTGTTTCCGAATACGTTTGTCACAAGAATGCGCTCTCCGTCGAATGCAACGGTGGTCGGTCCACTCAGTCCGTTGTCGCTTAGAGTGGCGAGCACTGTCCCTGCGAAAGCGCCTGTCGCTCTCACCGCGCTCATTGTGTCCGAATCGAAGTTGGGTACCCAGATGTTCGTCCCGTCGAAGGCCGGAAATCTCGGACTATCACCTACGTCAACCGATAGCAGTATGGCGCCGCTTGAATCGAGCTTGCGAAGGTTGTCTACTGACCCTGAAGTATCATCCGTCACCCAGATGTTCGCTCCGTCGTAGATGACGCCGCGCAGCGAGGTGAATCCAGAGAAGACAGTGGTGACTGAGGTTGGGTTGAGCGTGATGATTGAGACTGACCCATCCTCGTTTGCAGTCCATATCCTCTGCCCGTCATAGGCTATGTCCTCAGGACCGTTCCCTAATGTTGAGGAGACTGTAGTGACTGCTCCGGCCGGCAGTGTTGGGTCTATCTGATACAGCCTCCCTGGGCTTGTGTTACCGGTCACAAACACCTTACCCATGGCACACAGCACACCAAATGCACCGGTCGCGCCAGTCCACGTCTCAAGTAGCTTGCCGTCGGTTGTTCGAACTCGTGAGACTGTCGCGCTAACAAGATTCGCCACCCAAAGATCGGCCCCGTGTGAATCGACCAGCCGTGGACTGCTTCCAACAGTAGTCAGACCAAGATTGTTCGCAGTCTGCGTCGTCCAATACTGATCCAGAGCGGCTCGCCGGCTACCTCGCTTCAACGACTGATCCATCGTCCGAGTGATGAAGGCCGCCATCTGCTCGCGCGGTACGGGGTTGCCAGGACTGTAGGTGGTCATGCTCGTGCCGTTGGTCAGCGCCGAAAAGTACGCTTCGGCTATCGAGCAGAAGAAGACGTTCCCCGCAGGCACGTCCGTGAATGGCAAAGTTATCATCTGCCCTCCGCAGGTGCCGGTGTCTGCTCGCAACTGGGTTGAAGCTGCTGTGATGATCGCCATCAGTGCCATTAGCGCAATAACCCGGTGATAACATCGCCCGCTGCTATTAGCCTTTGTTCTCATCTCCTCGCCCTCGCTACGTGGGATTTAGTACCCGGGCGCCAGCCTCAGAAGCGCGCTAGCGTGCCTGTGTTGTTAAGCGTGATCCAGAAGTTTAATCCGTCGCTGCAGGCTCCACTCGGAAGCGTATTTGCGCCCGTGGAGAAACAGCCAATGGGTGTAAAATCTGTAGCCTTCCACAACGAGACGGTATCGCCGAAATTGTTTGTAACAAGAATGCGCTCGCCGTCGAATGCTGCTTGAACGGGGTAGTTCAGCCCGTTGCCGCTGAGGGTGGCAAGCACTGTCGCTGCGAGGCCTCCGGTCGCTCTCACCACGCTCACGGTATTTGAATTGCCGTTTGGGACCCAAATGTTCGTTCCGTCGAAGGCTGGAAATCCCGGCGCACTCCCCACATCAACCGAGAGCAATATGACGCCGCTTGAGTCTAGCTTGTAGAGTTTGTCGACTAACCCTGTAAAATCGGTCACCCAGATGTTCGCCCCGTCGTAGATGACGCCGGACGGGGTAGTGAATCCAGTAGAAACGTTGGTGACTGATATTGGGTTGAACGTGATGATGGAAACGGACCCGCCGACGTTTGCAGTCCATATCCTCTGCCCGTCATAGCCTATGCCGCTAGGGCCAGACCCTAACGCGCTTGACAGCATAGTAACTGGCCCGGCCGGCTGAGTGGGGTCTATCTGGTAAAGTTTGCCAAGGAATTGGTTGCCCGTAATGAACACCTTACCCGTCGCGCACAACACTCCATTTGCACCAGTCGCGCCAGTCCACGTCTCCAGCAGCTTGCCGTCGCTCGCTCTCACCCGTGAGACTGTGTCGTCCGCACTCGCCACCCAAAGATCAGCCCCGTCTGATTTGACCAGCGATGGAGAGGATCCAACGGTGGTCAAAGCAAGATTGTTAGCCCCCTGGGTCGTCCAATATTGATTCAGAGCGGCTCGATTGCTGCCTCGCTTGAGCGACTGATCCAACGTCCGAGTGATGAATGCTGACATCTGCTCGCGCGGCACGTCTGCCGACGGGCTATAGGTCGTAGCACTCGTGCCGTTAGTCAATGCTGAAAAGAATGCTTCGGCTATCGAGCAGAAGAAGATGTTGGCCGGAGGCACGTCAGTGAAAGGCAGCGTTGTCGTCTGCCCTCCGCAGGTACCCGTGTCGGCTCGCAACTGGGTTGACCCTGCGGTGATGACCGTAATCAGACCTAGCAGGGCTGCCGTCCGTTGACAACTTCGGCGGTTTACTCTGTTCATTTCTCGACTCCTCTTTTTGAGGAATGCGCTGAGCCGGATTACCCTGCCCTTGATTCCGACTAATCGGATGGCGGGCGCGGTTCAACAGTCTCAGCTCAGAACTGTGCCAGTTTGCTTGTTTGGTTCAGCGTGATCCAGAAGTTCAATCCATCGCTGCAAGCTCCAAAAGGAGTCGTATTTGCCCCAGTAGAAACGGTGCCAATCGGAGTCAAATCAGACGCATTCCACAACGATAGGCTGTTCCCGTCCTGGTTTGTCACAAGAATGCGCTCGCCGTCGAATGCTGCTTGAACGGGGGAGTTCAGCCCGTTGCCGCTGAGGGTGGCAAGCACAGCCCCTGCGAGGCCTCCCGTCGCTCTCACCACGCTCACGGTATCTGAAATGCCGTTTGGGACCCAAATGTTCGTTCCGTCGAAGGCTGGAAATGCCGGCGCACTCCCAACATCAACCGTTTGCAGTATGACGCCGCTTGAGTCCAGCTTGTGGAGTTTGTCCACTGAACCTGTAAAATCGGTCACCCAGATGTTCGCTCCGTCGTAGATGACGCCGGACAGGATAAAGAATCCGTTAGAGACGTTGGTAACTGATGTCGGGTTGAACGTGATGATAGAAACGGACGCGCCAGAGTTTGCAGTCCATATCCTCTGCCCGTCATAGCCTATGCCGCCGGGGCCCGAACCTAACGCGCTCGACAGCGTAGTAACTGGCCCGGCCGGCTGAGTGGGGTCTATCTGGTATAGATTGCCTGGGACCGTGGAACCCGTAACGAACACCTTACCCATCGCGCACAGCACTCCAGTTGCACCGGTCGCGCCAGTCCACGTCTCCAGCAGCTTACCGTCACTTGCGCGCACTCGCGAGACTGTGGAGCTACCGTTATTCGTCACCCACAGATCTGGCCCGTCTGATTGGACAAGTCGTGGAAGGCTTCCTACCGTGGTCAGCGCGAGATTATTCCCAGACTGAGTACCCCAGAACTGACGCAGTGCGGCGCGCCGGCTGCCGCGCCTGAGCGACTGATCCAATGTGCGAGTGATGAAGGCAGCCATCTGCTCGCGAGGCACATTTGTCGACGGGCTGTAGGTCGTTGCCGAGGTGCCGTTGGTCAGCCCTGAAAGGAACGCTTCGGCTATCGAACAGAAGAAGACGTTGCCCGCAGACACGTCGGTGAAAGGCAGAGTTAACATCTGCCCTCCGCAGGCGCCGGTGTCTGCTCGCAATTGGCTTGAAGCTGCGGTGATGATCGCGATCAACGCCATCAGCGCAAAAACCCGGTGACAGCGGCGCCCGCTGGTATGCGCTTTTGTTCTCATCTCTGCTCCTTTTCAAAAAGATGGCAATCTCACTCCCTCTCACAACGAGAGGGAGTGTCTCGCGAACCTTTCAAGCATCTGCCACCAAGGGAGAGATCCCGCTTAGTCTCCTCGCCTTCGCAGAATAGCCACCGTTGTCACAAGGCTCCCTCAGAAGGGCACTCGATGGGTGCCGTTGAGGGGCTTCGGGCGCTCTACTAGAATCGCAACAGGCTCCCTGGCGAACCACTTTGTGTAATCCAAAAACTGATGCCATCGCTGCAAGCGCCAAGCAGAGTTGTTTGGCCTAAGTCGAACGAGCCAAGCGGGCTCAGGTCCGTCGCTTTCCAAAGCGATACGCTAGTCGCGCTGCTATTAGTAACCAGTATCCGCTCGCCGTCGAAGGCAGCCTGGTATGGACCGTTTAAGCCATTGCCGGTCAACGTTGCCAACACGAACGGACTCGCGAGCGGATTACCGGATGAGTCGCGCACTCGCACTACGGACACGGAGTTATCGATATAGTTGGGTGACCAGATGTTCGTGCCGTCAAACACAGGAAAGAATGGCGCTGAGCCAACGCCGACCGACAGGAGTACCTGGCCGGACGAATTGATTTTTTTGAGCTTGTTGTCGCCGAAGTCCGCAACCCATACATTCATTCCGTCAAATAGAATCCCGCCCGGCGCCGAGAAACCCGAGTAGTGAGTCAATTCAAAATGAAACGTCCCTAAACTTATTTGCGAGACGTACCCTGAGTTATTTGCAGTCCAAATGTATGCGCCATCCGTGGTGATGCCTGACGGTTGGGCGCCGGACATTAAGAATGTCCACGTTCCGACGGCGCCTGGAGATGCCTGCGGCAAAATGTAATAGAGCGTCGCAGGCGAGTAACCAGTAATAAAAACCAACCCGTGCGCTATAAGGATGCTTGACGCCCCTGTCGCTCCTGTCCAGGTTCCGAGCAGGGCCCCGTCACTCGCGCGGATTCGAGAGACAGTGCCGCTCCCATTGTTTGCGACCCAGATGTCTGCCCCGTCTGACTGGATGCCCTGCGGCGCGTTGCCCACCGCGTAAGTTACCTGCTGGTTGTTCCGCCACCACTGCCCCAACGCTGCTCTTCGATTGCTTCGTCTCAGCGACTGATCCATCGTGCGTGTGATGAAAGCTGCCATCTGCTCACGAGGTACCGGATCGCTGGGGCTGTAGGTGGTCGGTGATGTTCCGTTTGTAAGCGCCGAGAAGTACGCCTCCGCGATTGAGCAGAAGAATATGTTGTTCGAAGGCACATCGGCGAATGGCAGTGTGATGGTTGCTCCTCCGCAGACCCCTGTGTCCGCCCGCAACCGGGTCGATGCTACGACCACTATTGTCATCATGACGGTCAGCAATACAGATCGATGGTAGGAGCGGGCCTCGATATTCCACCTGTAGCGATTCATTTTCATGGAGTCACCTGGAAGGCGCGTGGGCTCCCCAAGGCGGAGCCCACGCTCGAATACGATCCATTAATCTTCTCTCGCTCGCTTAGTTTCCTCGCCTTCGCTGAACGGCTGGCACTACCAGGAGATTTCCACGGAAGGGACCCTCGAAGAAGTTACCGCTCAGGTTGCCGTTGATTGTCGCGTCGCCATCCCCGACTCCGGCCCACAGTCCCACGCCCCGAAGCACGAGGATAAGACAGTCAAGTGTACCGGGTGATTGATTCGGTGCTGGATTGGAGACAGGTCGGAGAACTCCGATGATCATGCCATCAACTGAATTAGTGCCGGCGTCGGTGAGCGTGAATGTTCCGGCCCAGACGCCTGGGTTTGCCGGATCGGGCTGGGTGAGTTGACCGATGAACACTCCGCCGTTGAACCGAGCGCTCTGTCCGTCATTTTCTCCGTTTCCAACTCGCACGCTGCCGTCGGCGAATGCCGGCAAGTACTCTACCGCAGTCGGATCGTGCGCGAGCCCGGCAAGGTCTGCATTGATCCACGTGTTATTGCCTCGTGGGCTGGTCGAGTTTGAAAGGTCGGTCAGACTAACTCCCGGGATCGAGCTTACATCTTCGCCGCCCACCCCCAACTCCATTTCTCCGCTTACGAAGTCGAAGAAGCTGCTTACCACATCCCTGCCTGTGCTGTTGTAGTTCTGAATGTCGGTGAACGTTACGCGTCCGTCTCCATTGACGTCCAGATTGGAGAAGGTGTGAGGCAGCGTGTCGGGTGATTCCAACCCGCGCGCGATAGCCTGTATATCGCCGGGACGCTGAACCACCAGGTCAAACATTGTTTGAAGTGCGCGGGCTCTGATATGCGCGAACATCTCGTCACGCGCCGCATCTGCTCCTGGTATGGGCGCCGTGAAAATTCCGCCGGTCTGATCGATGACACCTTTGGTGGAACCGGTCTTGCCGATTACAGCGGGGGTGCCAATTGCCCTGAAGCTCTGGCCCGAGTCCCCCAGGATGATCTGAAAGAAATAGCCGTTGTTCTGCCAGTAAGGGCAGGCCGGCATACATGGCGCGGGAGGGAAGTCCCCGGCCAGACCAAGCTCTTCGAAAGATTCAGTGTAAACCTGATGGGCCCTGAAGAAATTTGCTTCCGCGGTTGCTATTCGGCGCAGGTTTGTCAGGGCCTTCTGAGTGTTGGCGGATTCTCGCACCTTCTGAATCGCCGGGATCAGCAGCCCGATCAAAACCGCGATAATCGCGATGACGACGAGCAGCTCGACGAGCGTGAAACCGCTTTGCTTTTTCTCGTCCGATAAGTTTCGCTGCGAACTAGTTTCAGTATCCGTGTGCCTTGTCCTCATAATAAGCTCCTTATCTGTTATGCATGTCTGCGAACTTTGCAGACTGCAACGCGATAGATACTCCGAATAGCGCTACAAGTCACCGTGAACATTCACAGCAATTCGAGCAATCCAGTACCGGGCGTCGCTCGTACTTGCATTGCCCGGTTTGCGGTTCGAAATTGACGGTTGGTTCAGAGAAGCCGGTTACGCAGGGCCTTGGCGACAGCTTCGGTTTTGGAGTGCACCTGCAACTTTTGATAGATGTTCTGCAGGTGAAAATTAATTGTAGTTGGTGCTACACCGAGCTTGGCTGCGGCGGTCTTGTAGTTGTGGCCTTCGACCAGCAGCTTGAGGATTCGAATTTCGTGACCCGTCAAGTTGTAGTCAGCGCGCTGAGGCGGGCGCACCTCGCGAAACAATCGGATGACGCGGCGCGCGACTTCGGGGGACATCGGCGCTCCACCTTGCGCAGTTTCCCGCAAACTTTCCACCAGACGCGCCGGTTGCGTCTTCTTCAGCAGATATCCTGACGCTCCGGCGCATAGCGCATCGAAGATGCGATCGTCATCATCATAAACTGTCAGCGTCAGCATGAGCAGATTCGGGTGTCGCTCCTTCAACAGGCTTATGCCTTCGATGCCGCTCATTCCCGGCAACCCGATGTCTATCAACACCACGTCAGGCGCATCGGCGTTTATTCTCCCGAGCGCGTCTTCGACCGAACGAAAGCTGCCGGTGCATCGGAAACCCTCTGTTCCAGTGATCAAGGCAGTCAGATAGTCGCGGAATTCGCGGTGATCTTCGATGATGGCGACTCGAAGCGCGGCGGGCTGCGAAGGCACGGAGTTTGAGTCGGGAGATTTCGTTTCAATCGTCATGATATGAACTCACAACGTCCTGAGAAACGCTATAAGGGCTCTGCGATCCTCCGCCGACAGGTCGAGTCCGAACGGATGCCCTTTCACCGCCCGCGTCTTTACGCCGTAAGGCTTGTAGCCTGTCGGCACATAATCATCACGTAAGCGGCGCTGATCAAACCAATCCTCGAGCGTCGCTACTGAGCCGTTATGCTCAAACGGTCCTCGGTACCACACGCCTCGAAGCGACGGCACTTTGTAGTAGCCTGTCCCGCGCCGCGTGCGCAGCGCAGACGAGGAATCAGTGCCGACGGACACCGGCAGAATGTCATACTTCTTGCGATGCTCATCCGGGACTTTGAATCCGTCAGCAGGCGTAAGTTTGTTGTTGGTGTAAAGCGGTGGCGTATGGCAACCAGCGCATCCTTCGCTCTGAAACACTTTCTGTCCGCGCTCGGCGAGAGCGTTAAACTTGTTCGGATTGGGCGGAGGCTTCAGCGAATATATGTACAGCGCCAGCGCATAGAGCTGCTCGTCGCTGTAGCGCGATTGCGTCGCGGGGTCGGGCAACTCGCGGAAATCTTTTCCATCCGGGATGAAATCACCGTAGCGCCCGAGCAGTTGAGTATCCTGATTGAGAGCTGCGTAACGCATAAGGTCCCCGATCGAACGATGGCGCACCAACCCAGTGTGATCCAGATAGCGCCGGTCTTTGGCTCCGATCAGGTCCGGCAACTGCGCTGCATAACGGATGCTCGTTCCTTCCCGAACGATGACGCCCGCTGGGACCGCGCCGTAGGCGCCCGCCAACTCGTCGAAAGACATGAAGTCCTCCGCAGGATCGGGGTGGATCCAGGGGGCGCCGTGACGTACTCGCGCCTGAATGCGAAGCTGCTTGAGCGATTCTTCTTTTTCCCGGTCTTCGGCGCGGGCTGCTTGTCTTTGCAGCCTGAAGGCAACATTGTGGAACAAGGTTGGGAAATTGCCCTGAGCACCTTTGACCACTGAGCCATCAGGCATGACCCGCGTGTGACAATCTGCACAAGCATTACTACCTATCTCGACGACGCCCCTTTTCCTGATCACGTAGCGCCTGAAGGCTACGATGCCGTCCTTGGCCAACGGCACGCTGGTCATTTTGTAGAAGTCCGGATCGCGGAGGGGCGAGTTTGACAGCGGTTGATATGCTCTCGGCGCGTCGAAGACGAGTTCTCCAGCACGGATCCAGTCCGACTCAGTCTTCAAGCTGGCGGAATCGAAGACGATTTCCGGCTGTTGCTGCTTGAGCCAGTCCATATATCCGGGCGGTTCCTTGCCTGGTGCATAGATCGGATAGCTCTTATAAACTGGGCGCACCGGCATTCGGTAGTAGTATTCGGAGTTGACATGCACAGGCGAATACCGAGGGTCGGCGAGGGGTACTTCCAGGGAAGCTACAGCCTCATCGTCCCAGACCCTCGGAATTTTCAGCACACCGCTTGCATTTTCTTGTGCACTGCCAGCGCCGACGATCGCCTGGATGCCAGACAGCGCGAAGATGACAATCGCAAGTTTGATTACTGAGCGTCGCATCTCAATAGCTCCTCATCGGGTCGGCCTTCCGCGACTCGTTTGAATATCGGCGGAGTTGCGTACAGCTTAAGCCACACCGCTCGGTGAGTCACTATGAAGTATCACAGTATCTTCAGAGTATGACGGCCAAGCCCCGCTCTTATTACAATGGTAGTGCCTGCTCCAGGGCGCGAGGCCAGATCGATTTCGCCCCCAAGTTTCTCCGCTCGAAGCCGCATACTGGTGAGCCCTTGACCGTGGTCGCCTCTGGCTACGTCGAAGCCTATGCCATCATCGCTAAGCTTGAGCGTTAGCACTCCCCGATCAATTTGAAGCACAACCTCCGCAGTTTTGCATCCGGAATGCCGCGCTATGTTGTTCACCGCTTCCTTGAAAATCAGGAAGACCTCACGCCGGACTTCGGCGCTTATCTTGATGTTCTGCTCCGGTGATGGCGCGTCGAAATGAAACTGGATGTCGCGGGCGGTGAAGCTGTCGCTGGCGAATCGGCGCATCCTCTGCGACAGGTCTACAAGTCGGTCCTTCCTCGGGTTCACCGCCCACACGATGTCGCTCATCGCATCGACCGATCGGCGAGATACAGCCGCAATAAGAGAGAGCCGTTCAGCCATGCGCGAATCAACAGCGCGTGCCTGCTGTCCGAGCACTTCGCTCAATCCTGCGATCATCGAGAGGTTCGATCCGATGTCATCGTGCAAGTCCGAAGCTATGCGGGTTCGCACCCGTTCAAGTTCAATCAACCTTCGAAGCCGATAGCGGTATAAAGCGTAAACCATAAGACCGATGAACAGCGTCACCAGCGAAATGAACCACCATCGCTGCCACACCGGGGGCAATATGCGAAACTCGAACACCGCAGGTTCGCTGCTTGCGACTCCTTGTTGACCGATCGCGCGGACGAGGAATGAGTATTGTCCCGGAGCCAGCCTGCCATAGTTCACAAATCGTAAGTCACTCGGCAGGCTCCAGTCGCCACTTGTCCCTTCCAGCTTGTACTGATACTTGATTTCCTGTTCACCCTGAAAGCTCAGACCGACGTATTCAATGAGCACGTCATTGCGAGATGCCGGCAGCTCCAATCCTGAAATGCGGACCGCACCGCTTTCGGCGAGGTGGAGATCTTCACCGGCCACCTGGACCCGGCTCAGGAAGATGACCGGTTGATGTGTCGCGACATGCTCGGAGCGGGGATCGAGTTTTGATAATCCAGTACTTGTGGCCACCCAGATATACCCACTGCTGTCCTTCATGCATTGGCCGATCACGTCACCCGCAATTCCGTCTTTCGTTGTGAAGTGCCGAATCTCACCTGTAAATGGATCGAGACGATCCAACCCCTTGAAGGTTCCCAGGTAGATCCGGCCCGAGTCGTCTTCGGTGATCGCCCCGACGTAATCGCTTGCCAGTCCAGTTGCGGTTGAATAATTTATAAACTCAGGATGCTCGGCCGTGGGATCTTTGCTCGACGAAACGCCACCATTTCGAAGCCCGATCCACAGCCATCCGCGACTGTCGATGAAGAGTGTCCTCGGTTCGACCTCAGGAAGCCCGGCGGTCGGCTCGGTAAGCCGTACGCCCTCGTTGTTCATCCTGGCCAGCAGGCCGAAACGCCCGCCAATCCAGAGCGCCCCGCCCTGATCACTGGCCATCCAGCTTATGGAGCCTGTTGGCCGAACCGCTTCGAGAGAGACACGCTTGAAGATGGCGCGTCCGGACTTTGCCACATCGACTTCATAGAGATTGCGGTCTCCTGCGCTGACCCAGACTCTTGCTGACGGGTCTACATAAATATCCTGGATCATCTCATCTGCTATGCCGTCGGCGGGGGAGAATCGCCTACCGCGGCGCAATTGAAGCTCAGGTCCCTGGAACTGAAAAAGGCCGTGATCAGTGCCTATCCACCAATCGCCCCGGTGATCTCGGGCAATACGCGTCGCGACATTGTTAAATGGCGGCGCTTGCGAGCCTTGAATGGAAACGGCTTTTCCGTCGACGATCTCCACGAGGCCGCGTTGCGCGGTGCTCGCATAAATGTGACCCCGCTTGTCTTCAATAATACGAGCGACATTCTGATCCGGTAGTCCTTCAGCCCGAGTAAAGCTGACGATCATCTGTCCCGCCAACTTGCACACGCCTCCCGTCCATGTGCCTATCCAAAGATTGCTGTCGCGATCTTCAAGAAGTGCGGAGACATGGTCGTCGCTCAGACCGTGAACGCTCGTGAAGAGCTTCTGTCCTTGGTTGGACCGGGTTAAGCCTTTGCTGGTCCCGATCCACAGCGCGCCGTCCTTGTCGAGGATCATCTGATGAACAAACTCGTCTGGCTCGAGATGCACGTGGTACCGTCTAAACCTTCCCCGCGCTCGGTAGTCCGACGGTTCGATAAACTCGAACAGTCCCCGGCTATTAGCTACTATCAGCCTGTGCTGACGGTCCTCTGCAATGCTTGATATGACGGGGTAGGCGGCTTCATCCGGGCCGCCATATTTGATTATCTCGCCTTCGACGACTTCGATCAGTTCGTCCTTGATTCCAAACCAGAGGCGTCCGCGACTGTCGGCGAAGCCAGCCATGAAGTCGGCGGCAGGAGAGTGCGGAACAACCAGATCAAAACTAGGTCCTGCGGGATTCGGCGCGGCCCGATAGAGCCCGTCATCTGTAGCGCACCAGCAATTGTCAGATGAATCAAACAGCATCGCGTTCACCCGGTTGGACTCAGGCGATTGAGCGACGCGAAAGCTATCAAACTTCCGGCTTGAAGGGGCCGGTCCGTTCGTTCCCGGCGAAGCCGGTTCTCGCGGATCGTCTATTAGCCTGGAGACTCCTCCGCCGTTGGTTGCAACCCAGAGCCTCCCCTGCCGATCGTCGGCAATGGCATTGATGACCGAGTTACCGAGTCCCTCGCTGACGGCGTAGTTGTTGAATCGATAACCATCGAAGCGGCTGAGTCCTTCCCAGGTCCCAAACCATAGATAACCCTTCGGGTCCTGATGAATGGCTATCACGCGACTGTTGGCCAGCCCGTCTCGCACATCGTAATGACGCAAGGGTAGGCGCTGCGCGAGGGCGTCGCGAGGGCCGCGCAACAAAATGACGGCCAGCAACGACGCAACGACAATTGTGAGTGTTTTTGTGAACTCGCCGATGCGCATGCGAGCCGCTCCTGTTCGCTGGCGAGGACAAGAAATCTTGGCGTAGCTCACTCTTTATTTTTGGGAGGGCAATCGCAAAGTGAGCCGCGGAGCAGATATCATGTCATGGATAGCGGCTTCTGGCGAGATGATTCATTGCGGTATTCAATGACTATCCTTGCGCATTTATCTACAGCAAGGTGCTCGTGATAACATCTGATGATTAATGGACAAATTCAGAATCACTGGCGGGCGGCCTCTTCAAGGGCGTATTCAAATTAGCGGGGCCAAGAACTCCGCGCTGCCCTGCATGGCTGCGGCATTGCTGACCTCTGAGACGGTAACTCTTCATAACTTGCCTTATGCACGCGACATCATCACAATGCGCCGTCTGCTTGAGGACCTCGGTTGTCACGTACTGATGCCGGAGTTGCGAACGCTCAAGATTTCGGGAGCGCAGGTTGAAGTCTTTGAAGCTCCTTACGAATTGGTGAAGACGATGCGCGCTTCGGTGTTGGCGCTTGGACCGCTTCTGGCGCGATTTGGGGAAGCGCGGGTCTCCCTGCCCGGCGGATGTGCGATTGGGCAGCGCCCGATCGATCTGCATCTGGCTGGATTTGAAAAGCTGGGCGCGACGGTTGAGATCGAAGGAGGCGACGTAGTCGCTCGCTCGAAGAGGCTTCAGGGGCGCGAGATTTATTTTGACAAGGTCAGCGTAACCGGAACAGAGAACCTGATGATGGCGGCTGCGCTCGCCGATGGTGTGACCGTGCTGAACAACGCGGCGCGAGAGCCCGAGATCGTCGACCTGGCAGAACTGCTAAACAAGATGGGGGCCCGGGTCGAAGGCGCCGGCCGCAGCTCGATTCGCATTGATGGGGTGAACAAGCTCGGTGGTGCTGAGCACACGATTATTCCCGATCGCATCGAAGCCGGAACCTTTGCCGTAGCCGCCGCGATCACAGGAGGGGAACTTGAATTAGTGAACTGTAACCCGCAACACATTACGGCGGTGCTGGAAAAACTGGGAGAGACAGGCGTTCGCATTGACCGCCCGAACGCCTTTTCGATTCGCGTGGCGGCAGCCAATCGTACACGATGCTCCGATGTGACGACGCTTGCCCATCCCGGGTTTCCCACCGATATGCAGGCGCAGTATATGGCTTTGATGACGGTTGGAGACGGGGTCTCGGTGATCACCGAAACCATATTTGAGAACCGATTCATGCATGCTTCTGAGCTCCTGCGCATGGGTGCGAGGATACGATTGAACGGGAGGCAGGCGGTGGTAGAAGGCAACACGGGACTTTCAGGGGCGCGTGTGCAGGCGTCAGATTTGAGAGCCTCGGCTTCGCTGGTATTGGCCGGGCTTGCGGCGCGTGGAGAGACGATAGTTGATCGCGTTTATCACATAGATCGCGGCTACGAGAAGATAGAAGAGAAGCTGAGGGCAGTCGGCGCGAACATTGAGAGATTCAGGGAGTGAAACGTGATGCGCGAAACGTGATTCGGGACACATGGGAATAGGACCGACGCGACCTATAGGGCCGATTACGAATCGCGATTCATTTAATGTTTGACTCAGTTGCGACCGTTGGTTGATAATTGCCTTCAGATCAAACACTATGGAAAACATCGAACAAAGCTGCATCTTTTGTAGCATCGTAGCCAAGGACATTCCATCCGAGATTGTTTACCAGGATGAGCAAGTCGTCGCTATCAAAGATGCCAATCCCCAGGCGCCCGTTCACGTGCTATTAATTCCGCGCGAACACAATCTGGAATCGCTAAACGACGCGTCAAAGTTGGATCTGTCGTTGATGGGTCATCTGCTTTACACCGCCGCGAAAGTCGCGAACCAGTTGGACATAGCCGAGAGCGGGTATCGAGTGGTTATCAACACCGGTGATGCTGCCGGCCAAAGCGTTGCTCACCTTCATGTTCACGTGTTAGGCGGCCGCCATCTGGCATGGCCGCCCGGTTGATCCACCCTCGCGTCCGGTCTCTTCGCGTTACTAACGAGTAAACACCGAGGGCCTGTGTTGATCGATCCGCGGCATACCTCGCCGTCACCTTATCCAGCTCTTCGCCGGTGCCCTCCTACTGAGGTTCAGGTTTCTTGCAGCGCTATTAGACATGGAAGGAAGACCGATCCGAATCGTATCACAGTAGCAATACTTACGATTCCATCCATCCACCGGCTTGCAGCGAGCTGAGGCTAAGCATCACCGCGAATCACCACCTCGGGTCAATCACATGGATAATGCTAATCCAGCAGGTAACTCGCGCGAGCATAGTTGCTTATGATTAGCAAAGGAAAAATCGTCCTTGTACTTCAGGGGTATTGCAGATCACGCTCGGATGCACGCCGGATCATGCCCAATACTGTCCGGGAGATCCGGTTAAGCGAGAGCAGATGGCCGCGTTTCTGTTGCGAGCGTTGGAAGAGTTTACTCCTCCTCCCCCATCATCGCAGCGCTTCACCGACGTACCCTCGTCAAACACTTTCTACAGTTTCATCGATCGAATGGGTGTTGTGGGCATAACGCTCGGATGCAATCCGGACCATACGCTTTATTGCCCGGGAGCAAACGTCACGCGAGCGCAGATGGCTGCGTTTCTGGTTAGGGCTTTTCGTTTGTGACCCGGATAGATACGCTGCATGCAGATCTATGGCGTCATCAGGCCATCGCGATCCTCTGCCCGCCTAATGCCGTGAGGCGAGAGGAGTTTGTGTTTGAAGTCTTCAATACCGAGACCGCAGTAGCGGCAAGTCTTGAATGTGGGAATGACCTTGCCGGGATTGCAAAGACCGTTTGGATTGAATACGTCTTTCACTGCGAGCATTCGCTGCATGTCGTTCTCAGAAAAAATCAATCGCATAGACTCGATCTTGTCCATGCCGACTCCGTGTTCGCCTGTGATCGAGCCTCCGACGCTCACGCATAACTGCATGATTTCTTTCGAAGCTGCGGCAACGCGTCGCGCTTGATCGGGATCGCGCCCGTCGAAGGGCATGTTCGGATGAAGATTGCCGTCGCCGGCGTGGAAAACATTAGCGACCGTGAGGCCATGCCGTTCGCCGATTCGATAGATCTCGTCCAGTACTTCAGGCAAACGTGAGCGAGGGATGACAGCATCCTGAACCATCAAGTCGGTGTTGATTCTTCCCATAGCGCCGAAAGCCCGCTTGCGGGCCGCCCACAATCGATCTCGTTCAGCGGCGTCCTTTGCGACTCTAACGGCGCGCGCGTTGTTGCGCTGACAAATCTCAACCGCTCGCGCCGCCGTTTGCTCGAGGCCGGCATCAAGGCCGTCGACTTCGATGATCAAAAGGGCAGCGACATCAGTAGGGAACCCGCCGGCGAATATCGAATCCTCGATTGCCTGAATCGTAGCCTGGTCAATCATCTCCAGAGCCGCAGGCAGAATCCCTGCCGCAATTATCTCCGACACTGTGCGGCTGGCGTCGGTCACAGTCATGAACTCTGCAAGCAGGGTCTTGATCGCTTGCGGCAAGTGTGTGAGCTTCAGCGTAGCCTTGGTCGCAATTCCGAATGTGCCCTCGGATCCGACGAATGCGCCCAACAAATCGTAGCCCGGCGCGTCAACGCCGCCTCCGCCAAGCGTGACGATCTCACCCGACGGGAGCACTACTTCAACCGCAAGTACGTGATTAGTCGTCATCCCGTATTTCAAGCAGTGCGGTCCGCCGGAGTTCTCGGCTACGTTTCCGCCTATCGTGCAGGCCATCTGGCTCGAAGGGTCCGGCGCGTAGTGATAGCCCATCGACGCCGTGGCTTGTGAGAGGTGGACGTTGATCACTCCGGTTTCGACGATCGCGAGCTTATTCTCATAGTCGATCTTCAGAATCTTGTTGAGCCGCGCAAGCTCAAAGATGACAGCGCCTTGAAGCGAAAGCGCGCCACCCGAGAGCCCGGTGCCTGCGCCTCGCGGCGTAAACGGAATGTGGTTATCGGCGAGGATCTTCACCGCGGCGGCGACTTCTTCGGCGGAGGCTGGAATGACGACGGCGGAAGGGACGTGCTTGTGAAGCGTGAGGGCGTCGGCTTCGTAGACGAACAACTCATCGCGTTCGGTGAGGACATTCTTGTCGCCCATCGCCGCCTTGAGTCTTTCAATGACACCCTTCGGCAGCTTATCCGACGCTATTTGGTCTGACGCCCGCATAGCCTGAACGCAGCGGCTAAACACAAAGACACGAGGACCCAAAAGACTGATGAAACAATCTCGTTAGTTCTTTGTGCCTTAGTGCCTTTGTGGTAAAGCTCTCCTTAGTACTTTGGCACCCTCGGATCAACGTCATCTGACCACCGGAGGATCCCGCCGACCAGGTTCTTCACTTTTCGATATCCTGCCTGTTTCATCAGCTCGACTACTGCTCCGCTGCGCACTCCACTTCGACAGTGCACGACGATGTCATCAGCGGACGATAGTTCATGCAATCTCTCGGGCACCGTAGCCTTGGGGATCAGCCTCGAACCGGGGATTCGCGCTATCGCATACTCTTCGGGTTCGCGAACGTCGACCAATACGAAGTCGTCACCACGATCCATCCTGGCTTTGAGCTCGAGCGGGGTGATCTCGAAGTCCGCACCGACATCAACCTGCGGCTGATGAGTCACGCCGCAGAACTCGTTGTAGTCGATGAGTTCGTGAATAGTTGGGTTCTCGCCGCAGATCGGACACTCGGGATTCTTTCTCAGTTTTAGCTCGCGAAACTTCATCTTCAGGGCGTCGAACAGCATCAAGCGTCCTATCAGGGAGTCGCCTTTACCAAGGATCAGCTTCACGGTTTCGATCGCCTGAACGACGCCGATTATGCCGGGCAATACTCCGAGCACGCCGCCTTCCGCGCAGCTCGGTACAAGCCCCGGCGGAGGCGGCTCCGGATACAGGCAGCGATAGCACGGACCCTCCTTCGCATAGAAGACCGTAGCCTGTCCCTCGAACCTGAAGATCGAGCCATACACATTCGGTTTGCCCATCAGCACACACGCATCGTTAACCAGATATCGAGTAGGGAAGTTATCGGTGCCATCGACAATGATGTCGTAGTCGGCGAATAAGTCGAGCGCGTTCTCCGACGTAAGCGCGACCTCATAAGTGTCGACATGGACGTATGGATTAATCTCGGCGATGCGCTCTTTTGCCGAGTCGAGCTTCGGGCGTCCAACATTTGCAGTCGAGTGAATGATCTGGCGCTGCAGATTTGTAAAATCGACTACATCGAAATCGACAATCCCGAGCCTTCCCACGCCGGCAGCCGCCAGGTACATCACCAGCGGTGAGCCTAATCCGCCTGCGCCGATGCACAGCACCCGGGCGGCCTTGAGTTTCTTCTGACCTTCCAACGCAACTTCGGGCATTATCAGGTGACGGCTGTACCGGAGGATCTCATCGTGATCCAGATCGACCGTGGCCGCGGTGTCTTCATCAATCACCGCGACGCCGCCGGCTATTGAGGGAACGATGCTCATTACGTCGCCATCTTTGATCGGCGTCGCGTTTTTCCCGGCATAGCGAATGTCCTCATCGTTGATGTAGATATTCACGAAATGACGCAGCGCGCCCTCATTGTTATAGAGGTGCTTCTTAAGGTCGGTATATTTGCTCGTCAGCGCGTCGAGCGCCTCGCCCACCGTGCAGGCCTCGACCGCTACCGAGTCGCTGCCTCCGGCATAGGTTCGCAGCGCGGTCGGGATCAAAATGTTCACTGGCATAAGTTCTCCTTCTGGTTCTCGGCTATATTGTCTTAAGTCTGATTGTAGAGTCGAGCGGCGGAAAAGAAAACCGGGCCGCTGTCCTAACGTATGTTGCCGTGTAGTGGGGTATTTATCACAGGACGAAAAAGCATCAAAAGATATCCGTATACTAACCAGGAATCCGAGGTCCTCAACAGTAAGCCGAGAGCTCAACCTTCACGTTGCGCCCCCCGAAGCCATCAAGCAAAATCTTGAACTCTGAACCTTTAAGGTTGGACTCTTGCTCGCGTCAAGTTCCTTATGTTAGCTTTCAATCACCTGAAAAAATTTTTGCTTCGGGAGTTAAGTAGATGGAAAAACCCATACAACAACAAAACACAATACAAGACAGCTTTCTCAACAGTGCCCGGAAAGAACGCAGCAGTGTCACGATTTACCTCATGAGCGGAGTCAAGCTCACGGGACGAATCAAGAGCTTTGACAAGTACTCGGTGATTTTGGAAGCCGGATCGCAGGAGCAACTGATCTTCAAGCACGCGATTTCTACGGTGTCGTTGCCGCGCGCAGGCGGCCGTGATTATCATTACAGCCGTCCAATGACTTCAGATCGCGAACAGCATCCGGCTGAGCAGGCGGCTCCGCCTCAGGCGAGTTCGGCGGCAGCTCAGGAAAAACCGTGACTCGTTGCTCTGTACAACCCTTTCTCATCTCGGGCTGCCTCTCGGCAGCCCAAGTAATTTCGGTACACCTTTAACGCAAACCTTTATTCCGATGCGCGGACTGTTCATCACTCTCGAAGGCATAGACGGTAGCGGAAAGAGCACCCAGCGTGAACTTCTTGCCCGGGAGCTGCGGCGCCGCGGGCTCGACATTGTCGTCACCCGCGAGCCCGGCGGCACCGCAATCGGCGAGGGCATACGCCACTTGATGGTGTCCGATGCTACTTCGCACATAGCCCCTACAACCGAACTGTTGCTCTATGTTGCGGCGCGCGCGCAACACGTTGCGGAGCTTATACGTCCGGCGCTTGAAAAAGGCCGCAACGTGGTTTCGGATCGCTACACTGATTCGACCGTTGCGTTTCAGGGTTACGGGCGCGGTCTTGATTTGATGATGATCGAAGAACTCAACAGCTTTGCGACCGGCGGGCTCAAGCCGGACCTTACGATTGTTTTTGATCTCGATCCCGAGATGGCTCGAACGCGACAGGGGTCGAGGCCCATTGGCGGGTTGCTGGGAGCATTCGACGAGCAGCACTCCGAATTTCACGAGCGCATGCGCAAAGGTTATTTTCAAATGGCACAACAAGAGCCGTCGCGCATTCGGATAGTCGACGCAAGCGGCGCGGTTGAGGACACGCATTCAAAGGTAATGGAGCTGGTGCTGCCAGTGCTCGATTCAAACACTGGGTCCTCGGCGTCCCCTGCGGTTGATTTCCGGCACTCTTCGAGAAAAACCGCGGAGGACGCCGAGGACGCCGCGGACAGCATGCCCGACAACGCACTCTGATAAAACCATTACAAGGATATGGTCATACTAATGAGATTCCATGTTAGATGACGAGCTCGTAATCGAAACTCCGGAGCGGGTCGAGCTTCACTATGTGCTCGCCAACGTCGGCAATCGCTTTCTTGCCGCGGCCATCGATCACCTGATCCAGGCTTCTGCAATCTTCATCGTAATTATCATCGCCGGAGCTTTCAGCGACTGGCGATTGTTTAACTCAATGGGTGTGTGGGCTGCTGCATTGACGGTGCTCGCAATATTCGCGATCTACTGGGGCTACTTTGTCGCGTTTGAAACTCTCTGGAGCGGCCAGACGCCGGGCAAGCGAATCATGCGATTGCGAGTCGTGCGCGAAGACGGCCGGCCCGTCAGGTTCTTCGAAGTGTTTGTCAGAAACTTGCTTCGCCTGGCCGTCGATTTTCAGCCGTTGCCCTCTTATGCGATCGGCGTAGTTTCGATAATCTTCAGCGCAAGGTCCAAGCGCGTGGGCGATTTCGTAGCGGGAACGGTGGTGGTGAAAGAGCGAGCCACCGAAGCGCCTTCGCTTGAGGAGATCATCAGGGTTTCCGAGATCGAGCAAAGCCGCATCGAGCGCGCCGCCCCCGCGGCTTTCACTGCCGATACGCGCCAACTGAGCGAGCAGGAGATTCGTGCCGTCCAGACTTTCCTGAAGCGAAGATTTGAGCTGACCGAAGTGAATCGAATGGCGCTTGCGATGCGCATTGCTCAACCGATCTCATTGAAGCTCGGTATCGCCTCTGAAACGCTCTCGCCTGAAGCAATTCTCGAAGAGGTGGAACGTCAGCACCGCGCACAGTCGCGATATTTCGACTAAGCGGTAGTTCGGGAGCCCTTCTTGAACGCGTTCCCAGGCTGTGCTACTTTCATTACCATCAACGAGCGAGTTGTTCGTTGCAAACCCCTTGGTGTCACATTGGAAAAGAATATGTGTGTCGGAGCTTGCTACTAGTAGTATGTCGAATGGTTGTGCTCTGAATTGAAACGGCGCACCGGTCTCCATGAAGGCAGGTCTTGTGGAGATATTCTTATGAACAGTAATGAACTAGGCCGATTGTTTGAGATAGCTGCATCCGAAGTCCTCACGAAGTTGTTTGAATGTTGGGGCTATGAGGTTTTGGATAGGAAGATCCAAAAGTCAGGAACTCAACACGGCTTTGACAGTCACTACAAAATCACCAGGAATCAGACCACCCTCAGTGTCTTTGTCGAGTGTAAGGCTTCGGAAAGCCTCAACACGATTTCTGCAAGGTTGTTGACTGAAAAGATCGCGCAATTGGACTGGGCAGGGTTTCCAGACAAAGACGTTCACCTGTTCTTCTCTCCTTCGCGTGCAATAGATTTCGATAACAATCAGCTCACTATCGAAGATGACAGCCAGCCGTTCGTCATCGTTGATTGGATGAGAAGAGATGGCCAGGCCAGTCCTGTGCAGGAGTTATTTGCGGCCTATCGTGATGTAGCAACCGATCCAGTCGTGAAGGACTACTGCGATTTTCTGTTTTCCGAAGTGGCTCCGGATTTCAAGACGAGCCGAAGGTTTGCGGAAGTGTGCGGCGATCTCAAACGAGACTTTGACCGGCGGATTGCCGAGCACAGCGCTCGGGCGAGAGAGAAGGATTTTCAGATCATCAACGGCGCATTCTGGGGCCAGGCACAAAACGAGACCCACTTTGAATTCCTTCACTATTACTACACCAAGACCGACTCAACGCCGGCAAGACTCAGAGAGGTGGTCGCGAACGATTATTACGTCAGGAATGAAAAGCTCGACAAAGCGTTTGAGAGAACACTGAACCAAGCCGTCAAAGACCGGTCGGCGTTGATCAAAATCCTTTCGAAGGGCGGCGAGGGCAAGTCCAGTTTCCTGTGGCACATCGCTAAGACTTACCACGGCAGCCACCGCATTGTCTGGCTCGAAGACGTAGATTCGGACTTACCGGCTCAGATTGAAAAACAGATCCGCCGACTGGACGCGGATAGCCCGATATTGCTCCTGCTCGACAACGCGGCGGTATATGGCAGATCGCTGACGGAATTCGCCCAGAAGCTGGTCACGGTTTTCCGACGACATAACATCGTTCTGATCTTGGCTGAGAGAGAATTCCGCTATCTGAACATTGAAGACGTGCAAGACTTCGAAGCCGTCTTCAATCAGACGCACTGCATTGCCTACAAGGCTACGGGTATACGCGAAGCCATAGTCGACCGATTGCTCGTTCATCTCCAAAGCGGAAATCCGTTTACCGGAGAGATCAGGGCAGCAGCACGAGACGCCTTTCTCGATGACCGACGCAAGAGTCTCGCGGAATGCACGTTCTCCGTCATCAAGTATTTGCATTCGAGAGATGAACTTCGGGGCTATCGTTTCGACTGGGAGGACTGGGAGAGCTTTGCCGCGCAGCACGCTCCCAAGCTGCAAAGGCTTTATCTAGTCGTTGCCACTTTCTACCAGTTTGGCTACAGCCTGGACATAGAATTCTGCGCAGGCTTTCTGAAAGACGCAGACGTTGTAGATATCAACTCGGCTCTTCGCGAAAGCGCCAATGTGCCGATCTATCGTAGAGGCCGCCATTTGCTGCTGCGTCATGAAACGCTGGCCTCTTGGTATCTGGATGACGAGACCGAGAATCTTCGGGTCAACCGCCGGAACTCGGAAGAAGTCTTCAAGAAATTCCTCGACAAGATCGAGACGGATTTCGCCAGGAACGTATTCATATGGGCCTGCATAAAAAATAGAGACTTCCGCAAATCCTATCTCGCAAAGTTCGTTGACGACAGCAAGCGAGTGCTCGTTCTGGAAGACATCATCAAGCAACATCCAGCCGAACTGAAATGCCGCACGGAGTTGAGCAAGATTTATCAGCATCAGAAGCGATGGCTAGAAGCTGAAGACATCCTGCTTGAGCTGAAGCGACTTGACCCTGAAAACCTTCAGGCACGGACGGAGTTGAGCAAGATTTATCAGCAGCAGAAGCGATGGGATGAAGCGATCCGATTGTTGAAGGAGTATATCGAACTCGATCCTGAAGGACTACATCCGCGGACGGAGTTGAGCAAGATTTATCAGCAGCAGAAGCGATGGCGAGAAGCTGAAGACATTCTGCTGGAGTCGCTGAAGATTGATGCCGAGCAACTGCATCCGCGGACGGAGTTGAGCAAGATTTATCAGCAGCAGAAGCGATGGCGAGAAGCTGAAGACATTCTGCTGGAATGCCTCAGAATAAGTCAGGATGATCTGAACTCGCGCACGGAGTTGAGCAAGATTTATCAGCAGCAGAAGCGATGGCGAGAAGCTGAAGACATCCTGCTTGAGCTGAAGCGACTTGACCCTGAAAACCTTCAGGCACGGACGGAGTTGAGCAAGATTTATCAGCAGCAGAAGCGATGGCGAGAAGCTGAAGACATTCTGCTGGAATGCCTCAGAATAAGTCAGGATGATCTGAACTCGCGCACGGAGTTGAGTAAGATTTATCAGCAACAGGGCAAGGTTCTTGAGGCCGATGCTCTGCTTCGTGAGTGTCTTGAGATAGATCCCTATGACGCGAACTCATTATTGGAATTGGGTAAGATGTGCTCCAAAGACTCTCAAACTATCATCGAGGCTGAGCAGTTCTTTCAAAGAATTCTACAGGTCGAACCAGACAACGTATATGCAAAGATCGAGTTAGCTGCTTTGTATCGCGATATGAAGAGATACGGGGATCGCGAACGGCTTCTCTTTGAAATCTATGACGCCCATCCGGACGACCTGCCGACCCTCAAGGCGCTGGCGCTGGTATTCAGGCGCTTTAGAAAATACCGAATAGCCTTAGCGCTCCTGGAATATGCTTTGGACCTGAGAAAGGACAACTTGCTGATCATCATAGAGATAATCCGAATCTATGAAATTCTGTGTAATAGACAACAAGCGAGGCTCTACATTGTAAGAGGTGAGGAAATCCTGCGCGAAGATACCCATAACAAACACAGAGAGCGATTCGGTCAGTTAGGTGTGTCGTTTGATGAAGCAGTCAACCTGCGAAGCCTAGATGAGGTCGGCGTAGCAACAATGGAAAACGGACAGCGCTATGTTGAAAACGATAGTGGTCGGTACCTGGTAAACGAGCACGCAACCGTGAACAACCAAATCGATCCAAACGATAAAGTCTTTTTTGGGCTTTATTCCAAAGGCCAGGAAGTCTATGCCGATTTCATCGAGCCCTACTTTGAAAACATCGATGACCTGGCGAGCCTAAAGTAAGGGGACTGTATACTTGACGCGGGGCACCTTGTCTCTGTAGTCTTCCTCATATGGCAAATCGAAAGCGGCCCTCAAAAAGACACCCGCGTAAGTCTACTACGACACCGACACCCATCGAAATCAAACCAGAGCAATTGCAGTCCGTGGCTGCTCCGCCGCCGCCGCCAGAACCGCCGCCCGACGGCACGATACGGCAAAAAGTCTGGCGTCTGGCAGAGAGCAATCTGTTTTGGAGCGGAGGCGTCTTTATGTTCTTAACGGCGCTCGGCTTCGAATTATCGGGGGCACCTAAAGCCTCAATCGTATTGCTGGCACTGGCTTGGGTTTTCATGACGATTGCCGTCTTTCGACATGGGTTTTTTGCGAGGAAGAATAAGAGAACGAGACTGATAGGAACTAGTACGATTTCGGCTGGTATGGCCATCATATTCGCGCTCTCATGGCTGTCGTTGCGCCCAGCGCCCGCAAACAGCGACTGGCTACTTCCTTATCTCACATTGAGCCTCGGTTTGTTTTTAGGATCTGCGTTCACGATTGCTATCGCAAGCCTCATTGGTTTTATGAAGTCTTGGCGGTCTCTGCGGTCGCGGAGACTCAAAGAAAGGGCAGGAGAGAAGGGGTTATTTGATCATTGGCACAATCGAGATTTCGCGGAAAAAGAACTTGCTCGAATAATGGTAGAGATGACCAAGCCTATAGAGAGAATCACGAAAATCCATCAGGAAATACAGCGGAATGCGCAAGCTACTGCGAGACGCGGAACGAGTGGAAAGGCAGCAAAACAGATTGCGGATGATGGGGCAAAGAAAATTGATAAAATGACCACGAAGTTAGAGAAGTGCCAAGTGCGCTTCGCAGAGATCAGCGATCTCCTAATTGAGAGCGATACTGGGATGATGGGCCATATGAACGAGGATCAGTTGCGTTCGAGCTTGGCAAGCTATCAATCGTTGAAAACGCTCCTCGAAACCTATGCAGCATCGATCAAAGTTTCCCGTGACGCGCAATTATCGTTGAGGGGATATTCTCAGGAACTAACAAGCGCCATAGATGGATTGGTCCGGTTTCTCGATGATCATCTCGGCGCTGTCACCAAAGTTGAGCAATATTGTCAGAACTCGGAACGTCGTGCTACGCGGCTATTGGATGAGCTTGCCATAAGGCAACGCGCTAGTCTGAATGAGGCGCAGGAGCGCGTCACGGAATAGGTAGGGATTGTTTCGATTGTTGAAACGGAATTCGAGTTCATCAAGGTAACGGTCAAGATGCTTCACGCTGATCTGATGATAAGAGCCGATAATAGATCGCTTGAACAGCGACCATACGCCTTCCATTGTGTTCGTGTGAACGTCGCCGCGTACCCATTCCTTAGCGGAGTGATTTACGGATTGATGAAGAGTGTTGGAATCGCCGCAACCTTCATACGCGGGGCAATCATCGGTCATAATCCCGGTTGCTTCATCTGCGATCTTCGCAGCGATGAAAGCCTTCAAGGTTGCGCGGCTGGCAGTCAGGCCGCTATCGAGTCGCACTTGTCCGCCGCGCTCGATTGCTCCCAGAACCATAGCCTTGCCAGAAGCGCCGCGTCCTTGAATCTTTCGTGCTCTAACGTCCTTGTGCATATTCTTGGCTTTGCCGCCAACGTAGGTTTCGTCTACTTCGACAGTGCCGTCCAGAAGCGACGTATCGGCATCTTTGACCGCTTCACGGATACGATGGCAGAGATACCACGCGGTTTTGTAAGCAACGCCGAGAGTACGCTTGAGTTGAAGGGCGGACATTCCCTTTTTCGATTCGCAAATCAGATACGTCGCGATGAACCACTTGCGGAGCGGCAAATGAGAATCGTGAAAGATCGTCCCGGCTGTAACCGAGAAATGGTAGCCGCATGAATCACACTCGAACTGATTGCGCTTATAGTTTCGTGAAATCTTCGCGCTCTCACAGCGGATGCAGCGAACGCCATCGGGCCATCGCAGCTTCTCAAGAGCGGCGCGGCACTTGTCATCCGTGTCGAACTGAGCGATTAGCTTCATCAAATCCATGTCCGACTTTGGCTTGGCTGTAGAATTGGTTTTCATAGGTGTCCCTTATGACAAAAAAGAAAGAGCAACCGGAAGAGAAGCAACCGATTGAAATGACCTCAGAAGAATTGCTTGATTATGCGCTTGCGCCAGAAGTGGCAGAGCGCGTGAAAGAGCTAGTGCGCGAGTCGCAAGAGTCTGAATCTGATGATCTTTCCTAAGCACGAAGTGAGAATACCATGAATTCTACCCCGTGTCAAGTAGATAATCACCTAAAGTAAAGTAGTCAACACATTGTAAGACTTATCTCGGCGCCTTGGATTAACGATCCTTAGTCACGATCCCGGAACTGCTCCCGAAAACAGATACGCATAAGCCATCACGATCATCCCCACTATCGATGCGAGCGCAATTGAGTGCCATAACACGAATCTGAAGATCGCGCCTTCATTGCCAACCTGATTGGTAGCCGCGGTCGCTACTACGATCGATTGCGCATCAACCATCTTGCCCATCACTCCACCTGCGCTGTTGGCAGCGCACATAAGCACCGGGCTGAGATTGAGTTGCTGAGCCGTGATTCTTTGTAAGCCGCCAAACAGCGCGTTCGAAGAAGTATCGCTGCCGGTAAGCGCTACGCCGAGCCAGCCCAGAAACGTTCCGAAGAACGGAAACAGCCATCCTGTTCGCGTGAACGCCAGCCCCAACACCGCGTCCATCCCGGAATAGCGGGTAACAAACCCTATCCCAAGCATGAAAGCAATTGCCATCACCGCGAACCTCATTCGAAAAAGTGTTCCCCCGAAGATTCTGAGGAGTTCCGCGGGAGACACCCGGAGCAGCAACCCCGAGAAGACGGCAGCTAGAAAACACGCCGAGCCGGTTGCCGCAAGCCAGTTGAAGTCGAACTTCGCTTTTTCGGGCTCAGCTTGTGAGACGACCGGCGCCGCTCGCGTCACCGCAAGATGCAACGCCGGGACATCCCAACCGCCGCGCTCGAATGCCGGAGTCGAAACTTGGTTGAGCCCCGTCTTTATTGATGGTAGTCCCCATAACAAAACAAAGAGCGTGAGCACCGCGAAAGGCATCCAAGCTCGCGCAATTTGGATGTAGCGCACGCCGCTGGCTTGGGTTCCTTCGCCCAGCCGCAAGCCGGCAGCTTGCGCTACTTCAGGCGCGGGATCGTTCTCGAAACGCCAAATCGACCGCGGCTGCCAGAATCGGAGAAAGAGCACCGTTGCAATTAGCGATACCAGGCCGCCTGCGATATCGACGAGATTGCTGTCGATGAAGTTCGACCATACAAACTGAGTTACGGCGAATGACACTCCGACGACCAGAATCGCCGGGAGGACTTCGAAGGTCTCTCTCCAGCCGGCCATCGCGCGTACCAGCCAGAAGGGAACGATGATGGCGGTTATTGGAAGGATTCTGCCGATCATCGAATTCAAGTCCGATTCGGGAAGTCCAGAGACCGCAGCAAGAGTGTGCACCGGAGTTCCTATCGCCCCCCACGCGACGGGCGCGGTGTTCGCTATCAAATTCAGCGCGGCCGCATGAAAAGGTTTGAAGCCGAGGCCGATCATGAACGCCCCGGCAATTGCTACAGGCGCGCCGAATCCGGCCGCACCTTCGATGACTGCGCCAAAGCAGAAAGCAACCAGCAATACCTGGAGCCGGCGATCGGGTGTGATCGAAGCCACTGACTGCTTCATTATCTCGAACTGGCCAGTCCGAACCGAGATGTCGTAGAGGAAGACTGCGGCCACTACAATCCACGCGATCTTTAGTAAACCAAAGCTTGCGCCATACAGAAGGCTGGTCGTTGAGAGCGACCACGGCATATGAAACACGACACTCGCGACTGCCAGAGCCGTTGCAGCTCCCGCCATCGCCGCCCAGTGAGGCTTAACTCTAAAGACTGCGAGCAGCCCTAACAACACGACAACAGGCAGAGCGGCTATGAGGGTCGATAACCACCAAACCCCGAACGGATCGTAGACTTGTGTCCAGGTCATTGTGTCTGATGGCGCGCGACTCGCTGCGAGCGTCGAACGCCGCGCGGTACAATACATCAATTCAGGGCGAGATGCTATCAGTGTCTATAGCTTGTCGAACGGCAGGGATTACAGGGTAATGTCCTCGGGTAGATTCTCTGCGCAGCCTCGGCGTCCTCCGCGCCCTCTGCCGGCGATTATTGTTGAAGCGTTAACCGCCGAGGACGCGGAGGACGCCGAGGTCGCGCAGGGAGAGGTTAACAACTACGAAACAACATAGCTGTAGAGTGCCACCTATTCAACGATGGCAATATCTTTACAGATCCGAGCGTCCGCGCGACGACGTGAGTGCAGGCAACGAATCTCAACAACTCAATCGGTCGCCTTCAACCCGGCCAATACAGCGCTTCAATGCCCTCCAGTCGCTAGAAGTCGACGACGATCGTGCCGTTGAAGCCACAAGTCGACACGTTGAAAAAAATCTTTTTGCGTACTTCTTTGCCGGATATTTTTGCTTCCACCTTGAGTTGGTAGACGCCGGGACGCAGTTGCGTTGGATTGGTCACCCCTCCGTACTCGCGGTGGAACTGAAACGACGCGCACGCCGTGCCCGGAGCCGGCGTCACAGTCTGAAGAGGCGCCTTCTTCACCTCGTCCACTTCTTTGTCAAAGCCAAGGAAACCTCCTCTAACACGCTTGAGTTCGATCTCGTGGACCTGGGCCATTGGCACGCCACCCTGCGTCACCAGGACACGCGCCCCGGTATGTACTCCTTCGCCACAAAGCTCGCGAGTCTGAGTGCTGGTCGCGCCGGTCGTGGGGTTGGAAACGAAAGTAACGGTGATGTTCGCAGTCCGCTCTCTCGCTAAGGCAGTAGGCGCGAAGACTACTTTCAAATCGCCGGCGCCGACTATGTGTCCCGGTTGAAGCGTGACTGGAAATGCCGGAACTCCGGTCAATGAGTAGTCGCCCGCGTTAGCTCCCCCAATAGTGATATTTGTGATCGTCAGATCGCAGGTCCCGGTGTTCGATACCACAAAAGGCCTTGATGACTGACAAGGACCCAGGCTCTGGATCACCGTGGGTGAAAAAGTGATATTGTGTGAGAGTCCGAGCGAGCCTGCCGCGCTCCGAGCTGTGGCTTGCACGGTAACCGAAGGGTTCGACGGGTCATCACTAGAAATCGTCAGCGTGGCATTTTGAGGTCCGACACCGGCTGGGGTGAATGTCACTTCGAAGGGAAAGCATGAGCCGGCGCTGATCACTACCGGAAATCCCCCAGACGGCGCGATGACGGCGAACCTGGGATTCGATGATGAAATGCCAGTCACCGACAGGCTGGCATTCCCTGTGTTACAGACATTAAGCGTCACATGACCGACGCTTCCCGCGCAGACGGTCCCGAATGCCACACCGGCGGGCACTTGAATCTGCGGAACATTGCCAAGGAGAAATGTAGTAAAGAACACATCGATTGCGGCGGACGGCGGCGCTATCCCCGGAGGAGATTTGGCCGAGGCAAAGGCGGTAAAGAATCGCCCGGCGCCGGAAGCGTTGCCATTATAGTCGCCGTATTTCGGAGAACCGCCGCCCGTAATACAAGGTTGTCCGCCCGGGCAACCCGCAGAGAAATCACATCGCGTGGTCGTTCCTGAACACACCCCGGCGAGTTGCGGCTGCACTGAGCAGGACTCCGAATCGTTCGGGCTCCGTGGCGCGCTGGGCCAGCCCGCGGCGCACTGAGGATCTACGACCTGGGAGATCTTGAACTCTGGGCCGGCAACCAGGTTGCCAAGACTATCGAGTCGCGCGCGCCCGCCAAAGTACTCGGTGAGATCGTTTGCTGCTGGAGTCGCGGCCCGCCGATCATACCAGGCGACGAAAGCCTCACCGCCATTTGTGCTGACCCACGGCATAAACCGTCGTCCAGTAGCCGCGCCGTTTATGGTCACGGCTCGCGCAGCCGGCCAGGTTTGACCGCCATCGGTTGAATCGCGCACGATGACATTCTCATTTCCGGCCGCGGTGTGATCCGCGAACGCTGCGTACAAGTGGTTGGCGTTCGTGTCATCCACCGCCGCAGTGTGGCTGGAGAGGATGTTACCTCCGAGATTGCAGCGGTCCAGGCCCGAAACCGGACAAGTCACATCAGTGACCGCCGCAACAGTTTTCGGAAAGCCAAGCTGCGGAGTGAGCCCCGAGCTACAGGAACTGAACTTGTGTACCCGAATATTTCCGTTGGGGAAGGACGCACGGTAGATCACATAAACAAACCCATCCTGGCCCACGGTGATACGCGGCACCAGACCGGGCGACTCGACCACGATTGGGGCTGTCCAATTCGCACCATTATCTTGCGAGCAAACGATACCGGGATCCTGTCCGGTTGAATTGAAGTTGCGCCAGGTCACGTAGATTTGATCCCCGGCGGCTGCCGGGTTGACGCGGTCGGCCGCAATGTGTTCCTGGTCGGGACTGCATGCATTGACTCCTGTAGCTGGGCAGTTCACAGAGTTGGTCAGAAATGAAAACGTTTGTCCAGTGTTGGTTGACCGCGCGAAAGGAATACATCTGACGGAGGGGTTTGCATCAAAGCAGCCCAGCCCCGCCATGTAGAAGTTCCCGCTCTGCGCAACCGCGAGCGACGGATCGCCGTCAGAGTTTGTGAATGGCATCGAAGCTTGAGCCGAGAAGGTTTGGCCGCCGTCGGTCGACGACCTGAATAGACGTTGTCGGGCGACCACGATGTTCCTGCCATTGGGCGAAGCGCTGACCTCGAGCTCACCATTTCCTCCGGTGAACAGCCGCGCAAGCGGCGGATCCTGGAACGGCCACTGCGGGGTATTGGTCGCTGCACTTGCCGCAACCAACGGTGCGGGCGGTTTCGGAGCAACATTCGCGGTGGCCGCACCTAGAGAGGCCGGATTCTGCGAGGAAGACCGTGTAATCTTCGACGATTGCGGCACAGCACGGCGGCGAAGTTCCAGGATCTCTCTGTTGGTCCGCGGAGTGTTGCCCTGTGTGGCAAATGAGATGGACCGCTCTATGGCCTCGACCTGGGTAATGAGCGTTGGGCTGGCGGCGGAAGGCAAGGACGCCTCCAGCCGGACCAGAAGATCACCGGCCGCGATCGCGGTTGTAATGGTCAGCACCATCTTGTCCGCGAACTGGGGGCCTTCGCCTGGCTGTTCGCGCAATCCAAGATGCCGGCGCTGGAGGGCTGGCCAGCCACCAAGCCGGACAATAGTCGGGCGCGAAGTGTTTTCGCTTGCGATCTCTCGAAGTTCGCGGACTGCCTCCGTGTGATCCGTCCTCGTCACAACCGTGATCTGGATACGTACGGTCGCCTCCGCAGTGTCCTGTTTGTCGGCGGGGACGTTGACCAACTCGTCCATGTTCGCGAAGCGTTTGGGCGGGCTCGACCAGTCTGCAGGGTAGCGAAGGGTGATTCCTCCCGATTTGATGTCCAGCCGATTTGGGAGGGGCCGCTGGGCGAGTCCGGGAGACGACCAGCCCATCACCGTGAGGATTGTGAGCGCGAGGCTGGCGAAAGCTCGAACGGATCGCCGAGCTGGGAGTGCTCGGCCCCGGAACCAGGACAACTTAAGCGTTCTCATTGCACACCTCCATGATGGACTTGCGGATGAACCTTGTTCTTGATGACGGCGCGGTGAAACTGGAAACGATCGACATCGTTCCCCTACCGATGACTGTCCTGATGAGACTTGTTCTTCTGTCCAAACGGCGAGCGCTATGGCTCTTGTGAGGAAAACACGGTGCGGATTCGCACCCGGGCGAATCCTCTCGGCTCGCTTAGGATCCGAGTCCGAGCCAATGAAGAAAGCGGACTTTCCTCGCGCGACGCGGCCCTAAATCTTGCTGCGCCGCGGAAGCCGCGTTTCGAGCTTTGCCTTCAAATGAACATGAACACCAAACTCATTGTGCCCAGTTTTAAGAGTGCTGAAGGCAATTTCATAAAATTTGCGAGCTATGATACAAAAGGCCAAAACTCCGAGTCAAGAGTTTTGGCTGGGCGAAAGGAATTCGCATTGAGCCTACAGGATTTCGCCGTCGCAAAGCTTCCCGTATTCGCTGGTGTAGTGAAGAGGGATCTCCCGGTACTGGTTTGTTTCGAGCGAGTATACCAGGCAGCGCTCGAATGGTCGCGAGTAGATGTGCAGGCTTACGGCGCGCTCATCGAACTTCGCAAGGTTCAAGACCCGATGAACGGGTTCTGATGGGTCTACTTCGGCGGGAAGGAGTTGGTGGATCTCCAACGAATCTGAGGGCTCCAATCGGCAATAGCCACTGGCTTCATTCTGCTCGGTCACACGGAAGTTCTGAACGAGCAACCGGCCAACGGGTATCGTCATCCAGCAATTCTGATTTTGATGATTGTGAATCTGCGACCCCTGACCTGTTTCCCAACAAACCGCAATTAGGGCAAACAACTCGTTTTTGAAGATCAGATTGCGTGTGTAGTGGTTCTTACTAAAAAACAGATATGGCGTAAGCGAATGCCGGTCTACCGGGTTGTCCTTCAGGTACTCGTATACGTCGCCGGGGCGAAAGTGCTCCTCGGGAATAGCGCACAAGCCGGCTACGAACTCATCGAGGGGCATTGAGTGTGGTGCTGTCTGAACGCTCATAATTCATCATCCTTTATCATAAGAAGGCGCAACGCTCCCCCGGTCGGCGTTAGTCTTCGTCTTGTGATGCGGCTGACCTGGTCCCGGCCTATTCGTCCTGCAGCAAAGACTTCAGTTGCTCGCGAAGCCCGGGAGTGTCTTCATGACCGTGGCTGGCAACGGCATGTTGAGCAGCAATTTCCAGGATCTCATCTTCCGTACCTGAGATTCTAAGCGAGCATTGTTTTTCGCTCGGGTAGTTTCTGCAGTCGATGAATTTTCGCGCCGGTTGTGGAGATGAACTTGACATCGCATACCCCCAATCGTCTCAACGTTCCCCGAGAGACTAAAGATTATCCTACTTCTTCCCAAATGCGCGAACGCGCGCGACAACGGCAGTAATCTCTTCGTCGGAAAGCTTGCCTTTGAACGCAGGCATGTACTTACCTTTTCCGTCTTTTGTCGCGCCCGCCAGTTGAGCGTCGGTTTTTGACTTCTGCCAACTTGTGACGGTGAAGTCCGGCTGGCCCTTCGCGCGCCAGTTCGGAAGACCCCGCCCGTCCTTGCCGTGACACAAGGCACACTTTGCTGCATAAACCGCGCTGCCATCGCCGGCTGGAGTTGCCGGAGTAAGGTTAGCCGGTTCGCCGGCAGCCAAAACACAGGAAGAGATAATGAGAGCGAGAATCACTGTCGCAAGCTTTTTCATATTATGTCCGTGTCTCCTCGTTCGTAGTTGTCGTCCTGAAATCAGAGCAACGAATGAAGGCGGCTCTTTCATCTCAGATCGCCGATAATACCAAGACTCAGATCGAAAACCAACCACGCAACTCGGGTGCGAGATGTGACCGAGAGATCAAGGACGGTGCCGTCAAAAGGTGCTACGATCCCTGATGACTCATCGCCGCCACTCATCGATCAACGAAGCTACCAGAGCACTCCAGCCCGTCTGATGCGAAGCTCCGATACCAGCGCCGTTGTCTCCGTGGAAATACTCGTGGAACAAAACGTAATCACGCCAATTGGGGTCGTCCTGAAACTTCTTCGACCCGCCGTAAACTGGTCGCTGACCCTCTTCATTTCTTGTGAAGATCCGAATCAGCCGATTGGCTATCCCTCCGGCGATCTCCGTCAAAGTAGCCTCCCTGCCCGATCCATCGGGAAGCGGCACGCAGAACCGTGGTCCATACGCTTTGCCAAGCTTTCGCAACGACTCGATCATCAAAAACGAGGTGGGGAACCAGACGGGCCCACGCCAGTTCGAATTGCCGCCTTTGATCTTGTTGTCCGACTCCGCGGGTTCGTAACGGACCTCACTGTTGCCAAACACGTAGGGATGCTGTTCGTGATACTTCGACAGGCTTCGAATGCCGTAGTCTGAAAGGAACTCGTCAGGATCAATCAACCTTTCGAGAATCTGTTTGGTTTGCTCCGGATCCACTATCGCAAGGACGTGGACGTCGACGCCTTCGTGCGTGATTCGATAGCTGGCTCGCTCCACCAGGTCCTGCCTGTTTTCGGAGAACCATCTCATGTTTTCGGTGAACTCTTTGAAAGGCTTGATCCAATCAACCTCGAGCCGCTCGATTGCGTACAGCGGGATCAGCCCAACCAGCGAACGAACACGGAACTTGTGAAAGCTGCCGTCGGGATATCGCAAAACGTCGTAGAAGAATCCGTCCTGGTCGTCCCACAGCGAATAATCTCGCCCGCCCCGGTGCTTCATTGCCGCGCCGACATAGATGTAGTGTTGAAAGAATTTCGTCGCCAATCCTTCGTATACTTTGTTTTCCTTCGCGAGCTCGAGCGCGATGCGCATTAAATTCAAGCAGAACATCCCCATCCATCCGGTCGCGTCGCTCTGCTCGAGCACAACACCCGCCGGATGCTTTTCGCTACGATCAATCACCGTGATGTTGTCGAGCCCAAGGAAGCCGCCTTCGAAAATGTTGTTGCCCTCGCTATCGACTTTGTTCACCCACCAGGCGAAGTTGATCAGCAATTTGTGAAAACACTTCTCGAGCCAGTCGCGATCGGCACGTCCGCTTCGAATGCGATCCATGTTGTAGACTCGCCAGCATGCCCACGCGTGGACCGGCGGGTTCAGATCCGAGAACTCCCACTCGTAAGCAGGCAGCTGGCCGTTGGGGTGCTGAAACTGCTCGAACAACATCAGCCACAATTGTTCCTTCGCGAATTCGGCGTCGATGAGCGCAAGGGCAATCGCTTGAAACGCGAGGTCCCACGCGGCGAACCACGGATACTCCCACTTGTCGGGCATCGAGAGAATTCGCATCGAGTTCACGTGCTGCCAGTGTGCATTGCGCGTCTCGTAGCGCGACTCCGGTGGCGGGTTATTGGGATCGTCACCGTCCAGCCAGCGATGTACGTCGTACATGTAAAACTGCTTCGTCCACAGCAGCCCTGCGAACGCCTGTCGTTGAATGCGGCGCTCGTCGTCGGTCGCGTTGGGGGGCTGGATGAAGTTGTAAAACTCATCCGCTTCGGCAAGGCGCTCGGCAATGATTTGATCGACGCCTTCAAGAGGCGAACTCAATTGTTCAGTCGTGAGTCGCATCTTGACAACCACCGAGCCGCCGGCCGGCACGACGTGTTGATAGCGGAAGCAGGATTTCGTGCCGGTGCGGCTGTCGTTTATGGCGCCTTCTTCGCCATTGACTACGTAGCGGTGAAACGCATCTTTGTAGTAAGGACGCGGCGCCGGCGCCCCGATGACAGGCGCGCGCCACGGATTGGTTTCATTATTGGTGAACAGCATCTCGCCGCCGGCATCCGCGTACAAATAGCGAGGTCCGAGCTGATAGTGGAACGCCAGGTTCTTGATTATGTGAGCCGAACAATCACTTGCGATCACGCTGTCATAGCCGCTGCCCGCCGGACCTGCCGAGATCGAAGGCTCCGTGTCCCGGGGATCAGTCCAACCCCACGTGTTTCGAAACCATAACTGCGGAATGATGTGAAGCGGCGCGGCCTCGGGACCGCGATTGAAAGCTTCAATGCGAATGCAGATGTCTTCGGGCGCGGCCTTGGCGTATTCGACGAAGATATCGAAATACCTGTCGTCGTCGAATACTCCAGTATCCATCAGCTCATATTCAGGCCCGCGTCCGCCGCGTTGTTGATTCTCTTCTATCAGGCGCCGGTAAGGGAACTCACTCTGCGGATACTTATACAGATACTTCATGTAGCTGTGGGAAGGGGTATTGTCGAGATAGAAGTAATATTCCTTCACGTCCTCGCCGTGATTGCCTTCCGACGGAATAAGACCGAATGCGCGTTCCTTCAGGATCGGGTCGCGGCCGTTCCAAAATGCCAACGCGAACGCAAGCAGCTGATATCGGTCGCAGATTCCGGCCAGCCCATCTTCGCCCCACCGATACGCTCGACTTCGAGCGATATCGTGGGTGAAATACTCCCAGGCATTCCCGTCCGCGCTGTAATCTTCGCGAACGGTTCCCCACGCGCGTTCGGCCAGGTAAGGACCCCAGTGACGCCACGGCGGAACGAGCCCGACGTTTTCTGTTAGCCGCGCGTGTTCTTTGGTAGGAGGAGGCTGCTCGGTGTTAGCGCTCATAGTCAAGATGTAGCGTAGACTGTCCAGTCTGCGCATGATTCCAAGTCTAGAGACAGAGCGGCGCAGACTGGACAGTCTACGCTACATCCTCACACTCACTCCGGCGGTTGTTCGACGGCGGGCGAAGGCTTCTGCTTCAGGTAGACCGAATACACGAAAAAGCCAGTTGCGCCAAGCAGCAGAAGCGAGACCAGCGCGATTATTAAGATCAATCGGTAACTTTGTTTTGGTCGCCCTTTTTGAGTGGCTTCCTCGAAAGCCATCTGTTCAGCAGTCGGACGAGAGCTGAATTCATCTTGCTCAAATGCTTCGGCTGCGATCGGCTCGATCTTCGCTGCATTGGGCGCCTTCAACATGGAAGTGACTTGCTGCATGCCATCTTCACTGGACGGCGAATCCTCCAGCTCAGCGGTCCACGTCTCCGACTTGTCGGGGATGTAGTCGGAGAAATAACCTCTATCCAACGGGCGAAGACTTCCGGTAATTGAATTGCTGTCGCTTGCCGAATGGAGAGCCTCGCCATCGAAACGCGCGATGACCACGGTGATGTTGTCTTCTCCGCCGCGTTCGTTCGCCTTCGCTATCAAGGAGCGACACGCTTCGGTGAGGTCTTCGGTTTTGCCGGCGGCCTCTCGCAACTCATCGGGCGTAACCTTGTTCGATAACCCATCGCTGCAAATGACGAGACAATCGTTGCGATACAGTCCGACCGCGGTCATCGCAACCTTGACGACCGGCTGCGTTCCAAGCGCCTGCATTATGACGTTCTGAGGAACCGAGTCAATCTGCTCGGGCTTGATTGCGCCCGAGTCGACAAGCATTTGTGCAAGCGATTGGTCCTTCGTTAGCTGCTTGATTTTGTTACCCCGGACGAGGTAGGCCCTCGAGTCACCGACCTGGGCCACATAAGCCGTAGTCCCTTGCGCAAGCACAGCGGTCAGTGTTGCTCCCATTCCTGAAAGCTCGATATTGCTTTGTGAATGATTCCAGATTCGCTCGTTTGCAGTTTCGGCGGCGCTCTTCAAGCGTTCGGAGATTTCCATGGACTCGGGCATTTCTGCGATTGACTCGCGAATGATAGTGACCGCCATTTCGCTGGCGATCTCGCCGGCCGCCGCGCCTCCCATTCCATCAGAGACGATCATCAAGCTGCCGCGTTCGCCGAGTGAATGAACGTTCGTGTCGGCGCCATTAACCGTGTCGCCCGTGGAGAGGTCGGCTACCAGGAACGCGTCTTCATTCCCGGCGCGCTGCATTCCCACGTCCGTGCTCGCCGATACTGATACTCGAACGTCATTCATAATGTCAGTGGCCAGTGGTTAGTGGCCGGTGGTCAGTGGCCGGTGGTCAGTGGCTAGTGGTCAGAGCCAGTTAGGTATTCCTACTGACCACCGACCACCGACCACTGACCACTCTTCTTCTCACACTTCGAAACGAAAAAGCTGCTTGCCGACGAGGATCATATCCCCGGGTTCCAGTTCTATCTCTCCCTTGATCTTGACGAACGTACCGTTGCGGCTTCCTTCATCGGTCAGCGTGTAGGTTGCGCCGCGCTTTACAATTCGCGCGTGTCGCCCCGACATAAACCCGTCGTGCGGAAACGTTATCTGGCCGGTGGTTCGGCCTATCGTCGCTTCGTCGCCGAGTTCATAGACGTCGCCGGGCTGCCCGCCTTCCATTACCAGGTGCAAGCGCCCCCTGACCGAGGAAGGCGTCGCTTCGGAAGATATCACCATCGTCCGTCCAAAGTTAAGGGGTGCACCGCAGTTCGCACAAAACGTAGTGCCAACGTTGCTTGTCTGTCCGCACTGCGAGCACAGCACGCCCGACACCGACTGCACGTGTTGAGTCGACTCAGGGGCAGGCCCCGAAGGCTGGGCTGGCTGAGAAGCCTGGGCAGGCTGCACGCTTTGGTTATCGTTGGCCGCGGTAATCGCCGGAGTCTCAGCCGTCGGACGCAAGGGAACTTCGGTTGAGACGATTGGTACGACAGCCCAGGGATCGGACTTGCTCGGCGGCTCCGCGATGTTAGCCGGCGCAGGAGAAATTTCAACCTTAGCCTTCTTCTCTACTGCGGGAGATCCCGGGTCGGCGGTCGTTGCCGAATCATCCGATTGAAACACTTTTTCCGCGACGGTCTTTATGTTGTCATCATCCACCGGGGATTTTTCCGCGACGGTCTTCAAGCTCGGCTCACCGGCAGGAGACTTCTCCGCCACCGTTTTCAAGTCCCGTGCGGAACTCGCGCCTGATATTGCCTGTTGATCCGGTACGGTCGTGAGCCCGCGCGCGCTTCTGAGTTCACCGGACGAAGGAGGGGTCGGGGATTTCGGAAGCCTCTTGCCACACTGCTGGCAGAAGGACCACCCGACCTCATTCGGCGTGTTGCACTCAGGACAGACGATTCCGAACTCCACTGGCATCTTCTCCTCCTCTCGATCGAGCTGACTCGGACTAACCGCGGCGGCTTTGCGTGCACCAGCACTCTGCATTTCAGGAGTTGGCGCATCTGCGACTTCCTCGAGTGAAACCGCACACATCCGGCAAACGGAAGATCCGGCCTTATTTCCGGCGCCGCAGTTTGGACAAGTGATCATGTTGGATAGGTGAGCTCCGCCGCACATTATACGTAAAGGCTATTTTGGTTGGAAATCAAAAAGCGTCGCTTCGGTTTTGGCAACATCTGCGACGGCGCAAAGTCAAGACCTGGGAATAGGTAGTGGGTCGCCCCCACTACCTGCGAATGTCGGAACTTGATCCGGGGAGGTCGGTTTGACATTCTATGATCTTTAACTGCTCTGGAGGAACTATGAAATGTCTTGTGCTGGCATTGTTGGCCTTTCTCTGTCTTTCTTCCGCCCGCGCTCAAACGCTTGATCGATATCGGACGGTTGCGCTCACATTTGATGATCTGCCGGACGCTCTCGATGACCTCGCTGGAATGAGGCGCAACACGCCTGAGCTGCTTCGAACGCTCAAACTCCACAACGCGCCAGCGATCGGCTTCGTCAACGAAAGCAAGCTGCACGCGCCCGGCGAACTCGATGCACGCACTGCCGTTTTGAAACAATGGGTCAATGCCGGAATGATTCTCGGCAATCACACGTTTTCGCATTCGCGATTGTTCACCACACCGCTGGCGAAATACGAGCAAGACGTGATCAATGGCGAAGTGATCACTCGCCGGCTGATGAGCGGACACAAGCCATATCAACTCTACTTTCGACATCCGTACACCAGCACCGGACCGAACAAAGAAGTTAAGGAAGCGTTCGAGAAGTTCCTGGCTGAGCGAGGCTACAAGGTTGCGCCGTTTACGATCGAAAACTCGGACTACATATTCAATCGGCTCTACGTCGATGCCAGGCGTGACAAAGACCGCGAATTGATGGAGCGGCTTCGTAAGGCTTACCTGGAGCTCAACGACGCGCAGTTTGAGTTCTTCGAGCGGATCTCTAATGAGATGTTTGGGCGACAGATCAGTCAGATTCTCCTGATCCATGCCAACGATATCAACGCCGATTGTCTCGATCAGATGTTGAAAAGACTGGAGTCACGCGGTTATCACTTTGTCACGCTCGATCAAGCGCTTGAGGATAAGGCCTATCAGACTAAGGATGACTACATCGGCCCGAACGGACCTTCGTGGTTGCACCGCTGGACGGTGAACATGGGAATGAAGATGAAGCTGGCTGAGGAACCCGATCCGCCGAAATGGGTGCTGGATATGTCTAAGGCGAGAGCAGGCAACTAGAGATAACTTTGCGAGACTTTGCGGTCCTTGGCGAACTTTGCGCTAACGTATCTTCGTTTCTGACAACCGATTCCTTTCGCGCAAAGCTCGCAAAGGACCGCAAAGCTCGCAAAGGTCTAGGGGCGGCCACGGGGGGGCCGCCCGACAGCTCTTATCTGCTGTAAGCCGGCTCGAAGCTGAATTTGCTCGCAACGAATTCTCTCACCTGAGAGTAAATTCCGTCAGCATCGAGTCCGTACTTCGCCAGCAATAAACTCTGGCTCGCGTGCTCGATCAGATGATCGGGGAAACCCAGACGAAGCACTCGAACTTCATTGAGCTTGTGCTCTTCGAGCAGCTCCATAACCGCGCTGCCGAAGCCGCCCATCAGGTAATGGTCTTCAGCAGTCACGATCGCGCCGTGCGAGCGCGCAAGCGCCAATATCAATTCTGTATCGAGCGGTTTCACGAATCGCGCGTTGACTACCGTCGCGTTGACACCCTCAAGTGCAAGCCGCTCGGCCGCTTTCTCGCAGTAACTCACCTCTGAGCCGATTCCAAGGATCGCGACGTCCGAGCCTTCGCGAATGATTTCTGCCTTGCCGATCTCAAGCTCGTGAATCGTTTCGTCCATCGGCGCCCCGACTCCGCTGCCTCGCGGATACCGCAGCGACGCCGGACCGTTGTACATCACCGCAGTCTTGAGCATATGCCGAAGCTCGTTCTCGTCCTTAGGCGCCATGATTACAAAACCCGGCATTGGCCGCAGATAAGCGAAGTCCATCAGCCCGTGATGTGTAGGTCCATCGGCTCCTGCGACTCCAGCACGGTCAAGGGCAAAGGTCACGTCTAGCCCCATCAGCACTACGTCGTGGAAGATTTGATCGAATGCTCTTTGCAAGAAGCTCGAATAGATCGCGGCGATTGGCTTCAATCCTTCGGTAGCCATGCCGGCCGCGAAAGTTACCGCGTGTTGTTCCGCTATCGCGGTGTCGAACGTGCGGTCGGGAAACTCTTTCATCACTTTGCTGAGCCCGGTGCCGTCGGGCATCGCGGCGGTGATCGCCACTATGCGCTCGTCTTCCTTCATCAAGTCGATCGTGGCCTGCGCGAACACCGCGGTGTAAGCCGGAGCGGTCGCCGGCTCCTTGATGAACTTGCCGGTCGCTATTTCAAACGCCGATGTGCCGTGCCACGCGGCCTTATCGCGTTCGGCCGGCTCGTAACCCTTGCCCTTCACCGTGAGAGCATGAATAAGCACCGGGCCGTCTTCTGCTTTTGCTTCTTCGAGAGTCTGAAGGATTGAGTTGATGTCATGCCCGTTGATCGGACCCATGTACTTCAAACCCAACTCTTCCCACAGCGCGCCGGGTATAAACGCTCGAGCCAGAGTGTCCTTGACGGCTTTCGCGCTCGATAGCATCAATTCGCCGAAAGCCGGGATCACCTTCAACCACTCTTCGACTTCGTGCTTGAATTCGTTGTAGGGCCGAGCGCCGCGGATTCGATTGAGATAGCCGTTCAGCGCGCCGACGTTTGGCGAGATAGACATCTCGTTGTCGTTGAGCAGAATTATCATTCGCTTCTTGAGGTGCCCAACCTGGTTGATCCCTTCGAGAGCCATTCCCGCCGTCAGCCCTGCGTCTCCGATAAAAGCGACGACGTTGAACTTCTCGGCTTTCAAGTCGCGAGCCGCGGCGATTCCGAGGGCCGACGAAATAGAAGTGCCCGCGTGCGCGGCGTTGAACACATCGTATTCAGATTCCTCTCGCCGCAAGAAGCCACTGAGGCCGTTATATTGTCTAATTGTCGGGAACTGATCGCGGCGGCCGGTTAAAATCTTGTGTGCGTAAGCCTGATGCCCGATGTCAAAGACCAGCCTGTCGCGCGGCGTATCGAGCGAGTAGTGGAGCGCTGTTATTAGCTCGACCGGACCGAGGCTCGCGCCGGTGTGTCCGCCGATCTTTGAAAGCGTTTCGATCATGTATTCGCGGATCTCGTCTGCGACGGTTTGCAGCCTGGAAGTCGGAAGCCGCCGGAGGTCCGCAGGATCATTTATTTGTGAAAGCAATGTCATAATAAAGTCAATCTCCTGAAAAATTGCCGATGCTGCCTGGCGTTACGGTTCTGAGCTAGAAAGATAGCGGCCTCACGAGCTTCTTGCAATGATGAATCGCGCCATATCCTCGAGGACGTGAGTCTTCACATCCAGACCGCCAACAATATCAACTGCCTCGTCGACGAGCCGGCTAGCGCGGGAGTTTGAAGCGTCTATGCCGTGAATCGCGGGGTAAGTAGCCTTGTTGGCGGCTTGATCTTTGCCGGGTGTTTTGCCGAGTTGCTCGCTTGTGGAAGTCACGTCGAGGATATCGTCGGCGATTTGAAACGCAAGCCCGATCCGCTCACCGTAGCCGCGAAGCTTGTCGAGTTGCCCTTCGCTCGCCCCCGCGATGATGCCGCCGACGACAACCGACGAGGTGATCATCGCGCCGGTCTTCGACCGGTGAATGTACTCGAGAGCCGACGCATCGACGTTCTTGCCTTCGCTTTCGATATCGGCTATCTGCCCACCTATCAAGGCGTCTACCGTGCCCGCTGCTGTGGCAATTTCCCGAATGACTCGAACCTGCCGTTCAGCATCTCGGTTAGGAACATCTGCGGACAGAACTCGGAACGCCTGCGTCAGCAACGCGTCGCCCGCAAGGATAGCCACTGCCTCGCCAAAAGCCTTGTGGCAGGTGGGTCTCCCGCGCCGCAGATCATCATTGTCCATCGCCGGCAGATCGTCGTGGATCAGCGAATAAGTATGAATCATCTCAATCGCGCAGGCGGCGGGCATCAAGTCGTCGGTGTCCGCTCCCAGGGCTTCACCGGAGGCAAGAGTAAGTGATGGCCGCAAGCGTTTGCCGCCCCCGAGCAGGCTGTAGCGCATCGCTCGATGGAGCTGTTGGGGGGGCGTCGTCTCGGAGGGCACGAGCCTGTCAAGCCACTGGTTGACTTCTGCCGCGCGCCTTGCCAGGTAATCGTTAAAGGTTTCAGTTGCGCTCATTCGTCTTCGGGTTCTTCAAAGGGAGCAGGCTTGTAAGCGCCATCGTTACCGCGGAGCAGTATCTCGACTTTGCGCTCCGCCTCATCGAGACGCTTCTGGCACTCGCGCGAAAGCTTCACGCCTTGCTCAAACAACTCTAGCGAACGATCGAGTGGCAAGTCGCCGGCCTCGAGCTGGCGAACTATTTGCTCCAGCTCCTCAAGCGATCCCTCAAAACTCTTTTCTGTGTCTGCGCTCATACCCGGTCTGTGGAACTTCAAGCTAGCAGTCACCGCAGAATCTAACAACGTCAAAGGCTCTTCTGCAATGGAGTGTGAGTGAAGCCCCCCTGAACGAAGTGCGCCGGAAATACTGGAAGCCAATCGAAAACAACGAATACCGCAACGATTGGCTCTCATTTTTCGGCCGCCTCTCGCAGGAGATCGACCGTTCAGTAGCGCGCCAGTTTGTTGAGACCCGAGAACGTGATCCGAAAATAATTCCAGTGCTGCATGCGCCTTGTGGGTGGCTGCCTGCGCCCACTGCGAATGAGCCGATAGGGCTAAGGTCGAAGCCCGTACTACCTTTGATCGAGTTTGAGTTGTAGCAAGGCACCCACATGTTGGTTCCGTCGAACGTGGGATTAAAGGGAGCAAGACCTAGATCCACGGTCTGATATTCGTGCAGGACAGCGTGATCAGCAAAGTAATGAATACAACTCTGACTATTTTTGCTTCGGTTGATTCTCATGGCATCTCCCGTTCTTGTGTCGCAGTCGTTAGAAACGCGCGAGCTTGTTGGTGGCCGAAAGTGTAATCCAAAAGTTGCGGCCATCGCTGCACACGCCGGAGGGTGATGTGTTGGCGCCCGTGGAGACAGAGCCAAGCGGAGACAGATCCGACGCCCGCCATAGCGAGACGCTGTTTCCTAAGTTGTTAACGATCATGACTCGCTCGCCGTCGAATGACGCGGACACCGGCCCGCTCAGGCCATTGCCCGTGAGCAAGGCAATGACGCTTCCGTTGGAGGCCTTCACCACGATCACGAGGTTCTGGTCTCGGCACGGAATCCAAATGTTTGCACCGTCAAAGATCGGTTGATAAGAATGAGACCCCAGGACAATGCTTTGCTGGATTTGCCCGTTGACATTGAGCCTTTTGATTTGGTTATCTCCAACGTCGGTTACCCAGAAAGCGTTTCCGTCGTAGATGACTCCCCATGGATCGCTGAAGCCGGTCGTCACCGTGGTCTTGCCGTGCGAAGGGACGTGATAGATGGTAACGCCACCGGAATTGCTCCCCGAAAAACTGGACAACATCAGGTACTCACCGTTGTAAGCGATGCCGGCCGGATAGTTCGCCACGTCGGTAAGCAGCGTCGCGTTACCCGGTGGTTGATCCGGGTCTATTGCATATAGTTTGCCGGGAGAGGTTCCGCCAATCACATAGATCCGGCCGTTTGCAACCAGCACCTCCCTTGGAAAGATCATTCCCGTCCAGGTTTCGAGGACTTTGCCGTCGCATCCCCGAATGCGTGTGACTGTCCCGTCCCCGTTGGTTACCCACAGGTCCTTCCCATCAGATTTGACACCGCCCGGATTAGAGCCCACCGGAGTTAACGCGGTGGACGTGAAAGCCTTCTGAGTCCACCATTGCTGGAGTTTGCCGCGGCGGCTGCTCCTCTTAAGCGATTGATCCATCGTTCGCGTGATGAAAGCGGCCATCTGCTCGCGCGGCACCGGAGCGGCCGGACTATATGTCGTTGCGGAACTGCCGTTGGTGAGGCCGCAAAAGTAAGCTTCGGCAATCTGGCAGAAGAAGATGCTGCCCGCCACATCGGAGAATGGGAGTGTTATGCTTCCGCCGTTGCACGTTCCATTGTCCGCTTGGAGCGAATTCATCGCGCCAGCGAGCATTGTTAATATCACCAGACCCACAGCCCTAAGAATTTTGCTTCGCTTGATCTTCATAGCTGTTTCCTTTCTTGCTTTCGCAAACCCGTTAATAGCGCGCGAGCTTTTCGGAGTTCCTAAGCACGACCCAGAAGTTGATTCCATCGCTACAAACGCCTTGGGGAATGGTTCCCGCGCCGGTCGAGAACGAGCCGAGTGCTTTGAGATCGGTAGCGCGCCACAATGAGACGCTATCGGTGGTCCCATTGGTAATCATGATGCGTTCACCATCGAATGCCGCTGCCGTCGAGCCACCCAGCCCGTTGTCTGTCAGAGTTGCAATAACTTGCCCGGTGGCCGCGCGCACCACTGTCACTTGATTACTCCCACACGGAACCCAGATATTGGTTCCATCGAAGACCGGTGATCCGGGAAAGTGGCCCACATCCACTACCTGTGAAATTTGGCCGGTTACAAGAACCTGTTTGAGCTTATCGTCGCCGGAGTCCGTAACCCAAAAAGTGTGTCCGTCGTACACTATTCCGGCTGGCTGGTTGAAGCCGCTCGAATAAGTAATTTGGCTTCCCGACGGCACGTGGTAATTGGTGATGCTCGACGCATTGGCCGTTAAGATGTGCTCTCCGTCATAAGCAATGCCGTTGGCCCCCACCGGCAGAGTAGTGAGGAGCGCCGCGTTCCCGGCGGGCTGTTCCGGGTCAATCGCATAGAGTTTGGCTGGGCTGCCTCCACATAAGGCGTAGATGCGACCGTTGGCAATCAGCAGGTCGGCCGCATTATCGGTCCCAGTTGTCCAGAACTCAATGTATTTGCCATCGCTTGCACGGACGCGCCCGACGGCTCCAGCGCCACCCACCCACAAATACTCCCCGTCAGACTTTACACTCAGAGGGAAACCGCCAACGGATGTCTCGGCAGAGGAGCTGAAAAACTGCTGGGTCCACCACTGGCCGAGTGCCGCGCGCTGACTGCCGCGCGCGAGCGACTGGTCTAGTGTGCGTGAAACGAAAGCCGCCATCTGTTCCCGCGTTACATTGTCCCCTGGGCTGTAAGTCGTGGCGGTGGTGCCATTCGTAAGCCCCGAAAAATACGCCTCCGCAATAGCACAAAAAAAGATGTTGCTGCTTTGCACGTCGCTGAATGGAACGCTGATGATTGTGCCGCCGCAGCTTCCTGTGTTGGCTCGAAGGTTTGTCGATGTCAGCGTCAGCGATGCGATCAGCGTCAAGAGCATCACCGCTCGCCGCGCGATTCCTTTTTCCTTCAGGTTGAAAATCATTTTTGTCCTCCGATGAAAGTCTTCGTATTCTTTGTGTTATTCATAATTTGTTCCTCTTCGAAGTCATTCGCGAAGACTGCAGAAGCGACTCCAGGCACAGCAACAGGTCATCGGTCTGCATTTTCATGCAATGGATTTCTCCGTCGGCGATTCGTTCGAAAAACATATCGGAACGAATCCTCAACAGAACAGATGCTTGCTCGATGGTAACCGTACTAACTGGTCGGGCGCACAGCCCACACCAAAAGCGACCCGATCCAAACGCCTTAATCAAAGTCCGGTGCTGCCAATGATCTCTTGCCTTTGTTGCCACGTCGCCTGCCACGTCATCCTCCAGCTTCGCTTGCTGCTCACTGTCCGTGAGTACGTGGCGAGAATACTGCTGGGGGTTAGCTGGAGTCACCGCCCGCATGGGTGGCAATTTCTTGAAGAGTTTTGTGAAGAAATTATCGGGAGGAACTTCTACTTGAAGAGACGTTCTCGAAGGGCCTTAGCTACAGCTTCGGACTTGGAGTGGACTTGCAGCTTTTCGTAGATGCGGCGCATATGAAACTTGACGGTATTATAGCTTACTCCCAACTTTTCAGCGGCGGTGGTGTAATTGTGGCCCTCAACCAAAAGCTTCAGCAGCCTTGATTCGTGCGGGGTTAGCTCGTAGTCGGCGCGCTCGGGAGGCCGAATCTCGCGAAACAGCGTAATCACGCGGCTTGCGACTTCAGGCGACATCGGCGCGCCGCCGGTCACTGCCTCTCTCATGCTCTCGAGAAGACGGCTCGGCGATGTTCTTTTGAGCAGGTATCCGCAAGCGCCTGCGCATAGCGCATCGAAGATCCGATCGTCGTCGTCGTACACCGTGAGCATGAGCAGAGATAACCCTGGGTGGCGTTCTTTGAGGATACGAATGCCTTCGATGCCGTTCATGCCCGGCAGCCCGATATCGCACAACACAACGTCAGCAGTGTCTGATTTGATTCGGTCGAGCGCCTCTTCCATCGAGCGATAGCTTCCAGCGCAGCGATAGCCGGTGGTGCCGTTGATCAACATAGCCAGACCTTCGCGAATATCGCGCTGGTCTTCTACGATGGCTGCCTTGATCACGCCGTTGTCTGCCAGGTCCATCCCTTCCCCCGTCATACGATGAAGCTTACCGTTTTCCGTCGTCGCACGCACCACCCATACGGGTGGCGGCTCACAACCGCCCGGCGGGTTGTTGAGAGACCCGCATGCGGAGCGTCGCGGCAGTTCCCTCGCCGGGTTGAGATACGATCTCGAAGCTGCCGCCCATCTCTCGTGCGCGTCTTCGCATGTTGACAATCCCGTTACCGCCCAGGGTTGTGAGCGCCGGCGGCACGCGGTTATCGAACAACGCGCTCTCGAAACCCTTTCCGTTGTCGCTTACCTGAAGGATGAGCCAATCTTCTTCAAGCCTGAACTCTATGTCGGCGTGTGCGCAGCCGGAATGTTTGACGACGTTGTTGACGGTCTCCTTGAAAATCAAGAACACCTCGCGGCGCACGCTCGCGCCCAGCTCGAGATCGCGTTGCGGCTCCGCCGCTTGAAAGTCGAAACCAATGTGTCGTGCTGTAAACACGTCGCTGGCGAAGCGCCGCATTCTCTGAAGAAGATCGCTCAAATGATCACGCTTTGGGTTGATGGCCCACACGATATCGCTCATCGTGTCGACGAGTTCATTCGAAACGCTGATGATTCGCGTAATCGGCTCGGCGCCGTTTGTGGCATCACCGCCAGCCTGTTGATGAGCGACCTCGCTGAGAATGGCTATCTGCGTGAGGCTCGATCCGATGTCGTCATGCAAGTCTGTGGCGATGCGCTCGCGTACGCGCTCGAGTTCGACAAGTCGGTCTTCGCGGCTTCGGCGCAACGCCTCCTCGGCGCGCTGTGCCTCGGCCAGCGCGGCGTTGACTTCCCGCAAGCGCGTTGTGCGATAGCGGTAGAACGCATAAAGGACCGCGCCAGTGAGCAGGATCACTAGAGTGACGAACCACCAGCGGAGCCAGATTGGCGGGAGGATCCTGAAGGTGACGCTTGCAGGCTGGGAACTGATGCTGCCGTCGGAATTAATGGCGCGCGCCAAAAAGCGGTAACTTCCCGGAGACAGGTTTGCCAGCGTTATGGTGCGCTGCCCTGTAGGCGGACTCCAATCGCTGCCCGAGCCCTCAAGCTTGAATTGATAACGAAGCAGATTGCCGGGCGCGTAGGAGATGCTCAAGAAATCGATCTGCGCTTCGTCTTGCCGATAGCTCAGATCGGGGATCTCGAGGTCAGTCTGTCCAAGCTCGGCCATCTTTTGCTTACTGCCGGCCACTCTCAGGCCGCTGATAATGATCGCGGGCGGCGAAAGCGGCGTGTCCTGTTCGGGAACAAACCGAGACAGACCCCTATAGGTTCCGAACCAAAGCGCGCCCTGCGAATCGCTCATCGAGACATTAATAAAGTTGTCGCCCAGCCCATCGGCGGTAGTGTAGTGTTTGATTTTTCCGCTGTCCGGATCCAGCCGATCAAGTCCGCGGCCGGTACCCAAATAAATTTGACCCCATCGGTCCTCGGTCACAGTGGTCACTTGATCGCACGTAAGACCGTCTTTGGTTGTATAGCTTGCGAACTGTGGTCTATCGGCAAAAGGCTCATCAACCCTGCTCAATCCACCGTTTGTCGCAATCCAAAGCCGCTTCCTGCTATCGATAAACATGTCGCGCACAAACCCTGCGGGTACGCCGTCTTTTTCGCCGAATAAGGTAAAGTGGCCGTCCGTATAACGACAAACGCCGCCAGTGTAAAAACCCATCCATAGATTTCCAGCACTGTCATTCGCAAATGCAGTCGAAGCAGAAGCCGGAATATCATTCTCCTGCGGCAGATAAACGTGGATTCTATCCGTCCTTCTTTCCCAACGATGAACCGAACGGAGACCGTCGAGAGTTGAAAACCATAAATCGCCGCGCGCGTCTTCGAACAGCCTGAACACGCTGTTCGCGGCCATTCCATCCTTGACGGTATAGACTCTCGTCGGTTTCGTTGTGGCCAGTTGTGAGAAAGACTTTTTTCCCGAAAATCGGTAGAGGCCCTTTGCGGTGGGAATCCACCAATCCCCCATCTGATCTTGCAGAGTGAGATTATTCCAACCCCAGGTCAGCTCGGTTTTCGGAGGCAAGTCAGGTTTCTCTCTAACGAATCCGTGTCCGTCGAAACGCGTGAAAATGGGAACCAGATTCTCGACGCCGTCAGCAACGACATAGACCTTGCCTTCGCGGTCGGAAAATAACTGACTGATGCGCCCATTGCCGAGTCCGTCTGTTTCGAAATACGAAGTGAACCCGGAATGAGGGATCTTCATCGCTCCGCCGCTCTCCGCGCCGAGCCAGAGGTTGCGGTCTCGATCTTCGGTGATATCCCAGATCTTTACGTTGCGCAAACCTTGAGCAGTTGTGTAACTGCGAAAGGACAACCCGCTATTGCTCTTCGCGTCAACAAGAACGTTTAAACCTCCGCGAGTTCCTACCCATAATCGTCCGTCGGCAGATTGACATAGCGCGCTGATGAAATTGTAAGACAGTCCGTCCTTCATCGTATAAACGCGCGCCGCAATTCTTTTCCCTGGCCTCGGGTCGCCGACCAGAAACGTCAACCCGTTGGCGGTGCCGACCCAGATTCGATCGTCATGATCCAGCAGCAGTCTCCCAATCCCATCATGCGACAGACCGTTTTGAGTTGTGTAATGTTCGAGGTTGCCCTCGGGTTGGCGACGATAGAGCCCCACATCTGTACCAATCCACAAGGAGCCTTTGCGGTCAAAAGCGAGCGCGTTCACCGCCGGCACCGGTTCCGCGGGCTTTGAGATCGAACGAATCAAGCTGGGCTGCCACCCGTTCGCCACTCTGGCAAGACGGTAGATGCCAATTGCTGTCCCGCACCACACATCTCCGGTTTCATCCGCTACAAGTGTGCGCACCCACGTCGAGCGTTCGTCTCGATCAAGCGGAACAACCGTGAAGTGAGCGCCGTCTGAATCTCTGCCAGTCGGATTGAATTCAACAACCCCGGAATTCGTGGCGAACAAATAGGCGCCGTCGCGCGTTTCCAGGAAGTCGTTCACATACCTGTCTGGAAGCCCATCGGCGACTCCGTAATTCGTGAAGCCATACCCGTCAAAACGCGAAATCCCCTCGGTCGTGCAAAACCAGATGAAGCCGTGAGAATCCTGCTTGATCCGGTTTATGTAATCGCGCGCGAGGCCGTCCGCGATCGTGTATGTCTTTACTGGGAGTTGTTCGCTTGAGGCCGCCCGTAAAATGATGGCGATAACCGCGGACAGCATGAAGATTCGCATCGCGACGGTTTGCCACTTCGATCCAAGAACCGGTGGATCCATATCGTGCTTCTCTGACTTTCTCAAATCCCCGTTATTCAGCTCTGCCGTTTCGCGTTCCTGCCGGGCCGCTCTTTCCTGTTCCGTTGTGAGAATGAGTGGCGCCCATCAGGGCATCAATCACAACGAGATTGCTTCAACAGTTCGAGCAACCTGAAATCGCACGCCTGGCGCCGGCGGACATCCGCTCGAGCTCATCAGGCGACGCTTCGACAGTTTTCACATCTCCCATTTCTACTTCCACATTCTGTAGTGGCCGATTATCTTCCACGACATCAGTACGTCCTCGATTCTTGCCCCGGCTCCGATGTTGTGAACGATGAGATAGTTTCGCATTCCCTGGAGCCGCGCGTCTGTGACGATTCCAATGTGTAGAAGCTGAGTGTCGAGTTGCCAGGCTACTACATCGCCCGGCAGGTAATCCGAAGGCGCATTCGTTATTGGAACAGATTTGCCCTGGCGCTCGAAGAAGGTCATCAGATTCGCAACCCGGCGATGGTCAATGTTCGAGTCGGGTTTGGTCGCGCCCCATTTTTTCGGATAGGCGTCGAAGTGGTCTGACATATCTTCGTGAATCTCTTTTTGAAGATCTACACCCGCCTTTCGAAACCCGCGAACGACAACATCCGCGCACACGCCTCGCTCGACGGGCACGTCCCCGTTCGGATAGCCGAGTCTTTCATACGATGAGTCGTACTCAACGGTCTGACCGATTTGCTCGATTGCCGAATCGACAACCTCCTTGATCTGTGGCGTGTTTGAAATGGGCTGGCGACTCAGGTTCTGAGCCGAGGCTGCTCTTGCCTTAGCGGCAGAGCCCGCGCCGACACGTGAACACGCCCAGGATGACGCGAGACCAATCGAGGCGACCATCATCGCACCAGTTAAGCTGGCGCATCGAATCACTCGAATAGTCCTCAGCAATTTCACTGCGATCACTTAGATGCGAGAATAAGAGGTGACGGGCCTGGTGCGTCAATCGTCGAAACTTTCTTGAAACCCGCCGCCTTTAACCATTCGCGATACTCGCGCATCGTGAACACGTCTCCGTTTTCGGTGTTCAAAAGCATGTTCAAGCCGAACACGAGCGGCAAGGCCGGCCCGGTCCGATCGTCGTTCGGCACCATCTCGCCGATCAACAGCAAGCCGTCGTCTTTCAATGCGCGGCTGGCTCTCTGGATCAGCTTCTTGCCCCATTTTTCGCCTTCGGTGTGAATGATGTGGCCGAGGATGACAAGGTCGTATTTCTTGCGCCCGAAATCGACTTCTCGCAGGTTACCTTCCAGGTAATCATATCGATCGGCGACGCCGAGTCTGGTTGTGAAGTCGCGAGCCACTTGATTGACCTCGGGATAATCGACGACGGTCACTCGAGAGTCGGGAATCGCCTGGGCGAACGCGATGGACCACGCGGCAGAGCCGGCTGCGACGTCGAGGATGTTCTTGATTCTCTTTCGAGTCTTTTCAGGAATCGCAGCGGCAGCTTCTCTCGCTGCACCGTAGCTCATAGGAAAAATTGCCGCTACCAGCTGCGGAAAGAAGTCGCGCCCCAACTGCTCGGTATCGAGCGCGGTGAAGGGCCGTCCGGTTCTCACCACGTCAGTAAGATGCGACCAGCTCTCCCAGACCATACGGGTCTCATTCACCATTGGACCCAGGTAAGTGGGTTGACCACGCACCAGGAACCGTTCCGAAACAGGTTCGAGATCATAGCTGTTGTTTTTCTTGCTTAAGTACCCAAGGCCGACGAGCGCGTCGAGGAGCCTCCGGGTTCCTCGCTCGGAAGCCTTAGCCACCCGAGCGATTTCCTTAGCGGTATGTTTGCCGTTATTGATGTGAGTGAAGAAATCGAGTTCAGTTCCAGCCATTAGAGCCTGAGCATTTCTAGCTGCCCACATGTCTTGAATGATTCTTTCTGGTGTTGCTTCGAGCTGTTTAGATGCTTGCGCCATTCCGTACTCCTGTAATTGTTTTTGTTTTCAAGGGGTCCAGCAATCACCCCTGCCAGGGGTGATATGTTTGTAGCTACGTCGGTGTTTGATGCAACGCACCCCGTCAGCGGTGCAATTAACGGGGAGCGAACAATTAGTTCTTAGTGCAATCCATATCGCCGTCGGAGACTCGAACGCGAACTCTCTCTCCTGAATTCACGTCGCTGGCGCGCTTTATGACACGACCTTCACCGTCAAACGCGATTGCATATCCTCGTGCGAGCACGCCGAGCGGCGAGAGCGAGTCAAGCTTTCCCGCAGCCAGCGATATCCGTTCGTTTCTTCGATCGATCATCGTTTGAGCGCCGGTCTGCAGCTCTCGACTCAGATCGACCAGCCGGCTGCGATGTGCGACCATCGTTCGGCGAAGATCGGTATCGCTCAACCTCAATGCGAGAGCGTTGTGCCGGGCGCGACGTGCCTTCAAAGCGGCTTCCAGGGCCGATTCCATCGAATAGGCCGCATCGTCTATGCGTTGCGCCAGGGCACTCACGACCGATTGAACTCGTAAGAACGATCGGCTTGATTCCAGATCGGCCAGTCTGGTGCGCAAGGCCAGCAGCCGATATCGAACTGCCTTCCTCGCATCTTCCGCAAGGCCGGCCACTCGCGCGCACATCTCATATCTCACGGAGGCGACCATTTCGGCCGCCGCGGAGGGTGTCGAAGCTCGCAAATCGGCCACAAGGTCCGCGATGGTGACATCCATTTCGTGACCAACGGCCGAGATTACGGGAACGCGCGAGTTGTAGATTGCGCGCGCGACGGCTTCTTCGTTGAAGCTCGACAAGTCTTCGGTCGAGCCGCCGCCTCTTCCGACGATGATCGCGTCCACCTCGGTTCGTGAGTTCAACAGTCTCAGGGCTCGTGCGATCTCCGAAGCGGCTCCGTCACCCTGAACTCGAACCGGCGCGATCATCACGCTCACCGCTTCGTTTCGCCGCTTGAGTACTCGAAGTATGTCGCGAATGGCAGCGCCTGTCGGCGAGGTCACCACGCCTATGCAACGCGGCAGGATCGGCAGCGGCCGCTTTCGTTCGGCGCTGAACAGCCCGTCGTCAGCCAGACGCTTCTTCAGTTGTTCGAGCGCTAGCTGTAAAGCGCCCGCGCCAACCGGCTCGAGGTGCTCGACTAAGAGTTGATACTCGCCGCGCACATCGTAGACTGAAAGCCGGCCCCGCGCGATTACGTGCAAACCATCCTCCGGTACGAATCGAATCATTCGATTCTGCATCCTGAAGCTTGCGCACCGGAGCGAGGAGGCGTCGTCCTTTAGCGAAAAATACCAATGCCCCGACGAGTGCCGGTGAAAGTTAGATATCTCACCTTCGACATAGACATCGAAGAACTCTCTTTCGACAATCGTCCTCAGGCGCGCAGTCAGCTCGGAAACCGACAATGCCCGGCGTTGTTGCATCAGTTGTTCAAGAAAACTCAGTTGAGACATTCAGATCACGCGTGTGGTGCAAGCTGGCGGCGCGGACATCCGACAAGGTTCAATTCCTCGCGGCCCTCCGTCGGGAGGGAAATGTCTATAGTCACGAGGCGGGTGGTCTACTCACCCAGGGTAATCACTCTTCTTCGACACCCAACCTCTCGAGTTCTTTTTGGAGTTTCTTCCAATCAAACGGCTTCAGGCTGAACACGGTGCCGTCGATGTCGAATGTCGGCACGATTCGTTTTCCGTTGTTTGCGTGTTCGACGAAGCGTGCACCCTCGTCTGAGTGCTCGATATTTACTTCCTCGTAGAAAATTCCCTCGTCGTCAAGAAACTGCTTGGCCTGATCGCAATCTGCGCTCCAGCCGGTCGTATACAGTTTGACTTCGGGCATATCAGCCCTCCGTAGCTGAGTTGCTCTTGGAAGACGGATTCTACTACGAAACCGATTCCGGTGTGAAAGGTTTTGCCAATGCGATGGCTGTCCTTGAGTGTGATTGACTCGGGACTGAATACCACCGACTGCCGAGCCCGTCTGAGAAACGTAATGTTCGTGGTTCGGCCTTCAGGCAGAAGTTCGTAATTCAGAGTACATGGTGCTACAAACTTCCGCCTGAAGGCCGGACTACGAACTACACGCGCGCTGCGCATATCACGTTGCAGTAGCTCCCCGCACCTGCGTTATAATTCGGCACCGAGGTGTCATATGTTGTTCGACAAGCCATCTGCTCGCTTAACAGTGCTGGCAATCGCAATCGTCGTTTCGCTTCCCGCCGGCGGCTTTGGTCAGGATCCTTCCGGACGGCCAACCGATCCTAAAGGCAAGAAACCTCCAGTAAGGAAAGTGGGCCCGCAGCCGGTCACGATCATGCTAACCGTATTGACCGAACCGCCAGGGAGCGAGGTGTACCTCAATGGAGAACAGCGGGGTGTGACCAATAGCGAAGGCAAGGTGCAATTCGACAAACTAGCGTTGGGCCATTACAGCATTGAAGTACGTAAGGACGGTTACCGTCCAATGCTCAGGGGATTCGACGCGGGAACCGAAGCCCCGACGCTGGTCTTCAAACTCGAGCCAAGGCTTGATGACAGCGTGAAGGAGTTCAACTCACTCGTTGCTTCGGGCAAGCTAGCCGGGCCCGAAACACCAAACGCATTCGAGCTGGTCGAGAGACTGACCGCGAATTACCCGGGCCGGCCCGAGGTTACCCAACTCCGGGCGGCACTGGCGGTGAGGCTGATGGAGACCGCTGCGCCGGTGATCACCCGAACCGCTACGAACTACCGGGAAGTCACTCGCGAGCAAATGGTGCACGCGCTTGACAACGCTACGAATGCGCTTGCGTTGAAGAAAGACGATACTCGAATCCAGGCTGTAGCCGCTTACCTGAGAGGGGTCGTCGCGTTGCGTGAGTGGCAAGTAGCAGGCGCGGCTTCGCAGGGTAAGTCCGAAGGAGGCGGGCAGGGTGACGCAGCCGGCAACGTCGCCGGACCAGCAGCCGCGCGCGCGGAGTTTGAAAACGCATTGAAGCTCGACGACTCATTCGCCGCCGCTCGTTATCAACTCGGTGCGGTGCTCCTTGCTTCGGGTGATCCAGCCGGCGCTGAAGCGGCTCTCGTGAAAACGACCCAGCAGGAGCCTCAATGGGCTTCGGCTTACGCTGCGCTCGGTTCGGCTCTTTATGGTGAAGGTAAATTTGCGGATGCGATTACTGCCTATCAAAGGGCATTTTCGATCGAATCGAGCAACGCTGGCGCGCTCGCAGGTTTGGGACTCGCGCGCGTTATGAAAGGCGAGAAGGACGGCTCGAAAGACATCGAGCGCGCGATGAAGCTCGACCCGACCAGCGCACTGCCTCACCTGAATCTGGCGATTGTGTATTCACAGTCGAAGAACAAGAAGGACTGGTCGCGCGCCGAAGATGAGTTCAAAAAGGCAATTTCGATGAACCCTCAGAACATCGAGTTCCAGAACAGCTCCGCGGAACGGCTGCTTGCAGAGGTGCAGAAACGGAAGAGATGAGCAGTCCAGTACGGACAGCCTTTGTAATGATGTGCTCAACCAGGGAGAGACAGGACGATGCGAATGTTCACAGCGATAGATGAATTACTCTCGCGGCATGTTTGCGAGTACTCTCTAGAAACGGGTAAAAGCACCATCGAAACAGAAAGAATCGTTGAAGCCGCAGGCAAGCATGGGATAACCGAGGAATTCTTGCGAGACGGTCGAACTATTCGCTGAGGATTTCGAGATAGATCCTGAAAAGAGATCTGAAGAGAGGATCGAATCATTTACGGTGACGCAGAGAGGATACGACACATATTCGAGAGTAATTGAACCGTACTTCATAGAGTTCACTTTGGATGCCCTCAAGATCATAAGAGACGAGGGATACTCAACAGTGCGGATATAGCATCACGGCTAGAAAAGCCCTCTGTATTGATCAACTACGCCTTACGGATTCTAGAAGGTTGTCACTGGATAAACTGACTGACTCGGGCGTGGGCATTAAGATGATAGAAGCGACGGAGACTGAAAGATAGGCGACCGTTGGCTTCATTTAGATTTCTGCTGACTCCATAATTGGCGTATTCAAGACGGTGGCTTATGACTGCGAAAACGCTTCCACACACCCGCAAGTCGTCGCTCGGGAAGGTGGACCTCTCCAGAGAGCGCGAATGGATTCTTCAAAATCGTCACCTATATGTGGGTGAGTGGGTTGTGCTTGGCGATGGAGATCTCGTTGGTCATAGCGCCGACGCCAGTGAGGTCGCCGCCATTGTAGAAAAAGCTCGCGCTCGGGGAATCGATACACCCTACGTGAAGTTCCTTACTGAAGATTCAGAGCCGATCTGGATGGGATGGTTATGAGCGAGTTCTCCCTCGACTTCTCGCAGCGTCTCAACTACGGCAGATACGATCAAGTCACAGTCGAGATAGTACTTTCTAGCGCTCCCGAAACTCACGTCGCGATCGATGCCAAGGTCGACACAGGCAGCAAGTTCTGTATCTTTCAACCTCGCTATGCATTTCTTCTCGGGTTTGATTTGGAGTCCGGCGCGAGGGAGAAGATACGAACTGCCGCAGGTCATTTCATCGCTTACGGCCACGAAGTCGCATTGAGTGTGGCTGATATTGAATGGGACACCATTGTGTACTTTGCCGAAATGGAAACCTTCCCGGTAAACGTTGTTGGTCGCATTGGCTTCCTGGATCATCTGCAAGTCGGACTTGTTGACTACGATCAGTTGCTTTACCTGGGCCCATTCGAAGCGGCGTGATTTCTCGCATCGTCTAAAAGAGCCTTCGGTGTGCGGGTCCGATATCAACAAGGTCGCTCGTGCTGCGGCAGCCGGCCCATCGGAAGGATCAAGCTTTAACGGTGCGAACAACAGTAGTATGATTCACAAACTTTGGTAGAAGCACAGTCGAAACATCGAGCGAAAACTCTATCTTCCGCGACGCGCATAAGGACACGCCCCGAAGCTGGGATTGTCGCCTGCAATAGACGGCTCTATAGAGCAAGTTGCAAGCGACAAACTACATTCTTTGATCGCCTCATTATTGGAAGAGTTCTCGCCATCGCAGCGATTGCGCTTCTGTTGCTGTCTTCGGGTGCAGCGGTCTTGAGTCTTCCCAAACCGACGCTCGCGGTTTCTCTCGATACGTCTGCTCTACAACAGAAATCGCCGTCGACTAAAGCTCGGACCATAGAAAAGAAACCACCCAGCAGGATTGACCCGAAGACCATCCCTACTCAACCCGGCATCTCTCAACCGCCTCGGCAGCAGCCGCACTTCAACGTAAGTTTCACTCCGCAATCGGTGCGAGTTGGTGAAACTGTGATGTTCAGCTTGCAGCCCGTCAACATACCCGCCGGGTTCTCACGCCCGCTTGAGATTGATTTTGGTGACAAGACTCCGCGCCAGCAGTTGGCGCCAGGTCGAATGGACGCGACTCATTGGTACTCCGCGGAGGGTTCGTATTCTGTCGCCATCTATCTGACTGGCCTGAGAGACGCCGCGTTCCGTTCAACACCGATAAGCGAGCCGTTGACTTTGCAGGTCGGATCGTGGACGCTGTCTCCGCCACCGAGCTCGGTTGAGATTGGTGAGCAAGTCCTGTTGTCCATCGAGAATCCCTCAACCGATCGAAGCATCCAATATCAGTTTCATTTTGGCGATGACTCACCGGCGAGCGGTTGGGTGACTCAGTCGCAGGCAGCTTACCGCTACCACGCCGCCGGGACCTTCAAGCCATTTGTGGAAATCCGCAAGGTGATTGACAGACCTATGAAAGCCCTGGCGAAAACCGCTGCGCTGTCCATCATAGTGACGCCTCTGCCCGAAAGCGCTCTTCGTTTGGATGTAAGCCCGTCGCCATCGGTACAGGCCGGAAAGGTTGTGATGTTCACCGCAACTCTTGTGTCGAAGTTTGACAAAGGTGATTCGCACATAAGATTCAAGTTCGCCTTTGGAGACTCTACCTCGAGCGATTGGCAGCTTGAGCCCGCGGCGGCTCACACTTACTCTTTGGTCGGTCGGCATTCCGCTCTTGTCGAAGCCGCCTGGTTTAATGAGAGATCAGGATCACAAGACACTATAGCTAAGAGTCAAATAAATCGGATAGACGTCACTGCGCTGGACGCGGGGTCGAACGCAAATCGGAGTGGTGGCATCGAGCCCGGGCAGGGGAATCGTCCGGCGAACAGCAACCGCTCGACTGGTTCCTCATCGGGCTTCTTGCAGGATCTGGGGCGTTACTCGAGCGTAATAATTCCGGCGCTGGCGGTGATCGCTCTGGCGATCGTGTTTGCCGGCTATCAGACATTGAAGGGACGCTTCGCGGTGAAGCCTGAGTACCGCGCGCATCGCGATATTGGAATCGCACAGATGAGTGGCGGATCCCTGGCCATCGAGTTTGACATTCACTTGAAGCCGGACTTAACCGAAGCCCGTTACCAACTCGATGTGCCCGAAGCCGGCTTGATCAGATACGAGAGGAGGCAGCGTGACTAATTCATCCGCGCGCCCATCGCCGACTTTGGGTAGCCTGTTTTCAGTGCCTGCCAGTAACAGAGGCGACGAAACGGCTGGCCAGTGGAAGGCCTTGCACGACAAACTCAACAAAGAGATGAAGAGTGTTAAGACCGCGTCGCTGCCCGAAATGACGCCAAAGATCGCAGAGCTTTTTGATATTCCGATTTCGGATGTCTTGCTCAGTTCGTGGAAGAAGGCCACAGAAGTGCAAGCGCTTCTGTACAAGAGCAAAGCCTCGCCGGACGAAACGTTCTTTGCGGGACTAGCCGAGCACACAATCAACAGCGAGCATCACCCGTATGTCGAGATAACCATAAAAGCACAGACAATAAAAAGGATCGAGTTCATAGTACGGCTTTTCATCAAGCTGAACGGATTCGTGTTGAAGATTAAGAGCGGCGACATCAAAGAAATTCAAACCGGAACCTGCGAGATCGGAGGCACCCTGGACTACGAAGGAGTCAGAATCGCCGAGAAGAGATTCGAACCGATCAGTCTCCCGGGCTCGGTCGTTATTGAGTAGATTCAGGGCACATCGTCTCATCGCGCGCAGCGTCACGCCAATCGTCACAATCCTGCCGCTTCAGCGGACACGAGCGATACGGCGGACCAATCCTTCTCTTCCCAACCGTGAGCGAGCGCGGTTATGAAATGATCTCGAACCAGACTGGCCACCGGCATCGGCACGTTCAACGATTCAGCGGCTGCCATCACCAATCGCACATCCTTCAAACCTAGCGGCAGCTTGAACCCGGCCGGTTCAAATTCCTGTCGCGCGATCATTCCGCCGTAGTTCTTATAGAGTGGCGCCGGGAAGAGCGTGTTTGTCAGAACCTCGAGAAGCAGAGTCGGATCGAGACCGCCCCTTCTTCCCAGTGTAAAGGCTTCGCCTAGAGTCTCAATTGTCGAAGCGATCATGAAGTTCCCTATCAGCTTTAGCAGATTCGCACTAGAGGGCTTTTCTCCAACGATAAATGTCCGCTGACCCATAGCATCGAAGAGCGGTCGGCATCGTTTGAGCGCATCAGCAGCGCCGGCGGCGATGATTGCTACCTGAGCAGCTTCGGCGGCGGCCGGCCTCCCAAAAACCGGTGCGGCAACATAGACGGTCCCCCCGGATGCGTGCGCCGCGGTGAGTTTGTCCGCGAGCTCGACGCTGATCGTGCTCATCGAGATGTGAATCGAGTCTGACTCGAGCGCGGAGAGAACTCCTGCGGATCCATCAGCGCCGAACACTACCTGCTCTACAGCGTGGTCATCGGCGAGCATGGTGACTACTACTTCTCCGTGCGATGCGTCAGCCGGAGTATCCGCGATCGATGCGCCGGCCTGCTGAAGCTGCTCGGCGCGACTGCGAGTGCGGTTGTAGACGGTGACCGAGTGACCGGCCTTGAGCAGGTTCCGCGCCATACCCGTGCCCATGTTTCCAAGACCTATGAATCCGACTTTCATTTCTGTTCTCCCATTTTACGTTCTCGAATACCCACTTAGCGTCAGACGTATAGGATACACAAGAGCGCAGACTCATAGGAACTGAGTCAGCGTGTCCCGGCTAATAACCCACGAAGTGGGTGACAGCCGTCGCTCCAAGCTGGCCGCCACCCGCTTCGAGGGCTACGGCGCCCAAGCTTGCAAGGATCGTGGTCGATCGTTATAACCGAAGCGGACAGAGAGGCACTTAAGTCTGTTCTACTTTTGCCTCGCACCGATTGGTTTGTTATGATTCGGTCGCCTAGAGCGTGACGTCGAACCTCCAAACCAAAAGGCTGATTGACGCGAGACGCGGAGCTTCAGACCCGATGCACAGCCGCTTACAAGCACGAGAAGCCGGATACGCCCTGATGTCGCCGGAAGAAATATTTTCTCTGGTGCATCGCGACCTTGCGCTTGTGGAGGAGGAGTTCGACCGTAACCTCTCAGATGCGTCGGCGCTGGTGTCGGACGTAGCTCGTTATCTTCACGACGGCGGCGGCAAGCGCGTTCGCCCGGCTCTCGTGCTGCTTGCGTCTCGACTAGTAAGCGGAGAAGCTTCGCCGCCGGCTGTCCGCCTTGCGGCGGTAATGGAGATGCTTCACACCGCGACGCTGGTGCATGATGACATAATAGATGAAGCGCGAGTGCGGCGCGGCCGAACGTCGGCCAACGTTCAGTGGGGTAACGATCGAACGGTGCTGGTAGGCGATTGGCTCTACATGACCGCATTCGACATGAGCCTTCGCGAACGCAGCTTCGAGATACTCGACATCCTGACCAATATGACCCGGTTGATGGTCGAAGGCGAAATCCTTCAGCTCTCGCTGATCGGGAACAGCAAAATCACCGAGGATGAGCACCTGGACATCGTTCGCCGCAAGACGGCGTATATGTTTAGCGCCTGCGCGGAAGTAGGTGGGATTGTAGCGGGCGCTACACGTGAGGAAAGCCGCGCGCTGGCTCATTACGGGTTGTCGGTCGGCATCGCGTTTCAGTTGATCGACGACGTGCTGGACTTCGTGTCCACCGAGGTTAAACTGGGGAAGCCGGTCGCCAACGATATTCGCGAAGGCAAGCTCACCCTTCCACTGATTTACCTTATGGAACAAAGCAATGAAGATCACAGGCGGATGATCGAAACCGTCATGCGCGAGCGTGCTTTCGAAACAGTGCGCCGCGAAGAAGTGCTTCAGTTGATACACGAAAAGGGAACGCTTAAACGAGCGCGCGCCGAAGCCGAGCGCTACGCCGGCGAAGCCATCGAGTCCCTGTCAGTCTTTCCACCCTCTCCCTATCGCCAGGCCCTGCTGAGCGTGCCTCGCTTCATCGTCGAGCGCGAAATGTGATATTAATTTAGGGATTGGGAGCGTTCGACAAACCTCAGTTTGTCGCTGCCTGTGAAAAGATCACACGGGCGTCACGGGCGAGAAACTGAAGTTTGTCGGACTACCCCAACCCCCAAGTACTATGCATTGTGATAGATGCAACATAGACTTTCCGGAAGGGCTGCACTACTGCAAATGGTGCGGCGAGGCTCTGGTCGATCACCCTCGAATCACTAGCGAGTTGCATACCTGCCCAAGCTGTGCGGTCGCAGTTCAGCCGGCATGGACCTTCTGCAAGGCTTGCGGAGAGCGGCTACACAGAGCGGTCCCGGAACCTGTGAGCAAGGCATGCCCGGACTGCGGAGCCCGGCTAGAGCCGGGAGCGCGCACCTGTCCGGGCTGCAATAAGCAGCTGCCCGGCGAAGCCGCGAATCAAAATGTACAAGATTCATCCGACACAATGGTCATCGTGACGTGCCCATCGTGCGGCGACTATGTTGAAGCTGGAACGTTGTATTGCAAAGCGTGCGGATCGGCGGTGTACACCAAACAGACTCCCTTCGGTGATTCTGCTCTGCTTTGCGGCGCGTGCAACAGCTACAGCCCGTTCGGCTCACGCGCGTGCCGTGTTTGTGGCGCTTCTTTGGTTCTCCACGCGGCGCCGACAGTTGTCGATCGTCCGGCTTTTGTTCCCAGGCAATCAGGCACGTCCGGGGAGGGAGCGCCCCAGACCGATAAGGTCGGGTCACCGGATGCGCGCGAACACACATCCGGTGCCAACACAATCGTATTTGGCGGATCCGAACCAGAGAAACAACCGGTGAACGCGCCGCCGAAGCCATCAGTTCAGACCAGCATGTTGCCGGGCACGGCGGGTTCAAGATCCGAGCAACCGACTAAAACCTCAGCGATGCAGATGGGCCGGATCACAAGTCCGGTCGAGGAAAGTTCGACACAAGCGGAAGAGGGATTATCATCCGGCGAGTTGGAGAAAACGCCAGCAAGCGACGACGACCGGGCGGCAGTCGTAGAACCGACAAATAAGGTCCCCGCGAAACAAGGTGACTCGCCTGAAAGCTCGACCTCGGGATTCGGATCCGAGCCGGTCACGCCACACGTCATCCAACGGGGACTCACGGGGGATTTCTTCCCTCCGGTGGTGAAATCACCATCCGCTCCGACTGAACAAGATGCGCAGGACGACATTCACACACGAGAATTCGCCATACCGCAATTACACGACAAAGAGGCTCCGACTCGCGTTCAGCAAGCCTGGCCGGGAGCGGTGTCGAATGAAGGCTCGAATGCGCGTGCCGGTGCTCAGTCAGGCGATGCGGGTATCACTCGCGAGATCGCGAGCGCCGGCGTGACCACCCTGCCTGTCGAGCAGTCTTCGTCGCAGCCGTTGCCAAAAAAGCGGACCGGCGTCGTTATCGCTTCGGCGGCGGTTGCCGTCATCGTGGTAGTGGCGGCCATAGTTCTGGGATATTGGTTACTGTTTGCCCGCGGACACACCGCACGCCAACCGGCGACGACAGTTCTGGTGGAACAGCCCAGAACCGCGCCAGAACAGCCCGCACCTCCGCCGAAGGCAACAGCTCCGGTCGTGCCCGATGGCATGCTCGCGGTCGCCGCCGGTTCTTACATCATCGGAAGAAACGGCGCCGATCCTCTGGAGCAACCGCAGCATAAGATGGACCTTCCTGCGTTCTTCATAGACCGCACCGAAGTTACAAATGCTGCTTATAAGAAATTTGTGGACGCAACCGGCCACAAGCCACCCAGCAACTGGAGCGGAAAGAACCCTCCAGATCGACGCGACAACGCTCCTGTAACGGGTGTTACCTGGCAAGACGCCGCCGATTACGCCGCGTGGGCGGGCAAGCGATTGCCCAGCGAGGCTGAATGGGAAGCAGCGGCGCGCGGGGCGGACGGCCGGATCTATCCGTGGGGAAATGAATGGCGAACCGGTCTGGCAAACATCGGATCGAAGCCCGATGACATCACGGCTGAACAGTATCCATCAGGCATAAAAGAAGTCGGCCAGTACCCGCAAGGCGCAAGCCCGGCGGGCGCGGTCGATATGATCGGCAATGCCTGGGAGTGGGTGGCGGATGAAATCACGATCTATCCCGGCAACACTGAAACTAAACTCCCGCTCAAGCCCGGCGTGAATTATCGAGTCATTCGCGGCGGCGCTTACGACGGTAACAAGGCTCACGATGCGACCTATCGCGGCTTTCTCGATGCGAGCCAGCCATATCCTAAGGTTGGATTCCGTTGCGTGAAGGATGCGAAGTGAAAGAGCAGTGGTCGGCGCTGGCGTTGCTCCTGACAACTGACCACCGATCACTGGCCACCGACCACCGGTTCCTATGCGATTAAGCCTGAAGCTTGCCGCCCTGTGTGCCGCTGTCGCATTCATTCCAATCCTCATTCTTTTGTTGATAGTCTTATCGGAGGTTTCAACATACGCTCGCGCGCAGGCTCTCGAACAACTACGCAGCGACGCGCGCGCTGCGGCTGCGCTCTGCGAAAAGCGGCAGATCGAGTTGCGCGCGGCAGCTCAATCGCTTGCAGAGGATGTTTCAAATCGCGCGCTGGTCAGTGGTGATAACCTCGACCGCAACAGTCCGGCAGCGTGGGCTCGGCTCCAGGATATGCTGCCTCGCGCGCAAACCGAGGCCTCGCTCGATTTTGTAATAGTTACCGATCCGCTTGGCCGGGTAATCGCTCGTCACAACGACAGACCTCTTGCGGGCGAAACACTGCTCGGTGCAGAAGACAAGAATCCGCTGGCGGAGAAGGTAATCGCCGGTGGCAATCTCCCCATCGCTTCCTGTGTAATCGAACGCGGAGATCGTTACGCGCGATTAGGTCTCGACCGCATAGCCCAGGTTCACCTCTCGGATGGGTCAACAATTGATGAGGCCTTGATGATCGAAGCAGCCGCGCCGATTTTCAGCGGCGGCCGTTTCGTGGGTGTAGTCTTGATCGGGCAGATGTTGAACACCTACTACAAACCACGCGCCGGCGCCGAGGCACTCCAGACTCCACTGATCGCCGAAGCAAGACAGACACTCTTGCGAAATGGTGAGGAGAACGCGGGAGCGGTGATTGCTTTAGGAAAGGGAATCATCGCGTCGAGTGTTCCTCCGGCTCGCGAATCGACCAGCGAACCCGTCTTAGCCGGAATGATCCATGATCAGACCAGGACTGAAGAAGCTCTCAGAGTTGGTGGCCGGGATTATGACGTCTGCTGGAAGGCCTTGAAGTCTTTGGAGGGTACGCCGATAGGAGCCATAGGTATCGCGAGGCCGGCGACGGAAACCGAAGGCGCAACGGGATCTGTGCGAGCGACTTTGCTTCTCATTGGCGCTCTGGCGCTGTTGCTCGGCGGAGGCGCCGGTTTCTTGTTTGGACGAAACCTTGGGGCCCGGCTTGATGGGATGGCCCAGGCTGCCAATCGATGGAGCCTTGGCGAGATGAGTGCCCCGGCGACCGGAGGCGAGCCCTTTCTAACGAAATGGATCCCGCCTGAATTGCTTCGCGACGAGATCAATCTTCTGGCTGAACAGCTCGATCGTATGCGCTTGAACTTCAGACAAGCGATCGAACGGATTCGAAAACGACAACCGGTGTCTCAGACTGCGGATCCGCGTCCGCATCACAAGTCGAACAGCGAATAACAAAAGCCCAGAAGGCTCTCTGGAAGCGAGCCAACCTTTCTGTCCAACATTCTGTCCAAACTTCCCTGACATCACGCACATTTAGACGTATAATCCTGAGCGTGTGGACTACCGTCGGGAGACTATGAGACCAGTCCTTCCTATTCTTTGCCTTCCCAGTTCCGGTCGCTTACTCGCCAATGCGACGAAAGTAAATCAACGGAGGTTTCGATATGAGAGCTAAGCTCATGATGATTGGCATCACCGCAGCAGCAATCCTCGTGCTGGCGCTTCAAGCTTCACCTCAGGCTATCGCACAAGGAAACGCAAACAAACCGGCTCCCGCCAAGAAGACGAAACCAGCGGCAGCCAAACCCGCGACTCCCGCTCCGGCACAGGCAGCAGCTCCAGCGGAGAAGCCCGCCGCTGCCAAGAAGCCCGTGCGTCGCAAGAAGAAAACGGCTGCGATGGCAGGCGTGCCGTCCGGTGTCGGAAACTGCATCAAGCATCTTTCACAGATGGCGGCCAAAGACCCTCTGATCGCCTATGAAGGTCATCCTGAAGAAGTCATCAACAACGGATTGCTTTGGAATGACCCAAAGTCCAAGTGTTCCGTTGGAAGCGATGAGAACATGAGGAAGAAAGTTGCCGATCTGGCTTCCAAGTGGCGGATGCACGATGCCGCGGCCGTGCGATCGATCTTACAAGAGCTCGAAGGAATGTCGCCGAAGTAAATACGAGCCTCAACTCGAAGACCTCAAATAACCGTTTCTATCCTTTCGGGTAGCGGCGCGAACCAACCTGCGCCGCTATCCGACGCAGCTCTCTTTATTTACTACTCCGTTCCTACAAGAATGTTCTGGTGGTTCGATCTGCCTTGAGCAGCTTTTCCAGGGAGGAAGGGAACCGGTGATTTGCGCTGATCGGCGGACCGAAGGCTGCGTGAATCAGCGGTTCCTTCTCCTCGGCAAGACAAACCATTACCAGGACCCCACATGTCGCTTGCTTGACAGTCGGCGATGGCCTCGGATAGTTTGAATCAACCAGCTTGAATCAAACCAACACCATCGAGATGCGAAATCGGGAGACATTTATCGTGCGGATTTTTGTCACTTGTTTCGTCATGTTTGCCTCCCTGTTGGTCGCAGGCTGTGGCTTGCTGGCCACTGATTCGAAGATCGATGAAGGCATCGTGATCGCGCCTACACTTATGATTCGTTCTTCAACTGCTCTTGCGGCGCTCGATCTCAAAGAGGTAAAGCGCGGTGACAAGCTCGACATTCTCGATCAGGCTCAGGTCAAGACCCCAACCCGCACCGCCGAATGGTACAAAGTGCGAACCAAGACCAGGGAGCCAGTCGAAGGGTGGGTTGAGTCGCGATTTGTGGTCAATAAGTCTATCGTCGACAAGACACAGGACCTCTACGAGAAGTCGAAGGCAATAGCCTCGCAAGGCACGGGACGTTTGAAGGTGCAAACAAGATTGCGCGCCGAACCCGGCGGGGACGTGATCACCTATCTTAGCCGTGGAACCATGGTCGATATCGTCGGCAAAACTCGTACGACCATCAAACCCGACAAGCCGCAGGAAGCAGATGACAGCGAAGACACCGACGAGCCCGAGACTCGAACGGTGATCTGGCTCCAGGTTCGTCTGCCCGAAACCGAAGTCTTGCGCGCGGGTTGGGTGGGGGCGCAACAGGTGCAACTGGATACACCGGACGAGATCCTCTATCTCGAAGGAGAAGGCCGACGCTTCACGGGTTGGGTTGTGTTCGATCAGACGAAGACAAAGAAGGGCGAGATGAAGGACAACTACATTGCCCTGATGAAAAATCTTGCGACCGAAGGCCCGATCGATTTCACGAGGCTTTGGATTCTGATTTACGCGCCGGAGCAGGGACGCTACACGGGCGCTTACATTGAAGACGGTCTACACGGCGTGCTGCCAATAACGATTCACGCTGATCATAAGGGTTTCACCATTCACGAGCTCGACGAAAACGGCAAGTCAGTTGCAGTCGAATATGAAGCGATCAGATCTGATGCTTCGCACTTGCGCGTTCACCGCCTCTCTTCCAAGTTCACTTACAAGAGACTGCAAGCCAAGACGAAGGCAAAACCTAAGAGTAAGAAGTAACTCAACCGAACGATCCTCCTGAACAGCAGGCATCAAGCAAGCTCGACCCTCAATGCAGCCACCAACGCGTCGACTTCCTGCTCTGTGTTGAAGAGATGCGTCGACACGCGGTTCCCGTTTAGCCAGTTCTTCGGCACGATTTTCAGTTCGATGTTGTGCTTGTCGCGCATCCGCTGCCGGAATGCCGTGCTATCGATGCCGTCCGGAAGAGCATACGTGAGGAGCGGGGACGCGAGCGGACCGGGAGAAGCGCTGACGACGCGCAGTTTCGGCACGCCGTGGAGCGCCGCGAACAGACGATTTCTGAGGGCCAGGTTGTGCGTCTCGATGCGACTCAGCCCAATCGTCGATATATATTCGAAAGCCGCTCCCATCCCAAGCACGCTGGGAATACTCGTGACCCCAGACGAATCGGAGTAGGCCCCGCGCCCGCCCTGGAGCGAAATCGGATCGATCGTCCTCCCGAGCTCCTCGCTCAGGTACAGCAAACCAGTCCCCTTCGGTGCGAGGAGCCATTTGTGACCACTGGTCGCATAGACGTGGCACCCGAGCGCCTTTACGTCGACCGCAATTCCACCAACTGCCTGCGCGCCGTCAACCACCGCTATGCAACCGCGCGACCGTGCCAGCGCCGAGAGTTCGGCGACCGGTATGCGCAAGCCGGTGGAGGTCAGCAGGTGGGAAAAGGAGATCACACGTGTGCGCGGCGTGATTCGCTTCGCTAGCCGGTCGACGATCGCCTGGGCGTTGTTCTCGTCAGGAGGAATCGCCACGATGTCGAGCGCAACGCCGTAGCGTCGTGCAACGTAGTCCCAGCAGACTCTTCCTCCCGGATGCTCCTGGTCTGTTGTGAGCACTCGATCGCCGGTCGTGAACGTGAGCCCCTGCGCCACCCAGTTCATACCTTCAGTGGTGGAGTTCGTTAGCACCAGCTCATTGGCCTTGCAGCCGATGAACGCAGCGGCCTTGGCGCGCACGTCGTCCATCGCGCGCTCGTGTTCGGAGTATCCATAGAACACCGGGTCGAGTTCGAGCTCTTTCCACGCTGCGATTGTCCGCTCCATCACCGGTCGTGGGGTCGGACCGAGGGAGCCGGTCTGCAGGTAGATGAGTCCGGGGCTAAACGCGAAATCGTCGGGAACGGAGGCCAAGCCCCGCGCGACACGCTCGACACTTGAGAGGTCAGCTCTGCGGGCCCAGGCATCTCCCGACACGAGACCGGTGGCTGAGAGGGCGCCGAGTGAAGAGAGGAAGGTGCGGCGGCTGCGCGTTGGGTCAGTCATTTGATATGTGCTCCGTGTGCTCTGCTCATTTCACTTGCCGGATTAACTCGCCAAGGATCTTTCCGATCGAGTCGGCTACAAACTCGACCATGGGCTTAGTGTTCATTCGAAGTCCTTCTTCGAGTGCGGCTCTATACGCCGGCTGGGCGTCAGGTTCAATGATGATCGGCGGGAGACCGCTGCGCAGTGTGAACAGGCTTGCCGCTACCAGCGCCGTTCGTTCGTTTGTTTGATCGAAAGGTTTAATATCAATCAACCGGAGCAACACAATCGATGCTTGCTCGATTGGATGAAGCTCAACAAAAGAATCGGCGGTGAACCATTGACACGCGCTATCGAGAGCCAAAGGGAGGTTCTCAGCCGTCACGTTCGAAGTCCTGTCTTGAGCAATCAGCTTGTTGTTAAGCTCGAGCAGAAGGTCCACGGACAGCGTGGAATCCTTGCCTTGTTCGCGAGCTATCGAAGTTACAGCCCGAAGCGTCTCCAAGAGTGCGCTTTCTGACCCGCTTACCACGGAGTCTTCCGGCGGGGCTTGCGAAGACGCTCTTCGCGCGGCGATTCCCGCGACCAGGTCGCGATTGAGGTCGACACCCTCGAGCCTCAGCGTTGAGTAAACGAACTCTATCTCGGTCCAGCGATCAAGCTTCTGCTTGTCATCGACGGAGAGCAGAAGCCCGGCGAGCTGTTTATGTTTCTGGTTAACTCGCGCGACCCACTCATAGGTCGGCCGCTCGGATAGAATTGGCATTCGCTGTCCAGGAAGTCTTTGCATGTTGATCAACGGATAGGAGAGTCAGCCCGGAATCGGTGGCACTGGGATCCTCAGATCCGGCTCATCGTGGATGAAGGTTATCTGCAACGTGCCCGATACGTCCCCGCCATCTGAACTAGTCGGATCGCTTACGCTCGAAAAAGAATCGTCGGTGTCTGATATCAAACGCAGCCCAGCAGCGGAAAGCGCGTCACTGAGGCGCGCCGCATTGCGTGCGGGAATCTCAAAATTGAAGCAAGCTGATACATTCGAGAATTGCTTTACATCGAGAACCCACCCTCCACTGGCGGTCATCGCTTCCTTCACTCGCGAGATCATCTCAGTTCTGTCTTCTCTTGTGACGGCGTTGATTCTCAGTCGATTCATGACCACGGTCATCCGCGCGAATCCAGAATCATTCGCAGACTCGACGGTCTACGCTACGGGGATTGCTTCGTCGCCGTCAGCACGAGCAGTATCGGAAAGCCAACATATTTTGCTGCTGACGGAACCGAACGGACCAATTCTTCGTCGCCGCGGAACTCTTTTGCGACAATTTGAACGAATCCGGCTTCGGCAAGAAAACCCTGGTGCTCGCCAACGGTGTAGTGAAAAGCACCCAGGCGGTACTCGACACCTTGTTGCTCGAAGTTTGCTTCGATGCCCGCGGCGGCCATCTCGGGATGATAGACCGAGAACACCAATCTGCCTCCAGGCTTCAGAACGCGATAGAACTGCTTCAGCACGCTTCCAAGATTGCTCAGGTGCTCGCCTATGAGCGCGCAAAGGACAGCGTCGAAGCTGGCGCTTTCGAACGGCAGCGTGCATTCCAGATCAGCAAGCAGAACCGGAAAGTCGGCCCGAAAGTCGGCAAGCTTGCGGCGCGCCACGGTGAGCATTCCATACGAGAAGTCAATCCCGATGGCAGTGCTTCCCGCGAGTAGCAGTTTGCTGTAGTTCCGTCCTGTTCCGCACCCTGCATCCAGAATAAGCTCACCCGGCTGGGGCGAGAGCATCGCCATCGTACATCGCGAGTCCATTGCCACGACAGGATTTGGCGTCGAGTCGTAGGCTTCGGACCATATGTCGTACCCTTGTCGAGGGCTGACGCGTTCAATCTTCTTTGCGGTCATCGTGTTCTCTCGGCGCTGAATATAGCATACGCAAGGTCGGTACAGGGGGCATAGCTTGTTGCTTGCTCACAATTGCGTTGCTGCTCGGCGTCCTCCACGGCCTGTGCGGTTTCTCCTGGTCAATCTTGGGAATGAACCGCCGAGACGCCGAGGACTCGGAAGACTGCTTGGCAGAGCAACGTCACTAATATAAGTACAGTGCAGGTCGCCGCGCTTGACAGAGCCTCTCGTCGCACGTGACACTTTGAGGCGCTAATCGGGATTGATACAATCTAATAGGGACCGGAAGCTTTCCCCACAGGTAACTCAACAGAGAATGCAGACAGAACGCGAACTTAGACGACAGATTGTTGAGATCGGCCGCCGCATCTACGAAGACGGGTTTGTTGCGGCGTCTGACGGCAACGTCAGCGCGATGCTTCCTGACGGCACGATTCTTACCACGCCGACGATGGTGTGCAAAGGCAGGATGAGCGAGGATATGCTCGTTCTCGTCGACATCAACGGGAACAAGCTTCGGCGCGACGAGCGCAATCCATCGTCTGAGTTCTCGATGCACAGGACGATTTATGAGCTTCGTCCCGATGTCCACGCGATTGTTCATGCTCATCCGCCGTTCGGGACTGGTTTCGCGGTAGCAAATGTTCCACTCGATAAACCGCTGCTCTCGGAGGTAATACTCACGTTGGGATGCGTTCCGCTGACCGGCTATGGCACGCCCTCGACGGAGGAACTGCCTCAATCGCTGGCGCCGTTCATACCGCATCACGATGCGCTGCTGCTTGCGAATCACGGAGCGGTGGCTTATGGGCCGGAGCTGGAGACGGCTTATGCGCGCATGGAAACGCTCGAGCATTTCGCGAAAATAACACTGGTGGCGCGATTGGTTGGACGGCCACACGAGTTGCCTCAAGAAGCGATTGAAAAACTGCTGGACGTGCGCGAGCGAGCCGGGTATATGTCATCGCAGTCGCGAGGCTGTCAGGCTTGTGGTTTTTCGCAGGGCCATTCGTCCACGTGCGCAGTGGGAAGCGCGACTCGCTCTTACGGCTCGAACGGTGACGATACAGTCACGCTTACCCGGAGAGAATTGACCACGTTGATAACCGAAGCAGCACGGCTGGTCGCGCGCGAAGTAAAGAACGATTGAAGACTTCCGATTGCCGATTTCGGATCATGCTGGCAACAATCCGTAACTGAGCGGTCAAGTCGGAAATCGGCAATCCAAAATTCGACGAGGAGAGCCTATGGAAGCGCTTGGAATGATCGAGACGAAGGGATTGGTAGCGATGATCGAAGCGGCGGACGCGATGGTCAAAGCAGCTAACGTGACGCTGATCGGCTACGAGAAGATAGGCGCGGGCCTTGTGACCGCGATCGTGCGGGGCGATGTTGCCGCAGTGAAGGCAGCGACTGACGCGGGCGCGGCGGCGGCGCGTCGTGTCGGCGAGCTGGTGAGCGTTCATGTGATCCCTCGCCCGCACACCGCGGTAGACGAGAATATGCCAGTGACTCCGGAGTCGCGCGACAAATAGGTAATAGGTTACAGGGGACAGGTGGCAAGGCGGGGGGCCTGTCACGTGTCACCTGTCACCTGTCACCTCTAACCTAATATGATTCTTGCTCGAATAGTTGGAACCGTAGTCGCTACGCGAAAAGACGATCGCCTTCACGGGCGCAAGCTGCTGGTCGCCCGACTTGTTGGTGTTGACGGCGAGGATGAGAAAGGTCACATCATAGCCGTTGACACCGTGGGTGCCGGCGTTCACGAAGTCGTTCTGATCGTACAAGGGAGTTCCGCGCGGATGGCCTTCGGCTGCAAAGAGTGTCCAATTGACGCCGCGGTGGTCGGCATAGTTGATACCGTAGAGGTCAGTAGTCCGTAGTCCGTGGTCCGTGGTCCGTTGTGGTTTGGGGCGCCATCACACGAGCTACGGACTACTGACCACCGACCACGGACTCTTCATGAATACCATTCGAGTAGCACTTGCTCAGATCAATCCGACGGTGGGCGACCTCGCGGGCAATGCCGACGTGATCATCGACTACATCGCCCGCGCGCGAGCCACCGGCGCCGACATAGTGGCCTTTCCCGAGTTGGCGGTCACCGGCTATCCTCCTGAAGACTTACTGCTCAAGCCCCACTTTGTGCGAGATAATCTCACCGTACTCGAGCGAATAATTGCCGCTTCGACAAATCTAATCGTCATCGTTGGCTTTGTTGATACCGACGGTTCGGATATCTACAACGCGGCAGCGCTGATTGCGGGCGGCAAGCTTGTCGATTCGTATCACAAAACTTTCCTGCCCAACTACGGCGTGTTCGATGAAGAGCGATACTTTCAGAGAGGAACCCGCTGTCCGGTGTTTACGCTGGGCGACGCGCGAATTGGGCTGAACATCTGCGAAGACATCTGGTACCCGGGCGGGCCGACTAAGCTGCAGGCTTTGGTGGGTGACGCGCATTTGATCATCAACATTTCCTCCTCGCCTTATCAGGCGAGCAAGACTATCGATCGGGAACGCATGCTTTGCACTCGCGCCGAAGACAACGCCATCGCTCTGGCTTACTGCAATCAATTCGGCGGGCAGGATGAGTTGGTGTTTGACGGTAACAGCTTGATTATCGATGAAGGCGGTCGAATCGTCGCGCGAGGCCGCGCCTTTGCCGAGGACCTGATCGTCGCCGATATCAATATAGAGCGAGTCTTCTCTGAGCGATTGCACGACCCGCGTCGCCGCCGCGAAAAGCTCAAGGTCCGCGCGGATGACGCTTTGTATTTTGTCGACATCAAGGACGGGCTGAGCCCTGCGTCTCAGAAACCGGTGCTGGCCCCCCGCGACAATCATCGGCTGGAAGATAACGAAGAGATTTACGCAGCGTTGGTGAGGGGCACGCGCGATTACGTTCGAAAGAACGGCTTCGACAAGGTGTACCTCGGGTTGTCTGGGGGGATTGATTCCGCGCTCACCGCGGTGATCGCCTCGGATGCGATTGGAGCGGACGCAGTCAATGCGGTCTACATGCCAACTCGCTACTCTTCCCCGGAGTCGGAACGGGATGCAACGAAGCTTGCACAGAATCTTGGCATCCACTTTCAAATCATCGAGATCGAAGAGACATTTGGAGAATACCTCGAGATGATGGCGCGCTCCTTCAACGGTCTTTCCGAAGACAGCACTGAAGAGAACATACAGGCGCGTGTTAGAGGCAATATCTTAATGGCCCTGTCGAACAAGTTTCACGGCCTGGTGCTTTCGACCGGCAACAAGAGCGAGATGAGCGTCGGATACTCGACGCTTTACGGGGATATGGCCGGCGGGTTCGCGGTGTTGAAAGACGTGCCAAAAACGGTGGTGTACGAGCTCGCTCGGCTGATCAACAAACGGCGTGAGTTGATACCCGAGTACATAATTACTCGGGCGCCTTCCGCCGAACTGCGCCCGAATCAAACAGATCAGGATACGCTACCACCTTACGAAGTGCTCGACGAGATTCTCGAGGCTTACATCGAAAAGGATATGAGCGCTGAAACAATCGCGGCGTCGGGGTTCCCGATCGAGACGGTTCGATGGGTTGTTGATCGCGTGGACGCAGCGGAATACAAGCGGCGCCAGTCAGCTCCGGGGATCAAGATCACGCCTCGCGCATTCGGCCGCGACCGCCGAATGCCCATAACGAATAAGTATCATAACTGAGTCACTCGGTTGGAATCGGCGAAGGTTCGGGCACTCTTCTGACTAAGATCCTTCGACGAAGCGCACGCCACAAGAACCAGCCCGGCAATCCGAAGAACACCGCAATCGGCACCAGCACTATCACTGCCTGAATAACAAACAGAATGATCGAAGCCGCGGTATCAACGGCGTCTCCAAAAGCGTGCTTGATCGTGGTGCCGAACCCGCTGGTTGTGGTAGCAACGAGGGGCTGCGGCATTTGAAGCGTGGTCGTGATTGTAGACAACGCCGCCTGGTTCTCGAGAAAGCGCCGCCGTCCTTCGAGTCGTTCAATCTCCGTCCGCACATCCGCCAGCTGAGTCTGTACGTCGAGCGCGTCTTCGACTTTCCGAGCCTGCTTCATTATTTCTAGAAACTGTCCCTCTAGAGCCTTTTTGTTTCGAAGCCGGGCTTCGACATCCAGATACTCTTCCGACACGTCCTGGCCGCTGACCTTCTCTGAGACCACTCGATCGCCTGCGCTTCGAATCTGCTCCAGAGCCGAAGCAAACTGAGAAGCCGGCACGCGAGCTACGACGGTGACGATTTGGCTAGGGTTAGCGCCCGGTGCAACCGGGTTCTGTTTGAATTCGGAACTGACGACGAATCCGCCGTGTGATTCAGCGGCAGCCGTGATCCTGCGAAGACCTTCCGTTGGTGATTCGGTTTCGAGAGTGAGATCAGCGTTGCGAATGATCTTGCGATCGACAGGTTCACCCGCCGCGTAAACTGTGCTTATGGAAGCAAGCGATACCGCGCTCGCGTCGTCAGTAATTGAATCGGTGTGTATTCCTCCGCCTCCGCCACCACCGCCGCCAGCCTTATCTGACGAAGCGATTCTCGCTCGCGCCACCTGGGCATTCATGGTTTCGGGCAGTGCGCCTGACGAAGCGGCGGGTTGCTGTCGGAGGCTCTCTTGTACTAGCGCTTGGGGCTTTGCCGCCGAGTCGGCAGCGCGGCGTTCCCGGCTTGCAGAGTCGCAACCCGTGAAGGACAAAAGCATCAGGCATAAGAAGAAACCGAGTACTTGTCTCATAAATCACCTCCTCGATCTTAGAACCCGGAGCGAGCCGTGAAGTTCCAAATCTCTTGAGGCTGGAAGGTGAGCGTTCAACATAGGATCGCGGAGAGGAGTCAAGCTTGCGAACTATGTTGGTGTTAGCGGTACGAAAACAAGCATTAGATTCCGAGCCCGAAAGAAAAACAGCGCGAAGAGACTTCCCAACAGATCCCCTCGCGCTTCAGAAATTCAATCGATGGCTTACGGCTCAAGGCTTCTCGACGATATCCGCTTTCAAACTCGTGAGTGCCGCGGCCACTTCCTTTTGTTCCTTCTCGGGCACCTTGAACTTCGTAAGGGTCGCGAGCAGATGCTTGACCGCTATGTTCCAATCCTCTTCCGTTATGCCCAGCCCTTTGTGCGCGGTCTTCATGTCGCGCCCGATGTATACGCAAGGGCCGCCGGTCGCCGCGCACAGTTGATCCAGCACCAACTGCCGAATCCTCATCTTGGAATTGTCGCTTGCGCCGACGAAGAAGCGGCCAAGCGTTTTGTCCGTCGCCAGACGGGTGATGAAATCATCGGTCACCGCTGCAAGCGCGTCGTATCCGCCAAGGCGTTTGTAGAGCGAGTCTCCGCCCTGCGCGACGGCGGTATTAGTTGGTCCCACACACGAGAGTAAAACGGCAATGGCCATACAGAGGTTCAACACAAGAGTCTTTCTCACAGTATCCTCCTTCTCAAATTGATGGTAGTTTTGGCAGCCTTTTGATACTTGGCCAGGCTCGATGCTACTCCGAACAGCTCGAAAGACAAGGGTAAACCTGTCCCGGGTGTTCCGAAACGGAGGCACTCGGCCGATGGTAATTACGTTGCTGCATGCGATTTGGATTGCCGATTTGTGGTGGGGGTACGAGAGTCAAATACCCTCTCGTACCCCCAGTGTGAGCCTCTTCGACTCTCTGGCGAAAGCCGTTTTAGGCAGGGTTGAGGCTCAACCCATGAACGTAGGGAGGGGATGATTCTCCAACGTCCAGGGTCTTTGCGGCTGGCCGGAAGGTAGCCAGCCAAACCGGCGGTTCGTTGCTTGAGCGGAAGGTACCGCCGTTTATGAATCCAGACCTCGGCCACATTCGATAACCTGTGATTGTCTTAAAGGTTTGCATCCCTTCCCACATAGTCATGACGCAATAAGTACGCACGACTCAGCAGTGCGCAAAATTTTTTTCAGAATATGGAGCAGGTCAGGTGGAAGGCTTTCGACTACGTGTGCACCGATAGCTAGACGATTCGGTACTGAGGGTGCTAAAGGGCGGAGCTCATGAGTGTTTGTGGAAGGCCGGAAGAATGATCTGGCTTTTGAACAGAGTGTTGGCTAATGCGCGCCGCGACAAACAATCTTTAACCTCTGTATCAACGGTGAGCCAGGTCTCACAACTTGAGCGTCGCAATAAAGGGGCGCTCAGAAGTGACGCCGTGCACAGAAGAGAACGGCCTCGCCCGGTTCAATTGTCTTTCCACTCCGGTATTCGACCCGGAGTCCACGGCGCGCCTGCTGTCTCCATCGACTTCTCGAGCTTTGCAAGATCACCTTCGATCAGTCCTCGCAACTGTGTGAGCACCAGGGCGAACTCATGCGACGCGGCGGCGTAGTGGTCCTTTTGGGTTTGAGTAGGAGCCGCGGTTGACATCCGTTGATCCCCAACAATGGTCCCGACTCTCTCGACTATCGAAGCCGGCAGAGTCTCCTGGCGCTGTCGAAGTGCGTTGTCTCCACGCAGCGCGCGCAGGATGTCGTTTGTTCGTTTATCGATCGAGACCGCGTCATCCGTCAGCCTTGCTTCAGCGGCGGGAGTCTCATGAAGCGCCCGCTTGATCTGTCCGATACGAACCTTAAGTTGGTTGGCGGTTTCTAAAGCTCCACTGACTGCTCGATGCAGGCGCGCTACTTTTTGCTGGAACTCCACCAGCGCCGCGCGATCCGCTGCAGGCATTGACGCCTGACCTTCAACAAAGACGTTGAATTCCTGCGCGCCCGCAAGCTGAGTCGTCACCCCGTTCACTCGCCTTGCGAGCGTTACCGAATACTTGCCCGGCATGACCATCGGCCCACCCGGCGGTTCGGCGAAGGGATCTTCTTCGCCGTCGGCTGGGCGCGGCGGCGCAAGCGTGGGAGCAGGATACCGAAGATCCCAACTCACGCGATTCACTCCGGGAGCTGATGGGCCGTTTAGTCTCCGCACAACCCGGCCGGCCGAATCTGTGATTGTCAGCGTAGTCGATGGGGCCTCTTCTTCGTCTTCCGCGCTTAACTCGGCAAGCGCAGGGTAGGGAACCGCCGAGCCCTTTCGTTCCGCCTCCTTCTCGGCCTCCTGCCGTTTCTGCTTTCGAGTCTTTGGCGCTTCTTTGAGATAGTAAGTGAACTGGGCGCCGAAAGGTGGATTGTCAGCCGTGAAGTACGATTCACCCTGAAACGATTTTCCCCGCCCGCCCAAAGGCTGCGATTGGATGTACATCATCGAATCCTTAGTCGGAAAGAGCACTGCGTCCTGGGTGAGTGTCTCAGGCTTGAGCGCTCGAAGCAGTGTGTAGTTATCCAATACGTAAAGACTGCGGCCGAAAGTCGCAACTACCAGGTCGTTCTCGCGCCTTTGAATCGCAAGGTCGCGAACCGAAATCGTGGGCAGTCCGCCCTTGAGCTGAATCCATTTCTTTCCGCCATCGATCGTGAAGAACAAGCCGAACTCGGTTCCTGCGAAAAGAAGATCAGGATTGATGTGATCCTCTGCAATCGCAAGCACCGGACCGTTCGCGGGCAGATTGCTCTTGATCGAAGTCCACGATTTTCCTCGATCGGTGCTCTTGAGCAAGTAGGGCGCGAAGTCGCTTCGCTTGTGATTCTCGAACGCCGCATACACAGTGTTGGCATCGTGTTGCGAAGCGAGAACTCGGCTTACGTAAGTCATCTCAGGAACGCCCGGAAAGCTTTCGATCTTGCGCCAGTTCTTGCCGGCGTCCTCGGTTACCTGAATCAAGCCGTCGTCGGTGCCAACATAGATCAAGCCTTCTTTTTTCGGCGATTCGGCCAGCGCTGAGGCGTTGCCAAACGGATCAGTCGAGGCGTGCTTCGCTACCGCGTCTGCTCCCCAGATCTTTCCCATCACCGGCAGTTTGTTTCGATCGAGCCCCCGCGAAAGCTCGGGGCTGATCACGTTCCAACTGTCTCCACGATCGTCGCTGCGGAACAACCGGTCCGCAGCGAAGTAGAGCCTCGTGTGCGAATGCGGGCTTATGATCAGCGGTGAATCCCAGTTGAACCTGAGCGGTTGCTCGCCCGGGCGCTCGGAAGGTTGGATTCCCATTCGTTCGCCGGTGATCTTGTTAAAGCGCACAAGCGCCCCATATTGAAGCTCGGCGTAAATCGTGTTCGGGTCCTCGGGATCAACTTGAGCGCGGAAGCCGTCACCTCCTTGCGTGACAAACCAATCTGAGTTAGCGATACCAGATGCGTTGCGCGTGCGGGAGGGACCTCCAACGTTGAAATTGTCTTGCATCCCGCCGTACACGTTGTAAAACGGCGTAGCGTTATCGACGGTCACATCATAGAACTGGCCGATTGGAAGATTAGCTCCAAATCTCCAATTCGCTCCCTGGTCATAGCTCTCATAAATGCCGCCGTCACACCCGACCAGATAGTGTTTGTTGTTGTCCGGATCGATCCAGATGACGTGGTTGTCGACGTGCTTGGATTTTTCGCCCAGCCTGCGCAGCGTCCGGCCGCCGTCATCGGAAACCAACACGAACACGTTCATGACGTAGATTCGATCGAGCACTTTCGGATCGGCAAAGATTTGGGCGTAGTACATCGCGGTTGTGTCGTAAGGATTTCGCCGCTCCCAACTTCCGCCACGGTCCGTGGAACGAAAAATTCCGCCCTTTCCGTCGCCGGCTTCGATTGTGGCATAGATAACATTAGTGTCGACCGGTGATATGGCCAAACCTATTCGGCCCATATCGACGTTTGGAAGCCCTGCCCTCAACTTGTTCCACGTTGCGCCCGCGTCGGTAGATTTGTAGATCGCGCTCTCCGGTCCACCGTCGATCAAAGTCCAGACGTGCCTGCGCCGCTGATAAGAGGCGGCGTACACTGTGTCCGGATTGTTCGGATCGATAGCAACGTCAGTCACGCCAGTGTGTTCGCTGACCGAGAGGATGTTCTTCCACGTCTTACCGCCATCCGTTGTTTTGAACAACCCGCGATCGCCGCCCGGTCCCCACAAAGGACCTTGTGCAGCGACATAGACGGAATCTGGAGTTCGAGGATCGACGACAATGCGGCCGATGTGCTCCGAAGCTTTCAGCCCGACATTCTTCCATGACTTACCGCCATCGTCAGAGCGATATACGCCGTCGCCATAAGAGACACTGCGCTGACTGTTGTTCTCGCCTGTACCGACCCAAACTGTAAAAGGGTTCTTCGGATCAATGGTGATCGTTCCAATCGAGTAAGAACCCTCATTGTCAAATATCGGCGCCCAGGTTACTCCCGCGTTAGTAGTTTTCCACACGCCGCCCGAAGCGACTCCGGCGAAGTAGCGGCTGTGATCCGTCGGATCGACTGCGATGCTCACTACTCGTCCCTCAGTGAAAGCTGGGCCGATCGAGCGAAGCTTCAGCCCGGCGAATGTCGGGGCCGACATCGGATCGGCAGGTCTTCGCGGCTCGTCCTTCTTTGGTTCTTCTTTTGGGTTTGAAGCAGGCACTTGCGCGCTCTTCTCCTGTGTCTTTTTCGCTTCATCCTGGGCATTACCGCGTTTCTCTTGTTTGGCGAATACAGATAGCTGAGCGGGTAAGAGTGCGGCTATCAAACCGATGACAATCAGGATTCGGGTGGTTCTCACAGCGGTCCTCCAGGGGTTCAGAGTTCAGGGTTCAGGGTTCAACTCTCGCGGCCGGCGGTCAGCAGCAACCGCGAGTCAGTCTGCCTTCCTAATACTGCTGGTTACTTGCTTAGTCGGGCCTTCGATGATCGACTCCGGAGGAGTCGAATGTTTGTAGCTACATCAGGTCCGGGACACGCACTCCGTCAGGAGTGCAATGTCTCCCTTTCCCCTCGATCAGAGGCTGGAGCTCGAGCGCAGACATTGACTCCTCTGGAGTCAGGGCCTCCTGCGAGCTGTCACTACAAACATTCAATCCTCTGAGACTGTGATCGAAACTGATTCAAGAACAGTTCGAGACTCGCATTCGCCGGCTTACGGTAACCGTTCGAAGGTGAACTCGACTCCCGGATTCGCCGCCGGCTTGATTTTGAGCTTGTTGCCTTCGAGTTTGTACTCCCACTTGGTGGTGGTTCCCATCGACGAGGGGCTCGACTGTGCGAGTTGTTGCAGACTGATCACGTCTCCCTGCACTTCGAATGTTCCGCAGGTTGCCGCAAGGCCCTGATAAGCGGCAATGATCTTCTTCGCGCGATCGCCTTCAGGCTCGTTTTGGTCCCATGTCGCGCGTCCCACGCCTGCGCGCACGAAAGCCATGTATTTGCCGTGGACGACGATCATGCCTTTGGCGTCCGCTTCGGTTTGACCGCCTCCCTGAAACGTCAGGCCAACGAATTTGTACGCACCGTCGAGTTTCGGATCGACCGCCAGCGCGTTAACGGCTGAGATCGTGATGAGCAGAACAACAAGTACCAGTTTGATTTTCATGACATTCCTCCATTGATAATCGAGTATTGAGTTTGAGTCAGTAGCGAGGCGGCATGATAACGGGAGGCCGTCAGTTCTATCAAGGAAGCCGCGAAGCGAATAGCTCAGAATCACACTCGCAGGGAACCATTGCTAACACCAAAGTCGGATCAGTCGCAATCATCACACTCAATCCAACCGTAGTCACCAATGTCGCTGCAGGATTTAGTAGTCTGTTCGGCATCATTTATGACGGGGCGAATATCTGGGTGACAGATAACATGGAAGGCCACGGACTTAGCACCTATCGGCACTCTCTACCGGCACCGGCACGGCTCCTATGGGAGTTTACGCCGACAGGCTGAACTTCTGGGATCACGCTTCAAGACACAGCAAGCTGCCGCGGTTCTGAATCTCAGCGGTGTAAGGCAAATTCATGTTCAGGGTAGCGGGACCAGTAACAGGGCCGACTCAAGATGGAACTGTTATAATAAGCGCAGCATGCGGGATCTAAAGACATTACGAGAAGGGTGGGATGAAGTGGCGCGAGAAGAGCGCCATTCCTCTGAGGGGCTGACAATCGAGCAGAGCGTCAGTATCTACCTGGCGCTCTACCGGGATATGGCGCCTCAGATGGAAGAAACCGAAGAACTCTTTCGTCGTGACCGTGAAGCTTATCTAACCGGGCTACAGTCGCGGCTGCGCCGGCTCAATGATTTCCGCCAGCAGCAAGATGGAAACTTATCCGAACCTGGTTAAGAGCGCCGCTCACGTTCAACGCGCGTTGAGTGACGCAGGCATTGACTCAATCGTGATCGGCGGGTTGGCAATCGCGATCTGGGGCGAACCGCGCCTTACGCGAGACGTTGACCTGAAGGTGCTTCTCCAGCGAGACCAAGCCCGACTACTGATAAGCGCGTTGCCCGGAGGGTTTCGTTGTTTGGCAGATCAGCCGGAAGAGACGTTGCGTCGAGTGGGCTTTTTGTTTGTGCAGGATGCGGCTGGCATTCGCATTGATTTTCTACTGGCCGAAACGGGGTTTGATCAGGAGGCTATTTCGCGCAAAAGCCAAATCGAAATGATGGGCAAGAACATCGCAGTTTGTACCCCGGAAGATCTGATCATTTACAAAATGATCTCGACACGGCCTCGCGATCACGAAGACGTGCGGGGCGTTATCCGGCGCCAGCAAGATAAACTTGAGGACGACTACATCACATCCTGGCTCCATCAGTTCGAGCAAGCGCTGGACGATTCAACTCTCGTGAGTTCATTCCGGCAGATGCGACAGACTGAGAGTTGAAGCTGCGAATCACACGAAGCTCCGGAGCGATCCAATTTGCAGTATTGCAGAGCAGGCTCTTAACTAGACGCAACGTGCAAACCTTTCCAGCACAGTTAGCTTGATTACACATATTCTAACGCCGTACGATAGGGACGAGGTGTAGGAAAGGCCAGTTATTGCGGTCCGATCTCACAAATGCAGTAAGTGCAAGCCGCACGATGCTCACCGCGATTTCGAACCACCTTGTGTGAAGGGTGAGGTAGGACCGCAAGGGTTATCCCACCATTGAGCCATTCCCATTTTTGGACCACGTGGATTGAGAAACGAACGCGGTCTCAATAGTGTGAGCCACATATCAAACAAGTCGCAATAGATGGGTGGGGGTATTCGGGAGGCGAGATGAAGATTCCAAAGCTCTCCGACGATGAACTTCAGCAATCGGCTATGTGGGCGGTCGCGGACGCCCTAAGACGATTTCTGCCCCGACTATGTACGCTATGACGACTACGCGGATCTCGACGCGCAGTCAGCGGGGCACCTTCGTACGGCATGCCTCAATGAAAGCCTCCATACGGTTGAACGGCTCAGTGTTCCAAAAGGCGAAGGCATTCTATCGCGCGATACACCACGTCTTCCGTTTCCATTACGCATAAACTACGTTGCTCCGCGCTTATGGAAACTGGATCGCCTGCGCGTTCTGTTTCGGGATGAAGCGCAGCCGGCTTATCTCCGGGGCCGGGCGGCGGTCGCCTATGCTCGTCATGGCGCAAACTCGGAGCGCTGCGAAATCGTCTACAAGTTCCTCGTCGGCTCTCAGAGCGTGTTTTTACGGCGGGCAGGCGTGATCGCCGCAAACGAGTTGCCGTCAGGTACCCGCGCAGGCATATTCGATCAAAGCGTGAAGCACGACTTGGAGCTCTCCTTACTGTGGGCGCACCTCGAAGAACGGCCGCGCTATGATTGGTTTGTGCGAAGTGAGCGCGCATACAGAAGGTCAGCTGAGCCCATTTCAACTATAGAATCATATGAAGAAGTGGGCACCGTTGGAGGGCAGCTACGGAGATTTCGCGCCTACTCCCAGTTTGAGCACTACGATGGATAGATAGACATGAGTAGGTTCTCGAGCTTTCTCGGCGCTCATCGTCGAGAATCTATCATGTAGTACTCTCGGGAACTTTTGCTCTACTTGCTTGCGGCTTGAGCGTGATAATCCTGAAGACTTCGAACCTGAAGCTCTTCCTCGCGAAGCGCGCGTATCGCGGCGACTGTTGCGACGGCGCCGGTCATTGTGGTTACGCAAGGCACCGAATACTGAATCGCTGCGCGGCGGATTGAGCGCTCGTCGTAGAACGAAGTTCGTCCCAGCGGCGTGTTGATGATCAAATGAACTTCTTTGCTCTTTACGAGGTCGGCGATGTTAGGTCGGCCTTCGTTTACTTTGTAGACAAACTCACAGGGTAAGCCGGCAGCCTCCAGCCTCTTTTGAGTGCCGCGCGTCGCAACTATCTTGAAGCCCATCTCGTGAAGATCGCGGGCCAGGTCCATTACAGAGCGTTTGTCCTGTTCGTTTACGCTGATGAACACTCGGCCTTCGCGAGGAAGCTTTGTTCCTGCGCCCTGTTGAGCTTTCAAGTAAGCACTTCCGAAGCCCTCAGCCACTCCCATCACCTCTCCGGTCGAGCGCATCTCGGGGCCGAGGATCGGATCGACGCCCGGAAACTTCACGAATGGAAAGACCGGAGTCTTTACGTAGAATCGATCTACCGTAAGCTCGTCGGGCAGATTGAACTCGGAAAGCTTGCGGCCAATCATCAAGCGCGCGGCGATCTTGGCTAACGGAACTCCTGTTGCCTTTGATACAAACGGAACAGTTCGCGAGGCTCGAGGGTTGACCTCGAGAACGAAAACCTTATCCCGCCAGATCGCGTACTGGATGTTCATCAATCCGACTACGTTCAAAGCCCTCGCAAGCTCGCGCGTGTAGCGGCGCATCGCGGCAAGATGTTCGGTAGCAATTCCCCAGGGCGGAAGCACGCAAGACGAATCGCCCGAGTGAATTCCGGCTTCTTCGATGTGCTGTTGGATGCCGGCGATTACTACGCGCTCGCCGTCGGCCAGCGCATCGACATCGATCTCCACCGCGTCTTCGAGGAAAGAATCGATCAACACTGGATGCTCGGGCGAAGCCTCGACCGCGAAAGTCATGTAATTGTCGAGGCTCGCTTCATCGTAGACTATCTGCATTGCGCGGCCGCCCAGCACGTAGCTTGGCCGCACGAGCACCGGGTAGCCGATGCGCGCCGCTTCTTCACGAGCTTCTTCGTTCGAAGTTGCGAAGCCATTAGGGGGTTGAGGAATATTGAGCTCGACCAGCAGCTTGCCGAAGCGCTTTCGGTCTTCGGCCAGGTCGATCGATTCGGGAGACGTGCCGATTATCGGAACGCCGGCGTTAAACAGACTCATCGACAAATTCAACGGTGTCTGCCCGCCGAACTGGACGATCACGCCGTCGGGTCGTTCGCGCTCGACTATCTCCATCACGTCTTCAAAGGTGATCGGTTCGAAGTACAACCGATCGGAAGTATCGTAGTCGGTCGACACTGTCTCGGGATTGCAGTTGACCATTATCGATTCGTACCCTGCTTCATGCAGAGCGAATGCCGCGTGACAGCAGCAGTAATCAAACTCGATTCCCTGGCCGATGCGATTGGGACCCGAGCCGAGAATCATAACCTTTTTGTTTGCGGTCGGGTTAGCTTCGTCTTCGTCTTCGTAGGTGGAGTACAGATAAGGCGTGAATGACTCGAACTCTGCGCCGCAAGTGTCTACCCGTTTGAAGACCGGCCGAATGTTCATCTTGATTCGGAAGCGCCTGACTTCGTCTTCAGTGGCTCCGAGCACCGCTGCGAGCCGTTGATCTGAGAACCCCATTCGCTTGGCTCGACGCAGGTCTTCGCCGGTGATGGTTTCAATACTCTCGCGGCGCAACTCACGTTCTGTCTCGATGATTTGGGAGACATTATCAAGGAACCAGGGATCAATCTTCGTTAAATCGTGGAGCGCTTCGAGCGAGTAGCCAATCGTCAATGCGTGCATCACGAAGTAGACCCGTTCAGCCGACGGCACAACGAGCCTGCGTCGCAACTCTGCGTCGTCAAGATCTGAAGGGATGCGAAACGCGCTGCGCACTTCGAGCGAGCGTAAACCTTTTTGAAAAGCCTCCTTGAACGTTCGCCCGATGGCCATGGCCTCACCGACGGATTTCATCTGGGTGCCGAGAGTCGGATCACTCAAGGGAAACTTTTCGAAGGCCCACTTCGGAATCTTGACTACGCAGTAATCGATGGTCGGCTCGAAGCTTGCCGGCGTCTTGCGAGTGATGTCGTTTGGTATCTCGTCCAGCGTGTAGCCGACTGCCAGCTTCGCGGCGATCTTGGCGATGGGGAAGCCGGTAGCCTTTGATGCGAGCGCCGACGAGCGTGAGACTCGCGGGTTCATCTCGATGATCATCAGCCGGCCGTCGTGCGGGTTGAGCGCGAATTGAATGTTCGACCCGCCGGTTTCAACTCCGACTTTTCGGATCACGCGAATCGCCGCGTCGCGCATTACTTGATACTCGCGATCGGTCAATGTCTGAGCGGGTGCTACGGTGATGGAATCGCCGGTGTGAATACCCATCGGATCGAAGTTCTCAATCGAGCAGATGATTACAACGTTGTCGGCGAGATCGCGCATTACTTCCAGCTCGTACTCTTTCCAGCCGATGATCGATTGTTCGATCAGAGTCTCGTGAACCGGCGAAGCGGCGAGCGCCCGAGCAACGAGCTCTTCATATTCTTCTGCGTTGAAGGCAATTCCACCGCCCGTTCCCCCAAGCGTGAATGAAGGTCGAATGATTGCGGGATAGCCGATGGTCTCAGCGAGATCGCGAGCTTCGTCCATTGACTTGACGACGCCGGAGAGAGGCATGTCGATACCGATTTCCTGCATCGCGTGCTTGAAGAGCAACCGGTCCTCGGCAACTTTAATTGCATCCAACTTCGCGCCAATTAACTCGACACCGAAGCGTTTAAGGGTTCCGTCTTCGGCAAGCGCCACCGCTATGTTTAACGCGGTTTGTCCGCCAACGGTGGGGAGCATCGCATCGGGCCGCTCACGCTCGATCACCGCGCGCACTGCTTCGGGAGTGAGAGGCTCGACGTAGGTGCGATCGGCGATCTCGGGATCGGTCATGATCGTTGCGGGGTTCGAGTTGATGAGCACAACTTCGAAGCCTTCGCTGCGAAGGGCCTTACAAGCTTGCGTGCCGGAGTAATCGAACTCACAAGCCTGTCCGATTACTATGGGTCCCGAGCCTACGATGAGGATTTTGTGGATGTCGGTTCGTCTTGGCATGTGGTTTATTGCGGCGGCTTCGCTTGACTCTCCGCGTTCGGCTGGTAGGCGCGCCCATCAAGGTGCCTTGTCGTCTGTTCGGTCACGCTTACCGGAAATCCTGGCGGATCAGTCGAAGGCACAGCGTCGCGAATATCAGTAGCCTCACCCGACAGCAAGCCGACATGATCTTCGTCGGGGCGCAGCGATTTGCCCGCCGCGGTAGCGCGGCCGATAGCTTTGATCTCACTCGCGGCATTGTTCCATTTTGCGGTGCCCCAGACTAGCCCGATCACACCGAAAAAGAAGAACATAAACGCGAGCATGCCTAAGAAACCTGTTCCGGCAGGAAGTCCCATCAGCGCGAACAGGGTCACTTTGAATAATGCGATGAGGCTCGCGGCAGTGCCGATGATCACGGCATTGCGCCCGCGATAATAGTCCTTGAACACTTTCACCATACGCTCGTCGATCTGAGATTGCTCGGCTGGTCGTCCGCTCAGAGCATCGGAGACAACGCCGAGGTTGACGCCGCATCGCCTGCAGAACTTCACTTCGTTTTGATTGTTTGAGCCGCAGCTCGGGCAGTACACATCGCCTCCGATTATCGGTCGTGTTCAGGTGCGCGCCTGGGGTTGGCAGCGTAGTCGCGCTCGTTCAACTGCCGCGTGGTTTGTTCAGTCACGCTTGGAAAATCGACAGGCCCGGTCGAAAAGCCGAGCGGTTGTCTCGACGGCCGCTCGATTTGAGGCTGAGCATAAGTGCCTTGAAACTGGCTCTGGGAGCCTATCCCGAACGCCTTCATCTGCGCGCTCGATGCGATCCACTTTCCAAGTCCGCCTGCGAGCGATGCCGCTCCCCAGATGAACATCCAGAAGATGATGAAGAACGCTCCGACCGCATTCATTCCCGAACCCACGAGTATCGCCATTATCAAGAGCCCAGCCAGTATCAATGTGGCGCCTGTGATGGTGTCCTTGCGACCCTTGTAATAGTCGCGCATCAGCTTCGTTGTATTTTCGTTATCGACCGCTCTAATCGCTAGCTTGCCGGTCAGCGCCTCGGATACAACGCCGAGGTTCGTTCCGCAGCGTGTGCAGAATTTGACCTCTGGTTGATTCTTCGAACCGCAGTTTGGACAGTACATTTCAATCCCGAAAGCTGTGAATCACGCTGCGTTAGCCTGGGAACGTATTGACGCGAGAGTGAATGATATCGGAGACCAGGTTTGAGTGCCAGTAAGGGTCTTCTAAGCAGGCAGCGCTTAATCGATTCGGCGGCTGTCACGCAAGCTCACATACGGTTCACGCTATTCACAGTCCGGTGTTGAGCTGTCCGTTCAGCGCCTCGGTGAGAGCTGACTCTTCGCAAATTCATTTCTTACAACGGTCGCGCCCTTCATCACGAATTGGACATGCTGCAGCAGGGCGATGTCCTGCACCGGATCGCCCGCGACCGCGACAATGTCCGCGAAGTCACCCTCAGCCAGTTGCCCAACACGGTCAGACCACCCCATCAACTCGGCTGCGTTAAGAGTTGCGGAGCGAATGATCTCGAGGCTCGGCATGCCTTCATCTTGCAGTTTCTTCAGGTCGAGAAGCGTAGCTTCGCCGCGCGTCTTTCCTGGCAACAAAGCCCATGCATCCGAGCCCATTGCAATCTTAACCCCGGCGCTCATCGCACGCTGGAGCCGGTCTTTGGATGGAGCGGCGACGAAGATCTCAGTCGCCACCAGAAAGATGCCACGATCCTTCATTTGTTTGAGCTGCGCGTCCGTTGCGCTCCAGGCGTGCTCAATTGAGTCAACTCCGGCATCGATGGCAATCTGAACAGCGGTGTTATCGGCTGCGTGCGCTGCCACTTTCATCCCCAGCCGATGCGCGTCTTCGACGACGCCCTTCGCATCATCAATCGACAAGTAGCGAGTTTTCCAGTTGCGCGGGCCGTCGGAGTCTATGCTGATCTTTATCAGGTCGGCGCCGTGTGCAAGGTTTTCGCGAACGGCCGCACGCGCCTGGTCCGGTCCGCTAACGGCGAGAAATTCCTGCGCTAGGACCTGGGCAGCGACCCCCGATTGCAAGTTCATCGGTCCGAGCGCGGTTATCTTGCGAGCTGCAGCCTGAAGCCTCGGTCCCGCTATCCAGCCCGCGTTGATTGCGTCTCGCAGCGCCACGTCTCCATCGATTCCTGAGTGACCCACGATCCGTGCCGAGGTGATGCCGGCCTCGAGGTCCTCGCGTGCATTGCGCGCGCCGAGCAGGGCTCTTGAGGAGGCACTCATCTGCGTCAGCGTGGTGGCCAATAGTTCGCTCGGATCCAGCCGGCCCAAATCGCCAGAGATCAACAGGTGGGCATGGCAGTCGATCAATCCGGGAAGCAACGTCGCCTGGCTGAGATCAATCAGGGCTGCATCGCCTGGCGCGCGCTCGCGAACTTCTTGCCAGGGACCGATCGCTTTGATCTTCTCGCCGTCAGTCAGGATGACCTGATCGAGCAGGTATCCGCCGCTCTTAACGTCGAGGATCCGGCCCGCTCTTATCAGTTTTGGAGCGGGCGTTGGAGGAGGCTGAAACCGCATCTGACCCATTGTGATGATAAAAATTACAAAGAGAAGCGACAATGCATTAGTGGCGCGTGCCATTGCGGATCTCCCAGGCTCGGCGTTTTGACGTCAACGCCGATGCATTGGCAGGAATATTGCGCACGTCAAGATGAATAGCCGTCTCGGTGATGAAGCCAACACGAATCGTTGATGCGCATTCACGCACATTTCAGCGCCGTCGATGGGAGCGGTCGTAGCCGTGCGTTGTGCGTGAGTGACGGAATAAATACTTCGGGCGACTCCGGCTGGCCGCATCAATCCGTTATTCGGCAAACATCGGCCGGTGATATAGCTGTTAGAGTGGTAGATCGAATACGTAAACCTGGCGATCCATTCGACGCAAGCCGCTTTCAGAAGGCCACGCAGCTCAACGACAGCGTAGCAAGTCAAAGCGATCACTCCGAGCTCGCGGCACTCGCCCGCAGCTTTTTCAAAACAAGCCGACATCTCTTCGCCAAACAATGCCCGGTACTCGGCGGGGTAGAGTCTGAGGAGGTATTTGTAGACTCGCGCCATCGTTTTATCTGGGCTTCATGCCTCGCTCCTTCGAAGGCGAACGGTTGCGGCTCGGGTTAAGTGCTTCATGCGATTCAACTCCATCTCGAGTTGTGCGCGCCCGGCCGATGTTAGTCTGTATGCAATTTTGTCGCGCGATGTATCTTCCTGAACAAATCGCTTTATCCACCCGAGATCGAGAAGGCGGCGGAGCGCGCCAAACAAGGTGCCCGTGCTCAATCGCACGCGCCCATCGCTTAACGACTCAATATCCTTTATCAAGGCATATCCGTGGCGCGGCCTATCAGCCAGGCTTGTGAGTATCAATAGCACCGGCTCGCTGAGCGGCTTGGCGTCCGCCGGCTTAGGTTGCTTAGCGACGTGTCGCACGACGACACGTTAAGTTGCTGTGGCGAGATTGTCAAGCAACCTCACGGTCCGTGGGGGCGCGATGCTGGAGCGATGCCCGATCCTCTGCGCGCCTCAGCGTCCTCGGCGGTTGATCCGCACGCTGCTGCCGAAGAACCGCAGAGGACGGCGAGGCGCGCAGAGGATTAGTCTGTTGGCCCCACTACTCATAAGCGAGCGCGGTCACCGGGTCTTGATTTGCCGCGCGCAGCGCCGGATACAGCGAGCCCATCGCTCCCGCAAAGAGACCCAGCGCGAGCGCGTAGAACAACCACATCGGTTCGAGTTCTACGCTGATTGGCGTGAGCCGTGTGATCGCATATTTACCGGCAACCGCCAGAAGCGAACCAACAAGAACGCCAAGCGCGCTTATCAGCAACGCTTCTTTTTCGATCTGACCGGCAATCCACGCCTTCGACGCGCCCAAGCTCTTGAGCACGCCGATCTGCCTCGTGCGTTCGGCGACCGTCGTGTACATAGTCAGTAGAATGACCAGCGAGCTGACTGCGATAGATAGCGCTATCACGACTGTCAAGAAGGTCTGAAGCGCGGGGATTCCTCGACCGATCAATATCGGCAGGTCCCGAGTAAGCGTGGCGCCGTAATCCGGAAAGCGTTCCTTTATTTGTGCCGCTACTTCTTCCTGACGCGCAGGGTCAGTGAGTTTCACCAGTAACATGGAACACAACTGGCGATTCAAGAATTGCTGCATTGTTGCGAGAGGGACTTTGATTCTCGCGAGCGATTCCGGCTCGTATATGCCGACTATGCGAAAGGGGCGGTCAAAGATCTGCATCTGGTCGCCGACCTTCAGCTTGCGCTGTCGTTGCTGGATGCGATCGATCATGGCTTCATCTCCGGAACTCACCGGGTGTCCTTCGACCACGCGCACGTCGGAAACCCGAGTGAAGGATTGATAATCTATGCCGTCGATCACGTGCCCGCTCAGATACTGGCCGACCGGTACCACATCGCGAACGCCGTCAATCGAGCGGATCTTATCAACCAGGTCGAGCGGCATTGAAAGTGTCGGGTTCAGACTCAAGCCGAAGGTCGTACCCGCGGGACCTACAACGATTTCAGCGGTCACCGCGGCGTTGCGGCGGCCCTGATCGTGCAGGAATCCGTGCGCGATGCCGACAGTCAATACAACCAGCACGACTCCCAGCGCTACTCCTGCCATCGTCGTCAACGTTCGGGTCTTGCGGTAGAGAATGTTTGATAAAACGAGGTTATCCATTGGGCAGAAATTGCAGATTTGAACCTTGAAATCTGAAATTGGAGATTTGACATTGCGAATTCGGAATTGGGTCGTTGCAGGATTTGCAGCGGGTGCGAATTTGCGATTTCAAACTTTCAATTTGCAATTCTTTTTCTCTCCCTTTCCTGGCATTAGAACTCGATCACTCCGAATCCGTCTGATCAAGACGAACCTCGGCGCTTTCGCATTATAGCAAGTGCGAAGCACCGGACGGCACTCATTCGGAGAACGCATTTCGGACTCGCACAGCTATCAGCCTGAAAATGGTTTACGAAGGCGTTTCCTGGCAAACCAAAGTCAGTGGAGCTTATGATCATTTGTGGCTCTCCTTTGGTGCTGGAGAGGAACAAAGGGGCGAATTTCGGCGAATGCTTGTGCGCGAAAACCTTCTGAGTTTTCTCGATGATTTCCTAAGGCACGGCGAGCAAACTGCGTTTGCGCACCGGCGCGGCCTGCGAGCGTCTCGATGGTCTTACGTGCGACTGCGAACCACGGCCCTTCAGTTTGCGCGCGAGCTCGAAGCACGAAACATTTCGAAGGGCGAGCGAGTCTTGATCTGGGCCGAGAACAGTCCTGAGTGGGTGGCTGCCTTTTTTGGTTGTTTGCTGCGCGGCGTTATTGTTGTGCCCCTCGACCTTGAGAGCTCTGCGGAATTCGCTTCGCGAGTGCAACAGCAAGTAGAAGCGAAGTTGATTCTGCACAGCGGCGACGTGCTGCGAGAGTTCAAATCGAGGCCACCCGGCCTGTCTCTCGAAGGACTATCGGACACGGTAGCGACTCAATCGAGTGAGTCGTATCCCGCGGATGGCATGGGCGACCGCGACATCGCCGAGATCATTTTCACTTCAGGCACTACGGCTGAGCCGAAAGGCGTCTGCCTTACTCATCGAAACGTGCTTGCGAATATTAATCCGCTCGAAACGGAAATTCAGAAATACCTGAAGTATGAACCGCTAGTTCACCCCTTGCGATTCCTGAACCTGCTACCGCTTAGTCATGTCTTCGGCCAGTTCATGGGCATGTTTGTGCCGCTGTTGCTTGGAGGTGAAACATACTTCCAGGATTCGCTGAATCCCTCGGAGATCATCGAGACGGTCAACAAGAATCGGATCTCGGTTGTCGCAAGCGTGCCTCGGGTGCTCGACACGTTGCGAAACAAAATCGAAAGGGATTATGACGCGCGTGGTGAAGGCGAAGCGCTCGATGAGAGACTCGCCAGGGCGGAGAGTCAGCACTTTCTTATGCGATGGTGGACGTTTCGCCGGATCCATCGTCAATTCGGCTGGAAGTTTTGGGCGTTCATATCCGGCGGAGCGGCGCTGTCTGCCGAGACCGAGGCGTTTTGGCGAAGAACGGGATTCGCCGTCGTGCAGGGCTACGGAATGACAGAGACGGCTTCGCTCATAACTGTCAATCATCCTTTCAATCTAAGCCGCAGATCGATCGGCAAGTCACTCCCCGGGCGCGAAGTGAAGCTTGATGACAAAGGTGAGATCCTGGTGCGAGGCGAAAACGTATCGCCCGGCTATTGGGGCGGAGCGAGCGCGAGCCTGAACGAAAAAGGCCTGAACGGGGCGGACCTGAATGAGGAAGGTTGGTTCAGGACCGGCGACGTGGCCGAGATGGACAAAGAAGGGAACTTGTTTTTCAAGGGGCGAAAGAAGGATGTGATCGTGACCAGCGCCGGCTTGAACGTCTACCCTGATGATCTTGAGGCCGCGTTGAATACCCAACCCGAAGTGCGCGATTGCGCGGTTGTAGGTATCGACACTCCGCAAGGTTCTGAACCGTTTGCCGTCCTGCTGTTGAGAGATGATCGCGTCGACGCGACCGAGATCGTAAAGCGGGCGAATCAGACCCTGAGTCCTTATCAGCAAGTTCGGCGGTGGAGCATCTGGCGGGAAGCAGACTTTCCTCGCACGGCTACGCAGAAGATCCGAAAGGCCGCCGTAATGCAAACGCTGAACGCTGAACGCAGAATGATGAATGAAGAAGCGGGATTCATCGTTCATCGTTCCTCGTTCATCGCGGATCTGGTAGCTCGTGTCGGCGGTGAAGCGCGGTCGCGAGTAGACTCGTCAGCGAATCTTGAGATGGATCTTAAGCTCGACTCGCTGGGACGAGTCGAGTTGCTGGGTGCGCTCGAAGACCATTACCAGGTTGATATCGACGAAGCGGCGTTCACTGCCGCGACGACGGTCGGCGACATTGAAAAGATGATTCGGGAGGGCTCACGCGAGATGGCGGTTCAGTACGAGTATCCGAAATGGGCTCAGCGCTTTCCTGTGACCTGGATTCGGGTTGTAGTGTTGCATCTGCTTATCCTTCCGCTTACACGTTTGATGAGCCGCGCCACTGTGACCGGCGGAGAACGGTTGGCAGAAGCGCACGGACCGGCGTTATTTGTCGCAAATCACATCACGATGATTGACGCCGCGTTGATTTTGCTCGCTGTCCCGGCGAAGTTTCAGCGCAAGCTCGCCATTGCGATGGAAGGTGAGGTGTTGCGCGGCTGGCGTAATCCTCCGGACGGAACCGCTTGGTTTCGGCGTTTGATATTGCTCGCACAATATGTGCTGGTGGTCTCGCTATTCAACGTGTTTCCGCTGCCTCAGAAGACCGGCTTTAGACGGAGCTTCGCGTTTGCAGGCGAAACGATGGATCGAGGCTACAGTGTGCTGGTCTTTCCCGAAGGCTCGCGTACGCGGGATGGAAAAATGCAGCCCTTTATGGAAGGCATAGGCTTGCTTGCTAAGAACCTTAATGTTCCGATCGTGCCTGCAAAGATCGATGGTTTGTATGAAGTGAAGAAGGAAGGAAAACGCTTTGCCGCGCGAGGTCAGATAAAGGTTACGATCGGCGAGCCGGTCAGCATTGCACATGAAGACGAGCCGGCGAAAATCACGAAACTCCTCGAGCGCCGAGTTGCATCGCTTTGAATCAAAAGAGCGACTTCTGCAACCTGATCGCCGGTCATTTGCGCGCCGTTGAACTGCCCCCTACACTCTTGTCGCGATGTTGCCAGCAGTAGCCCCCGCCTCTCACCTTTCTCTGACAAGGCTTGCCCGATCTGGTTGGCGCGCCACAAATTCCGACGACGGAGTCGGTGGTCTTAAGCGCATGTTCGCCCGGCCGCGCCGATTCGACAGGGGTTGCCGAGGTAGAAGGACTGCCATTGGCGATCGGCTCAAGTGGCGTGCCGATGGAATGAAATAGCTCGCGCCGTGCGCCGAAGCGGCTGACGGCGAACGCTATTGTCGCGAGAACCAGGGCGGCGGCGAACACCAGCCGAATAGTTCTGAATCGGGGCGAACAGCGGGGGCAAAACGCTCGGAGAGGTAGGAGCGCCGGTCTTTTGACCTTCAATCGATCGCCACATTCGGAGCAGAATCTTGCTGCCTTCATCCAGTTGATCTCCGCAAGAGCACCACGCTTCAATCTGTCGAATGCGATGTGCCTTTTGGACGCGACCCCACGTCGCGATACCCGCGGCAGTATAGACCAAAGCGCCGGCAGCGGAGAAGCGAACTGGGGAGAAGTTGGAGCCACTCGCTAGACGCTCGGTATTGGTATGTTTGTGATATGTAGCGAGGAAAGCAGTCCGCACCGTCCGCTGCGGTTTTCTCGATCAGTGTTCGGAATCAACCGCAGAGGGCGCTGAGGAGGACTAACTCGACGCTCTCCCGGCATGCGTTTTTCGTTGCGCATGCTTTGTGGTACCATACTTGTCCATTTGGAAGCTTGCTGTCGTTCGAAACCTTCACCAACGATCATTTTTTACTTAACCGAGAGTCCAAAGGATTAATAATGAGCCAAGATGAACGTCCGGGCAGCAGAGTCATCCACGTCTTCAATAATATTCTAGCGAACACTACAGAAGCTGCCGAGTTGCCAGCGGAGGTGCCTTCCCGCCGATGGATGTACTGGCAAATGACGCTTGCGGTGACGAAGAAAGTCGCTCATGCTCCGTTTTCGATTCACACCTGGGCCGCGCTGCGCCGCACCATTCTGGCGAATGTTTTGCCGGACAATATTGTGTATCGGTACAAGGCTTATCAGCGTGGCGAATGCAACCGTTGCGGTCTATGCTGCAAGATTCAATTCCAGTGCCCATTCTTCGTCGACGAAGGGCCCTTCAATACTCACTGCGCGATCTACACGACACCGAGCGCTCCCCAGGCATGCCTGAAATTCCCGCTGGATCCAATGGATTTAAGGTTACTTCAGCGTGAAGTGGGCAACGCGTGTACGTTCTACTACGAAGGCTCGCCGCAGACCCTGTCGATATTCGAATTTGTAAAGCTCTATACCCAGGGAGTGCGTCAGCAGTTCGCAAAGCGCAAGCTAAAAGAAGCGCCCGATAGCGGGGATTAGCAAGCGGGGATCGAGGGGCTGAACTCAAGCGAACTGTCGCGGTGACACTAAGAAGCAAACTCTTCGGAAATTGAAAGGGCGCCCCCGGAATTGGCTTCATGGATGGGCGCCCTTACAATTCTCTTTCGTCACACGCAACTAATCGCCGCTTGCGCCCTTTTCCTTCCCAGGCTGCGCCGCTACTCGCAGATACGGTTTCAGAGTCTTCCACCCGCCCGGGAACTTTTGCTTCGCATCTTCGTCAGAGATGGCTGGAACGATGATCACATCGTCGCCGTCTTTCCAGTTTACCGGTGTCGCAACGCTGTACTTCGCTGTGAGTTGCAACGAGTCAATCACCCGCAAGACTTCGTCGAAGTTCCGGCCGGTGCTTGCGGGATAAGTGATCATCAGTTTCACCTTTTTGTCCGGACCGATGACGTAGACCGAACGCACCGTGAAAGTGTCACTCGCGTTCGGGTGAATCATATCGTAGAGGTCTGAGACCTTTCGATCCGCATCAGCGATCACCGGGAAGTTCAGCTTCTGACCCTGAGTCTCCTCAATGTCAGCCGCCCACTTCTTGTGAGAGTCGGCCGGATCGACACTGAGGCCGATGATCTTCACGTTTCGTTTATCGAACTCGGGTTTCAGCCGGGCTGCTTCTCCCAGCTCTGTGGTACACACCGGGGTGAAATCCTTGGGATGAGAAAACAGAACGGCCCACTTATCCCCGATCCACTCGTGGAATCGGATCGGACCTTCGGTTGTTTCCGCCGTGAAGTCCGGTGCAGCATCTCCTAATCGAATTGACATAATCTCTACTCCTCTCTTTCGTATTAAACTACCGTGCCTCGGCGCCTGCGCCAAAGAAAATCAACTGCAGGGACTATATTCTTGCGGCTGGTAGAATTCAACCGAGAGCAGCCGCTGCACCCTCAGGTATCTCTCTTTCATCCCGCAAAGTCCCGGTTCTAAGTAAACCCTCTCATTCCGGCAAGGCTTCAATCAGTGCGTCGACTTCCTCGCGAGTGTTGTAGAAGTGCGGCGAAATTCTGAGCCGATTCATGCGCGGAGCCGTTTGAATATTTCTGGCGGACAGCAGGCGGTGAAGGTCTCTCGGTGTGTGACGCTCGTGCCTGCAAGTCACGATGGCTGACGTCTCGCCGGCGGCACGGGGACTGACCACGTCATAGCCTTTGGATGTTAACCGCTCGGCGAGGTAGTCACTCAGGCCCAGCAGGTACTGTTCGATCTTTTCGGGCCCGACCTCCAGAAACAAGTCGATCGCCGCGCCGAGGCCGTAGACGCCGACAGTGTTTAACGTGCCGCATTCGAAACGCTCGGCCCCGTTACGGTAATCAAGCTTGTATTCAACGGCACGGTGAGAGAACTGCTCGTAGTTCTTAACTGAGGTCCATCCGACGACCGTAGGCTTGATGCGATCGATTACTCGATCGGAGATGTATAGTAGCGCGATGCCTTCGGGACCGATCAGGTACTTGTGAGCGTCGGCGGCGAATGCGTCTACGAAGTCTCGTTCAACGTCGAGATTCAATCCGCCCAGCCCCTGAATCGCGTCAATTACAAAAATGATGTCGCGCTCGCGGCAGAACTTCCCGATGCGGGCGAGGTTGGAACGATAGCCGCTGGCGAACTGCACCCAACTGATGGTGACGACTCGGGTTCGGTCATCGATCAACGAAATCAGCTCGTCCGGATGGATGCGCCCGTCGCGCTCTTCCGCGAGTTTCATCTGAACGCCATGCGTCTCGCGTAGCCGCTGCCATGGATAGATGTTCGAGGGGAATTCGACATTGCAGGAGACTACGTTGTCACCTTCTCGCCAATCAATACCGTTAGCCACCGCCGACAGCGCTTCGGACGTGTTACGCATAAACGCGATTTCGTGGGGTCGAGCATTGACTAATCGAGCAGCCGAGTGGCGGGTTTCTTCATAAGTGCGGCACCAGTCCTCGTAGTTGGCCGAGCCGTTTAGAGTCACATCTTCGATGAGAGCTTGCATCGCATCGCGCACACTGGTTGAGAGCGGCGAGACCGCTGCATGGTTCATGTAAATGTATTTGTCCGTGACCGGAAAAAGGGAACGAATAGTCTGGTTCATAAAATACGCGCGGCCCTCAGTGGCCGCCCTCACTCAAAGTTGAAGCGTTTCGTCAGGCAATGAACGCCGGCGACGGAGGGCCGTCCGTACAGGTCACTCGAGCCCGAATCTCGCGTGTACGTCACCGACCTTTACGCCACGCCGATTCTCAATGACCGGGCTGTGAAACGAATTTAACTGCGCGACCTCAGCTTCATCGAGAACGCCGAGCTGTCTGAGCGTTTCTATGACCACCGGGCCGAGGCCGCGATTCGCGCCGTCCTCAATCTTGATTGCGATACCGGCGCCTTGAGGGAACTGCTCGGATGGAAGCACGCCCACGCAATACACCGCCTCTGCGCCGATCTTGCACACTACCTTGCCATGACCCGCTCGCAGAAGCTCGGTATCGAATCTCCGCCTGGTTCCGCCAACCATCTCCGGATGATTTATCATCGCCGCAACTATCCGACGTGTCGTTTGAACGAGCCTCGGGTCCTCCGCTGGTGGATTGACGAGACGCGCGAACGCTAACGCAAGAGAGCGCAGCGGAACTGCAAACGTCGGAGCGCTGCACCCGTCGATTGCCGCCGGAATGCCCTCGTCCAGATCAGACATCTGCGCGAAGGTCGTGATTATCTCGCGCTGCACCGGATGTTCGCTGGAAACGTAGTCATCGAGATCAAGCCCTCGAAAAGCCGCGGTCATCAGCATACCTGTGTGCTTGCCGGAACAGTTGTTGTGAAGCTGCGTGCACGGCTTGCCGGCAGCTTCGAGCTCCTTCGCCGTTTCAGCGTCAAAAGGCGTTTGAGCCCCGCAACGGAGCGCACTTTCGTCGAGTCCCGCGCGCTCGAGCATGCCGGCGACGGTTTCCGTGTGGATCGGTTCGCCTTCGTGTGAAGCGCAGACGACAGCAAGCTCGCGCTCGTCGATATTGAAGTGATCGGCGGCGCCGCTCGTGAGAAATGGGATTGCCTGGATCGGCTTAATCGTCGATCGCGTCGAAGTGATCAGGGCGTCGTCGCCCAGGCTTTTGAGGAGGTTTCCATTGGAGTCGGCTACAACGATCGCGCCGCGGTGTCGCGATTCAACAATCGCCCCGCGCGTGACCTCAACCAGTATTGGAAGATCATTGGTGGTCATGCACTGAATTCGCAGCGAGAATTTCAATGTACAGCACGGAAAGCTAAAGCTCAAAGTTATCCCGGACTGTGCCCAACTATGGCGCGGCGCTTCATTCGATGCAGATTCGGTGAGCGATCGCCTTGTATTTTGTCTCACTGAAGCCTTCGACGATTATTATTTCTGCCGGGCGGCGGAAGCGGCCGTGACGTTCGCGGTAGTCGATAACTCTTCCGGCCATCACGTCTCCGATGCCCGGCAGGCCCTTCAACTCTTCTGCGGTCGCTGTGTTCAGATTGACGCAGGGCGTCTGCGTTTGGGATTGTGACATCGAAGGCTGGCCGACCGGTTTCTCCGATGAAGAGTTGTTGTTCGAAACGTATCGATGCGCGTTACAGGACGAGAAGGTGAGCGCGACAAGCGCAATCAGAATAGTCGGTCGTTTCATTTGAAATACAGTTCGCCCAATTGAAGCCTGTCGGGTTGCGAGTCCGTTCGACAATCATCGCTAAGGGCAGCGCTCTACCCACTAACGATCCCCTCGATGACTTGATCGAGGCCGTAGCTTTCAAGCTCGGTTCGATTGCGCGCCAACAGCTTCCCCAAATCCTCTCTCACGTACGCTCGAAACTTGTCGCCATAAGCGTTTGTCTCTGCCAGAGACTTGACCGCCAGCGCAAGCGCTTCAGCAAGCCCGGCTACAAACTGCTCGGGCGTAGCGTGTCCGACAAAAACGATCTCGCCGGCCAGATATTCGAACTCCGAAGCGAACGGATCCAGAAAAGGATAGCGCTCGGCGATCTTAAGTTGCCCGGCCCGCAGGCACATCGCAAAGCCGTCGTGACGGTCGACTGCTTGAGCCGAGCTTTCAATCGTCCCGGCGATCTCGCCCATCAACCGCTTCAACTGCGTCATCGTTTCGTCTTCGGCGGTTGGTAACAACTTGTCGTTGTCCGCTGACAACTCGTTCGCAATCTCTTCGGTTAACGGCTTAACGACACTGTCTGTGGGTGCATCCGATAGCGAAGGTTTGATTTGCGATTCAGCAGTGGCTTCAATGGAGGCTGCCGGCTCGGGCTCGTCGTCTGAGCCCCCTACGCGTGCCTCGGATTGCTTCGCCGCACAAACCGCCTCCACGCTGAGAGGGTCCTTGAAATACACATCGAACGTTCCTGCCGCTTTCTTGCATTCGGACAATAAGGCCTTACGCGCGGCATCATCGGCCAGCTCCAGCGCGTCCCACTCTTCCTCGCCTTCTTGTCTCGATACAATCAAATGGAAGCCGCGATCCTTTACGTGTATTAGCGCGCTGACATCGGCATCGGTGTTGATCTCGACAAACCACTCACGATCGGCCTCGCGCGCGAGTTTCGCGAGCATCGTTTCGAGGTCGGTGAACTCCGTGCTCAAACGGGCATAGAGCGACTGCGCGTTTATGCGTCCGGCAGCGGCTTCCGCGGTCTCGGCGGAATAGCCGTGAATCGAAAGCCGCCCGCGCTCGAGCCGAGCCAGCCCGGTGATGTTCGACACCGTGCTGCGATTGTAAGTGCTGGCGCTAACGGGTTCGTCGTCGTTGAGCTTTTCGACGACCGCCCCAACGCTGCCATTTGCAATAATGATAAAGCCGTCGATGTCACGCAGCGCTATATTTACTACACCCGAGAAGCCACTCTCACACAGATCCGCAACCAGCGCTTCGACAAGCACGTAACTGGTTGCCAGGTTTTCGTGGATGATTCTTCCGCGGGGAATAAACATTGGGTATTCCGTAGTCAGTGGTCAGTGGTTGGTGGTCAGTGGTCGGTGGTCGGTCGTCGGTGGCGCTGGAGCCCCCAGACAAAGGGACCATTAACTACGGACCACCGACCACTGACCACCGACCACTGACCACTTACCACCACCGACCACCGACCACCGACCACCGACCACCGACGCCTACTGTTTTCTTATCGGCGACTTGAATTTACCTTTCTTAATGGCGTCGACGAGCTTCCTGGCTTGGTTGCGAGCGATCAGCGCCTGAGTGTCGTCGTTTGCAATTTCATTCAAAGCAGTTAGCAGCCGCTCCGGCTCGGTTATCCGATCAAGGCTTAGGTCGCTTGCGAGAACCTCGAGTTGTTTGGGCAAGTCCAGCGGCTGATATCGCTCGGCGTTCTCGATGTCGAACAGCGCTATCTCCTGCGAGGCGATTCCGCGGAAGATTTCCTCGAGCTCTTTGATCTGAACATTGGTCGTGTAGTTGAAACGAGCTTTCCGTTCGTTAGCGCCCTGCCGCGCCGCGAGCGTCATCCACCCCATATGCGGAAACTGGTGCTTCTTGTCTTGATAGTCTGTGTCCGAGCCCAGGAAACCTGATGCTTCAAAGAGTTCTCGTATGCGCGATGTCGTCGCCGGCAAAAGTTTGACCTTGAGGTCAAGTACCTCGTCCGACTCACCCCGCTTGAACCGCAGTTGACCGGTGCCATTCGAACCGAGATCGATTTCGATAAGGGGGATATAGAACCGCGGATTCTCGAACTTATAGCTGTAACTGATCTCGCTTGAGTCCGACGCGCCCGCGAGAGCTTGTGATGTCTGCGTCGAGCAGCTTGTTGTCGCTCGAAGATTGGTCAGCGCGCAACTCGCAATCAGCAAGAGAAAAAGAACTACGACTGTAAATAGATTCGAGCGCATGTGTCTTACCCTTCGCACGGGACTAATATGACAAGCAGATATTTAAATCGATCCCGTATATCCTGTCCATCCGTATCAGTACGAGTCATAGCTCTTTAAGACCTCTGGAGATGATTCATGGCGGCTCGCATCGCATGAATTAAGATAACAGCTCGATTCAGGTTGCCCAAACCAGGAAACTTACATGCGCTTCCTCGAAAGTTCATCTATCAAGATCATGGTAACTCACCAGAATCCAAGTCCTCTTGCGTTGACCAGCACACGGCTTTCCTCCTCGTCTGAAGGATAGTCTCGTTAGTCACAACGTTCGCTTGACGTAAAGCCGCGCTTAGCAAACAATCTTGGTGTGGCGCAAGACTCCGCGAATTTCCAGCGAGAGCAAACCCTTTACCGCACTGCTTACAAGGTGTGAATCCGCACTGCTCGCTCCTGCGCAACGGACCCACTCGCTTCAGGGGATTGTAGGTGCGGGCGAGTTCGACTTCGAGTTCAAGGATAGTAATTCACATTCAGTAGGGAGGAAGGACTATGGCCGAGCGACTCGAGCCGGGCAGCCAGCCCGTTGTCGAGACTGGCATTGACGGCTTGGACACCATTCTGCGTGGCGGCTTGATTCAGAACCGGATGTATCTCGTCGAGGGAGATCCGGGCTGCGGGAAGACCACTCTGGGGCTTCAGTACCTGCTTGCTGGTGTGCGGCGTGGCGAGAGCTGCATGTTGGTGGCGCTCTCGGAGACCGCAGAGGAGCTTGACGCGATTGGGACCGAGCATGGCTGGTCGTTGGAAGGTGTCAACGTTTTTGAGTTGAGGCCGTCCGAAGAGAGCTTGAGCGTCGACGCCCGTTACACGATGTTTCATCCATCCGAGGTCGAGCTGACGGAAACGACCAAGACATTGCTGAGCGAGGCGGAGCGAACTAAACCCATGCGCCTCGTCTTCGACTCGCTTTCCGAGCTCAGACTCCTTGCCCAGAATCCGCTGCGATATCGGAGACAGATCCTGGCGCTCAAGGAGTTCTTTTTACGTCGGCATTGCACAGTTCTCCTGCTTGACGATCAAACAGGCGGGCAAGCCGACATGCAACTCCGCAGCATGGTTCACGGCGTCATAAGCATGGAACGTCGCTCACCTGAGTATGGAGTTGCACGGCGCCGGCTGCAGATAATCAAACTCCGGGGCTGGGCCTTCAGCGAGGGTTATCACGACTACTTGATAAAGCGCGGCGGGCTGGATGTGTTCCCGCGGTTAATAGCAGCCGAGCACTCGACGAGTTTTGTGCGCTATACGGTTGAGAGCGGACTGAAGGCGCTTGACACACTACTCGGCGGCGGCCTGACTCGCGGGACCAGTACCCTGATCACAGGTCCTGCGGGTTCGGGCAAATCGTCAATTGCCGCGCACTACGCGGTGTCATCGGCGGCAAGCGGCGAACGTGCATCTATGTTCGTTTTCGATGAGAGCATTGCGACTCTCACGGAGCGGTGCGCCGGACTAGGTTTCGATATCCGGTCAATGGTCGAGTCGGGAATGTTGCGACTCCATCAGATTGATCCTGCTCAGATGACTGCAGGGCAGTTCTCACATGTGGTCCGCATGGAAGCCGAGCAACACGAAGCGAGGCTCGTGGTGATCGACAGCCTGAACGGCTATCTGCACTCGATGCCGAGTGAGAACCTGCTCACGGTTCATCTTCACGAGCTGCTGACCTACCTCGGGCAAAAGGATGTGACAACACTTCTGATCATGGCCCAGCACGGGTTGGTCTCAGCTTCAACCGAAGCCCCGGTGGATACGAGTTATCTGGCTGACACAGTGATCCTCACGCGATTCTTCGAGGCGGCCGGTGAGGTGCGACAGGCCATCTCGGTAATCAAGAAGAGAACGGGCCAGCACGAGAGAACGATTCGTGAACTGAAGCTCAGTTCGTGCGGAATAACGATCGGAGAACCTCTCCGAGAATTCGAAGGCGTGCTGACCGGGGTTCCATCGTATGTAGGTACGTCGCTTAACAAAGCGAATGGCGATGATAAAAAAAGAACGAAGACCTCTCGCTGAAGAACGGGTGCTGGTATTGGCTCCGACACCTCGGGACGCGGCGCTCAGCCGGGACATTCTCGTGCACGCGCGGCTGGAATGCGAAGCCTGTCTTGATCTCGACGAGCTATGCAGCGAGTTGGCCGCGGGGGCTGGAGCCGTGCTTCTGACCGAGGAAGCACTCGAGCACAACAAGCATGATTGTCTCGTCCGGTATATCAAGAACCAGCCCGGATGGTCCGATCTGCCAATACTGCTGCTTGCGGAGCACGGAGGTGACTCGGCGCTGGCGGTCAGCTCTATGGAACTGCTCGGCAATGTAACGGTGCTGGAGCAGCCGGTAAGAGTTACTACTCTCATTAGTGCTCTGCGCACGGCGCTCAAAGCTCGCAGCAGGCAGTACGAACTCCGCGATCAGATCGAGGCTCAGGCTCTGCTGGCCGCGATCATTCAATGTTCTGCAGATGCCATCATCAGCAAGACGCTGGACGGAACAATAATTTCCTGGAACGCCGGAGCCGAGCGGCTGTTTGGATATTCAGCGGCGGAAGCAATCGATCAGCCAATAACGTTGATTATCCCACCTGAACGCCTCGACGAAGAACCCGCCATCATCGAAAGATTAGTCCGAGGCGAAACGATTGAACACTTCGAAACGGTTCGGATAGCCAAGTCGGGAAAGCGGCTGGACATCTCACTCACGATTTCCCCGGTGCGTGACAACACCGGGAAGATTATTGCGGCTTCCAAAGTCGCCCGCGACATCACTGATCGCAACCGCGCCCAGCAAGCTTTGCGAGAAAGCGAAGAGCGATTCCGGTTTTTAGCTGAAATGATTCCTTCAATCGTGTGGACCGCGGCGCCTGACGGAACCCTCACTTATGCAAACCGCCGCTGGTTCGACTACAGCGGAATGTCTCCGGAGCAAGATCCCAGGGGCCGGTCCGAACTCGCGCTTCATCCCGACGATTATGAGCGCTGCATGGTCGCATGGGCGGAAGCGGTGCGCACTGGCAAGGATTTCCAGATCGAAGTGCGAAATCGAAGACACGACGGCGTCTATCGCTGGTTCATGACGCGCGCCGTTCCCTTACGAGACGGCCTGGGGCAGATCATTTCTTGGTTTGGAGTGACAACCGACATCCACGATCAGAAGGAAATGCAGGAGCACCTTCAGGACGTCGATCGACGCAAAGACGAGTTTCTGGCGACGCTTGCGCACGAGCTACGCAATCCGCTCGCGCCGATTAGAAACTCGCTTCAGTTCCTGCGCCTGGCCGGAAGCGATCAAGCCGCGAGCGAGCAGGCCGCCGATATCATCGACCGCCAGGTCAATCACCTGGTGCGGCTGGTAGATGACTTGTTGGAAGTCTCTCGAATCACTAGGGGAAAAATCGAGCTGCGCAAAGAGCGCGTAGATTTAGCCTCGATTATCGGGAGCGCGGTCGAAACAAGCCGGCCGCTGATAGAGGCGGCCCGACATCGTCTCGAAGTCAGCTTGCCCTCTGAGCCGGCTATGCTCGACGCAGACACAGTTCGCGTTTCACAAGTCATCTCGAACTTGCTTAACAATGCGGCGAAGTACACGGAAGCCGGCGGGCAAATATGGCTTGCGGCTCAAGCGGACACGCGCGAAGTCGTGATCTCGGTTCGTGACAATGGAGTTGGAATTTCCCCCGACATGCTGCCGCATGTGTTTGAGATGTTCACTCAGGCGGATCGTTCGCTGTCTCGCTCTCAAGGTGGATTGGGCATCGGGCTCACGTTGTCGCGCAGTCTTGTTGAGTTGCACGGTGGGAGCATTCTTGCCCGGAGCCCGGGTGCGGGGCGTGGCAGTGAGTTCGTCGTGCGCCTGCCCCGCGCGGTCGTGGATCGATCCCAGAAGGAGGTCGACGCTGGCGAGGACCTTCACGAGAATGGCCAGAAATCATCGGGGCGTCGAATCTTGATCGTGGACGATAATATTGACTCAGCCGAGAGCCTCGGTCTCTGGCTAAAGCTGGTTGGGCATGAGGTCAAACTTGTCCACGAAGGACTGACGGCGGTTGAAGCCGCCCGAGTGTTTCAGCCGGACGTCATTTTGCTGGACATAGGCTTGCCGGATATCGACGGGTACGAAGTAGCCGAGCGATTGAAACGCGAACTGGGCCTGGATGGAGTGCGGTTGATCGCGTTGACCGGCTACGGGCAGGACGAAGACCGTCAGCGCTGCTACGATGCAGGCTTTGACGAGCACCTGATCAAGCCGGTAGACCCCGCTATATTAGAGACCTTGCTGTCAGACAACCCATCAATTTGACTCACCTGTGTCCGAACGATAAGATTTTCATCGAGCATAGACGACCACGATGATCTTCTGTAAACGATTCCGACCTGCCACGACAACCGAAGCACTGGAGAAAGACTAGAGCATGGCTATCGAGTCTGCGGTTGGGGACAGTTTCTTTACCACGACAGTGAGCGAGATCGCGAATTGGGCGCGGAAGAATTCACTGTGGCCGCTTCCTTTCGGTACCGCCTGCTGCGCAATTGAATACATGTCCGTTGTCTCCGCGCACTATGACGTCGCCAGGTTCGGCGCTGAAGTAGTTCGTTTTTCTCCGCGGCAATCCGACCTCCTCATGGTTATGGGGACCATCACCGACAAGATGGGTCCCGTGCTCAAACGAATCTACGAGCAGATGCCCGATCCTAAGTGGGTGCTTTGCATGGGAGCATGCGCGACCTCCGGCGGTTTCTATCGCGCTTATCACGTGATGCAGGGCATCGACGAGATTATTCCGGTTGACGTCTACATACCAGGGTGTCCGCCAACTCCTGAAGCCGTGCTGCAAGCGGTGTTGATGATCCGGCAGTTAATCGAGAAAGAAAACATCGTCGACGCCGACGCTCGCCGTGAGCTGCGCGAGCGGATGAAGAAGGAGATCACTGAGACTTCGCCAAAGCCGATGCTGATCGCTTCGGAGCAAGCGCGTGAGGCGGTGAAGCTTGTTCAGATCACTCGCGAGCCCGCAGCGCCACAGAATCCAATAGCTGAGCTGATGCAGCGACGATTCAGCGATCAGGTACTTGACGTGAATGATTTTCGCGGGGATCTGGCCATCACGATCAGACCTGACAAGGTCACCGAGATCTGCCGGACGTTGAAAGAAGACGCTTCGACCAGGTTTGATTTGTTGAGCACGATCGCCGGCGCCGACTACCTCGGTTATCCGAACAAGAAGCCGGCTGAGAGATTCAACGTCGTCTATCACTTGTATTCGATCGACCACGGGCATCGGCTGCGATTGAAGGTGCCGCTCCCAGAATCGGCTCCGGAAGCCGATTCTGTGACATCGGTATGGAAAACCGCAAACTGGTGGGAGCGCGAAACGTTCGACATGTTCGGGATACGCTTCCGCAATCATCCGGATCTTCGCCGGATACTCTGTCACGAAGAATTCGTTGGACATCCGCTTCGCAAGGATCACGAACCGGGCGCCCGCACGCCACTATCGCGCGACTACAAGCTGCCGCTCGAGTACAAGACCGAGTGGGAAGGACACGAGACGGATCGTTTGAGCGGCGAGCCTTCGATTATCAACATCGGTCCATCTCATCCGGCGACTCACGGAGCATTGAGGATCGTTTGTCGCCTCGACGGAGAGAACATAGTCGAATCTGATGTCGAGATCGGCTATCTGCATCGCTGCTTTGAGAAGATGGCCGAGACTCATCAGTGGAATGGGGTGATCCCGTACACCGACCGGTTGAATTACTGTTCGTCGTTTCTAAACAACGTCGGGTATGCGTGCACGGTCGAGAAACTTCTGGGAATCGAAGTGCCGAAGCGCGTTCAATACATTCGCGTCATCCTGGGCGAGCTGTCCCGCATAATGGATCACATGGTGTGTTTGGGCGCGGCACTGGTCGACCTCGGGGCGATCACGAATTTCTGGTATTCGTTCGAGCCGCGGGAAGAGATCTACGATCTGCTCGAGATGACCTCCGGACAGCGGATGATGGTCAGCTACGTGCGGGTTGGGGGATTGTCGGCTGACTTGCCGGACGATTTCATACCGCGCTGCCGCGAAGTGCTCAAGCGACTGCCTGGCTATATCAGCGACCTGCACAAGCTCAATACGAACAACGTTATATTCAAGCAGCGGACCCAGGGAGTGTCCGCGATCTCCGGGAAGGAAGCCGTTGATCACGGCTTCACGGGCCCGATGCTCAGAGCGGCAGGCGTTCCGTATGATATTCGTCAAAATCATCCTTATTCGAGCTACGATGACTTTGATTTTGAAGTACCGATAGGCAACCGCGGCGATGTGTACGATCGATACCTGGTTCGCATGGAAGAGATGCGCCAGAGTCTTCGCATCGTCGAACAGGCGCTCGAGAATCTTCCTGAGGGTCCGTATCAAGTCGACGATCGGCGAATAACGTTGCCGCCGAAGCAGGGCGTGTACACAAACATTGAAGACCTGATGAACCACTTCAAGCTGGTGATGCATGGCATTCAAGCGCCGCCCGGCGAAGTGTACGGGTACAGCGAAGGCGGCAACGGCGAGCTGGGTTTCTACATTGTGAGCGACGGCTCGCTGCGTCCGTGGCGGGTACACGCGCGCGGCCCTTGCTTCCCGATCTTCTCGGCTTATCCGAAGCTGATCGAAGGCGGACTGGTGGCGGACGCTATTGCGACGTTGAGCAGCTTGAACATTATCGCGGGCGAGCTTGATCGATGACTTTGCGTCTTTGCGGTCCCTTGCGTCTTTGCGTGAAACGAGTCCAGCGTCGCTGCGTATCTGGTTTCGCACCGTGACGGGTTTCGCGCAAAGGCGCAATGTTCCGCAAAGACGCAAAGTAAATAGGCAGAGTAATGATCGAATTCAATGAAGAGGCTAAGCGTCGATATCAGACGATACTCAGCCACTATCCCGACAAGCGTGCGGCTTTGCTTCCGGTGCTGACGCTTGCGCAGAAGGAGTTCGGTTGGATCTCACAGGAGGTTGCCGAGTACATCGGCAAATTGATGAGCTATCCGCCATCGGACGTGTTGAGTGTCGCAACGTTCTACACGATGCTTCACAAGAAGCCCGCGGGTAAGCATCACATCGACATTTGTAAGAATTTGAGCTGTTGGTTGATGGGAGTCTATCCGTGCATCGACGAGATAAAACGGCAGCTTGGCGTTGAGAAGAGGGAAGTTACCGCCGATGGAAAGTTCAGTTGGGACCTGACCGAGTGTCTTGGATCGTGCGGCACTGCTCCCGCCATGCAGGTTGGCGATCGCTATTACGAGAACCTGACTCCTGCGAGCGTAGCGGAGATTATCGAGAAACTGCGCAATGACTAAAATATTGCTTGCAAACATCGACAAGCCGGAACAGGCGAGCATAGTCAGATACCGGGAGCGCGGCGGCTACAAGGCGCTCGCCAAGGCGCTGGCGATGGATCAGGTCGCGGTCATCGAAGAGGTCAAAGCGAGCGGACTGCGTGGACGCGGTGGCGCGGGCTTTCCCACCGGTATGAAGTGGAGCTTCGTCCCGCGCAACACCGGGAAACCGACTTACTTGTTGTGCAATGCGGACGAGAGCGAGCCTGGGACCTTTAAGGATCGCATTCTGATGGAGCGCGATCCACACATCATGATCGAGGGGATGGCGATCGCGAGCTACGCGCTCAACTGTCATCTCGCGTACATCTATATTCGGGGCGAATACGAGTTCGTGGCCAAGACGGTGCAGAAGTCGCTGGACGACGCTTACGAAGCTAAGATGCTCGGTCCGTCGGTGATGGGGAAGGACTACGCGCTCGACATCTTTGTTCATCTCGGGCAGGGCGCTTACATTTGCGGCGAAGAGACTTCACTGATCGAATCGCTGGAGGGTAATCGCGGTTACCCGCGGATAAAGCCGCCGTTTCCTGCGACGCACGGATTCCTTGCATCGCCTACGGTTGTTAATAACGTAGAGACGCTTGCGGCGTTGCCGTGGATCATTCAGAACGGCGCCGCGGCATACGCGGCGATAGGCACCGAGAAAAGCAAAGGTACCAAGCTGTTTTCGGTTTCGGGACACGTCAACAAGCCGGGAGTGTACGAAATCGATCTCGGCTATCCGCTGCTGGACTTCATCAACAACGAGGCCGGCGGCGTAGCGAATGGGCGCAATCTGAAAGCAGTGATCCCGGGAGGTTCGTCCGTGCCGGTGATGACCGCTGCTGAATGTCCCGGCGTCTTGCTTGATTACGAATCTCTACTCAAAGCAGGTTCGATGCTTGGTTCAGGCGGGATGATCGTGCTCGATGAGACAACAAGCATGCCCGAGACGCTGTCGGTTATCGCAGACTTCTATGCGCACGAATCGTGTGGACAATGCACGCCTTGCCGGGAAGGGACCGGGTGGGCGGCGAAGATTCTGAAGAACATTGTAGCCGGCAAAGGCAAGAAGTCGGACGTCGACCTGCTTTTGAAGATTGCCGATATGATGGAAGGCAAAACGATTTGTCCGCTCGCTGATGCCGACGTGATGCCGATCAGGAGTTTTGTCACGAAGTTTCGAAGCGAGTTTGAAGCGCTGTGTACGACTTGAGGAATAACCACAAAGCCACAAAAGACAGTGTGAACGACGATTGGTGTCGAATCGGACTCGCTATCTTGATCGCATCGTGCTTGTTTCCTGCTTGGTGACTTTGTGACTTTGTGGTTGAAAATCAGATGCCGAAATTCACGCTAAACGGACAAGAAATCGAAGCCAAGCCGGGGCAGACAATCATTCAGGCTGCCGCCGATTACGGCATGGAGATCCCGCACTATTGCTATCACCCTGACCTTCCCATCGACGGAAACTGTCGCATGTGCCTGGTAGACGTCGAGAAGATGCCCAAGCTGACGCCGGCGTGCACGACGCTCGTCAATGACGGGATGGTAGTGCGCTCCGAGAATGAGCGAGTCAAGGAAGCCGTGCGCGGTGTACTCGAGTTCCTGTTGATCAATCACCCTGTTGATTGTCCGGTCTGCGATCAAGCGGGCGAGTGCCGCTTGCAGGACTACTACATGGTGTACGGGCTGCACACCAGCGAGATCCCGCTTGGGATGAAGGTGCGCAAGCGGAAGGTGATAGATCTTGGGCCGATGGTTGTGCTCGACCAGGAGCGGTGCGTGTTGTGCTCGCGATGTATTCGGTTCTTTGAGCACGTGACCGAGACCGGTGAGATGCAGTTTTTCGGTCGCGGAGATCACGTCGCAATCGGAACATTTGAGGACAAACCCCTCGACAATCCATATTCGGGCAACGTGGTCGACATATGTCCTGTTGGCGCACTGACGTCCCGGGACTTCAGGTTCAAATGCCGCGTTTGGTTCCTGCATGCGACCGACTCGGTTTGCGGCGGCTGCTCGACCGGTTGCACGGTCAGGATCGATCATCGCGACGGAGCGATCTTCCGGATGCTTCCGAGACGCAATGTCGAAGTGAATAGAAGCTGGCTCTGCGATGAAGGTCGCTTAAGCTTTCACAAGCTTTCAAACGGCGAGCGTATCACGCGTCCATTGATGAAGGGGCGGGACGGCGTTCAAGCGCCGGTCTCCTGGGAGGACGCTGTGCGCTCGATTGATTCGCGCTTGAAGGGGCTCCGGGAAGTAAACGGCGCCACTTCTATTCTGGGGTTTGCGTCTCCATCGGCTACCAACGAAGCATTGTTTCTATTCAAGAAGTATCTAGAGGGGCTCGGGACGCAGCAGTTTGATTTTCGGCTCGACTGCGAAGATAAGAAGCTTGCCGATGAAGAAGACCAGATCCTGCGACACTTCGACAAACATCCGAATTCCATGGGTGCGATCAAGCTGGGGTTGATGGGCAATCGAGTTGCGGGGATCGAAGGCGCGATCAGTGCCGCGCGCGCTGGACGCTTGAAGGCAGGTGTCGTGATCTACTTCAAGCCGCTGGTGGAGCGGCCCGGCGACTCAGAAGCCGAAGGGCGAGTGCTGGATTTGCTGGACGAGCTCGAATATTCGGTGTTGCTCACGTCTCACAAGGCTGACTGGCAGGAGTCTGCAAGCGTCGTATTGCCGGTAGCTGCGTGGTCTGAAGAAGAAGGCACATATACGAATTTCGAGGGACGCGTTCAGCTTGCCGAGAAAGCGATCGACGCAGGGGTAGACGCTCTGCCAGTTTGGGAAGTTTTCGCGATGCTGCTTCATGCGAGCGGTGCTGAGTCGCCGTGGATGTCCGCTGGCGACGTATTCGCGACGCTGACTGAGAGTGTACCGGCTTTTAATGGGCTTAGCCTGGATCAAACGCGCCTGCCAGGCGTGGTATTACCGGTATAGCGTGTAGGGGCGGCCCTCCGTGGCCGCCCAGCATCTTTGCTCAGCTCTGGGGCGGCCACGGAGGGCCGCCCCTACAGGGAATATGAAAAAACAAGCAAAGATCGTCGACGTAAGAGCCCGCGCCGACAGCGAGGCATCATTTGCCAGGGGCGTTCTGGGTCCGCTGGTTGGAATGGGGCTGACTATCAACCGGATGGTGGACAACCTTACGGGCAAGGTGAACGCTACCATCCGATATCCGGAGGAGCGTCGCGCCTATTCGGATCGATATCGCGGCGCTCATATTCTTACGGCTCGCGAAGACGGCTCGCCGCGATGTGTGGCTTGTTACATGTGCGCGACTGCCTGTCCGGCGGATTGCATTTACATCGAACCCGCCGAACATCCCGATCCGTTGATCGAGAAGTATCCCTCTCGGTTTGATATCGATATGCTGCGCTGCGTTTTCTGCGGCTTCTGCGTCGATGCCTGTCCCGAAGAAGCGATCATCATGAGCCGCGAGAGTGAGTTGTGCGCGTATACTCGAGAAGAGACGATGTGGGACATCAAGCGCCTGATGAGCCGGCCTGAGCTGCCTGAATTCGGACTTGGATATCGGCCAAACCAAAAGCTTGTCGATAGCACGGTCAAGTTCACGCCGAAAGAGAAAGAGAAGAAGAAGCTGGCCGGCCGTGTGACCCTGAAAGAAGATGTCGAGATGATTCCCCATGTCACCTTTGATCCAACCAAGGATTGAGCGGGACTCGCTAGGCGAACGCGAGCTGCCTGCGGACGTCTACTACGGCATACAAACCGCGCGGGCAATTGAGAATTTTCCTATCTCTGGCTGGAAGCCTTACCCCTCGCTCGTCACCGCAACTGTACAAATAAAAAAGGCCGCCGCGCGCGCGAACTCGGCGCTTGGAGTCCTGGACCGGCGATTAGCCGGCGCCCTGGAAAGTGCCGCCGACGAAGTACTAGCCGGAGGCCTCCGCGATCAATTCGTTGTCGATCCTTTTCAAGCGGGCGCAGGAACCTCGCACAACATGAACGCGAATGAAGTGCTCGCCAATCGAGCGATCGAATTGCTTGGCGGCGAGAAGGGAGACTATTCGATCGTTCATCCAAACGATCACGTCAACATGAGCCAGTCGACCAACGATGTGTTCCCGACTGCGATGCGGCTTGCAGCGCTGGAGCTGACCGGCAAACTGATCGTGTCGCTGGAGCTTCTTGCCGACTCTCTCCGAAGAAAAGCAGTTGAGTTCGATCAGATCGTGAAGTCGGGACGCACTCACTTGCAGGATGCCGTCCCGATTAGATTAGGCCAGGAGGTCGGCGCTTACGCGACAGCGGTTGGCAAGAACGCAACGAGAATCGCACACGCAGCGGAGGAGTTGAGAGAGCTGGGTCTTGGTGGCACGGCTGCGGGAACCGGAATAAACGCGCCGGCCGGCTATCGCGTCCGCATAGTGCGGGAGCTCAGCCGCATCACAAATCAAAACCTTCGCGCAACCGAAGACTACTTCGAGTCGATGCAGAGCATGTCGCCGTTCGTGGGTCTATCCTCTTCACTGAAAACTCTGGCAGTCGATGTGATCAGAATCACCAATGATTTGCGGCTTCTAAGCTCGGGACCCAATACAGGCTTGGCGGAGATCAGTCTGCCCGCGGTTCAACCGGGTTCGTCGATCATGCCGGGCAAGGTGAATCCCGTGATGGGAGAGATGACCGCCATGGTTTGCTTCCAGGTGATGGGCAATGATCTGGTTATAGCAACCGCGTCGCAAGCCGGCCAGCTCGAATTGAATGTGATGATGCCGGTGATTGCGTTCGATCTCTTGATGTCGCTTACGATTCTCACCAACGCGCTGGAAGCATTGAGAGAGCGCTGCGTTGAAGGTATAACCGCAAACGAGGAACGTTGCCGCTGGTACGTGGAACACAGTGTCTCGCTTGTGACTGCGCTTAATCCGAAGATTGGTTACGCTCGCGCGGCCGAGATCGCAAAACGTGCGATAGCCACTGGGAAGACGATTCGTGAAACGATTGAGGAAGAAGGCTTGCTCACGCCGGAAGAACTGGCGGAAGTGCTGGACACTCGCGCTATGACTGATTATGAGAAGGGCCCGTAGTCGGTGGCCGGTAGCCGGTGGTCAGTGGCCGGTAGCCGGTGGTCAGTGGCCGGTAGCCGGTGGTCGGTGGTCAGTGGTCGGTGGTCGGTGGTCGGTGGTCGGTGGCTGGTAGCCGGTGGGTTTGTAGCTAAGTACTCCGGCTACCGACCACCGACCACCGACTTCTGACTAACGTTTGCTTGACATCTTCGAGGCAAATCGGCGAAATTTGTGTCGTTACATAGTTCAATCATTCTAGTTGTTAATACCTGAAAAGGAGGCTTACGTTTCAATGACGTACGTTATCGCTGAACCCTGCATAGGGACAAAGGACACAGCTTGTGTGGACGTCTGCCCTGTAGACTGCATCCATCCTCGCAAAGACGAACCGGAGTTCGAGGGCGCGGAGTTGTTGTATATACATCCCGACGAGTGCATCGACTGTGGCGCGTGCGAGCCCGCCTGCCCCGTCCAGGCGATCTTCACCGAAGACGACCTTCCCGAGCAGTGGAAGCATTTCACTGCGATGAATGCCGACTACTACAAGAAATGAAGCCAGCGCGGAGCAAGAAGTTTGGCCTACGTAATTTGTGAGCCGTGCATCGGCGCAAAAGAGCTGGCGTGCGTCGATGTTTGTCCCGTTGACTGTATCCAGGGTGGCCCCGATCAGCCGCAGATGTACATAGATCCCGCGACCTGTACCGATTGCGGTGCCTGCGAGCCGGCCTGCCCCGTGTCGGCTATCTTTATCGAACCCGAAGTGCCGGCGAAATGGCACGCCTTTATTGAGAAGAACGCCCGGTTCTTCCGATAGCGCTGGCGGTCATATGGGCGAGATCCTGAGGCTTAGATCAGTATTGCGCTGACTCGATCGCGCTGGACGGGTACAAAACGAGCCGTCGTTGAACAAACTCAATGGCGGCTCGTTTTGGTCAGATCTGGTTGTGGCCGACTAGTAGTGAAAGTTCCTCATGTTATGGAGCAGCATCTTTTTGCCTTCCTGAAATCTGACCTCAATCTTATTTGGGGGAAGCGCTGACTCGACCGCTCCGAGGCCGAACTTCGGATGGTTTATGACATCGCCTGCTGAAAAGCTGTTATTCATGTCGTAAGACTTTGGCGTTTTCTTGGGATCGATGTTGAACGCGTTTGCTTCCTTCGTCCTTCTTGAGCTGGCTCTTCGTTTCGTGGGAGTCGCTGCCGCGCCATCAGGAGCGGGCGCCGGTTTCACTTTGTAATTGTGTGTGCTGCCGCACATCGAGCACTGGACCCTTCGGACGAGCTCGCCGTCCATCGCAAAAACCGTATGTGTTCGTTCATCTTTGCACTTTCCACAATACGCATTTAGTTCTTGTCCGACGCGAGGCTTTCTGTAGAGCATAGACAGACTATAACATTTGGGTCACAGGACTTTCCAGTTCAGCGTACATCCGCGGCGTCTTTTCCGGCCGCTAGATCAATTCGCGGAGCGTGCGCGCCGCGCGATAATGAATACCATTTGCCTCGCTTGGAAGCTCGCCGGGGCGAAACAAACCGTCGACCCATCTCAGGTACTCGCCGACCGCGCGCTTGCCCCCAATCGTTTGTTGTAAGCCGCCTCGTGCCTGGTGTGATTGAATGTGATATACGAATCCATCGGCGCCGAGATAGACAGTGCTTTCCCATAGACCCGTCTTGAGCTCGAGCCCGTCATGGCCCAGCAGAGTGCCTTGCAGCGCGATCTGAATTGCTTGCTTGCGGCCCTCTCCTTTACCCGACATAAGTCCATTTCTACCCAATTCGTCGCCCGGGCGCAACACATAGAGGGTGAAAAGAGTTGCTCCTTTTTCATTGCCTGTTACTTATAGTGAGCAGGATGCCACTGTGCTAATCTGAAACCTCAAAGAGTCTGAAGATGCTTAACCTCCTTTCAATAAGGTGCAGCCTTGCCTTCGCGCCGTATGTAGCGGAGGGCATCTCCGAGTTCCTGAATGGTGGAGCTGTGAGATCCCGTGTTGTGCGACAGGGTAGCACCGGGTTGATCGTGCGAGCGGATTCTGATCTTGTGTTTCGCCATCAAAATCGGCAGGTGCATCTCGTACGTGAAGAAGCCAGACACTACGCTGCTACCGTCGGGTTCAGACGCGAGTGCTATCAAGTCGCCCGCATGGACGACGAGGTGGTAATGGCAAACGTAGGCAGCGAGCTCTTGTTGTCGCACCCTCAATCTGAACTGTGGCTCGACAATCGCGCTGCCGCAACCTTGCTACAAATATTCAATGGCGGAAACGGTCCGACTTCTCCGACGGGTCTACCGGAATGGTTGACCGTTTCGACTGGTGGCGGCCGGTTGCTTGTAAGCGATCAACGCGATGGCAGATGGGTACTCCTGGGTGAGGATCATATTGGGGAAATCAAGCGCAGGTTGGCGCTGCTTCAGGATTCGCGCGATGTGGCCGCCCCAGCCAGTCCGCCGACGATGTCCCTGAAGGGGGTCACGGTTCACTTCCAGTCGGCGCTAAAATTAGCAGAAACGCTCGAGGCACTCGCAGAGACCGGACGATTCGATCCCTTTGCAGATAGGGCGCCCGAGTTCTCCTTGAGCGCCAAAAAGGCAACGGAAGAGATCGAAATTACAGATGGAACCGTGCGTGTTGGCCTGACCGCGAAGGAAGCTCGCAAGTGGTCTGAGATCATTCGAGGCGAGCTCGCTCGCGCAAATTCCACTTGCCTGACGCGCGGAAAGATCAGGACAGTCTTCGTAGACGGCGACCAGGGGCGATGGGTGCTGCAATGGGGCGACGAGGTGCTGGTTCCCTACAGCCTGACTGCAGTGCCGCTAGTGAGCGAAGGTGAATCGGCGCGACTGGGCTCACTCGAGATGAAGCGGACCGATGACTTTGTGCTGCTGCTGTCGCCCGATTCGGGCGCCTGCGCCGCTCTCGATCCGGGCGAAGTTTTGCGATTGTCAGGTTGATTATCAGCGGTGCAGGCGGGGTGTCTACTTCAGATCACCGGCTCCAAACATATGGCCGAGCTTTTCCTTTTTGGTCTTGAGGTAGTCGGCTGTTCGCTCGTCGGATTCTACTTCGATTGGCACGCGTTGAACTTCGAAACCAGCCTCTGCCAATGCGGCAATCTTGTCCGGGTTATTTGACATCAACCGCACGCGCCGCAAGCCGAGTTGTTTGAGAATGTCGACACAGCACTCATATTGGCGAAGGTCCGCCTCGAATCCCAGCGACAGATTGGCTTCGACGGTATCCTGGCCTGCATCTTGCAGTTCGTAGGCGCGAATCTTGTTGGTAATCCCGATTCCACGACCCTCCTGCTGTTGATAGATAATCACGCCCCGACCTTCTTCCTGGATCAGCTTCATCGCGTGATCGAGCTGCCTCCCGCAATCGCATTTCAGAGAATGGAAGACATCGCCCGTCAGGCACTGAGAGTGAATTCGAACGAGAGTAGGCGTTTCGCCGTCCAGCTCTCCCTTGACGAGTACTGGAAACTCCTCGCCGTCGAGCCTGCTCTTGAATGCCACTATTCGAAACAAGCCCGCCTCTGTAGGCAGGTTTGCTTCAGCCAGGCGCTCGACACCAGCGCACTCTTTAGTTGAACTTCCATTGCTGTTATTCATAGTCAGGTTACCTAAAAGTGTAGAGAGCGGTTTCATGAGCGTCAAGGCAGGCAGTGGGCAGTGGGCAGTAGCGGGGCAGTACGCAGTAGGCGGTGCGCAGTAGGCAGTGGTTAGTAGTGCAGTTAGGGTAAAGCAAACTTTCATCTTTTTATGGCCCAGCGCCAGACGGCGTACTGCCTACTACTGCGTACTGCCCCCGCCACTGCCCACTGCGTAGTGCCTACTGCCTACTGCCCCCGCCACTGCCCACTGCGTACTGCCTACTGCGTACTGCCCTACTGCCCACTGCCTACAGCGTAATGCCTACCGCCTACTGCCCACCGCCCACTGCCCACTGCCTTTGCGCTCCTACCCTACCGTTGATATATTCATTGTTCATTAAAAGGGGAGAGAAATGAGCGATGCCGAGCGCACAATAAAGCTCGACCTCCGCGAGGTGCCTCGATCAATCACTAAGCGGCCCGTTCTGGTCATTCTGCAGGGCCAGTCAATCGGAGAAACCGCCAACCTGGACAAGGAACGGACCATCATAGGGCGGGGCTCAACCGCCGACGTTGTGTTGCGTGATGAGATCGCTTCGCGCCAACACGCCGAGATAACCCGTCTGTCGCTGGAAGGAAGCCTCGTCGAGTACTATGTTAACGATCTTGATTCCACCAACGGAACGTTCTTGAACGGCGCCAAAGTAATGTCTCAGCAGTTGCTTCAAGACGGCGATAAGATAAAGATCGGCAATCACTTGTTGAAGTATGCGATGCTCGACGAGTTCGAAGCGGAGTTTCAGGAGAAGCTTCATCAGATGACCCAGCGCGACGAGTTGACCGGGCTCCGGTCACGCCGAAGCCTGTTCGCTGAGCTTGATCGAAAGATTAGCAGGTCAGTAAAGAAGACGAAGCCGCTGCGGATCAACGTGCTGATGATGGACATTGACTTTTTCAAAAGGGTCAACGACGGGCGCGGGCATCTTGTAGGAAGCCACACTATCCGCGATGTTGGACACATTATTCGCGATGTGGTCGGCAATGCGGACCTTGCGGCTCGCTACGGCGGCGAGGAATACATGGCTTATACGATTGGCTCACGCGAACGAGGGTTTGACCTGGCAGAGGAGATCAGACAGCGGGTAGAAGCGCATCCCTTCCCGGCGTCGACCAGCGACCTCAACCAGACCATGCACATAACGATCAGTCTAGGAGTGTCAACGTTTCCCGATGACGGCACAACAGCGCTCGAGATAGTTCAAAAGGCGGATCAGGCCCTGTTCAGGGCCAAGCTCAGCGGTCGAAACAAAACTTGCGTCTACGATCCAGAAGTAGATAAGCCAGACGCTTTCCACCAGCCGGTCGATGCCTCTGCGATTATTTACGGCCCGGCGGACGCCCAATGAAACTCACACTGCGGGCAGCTTTGACTTGATCGTTGCCAGAAGGTTGTCCAAGTCAATCGGCTTCTCGACAAAGGCGTCGGCTCCGGCCTCGATGGCGTCGTTGATCAATCGCTTGCCGTAGGCGCTCATCACAATAATCGGAGTTCCGCTGATAGGCCGCGATTCACGAATACGCTTTATCATCTCAATGCCATCCATTCTCGGCATCTGAATGTCGGTCACTATCAGGTCCGGATGCTCGCTTGTGGCGGTGCTGAAGCCGACCATCCCATCGATCGCGTGCTCGACTTCATACCCCTCCATCTTCAGCAGACGGCAAAGCAGAAACGAAGTGTCGTGATGGTCCTCGACGACCAATACCTTTTTACCCATAACCGTGATCTGTTCCATAATCTACGCGCCAAGTAACGCAAGGCGCAACTGCGACTCCTCATCCGTATTCACCAATGCGACCACAATGTCACCGTCTTCAAGCCTGGTTTCACCTCGGGGCACCACCAGCTTCTCTCCGCGCAGAATCGCGATAATGTTACTTTCGTGTGGCAAGTGGACCTCGCGAAGAGTTCGCCCCGTAGCGGGAGCCGACGCATCAAGCGGATACTCCAGAATCTGAAAAGCGCCGGCCTGCAAGCTGAGCAAAGTCTTTATCCGAACGGTCGGAAGTTCGCGCTCGATCACTTGCTGAATAATCGACGTCGAGCTGACGGTCGAATCTACGCCGAGCCGCGCCATCACGTCTTCGTTTTTTGGATTGGACGCGCGCGCTATCGTTTTTGTGACTCCAAAAACTTTCTTCGCCACCTGACATGCGATCAGGTTGTCCTGGTCGCTGCCGGTCGCAGCCACGAACACTCGTGCTCGTGAAGCGCCCGCATTATCGAGCACATCATGTGTTGAGCTGTCTCCGACGAATACCTGACAGTCGAGCTTGCTCGATAAGAGAACGGCGCGCGCAGCGTCTTGTTCGATCACCGCGACTTCGTGACCGCTTTCGTAGAGCTCGCGCGCAAGGTTCACTCCGACTTTGCCGCCGCCCGCGATCAATATGTATCGCGACTCATCGGTAGCCTCATAACGCATTCGCGGGTGAGCTGGAAGAAGCTCCGGCGGTAGGCGCTCGGGTAAGGGCTGTTTTGCCGCGATGTCTACCTGCTCGACGATCATCGTCACCGCCAACAGCGTAGGACAAACGACAAGCAACTGCGGATCTTCCTGGGTAGCTTCGGCGTGACTGGGCTCGTATACGCGGGCGATTGCTAGAGGAACGTGGTAATGAGTCCGCGCGACCTGCGCGGCCATCAGGTTTACATTGTCGTCACGCGTTACGGCCAACAAGATGTCGGCATCGCCAATGCCGGCCTCGCGTTGAACGTCGACGTCGATGCCGTTGCCCTGGACCAGCTCAACGCCTTCAAGCTGAGACGCGCGGCCTAGCCGGCCGGCTTCCTTATCTACGATGGTTATTTGGTGGCCTCGATCGAGGAGAGATGCTACTGTCCTGGACCCAACCCGCCCGTATCCGATTACGACGATCTTCATCTGTCACTCTTAGACTACCGAACGCCGCAACTGCTGACAAGCTGAAACGATGTCCTGATAACAAACTGTAAAGGATGTCCTGATGACGCACACCTCCTTGGCCGCCCCTCTTGGTACGTGTGATGTTGCGCTTGGCGAGAGGGGCGGCCGTGGAGGGCCGCCACTACAGGTTTATGAAGAGGTTGAGGCTGACTGAGAATCAGTTGTCTTCCGCAACCTGATACTGCTCCAGCTTTCCGTCCGGCATCTCGTATGTCCATGCTCGCAGGACCCGCTCCGCAAACTTTACCCTATAGACCCGGAGCGTCATGCCTCCGCGAAGAGCCTGCTGGACCTGATTGAATTCCTGAGGCGCGCCCAAAGGCGCAAGGCTGGCGGCGAAATCTTTTACCGCTTGCTCGCTGAAATAGAAATTCGCATCGTCGGTGAATAACGACCGATCAATCGTTCCGCGCTGGAGGCCTTCAAAAATCTTGCGAGCCTGTTCTTGTTTAGCAGCGGTCGCCGCATCGCTCGTCGCGAACAACAGAGGAGTTATGCCGTGAGCGATGTCGCTCGCGGCCCCGGCAGCATCCTGATTTGTAAGAACTACTACGGCGACTCGCTCATCAGGAAACACAATGTTCTCCGAAGTGAAACCTGACACCTCGCCTCCGTGTGACAGCGCACGATGCCCGGCTTGCATACTGATCCCGACCCCCAAACCGTAACGAGTCGCCAATCCACTCTTCAGCAGGACATCAGTCTCGAGCTGCTTGTACGACGACGGCTTCATCAGCTTTCGATCTATGATCGAGATGTCCCACTTGGCGAGATCACGCGCCGGCATCGCAAGCTCTCCCGCCGCAAAGAGCCAGCCTTTACCCTCTTTGGGCGCAGGACGCAGTGGCCCGAGCGCATAACGCATGTAGCCGGTTGGGTCGGTGTCCTCGAGTTTGTCCTGATCGATATTCATCACGCTCTTCATATCGAGCGGTGTGAACACTTTCTCGCGCAGGAATTGAAGAAGCGGCATCCGGGCGGCTTTCTCGACAATTACTCCGGCGATCACGTAGTTGGTATTGCTGTATTGCCACTTCGTGCCGGGATCGAAGTCCAGCGGCTTGCGCGCCCACAGGTCAAGGATCTTCTGCGACGTGACCGGCAAGAGCATGAACGGCATCACATAGTCCTGAGGCCAGTAGTCCTGATAGCCGGATGTGTGAGAGAGCAATTGTCGAATTGTCACTTCGTTGGCACGGGTGAGTTCAGGCACGAACTTCGCGACCTTATCATCGAGCGAGAGCTTACCTTGTTCCTGCAGAAGAAGAATTGCCGCGGCGGTAAACTGCTTGCTAATGGAACCGATGCTGTATCGCATCTCCGGAGCCGCCGAGGTCTTCGGATCAAGTCGCGCGGCTCCATAAGCCTGGACATAAGCGATGCGGCCGTTTGTAACCACCGCCACCGAAGCACTCGGCACACCTGACTTGGCGAGCGCTTCGTTGGCAAGCTTATCGATCTTCTCTCGCAGCTCCGGCGAAAGTTGCGTCTGAGCGCTTCCAGAGAACGACCCGAAAGTCAGAAGGACTAGCAGGGCAGAGAGGTGAAGTAACAGACAGGATGGGTTCATTGATTTCTCCTTGCCTAACCCGCAAAACTTCGGAAGGTTCTATTGGCCCAGTATGTCCCTCACGGCTACTAGGGGCAGTTGCATCAGCAGTGCGATTAGCGCGATCAAAATCGCAACCACCGTAAGGCGGTGCACGGCCCGCTGAACGTCCAGATTGGAGCGTGCTACCTCTGCATTGAAATAATCGCGAAGATACTCACTGACCGCGCGTTCCCTCACGTCTAATTCGGAGGCGGCTTGCTCGATCTCTTCACCAGCTCTGGTCAGGTGTGACCAAAGAACCGATATGACGCCGTATCGATACCGGCCGTCCGACACCATCTCCGATTGCCATAGCCGATCGTCCTCGTAACGCAGGGCGTTTGCCTTAAAGGTACTATTTGCCCGCTTGTAGTCTTCGGCCAGCGATCTAACTGACGTATACGCGTCGATTCCCTTGAGGCGCTCCCTCAAGTGACCCTCGTACGTGGTTGCCAGTTCGCGATCACGTCCTATGCCTACGCGACGCCTCCGTTTGTATAGATCCTTGGTCAGCATGGTCAAGTACTTGCTGGGCCTCTGCTGGAGGAGCGGATTCCCTTTGATCGCGCGGCTCTTAGCATCCAGGCGCGGCTCAACTGACAGAGGCTCTGACAACCTCAGTACGGATTGCGGTAGCGCGTAGAGCGAGTTACGTCGATTCAAGGGTGCACGTCTCACCACTAACGAGTCCTGACTAATACCGGGGCCGAGGGGACCGGGGAACACTAGGAGATCTTCGAAGAGTTGCGGAACAGACACGTATGTCGTCTGGTGGAGCTGTGCACGTAAGATCTGAATGAGCGCCAAACACTCGGGACCGCTCGCGTTGACAGCCAGCAGTTCTTGAGGCGGCTCGATATAAATGATAGAGAGAAAGTGCTGGGGGAAGAACTGATCGGTGTTCTGTCCCTCAAACACGCGTTCCAAAACATGACTGCGGAATGCGCGAAGTTCCTCTGAATTCGCGTCGCTCAACTGAGAAAGGGCGACGTCGCCGAGAGGAAGAAGGCCCATGACTGGCTTAAACGGATCGACGGGCCACGGATACAGAACCTCATGAGGTTTGAAGCGCCAGTCGTCGTCAGGAGTCACCAGTCGTACTCGCGACGACGTTCCTCCAGCGACATCGCCATCGCGGTCGAACCGATGTAACTCGGCATCGGCATGCGGAAGATCGAACTCGATTCCGTCGGGCCGTTCAGACTCGTCTATCCACTCCAGTCGCCGGAGAAGAAGGTAGCTGTTCTGAAAGATGGGAACGAGTTGCGTTTCCTGAACTGCATTTGGTGGCGTGCTCATAGGTCAGTCGGCGGCGTGCTCGAATAATGATCTTGTCCCCTGCCGCGCGAAGCATGAGAACAGCAGGTTGCTTAGAAACTTCGACACAGTGCTTTACACTCCTTGCGATTGGTGAGGTGCAGGCTGATTAACCTTCCTGCTCCTGAATCTATCCTACTGGTCGTGTTGGATAATACCGTATTCGACACTGGCCGTCATTACAGTACGACCGCTATTCGCGACCGCCACAAAACAAAACCGCCAGCAAATCACAAGTGACCCACTGGCGGTTATCGAGGTTATTCAGCGCGTGATGCTGACGACTTATGGTGCCGTAACAAAGAACACATCGCAAGCCCACCTCCCAATGTGTGCGCCATGTGCATCATACACCTTTGCTCGATAACGGAATTGATTACCATATTGGTCAGTTCGTCTTGACTCTTGATAATCAAGATCTAAAGCGTAAACCCCCAATGACGGCAGCGTATGTACCTCGCTTGGCTCTGAGATGCCGTTGTGGTTGGTATCCTGCCAAAAACGCAAGGAAGCGAAGATAGAATCACGCGGGTCAATCCGGCCATCCCCGTTACCCCCATTTTGAGACTTGTCAAACTCGGCAAGGGCCAGAAAGCCATTGGGTGTTTGGGATCGTGGTTGCGGTGTGAAGTTGCCGAATAACTCTCGGCCATTGTCAATTACGCCATTGCCATTCCGGTCAAGCACAAGGAACGGTGGTGTCCTAATTTGCAAATTAGGACACTACCCAAGGAACGCATCGTCTGAGCTGGCAGCAGTTCACGACAACTGATCTCTGGAACCATTGCCATTGATGTCAAATGCCACGCCACTGACATTCTCCGTGAGATCGAATCCATTGCCCTGCACGTCAATCAGTATCGGCGAAGGATTCACGCAACTACAGGTTACGGGGTCGAGTACTCGGCCACAACAGCAATACATAAACTCATCACATACACGGCAATAGCGCTCAGTTGCCGTAAACGACCCCGGATTACCTGCGCTATCCCCGAGCTGACCAGGACCACCGGGACTAGCGGTTAATCCACTGGAGCCGGCAGGACCAGAGCCAAGGGATTGCCCCGCTGAAGAACTACAGTTGATGTTAGAGCCGGGGTGCCCGCCAGCCCCAGGGTCGCCGGCTGCTCCAGGACTTCCGGCGCTTGAACCATCACCAGGCTCCCCTTTGTCACCACCAGAAACATCGTCATCGTAGCTACCACTCCAATTATTTCTACATGGAACACTCACGGTTATGGTACCGCCGTTCTTGCCATTGCCACCCTTACCACCTCGGCCACCTTCTCCCGCGTCCCCGCCTGTTCCGCCTCGACCACCTTGCCCGCCATTGCCCGCTCCACCCTGAGGGCAATTGCAGCTTGCGCCGTCGCCACCCTCGCCACCCGTTCCGCCTGGCGCTGCAGCATAGACAAAGCCCCCCGGCCCGCCTTTCCCGCCTGATCCCCCGCGAGAAACAAAATGCCAAGCCTGATTGTCGCCATCAGGTATGGAATAATTTCCCCCGGTTCCGACAGTACCATTACTGCTACCTGTTTGACCTTGTCCGGCAGCGCCCGCATCGCCACCAAGAGCTCCATCGGCTCCTGTTAGTCCGTTGATGTTACCACCACACATTCCACCCGTCGCCTTCGGCTGAGTTGGCGGATTAGCAGTGTTAGGCTGCGTTCCGCTAGCCCCGATGCCCCCCATAGCGCCGGGCTGCCCGCTTGTATCGCGATTCTGATCCTGCGGGCTCATTTCTCCGAGCCGGTTGCTACCACGACGGAGCGTTTCAAATTCTTGATTTGCCGCCTCTCGAATGCGTTTACCAGGATTATAGAGAGCTTTCAGTACCTTTTTTAGCTTCTCTTCGCCTCCGATACTCTCCAGCCATTCCTTGTATCCGATTCCACTCGTATCAATAGTGATGCTGCCGCCCTTATCGACAGGTCTGGTATCTGGAATTTCAACCGTCAGACTCTCTTTCCCACCTTGTTTAAGGCGGCGTTTCGGCAGAGAGCTTCTTATGACTGTGACTTTTTCGGCAGGGAAGATCGAGATGTTATGGTTTCCCTTGATGAGGATATCGGCTCCTTCAAACACCAGATGTTTAGCTACGATAACGAGATTATCAAGAACCTGTATCTTCTCAGGTAAATAAAGTGTATCGGCGAGCTCAACACCGCCCAGTGCTTCACCATTGTAACGAATCTCCTGCATCTCGGGCATCTGTGCAAAAACGGGAGCTAACGTCTGTTGCCAATGGGCTTCCAAGAGAACCTCGGGGTCGAAAGGCACACCCTTCCGCCGCAATAGGTTGTTAGCAATTTCGAAATTTCGTTTTCTATTCTCTATTTCGTTTTGAGCATTCTGTTGATTGGCCAAATTCTCACGGGAGACGGGCTCTCGCAATGGTTTGTGAAAAGTAAGAGCGTTTATTCCTTGAAAGGAGATAAAGAATGCCATCAAGAGCGACAGTGAAAGTTTCTTCATGTGACCTCCTGCAACGAGACATTCAACTGGCTTGCGAGACAAACCGTTAGTCAATGACGTGGGGAACGTCCAAGTTGCTTATACGCTCGTCGAAAATCCGTGTCAAGCATTTTGCCGCTATGGAACAAACGATACAGAGGGCTTTATTGAATGCTCTGGGAGGCCAATTTCACTACTCCATTAGGGATACCTGGTGCTAACGGGCAAGGCACTCGTTTAGGATGTTCCTGATTACTGCTTGCAGGTGGGCGTCTTGCACAAGACTTCCACCAAAGCTGAGAGAACCGGCTGAAAAAACGAACCCTGCGCCGCTGGTTTCATAATAGGTCATGTCGGCACCGTACCCCGGATTGTCTCCACGAGCGAGCACTTGAACGTTAGCGGGCGCGCTGCCTCGATCGTCTGCGCCGGTGGCGGACACCGTCGAGCCATCCGGTGCGCTGCCGGCTTCCGAGGTGTCCATCTCCCATCCACTGGCAGCGCCACCGTTAATTCCGGTTTGTCCGATCAAATCCCCATTGGCTAATCCGGTTCCTGCGAAGAACCGATGATCACTTCTTTCAACTCGGTATGGGGCAAACGTCATATAGTTGTCAAATCTAAACGCAACGCCGAGAATCCCACGCTCGGAGCGAGGCGGATTCAGATTGCGCAGAAAGCTCAACGGCCGCGCGCTGTCAGGATTGCCATTCAATAAGATCAGACAGTTTGCTACATCATTGAACTCAACTTTCTCGAAGACACCATTGCCTCCAAGGTACAACAGGTTCCCTCCCTGTTGGAGGTATTTCTCGAGGTTGTCCAGCATCTGGAGGGTCCAGTACTCCGGGTGGGTGGTCAGGATGAGAGCCTTGTAGCTTGCCATGCTATCTATCCCGAGGTGGAAATCGTAGTCTGAGTACACATCCACTTTGTAGCCGGCATCCTCGAGCCAGTTCAGTATCCATAGCTCGGAGCGCGTCAGGTGATTGATCTCACCGTCATCAAGCGGCCACGTCCCGGGATTAGGCCTCTCGAAGCTCAACTGTGCCCCAGGCGGAGTACTGTACTTCGATCTGCCACCCCAGCCATTGTAGGCATTCCAGGTGTTTGTGCTGGCAAGCACCGCGAAATCAGCCCTCTGATGCTCCGGCGGCTTAACAACGAAGACAATGTACGTCTCATCACCGTTTAAGTCCGCGCAACGCGCGGCATAGATACCTGACGGCCAGCCGGCGGGCACTTCAAGGGTAAAAGCGGTTGGCCACCCGCAGCCGTTCTGCCAGGGATCAGCAGGCGTGTCATGCGCCCCGGCGCTCATCTGAAATGCTTCCGCCATCACGATGCCGGCTTTCTTATCCGCTTGCTGTTTGAGACGAAGGTACGTCACCTGGTAATTGAATTGCGCGGAGACTTTGAACTCGATAGTCTTGCCGGGAGAGACGGAAATCGGAGTGCAATAGCCTTCGATGTTTCCGATTTCCGCTATGAACCAGCCGGAGCCGATTAATTGACCCTTGCCGTTGAAGGCCCACTTTACTTTGCCGCTTTGAGCCTCGTCTCTATAAAAGAGCAAGGAGCCGTCGACGATCGCATAAATGACGCCGTCGCCACCTGAAAAGACCATCGAAAACAGGCCCCAGCCATCAGCGATCTTCACGCCGTTGCCCTGGCGGAACCATTTCCGCGTGCCGTCACGTGACTTGTCCCGGAAATAGAGCAGGTCTCCATTCCGAGCGATGGCATAAATTACTCCGTTTCCGCCGGAGAATACGTGAAGAAACTTATCCCATCCTTCGTGTATCTTGCGGCCGGCGCCGCCGTTCGACCAGCCAGGAGTTCCGTTGCGTGCCTCATCTCGATAGAAAAGCAGGTCACCATTAGACGCAATGGCATAAATAACGCCGTCTCCCCCGTGGAAGATTTTTAGGAAGGAGTTCCAGCCCTCTCCGATCTTTTGACCTATGGCGCCATTTGCCCACTGAGGGGTTCCGTTGCGCGCCTCGTCGCGAAAGTAAAGCAGGTTGCCGTTCGGCGCGACGGTGTAGATGATTCCATCGTCGCCGGCGAAGACGTGCAGAAAATGGCCCCAATCGTCGCCGATCTTTTGACCCGCGCCGCCGTTAGCCCATCGAGATGTGCCATCCCGTGCTTCATCTCGGTAGTACAGCAGGTCGCCGTTCTCAGTGACGGCGTAGACATTACTCTGATTGTCGCTCGTAACAAGTTTGAAGCTCATATGGTTGGTTCTCCGTAAGATCGGATCGAGTCTGTGACCTCCACACGGCTAACGTTACTGACACCTCCGAACACAGATCCCGGCGCGCAGGCTTGCCGACGGGCTCTTCAGGAATACGCTTTTCCGCGTCGAGACTCAAGTAGCCGGAATCACTCTCGGGTTGCGTTGCCAGCATTGCGTGCGGCGCCCTAAACCGTTTGCGCGGTCCCGATTGATATTCCTATTGTGGTTGACGGAGCGGGAACAAAGGCATATCTTAGCCCTCCATCTGAGCGGACATCATGATTACCTGCTTCTACGCGTCTCGTCGATCGCCGAAGTCCATATGCTCATCCGAGAGGGAAGAGTAAGCCGGATAACTTAACCTCTCGTTTGCGCGCTAGACAGCCGAAAGGAGAATCTATGAGCACAAACCGTCGCTCCACTCGAAGGAAGCGCCGAATTATCTCAGGGATTCTGGTCCTCATTCTGATCGCGGGGTTACTTCTGGTTTCCTCGATCGCTGGAAGAGGCCCCGTATTATTAGAAGCGCAAGCGTATCAACCTGCGCCTGTTGCTGCGGGACTGCCGCGCCCGGATCACGTCGTAATCGTATTCGAAGAAAACAAGGGTTACTCCGATGTTATTGGTTCTTCCAACGCTCCTTACTTGAATTCACTTGCCAAGCAAGGGGCATTGCTGACCAATTATTACGGCCTGCACCATCCCAGCCAGCCGAACTATCTCGAGTTCTTCTCCGGAAGTAACCAGGGAGTTTGTAATGATACTTGCTCGACAACGCAGTTCTCCGGCCCGAGCCTTGGAGGGAATCTGATCAAGAAGGGCCTTACGTTTGTTGGCTATGCCGAGGATCTGGCGGGTGCTCCGAATCACGCGTCGTGGAACTCGACTTGTACCAATTGCTACTACGCCCTGAGACACGCGCCCTGGATTTATTTCAAGGATGTTCCCGCTTCGGCGAGTTTGGATTTCACCAGCTTTCCGTGGGCCGATGAAGGCTTTGCGAAATTGCCGACAGTTTCAATTGTGATTCCGAACCTGATCCACGATATGCATTCTCTCCCGCCGTCCTCCACGCCATCTAACCCGATTCCACTCGAGGCTACCAACGGAGATGTTTGGCTTCAGAGAAATCTCGATGCCTACGCGCAATGGGCGAAACAACACAATAGCTTGTTGATAGTCACCTGGGACGAGGACAGCTCGGCGTATCACTATCCCGCGAACTGCTCGCAGGGAATCAACACTACTCCGCCGAACAACCATATCCCGGCTATCCTGGTCGGCTCAATGGTGAAGACCAATTCAACCAGCACGCAACAATACACTCATTACGATCTGCTGCGCAGCATCGAGGATATGTATGGACTTCCGGCAATCGGCGGAAGTCAGAATGCGAAAGATATTGGCGACATCTGGAAATAGAATCGATTGGAACGATCACAGGTCGGCAAGGTGCCTTGCTCCGGCCCGATTAGTTCCGCAACGGTCGAGCAGTTCACTTCGCATAGACAAACAGGCCGTCGTACATGCGCCGAGAACCCTCGCAGGTTTGGTTCGGTCGGCCTGTTTACTATATTGCAAATTGCAAACTTGAAACAAATTCCGGCTCAGTGAATTCAATGGACAGGCACTCTACTGCTTCGATCAATGCGTTGGGCACCGGAACTGATGGTTGAGGTAGAGGTCTACTTTGCCGTTCTGAATCGCATCCAGGAGATCGGCGACGGCGTGAAGATGCCGCTGCCTTAGATCCGCGAGCGCACTCAGCAATTGCGGAGAAGGGTTACCCAACTTCGCGAGATATTGATCCCCGCCGGGAAAGGCAATCCAGTCATTACCAGGAAAGGATATTCCTGCTTTGGCGGTCGTCGGTTGCCCGTTGTTGTTGAGCGTTACATATGTCGCCCCTTGAGTGGTGCCCGCAGCAGTGGAGAGGCCCGTAATAAACTCCTGTTTTGTCGTAGCAGGCTTGAGGAACAACATGGAGTTGTTGGTAGGTGAACTATTGAAGTCGATCTGGGTAAAACCGGCAAATTGCCCACTCCATAGAGCAGGATCGATGGTTCCCAGATAATCGAAAAACCCTTTCGCTTGCACACCCGACAGGGTGCCTGAGAAGGTCACAACTGCATAATCAAGCGGGAAATCATAGGCCCTCGCGTTATCGGGACTGAAGTGCGCGGTGCCACCCTGGTTTAGAACATAACCAAGAGCATTATCGAGTACATCAACATCCGCCGCGCTCACCGCATTAGGCCCTGAGTCCTTAACCGTAAACACGTAGGAAGGATCGGTGACCGCCTCGAATCCTCCTGCGGCAACAAGGAACCTGGTGTTGCCCGAATTGATTGTACTGATTGCGCCATTAGACGTAAGCACATCGATCACGTTTTGGACGATGTGACAGTCATTGAGAAGTCGATTGCTCCAGCGCTCCAGGTTTGGATAGCCTGTGCTCAGGATCATGTCGAGAGCGTTCTGCCCTACAACGTCTCCACTGGGGATCGGCTCGGCTGAGATATACGTGGTGGCGGTTACCGGGTGCGCGCCCAGCATCGCAACCAGCAGAACGATTGCGACAAAGCATGAGATCTTGCTTTGACTCTTCGTGTGTCTTCCACTCAGTTTATTCTTCATCAACGCCTCCGGGTTGAATTAGGGTGAATTGTCAGCAGCAAAGGACCAACGCATTACTCCTCAGACCTGCCCAGTCAGAAACAGGTGCAAGAGCGAGGGCAAGCAAAAGTGCGCAGGCGCAGCCGTTACGTAATGCGAATGACTGGGTACTACTTCCATTCCCAGAGTGTGGAGCGACTGTTCCCCTCAGCATCTACTTCGTATTCGAAGATCGCGGCAACGGTGTTCAGCCGTGACCATCTCGGGGACGAGCTGTGGTAGAACACGGCACCTCTAAAACTCACGGCGCCGGCTTCCCCGATCGTGCCCACGCCCTGGCCAACCCAAGTGGCCATATCGCCCTGGTCACTCATTGCGATGCCTTGACCCTCGCCGAACAGGGTTCCGTCAGCCCGGACAACCGACCAATACGTGGATGTCTCTGTCGTGTCCACACCCAGCAGCTTCCCACTGAGCTGCTGAGAGCTTTCCATTTTCGGGCCGCCCCCCGGATTCGGGAGGACTCTCCTCGATGTAATCTTGCCTGCATATTCGCATATCTTATCGCCCTGCATAGTATCCTCCTTCGGAACGCGCTTGCCGAAGCGCGTTGAGTTGCTGTGTTAATGAAATAGGGATCGTGGTCTAAAGCATCCCCCGTAAGTTTCCTGCCTGAGTAATACTCAGATTGAACCGCCCAACGATCTCAGATTAATAGAAACCGTGTGACGGGACGCTCACCAAGGCAGCAAGGATCAGAGAGCGAAGCAGCATTGTCCAGATTATGTGTGCGAGCCGATAATCTCGCAGAACTTCTTGAGATCAACATTGCCGCCGGAGACGATCGCGACGATTGGACCCTGGCCGGCTTTTCCGGTCAACGCCGAGGCGACTGACAGAGCACCGGCCCCCTCTGCAATGACGCGCGTCTTTTCCGCCATCAGCCGCATCGCCTTTTTCGTCTCGTCCAGGCTCACTACAATGTAGCCGTCGACCACCGGCTTCATCCGCTCCCACATGCGCGGGAAGAGGCTCTGACCACCTGCGCCGTCCACAAACGACGGCTTCCAATCCGCGAACACTTGCGGAGATCCCTTGGCAAACGAGAGCGCGGCGGGCGCGGCCGTCTCTGGTTCCGCGCCCCAAATCTTGATCTCGGAGTTGAGCGCCTTGAGCGCGCTGCCGACTCCAGTGATGAGCCCTCCACCTCCAATGCCGGCGATAACCGCCGCAGTGTCCGGTGCGTCTTCAAAAATCTCGAGACCCATCGTCGCATGACCGGTAATGAAATTATGATCGTCGAACGGATGCACAAAAGTCGCTTCGATACCCGGAAACGAACGCGCCTCGAGGGTCTTCCAAGCAACATCGTATGACACGGGGAACAGCTTTGCGCCCAGCGCCCGCATCCGTTCGATCTTCGATTCCGGCGCCGTCTCGATCACTACGACCGAGCAGGGAACTCCCGCCTGGCGCGCGGCATAAGCGACCCCTTGTCCGGCATTCCCGGCGCTGATCGTCCACACGCCCTTACTCCGCTCAGACTCTGAGAGAAGCGCTACGGCGTTGGCGGCGCCGCGCAGTTTATAGGCGTTGATGGGTTGCAAGTTTTCGAGCTTGAGCCGGATGTCGGGGAAGCCCCGTCCTAGTTCAAGGCGGACCAATGGAGTGCGCAGGATGGTCCCCGCGATTCTTTTGCGCGCTTCCCGAATATCGGCCAACTCTATCGGTCTCACAGCTTCGAGTTCTATCGGCATGTTTGTTACTTTCCACGAAATGAATTCACCCCTGCTTCATTGGGAATGGACCGAGTGATGTGACTAATCGTCATTTCAATCAGCGAAGCAGGAGAATAGGCGGTTCAGGCGAACGGGTCAACAGTCGGCTGCTGGTCAATCAAAGCTCATTCATCAAAGCTCATTCATCAAAGCTCCAATGACGCGCTTGCGCAAGCTTTGCTCATTTCTTTGCTCACAAGCCAATACAGCGCGTCTGGCGATGCGACAAGCCGAAAAAAGTTATTTCGTTGCCGCTGTGCCAGGCGCACTCTTGTTTATTCGAGCAGTCATCATGCGAACCAGTTCGGCATTCGTGAACGGCTGCCAGCCGTGCGGCTTCATCGGCCGGCCATACTCGAAGACGGCCTCGGATCTTGGGTCGTCTGCTGATTTCAAGAAGTCTTCGAGAAGATACACCGCGAGGTTGAGGTAGTAGTTGTCCATGTCGCCGCAATAGACATGGATCTTTCCCACCAGATCTCGGCCGATCTGAGGCCAGTTTTTCTCGAGGTTGTACCTGAGATCGTAACCATGGTCGCGCATGTAGAGGGCGACCTCCTTATCGATTTTGCCCGTCAGGCGATCCCAGATCGGGCGGGGATATCCGTCCTTGCCGACGGGCCCGTATGCAGCGTCCCACGCGGCGATTTGTTGTCCGGCGCGCACATTACTGCCGAGGACGGCCTCGAGGCGATTCATTTCACGCATGGTCAGAGTGACCTGTCCATCGGCATTTCTCGAGAGAGGCCGAATGAGCTTGCCCCAATCCCCATTCGGCACTTCGAATGCGTTGTCCTCCTCATAGACATTCGACATTTGATAACGCCGGAAATCAACGGGGTCCGGATACAAAACCCATGTACCGTTGAAGAACTTCGGATGGAATACCTGCAACGCCAGAGCCTCCCATCCTCCGGTCGAACCACCCGTCAGTACCCGCGCATGCGGCTCAGCGATTATTCTGAATTTCTCCTCCAGGTAAGGAATCAGTTCTCTGGTGAGCGCGTCCCCATAAGGCCCGTTGTTTACGGAGTTCACTGCGTAAGAGTCATCGTAGTAAGGCGTAGGATGTTGAAAGGTCACGGCAACGGCGCGTGGGAAGTCGTCGGACATCCATTCCCGAGCGAACTCGTATCCAGTCTCCCTCGCGCTCGTGCTCTGTCTGGCTTTCCGCTGCGCTTCCCCTTCAGGAGGGATCGGTGCTTGAGTTGTGAATCCGAAAGGTGCGCCGAGTCCGAAATGACCCTGGATGTAGATCGCGGGATATTTCTGGTTCGCTGCTTGAGCGTAACCTTTCGGCAGGAGCAGTGCGGCGCCGAGGTAAATTGGATGTCCCCAGAACTCGGAAAGCATCTTGCTTTGAAACTTCACCCGCTTGACCCATTCTGTGTCTGGCGGAATCTCCACCGGCGGCAGCTTCTTCGTCAGGCTGAGGCTTACGTTGAAACCTGCGGCGGGATCCAGCCGAACTCGCTTCACCTCACTGACGAGGTTGCCTGGCGACCGATTCCACTTTTGCCCTTCCCACTGATCCATATGCACCCAGATCACGTGGCCGTCCTTCCTATGAACTTCGGTGTAGACATTTAACAATGCCTGGACGTAGTACTCGCCTGCTGGAAGCTGGTTCAAGCTGTCGACCGGATATCCCGGAACGGACGGGTCGATGACCGCGTTATCACCGGGTTTCAGCGCATTTACGTCCAGGCCGAAAAGAGGAACTGATCCGCTGTACGAGCCCGCTTGAAGTCGAGGATCGGACTGGTTGTTTTTCGAGATCATCACAAACAGACGGCCTGTGATGGGTCCGTTATCGAGCCCCGCAGGATAAGAAACCTCGAACCGTGCGGTCGCCGCCGTTGCGTGACCGGAATACGCAGTCGCGAGAGCCAGGAGCATGAACACTCCTGCAACAACCAGGCTTCTTCTCATTATTGACTCCTCCCCGAAAACTCTCCGCTTGCTCTGAGTTGATCAGATCAACGTATGGTGCTGTCAAATTCGTGTGGCTGGCCTTGATCCCTTGTCAGCCCCGTAGGGGCGACATGTCTATAGCCCAGGGCGCCAGCCCTGGGTGCAGAGCAGAACGAACAACCGAGCCCCGTTAGGGGCGACCGGAATTCGTCCTTCGCATTGAGGGTTCCTTCGTCGGTTACTTCTGTCGCCCCTGCGGGGCTAAGAGGAATATTGCCGACGCGGTCACCCAGGGCTAGCGCCCTGGGCTATAAACATGTCGCCCCTAACGGGGCTACCTTCTTAGATTCTTGATGATTATCTTGCCCCCGCCGCCGAACCCTCATTTCCTTTCACTCAATGCTTGCGTCCGACTGCGAAGAGGCTCGCCGATGAGCGCACGTACATCATGCCATCCGATAATGCCGGAGTAGCCATCAGCATCTCTCCCATTGAGTTCGTCGCGATGTGAGCGAATTTCTGACCGGCTGCGATGACAAGCATCTCCCCGTCTTCATTTGAGAGGTAGATCTTACCATCAGATGCTACCGGCGATGCGCTGAAGCCGCTGCCGACCACGGGCAGTCTCTGACGATAGACTTCCTCGCCGGTCCGCAAATTGTACGCGTCGAACAGACCGTTGTTGCCGAGGACGTAAAGAATGCCGTCGTAGATTAGCGGTGTCGGCATGTAGGATCCGCGACCCGTGCGACTCCATGCGATGGCTTCACTATTCGACTTGCCGTCAGGCAGGGTAAGGTCTCCACGAGCGCCCGCCTTCACCACAAAGATCGGACGTTCGGGACCGCGGCCACTGACGACCGCAAACATGTCATCGGAAAACACCGGTGTCGGCGCTGTGATCTTCGAACTTCCGCCGAGCCGCCACAATTCCTTCCCTGTGCGAGGGTCATAACCCCGGATGTAGTTGGACGCGTTGGCGACCAGGATTGGACCCACAGATGTGGTCGCTACAGTAGGCGTGCCCCACGACGGAAGCTCCTCGCGCTCGGTCTTCCACACTGTTTTGCCGGTCCCGGCATCGAGGGCCAAAAGGAATGAATCATTCTGCGTATCGCACTGCAGGATAACGAGATTGTTCCAGATGATGGGCGAACTAGCGGGGCCCCATTCGTATGTCGGGATGTCGTATGCGCCGAGGTCGAGTCGACCCAGGTCGACCTTCCAGAGCAGGCGCCCGCTGACATCGTAAGCATAGACGCCTTGCGACCCGAACCACGCCACAACTATGCGTCCGTCAGTTGCGGGAGTCGAGTTGGCGTAGGTCGATTTGATGTGGCGCTTGTCGACCGGCACGCCCTGGTGAGCGACACGCTCCCATTGGATCTTGCCGGTTCGTTTGTCGAGCGCATAAAGCATCCAACGCTGCTGCGAGCGATCCGTTGATGCATCGCCATCGCCGTACAGACCCGGACGGAAGCTCGCCTTCGGGTCACTGCTGACCGCGCTCGTGACAAAGATGCTGTCTCCCCAGACGACGGGGCTTGAATGAGCGAGCCCGGGGATGGGCGTGCGCCAGAGAATATTCTCGCCCGTCTTTGGGTCCCAAAGATCAGGGAGATTCTGCTTCTCCGATATGCCCGCAGCCTGAGGACCGCGGAAGGAAGGCCAACTGCCAGTCGAAATGTTTGGGGTGTTCGAGGTTTTCGGGTCTGGGCGCGAAGGGGCGCGTTCGCCGGCGGTCGTGACGATGCGCCGCGGCGGAATGGTTTTCACCTCTCCAGTTGGAACCCAGGTGCTGCGGTCGATGATCATTCTTCGAGGCGTGCACTCATCCGCTATGAGGTCGAAGCTGAGGTGGTTACCTTCCAGGCGAATTCGATATCGTCCGGGTCCGCCACAATCTTTGGGTCCGCCGGGCGTTGACAGCTCAAGCTCAATCTCATCACCTTTGCTTTTCCAGTTGCCAGTCAGTTTGGGCCAGCCGACGCCCTCGAGGGTGAATGTGCCCCCGGAATCGAACCGCGCGACAAAGGCTCCAAACTTCATCGAGTAAGATGGGACCTGCACATCCGTCTGCAGGTTAGTCTGCGTGCTGGCGCCCGCAGGTCTTGAGGCGCTGGTGGCCACAATCCCAATGGCGAACAACATCGCGAGCCCGAGTCTTTTGCAATCGATTCTTCTCATACACATCCCTCGCTTAACCTAAAACGACCGAGGCGCGGTCTAGAGACTACCTCATTAAGAACCCAATCACCCAATGATGTTTCTGGTTCTCGCATTGTGCCTCCACAAGAGGCCCATTGATTTTACTAGAGCCGGTCAATCCAATATCGAGGTTGTCGGTGAAGGTGACAGACCGCCTACGACGATGATCAGGTCTTCGTCGATTCCGTAGATCAAGCTGTATGGAAGCGGGCTAACAGACATCTTCGGTTCCGAGCTCGATTTCAGTTGAGGCCAACGGAAAGGACTTCACGCGGCGAATAACCCTGTCGGTTCGTCGAGGAAATCGCGACCCAAGTCTTCCTCGCGCTCGTCATACCACGCGACAGCGTCATCAACCTCTTGCTGCGCCGCCTCGAGGAATCGAATTCTCATTGATCTCGGTACTTGGACATGACCTCTTCGTAGGAAACGGTCCGGAGGCGACCGGCCTTGTAGGCATCCCAGCGCTTTCGGGCCTCCTCGGCCCAGATGCGATCAATCTCCGGATCAGGTCTGTCCAGATCAGCCAGAATCGTATCTACGAGCCGCAGCTTCTCGACATCGGGGAGTGCCTTAATCTCCTGCTCGAGTTGATCCGCTGTTGATGACATACGAGGAAAATAGTCTCTTGAAGGTCTACCATCAAATTCAACGGTGCTTAATGGATGAGTCAATGGCCAAGCTCGCAAGGTCAACAAACTATTCTGAACGAGAGAACAACGAGTGAAAAAACGACGATCTCACGTCAAGGTAATCCCCAGTTCTTGCTTCAGATTTGGCAGCAGTACGGGCTCCTCTACGGTTTGACCTTGGCTGTAAAAACTTCTTCCATGGCTAAGCCTCGGGCGCATCCTGCGATTTGCTCCAATTGGCGGCGGCTGTCAGTCCATATCGGGTATGAAACGCCTCCGTACGAAACCACACCTTCGTAATCTCCTTGCTGGTTTCCATAATTAATACCCGGGCATGGAAACAGACCGCCGCAGTCATGTTCGTTCGAGCTCACTGTAGATACTCGAATGTTCGGAGACAGCCAGGAACTCCCGCCATCATTTGACTGTGCCAGATACACATCTGTCATATAGCGGAAGCCAGTTGAGTCATTGCGGGTATCATAAAAAGATATATTCACGTCACCGGTAATGGGATCAACTGACATCCAGTGATTGAAATGATCAACGGCAAACGGTAAGACATCAGTTACGGTGCGCGGTGCCGACCAGGTCGACCCTCTATCATCCGAATACGAAACGAATATGTCAGTTGTGCCCAGTTGGGTTTTATCCATCCAGGAACAGTAGAGCCTTCCGCGAAAACTACCTTGCGAACGATCGACATCAACCGCGGGATATACTAACGCAGCCCGAAATGATTCAGCAGGAATAGCTATATCGAATGGAATAGTCTTTGGTGACACAACGCGCTGCTGGTCCCAGGTTTTCCCGCCGTCAAATGAGCGGTTGAAAGCTATGACATTGGCACTGTAGTCATTCCATGCAACGTAGAGTTCCCCATTAGGCCCGACAGCCGGTGACGCCCCGATCGAGCGCCCCGGACCAGAAGGGTTGTCGGCGCGGGTAACTGTAAAAGACGCTCCGTGATCGGTTGAGCTTCCCACGCGAATGCCGCCCCCAATGGAGCCGCCGGCAGCGGCATCCCAGGCTATATAGACATTATCTCGCAGTGGACTATTGATATTAGTGTCCGCCGTTATCATCGGCTTGTCATTGAAATGGTTGTTCCCACCCTCAAAGGAGAAAAAAGTCGCAGAGGGGTAAGTCTTACCGCCATCCGTTGAGCGGGCCACGGCCATTTCGCTTCCGTTGACCCCAGTCCCATTGCCAAAGTAGACAACGATATACCCATAGAACAGGTTATTGTGTGTGTCGAAGGCAAGCGTTGGGTCAGAGCCGAAGTCTACGCCATTGGCTCCCTTTGGTGGTGGCAACGGCAAGTCGACGCCGCCCCAGTTCGCGCCGCCATTAGAGGAAAAGTACCCGCGCATCGGTAGGCGAAATATCTCATTGGATCCCGCTGCAAGAGTCTTGGGCTTGGACTGGTTGATAGTGATGAATGTCTCGCTTTGAGGTCCGCACTCGTTTGATACGTCCACGTTGCTGCCAAAGCTGAGAGACGAGGTAGTGCCGCCGTTCCCCATAGGACCATTATTGGCAATATAGGTGTACTTATCCCACCAGGTGGGATTATGTGAATTACTGTTTTGAGCCACTCCCTGTCTTGAAAACGCGGGGAGTGATGCCAGAAATAGTACCGAAAACCACACTATCGCTGAACGTTTCATAACATTCTCCTTCCTCGAAACTATCAATAGACACTATCGTGCATGTGGGTGTCTATCCTAAGTGATCGTATAAGAGTTTTCAATTCATCTAAGCCGAAGCGACTCCAATGACCTGGATTGAAACATCTGAACAGAGGTAAGGTGCAGATGCAGCGTCTCGGATGACACGGCGCGGCGCGAAACGCTTCTCTTCAGAGACGGTGTCGACTAACTGACACTTACTCATCGCTTACGACATATGCTTCATTGTCGGGTCTCACCGGGCGCGAGAACCACAGCGGGCGACGGAGGCCGTCGGGGCCGGGAGCGGGACGAGCCTTCTCTAACCATTCGCGATAGATTTCATGAGAACGTTTTGTGTCTACGATCACATCACCGTACTTGTCGTCGGGTTGGGCGGGTTCTACGCGGACGCGCTGATGCCAGCAGTGCATTCCGCTTACGGGATCGGGATGAACCGGGAAGGTCAGGTTCTGATGCACTCCACCTTCTTGCCAGAAGATTCGTTCTGAATCCGGATCCTCACTCTTGAATGGTTTCACACCTTCGATCTGGCGAAGCCGCCAGCGTCCTTCTTCCACTTCTTCGAGGTCGACAAGCGCCGAAGCCCATCGATCAGTGCCTTGCTCCTGTTTCAATCGCCAGCGCCCGAGATGATGAGAACAAGCGACCACGCCGGGACGGATCCCTTCTGTCACCCACGCTCGCACAACGAAGTAGCCGATCTCGGTGCTCACTCGCGCGAGGTCACCCGTCTTTACGCGGAGCTTCGCCGCGTCCTTCGGGTTCATCCACAACGGATTCGTGTGAGAGATTTCGTAGAGCCACTTCGCGTTTCCCGATCGCGTGTGAATCAAAGTCGGCAGCCGAAATGTCGGCACGAGTATGTAGTCGTTGTTTTTCTGATCGAGTTCGCGCCAGTTGACGTGGCTTCTCACGTAGCCGGGCAGCGCGTGCTCGGGCCACTTCCAATCGATCATCGTCTTTGAATAGAACTCGAGCTTGCGCGAGGGCGTGACGAAACCTTTAAGCGGTTCACCGTCGATCATTACTCCTAAGACCTGTTCGCCGCTCGCCGTCGGTTTTACTATTCGCGATTGCTCATCCACGCGAGAGCCTTCGAGATCGGCTTCAGCGATGCGGCCCTGATGTTGATCATAGACGCCGTTCTTCACAGCGAACGCGCCATTGCGTCGCATGAATTCGAGAGGCGACAGCCCTGCTTTCTTAGCTTTCTCGGGAAGGCCAGGGACGCTGTTCTCGAAGATCCATCGATAGTACTCGCCGATGGTGATCTTCTCACCGGGGCGGTAAGGTGATTCGAAATGCTTCCGAATCCCAAGCTCGCCCGTCGGATCAATGCGCCAGGAAAGCTCGATCCAGAACTCATCTTCTTCCCATACTTCACCCGGGTTTGTCTCGTAGGTGAAATCTATGTGCTCACCCTTACGCTCGCGCAAGACCCGCTGAACCGGCTGTCGAAAAGAGATCCACTGCGCTGAATGAGTCTCCTGGCTCATGATGTCGTGACGTTCAGCGCCCATTCCCATCGGCAGAACATAGTCTGCAAACCACGCGGTCTCGCTCCAAACCGGAGTCAGCGCGGCGTGCAGTTCTATCTTCGATTCGTCGCGAAGGACTTCGACCCATGTCATCCCGTCGGGATTAGTCCACACCGGGTTATAGACTCGCGTGAAGTACGCCGCGAGATGACCTCGGCCGTCCTTGAGAAGGTGGGGAAGTAAGAAGCTCATCTCGTGATGCGCCAGCGGGTACTCTCGAGGCCACAAGGTTTCATTCCAGACCTTCTGAGGCGCCGGCTTCGAAAACGGCGCGGCGACGAATTTATTCCACACGTTTGGCGAAACTCCGCCTTCGGCGCCGATGCTCCCGGTGAGCGCGTTCAGGAAGTAAAGTGCGCGTGCTACCTGCCAGCCTCCGAGATTACCCGAAGCCGCACTTCTCCAGACGTGTGAAGCGAATCGCGAACCGGCGGCGGCGATCTCGTGTGCGATCTCGACGATCATTTCTGGCTTAACGCCGCATTCTTCGGCGGCGTATTCCGGAGTGAACTCAGAATAGATTTCTTTGAGAGCGTCGATAAAGGACTCGAAAGTACAGGGGAGTGAAGGCCGTTCATTTTGCATGAATTCCGCCCAGTTGAACCAGCGACGGACAAACTCGCGATCAAACAGGTCTTCTCTGAGAATCACCGAGCACATAGCCAGCAACAGAGCGGCTTCAGTTCCGGGCCACGGCGACAGCCAGTAGTTTGCCGCTGAAGCCGTGTTGGACAGACGCGGATCGATGACTGCAATCTTCGCGCCGGCCATTTTGCCTTCGATGATTCGCTGAGCATGCGGATTGAAGTAGTGACCCGTCTCGAGGTGAGAACTGAGCAGGAGAATGAATCGAGCGTTGGCGTAATCGGGAGAAGGGCGATCCGCTCCTTGCCACAGCGCGTAGCCGACTCGCGCGCCCGACGAGCAGATGTTTGTGTGCGAGTTGTGGCCGTCGACTCCCCAAGCTTGCAGGACTCGATCGATGTAGCCGTCGTGACCGGGACGCCCTACGTGATAGACGACTTGATCCCGGCGGTCTTCGATCAGCGCGTTGCGAATCTTTTCCGCGAACGTATTGAGAACTTCGTCCCATGTCGTTCGCTCCCACTGACCTTCGCCTCGCGGACCGACTCGTTTTAGAGGGAAGAGAATTCGCTCCGGATCGTGAAGCTGATTGATGGTTGCCGGACCCTTTGCGCAGTTGCGGCCTCGCGAAGCTGGATGCAGGGGATTGCCTTCGAGCTTTTGAATCTCCCCGGTGTCTTGATCTATGTATGCGAGCAGCCCGCAAGCGGCTTCGCAATTGAAACAGGTTGTAGGCACAAGCGAGTAACGACGCTCGACTTTTTTGGGCCAGCTCCTGGAGTCGTACTCGACCCAGTTGTCCCATCGGTCTGGAGGAGGGTAGCTTGCAAGCTTTGCCGTCGTCGGCCGATGCCCGGCTTCTGAGTTGGGTTTCTTATCTTTTCTTTCAGACATATTTTTGGGATTACTTGTTAGTCGTTTGCCTATCCATTGCGATGAGCCGGGGAGCGACGTTTCGCGCAAAGACGCAAAGACGCAAAGCCGATCATCGCGACTCGCCCTGTAGCACAAACGCCGCCCAGAAGTATGGTTCTTGCCAGCGCGACTGCTTCAGCATCTCGATTTGGGCAGCGCGGAGCGCGGCGGCTGCGGGCATTCCGTCTTTTATCATCCGCGAATAGAAACTCGCCATCAGTTCTGAAGTTGCTTCATCGTCCACGCCCCACAGGCTGACCACTACGCGTTCGGCGCCCGCGTACATGAATCCGCGAGTCAACCCCACCAGTCCTTCGCCTCGAATTTCTTTTCCGAGCCCGGTTTGACACGCGCTCAAGACTACGAGGTCGGCGGGCAGCTTCAAATTGTAGATCTCGTGCGCGCGGAGGAATCCGTTCTGAGATGCGCCTTGCTCGTCAACCAGCGATAGGACTATGCCGGACAACTGCGGGTTGAGGCTATCCAGAAATCCGTGTGTTGCGAAATGAATGTAGCGGTACTTACCCAGTTCCTCGCTTGTCGCCATCGCTTTGTTCGCAACGAAGTCCATTGCTTGTTTTCGTTCGGCCGCCGAAACAAGCGCCAGGATCTTTTCAGCCTCCTGCCTTGTTCCGGGCAGTCGCGGGATGATCAATCCCGCGCTGGTGACGCCGCTATCCGTTGCAGCCTTTTGAACCTTTATCGAAAGTCCGCGCTGAGCCTGTGAAGGCGAGGGCTTTGCTGGTGTCTTGCCCTTCGTTACGCGTTCGTCCGTGGCATCAAAAACCGGGTCCGCCATCACAGCTAGAGTCCTGCTCGCGGGTTTTCGTCCGCTGAGTTCTTGACGCAATACAGCGAGCGTCGATGCAGAGGGAAGGCTAACGACTTCGTGATCGAGCACCAACGGCTTATAGCGGCCAGCGATTGCCGGTTGGGATGTCAACGAAGCGAACGGCACGTACTGCAGCGCTCCGTCCGCTACGATCAGCAGACGTTTTGTTCCGAGCAGCGCCGCCGCCGGGGCGATCACAGCCTGGCTCAGCGTGATGATCGCGTCTTGTAGCCGCCGTTCGTCGCTTGCGGGACGCGTGACTCGCAAGCCGCGTTTCTGGTCGGCGCTCCGCGTTTGCTGGTTGGGCGCAGTCATTAAGGCGTAGAGCTGTCGCGCGGCTTTCTCGACGTCGGCGCGCTTTGGAAGCTCGAAGCTTGCAAGCGACGTCTTGCTCGCAACCCACAGATAGCTGCGCTCTTCGCCGAGCGAATACTCGAGCAGCAATGTATCGTCGTCCAGCAATTTCTGTTGAATGTCTTTCAGGTTGAGTGGCTGTGGCTGTGTGAGCGCCGCATAACGCGGGCTGGTCGTTCTTATTTGCGCCTCGACTTCCTGGAGTAGCGTCGCGAGCGCCTCAACTTCCTTCGCGGCCGCTGCGACTTGTCTGGCATTGTTCTTGACGCCGAGTAGTTGCATTTGCCACGCGGCTCTTGCGCTGATCTGCTGTTGCAACGATCGTTCTCGCTCAAGCAACGTGCGGTCAACGCCCTGACGAATATCGGCGTGCGCTTCTGTGAGCATGTCCAGCAGTCCGCGAGCACGAGCGCGCTCGCTCACTTGTAACGCCATCGCATCGTCTCCGTTTGACCTTTGCCGGCGGTTCAGGTGCATCAGGAGGTCGATGTAAAAATCGTAATATTTCTGAACGGAAGCAAAGTAAGACGTGCGCAGCTCTTGACGTTTGTATCGAACGCGCACCGACTCGACAATCCCGAGCGCAGCCTCGATGTGCGCGCGAGATTCTGACAGATTCCCCAGGTCCCGGTCTGCTCTCGCGAGCCCGTAAAGCGTGCCTGCTTCGCCGGTCGAGTCTCCAGCGCTTCTCCACAGCGGCAGCGATTGATTGTAATAGTCGATCGCTTTGCGTTTGTCGCCCGATAGCAAATAAGTCTCCCCCAGGTTGTTCAGCGCAGATCCGACCAGTCTCGGGTTCCCGACGGCGTTCGCGTTTTCCAAAGCTGCGTTGAGTTGAACGATTGCCTGAGTGTTGTCACCCAGCGAGCGCCACGCCAGCCCGACGTTCCTGAGCGCAGTCGCGAGGGTCGCTTTGTCGCCAACTTCTTTGGCGATCGTTACGGATTGATTGTGATAATCGAGCGCCCTCTTGTGATCATCCAGCGATTCGTAAACGGCGCCGATGTTGTCGAGAAGCACGGCTTCAGTTCGCCGCTCTCCGATCGCTCGAATGATGGTGAGCGACTGATCATAGTATTCAAGCGACCTCTGCCCTTCGCCTATTCTGTCGTAAACCGCGCCGATATTGTTTAGCGTGGTAGCCTCACCGGACCGATCGCCCGCCGATCGCAACAGCGGCAAAGCCTGGTCAAAATACTCGAGCGCCTGCTCGTTGTCGTCGATCGAGTTGTACAGCGCGCCGATGTTGGACAGGAGTTCCGCCTCCTTCCGCGGATCACCGATGCTGCGGGTCAACGCCAGCGATTGCGAATAATAATCGAGCCCCTTTTGCTTTTCGCCCGCCGTATCATATGAGAGAGCAATATTACCAAGCGAGGCGGCCTCTTTAGCGCGGTCACCGACTTCACGCGACAGCACGAGCGATCTGTTGTAATAGTCCAGCGCCCTGAGGGTGTCACCCTGGCTGAAGTAGAGATTGCCCGTGCCATTCAGGATGGTCGATTCCCCGGATCGGTCGCCAAGCGCTTTGGCGATTTGCAGCGCCTGATCGTAGTGATCGAGTGACTTCTGCATCTCACCGAGGTCTTGATACGTGCTGGCGATGTTATTCAGGATTGTCTCTTCGTATTGTCGATTGCCGATCGCGCGCATGATGACCAGCGCTTGATTGAAGTAGTCGAGCGCTTTCTGGTTGTCGCCCGTGTGTGAATAGAGGAATCCGATGTTCGAAAGAGTTACGCCTTCGCCCGCTTTGTCTCCAACCGCGCGGCGCAGTGGAAGGGCCTTGTTGTAATAATCGAGCGCCTTCTCTCTCTCACCGAAGTCCTCGTAGACGGCGGCGACGTTGGACAGAGTCGTAGCTTCACCGAGCTTATTGCCGAGTGCCCGCATGATCGAGAGAGCTTCGCTGAATAAGTCGAGTGCCTTCTTTCTGTCGCCAACCGTGTAATAGATCTGGGCCAGATTATTGAGTGCCAGCCCTTCAGACTCGCGATCACCGCCTGCGCGCCACAATCGAATCGCCGCTTCGTACTTTGCTATTGCTTTGTTGAGCGACTCGGCTGTTTGTTCGGCGTTCAGCCGCACCGCTTCGTTGAACGCTAGCTGCGCCGCCAAACGGGATCTGTCCTGCGGTACCGCTGCTCGGAGTTCGTCGAGCTTAACGGTGTAGCGGCCCGCCGGCGCTTCCTTTTCCAGCGAGCTTATCTTCAACGTATATGTTCCGGTCGATTCCGCAATGTACGAAACCGACTCCGGGCCTTCGGCGCCGTTGGGGCTATCGGCTTCGATCAGGGGTGCGCCTTCGGGATCGATAAGCGTTAGCACGACATCAATGCCCTTTTGTTCGACCGCGATGTGAACAAACTGGCCAGCCTTGAGCGCCACTCGGTAAGAATGAACGGCGACGCCTGCCATTTCTCTTTCAATCACCTCACCAGGGTTAAGGATCGACGTACTCTCCCGCTGTAGATGGGCAATGGCGGGCGACGACACCGGCGAGCAGAAGAGGAGTGAGAAGCTCATCAACAGAGCAGGGAAACAGCGCAAGATTCGAAGGCCCGTCTGATACGTGTTTATGGATGAGACCATTTTTGGTCCACTTCGATTGGAGCGGTAGGGAACTAACTCAAGGGGACTGCCTGACCGGCCTGCACCCAAATGTGTTCCCACAAGAACAGGCCCGCGAGCGCCGACAGCGAAGTCAGGATCGCCAACGCCTGATATTGCGCGCCGCCCGTTGTGAGCGCGAGCAGCGGCAGGATCAATCCGATGATCACTGCGCCGCCCCAAAACATCTTTCTAAAGATCCCCCTGGTGATAAGTCGAACCGCACGCATTCGTTCGACGCTGTCTTCGGGCATGAACAACTCGCCCGCGATCAACACACCGTTTGCGACCAACGCACCAATGAACTCGTAATAGAGGAACTGCCAGGCCGGTCCCGCCAGCTTGCTGCCCGAGATCATCGAGTCAGCCACGATGACGATCATAAGAATCGATGCTCCAGCTACCATCGCCTGAACCAGCAGGTGCAGTGGCGTCAGCGTGCTGTGCCAGAAGACACGGCCTCGCGCTTGCCGGAAAAGGAATGCTGAATACACAGCTGACATTGCCGCCGCCAGCGCTCCGAAGAACATCACTGGCCCCTCGGCTCGAAATAAGCCGGTAAATGGGATCAACAACCAGGCCATCAATAGCCCGCCAAAGACGACGAGGATGTAGCCTCCGATCACCAGCCACGACTTCCACTGCGGGCGAAACAGAATGCTCAAGAACCGATCCGGCCTTTTGAGGTCCCACACCAACAGCGCGACGGTCGCGGTCAAAAAGAGCAAGGACACTTGAGGCGCGGCTGTGTCGTAAAGCCAGTGGTCACTAGCGAAACCAAATCCAATAGCGATTGCAGCGAGGAAAAACGCACCCGCGGAGATCGACTTCGTCCACAAATAGGCCGAGACCTTCCAGCCCCATGGACGGTCGTGGGAAACATCGTATGTAGTTCGCGCTCGCGATTCCGCGTCAGCCAGCGCCTGCTCATCGGCCATCACCGGATCCATTCGCAACTCGGACCACAGATATCCGCCGGTATGACTTTGCTCAGTCGGCGTGAGCGCCGCCTGATCGGCTTCGATGTAGAACAACTTCGGTGAAGTGCCGGCCTCTGGCTTTCTGACAGCCGTTTGTTCAGAAGCTATTAGCTGAGAGAGCTTCGACCTGGGATCGTCCATATCGCCGGAGATGATCGCCTGGACCGGGCAAACGATCACGCAAGCCGGCTCGAGCTGAGCTTCGATTCGATGCGCGCAGAAGTTGCACTTCTCGGCGGTGTTGGTGTTGGGATTGATGTACAGAGCGTCGTAAGGACAGGCTTGCATGCAGGACTTGCAACCTATGCAACGGTCGCCGTTGAAATCAACAATGCCGTCGTCGCGGCGAAACAGCGCAGTCACCGGGCAAATGGTTATGCACGGAGCGTCGTCGCAGTGATTGCACCGGAGCACGGAAAAGAAACGGCGAGTGTCGGGATATTCGCCTTTCTCGATGTACTTAACCCAGGTTCGGAAAGTACCGAGAGGCACCTCGTTCTCGGACTTGCAAGCGACTGTGCAGGCGTGACAGCCGATACATTTGCGATGGTCTATGACGAAGCCGTATTTCATCTGATGGACGCGCGTAGCATCACTTCAATCTGTGCAAGCTCATTCACGGGGTTGCTAGGAACACAGATCATGTCGATGTCAATTCTGGGTGAAGCGAAGAGATACTAACCAAAAGATGTATCGATGGCCAGCGACGCAAGAACCGAGTAGTGAGGTAGTTACTCGCTCACAATCGCGTTGCTCCTCTGCGTCCTTGGCGTCCTCCGCGGTTTATTCCCAGCACCGATCAAGAAAACCGCAGAGGACGCTGAGGTACTGCTTTGCGGTGCTGGACAGGATTTCGGAATGAGACCTAATGCGGTCGACCGAGACCCAGAGCGGAAAGTACACGATCCGCCATCTCGCGGCCGGCGTATTCGAGCGAGTAATAACCGTTGGTTCCCGTGCCCGGAACTGGAAGCCCCCCGGGGCCCACCGGGCGTTGGTAAACGCGCCCGCTCGCTTTTGTCTTTCCCGTAGTTGGTGTGAATACGTAAAAAGTGACGATGAGGTACTGAGCGGGAATGGAGCCGATACCGGAGCGGTCGTTGTATGCGGGGTCAGGCTCAAGCTGGAACCAAACAACATGTGTATCGGCAGAGGCCTTCGCGATATCGATAGCCTCCTTACGATTCAGTTCCTTTGCGTTGGTTGATGCGGTGACCGAGCCGGACTTGGAGAGTTCGTCAAGACAAGATTCCAGGACGCTACGCGCGTAGATCGAGGAACTGGACACAGCGTAACTTTGCCATACGACCTTGACGGGAATCTTTGGAGTAGATTTCTGTTCAGACTGCGGCGCAATCGGAGGTTCTTCTTGTTTTGACGGAAGAGGATCGGGCGATTTGGGCGGCTTGGGTGGTTTCCGTCCCGACTGAGCCGCAACAGCAAACGCCGTGACCAGCAGGAGGACGAGACTAAGAAGCGGCGGCGTTATGTTCCGCGTCCAACGAAGCATAATTGTCGTAGGCTCCATTACGGTCAGCTCCTTGATGCAGGTTGAGTTCGCACGAGATGAGAAGTGTTAGCGACGCCGGTAGACCTGGGTTTGTGTCGTCTGACGGACGACAGTTCCAGTCTACACTGGAGCCTCTCAGTGTCAAGCAAAGCGATGTGCGAGTAAGGGGCTATTAATTGTTATCAGCAAAGCAGTCCTCGGCGTCCTCTGTGTCCTTTGCGATTTCTACTTCATCAGTGTTGGGATCAAGCGCAGAGGATCCTGAGGACGCCGATGAGCAACGCGATTGTAAGCGAACAACACATTATCACCCACTACGGATGTGCGATAGTTTCAATCCCGCCAGCTCACTCGATGAGGTTGCCGCGAACCGCCGACATCTGTAACTGATTTGCTGCGCCTCGCAGCTCAATGGCTTTCTTCTCGCTCGTCGTTTAACGCCGTTTCTGGCGTTCGATGTCGTCGGTACAGACGTTGCTCTACAGGAAGATGCGTCCCACGACGAACGTGCGGAGCGCGCGAACATTTACTCAGTCTTCAAAAGGAGCGCGTAATGCGAAATCGTTTCGTGTCGGCTTTACTCGTCGTCTTGTTGTTGTCCCAGATCAGCCCGGCTAAGAACAATGTCAACGACTGGAACAACGTCCGCCTACTCGATATCGGATCCACGATAGTGGTCAAAACAAAACAGGGCGAGAAATACGAAGGCAAACTCGAACTCGCTACGGCTAATTCGATTTCAATCGCTGTAACCGTGCCGCGCGTCATGCGGCAGGTGATTGACCTTCGCAAAGACGAAATTAAGGAGGTCCGCAGGAAGCTATCGCGCGGTGCGTCGGCCGCAACCGGCGCCGCGATTGGTCTCGGCGTGGGCATCGGTCTTGGCCAGATTGCCGATTCAAAAGACAAATACAATGAGGACCCGGGTCTCGGCAAAGTTGTAGGAGGGTTTCTCGGAATTCTTTGGGGCGCCGTGGTGGGTGGAGTGATCGGCTTCGGAAGCAGGAAAGTTTACGAGGCGCCTTGACGCTTCACAGCCACTTCCTGAGCTTGAAGAATGCGAGCATCGAAATGGTAATCACCAGCATACCGGCGGTGGCGTACCATATCCCGTTTGGAGTCTTGAGCAGCGGTATGTACTCGAAGTTCATTCCGAAGTAGCCGGTTACCAGGGTCAGCGGCAGCATGATGGTCGCCAGAATGGTCAGCGCTTTCACGATGTCATTCGTGCGATTGGCCATCTGCGTCAGGTAAATATCCAAACCACCAGTCAGCAGGTCGCGATAGGTTTCAACCAGGTCCATCGCGCGCACTACGTGGTCGTACACGTCACGGAAGTAGATGCGCATATCCTGGTGAATCGAGCTGCTGTCATCGCGGATCAGCAGGTTTAGCAGTTCTCGCTGGGACGAGACGGCCCGGCGGAACTGCAGCAGCCCCCGCTTCAGCTCGAAGATTGTTTGAAGCAGCGTTGGAGTCGGGCTGATGAGAAGCTGATCTTCAACCTCGTCAATCGTGTCGCCGATGTGATCGAGCGTCGGCAAATAGCGGTCTACGACAATGTCGATGATCGCGTGGAGCACCTGGTCCGGACGTATGACATGCTTTGCGTTCGAGGCCACGCGCTTTTGAATCTCTTCGATCGCAACGCTCGGCCCCTCGTGAACGGTTACGATGTAGTCGGGTCCAAGAAAAGCGTCGATCTCGCGAACCTGCACCTCGCACGGTTTCACCGAGTAGTGAGTCGAGTTGACGATAATGAAGGAGTACCCGTCGTAGTAGTCGAGCTTCGCCAGTTGAAGGTGATGGCGGCAGTCCTCGATCGCCAGCTCGTGAAAACCATAGCGGGCGGCAAGGTCGTCCAGATCCCGGCTCATCGGGTCGTCCAAATCAAGCCACAACAGGCCAGGTATGTCGACGATTGTTTTGAGACTGGCAGGAGTCTCGGCCGGTGGAGTTTGCGTGATTGTTTCACTCATCGATTGATAGCGAGGTAAGTAAAACTGTACGGGCGTCCCTCCGTGGGCGCCCCTCATTAGATATTCTTACTTTCGGCGAGGAGGGCGCCCACGGAGGGACGCCCGTACAGGTCTACTTATGCTCGTTCAACTCACCGCCTGCGCTTGGCGGGCCGTGTGGTTCGCTTTTTGGGTCGCGCTTCGCCGGCGGCTTTAGCGATTGGAGTAGTAATGGTGCCGGCATCCGGAGTTGCTGCTGCCTGAGCGGGTTGTCCTGCGAGGTCTATTTTATCCATCTTGATGCCATAATCGATCGCAATCAGATAGAGCAGCCCGCAGATGGCGAGGGTCAAGAGCCAGTATCCAATGCTGAGATACACGCCGCCAAAGTAAACAATCGCCCAGAGGACTAAACCGATCACCCCAAGGAATAGAATGCGTGGCAACGTGAACTGCCCGCTCTTAATCACTTTATCTCGTTCTGCCATCAATGATCTCCGATTCTGTAAGACAATTATGACCGCAAGCGTCGGATCATAGCAACCAGGGAATGATTTGTGACTCGTGAAACGTGATTCGTGATCAAAGCGTGTATCCTACGAATCAGCATCACGGATCACGTTTCGCGACTTAGCTTCCGATGCGCATTCTGTAAAAGGAGCGCCATACGAAGACTGTCGATATGACGAAGAACCCCGCGGCCAGGAGATGGGTGACCATCGGTCCTGCGTCGATCGTCAGCTTGACCGCCAACTCGACCGCCAGCAATCCGAACAAAGTAGTGAACTTAATCACAGGATTCAGCGCTACTGAGGATGTGTCCTTGAACGGATCTCCCACCGTATCGCCGACGACTGTCGCGTCGTGAAGCGCGGTGCCCTTCTGCTGTAACTCGACTTCGACTATCTTCTTTGCGTTGTCCCACGCGCCTCCGGCGTTTGCCATGAAGATCGCCTGATACAGCCCGAAGATGGCAATCGAGATCAGGTATCCGATGAAGAAGAAAGGCTCGAGGAACGCAAAGGCAAGCGTGGAGAAGAACACCGTGAGAAAGATGTTAAACATTCCTTTCTGGGCGTACTTGGTGCAAATCTCAACGACCTTCTTGCTGTCCTCCACGGATGCTTTCTCGACGCTTTCCAGATTGATGTTCGCCTTGATGTACTCGACTGCCCGATACGCGCCCGTCGTTACTGCCTGCATTGACGCTCCGGTGAACCAGTAGATCACCGCGCCGCCGGTGATCAGCCCCAGCACGAACGGCGCGTGCAGGAGCGAGAGGCTCTCGGTGTTCGTGGTCAGCCCGTTCGTAAGCGCCATGATGATCGAGAAAATCATCGTGGTTGCGCCGACCACCGCGGTGCCGATCAGCACGGGCTTCGCGGTTGCTTTGAAGGTATTGCCCGCGCCGTCGTTTTCTTCGAGCAGATGCTTGGCACGATCGAAATTCACATCGACGTTGAAGTCTCTCTTAACTTCTTCTACGACGTTTGGTATTTGTTCGATGAGTGAAAGCTCATACACTGATTGTGCGTTGTCGGTGACCGGGCCGTACGAGTCGACTGCGATGGTGACGGGTCCCATCCCAAGGAAACCAAACGCCACGAGGCCAAACGCGAATACCGCAGGCGCAAGCATTAATACGCCGGCGGCGCCGGGAAGCGCGGCGCCCAAACCGAGTGTGCTGAAGTAAAAAGCAACAGCCATCAATCCGACTATGCTGATTCCAAGCCAGTACGCCGAAAAGTTCCCCGCAACCAGGCCCGACAAAATATTAAGTGATGCCCCGCCTTCTCGGGACGATGACACCACCGCCTTGACGTGTGCCGAGTTGGTTGAAGTGAAAACCTTAACCAGCTCCGGAATAACCGCGCCGGCCAATGTGCCGCACGAAATAATTATCGCAAGCTTCCACCAGAGTGAGCCGTTACCGCCAAGCGTCGGGATGATCAGGTACGACACGACGAACGTCAGCACGATCGACACAAGAGAAGTAAGCCAAACCAGCGACGTGAGCGGCGCTTCGAAGTTCATCTCGCTCTTGCCCTGGTATCGCGCCTTCGCGACCGCTTCGTTGACGAAGTATGAAATCGCGCTTGCGACGATCATCATGATGCGCATTACAAAAATCCAGACAAGCAGTTGCACCTGAATAGTCGGACTACTTACTGCAAGAAGAATGAAAGTAATCAGGGCTACGCCGGTCACGCCGTACGTTTCAAACCCATCGGCGGTTGGGCCCACCGAGTCGCCGGCGTTGTCGCCCGTACAGTCCGCAATGACACCCGGGTTTCTCGCATCGTCTTCTTTGATCTTGAAGACGATCTTCATCAAGTCCGATCCGATGTCGGCAATTTTCGTGAAGATGCCGCCCGCGATACGAAGAGCCGCGGCGCCAAGCGACTCGCCTATGGCGAATCCTATGAAGCACGGGCCCGCATACGCGGCGGGTATGAACAGCAGGATGCACAGCATGATGAACAGCTCGACGCTAATCAGCATCATGCCGATGCTCATACCCGCTTTCAGCGGTATGGCGTAGAGAGGATACGGCTTGCTTTCCAGGCTTGCGAAAGCAGTCCGCGAGTTTGCGAACGTGTTGACGCGAATGCCGAACCATGCGACGCCATAGCTGCCGCCGATTCCGACGAGGCTGAACAGGAGTATGATGATCACACGCACGGCTTCAAACTTCAGAAGCAAGCCGAAGTAGAGAGCGATGATCACCGCAATGAATGCCTCGAGAATGAGAATGAACTTTCCCTGGGTTACGAGGTAGGTTTTGCAAGTCTCGTAAATCAGCTCCGAAATTTCCCGCATCGCACTGTGCACTGGAAGATTCTTCAAGTGCATATACATAACGAGACCGAAGAGCAGACCCAATGCGCAAATTACCAAACCAAAAAGCAGGAGGGTGTGACCATCGAACCCAAGGAATTTCACCTGGGACAAATCGGGCAGCTTCAGATTCGCCTCGCCGCCCGGCTGATGAGGAGTTGCGGCATCGTGCGATTGAGCCAGCACAAGCGAAGCATTGCCCATGAGCGCCGCGAGCAGAAATGATCCTATCACCAGAGCGCGCTTGGGTATTGTTGTGAGAACAGAAGCAGATTTCATGTTGTTTGTATGATTACTCCCTTTTTGCCAATCGAGGGTTTTCAGATTTCCCGTGGGCCGTTCGAGCTCAGACCACTCGCCGAACCAGCCACTATAGAAGCGAAAAATGGCGTTACGGCAAAACAAGGCTTATAGCATATCGCGGCGTCGATCAGCAAGTTTGACGGCTGAGTGATGAGTGGAGCGTGATGCTTGAAACGTGATGCACGAAGCGTGATGCTTAACATGAGAACGCAGAGCACGCAAAAGGCGGCACGTGTCACGCATCACGCATCCCTTTGCGGGTGCTTATCATATCGCTGAGGAGCGCGTAGGCCGTTTGCTCCACGCCGGGATCAATCTCAACTATCGTGATCTCGCCCATCAAATCGGTCTCAAGCACCAGCGCATTAGATGTTCCGCGAACCGAACCAAGCACGGACGCCAGCGGTACCTTTTCCGGGGTAACCGTGAGCGTTACCCCTCCGGCTGTTTGTTTGCCGCGCGCAACTAATCTCACGGTCATTCCGGTCACGATTCCCGACTTCAAGTCTTTAGCCGTTATGCCGCGAATGCCCTCCCGCTTGACATCGGATGGGCGCGAGTTTGAATCCATCAACACATTTGCGAGTGCGACTGCCTTCACCGCTGCGTCCCAGCCGTCGATGTCGTAGTCGGCGTCTGCTTCGGCGATGCCACGTCGTTGCGCTTCCACAAGAGACTCTTCAAACGATCGGCCGGACTCGATGCCTGCAAGAATCAGATTGGTAGTGCTGTTGAGAACGCCGTTGAAGCCAAGGACTCGTGTGCCGGGCAAGCAGGACTCGACTAGATTAAACACCGGTGTTCCATCCATCACGGTGCCTTCAAATCGAAAGCTCGCGCCATGCGTCGAAGCGAGCCATTTCAATTCGCGATAAGCAAATGCGATTGGTCCCTTGTTCGCGGTTACCACGTGTATTCCGCGAGTCAGCGCGCTTCGAATATGAGTGATCGCGGGCTCGCCGCTAACGGGGTTGAGAGGAGTCGTTTCGAATAATATGTCGGCGTTGCAGGACCCAATGAGAGTTGCCGAATCGGTCACCGAGAGCGAATCATCATCCAATTCCCCCAGCATCCGGTTACTCTCAACACACGCGACTGCTTTGAGCAGATCGATCCCGTCGGATGCAGTGATACAGCCGTGGCGGGCCGTCGCGATAGCCGTAGTGCTAAATTGGAGATCGTAGTCTCGCGCGAGCTGGGACTCGCGGACTCGAAGAATGCGCGCGAACGCGCGAGCGACATTTCCGAAGCCGATAAAAGCGAGTCGCAAATGCATGTGAAGAGTGATGCGTGAAGCGCGTTGATTCGTGAACCGGGCGTTCAGAGTGCCGACTTTAGTCGGGCATTGCTGTCGCGGACTCACACAAGCAACACCCGACTAAAGTCGGTACTCTGAACGCCGGCATCATCTCACAGAGCTTCAATAAAGCTGCTGATCAATTCGAGCCCTTCGCGAAGATGATCCGCGTTCGAACCGAATCCAATTCTCAGGTATTTGCCCATCAGAAAGTGTTCGCCCGGCACTATTAGTACACTCTTCTCGCGACGAAGCCTTTCGACAAGTTCGAGCGAGCCAATCTCCAGATGGTAACGCAGGTATGCAATCGCTCCCGCCTGAGGCGGAACAAACTGCAGATCGCTTGCGGCGGCCCACTCTTCGAGAATCGGATAGTTGGCGTTCAAGATGCCCCGGGTTCGCTTGAGCAGCCTCGCGCGGTTCTCGGGTGTCAGCGCGATCTGGGCGAGCATATCGCTTGCCGGGCCGGGACCGATGGTTGTGTAGTCGTGATATGACCAGGCGTTCGCGACAAGCTCGGGTGTCGAGACGATCCAACCGATCCGCAAGCCGGGTAACCCGTAAGCCTTCGACAGCCCGCTAGTGATGATCGCCTTTTCGTAGCTGCCCCAGAAGCTAGGTGTGACGTCACGCTCGAGTTCGGCTCCGCGGTAGACTTCGTCAGCAAGCAGCCACGCGCCGGATCGCTGCGCCGCCGCGACGATGCGCTCCATTTCCTGGTCAGTAAGTATTGAGCCCGTCGGGTTATTGGGATTACAGATCGCGATCAGCTTCGTTCTCGGCGAAACGGCCCGCTCGAGTGCGTCGAGATCCGGCGCCCATTGGAGTTCTTCGACCAGCGGGAGCGGTTTCAGCTCCGCCCCAAAGCCGCGTACGAGTCCCCAGAGCTGCATGTAGTTGGGCATCATCATTACAACTTCGTCGCCTGGCTCGGTCAGCAGCCAGGCGATCAGAAAGTTCGCTTCCGCTGTCCCCACCGTCGCAATTACGTTCTCTTCTGTTGCCCCGGGATAAATAGCCGCGATCGATCTTCTCAGCTCGGGCGTGCCGTTTGACTGGCTGTAGCCGAGTTCGACCTTGAGCAATGCTTCGCGCTGCGCGGCGTCGGGAATCAACTCTCCAATCGTTGCCGGGTGAACGCCGCTTTCAGAAAGGTTGTAGCGAACGAGGTTCTCCCAGGTCGATTGCATCCGTTCCATCTGAAACTGTTCGAGTTTCATCGGTCTCTCCGGTTGTAGCGTAGACTGTCCAGTCTGCGCAGAGTTTTGGATCCGGGAATCATGCGCGGACGGGACAGTCCACGCTACATGTCCCCTCGCAAGTCTCGTTCAGCATAGTCGCATATTAGCCGCTCAGGGTCTCGTTCGTTGAAGGCATCCTGATTCAACCAGATTTTGATTCGACCCTCACCCGATTCGCATATAATTTCGTCGTGACGAACGAAATGACCGGTGAGCTGGCCAAACTCGTTGAAGATATACGCGGGTATGAGGCCTCGAATCTCTCCGAACGGAATGATCATTCTTCCCTCCGATAAAAATTAGGATGACAGCATAGAGTGTGAGAGTTCAGAGTTCAACCTTCAGACTTCAGGTCGAGCGTTGAGAATACCGACTTTATTCGGGCAGTGTTTTCTTCGATGGATTAATCGACCAACTTATGACACTGCCCGACTAAAGTCGGTACTCTGACCGCCTGCTTCTTAATGCCTGAGAAAGCGCGAGTCTGATATATAATTTTCGCTCATCAGAACCTGGAGGAAACGATGAAGCTCTTGTCGATGCTTGTCGAAGGCCGGAACCGCGCGGGTATTTTGATCGGCGACGACGTTCTCGACGTGACCGCCTATTGCGAGATCATGGAACTGAAGGGCGAATGGATCGCCGCTGATAGCGGCCCGACTCAGTTCCAACACATAGAAGGCGGTTATCGAGACGCGCTCGATATTCTGCGGCGCGGGTTAGTGTGGCGCACCAGAATTATGACAACGATCGAATCGAGTCCTACGCTGGCAGGTGAGTTGAAGGCAACTGGCGCGCTCACCCTGCTATCCGCTGTCAGGTTGAATCCGCCAATTTTAGCACCCGGAAAAATTCTCGCGGTAGGCTTGAACTACGCGGCGCACGCTGCGGAGCAGAACGCAAAGCCGCCGGAGTTCCCGCTGGTCTTCTCGAAGTGTGTTACCGCGATGATAGCAACTCGCGATGAAATCCAATTACCGCAGGTGAGCCAAATGATCGACTACGAAGCCGAGCTTGCGGTTGTCATTGGCAAGGAAGCCAGGTCTGTCAGCGCCGATCGCGCTCTGGAGTTTGTCGCGGGCTACACGATAATCAACGATGTTACCGCGCGAGATCTTCAGAAGCGCGAGCGCCAGTGGGTCCGCGCGAAAGGGCTGGACACATTTGCTCCCTGCGGCCCGTGGCTTGTGACTACAGATGAGATTGCAGATCCTCACAATCTCGACATTGAACTGGTCGTGAATGGAGAAGTGAGACAACACTCGAACACCAACGACCTCATATTCAAAATTCCGCAGCTGATCGAGTTCATCTCGCAGGACCTGACGTTGAAGCCGGGCGATATTATCTCTACGGGCACACCGTCCGGCGTTGGAGTGTTCATGAATCCGCCTGTGTTTCTGAAGGAAGGGGACCAGGTTGAAATAACGGTCGAACGTATCGGGGTCCTTAGTAACTCGGTATCGAGCTCAACGGAGTGTGCTGGGCATTAGTCAGGATGTGTGCAAAGCCGCAAAAATGTTTTCTACAAGTTTATGGACAGATTAGCGGTGTTAGAGATCACGCTGGGATGTACGCCGGATCACACAATGTGTTTCCCGGGGTCTAACGCTGAACTTGTAGTCTACTTCGAGTCGATTATTTCTACTCGCTCGATCTTGTCGCCGCGGGCGATTCGATTAACCACGTCCATTCCGTCAATGACCTGGCCGAAGATCGTGTAACCTCCGTCCAGATGCGGTTGCGGTGAGTGCGTGATGAAGAACTGAGAGCCGCCGCTATCTTTGCCTGAGAGCGCCATCCCTACCGTGCCCGTCCCGTATTGTCGAAGATTGATCTCGTCGCGGATCTGATACCCCGGACCGCCGTTCTGATCGCCGCGCGGGTCGCCGCCCTGGATGACGAAGTTGGGAACCACCCTCACAAATGCCAGGTCATTGTAGAATCCGCTACGCGCCAGCTTGATAAAATTGTCGACGGTCATCGGCGCATCAGCAGCAAACAGCTCGATGCGAATATCGCCTTTTTTGGTGTGGATGACGGCAAATGGGTTCTTAATGGAGTCGGTCATTTCGGCGATGTGCCGCCAATAAGCGCGATCGTGACCGGTTGCCACCTTTCCGATTTGAAGCGGCCGTATCGTGGACACGTCGGTTGGTGTTGCGCGCAGCAGGTCCGAGGCTTTTAATCTCACAACGTAATCGGTATCACCGTCTGTATCCGACAGGATCTGAATATTCATCGGATGCTTGAGCTTGTCTGCTGCTTCCACGATCGCGATTCGCGCTTCATTGATCTTATCGGCGCGCGCTGTTTTGTAAGCCTCGAAGAGCGCGGCGATCACTGCATCGGATGAGTCTCCTAGAACTCCCAGGAGTGTTGCCGAAGTTGTTCGCACAAAAACGTCAGAGGTTTTTAGCTGATCGAGCAATATGGCTTTAAGGCCATCGACCTTTGCTTGAGCCATCGCATCCAGGATCGCCGGCACTGCTCGAATATCGGGTTTGCCGTAGGGCTTGCCGGCGAACAAATCGAGCAGTTCGGCTTTCGCGCGTTCGGTTGCAAGCTGTCCCAGTCCTTGAACGTAAAAGGACATTGCTTTCCAGTCTTCCGCGCTGAGCCTTGCGGACGTCGGCGCATCAAAAAATGCCGGCTCGCCAAACTTGGCGACCGCGATTTCGACTTCCGCGTTCGCGCCAACTTTTCCATCCGCGAACCGGAGCGCCTTAAGGAAGGGAAGTGCGCGATCGTCTTTTATATTGCCGACAGCCGTAGCGATCAAGAGAAGGAGATTCTGCTGCATTGGCACTCCCTGTTTATCTCGATCGAATGAGCGATAGCCGTTAAGCAACGTATTGCCGAACGTCACCAGCGGATCAACTGCCCGGGCGTTTTCGATCGATCCGAGAGCGTTGATTGCGCCTGCGACGACTCGCTCATCTTTATCGGCGAGCAGTCGAATCAAAGGATCAATCGCTTGAGTTGCCTTCGCTACCCCGAGCGCGCGGGCCGCGTGCGCTCGAACAAGAGCCTCTTTGTCTTCGAGCAACGGCAGCAGATCTGGTACCGCGGCAGAAATGCCTTCTCTTATGCGTGCGAGCGCATTCGCTGCCTGCCACCGCAAGTCCGCATCGGGAGAGCGGAGCTCGGCGGAGATTGCCTCGACAGTCGAGGGTTGTTTGATTCTTAGCAGCGCCGTGAGCGCCATCGACGCAATGAGTTTTGAGTCGTTGGAAACACTTTCACCGGGCCGAGGAAGCTGCCGAACTATTGCATCTGTAATGCCCTTCACGCCGTAGTTCCCAAGCGCCGCAACCGCAAGCTTGTTGGATCCTATCTTGCCAAGCGCTTCCACAGCGCGCGCCTTCACGATTGGCGACCGCTCGATCGTAGGATCGAGGCGCTCTAACAAAGCGGACACCGCATGCTGATTCTGAATCTGCCCGAGCGAAAACGCGGCCAGCGCTCTCATTTCCGGATCGCGGTTCTCAGCGTTTTTATCGCTGCTGAGAATGTCCATGAGCGGCGCGAGCCCGCTCGGGTAACCTATTCGACCGATCGCGAGAATTGCCCGTCGGCGCGCGCCACCATGCGGCGGCAGAAGCATCTCGACCAAATCGTTGTTTATTGTGCGCTCATCTTCGTGCTGGATTATTTTTGGATATAGAATGCGTTGAGTGCGATCCCGCTTGAGCGTGGGCTTCCCGCTGGAGACGGTGACTGGTGGAAGCTGCGCGAAGACCGCGGTGCTCGCTATCAGGAGACCCAGCGCCGCGCGCGCCAATTGAGTTCGCATTGCTGTAGCATAGACTTTAAGCTGTGAGTTGTTCAACAGCGCAGTACTTACGAAGTGCCGTGCTTTTCGTTCTGTAGGAGATATTCCCAATCGCGCTACGCGAGGGCCACTAGCTTGCTGATGAGATCGTCGCGTGTCGTCCGGCAAAGTCTTCCACCTTCGAAGAAGGGGTCTTCGGTGACTTCGTGGTTTGCGTATGCGGGAGGCTGGGCCGACATCAAGTCTTCGAGCCTATCTGCTTCTGTCTCGCACAATATGAGCCCGTCAAGTCGGTCCTGGAAGACATCAATCGAGAAAATCCGGCCGAGATGGTTGTGATAGTAGCGAGTCTTGGTCATGCGATCACCATCGAGCTCGTCCAGTAGCTCGTACTCGGCGCTCGACAATAGAATCCTGCTGATCGTACGGAAGTATGGCGAGGGCGATTCGAACTTTTTGGTTAGCTTGATTACGCGCCGCCCGGTATCCGAATCGGTCAGGACCCTCAAACGAAGCCTGGTGCCGCGAATGTAGTTGTCCTCGAAGGTCTTCGAGTAAGCTTCAATCGCGCTCTTCCAATTCGAGTCAGGTGAAACAATAAATCTCCTCTCGTACTCGACGCGAGTGTATTTCATTTCTTCGTCGTTGTGCATAGCACTCTGAGTTGATCTTACCGCGCAAGAGGCGTCGGCAATGAAAACTGCCTCAGGTGACTGAGCGCCACTCATAAACAGAAAGGGGCGGCCACGGAGGACCGCCCTTACATAAAGCTGGACAGCAATGTTTACTTGTTGGCGGGCTGCTGCTGCGCAGGCGGCGAGCTCCGGCCAGGGAATCTCTTCGATATGTCATTGAATATCACGAAGCCCATCAGGAGCATCAACATCACCAGCCCGACTTGCATCATTCGTTCTTTTATCCTGAGACTCAACGGCAACCCGAACACTCCCAGCACTGCTTCAAGCGCCAGCATGAAGATCAGGCCGCCATCGAGCACTGGGATCGGGAGCAGGTTGAAGACCCCGAGATTCAACGAGAGTATCCCCATCAGCCGAAAGACCTGACCCCAGCCTTCCTGAGCCGCCTGACCAACGATCTGAGCGATGCCAACCGGGCCGGTCAGCGTATCTCTAGCCGAACGTTTTCCTACGAATACTTGAGCGAGAGCCGTCTTTGTGAGCTGAACTATCCGGATGTTCTCGTCAACCGATGCTTTGATTGCTGCCGGAAAGGAAAGCCGTTGATTGACCGTGTCAACCGTTAAACCCTGATAGAAGCCCAGTCGTGGCTCCCCCTGGTCCATTCGAGGAGTCGCGGTGATATCCAGAGTAGTGTCTCCGCGTTTGACAGTTAGTGTCAGCGGCTTTTCGGCGCTGTTTCGAATCTGGCGGATCACCTCTTCGGAGCCGGACCCGCTCTGCTCGACCGGCGCGCCGTTAACTGCAACTAAGTAGTCACCAGGCTTAAGACCTGCGTCGGCCGCCGCGCTGCCCGGCGCAACGTTTGCAACGGTTAATCGCTCTTCTGCAGCTCTGAGTCCGGAGTATCCGATCCTTTCCTGATCGAGTGGGCGGGCGACAGGGTGCAGCGTGACCTGTCTGGTCACGGAATCGTGCTTGACGATCAGCGGTATATCCTGGTCAGGATTCACCGCGGTTTGGTCCATAACATCTTGCCAGGTTGGATTGTCTTTTCCGTCTATTCGTTGAATCAAATCACCCGGCTGCAACCCAGCCGCTTCGGCAGGCGAGTCGCGGTCAACGCCGTAGATGAGAGCAGGCTTGTCCAGAAACGCCGGCACTTCGTGATGAATCATTGCCATCACAGCCGGTATCGCCAGCGCGGTCAGGATATTCATCGCGGGGCCGGCGACCGCGACACAGAGGCGCTGCCATTTCGGCTTGGACATGAACTCATAAGGCGCGCCGGTTCGTTGTTCGTCCAGGTTCTCGCCGGCCATCTTGACGTAGCCGCCCAACGGAACCAGGCTCACGCGATAGTCGGTATCGCCCTTTTTGACTCCCCATAGTCGTTTGCCAAATCCGACGCTGAATACGTCGACTCTAATGCCAAAGAACTTCGCGACGATGAAGTGGCCGAACTCGTGAATGACAATCATTGCGCCGAGCACGATCACGAATACTATTATCGTTTGTATAAGACTTCCCAAAACCGTCTCCTCCTGCCGGCGAATCTCGCCCGCTATTCTCTCTGGGTTAACTATTGATTGATTCCAGTTTCAACGTTATTCAAGTCTATAGGAGTGGGCCTACACTGTCTACAGTCGGGGCAGGTGCGAAGTGGGGTCATACTGTGTTGGTCGCTCGCGAGTGTAAACTGCAGCGGATAGCGATTTCAAAAGACGGCGCTCACCCAACCGCGAGCTGGCCACGGCCGTCGGTCAACTGTTCGGCGTGTGAGCGCGCCCAACGATCGGCTTCCAATACCGCTTCGATGCTCGAACAAGCCTGAGTCTGGTGAGCTTCCATCGTAGCCTCGATTACACGAGGAATGTCCATGAACGTTATGCGGCCGTTCAGAAACGACGCTACGGCGATTTCGTTTGCGGCGCTCAACGCGGCCGGCATCGTCCCGCCTTCACGCATCGCTTCATAGGCGAGCCTCAAACACGGGAATCGGTCGAGGTCCGGCTCGAGGAACTCGAGCTTGGCCAGTTTCTCCAAGCCGAGTGACGGCAGATCCGTCGGCAGCCGGTCCGGGTAAGTCAGCGCATACTGGATCATCAGCCGCATATCGGTAATCCCGAGTTGAGCGATAATCGATCCGTCTATCATTTCAATCATCGAATGAACAATCGACTGGGGATGGACTGCCACTGAAATTCGATCGGCGGTGAAGCCGAATAGCCAGCCGGCTTCGATGACCTCCAGCCCTTTGTTCATGAGAGTTGCGGAGTCAATTGTAATCTTGGAACCCATCTGCCAGGTGGGATGCGCGAGCGCTTGTTCGATTGTCGCCTCGCGCATTTGTTCGATTGGGGACAGGCGAAACGGCCCTCCCGACGCGGTCAAGATCAATCGCTTGACCTCGCGCATCTGCTCGCCTCGCATGCATTGATGCAACGCATTGTGTTCGCTGTCGACCGGCAGCAACTCAGCATTTGACTCCTCGGCTGCCCGCGTCATCAGCTCACCAGCCATCACCAGCGTCTCCTTGTTAGCGAGACAGACTCGGCGACCCATCGCGAGCGCTTTGTACGTGGGCAAGAATCCAACTGCTCCGACTGTAGCCGAAACCACCGTGTCCACTCCGTCCATGCACGCTACCGCTACGAGCCCCTCCTGGCCAAACATGATTTCCGGAAGATTGTCCACACCGTGCGCGCGGAGACGCTCTTTGAAGGCACTAACATCACTCTCATTAGCAACCGAGACCAGCCTTGGACGGTAGCGCGCAACCTGCCGAGCCAGGCCCTCGAGATCACGCCCGGCAGCAAGGCCGGCGACTACGAACTTGTCTGAGAGCGAGTCGACCACTGATAGAGTGCTCTGACCGATCGAGCCGGTTGATCCCAGAATGCTTATTGTCTTCATAAAGCGCGGTGGGTAACACGACGACAGTCGATGCTACGTCGAGCGGCATTCTAGCACGCGCCGCAAGGGCGATCAAAGAAATGCCTCGCCGGATAGCTGCCAGGGCGAGCTTGGCGGGGGGTGTTGCAGGCATATAGAATCACAGCGCTTGCGCCCGTTCCACCAACGCTGGACCAGGCATCCACCTTCGTCAAACAATGCGGGCAAAGACACAAAGAGCGCTGTTGAAGACGAAATCGCAGGATCGCGTTGGTGAAGCCACCTACTGGCTAACCCTCTTCTTAATTGTCGGAGTTCCACTGACGTTCAGTACTGCAGTATACCGGATATTTTCGGTGCCGAAGTTTTCGTTACTGTTGACCGGAGCGGCAGCGCTTGTTCCGTTGCTCGCATGGACGGTGATGCGAGCACCGCATCGCGTCGGCGAAATGTGGCGATTGCTTTCATCGAGACACGTATTTCTAGTTGTTCTCTATTTGATCGTCATTGCGGGTTCGACTCTCTTGGGAGTGTCTCCCGTCGCATCCTTCTTCGGAAGCTCTTATGACCAGATGGGCTTGCTCACACGGCTTTGCTTTCTTGTTGTATTCATAAGCTTGATTGCAGTCGTTGCCACGAGCGAAAAGCGATTTCACGCGGTCTTGTGGGCTATGATCCTGACGGGTCTGGTGGTTGCAACTTATGCCTTCATGCAGTTCTTCGGAAAAGATCCGCTTATGAGGTCCGAGCTCTACACGTTTGAGTCCGAGGGCGGAGCTTTGTTACGAGTCAGCAGCACTATCGGACATTCCAACTACCTCGGTAATTTTCTGCTGTACGTTGCCCCGCTCGGTGTTGGCATGGGGCTTGTCTCTCGTGGCAGCGCCCGCCGGGCAGGGTTCACTGCCGCAATTCTGTCTGTACTGGCAATAATATTCACCGGAACGCGTGGCGCATGGCTCGGGCTTGTAGCCGCGGGACTGGCTCTTGTCGTCCTTCTAAGATCACGCCGGACGGACAAAGTTGGGGAAGGCCAACGTCGGAAGAGGATTTGGCGCGCGGGTATGGTAGCGCTGGGCGTCCTGGCGCTTTTTGCAATTGTTAGTCTGAGTCCGGCGTCCCGCAGCATTGTGCTCAGGGCGCGTTCTCTGGTCAATGAAAATACCGGGGCGGGCCGCACGTTATTGTGGCGCGATTCAATGAAGATGGTGAAAGACTATGCGCTCGTAGGCTGCGGCCCGGAGGGCTTTCGCAAGGCGTTTCTCCCCTACAAATCGGATGAGCTGGCTCGCCTCGCCCCTGAAACCAACAATGAGAGCTCGCACAATTCGTTCATCGATGCGGCCCTTTCATATGGTCTGGCCGGTGGGATGCTCTATGTCGCGATAATCGCCTCCTCGTTCTCTCTGCTGTTAAGCGCGCGGCGCCGGGGCTGCGATCGAGGCGCGAGAATAATTGAATCAAGTCTGCTGTCCTCGCTTGCCGCGGTTGTTGTGCATAACTTTTTCATTTTTGATCAGATCTCAACCGGGCTTTATTTCTTCGTATTCGCCGGGCTGGCACAGATCGCCTCAAACAAAGTAGGGGCAGGCAACGCTCCCGACCAAAAAGAGCAAGGTTTTGCGCGTATCGAGGGGGGACCAAATCCAGGAGCATCACCCATGAAGAGCTCTGCTGCGGAGCGAGAACTGTACGGATCGCAGTCGTCGTCTTCAAAGACCGCGGGCCGTCGATTGGCGACAATGATTCTTGTCGTTGGGAGCGCGGGTTTCGTGATTGCAGCCTGGTACTCGATCGCGAATATTCTCGCGGATAGTGAAATCAACAAAGCGCTCGCTTCGGCAAAGGCCGGGAACCTTGAGGAAGTTGTAAGGCACGCCAATAAGGCAACCCAGTATCCTGATCCAGCGGGTGATTACAGGATGCTACTCGCTCAATGTCTCACCCGCTATTCCGATGCTGTCGGCGATGTTGCACGCAGAACTGCGCAGCCGGAGAGGGACGGTCTAAACGAAAGCCGCAAGCGAGCCGCTAGCCTGGCGATGTCCTACGCGGAGCAGACACTTCCGCATACTCTTACTCCTGATTCGAGCTACGTTCTGCTGGCCTATCTTGCTTTTAGACTTAGTGACGCTGACAAGCTATTCAGTTATGCAAGCGAAGCGGCGAGACTTGATCCAGGATTCTCTAATGCGCACTGGCTTATGGCAGAAGCCTATCTTGGCAATGATGATCGCGAAGCGGCGGCGACCGAAGCGCGTCTTGCGTTGACACTGAATCCTTACTCACACGAAGCTCGATCGGCGCTCAAGCGAGCCAGGGGTATCCCCGGTCCAACTGATGATCCCGAAAAGCTAGTTTCATACGCACGGGCATTGGCAGCGAACGGCCTGTTTGAAAAAGCCCGGCGGTTTTTGCTGCGAGCAGTACGCAAGTCGAGTGGACACTGCGCCGAGTGTCACAGCGCCCTTGGATTGCTTTACGAAGGAGCCGGTCTTTACGCAGACGCGATATCCGAATTTGAGGCTTATCAGCGAGAGGCGCCTGAGCTGGCTCTCAGGGAAAAAACGGCGTCGCGCATCGAAAGGCTGAAACGGGAGGGAATGCAAGTGCGCTGATGCGCAACAACCATCGGCGAGAAGAATATGGAAAAAGGCTGGCCAGAAATTGACCAGCCTTTTTTCTTTGGAAAGCGGTACCCGTTACTCAAGGACAAACGCAGGTGTTGTTGAGGTAATTGGAATCACCGATGTTGTAAGCCACAATCTTGAGTCCCATTACAACCCTGATGGCGGCTTTACCAGTGTGAGTTGAAGTGTCCACGGTGACTGAATTGAAGTTGTTAGGTCCATTCTGCGTCAAGGTAATCGTGCTGCCGTTTGTCGTCACCGTGCCGACCCCTTGCGCGGTGAAGCCCGTACTGCACTGCTTGGTAACGTACACTCCGGTGACCGTATTGAACTGGATGTAGTCGCCGGTAGTATCGTCTTGCACACAGAAGTTGAACGGCTGCCCGCAGACCAGCACGTCATCTACGTGCCACCCGGTTGTACTGTTTGCGATGTTGTCTATCGTATCGAACCGGAACCGAACTCTCACAGAAGTGGCTGCACCAACCAGGGCAGTCACGTCCACCGCCTTGTTGTGCCACTGGTTATCATTAATGAGATTCGCCTTACTGAGAACCTGTGTCCACGTCGTTCCGCCATTCGTCGACATATCAACGAAGGTTGTGTCGAATCCTCCGCCCTCGACAAACAACAGGTAGTTAAACCCAAGGCTGAATGGCGGGAAGGTCCCGGTTAGATTGATCGCCGGCGAATTCAGGTTCGCGGCATTCCTAACGCCCGTGTCGTAGTTGCAGGTCGCGTCCTGCCCGTAGTAGAAGGTGAATGGCTGTGAGTGACCTGGAAGGAAGGCGCGACACAATGCGTTGTCCAAATGCCATAGAGGAGTTGCGACCCCCGTACCGATTGTCGCTTCAACCGTAAACCCCTGAGCACCGGTTTCAAAATCAAAGCCGGTACAGGCATTGGGCGTGCCCAGGGCGGCGACACTCCTGGTTGATGTCGGAGGACCCTCAGGCGGAACAAAACGCCCGTCGGGCAGTCCTTGTGTGACGGGTCTCTGCATCTGTTGCGCGACGCTTTGCGTGCCGGCTTGAACAGTGTTGCTCTGCCAGGCGATAAGACTCGAGAAAACAACCCAGGCAAGCAATCCAAGAAAAGACATTTCCAGTGCAAGAAGGGATTTGTTGCGAGTCACACGCTGGTTGTTCATTGGACTTCTCCTTTTTTAGACGTAAGTGTTAGACCAGCACAGTGCCATGATCTCCAATAAGCGCCTGCGCGTAGCCACCTGCGGGAACTTCAAAAGCGTGCCGAAATCACCGGAGATTACTTGGGCGCAGTTGGCTCCTTTGGGAGACAAGAGCACTCAACTGGGACGACTCAAACGCCTTCTGGATTCACATCTGCTCAACTTGGACCAACTTAATTGACCTAAACAGAACCGATGTAAATGATGGTTTCACGACTCGGAGGTCGTGCCGGAACAGCGGTACTCTACTATGACGTAGAAAGACTGTCAAACGCACCGGGGCCGTACTAATGCCCTGCCTGGTTTCTCGTGGGTGTGACTTGTCCCGCTAAAGCGGCAACCGGTTGCCGCACTCCAATTTTGATTGGGTCTTGTTACGACCCCCTTGGCAGTGAAACCGGAGCTGCATTGATTGGCGACATATACTCCAGCGCACCCACGCCGGATCGAGCCCCGGCGGTCGGTCCTTTACGTTTAATTTCGTTGCTCGGCGACAAGAGCTTCGCGAATGTTATAATCCTGCTTCGAACGGGCCAATATGCAGGTTCTCATCGTAAAGCTCAGCTCGATCGGTGATGTCGTGCACACGCTGCCGGCGGTTGCTCTGCTCCGACGAGAGCTTCCCGACGCGCGCATCGTGTGGGTGGTTGAACGTCGCGCCGCCGCCATCCTCAGGGACTCGCCGGTCATCGATGAGCTTGTCGAAGTTGACTCGCGTGCGTGGCGCAAAGAGCTCTTCCGTGGCTCAGGGATTCGAGAATTTCGCCAACGACTGGATCAACTTCGCGACGTGCACGGTGTCAACGGCAGAGGCCGAGCTGACATCGCAGTAGACTTTCAAGGATTGATCAAATCAGGCTTGCTTGCTTTCGCATCGCGTGCGAAAAGGCGGATAGGATTTGAGACACACGAGCTGCGGGAACCGCCAAGCAGAATGTTCTTGACCGAGCAAATCGAAACCTCGGAACTCAAGCACGTAATCGAAAAGAATCTGGCGCTTGCGCGCGCCGCGCTTTCTGGCCCAGGCAATCCGACGTCACAAAAGCACCTGGCACCCGGCGGATACGACTTTCCCATTGCGGTATCGACTGAGGATGAAAAATTCGTCGACGAGATTATTGAGAATTGGGCAGGTGGATTCACAATAATCAATCCGGGTGGTGGATGGCCAACGAAGCTGTGGACCTCGGAACGATACGCCGAACTCGCCGATTGGTTATGGAGCGACTGCGGGCTTCGATCGTTCGTGACCTACGGCCCGGGCGAAGAGGCGTTGGCGCAAAGCGTCGCTGATCGCGCGCGGTCGAGCGCGGCTCGTCCAATTGCGTCTACGCTCAAGCAGTACGTAGCGCTGGCTCGTCGCGCCTCATTGTTTGTTGGAGGCGATACGGGACCCCTTCATCTGGCTGCTGCCAGCGGAACTCCGATCGTCGGTCTTTACGGACCAACGTCGGCAGAACGGAACGGCCCGTTTGATCATCGGGATATCACAGTCGGGCGAGACCTGTGGTGCCGCGCCGATTGTCACCGCCGCAGCTGCTGGCATTGGGAGTGTATGAACATCCCTTTAATCGACGTTCAGCGCGCGATCTTGACGCGACTAACGGGCGCGGTAGAGAAACGCCCGTGACATTCAAGCAAATCACCCAGCGCATCAGAGTGCCTACAGGCTTCGCGCTCGCGCCTTTGCTTTTTATCTCCGCGCGCCCCTCGCCGGCATCACTTGCGGCGGGAGCCTTTGTCGCGGTCATCGGGCTCGCGATTCGCGCCTGGGCCTCTGGTCATTTGAAAAAGAACCAGGAGCTGGCAATCTCGGGTCCTTACGCGCACACGCGCAATCCGCTGTATCTTGGAACGTTCTTATTGGGCATGGGGGTTGCCATCGGCGGGGGCACAGCCTGGTTTGTTGCTGTTTTTGCCGCGGTGTACCTTTCCATCTATGTCCCAGTGATGCTTGCCGAGCGTGACACTATGTGCGATTTATTCTCGGCCGAATACGAGGAGTACAGGAAACACGTGCCGTTGTTCGTGCCCCGTTTCACCCCTTACGGCGGACATAGGGCGAACTCGTATGCGGCACAGCTCAAGCGACCGATGTGGAGAGCAGGAAGGGAATTCGAGCTTTCGCTTTACATGCGTCATCGTGAGTACCGCGCCGCGCTGGGATTCGCAGTGATCTACGCGCTCCTTGCAACCAAAATGTTTCTCTGAAATCGAGACGCTTTGTTGTCGATGTTCAAGACGATCTCACTTCTGACCATAGGGCTACTGATTAGTCTGAGTCTCTCCTCCGCCCAGGATGCACCCAAGAAGATCGCTTTCACGCCGGTCATAAGTCAGCCGCTTCCTTTCAAGATCGGCGAAACTCTCATTTACGAAGTAAATTTCTCGAAGCTCATCATTGCGGGCACTATTGGCGAACTCAAGCTCTCGGTCTCAAGGCCAACCGAATCCAGTTCGTCCAGTTCATCCGGGCCGGAGATGCTGGAGCTCAGGGCCGAAGCTGTATCGAAAGGGTTCTTTCCTACGCTTTTCGGTGTCAAAGTCAAAGATCGCTTCATCTCGCTTGTCAATCAGACGGACTTTGGAGTTCACGCCTCGACCAAGCTCCTCGACGAAGGGAAGATTCGTCGCGAACAGAAGTCCGTGGTCAATCGCGAGGCCGGGCGAGTCACTTACACAGATCGCGATCTGACGAAGGGGACGGGCGAGCCGAAGGTCAAAGAGAAGCCGTCTCCTAAGTGGGTTCAGGACCTGCTCTCGTCCCTCTACTTCGTTCGGACGCAACCGCTGAAAGAAGGCGATCTGATACCTATACCGGTCAGCGACGGCGGGGAGGTTTACAACATCGAAGTGGTGGCGGGTAAGCGCGAAGAGATCAAGACCGCCGCTGGAAAGTTCAAGGTGATTCAGTTGAACGCGAAGGTGTTCGATGGACGCTATATCAGGCGAAGCGGCGAGATGCTGGTGTGGGTGACCGACGACGCCCAGCGGATTCCAGTGCACGCGAGGGTTAAGACTTCGGGAACGACGATTACCGTGGATTTGAAGAGGATGCCTTGAGAAGGGAGCGAGTTTGGAAGCCTGCGGCCAGAGAGATTGCAAATGGAAAAGCGCAAATTTCAAAACTGAAGTTTCGCAACGTTGCCCGCCGGCGCAGTTTGCAATTTGGAATTCTCACTTTGCAGTTTGCAATGGCAGCACTCAACGCTATCGAGACACCGTAGAATCAGCGGCAAGCGTGGCCGTGCAATTCGCTCTGTCATAAGTGTAAACGAACCCGTCAGGGTCAATCGGCATAGCCTCTTCGTCGAGAGTAAGGTTCATCGTGCGAAGCCTGGGTGCGAGTGCCCTGAGATCAGCAGGGCACGCGCCAGTCTCGTTTCTGTGACGAGCGAGCAAGGCATTGATTGCGTCCAACTCGTCAAGCGAGCGCAATTGCTTCAGTCTATCGATAGCATGCCGGCGAACGTTTTCATCGTCGCTTGTCAGGTAAGCGGAATAGACAGCCCGCGCGGCCTCACGGCTTCCGCCCTTCATCATCATCAAGCCTGAAAGGTCCTTCATCCAGGAGGGAGCGCCTTCGACGGCAGCGCCTTTGTCATACCACTCGGACGCTTTTGCGTAGTAGCGAACTTGTTCGTCGCCGGTCGCACTCTTTCCCGCTTGCCAGTAGATGTAACCAAGATCTTGATAAAGCCGCCACTTATCCGGGTTTTCGCGAGTGCCTGTTTCGAGCAGTGCAGTTGCTGCGGGCAAATCGCGTTCTGGCAGGAACATCGCGCCGAAATGATAAGCGGGGATGTGTTGGGGGTCGAGTGTAACAACTATTTTTAGCAACGGGGCAAGCAGATCCATGCGGATATCTTTAGTAGCCGCCGAAGAAAGCGGCTTGCCGCTTTCGATCAGCTTGCGCCCGAAATATTGAACGGTTCGAATCCAGTAAATGTCTGCTGCCACTGCGTCGAGTCCAAGACTCATCTTTTTGATCGCCGGTCCCGAAGTAAAGTAGAGGGTCTCTTCTTCGCTTGCATCCCGCGGGGATGTGCTGTCGATCCACCGCTGCATCGGATAGAGCGCGACCAGGCCGACAATTAATATCGACGGGGGAACAAATCGGTTGACCGCGGTCATTTGAAATTCCTCTTCTTGAACATCAGCACGGCTGCGGACAACAAGATAGTCAAATACAGGATTCCATACGAAGTCGCCTGAGCCGCCATCTTTGTTGTCAGCATTCGGCCATGCGAGGCCTCAGTTATGAAACCGAAGTTCGACAGATTCGGGAGGATATAGTACAGCGCCGTAAGCACAGCGCGGGTCAGCGTCGAATTTGAGAGCGCCGCCATCACCAGCAAGTCTCTGCTGAAGTGTCCAATCATATAAGCCGCGAAGGAGAAGAGCGCAGCTAGCATGGGCGTGGTAAAAGTCGAGAACATAGTTGCGATAGCCACCAGCAGCGCTAGTTCGAGGTAGATCAGGTATGCCGCTGGAAGCACCGCCAGTTCGATCGGCGCTAGCCCTCGGTTGACATAGAGCAGCGCAAGCTCCGTGCCCGCCACCATCACTATCGAGTTTACCAGAAGGGTCATGCACACCCCCAGGTATTTGCCTACCACGAATTCGTGCCGGTGAACGGGCTTTGACAGCAGATTGTAAATCGTTCGTTTGTCGATTTCTTTGTAGACCAGTCCGACACCGATAAAGATGGCGATCAATGCCCCGAAGACCAGCATCACGCTCAGGCCAAGCGCGGCGGTGAACTGACTCTCCATATCAAGCGAGAGATCGCTGACAAACACGGAGGCTGCGACCAGGATCAGCACGAAAAGGACGAGGTTGTAAAGAACGCGGTCGCGGACGGACTCGCGAAAAGTATTCAGTGCGATTGCGCGAATCCTTTGCAATGAGGTCGACTCGAAGCTGGTGTGCGCACCGGCCGCTTCCAAAACTTTGACTTCACCGATTGTCATCGCTGATCCAGGTTTAGAGTACAGGCTTCAGCCTGCGTCGACCGCAAAAGACCGAGCAGCCTAAAGGATGGACTCGGGAAGCTCGATTCTCTTGACTGATTCACCGCTCGACGCCTGGCTTATGTAGGCGATTCAGACCCTCCGCTATTTTATCAGCCAGTTGATGCGACTTCGCTACGCGCTGAGCGAGGCTAAAGGCGCGAGCGGCATCTTCCATGCGCCCCATTTGTTCGTAGGCAAGCCCAAGTTCATAGAATGCGTCAGCATCATCAGGCTTAGCCTGAACAACGCGCTCGAGCTCTTGTGTCGCGTCACTGTAGCGCTTCTGCCTTGCGTAGCACAAACCAAGATTGAATCGCGAAGCGGTCGCCTCTGGTTTCAAGCGAAGAGCTTCCGCGAAATTCGCTTCCGCGCGGCTGTAGTTTTCAACCCTGAAGTATACGGCCCCGAGATTGTTGTACGACTCGAACATTTGGGGATTAATTTCGATTGCGCGCTTAAAACTCGTCAGCGCGTTTTCCGTTTCCCCGGTTCCATCGAACGCGCGCCCCAGCGCGTCGAGAACGTCGGGTTCATCCTGTTTGAGAGCGTTTGCAACCTCAAGCGCGGAACGGGCTTCATCGAAGCGTTCGGCTTCCAGGAGTGCCAGTCCAGTGTTATAGCGGGCTGCCCAATATTCAGGGCTGACTCGTGCGGCATTTGACCAGAGCGAATAGGAATCGGCCCAGTGTCTGTTTTCGCGCGTTGCGGCGAAAGTAGAACCGGCCGCGATGACTACCATCAACGCGATGCCGATCGCCGCCCGGCGGAGCCCGAAGATAGTCGGCAGTTCTCTGTCCGATTCGAAGGCGCCGAGGTTCACAACGCCGATCGCGATCAGATATCCCAGACCGGCAACCGGTACATAGAGGTAGTGATCGAAGACCAGATACTCCTCTCGCGATACCTGCCCGAGATTGAGCACTGGAAGAAGCGGCACAATGATCCACAAAAGAGCTATCCAGACTTCGCGACTGATTCTCTCCCGATTTGCGTACACCGCGACTACGACAAGCGCGATCGCTCCGGCCGGCAATAGGAAATCTGTCGAGGTTATCGTTGTTACAAAGTGAGTGTCGTAAGTTACGCTGAGCCGGACCGGCCAGAAGAGGTGCCTTGCATAACTGCAAATGACAAACGGTAATGTGAGCACAGTATATGCGAGCGGCCTGTCTGGCGCCTGTGGGTTTCGCCACATCAGATCGCCTAACACAAGATACCTCGGCACAAGATAGAGCAATGCTGTTGCGGCAAAAGGCAGCGCTGATTTTATTGCAGAGCTCAACCGTTTTATTCCTGCGCCCGAAGTCGAGACTAACTCGTACCCGAAGATCAACAGCACGAGACTCAACGCCGTCTCTTTGGCGAATGCTGACAGCGCGAACATGACGAGCGACCATGCAAGCGTACTGCTCAAACGCCCGATGCCATCCGAGGCGCGGGCTTTCAGGTAAAGATAAAACGATGCGAGAAAGAACATCCCAAAAAGAGGATCGGTCATCCCGCTTATCCAGGCGACGGATTCTGCGTGAGCTGGATGTGCGGCGAAAATAGCCGCCGCGATTAGCGCGACAAGTTGCCTGCCGGAGCTTAGAAGAATGACGTAGTAGACGCCGAACGCGCAGAGGATGTGAAGCAGCAGACTTACGAGATGCCAGCCCTGCTGCCAGAGTCCAAAGAAGTGAAACTCAATCGTGAGCATCGCCGTGAACAGTGGACGATAATAAGGAAGAGGAGGCGGGACATCGAGGGTTCCGGGTCGCTCGCGAAATGCCCAGACGTGCGTAGTCCAGGCTTTGGCGAGGTTGTCCCACGAGCGAATATTTTGATTCTCGACAATCTGGTCGGTGTCGTCGAAGACGAAATCTCCGCCGAGGGAATTGGCATACGCGAGCACCGCCAGCAGGCCGATTAGCAGGATGCCTCGTGTGCCGCTTAGCTGAGCGAGCATCGAAGGATTATCCTTGATCGAGCGCCTTTTTCCCCTTCGTTTCTTGGGTGCGGCGACGGCGTCCTTTGTAAGACTCATCTTGCTTTGTCGGGATCGGGCTTCAAGATCTTTTTCTTTTGACACTCTTCAAAGTAGAGCATGAACAGATACAGATTCTAAGATGGGGCGGATGAAATTCAAGTTGAAGCGACGACTGCGCTATCGCTCGAATATTGGAGGGGCTTGAGCACTCGAACAGGGGCGACGCGTGCAAAGCGGGGCAGGCAGGCCGGCTGAAAGGTGTCTCAGCCGGCCGCCACCAGACTGGTTCTACTGCCCTATAGGCGAGCCGTCCTTGGGCACGCGATCCTGCGGTGTGGCCGTCGGCGGTTGTATCCCGTCGCTTTGGAACACGACCATAGTTTCGTTAGAATAGAACGAGCGATTGCCCGTACCGAAATTTCCGACTGTGCTCGGGTGAGCCGTAGTGTCGAACATCGCAGGCATACCATCGGCGTTTATCGGAGTGGTAGCATAGACGTAGCCACCCTTGTTGCCGGTCGCCATGTTCGAATCGACATACGACATGGAACCGAGCGTTCCCAGGTCGGCAAACTTGCCCCGCCCTTTGGTGACCGAATAGAGGACCTGCTGTTTACCGATGGTCTGCACTTCAGTAAGCGCAGCCGTCTCGCGAGCCGCCTGCTGAGACTTCAGCAGATTGGGGATCGCTATGGCCGCGATGATGCCGATGATCGCTACGACGATGAGCAACTCGATCAGTGAGAAACCTCTCTGCTTCTTTGTGTTCATGGCTTTCACCCTACCTCTTTAGTATGCCAATCCTGTGGGGAATGGCTTAGTGCATTTCTTGCGAAATCGAACGCGGCGCAAGCCGCCCAGTTCATTTTATATTTTGAAATGACGGTGGGACTATAACACAAACGGGTGAGTCCCGTGAAGGACTCACCCGTCTATTGAAGTCACAAGTGAGGTATCCGAGGCTAGATCATTCGATTGGCGTTGCGGTAGCAGCAGGTACACGCACCGGGAAAGCGGGTACGGCTATTGCGGCAGCATCCTGGTAGATCACGAAGGTCTCATTTGAGTAAAAGTAACGGTTGCCGGTTCCAAAGTTCCCTGTCGACTGCGGCGCGGCGGTCGTGTCGAAGAGCGACGGGTTGGCGGCCGCGGAGGCTACACCCACGCAAGTGAAGGTGAATCCACTCTTTGTTCCAGCTGCCAGTGTGGCGTCGACAGCGCCAGTTAAACCTAGATTAGCGAGGGTGCCACAGAACTCTTTACCCTTGCCGGTTGTCGATTGATAGGTTGCCTGTGCTGTTCCTAACGTCCGAACGGATCCGATGGCTGACGCCTCGTTGGCCGCCTGACGGGACTTCAGCAGGTTGGGTATTGCGATAGCAGCGATGATGCCGATGATCGCCACAACTATCAGCAACTCGATCAGCGAAAATCCTTTCTCATTCTTCATAGCTCACAACTCCTTTCAGTTTTGCCGTAGGTCAGTTTTCCTAGCGGCCAATCTACGACAGATTGCAGGATGAAGCAGTACAAGCGTCGTGCCGCGCGATCGATTCTTGTGGCCCTGGAGCAAAGTGCTTGTCTGGCAACGGTATGCTGATCTCTGAACCGTACTCAAAGGTGATCAGGCTGGCGTTCTTAACAAAAAGCGATAGTTTTGCTTGCCACTTTTTGGCAGAAGTGAGGATTTAGCGAGGTATCGGAGGGCTGGTTGCGTCAGCAGGTGAGCCTGTGTTTGAGCGGATCACTGTGGTCTCGTCGACGAAGAAAAAATCGCCAGTAACAGGGTCCGACTGCGGGTCGGCGTTGCAGGTGAAATGCTTTAGGTCCGCACTGAGTATCAGCGTGAAGGTGTATCCGCTCTTATCGCCGACTCCGAGACTGGGATCGATCGTGCCCTCCGGAGCCAACGCTGGTAATGAGCCATAAACATTGTACCTTCTCTGATAAAGAATCTGCGCGGTGGTGATCGTTCGAAGCGACTGTATGGCTGAGCCGGATTGTGCGTATCTGCGGGCCTTCTGAAGTCCCGGTATCGCTACTGCCGCAATCACTCCTATGATCAGTACGACTATTAATAGCTCAATTAGGGAAAAGCCCTGATCTTTTTTCATCGTCTTCCTCGCAATCAACGATCGGCAATCGATCGACGCCATACCTTATATCCAACTAACTAGCAGCAATGTTTGTGCCGTTGAAGATTCTCGAATCGATGGCGTCCAGAATAAAATCAGGGTATTCGCAATATTCTACCCATTCTAGTCAGTAGTCTGCGATTTTCTTGCTCTGAACTCCGTCCTCGAGCGCTCCGAAAAGTGAGAAACACAAACAGGGCCACAATCGATATCCATGTAATTGCGCTGCCAAGGATTGAGAGACGCTTTGGCGTAGGCTCTCGGAAGTCCAGAGTGACCGATACCGCTTCTTCGGGCAAGGTAATGAGAATTGCACCGTCGGTGTCCCAACGAAGTGGAAGGGTACGTCCGTCAGATATAGCTATCCAGTTGGGATAGTAGAAGGTACGAATCCGCGCCTGAGTTGCGATTCCTGACGAAATGCTGAAGGTCCGGCGTTGAGCTTCCCACGAGTCGATCGCGAAAGACCTTCCTTCAACTTCGATTTCGTGAGGCATTTGCCTGGCCGTGCTGGTCGCCCAGACCGGTAGCCAAAAAGGAAGACTGCTGGATTCTCCGATTCCTTCGGTTATGGATTCAAATCGAGGGCGCGGAATGTAGGTAGCCCCGCGTATCGTTTGAGACAGAGTCAATGCAAAAGGGACGATGATACACGACGCGGCTAGCAAAACTATCGGCCGAGCCTTTGTTCGCGCAAGACCGAGCCAGTAATTGGCAGTCGAGGCAATGAGCACTGAACCTGTCATTGAGGCGACAGCAAGCCACCTCCAGGGAAACTCGATTCTCTGAAGCGGCGGGAATACCTTCCACAATGGCTCACTAAGCGGAAGCGCCATTATGAAGGCAAATATTGTCAATACGCCGACTGCCTTCGCCCCATTGATCCAGACTCTGCCCTGCCAGGACCGCTTTAACGCAAGCCCCGGCAGAAACATTACCAACATTGATGCTGCCAGAATATTGGCCCACCAGTTGGTTGAGCCGTCCACCGTTTTCCAGAACAGGAAATTGTATCTGTAGTCAAACCACAATCCCGAATCAATTGTGTTCCCGGCCATCCAGCGCCGTTCGGCTATTGCCGTCACCCAGTAGAACGCGCTCGCAGCCAAGGCGAGCAAGACCGCTAGCCCCAGCCTCAAAATCGGCCAGGTTACGTTTGATTGACGCGCCCGCATCAAGCCATAAGCCATGAGCGCAATTGATCCGATTACCGTGAGTGGAACGTTCGTAAGAATCAGAAGCGCGTACGAGATTGATAACCCGAGGATATCGCGAGTGCGTCCGCGCCGGCAGACTAGTTCCGTGAAGGCAAATGCAAACGGCAGTATTGAACTCCCTGCGTATTCCCCGAGCAAAAATGCCTGATAAATTTGATTGACGTGATATGGAACGATTATGAAAAAGATGCCGGCCCAGATGGCCTCGTTGCGCGAAAGAAGAGTCCGTCCCCAAACGTAAACGCCCAGACCTCCGGCGACAGACAATAGCGCAAAAAACAACAGGCTGGCATCGTACCAGTTTCCGGTTAACGCCCTGAGGCCTGACAAAACATAGTAGATCAAAGGAGGGTAGAAGCGGAGACTTACATCACCGTAGCCTTTCGTAGCCTGGGCATTCCACCCCGGACAAAGATTTCCCTTGCTTAAAGAATCATAAAAACTGACCGCCACGCGATAGTGCTGCGGCAGATCATTGCTATTTGGAATGCCGCTTACAATCGACGGAGCAATCGCCACCAGTCCCACTGCAATCAGAATGGCGATGTAATGCCACTCACCGGTTATACGCTTCGGCATATCGAAAACCATGCTATCCGGGTTGGTTGGGTGCAATTGAAAGAGAGCCGAGACCAGCGCTCGAGAACGACAGTTTGAAACTTGCCAATCAAAGCAGAAGACGTTCAAACGAACCGCAAGGACGATGAAATACCGAGCAAGGCACGAGTATGCCGGGAGCGTTGAGGGCTATTTATGAGCGGCCGTATCGGTCAGAGGCCCGGACTCGCGAAGTAGGCTGGCGGTCTGGCGAATGCGATGTTTGTCCAGGAGGTGGCGCAGGCTTCGGACTGACATCTTCAGAACCTCGGCGGCCCGTGTTTGATTGCCGCTCGTTCGCTGAAGCGCTCGAATGATGTAGTCTTTCTCGAGCTGCGCAAGGTAGGCTTCGAGGTCGATTCCTTCCTCCGGCAAATCCAGATCAGTTACAGCGCGTGGTTTGTATCTCAGAATTCTTTCGGGCAGCCATTCGGGTTTGATCCGTCGATCTTGCTGGCCCGCGGGCGGTCCGTTGTCGTCGCGTCTGCGATCGAGCCCGGCGATTCGGCCGTGCTCCAGCGCTACTGCGCGCTCGATCGTATTCTCGAGTTCGCGGACATTCCCAGGCCAATCGTACGACTCGAGATAAGGGATAACCTCTTCAGATATCTCAAGCGTCGGACGGTTAGCTGCGGCGCTGTACTTCTCGAGGAAGTGACGCACCAAATCGGGGATATCGACTCTCCGTGATCTCAGGGGCGGCATCTCAATTGGTATCACGCTGATGCGATAGAAGAGATCATTGCGAAATGTGCCATCCTCAACCATCTGTGACAAATCGCGATTGGTTGCCGCGACAACACGCACGTCGACCGGGATTTCCTCGAGTCCGCCAACGCGGCGAATGCTTCGCTCTTGCAGGACGCGAAGCATCTTAACCTGCATCGCCGGGGTAGTCTCGCCAATCTCGTCAAGGAAGATCGTTCCGCCTTCGGCGGCCTCAAACAGACCCTTGCGATTCGAGACCGCGCCGGTGAAGGATCCCTTCATATAGCCAAACAGTTCGGACTCAAGAAGCGTTTCGGTAAAAGCGCCGCAGTTGATCGACACAAACGAAGCGGCTGCTCGTTCGGATGTGCTGTGAATCGCACGCGCGACCAGTTCTTTGCCGGTCCCCGACTCGCCGGTGATCAGCACTGTCGATGTTGTAGCCGCTACGGTCTCGATCATCTGATAGATCGCCTGCATTTGCGGCGAGCGACCGATGATGTTATCGAGCGAGTTGCGCTGGCGGAGCTCGCGCTTGAGAAGAACGTTCTCCTGCCTGAGGTGTTTTTTCTCGAGCACCTTCCCAACCGAAAGCTTCAGCTCTTCGACATCAAACCCCGCGTCTTTAATCACAAGGTCTTCGGCTCCGAGCTTGAACGCCTTCCGGGCAGTATCGACCGTCGCGAATGCGGTAATCATTATAACCATCGTTTCAGGAGAGATCTCGCGCACACGGGCCAGCAGCTCGATGCCACTTATGTCGGGCATCTTCACATCAGAAATAATCAAATCGTATACGTTTTGCCGAATGAGCTCGAGCGCACGGGTTCCATTCTCGGCCGTGTGTACGACGTAGCCCTCGCGCTTCAGCACAAGCTCGAGCAATTCGCGCATGCTCCGCTCATCATCAACAACCAGCAACTTTTCCATTACTCGCTCTCCCCAGGTACCTTATTGGCTCAGTTCAGACGCTCAGTACTGCTTTGGATGGCTCAGGCTCCAGGTGCGAAGGATTTGAGATCGGCGGCCGTTGCGATACCAGCGCGCTAACCGGTAGTCTGATCGCTATGCGCGTGCCTTTCCCCGTTTCGGTGTCCACTACAATCTTGCCATTGTGATCGCGGACCAGCTGATACACTATCGCCATCCCAAGCCCCGTCCCTCCGCTCGAAGAGTTGAACGGCTCAAACAATCTGTCCTTCTGTTCTCGGCTCATGCCTTCACCGGTGTCACTAAACGCAATCGTCACATCTCGTTTGGGGCGGGCGTCAAGGGCTACGCGGAGTTCTCCACCGGCCGGCATCGCCTGAATCGCATTGCGCGCGAGGTTCCAGAATATCTGCCGTATCTGGTTGGGATCTCCCTGATAGTGAACTGGCTCGTCAGGATATTCTTCCTTTATCACATGATCCGGACGCAGCTCCGGACTGTTGCGCAACAACGCTATTGTCTCCGACAATAGGCCCGCCAACTCTATCACAGAGCGCTCGATTTTTGGTGGCCTTGCATACGTTAGAAAGTCCGAGACGATACGATTCAGACGATCTGACTCACGAAGAACTATTTGCATTAACTGCGACTGATCCTGCGAGAAGCTGAGTTCGCTTGCAAGCACCTGGACCGACCCTCGCATCGAGGCGAGCGGATTTCGAATCTCATGCGCCAGCCCCGCGGCCATTTTGCCGAGCGCTGCGAGCCTTTCCTGGCGCCGCACTTCGCGTTCGAGCTCCATGACCTCGGTAAGGTCCTGGAACGTCAGCACGTACCCGCGCGAGTTGTCGGCTTCGTCGACCAGTGGCGCAACAGAAAATCCGAGGTGAATCTCATGATCGTCGGCGGTTCTGCATCCGATGTCAAAACGCGGGAGTCGCGTGCGAGTTCGAATGGATTCCAGCCCCGCTTCGATCTGTTTTTCTATATCACCGAAGATACCGAACACATTCCTGCCCCGAACGTCAACAGCGCGATAGCCGGTGATTTCTTCCGCAGCGTGATTGAAGGTGATGATATGTCCGCGCAAATCGGTAGTCACGAGCCCGCTGCGCATGCTCTCGATGATGCGGTCGTTGAAGAGGCGATAGTCGGCGAGATCCTTGGTGGCATTGGCGAGCTGAGTCTCGCTACGCCGAATGCGTTCTGCCAACTGGCTGGACAGGATGGCTACGGCGAAGATCGCAATCAAATTGAGCGAGAACATGAACTCTGTCCACGAAAGCTGGCCTCCTTCGTAAACAGGCCAGCCGGTCGCTCTCGAAAGGATTCTGCCCATGGTTAAGACGCCCACGGCGACATAAAGCACTCCGGCCGACGCACCCACAAGTGAGACTCCGGTCCTGCCCAACAGCGCACAGGCCGCGAATATGATTACAAGGTAGAGTGCCAGGAACGGCGATTCGACGTCTCCAGTCCGGTAAACCAGCCACGTCACCATGCAAACGTCCAGAGAGAACTGAATGTAAGCTTGAGTTCTGTGAGATACCTGAGAACGCAATGCGGCGAAATAGAAGACTGATAATATGACCGTCGCCGCTGCTATTGCAGCCAGCACCGGAAAGAACGGCCGCGCGCTCTGGTCTCGCTCGGTTAATCCCACGATCGCCAGCACCGCCGCTGCGATGGCGAGGCGGGAAATTATTAACCATTGTAACTTTCGTCTCATGTGATAATCACCTTGCGAGAATATCACGCGCCGCGTGGGGTTCTGGCTGTTGGATCGCTTTTTCAACGGTATCCGCCCACCTGACTCCGGTTTCGTCACGTCCTCAGCCACTGATTGGCCGGAAAGTTTGCGGCGCGGGGGAAACGCAGTTAGAAGGTTCAAATAAGCCGTTTGCGTTTATGTCGATTTAGAGGCACTCGGAAGCGTACGGGACTATATCACGGGTCCAGTTCGTCCTCAAGGGTATCTTTAACCGGCTGGCCTTGTTGGGGATGGTTTCCAAAAAGCGTAGCGAAAGCGTATATTCCTGTCTTGAGTCGCAAGAATGCGATTGTCTCGCAGGCGCCGGTGGTTTACAATGGAGCGCCCGCTTCTTCACTGTTTTGACGGGGCGTATTCAAAATAATATCCATCATCGGGAGTTCGACCAATGTCAAAGATGCGCAAAGAAGGATTGAGCCGCTATGTAGATCGCATAATGAAGGAAAAGCATCTCTCCAGATCTGACGTGAAGCTCCGATCCGGCGGAGAGATAACCGATAGCTACGTCAGCGCGATCATAAGTGGCGTTGCAACGAATCTGAGCGTCGAAAAGCTCAAGGCGCTCGCGCGTGGGTTAAGAGTAAGCGAAAGGAAACTGGTGAACGTAGCGTTCGGCCACTCCGAGGAGTTCGAATCGGATAGAACCGTCGATCAGTCGCACAACCTCATACTTCTTGACATCAGGAACAAAAGCATCATCAGCAGCGACGTAGCAGAGATCGTTCAGGAGGTAATCAAGCTGCCTGCGGCTGAGCGAGCGGTCGTTCTTAGATATGTGAAGAGGTTGGGCCGCGCCAGGCGAAAACCGCAACGACGGAGGAGATCGGCCTAGCTCGGGCCGCTGCGACCTAGAACAATTGCTTCTACCGCTTCCAAAATCACGTCTATCGTCTCATCATCGGTATCATCGTGAGAGATGAGGTCCATCAATCTGATCAGCTTCTCCCCGGTTGACATCTCCATTCTCCGCGCGGGAGAGAGCGCGCTTAGTTGAGCAGGGTCAGGTTTTACGCGGCGCTTCCACTGCTGAAAATCGAGAACACGCGCCCGTGAGCCTTGAGCACGGTCATATCCTACGATTGCACTTGTGGCCGACTGGCGCGAGTGCATTGATACGAGTGGGGGTGTTTTGTCCAGGTGACTTCGACCGGTCCGCATCTCGGGCCTGCGAGGTAGATCTTCAGCACGGCCTCTCGTCAATCCCGAAACAGCAATCGTTGAGCGCGATGCGCGTCGTCGTTTTAAGATGACTTCATCGAATGTTTCCTGCCACTCTGGATAAACTGGTGCGAAGGGTGATGAACAAGCGATCTCGGCCGCTCTCCCAGCTTCTTCGATTCGCCCAACTTCCGCCAACTCGACCGCCAGTGAGTTCAGATGGATGTAGTAAGCGCGCGGCTCGTGATAACTCGCCATCCGAACCAGGGGGAACATTTCTTCAAGGTCCGCCACTGCGCCTCGATGATCACCGTTTCTCGCTTTGACGATCGCCGTCATCTGTCTCGAAAAATACAAGGTACCCGGATCGACGGCACGGTCGCGTCTGGCGATCCGTATTATTTCCCCGTACCAGGGTAACGCCGCCTGATGGTCGCCGACACTAACGTTCCTCGCGCCAAGCGCAAGCATCGCTCTCGCTCGATATTGGATTGGACCCCTGTCTGCGACCTGTTCAAAGAGTGCCGCGGCGCGAACTGTGTCGCCTCGGCCTGACCGGTTCACGCTCAGGGCTTCGTAATAGTGTCCGACGCTTTGTACCTGGGTGGAAAGAGGCAAGCTCATTAAGAGCTGACCGAGAGCACCAATCTTATCGTACTGCCGAGTCGCGTATGCCTGGTCGGCTGCCCTGGCGATGTTTGTAATGAACACCCGCAGACTCTGTTTTGTATGAAACCCCTTTATTAGACCCTGCGCAATCCCCTGATACCACCCGCGGTGGCTGAACCTTCCTTGCCCTCCGGTCAGCGCATCAAAGGAGGAAATATCTGGAAGGACAAGTCTATTACCTGCGGCGCCGTTTACGCTGGCGCCGCCAGAATAGTTTTCGGTTCCTGGTACGAACAAGCTCACTAGCCCAGCTCCGTTCGCTATGGTCGCCCTTCCCGGACACTTAGCCTGCGATTGGTGCGGCAGCAATGCGCCGAGCTGCGTTTGTAATCCCGGCTAAAATCAAAGATGACAATGATGACTATCTGAAATCGGATGATAGGCCATCTTAACGCAATCCTCGAACCAAAACGACAGAGTTTGTGAATCCGACCTCGGCGACCCGTGCGTCTCCTTGTAAACCTAGTCGCTCCATCTTGAGCAGACTGCGCGGCTAGCCCTTCAAGCTGCGCCAAAGTCATCGCTGCCATGATGCGAGAGGCCAAGAGTTCCTGCCTTTTCAATCAGGCATTCTACTATAAGAGTACCTTGATTACATAACGGAAATTCGAACAAACCCCCAGAATCACCGAGACTGCCTACGGTGATACTACTACAAACGAAACTTGGATATAATATTCTGATCCTGACTGTCAACGTCTAAGCAAAGCCCGTTAGAGTGACTGCGATTGCAACCGACATCATCAATCAGGCCCGCCAGTTCGATGCTCGTGATCGACGCATCCCCATTTGGTCCTACGCTCGCTTTGCTTCCCGCCATGAGGGCTCTTCGGGGTTCGTATCCAAAGTCACTGATCGTGTGCGCCACGTCGAGCGGGACCTGCCAGCTTCTGAGCGCTGCCGGTTTTGTCGATGACACCATCGATCTGGGTGTCATCAAGTCCTCGGACCGCAGATATGCAAGCGCGCTTAGGAGGTTGGCTACCCTGATAAGAAGCTCCCGACGATATGACTTCGATTTGGTGCTGGATTTTTCACCTCGACTTGAGACTCAGATTGCGTCGCGGTTGATCTTGCGTGCAAGAACCATAACTCCGTCGAGGCTGCCTTCGATGCAAGCATTTCTTGATTTCGTTGGTGTACCCGGGTCTTTCGATCGATCCGGGCTTTCAAATCATACTTCAGTGCTGGCACAGGCAGGCGCCGAAATGACTGACAAGGCCTTTCGAGTTACGTTGCCCGACGAAGAACACGCTCGATTCGAGGAGCGCCTGGCTAAGGCCGGATCTCGCGGAGGTGAGCTTATCGTAATGTTGTACGCTGCAAACCCGAATGACTCGCGTGCCTGGCCAGTGGAGGCGTTCGCGGAGACAGCCAGGAGACTCGCGAATAATTTTGATGCTCGAATAATTGCGGCTGATGTGCCCTCGGATTCAGCTTTCACTGATGCACTCCGCGCCTTTCCAGTCGCCGCCATTACCCCGGGCTTTAACAAGATAGCTGAGCCTCGCGCCGTGGAGCTGATAGCAGCGATCGCCCGCGCAAGCATCTTGATTACCGATGAGCCTGCGATAGCGCAGCTTGCATCTGAGCTCGGGACGCCGGTCATTGAGATCGGAGAAAGCGCCGCACGAAGCTTTGTTAAGTCTCAAGGCCATCGGATCAAGGAGTCTTCATCGCGAAAGCGAGTCACGATTGAAGAAGTTTACGAGACAGCCTGCGAATTGATTCAGGAGAGTCGCAGTTCTTCGCTTTTCCAGCGTCCTTAGACTCCCTGCTGCGACTTTCTCATCATCTCTTCGCGCGGCGTCAAATCCAGAAAAAAATGCCGGCACGCTATAAACACTCAACCAGCTTCTTGACAGACGCGATTTTCGTGTATAATTGCCTTCGAAGGGCAGCAAAATCCACACGCACCGCACTTGGAAGTTCGATTTGAGGCTTTGTCTCTAACTGGAGGGGCCATGAAGAATTTGCTTCTACTTGTGGGAGTGATCGGGCTTGGGGCAGGGGCTTGGTTTCTCTATAAATACCTATACCAGCCGAACAACGTCACTGAACGAGGGAACCTGATCGTGGGCGGCTGCTGCTTTGGCGTAGCGCTAATCTGCTTTGCCTTTTTCTTCTTCATGAAGTTCAGAGAAGAAGGGGAACAGGACATAAGCATTACGAAATTCTGAGCAGAGCGGTCCTGCCGTAAAGGTGGCCACGTAACAGCGTTGACGCTTGAAGCGGATGGGCGGTGTTCTTTTGACCGTGCTAAAGGCGGCGCCTTTAAAAACCGGCATTTGTTTAACTCAAAGTTCAGATCACCGGTATCCGGTCCTTTGAGCCCCAGGGATATGAATCGGTTTGTCGCGGAGGCTAGCGCGTGCTCAGCGCGCCGGCGACCCTAGCAATCCTGCGCACGCCTTCCTGAATCGCCTCGAGCGAGTTGGCGTAGGATATCCTGATGTAACCTTCCATACCGAAAGCTGAGCCCGCGGTTACTACCACTCGCGCCTCATCCAGCAAGAGCTTTGATAGTGCAATCGAGTCGCGTACCTGTCCGGCAAGCAGTCTTTTCATATTCGGCATTACATAAAAGGCGCCCTCGGGCGTCGCGCACTCGATACCGTCGATAGCGTTCAACGCGGGAACCACCCAATCACGCCGCCGCTTGTATTCACTAATCATCTCGTGTAGGGAGTCCTGCTGCCCGTTCGCAGCCTCGATCGCCGCCTTTTGCGCCATAGAGTTCGCGTTAGATGTTGAATGACTCTGAACCGTCAGCATGGATTGAATCCACGGTTTCGGACCTAACCCGAAACCAATGCGCCAACCAGTCATTGCGTAGGACTTCGAAAAGGATCCGCAGATCATTACGCGCGACCGCAACTCCTCGGGCAACTGTCCCGCGGTGAACGGCACCGCCGGCGGATAAGCAAAATATAAGTAACATTCATCGCTGATGATCCAAATGTCACGCTCAGCCGCAACTTCCGCAATCCTGCGAAATTCATCGGGCGGAATTATTCGTCCGGTGGGGTTGTTCGGCGAGTTTATGATCAGCAAGCGCGTTCGAGGTCCGATGGCATTCCTCACCGCGCGAGCGGTCAACAGAAAGTCATCCGGCTCGGTGTCAATAATCACCGGACGGGCGCGGAAGAACTTGGCGATCTCGGGAAATGTCACCCAGTAGGGGGACGGAATCAGAACTTCATCTTCGGGATTCAGCAGAGTAGCCATCGCATTGAAGATGGCTTGTTTGCCGCCTATCGTAACCAATACTTCGGATGGATCGTAACTTGCGCCGAAATCGCGACGCATCATGTCGACGATTGCCTGGCGCAGAGGGGCTATTCCGCTGGTAGCAGTATATCGAGTGAAATTGCTCTCGATGGCTTGCTCGCCGGCGTCCTTGACGTTTCGTGGTGTAAAAAAGTCGGGCTCGCCGGCTCCAAGGTCGATCAGTTCCACGCCTTCTTTTCGGAGTCGCTCCGCTTCCATCAAAACCGCCAGCGTCGCCGAGACCTCCATCTCGGAGACGTAGATTGATTCCTTGAACGGCGTCTGGTTCATAAATTCTACGGTCGACTAATACGATCGCGCATCACGTTTCACTTTTTCTGCTTCTCCCGCATTTGTTTCTCGACCAGCTCCGGTACCAAGCCTGTTATCGAACCGCCGAGCGTGAAAACCTCTTTGATCAGCCGCGAACTGACGTAGGAATATGCTTCTCCGGCCATCAAAAAGACTGTTTCCACGCCGGGCTCGAGTCGGCGGTTCATCAGAGCCATCTGCAATTCGTATTCGTAGTCGGAAATTGCGCGAATGCCGCGAACTACGAATTGTGCTTGCTGGGCGACCGCGTAATGAACCAATAACCCTTCGAAAGTGTCGACGCGCACATTACTGTCAGGCACCACCGCTCGGATCATTTCAACGCGTTCTTCGGTTGTGAACATCGGCTGCTTGTCAAGATTGTGAAGAAGGGCGACGACCACCTCGTCGAAAAGTTTGGCTGATCGCTCGATGACGTCCAGGTGTCCGAGAGTGATTGGATCAAATGAGCCAGGGTAGATTGCGCGGCGCATCGGGCCTTTAGCTCCTTATTCCGCAACAGACGATCTTTCAAGGCGAGCGATAGTAGCATGGAACGACGAGAAGTGGCCAGCGGCGGGCTCCAACCTAAACCAGCCGTATTTACTCCAGAGAGGCGCGAAATTCGTAAAACCCCAATGCCGATTCTCCTTGTCTGAGCTCGCGGAATCTGTATAGCTTCTCATACTCGCTGTTTGGAGGAAACTTCGCTCGGTGCTCGACGACAACAATGCCGGCCGGAACAATCAGATTTCCGGATCCGAGTTGCTCCATCGTGTCGAGGTACATTTCCGAAGAATAGGGAGGATCGAAGAAAGCAATGTCGAATTGCTTTGACCCCTGTTCCAGCGCCTTCAGGGCCGCCGAAACGTTGCGGCGTTCGATTGTCGCGAAACGAGCAGCGCCGACCGTGTTCAGATTCGCCTCGATGACAGCGCAAGCATCTCGTGACTGCTCAATGAAGGTTACCTCGCTTGCACCGCGACTCAAAGCTTCGATGCCGACCGCCCCGGAGCCTGCACAGACGTCCAGGAATCGACTGCCGTCGATCCACGGCGCAAGTATGTTGAACAGCGTTTCGCGCAAACGGTCCGAGGTCGGTCTGATCATCGACCCCGCGAGAGTTCGCAGGCGTCTTCCGCGATAGGTTCCGGCGATGATCCTCATATCGGTTGTTCGATGAATGATAGGCAATTCGAATCCGAGTTGACCAGCGACTCATCACGTTGCTCGGTCTCGCTACGCTTGACCCCGTTGACTTTTCTCAAAGCGAAACCGCAAAATCAATGTCCCGAGAACTCAGGGCTGCGCATACGGGTCCAGACAAAGTATTTTATGAACAAACTTACATACGCTCTTACGGTGTTTTGCCTGGTTAGCGCCACGTTCGCCGCGGGACAAGCGAAGAACGGTATTCTCAAGGGGAGAATCGAAAGTGAAAAAGGCAAGCCGATCGTGGGGGCTGAGGTCAGGGCAATGCGGAGCCGCGACCGTTCGATCAAGGAAACAAGAACCGATCAAGCGGGCAACTATGCCTTCGATCTGGAACCAGATGATTATTCGATCAGCTTCGACGCGGAGGGATTTCAAGGAGGAAATCTGGTGCAAATGCAGCAGGTCGAAGAAGGCAAAGAGACCACCATCAAGACCATACGGCTGGAAAAGTCCAGCCACCGCACTTCACTCATACGCGGCGCCGTATTTGATTCCCACGGCGCGTCACTCGCCGGTGTGCATCTAAAGCTCGTGCGGGTGCCGACTGCCGAAGAAGAGCAGGAGCGAAAACACGTCGGCTCGCTATCAATGAGCTACACCAGTAATAGTCACGGCGAGTTCGCCTTCCGCGTGCCGACGGCGCGTGCCAGATACCAGATAACCGCCACGCTTCATGAGTACAAGCCTCAAAGCAAGACCATCGATGTGAATGGCTCGGAGGCTATTCCACTGGCATTTTCCCTCGAACCGGTAAAGAAATAAGTGACGACAGGACGACGAAAATCACAAGTGAAGACGGGCGAATCAGATCCGCCGGAACAGCCCAGGGACAAACGCGCTGACTATCTAACGACCCGACAGCTCGCCGAAGTCTTGCAGGTAAGTGAGGGAACAATCCATCGACTTCGCCGCGCCGGCCGTATACCCGCTGTCCTGCTCACCGACAAGCTGATACGGTTCAACCTGCGCGAGGTGCAGAGGGCGTTGCGCCAGCAGTCTGGTTTTCACTCGCTTGATGATACTGTAGGCGACGCAGGCCAGGAACCCATTCCGCAACTGTCATTCGGAGATGTTTATCCGGATTTTAGTGAGGAACAATAGGCTGATCTTCTCGGGTTGCTCTGACCGAGGGCGGTTATGACGGCAGCATTACGTCGGTTTGGACAGGGACTCGCGCGTTAACTGATCGACTATGCGCTCGACACAATCCGGTACAACCTCCCAGGCCACTTCGCGGACGACCGAGTCGCTCATCTCGGCGATCACCCGGCGCACGATTTCTTCGATAGCAGCAGCGGACAGCTCAGACGTTGAAGAGGCTCCGTTGGCTGGCTCTTTAGCGGCATTCACTGCCGGCGTCTCGACGTACTGTGGTGGCTCATCCGAAACGTCTGAATCGAGCTGAGCATTTTGCTCGTCGACCGGAACTGCTTCGATGTCTATAGCCGCAAATCGAGCTTCCTCTTCTGTCCACCTGGCGGGCGGAGTAAAACTGGCCTGTTGCGAGGCTTCGGATCGCTCTGACTCTTTGGGAGAGTCTTGTCCTAAATAGGCCGAGCTCTCCATCGGCATCACTACAGAATCGAGTTGCGCCGTCGAATATGCCCCCGCGCGCGGAGATGTCCAGTCCGCGGTGAAAGATGGCGTGGCCTGATGTTCTGCAGCCTGCTTTTCCGGCTGCTCTTCGGCTTCAGCAGAAGCTTGCGATGAGGAAGAGTCAGGCGTATCGATCAGGTCAAACTGCGTCTCTGTCGCGGGCGCCACGGTCTCGAGCTCAGCGAGTTCAAGATTCAGAGAATCGTTCGCTGATACGTCGTGGAAAGGCGGCTCGATCGGGCTCGCCTCGTCAAGTACATCGCCGAGAGGCTCGTCAGCCGCAAGCAGGCTCGCGCCGCCATTGTCATGTGGTGCCTCGAACGCTGACTCGACGTTCATCTCGAAGTGCATCGGTGGCGAGCTGGACTGAGAAGACTCGACGTCCGGTCGTGTCTCGAAAGAAATCTCTTCCTGAAGTTCCGTCTGATGCGCCGGCCACTCGAATAACTCCGACCTTTCGAAGTCCAGGATCGGCTCACCCTGGTCGAATCCTAAGGGCGCGGATACGTCCTCAGAGGTGAACTCGCTCGATGCAAACTCCATCGTCTCAAACGGCTGATCAGTGTCAATCAGAGTTGATGCAAGCGATTCTCGCGCCGACGCGCCGGCTACAGTTACGTCGAACGCTTCGGTCCGAAAGTCTCCGATTCTTGATGAAAGTTCGCCGGTGCTTCTTACGGAGACTGTTGATTGAGCGCTCGTATCGGCCATCATCGCAGACAGATCAAGCTTAGGAGATGACGGAGTGGTCAAGCGCCCGGCGGGCAGTTCAGCGGTTATCGGACCGGAATCGCGGCGGCCGCCATTGTCATCGCGCGGCTCCCCGGCTGGGGTCATAGCCGCAACGGACGCGACCCCGGAGTGCGCGGATGCATTGATCAGTCTTCGCACTGTTTCAACCAGAGTGCGCGACTCGAAAGGCTTGGTCAGGTGCGCATCTGCTCGAACGCGACGAGCCTCCGCCTGATCGAAGGGTTCGAATGCGCCGACGAGTAGGACCACGGGCACGTTTCGGAACTGCGGGTTTTGTTTGATCGACTCGCAAAGTTCGTAGCCGTTCTTTCCTGGCATGAAGATATCGGCGAGAACGAGATCGGGGCTGACTTCCTCCAGCCTCCGCTCCGCCACGTCGCCATTGCTTACGGCGACAACTTCTATGCCCTCATCGCTGAAGGTGAGATTGACCACCTTCTGAATTGTGATGCTGTCATCGGCGAGTAGAATCTTGCTTCCCATCTGAGTCTCCCTCAGCGCTTTGCCCTCGGCGTCAGAGCCGAATGCGGGGTTGTGCCACCGAATAACGAGACGGCTGTTTCGATCAATCCGATCTCTCCGCAGTCGCACGTGCGCGGCTGCGATCCGCTAGCTTTAAGAGCCCGCGATAGTGTCATTAAATTGTTTGGAGGCTTTCGGGCTAAGAACGAACGGCAAAAACCACGCGACTACGAGGTTCACCGTCCCAGCGATGTTAGCACAAAAGCATACACGTGTCTCTAGTTAAGAATGGACCTTCTTTCCAGTGCATCAAGACTACCTGCCTGCGACCGTCACTCGATACGCTGCCGGATGCGGGTGACTTTTACAGGATTGCGCCCGGCGACGTCCGTCAGGATTGTTTGTCCCGAGGACTGCGCTTGACCGCAGGAATACATAACGGCAGTAACTCTTATGTCGTCAATGAACCAGCCGGTATAGCCCTCCGCTATGCCGGTCGCGTCGTCGAAGCCCGCGAGGAACCGCAGCCTGACTCGCTTGCCGGCAAAGTCGCTCAAATCGACGACCACCTGGCTGAAAACACCCGGCCGTCCGCGTGCGGTCCAGGCGAATCGACTGCCAAGAGGATTGTTAGATTTTTGCGTTACCTTGCCGTCATAACCTCCGACGAGGATCAGCGAGCCGGCGTCCTGGTAATCGCCATCATCCGCCGATATCTCGAGCACCCCTCCGTCATAGCCGGGTTCGAAATTGAAGATGTGAAAGAATGACAACCGAACCTGGCCGGCATTGGCCGGAATGACGAAGCCCTTTTTCATGAAGAGCTGAGACTGCTGGCTTTCGTTTTTGTCTCTGCCCGCGTCCTGGGTATGGAAGGACATCGTGCCGCTCTTCGCGACTCCGCTCACCGGCCCGAAACCACCTTTAGACTTCCATTTCACGGTGCTGTTATCAACATCGTCGAAGACCAGAGTCTCCGCGGGCCCGCCCGCGGTCGTGGGTCTGCCTATCTGAACGCGAACCGGAAGCGTGAAGCGTCCGGCGTTCGTGTCGAGCTGAAGCTGCAGAGTCGTTACAGAACCACAGCGCAACCCTGAAGGTACCTGAATCTGAAACGGCGCTGCATTCGTACCAGTCTGGCCGGCCGCGATATCCTGAAATGTCGATGAGTTCTGAGAGCCGCCGAGCGCCAGCGTTGCTGCTTGAATGCTGGCGGCAGCGCTCTGGGACTGATTCTTGACTGTCACAACGATCTTGGCCGATTCACCTGCAATCAACGTGCTATCAGTCGATCCGCCCGCATGTTGGACTGTAACGCCTGCCGAAACATCGCCGGCCGAGTCAACTGTAAGCACAGGTATCGCGGTCTCTCGTCCGTTCGTAACGACTAATGCGAAGTCCTGATCGAGCGGACTGCCGTTACCCGGTACTCCGTCGCCTGCGATAACCGTTGGGCGCACTCGAATGACAAATGGCCCGGTAGTTCCCGCGGGTAGCCGCACGCCTTGTACGTTGTTGATGAAGTCGTTCTGCCCGCCCGCCACCGAGTATTGTTTGGAGAAATGATTACCGCTGTACACCACCCCGCCGACTACGACCTCGAGATTGAGTTGATTCACATAAGGCGCGTTGGTCCCGGAATCCCCGGGCGGGTCGGTCCATGCTAGCATGACCCGAAACTCTTTGGTGGAGTCGGCTATTACGCCGGTAGTCTCAACTGGCGCTCCACCGCTTTCGGTAAAGGTTCGCGAAGGAGACTCGTCGTATAGGATGCGGCTGCTTGATTCAAACATTCGCCCGATGTCCAAAAGTCCCCACCCTTGATGCGCGCCGGGTAGGGTGTCGCCGCCAAATGCTCCGCTCATGTAGCTGGTCGAATTGAGGATGAACGACTTGACCAGTGCCGGACTCGGCTCGGCTCCCAGAGTGGTTTTCAGCCATTGAAAAGCAAGCGCTGCAGCGCCGCTCACGACCGGAGTTGAATGGCTCGTACCCGACGACCATGTGTATAGCGTCTGCCCTGGGGGGAAATACTTATTGCAGACACCGATATCGTTCGCCGAAGCCGCCGCGTAGAACTTGTCCTGAGTCGCCGCGCCTGACATGTGCGAGCCCGGCGCCACTAGATCCGGTTTCGCGCGCCCGTCTTGCAACGGACCATATCCCGAAAAGAAGACTATGTCCTGCGCATTGTCGGCGTCGCTGTTCCTGACACCGCAACCGTCCGTCCCATCTGTCCGCACGTTCTCGCTTATTCCGACCGTGATAACGTTTTTCGCAGTCCCGGGAATTGCAACCGAAGGCGTGTTGAGATCCCCCTCGTTTCCCGACGCGAACAGGATTGTCATGCTCTGGTTGCCAGGCATGTTAAAGTCCGCGTCCCGGACGAGAGCATCAAAAACCTGGGCGTCATCGAAATCAGCAGCTCCGTAGGAGTTGCATAGGTCGGAACAAGAGCTTCCCCAACTGTTATTTGATATTCGAGCGCCACCTGCATACGCTTGCGCGGTGAACTGCGGATACGAGAAACTCCCAAAACTCAGGTCATCCTTAAACAGTTTTGAAACACCGATTCGCGCAAACGGCGCAACACCTAGTCCATACTGAAAGCCCGTAGCGTCCCCATAGGCAGTCCCGGTTTTGTTGTTAAAGCCACCCATGATTGAAGCATTGATGGTTCCGTGTCCTGTTGGATCATGAGCCGGGAGGACAGTCGGGTCGTTTGGATGAGAATCCTGGGTGAAGTCGTTTAGATATGCAACGCGGGACGTTCCCACAGCGTTCAGAAAGTCAGGATGTACTTTGACGGAGTCTGCTGAACCAACATCGAGACCCGTGTCTCCAAAGTCAACCGCAAAGTCGAAGTCTGTATTGAAGCCCACCGAGTTCAGGAATGCCAGATAACCCGGCGCAGTAGGATGGCTCACCTGAATATTATTAACGCTCTCCGACGACAGTGCGCCGGCAACAATCTGATCGGCTCGCTCATCCATTGGTTTTATCTCAAACCAGGGCTCTATGCTTAACACGTCAGGAACTTTCGCCAGGTCTTTCAGTTTGTACGATTCGGCGAGAACTTTGATATGCAGCGCTCCCGAGGCGCGGAACTCCTGCATTAACACAGTGTCAGCGATCGACTTCACCAACGCGACGGTGTTATCAGAGTTTGGAGTGTCGAGGATCTTGATTGACACTCGGATTTGTTTAGCCGAGTCGAGATCGATGTGCGGGTCAACCTTGTAAGCGGGATGATAAGGGCCATCCCACTGAATCGTTCTTGAGCCCTGCGCGTTTTGTTGAATTGCATGAAGTTGGTGGCGTTGGGAGCGAGTGGCCCAAACCAGATAAGTATTGTTCGGAATATAACCTACAACCGTCGCGCCGGTCGCAGCTATCGTTCGCAATGACGCGGTCGTCGGAGGGCCAAATAGTTGGACCATGTGAAGCGCCCGCGAAACCGTCTCCGGCTGGCGAAGATCGTCGCTTACTATCGGCGCGGGTCCCGTCGTGTCCAGCTGGCCTCGCTTGAGCAATACAAGATTCAGATCGTCTCTAAGACTCGCCCGCTCAAGCGTTGCCGCGTCCAGCGATTCAAGCTCCACGTCGCCGACTTCTGCTACTGAGTATGTCCGATATTTCTTTAACTTGCGGACTACGTGCATCGAGAGCAGTTGCTTTTCGAGTTCCGGGTCATCTGCCGGGAGCATTAACTTGTGGGTCGCGCCCGGACTGCGATAAGAGAGCGGCTTCAACCCGGAGCGGGAGCGGGGCTTGCGAGTTCGATCTTCCGTTTGATTGAACTGAGCGCGGGCGTTATCGGATCGGGTTGGCAATGCGCCCACAAGCGATAACAGTATGAGCAAAGAAGCAGCGAGCGAAATCCTGAGTGTGAAACTTTTCATTACAACGTCTCCTCACAAGCACGCACAAATCTCCTCATATAGAATCAATCCGAATGCGAGACACTCGTGAGATTGTATTCGGGGATGCAGCATAATGAAAGAGCAAAGTTTCAGAGTGTCCGGCCTCACAACCTTTGGTTACTGTATTTGTCGTGGCCACGTTAAGGGAACGTGGCGGCGCCAAACATCGTAATTCGAAGAGATTGGTAGCTGCCGGAGGACGCGATGCGCATCCGACAAACTGGAAGAAGACCGTTGCGGAACCAACGCGCTAAATGTATGATGAAGTCGTTGCAAAATAGAGCGGCCTGGCTCGAAAAGATAACAAACCTCACTTATCTCTTCCCACTGGAGTCTTAGTTCACTAAGGACACGCGACCTATGAGAACTGTTCTAATTGTAGAAGACGATTTTGATACGCTGCATCCACTCGCCGAGTTACTTCGGTTAAAGGGCTACAAAGTAGGTACCGCGACTGAGGCGCATCAGGGGCTGACCGCCGCGCGCCAACATCCGCCTGATTTGATCATCACTGATATTGCGCTGCCGGGCCCGAGCGGTCTTCACTTCATCGGTCAGATTCGACGGGACCAGCATCTCAGATCGACGCCGATAATCGTGATAAGCGGATGCGGGCCGATGATTCTGGTCGAGGCAGAAGCAGCCGGCGCCAATTGTTGTTTGGAGAAGCCGATCGACATCGACCTCTTCTGGTCGGCCATCAATCAGATATTTGAAGCCGCCGTCGAAGCTGAGGTATACGCACAACCCGATCCTCGTGAAGACCACGGGCGCGCGCTCGCAGGAGAAATAGACAGCCTCGTCGAAACACTCAGACATTGCGCCACGAAGAACGAACGAGAGGATGTGCTTAAGCGGTTGAAAGAGCGAATACGGAAGCTGCAAGAGCGAAACACGAACTGTGCGTGAGGCCTGAGGGGCAGGCTCGCCTCGGCCGATCAGCGCTCGATAAAGGTCGGCCTTGCGGAAGGGAATTTCACGGCCACTCCAAAGCTCGCCTCTTGCCTCTCGACCCGCACAACCTTAGCCGAATACTTCATCCATGACCCCTGCTTCATTGGGAGTCGGATTTCTAGGTCGAGGCTTGCGCCTAGTCCGACACGGTGTAGCAAGAAGAAAAACGCGCCAACCGAGCTGAGGTTCTGAAGCGTCGTCGATTCGTCCAGGTGTTCACCGGATCCACGGTCGCTTCTGACGACGACAGCCCAGCTGACCTCGAACCTTCGCCCAACTCGCCGCTCTTCGCTCTGATCGCTCTTTCCCATGAAAATGGCCCTGGTTGTTACGTCAGGCAGAAATTGCGAATCAATATTCCATTCCTTGATGCTTGAATAATATTGGCGCCAGGAAAGCCTCCGAACGTCACCGCGGTTGGCGACAAGTTTTACAAAGTCAGGATGCCGAAGCAATATGGCAGGGACTCTCAATCCTCGTGCGGTCTGTAGAACTGGACGAACAATCGGGTATGAGCAAATCACACAAGAGCTGTTTCTACGCTTACTGACAACCGATAGTGTCAGCGTCTACCTCCGGCAGGCTTACTCCGCTCGGACATTATTTGATCTCGATTCTAAGCGGATGAGTTGAACGGCGAGTCGGCTGAGATTTCGCGGCCGGGCTTGTTGTTCAAGAGACGCCGAGACCGAGATTGCCGGTTCGCGATTCCACTCCAATCATTTCGCCTATCGAGCCGCCGCCCAGATCTGAGATCTGAAGAAGCAGATTCTGCCGGTTGGTCGAGTAAGCCAGTCCGTCGTTCATCGTTATGACGCCGTCTCGCATCATGCGCTCGAGTTCACCATCAAATACGTTCATGCCTTCGAGTGTTCCGTCTCGCATGGCGTCGTAGAGCGACTTTCCTTCTCGCTCTCCTTTTTCGATGTAATCACGTGTGCGCGCTGTTGACGTCAGAACTTCGATTGCTGCGACCCGGCCGTACCCGTCTGCTCGTGGTACGAGGCGCTGCGAAACTATGAAGCGGAATGCGCCGGAAAGCCTCATCCTAATGATGTGCTCCTGACTCTTCGGAAACATTCCGATCAGGCGCTCTACCGTTTTGACTGCGTCTGTTGTATGCAACGTTGACAGAACGAGGTGACCCGTCTCCGACGCCTCAAGCGCAACTTCGCAAGTCTCGAGGTCGCGTATTTCGCCAACGAGAATAACCTTTGGCGCCTGACGGAGCGCGGCTCGCAGCGCGTATGCAAAGCTCGACGTATCCGAATGCAGCTCGCGCTGATGGACGGTTGAGTTCTTGTGTTGGTGTATGAACTCGATTGGATCCTCGATTGTTACTACGTGATAAGACTTTGTTTCATTGATAAGGTCTATGATAGCTGCGAGCGTCGAGGATTTGCCGGAACCAGTCGGCCCTGTGACCAGGACTATTCCATTCTTCAACTCGGCTATCTCTGCTAATTTGTCGGGAAGTCCGAGCTCTTCAAAGGAAGGAATCTTGTTTGGCACAACCCGCATAACAATCGCGTGAGAGCCGCGCTGCTTGAAGATGTTAACTCGGAACCGCGACAGCCCGGTGAGGCTGAACGAGAGATCGGCCGACCCATATTTTTCCAGCGATTCCTCTGCGGTCTTATTGCTTCCAATCAGCGCCTTAGCGATTGCCGCAGTGTGTGCAGGGGTCAGCATTTCCATGCCCGGTAGGGAGACCGGGGTCAGCTTCCCAATGAGTTCGACTTGCGGTGGCCGGCCGGGCGAGAAAATCAGGTCCGAAATCTTATCCGAAACAGACAGCATGCCCTGCACTACTTGTGAGAAGTTTATCGTCGACATTGCGAGGCTCCCGGGCCGTTACTCTTATCAGGGGCAGCTTGGAATCTAGATTGTGATTGAGAAGAAGTCTCAACTGAGAGAGGGGCAGAACCGCGTGAACTCAATCGCTGTCACGATACTAGCCGGGATTTTTCCAATGTCAACAGTTGGTAGTTTGATATTCCTGCATTCCTGTTGACGCGAGGGTGATTCGAGTTGTAGCTTGCCCGATAATGTCAGAACTCTTAACAGTAAAAGACAAACACCATATTAGTATCGACGGCCAATCTGTACCTGTATACGCTTTGAGTGCGACCGGTGAGTTCCTCAAAGCCCATGTACTTACGACTCTCGTTATGACATTGGTCAGCTTAACAATCGGTGTACTACTTGGGGCTACAACCTCTTGGTGGTTAGGGCTAACAGGGTTCACACTCACGGTCGTTGCAACGCTCGTCCTTATGTTCGCTTATTATCTCGCGAAAGCTCCCTTGGTGGAACTAGGACACCATCAGATTATCCTAGAAGCACTAACCGCAAAGGCATTGCGTCCTAATATTGAAATAACTATCCATGAAGCCATCGTCGAGCTGCGTCCTGGAAATAACCGAGAATCGGTTAACTGTTTTATCGAGGCCACTATTCACAATAACTCAGACATAGAAACCAACTTGCGGCGATATTCTCTTGCAGTAGTAGAGCGTCAAAGGACATGCACTCATATAGTGCCAATCAAAAACCTCGATCAGTTTTACTTAAGCATAGTGACGGAAGACTTTTCGTACTATCACCCCGACGTATCAGAAGAGCGTGAACTTGAGAAAAGAGAATTGGATGATCTAAGCGCCAAGATTACCGAGGTCCATACTCTCACGAAAGAACGAAGTAAGTCGGGCTGGCTAGGTTTTACCGTGTACGATCTTGACCTACCGCTCGACACCCAGACACGCGAGATCGCAGAACAGAATGAAGACGGGGAGTATGTCGTTTACGAAATCGAGGAGCCCATCGGAGTTCGCATCGACACGATCAAGGAACTCGCTCTTTCCGTAACAGATGGCTATGGCAAGGAAGAGACTAGGATAATTAAAGGACCGTTTCGGAAATATGGAAAGCGTATTAGAAGTAAGAGCGCTTCTTAGTTCAGCAACTCCCGTAAGCTCCAGATATGATCTGTAATTCCTGCTGCCAATAGCAGGCGTTATTCCTCTGCCTTGGCCGCCGACATGCCCATCGGATCAGGTGCGACAGTCATACTGCGAGTGGTTGAACAGTTAGGGAGGGGTTATGAGGAGCACCTTAAAAGAGCGAATGTGCCAGAGGTCCCGACTGAAACGGTGCGCGCTATGATCGTCACGGTTAGTCTTGGCGACGGGACAGTATTCATAAATGGTGGGGTCCCTTATCCCGACCGCCCTCCTGCGAGGTTGAGACCGTACCAATATGTAAGAGTACCCATCCGCTCTAAGTGATTTGCCGGCCTCCGTGAGGCTCGTGATGGATTCCGCAGGTTCACCTCTGTCAGCCATCCGGAAGAATGGTAAAATGTAATTCTTGACACACAAGGATGATGGCGCGCATGATGGCACTGCCTTTCTTTTGAGTCTACCGATTCCTGATTGGTTCAGCACAAAAAGGCTTGGTGTCCTCGAACCAAAGGAGGCCAGCGATGTATTCCCAAGCTCCTTCTTCCACTAAGCAGCGACTGTTCATGCGTGTGTTGCGAGTGGTTTCATTTGTTGCTTCTATAGGGTTGTTGCCTGTTATTGTTATTTATCTTCCGTCGGGCGTCTATTCTTCGAGCCGCTCTGGTCAGAAGGATGCTCTTACGAGAGTGAAAACCCTCAAAATAAAGAACTCTACGCATTCCCTGGAAGTTTCTGAAGTTCGGCGGAACGGCCAGGAAGTGCAGTTATCACTACGCAACACCTCCGAGAAAGACATTGCTGCCTTTAAGATCTCCACCGCGAGCTATGGCGTTACCGTTGATTTTACTCCCGATCTGTTCGAGGCCGGTACTGTTCATGTTCAATCACTAATCATACCTAACACCAACAATGCCGAGGACGAAGTTGGGGTCGTAGCAATTCTTTTTGATGATCAAACCGGGGAGGGAAATCCAAATGTTGTGCGACAAATGACGGAACGACGCAGAGGGGAGAAGCATCAGCTTCTTACTATACTCCCTGTTATTGATAGATTACTGATGGCACCAAAGGGCCAGCTTTCTGAAAGCCTAGACGCGGCCGAGAAAGCGACGATGGAATTGCCCGATTCACTGGATAGAACCGATTCGTTTGAATTTAGGGCTGGCCTTCAAGATGCAAAGGAAAAGATCCTCGCCGATCTAAAGACAGTTAAGGCCCTCCAGAAGAATCCCGATGCATTAGTGATCGATAGGCAGCTTCGATATTTTCATGACCACTATGCTAACAAACTCTCCAAGCTCCCTGACTAAGGAGACCGCTGTGAGATTCTTACTTTGCTTGGTGTCGCTATATTGCTTTCTGCCTGCCCCATCGAAACGATTCTTCCCCCTCCGGATTCAGTTTATGATAACTCACAATGTCACAACTTCGACGTTGTAAACTTCGGCCCGAATCCAATCACGAAGAACGAGCATAAACGGATAGCGTGGACAAACTCCACTAGCGATGTATATGTGACAGGTACGGGAGCTTGCACCAAGAATTTTTACTGTAATATCGCTGGCGACGTATTTGAATGGTGGCCGAGTTATTTACCACCTGTGGTTTCATCAACCCACTGGTCCCAAAATGTAGTGAGCCGTAGTACTAATTGTAAATGGGATTGGTGCGGTGGTTTGAGCTTTGTTCATAATTGTACCGTGGTAGATGGCACGCCAGCCGCCGTATTTGATACAAGCGGTACATGTGCAACTGGTGGTGGGGGCGGTGGTGGTGGTCCGTACGAGGGCTGCGAGCCTTGCACCTCTGATGATGATTGCAGTCCGTGCGATGCTTATGCGACCTGTAACACAGATGCAGGCTATTGCTATAACTACAGTCCGATTTTGATCGACATCAACGGTGACGGATTCGCGATGACCGATGCGGCAGGCGGCGTTGCGTTCGATATGAACGGAGACGGCCCTAAAGAGTTTCTGTCATGGACCGCTGTCGGAACAGATGACGCCTGGTTGGCTCTTGATCGAAACGGAAATGGCCTAATTGACAACGGTACGGAGCTGTTCGGCACTTATACGCCGCAGCCCCCGTCCCCAAAGCCGAATGGCTTTCTCGCTCTTGCTGAGTATGACAAGCTGCCCAATGGTGGTAACGGCGATGGTGTAATCGATCATTCAGACTCCATTTTCTCGTCACTTCGACTTTGGCAGGATCTAAATCACGATGGCATATCGCAGCCAGGCGAATTGCACCGTTTGCAGCAGCTTGGTGTGTACGCCATCAGTCTTGATTATAGAGAGTCCCGCCGTGTTGATCAGTATGGGAACCGGTTCCGTTATCAAGCGAAGGTGTATGACGCGCACGGCGCGCACCTCGGCCGGTGGGCATGGGACGTGTTCCTTTTGAATCGCTAGAACCCAAGAAGCGACAGCCCTACCTCGACTTCTAGATAACCTGCTGTGTAATGATGGATGCGACCGGACTCACGAAGCAGACCGCCGGTCACTTTACCGTCAGTCGTTCGAAAATGTAGAAGGTCTCGCCTCGCCGAACGGTTCCCAGGTACCGCCATTTCTCCTTAATCACGTCACCCGGTTTGATCCCTCTTATGAGAGTCGTGCCATCCTCGATCAACTGGTCGAGTTCTGAAGCTGCTGCAACGTGGAGCTCCGGAACGTAATCCGTCCCACTTTCTTTAAAGAGATTGAGCACCGTCTCACGTTGGATTGCGATCCGGCTTTTTGAGCGAATATATTCGCGCCGAGAGATCTCGTTGTGCTTGATTTGATATTCGAGCTCGTCCTCTTCGTGACGCATCAGATCGAGAAACGACTTGACCTCCGGACCGTATCCGTTCGACTGACCGGCAAAGATCGGGCATGCGATCAGGTGCAGCAAGATCAGTAGACAACATTGAATCGCCATGCTTCTGCCCGTCGTCTCTCTTGTCATTTAGTCCTCGTAAGCAGAGTCGAGCAGCTCTATCGGATGTACCACCTTAAGGTTCAATCCCTTCGTCAGAATCCCCGCTCCGATCTGCATTATGCATCCGGGGTTCGCGGTTGCCACCATATCGGCTTCGCTTTCCTTTATGCTCGAGATCTTGTCGCGCAGGATTGCATCGCTGAGCTCCGGATGTTGAAGATTGTAGATTCCCGCGCCGCCGCAGCAGCTCTCATAGCCTCGAAGCGGCACGAGCGTAAGCCCAGGAACCCTGCCTAACAGATTAATCGGCGCTTGCGCGATTCGCTGTGCGTGTATCAAGTGGCAAGGCGCATCGTAGGCAACTCTGCCGGCCAGGTGTTTAGTGGGCACAGTGATCCCGCGATCGACCAGGAACTCAGAAATGTCTTTGACCTTTGAGCTAAAGTCGCGCGCGCGATCCGCGTACAGGGGATCATCGGCGAGCAGAGCGGCGTAGTCCTTCATCGCAGCTCCGCAGCCCGCGGCGTTCACGATTATCCGATCCGCGCCGCTCTCGAGGAAAGCATCAATGTTCTTCCTGGCAAGCAGCTTCGCCGTGTCGAGCTGTCCCGCGTGCGCGTGAAGAGCGCCACAACACACTTGCCCGTCTGCCCTCAGAAGCTCGCAGCCGTTACGAGCGAGCATGCGTTCAGTCGCGCGATTCGTCTCTCCAAAGAGTCCCTCCATAACGCATCCGCGGAGAATCGCGACCCGTTCCAGGGTGCCTGTCGACGGTTGGGTATCGTACGACGATCTACCTTTGCTGACTGCCGAGCGGCTTGCAAGCAGGAGCGCGAGGGCGAACCGCAGTCTTCCACGGACCAATCTCGCGTTGAACATCAAGCGCGCTAATCCGCTGTCCCGAAACCAGCGAACTAACGTGAAAGCGAGTCCAAGAACACCGGGCCGCGTGAACACCTTGTTGAGAACAAATCGGAGAATAATTTCTGAATTTTGTTCGCGAGCGGATTTCGCATTTGACACTTCGTACCGCGCGGCTTCGAGCAGATGGCCATAGGGTACGCCCGACGGACAGACCGGTTCGCAAGCGCGACAACCCAGGCAAAGGTCGATGTGGGAGATGAAGGCGTCGCCGACATCGAGCTTGCCTTCAGCGACGCCTCGCATCAGGTAGACGCGTCCACGCGGCGAGTCATTTTCGTTGCCGAGCTGCCTGTAGGTCGGACACGCGGGCAGGCACAAACCGCAGTGCACGCAAGTGAGCAGCTTGTCGGTGTTTGCTTCAAGCAGCGACGCCAGCGCACCGTGAATACTTGACTGTGGTGTTGAAACCATTTTCTCCGTCCGACAAGCTGCCAGCTTGTCGAACTTCCCGGAGCGAGCCTATGACCAACGGAGCCTCGACAGCCTGGCAGATTGTCGGACTCGAACGCTCGAGTGACTATATGCCCGCAACGAACTTTCCCGGACTGAGAAGCGACTGCGGATCGAACTTCTGCTTTAGAGACTTCATCAACCGCGCGGTCGGTCCAATGTCTCCCCAGGCGTCTGCTTCGTGTCTCACTTCAGCGGGCGCTTTTTCAATCACGAGCGTTCCGCCCGCGGCCACAGCATTCGCGCGAAGCTTTTCGATCTCAGCGACGACGACTCGCTCGTCCGCATCGAACGCAACTCGAATTATACCAGCGCCAATGTCGGCACAAGCAACACACTCCAGGTGAACCGTGAAGACCTTCTCGAATTCGCCGGGCACTTTTGAAAGCGGTAGGCTGAATCTCACTCTTATTGGAGGTTGATCGAAGTCAGCGACTTCCGACCAGGCTGAGCCGGCTTCAGGTTCCGTGAGAAGGGTCGCCGCGTAGCTTTCACCGGCCGACTCGCGCACCCATTTCAGTTGATGCTCGACCGCAGCTTCGCCGTCGACGAATCGAATTAACAGCGCGTCGTCAGGCAACTGAACACCTGCCGGACACAACCGCCTCGTCAGAACCACGGATGCAGGCTGAAGCTCCGAGGCAAGGACCGTTTTCGCGAGCAGGAAGAGCGAGGCGCGATCGCGCGACGTGATCATCAGAGTCGCACTTCGCTCGGGCGACGGCCGCAGCTTGAAAGTCAACTCGGTGATGACGGCCAGCGTCCCGTAGCTCCCAACATAGATTTTATTCAAGTCGTAACCGGCCACGTTCTTTACAACCCGGCCTCCCGACTTACTCTCGGTTCCATCGGTGTGCGCGAGCCTCAGTCCGATCACGTAGTCTCGCGGAGTGCCGAATCCCAGCCGAAGCGCGCCGCTTGAATTGCACGCGGCAATTGCTCCGACCGACGCCGACTTGAAGCCTGGCGGATCAAGCGGGAGCCACTGCCGCTCTTTCATGGTCAATCTATTGAAATCAATTAGTGGAAGCCCGGCCTCGACCGTTGCGGTCAAATCGGCCGGACTGTAATCGATGATTCGGCGCATTCGCCGGAGATTCAAAACTATGTCCGCGCGTCTGAGCGGATTGCCACAGTCGAGCCAGCCCATTCGCCCGGCTGGTATCACCGCAGTATCGAGCTGCGAGCAAATTTTCAGGCAGGCGGCCACCTCCGCGGCGCAAGCCGGGCTAACGAGCAGCTTAGGGATGCGCCCGTCGATCGTCAGCGTGGAATTTTCCGTTACGTGATCCGGGCCAAGGATGGACTGGATGCACCTGGCGATTTCGGCGTGGTTATCCGGCATTCGAGATTCAGAATTCCTGATCCTTACTATCGGTGAGAAGCTCAATCCTCGGCCGATGCTTGTGGCCAACCGGAGCGGCCTCGTCGTTGTTGTCTATCAACTCGCCAAGGGCGACTTTGAATTGTCGCGAGAAGTCTGCGAGATCAAGCGACATGAAGATTGGAGACAGACGACCGAGCTTCTCCAGAACGTTGGCGTACATTCCGCGAGCGCCGCGCGCGTTCCCGCGCTCATAATGGTGCAAGCCGACCGCAGCCTGAATCAACATCTGATAAAACAGCTTTGTCTCAGCCGAAGACCGAAGCCAAATCTCTTCCCAAACCTCGTGCGCATCGAAGTAGCGCCCCGCGTTAAAATCTTCTATCCCTTGCAGATACTCACGCGGATACGTCTCTATGGGAGTCGCCTCAAGAGCGGGTTCGTGAGGCTCTGATTGCAATTCACCACCGCCCGGCGGTTCGTCCCCACTTTCGAATACCATGGTAAACGGCCCGGCTCGAATGTTATCACCGTCCTTAAGCTCCACCCAGGACACAGGGTCGCCGTTGGCAAAGGTACCGTTCTCGCCTCCCCGATCCACGAGAAAAAGTTTTCCGTTGTTGCGCTCGATATAGAAGTGTTCGCGAGAAACCGTCGGGTGAGCTAAAACACAGTCAGAAGACTTGCTTCGGCCGAAGGTTACCCTGTCCTTCTCGAGCGCTATTCTCTCGCCGGTTCGCGGCCCGGAATCGATAATAAGAGAAGCCATCACGTTCTATAGACGCTTGTGATCCAATCCAATCGGTGGGCGCTTGCGATGCCAATCGCTGTGTTGCTGAAACAGGCGAGCGGCGCCGATCACCTTCTGGTCGTCAAGCGCGCGGCCGATAAACTGAATTCCAATCGGCAACTTTCTTGAATCAAATCCGCACGGAACGCTCACCGCAGGCAGTCCGCAAAAGTTTCCGATTCCGCCAAGCGGATCGGGGAAATCGAGATCGGTCTCGAGGTTTGCACCAAGCGGCGAAGCGGTGACCGGCAAAGAAGCAGCAACGATCACATCAAAGTGGTCGAACATCTGATCGATCTTTCTTTGAAGCACAGCCCGAATACGAATCGCGCGAACATAATCGGACGCAGGAATCTGTTGATTGACGTAAGCTCCGACTTTCCCAAGCGGGTCGTTCAACTCTGCGATCCGGCCTGACTCGATTAGTGAATCAAACGCAGCCGCGCCTTCGACTGAAATCACCGTTCCGGCGGCGGCCTCCCACGGACCCTCCGGCAGTTTGGTGTCCTTTACTACCGCACCGTTCTTCTTTAGTACCCCCACCGCAGCGTTCACTGCAGCTTCGATCTCTGGTGGAACCTTCTTCCACGCGTTAGTAAGCCAGCCGACTCGCAGGGGCCTGGCGTTCGGCGCCGTATTATAGTTGAACCCTCCGTTTGTCAAAGAGGCCGGGTCTTGCGCGTCGTGACCCGCAATGCACGCGAGAACCATTCCACAGTCGTCCGCAGTGCGGCCTAGCACTCCAATCTTGTCCATCGAGAAGGACAGCGCCATTGCACCGTGCCGGCTCACGCGACCGTAGGTCGGGCGCAATCCAGACACTCCGCAGAAGGCAGAGGGACAGACGATCGAGCCCCACGTTTCTGTGCCGATTGCAAAGGTAGCAAGAGCCGCGCTTGCGATTGCCCCGGATCCGCTCGACGAGCCGCAGGTCCAACAGCTCTGATCCCACGGATTCTTCGCCGCCCCGCTTATAGAGGCCGACGCGAAACGATACCCCATTCCACCTGCCAACTCGATCATCGCGGCCTTGCCGATCAGGATTGCTCCCGCGGCGCGCAGCTTCTTGATCACCGTCGCGTCGTAATCGAATCGTTGATGTGCGTAAGGTCGCGCGCCCCACGCCGTCGCGTAACCCTTGACCGCGAGGAGGTCCTTGGCGGCGTATGGAATCCCATGCAGCGGCCCGCGATACTTTCCGCCTCGAATCTCGCGCTCGGCCTGTCGCGCTTCACGCAATGCAAGCTCGCGGGTGAGATTGGCATAAGCGTTGAGCCCTGCGCCGATCGCATCGCTGCGTTGCAGGTAGCTCTCGGCCAGCTCGACCGGGGACAGTCTTCGGGAGCGTATTCGCTCGCCCAATTCTCGAACCGAAAGATAGAGGATATCTTCGCCGAGCACGACTCTCCTCCTGTGGAGCGCAACATTGCCAGCCACCGGCTCTCACGTTCCAGACATTGCAAGCTGGCGGCTTGCGCTATTCTTTATTTCGATAGACGTGAAAGATCAACGACGGCTCATCAGAGTTCTCGAGTGGAAACGACCTAAGCGTCTCACGCGTCTTTTGGGATTGAATAACCAGCCTCCTGATATCAGTTTTCTGCTCGTCCGTGAGTCGCTTTCCGTATTTCGCGAGGATGGCTTGGACTTGCGCTTCCCCGGCGGCCGACAATTGAAGCGCCTGAAAGCTTCCTTCTGTGGGTGGCATTGCCGCGGCGCATTTAATATCGCCGCGTGCTGTAAGCGGAACGGCGACCGTTGCCGCTGCGAGCGCGACTCCACGAGTGAACTCGCGCCTCGAAAGTCTGACTTGTCGTGCTTTGTTACGCTCCGGCATCCGTGCTCCTGGTCATCGTTTTTTGTTGAGATCGATGGCTGCCGCCCGAGTAAGCCCAAGTGAGTGAGGATAGTAGCGCATGCCATCCAATGCGGCAACGCTCGAAACCCTGGGTAGAGGTTATAGTGTGTCTCCAGCTCGCAATCACGTTGCACCTCAGCCGCCTCGGCGTCTTTACCGGTTGATTCCCAACACTGATCCAGAAAAACCGCAGAAGACACTGACCGTTTTATCAGCGAAACAAGAAGACACCCGTGCTACGAATGATAGAAAGATTCCGCCTCGAGTGGAGTTGGCTAAGACTCGGCGTGGGGATTCTTCGGGTCTCCAATCTTGCGATAGAGGTCTTCGGGTCTTGTTGAGGCGGGCATCGTCTCGATCACCACGTAGTCCGCAATTTGGATGTAGATCGTATCTCCAAGCGAGTTGACGCGAGGGACTTCCCACACCATACCGCTCCAGGTTGCGAGGTCAAACGACTCAGGGTCATCGGGTGCTCCGCGAATCCTGATCCATGCCTGCTGACCCTTTACCATTACTACAACCGCACTCTTGCTCAGTTTGCCGAAGCCATTCAGTTTTCTTTGTGAATGGAACCCAGGGAGCAATTACAAAGTGCCACACTTCCACTGGCTTTATCAAGACATCCAGGATGCCGCCTTCGAGTCGCGCAATCAGTCGTATCCTGTCCCGGGTGTCTCGGATTCTCTTAACCGTTTTATGAAACCTGCTGATCCTTGTCAGGAGCCTGTCCGGCAGTTGCCGACTGCGATTGAATCTTCTCGGGAGGCGCGGCCGGTGCGAATTGCTCGGGCAGCTTCAAGCCCAAATAAGTCCCTGAGCTTATTCCCATCAGAGTAAGAAGGTTGGTGCCAAAGTCGGGCATGGCCAGCTGATTCAGGACTCTTCTCGAAAAGATAAATCCCAGCACGATAGTCCACACGACGATCTGAAAGCGATGAAAAGTGACTCCAGTGCCATCGCTGAGTATGTCGTTGAGGAATCCTTTCGATTCTTCGCCGCGTGCAGGTTCAGGCGTCGTCTTTCGTTTGCCCGAATCAATCGCCGTAGCACCCAGCGCGGTGCCTGCGCTGATTCCTATCAGCACCAGAACGCCGGGCGTTATCGTGTCCATGTCACCGATGATCATCCAGATAAGCACAAATGCAGTGATCACCAAAAAGAACCAAAACGCCATCTGAGTTCGCGACAGAGAGTAAGGGCCGAGCTTTGTCTCCGGCGACGGTCGCCGCCACAAGACGGTGAATCCGGGCATATAACCCTGGCTGACACCGGGATCGCGAAGCAAGGCCGTCCCCGCGGCCAGCCGAAAGAATATGTAGAGGAGTATAAAGAACACCGCAATCGAGGCGAGGAACCACTTCTTTGGTATCACGACCAGACTGATTTTGGCCTTGGTTGGTAGTTGCTGTTTGTCTTCAAGACCGACGCTGAACGTCATCACTCTTGGATCGAATCCGGGATTCCTCAGCAGGTCAGTCCAGGCCTCCTGGCTTGACGGGGTTCGCTCAAGATGAAAAGTAACCGTGTGGCTTTCCGGATCGACCGTCTCCGGATACAAACCCTTCAATGGCCGATCGGCCAGGTACGGAACAAGTTTGAGAATCTGAGCATGCGTAAGACCTGGAATCCAGCTTTGCTCATCAGAGGAGCCGGAATTGTTAGTCGCTGTAGCCGTCGCCGCGGATTTGATGGATTGCTGTTCAGAAGTCGGCGGCAGCGCGTCAATCCTCACGGTAACTCTATCACCTAGCTTTGCCAAAGCGCTTTCCTTTGGCTGTGGCGTGACGCCATCAGTATCTACCGCAAAGCCGACGACTCTGGCCTGGATTCTGTCCTGGGCGGTTGTGCTATCTGCGCCCAGCAGGGCCAGCGCAACGATTAACGCGAAACAAAAGGCACGAGAGCTAATGTTCGACATATTCTCCCTCCGGGCCGCTGTGGCTGACGAGGCCTCGAATCTGATTTGGTGTAAGGAAAATCGCTTGAATCCGGTGGCCGGCGGCTATTCTATCATCGTTGTCAATTTTGATCGTCGTTCGGTATTGGGGTATAAGCGTGTTGCCTCCAACGCGGGGGAGCAACTGGATGGTAAGCGAGCAACGTCGTGTGACGAGAAGGAGAGGCAATCACATAAGAGGTGGAGAAGGAGAGGCGATGCCGACTCTGGCTCGTCCTTTAGATCACGGTAGTCACTATCTCGCGAATGCTGCGTTGAAGCTCGCTGTCATCGGTGATCGGGCTGCTGATCGCGACTTCGCAAGCAAGGTGCGGATGAATGCCGCTGCTGATCAATTGCGCGGCATAGACCAGCAGGCGAGTCGATACGCCTTCTTCGAGGCCGTGACCCTTCAGGTTGCGAACCTTCTCGCCGATCAGAACCAGATCGCGAGCCGTCTGCTCGTCGATGTTGCCTTCGTGTATCAGAATGTCAGCTTCGAGTGGTGCTGGCGGGTAATCGAACTCGAGCCCGATGAATCGCTGCCGGGTCGATTGTTTCAAATCCTTGAGGACGCTTTGATAACCGGGGTTGTAAGAGACGACCAGCATGAATTCATCGGGCGCCTGCAAAATCGTTCCGCGCTTTTCGACCGGCAATATGCGTCGATCGTCCGTCAGAGGGTGAATCAGGACTATCGTGTCTTTGCGCGCTTCGACTACTTCGTCAAGGTAACAAATAGCACCGTGTTTGACCGCCGTGGTGAGCGGCCCATCGTGCCAAACTGTTTCGTCTCCTTCGAGGAGGAAGCGGCCCACAAGATCGGTCGCGGACAGGTCTTCGTGGCACGCGACGGTGACAAGGGGACGGTTCAGACGCCAGGCCATGTACTCGATGAACCGAGTCTTGCCGCAGCCCGTCGGCCCTTTCAGCATAACCGGAAGTTTCCCACGATAGGCCGCTTCAAATAACCCGATCTCTTTGCCAACCGGCAAATAGTAAGGCTCCAGCGAGATAATGTGTTTTTCGATTGCCTGCTCGACGGTGGCTTGATCTGTGGGCATAAGAGATGATGCGTGATGCCTGAAACGTGATTCGCGAAGGCATGATTGCGCCGCCAGATTCTTCTCTCACGAATCACGTTTCACGCATCACGTTCCTTCACGTTTCACGAATCACTTCCCCCTTGTGTATAATTGCAAGCTTCGACAACAGCATGGATGCGTTACTGAGCGGTTGGCGAACGGAAATAATAGCATCGAGAAAGCTTGCGGGCAAAGTTCGAGCAAGAAATGACGGTAGCAGTAGCAATGAGCGGCGGCGTCGACAGTTCAGTCGCGGCCGCAATACTGAAGCGCGACGGCAGCGATGTCGTCGGCTTCACGATGCAATTGTGGAATCAGCGTCGCCGGCTCGCGCCCGATGAGGAGCCTCAGCCATCACGATGTTGTTCTCTGGACGACGTCTATGACGCCAGATGCGTCGCCCACAATCTGGGAATTCCTTTTTACGTCTTGAATCTGGAAGACGAATTCGAGCGGGCGGTTATCAGACCATTCGTCGAAGACTATCTGGCTGGGCGGACGCCGATTCCGTGTGTGTCTTGCAATACCAAACTCAAATTCGCCCGGCTCGTTACCCTTGCTCGTGAGGTTGGCGCCGAGCGAGTTGCGACCGGTCACTATGCTCGCGTTGAATACAACGACCTGACCGATCGATTCGTGCTCAAGAAGGGTCGCGACCTGTCGAAAGATCAATCGTATTTTCTATTCGAGATGACTCAGAAACAGCTTTCGCGCGCGGTCTTTCCACTCGGCGACCTGAGCAAGGTTGAGGTCCGCGATATTGCGCGAGGCCTTGGACTCGAGACCGCCGAGAAGCCTGAGAGCCAGGAGATATGCTTCGTGCCCGACGGCAATTACTCGCGGTTCGTCGAGAACTATGCTCGGTACGAGATGGGAAAGCCTTCCATTGCCGCAGGCGCTATCACAACCGGCGATGGCAGCGTAGTAGGCGAACACGCGGGCTTGCATCGCTATACGATCGGCCAGCGCCGGGGCATCGGTATAGCTTCGAGCGAGCCGCTCTATGTAGTAAAGATCGACGTGCCGCGCAACCAGCTTGTGGTTGGAAATCGCAGCGAGCTCTACGGCAAGTCTTTTCTTGCGAGCGGCGTTAACTGGATCGCGATCGCAAAGCCTGATTCGCCGGTGCGCGCGAGCGTTCGAATTCGCTATCGCGCGGCGGAAGCTCCGGCGACGATAACTCCCGTTGAAGCGGGTCGTGTTCAAGTTGTGTTCGATGAGCCGCAATCGGCAATCACTCCAGGTCAAGCTGCCGTCTTCTACGAAGACGATGCGGTGATCGGAGGCGGATGGATAGAATGAAAAGGCGAGGGGTCCAAGGCAAAAGGAAAAGGTCAGGAACGGAGATAGTCCGACAAGCTGCCAGCTTGTCGATGGTTCGCCCGACAAGCTGGCAACTTGTCGGACCATTCGCAACGATACTTTTACCTTTAGCGTTTCTACTTTTTACTTTCTCCTGCGGCGGCCGGGGAGGTGTGGTCCCCGACACCGCAGCTTTCGGTCCTTGTCCTGTTTGCCGAATGCAGGTGAAGGCATCAGATGACTGGGCGGCTGAGATCTATTTCAACGATCAGACGAAACTGATGTTTGAATCCCCAGGAGATATGCTCACCTTCTATTTGTCGCCTGAGCGTTATGGGGTTGATGACGTGCATAAGGATCGAGCGAATATCCGAAAGATAAGCGTGAAGGACTATCAGACAAAGCAACCTGTAGACGCCCGTCAGGCGAAGTTTGTTTTCAAGAGCAACGTTGAAGGACCGATGGGACCTGACTTCCTGCCGTTCGCGAAGAAAGAGGAAGCCGAAGCGTTTGTCGCCGCCAACGGGGGAACGCTTTTGTCGCTCGATGAGATTACAAGCAGCATGGTTCGAGAGGTGCGCAAGTGATTTGGAGTACCGTAAACTGTCCAGGACGTACCGTAGACTGTCCAGTCTGCGGATGTGTTTCTTAGGAAACTGCTCGTTACCGCAGACTGGACAGTCTACGGTACATTTGGGACACGACCTTATGAGAAGGAACAGATCAATCATCGCTGCGGCCGCGCCAATCCTGGTCATATTGCTCTTACCGGTGCTCTCGTTTGCTCAAGGCAGCGAGCGCGTGGTCAAAGCTAAAGGCTACGCTTCAGTCGACGCTGTGCGTTCGGGCGATAGGTTCAAAGTTGCGATCGCGCTCGAAGTCAGCGAAGGCTATCACATCAATGCGCACCATCCATCGCTGGATTTTCTGATTCCGACTAGCGTCAAGCTCGAGCCCCCTTCAGGCATCACCTTCGAAGCCGAAACGTACCCTGCGCCGAAACATCGCAAGTTTGAATTCTCACCTGACGCTGAGCTCGCAGTTCATGACGGCACGCTGTTCGTGACAGCTGAGGCACAGGCGGACAAAACTCTTTCGCAAGGAGCTCCGGTCATTCGCGCGTTGGTTACGGTTCAAGCTTGCAACGACTCACAATGCCTCGCTCCCGCCGATTTGACTGTTGACATACCGATCAACGTAGTCTCGGCGAAACAGGCGATCAAGGCCGCGAACGCTGAGATATTCGCGCGGGCAGCGGCGCAACCAGAGAACTCGAGCATCGCCGAATCAACCAACCTGGTCGAGTATCAAGGCGGGTCGAAGAACTCGGTTGCGGATCAGCTTGCCACCGGTGGCATCGTGTCAGTCTTGCTTGGAGTGTTCCTTGCGGGTCTATTGCTGAACACCACGCCCTGTGTCTATCCGATCATTCCGATCACGATCGGTTTCTTCGTCAATCAAAGCGCGGCCCAGGAAGGGAAGCCAAAGATCAGCAGGACGTTTTTCATGGCGTCGATGTACGTGCTGGGAATGGCGCTCACCTATTCGTTGCTCGGAGTGATAGCCGCGAAGTCGGGCGGCCTGTTTGGCGCAGCGTTGCAGAACCCGATCGTGCTGATCGTGCTGGCCGGATTAATGGTGGCGCTGTCGCTGTCGATGTTCGGTGTCTATGAGTTCAAGCTTCCAGAGTCGCTGAACAGAATGGCTACGAGCAGCACTCAGTCCACTAGCGGTGCGTTGGGCGCGTTCGTAATGGGTTTGACGATGGGCATTGTAGCCGCGCCATGCATCGGACCCTTCGTGCTTGGATTGCTTGTTCACGTAGGCACCAAGGGAAGCGCGGCATACGGGTTTATGCTTTTCTTTGTTCTGGCGCTCGGCCTGGGCGCACCCTATCTGGTGCTCGGAACTTTCTCGGGAGCACTGAAGACGCTTCCGCGATCGGGCTTGTGGATGGTGACCGTGCGCAAGGTGTTTGGCCTGGTGCTGATTGGAATGGCGCTTTATTTCGTGATGCCGTTGATGGGCCCTGCGACGAATTACGTGTTCGTTGCGTTCTTCACTTTCTCTGCCCTGTACCTTCTGTTCTGGGAGGCTGGCCGAACGAAGCCGAAGCAATTCGGCTGGGTGTTGCGAGCAATCGGACTTGGCGCGGCAATTGTTGCGGTAATAATGATACTGCCAAAGAAGACGGAGGCTGAGCTGGCGTGGCAACCTTACAGTGAACAAGCAGTGGCCCAGGCTCAGAAAGACGGGAAGGGCATTATTATCGACACGTATGCTGACTGGTGCATACCGTGTAAGGAACTCGATCACTCCACCTTCAGTGATGCGTCGGTTAAGAAAGAGGCGGAGCGCTTCGTGGCTCTGAAGCTCAACCTCACGAGCAACGATCCGGAGTCAGAAGCAGGGCGTGCACGAAAGCGCTTCGGGATTCGCGGGGTTCCGACTGTCCTCTTTCTCGATAGCACCGGACGCGAGTTCGGTGATCTGAGACTGGAAGGGTTCGAGAAACCGGCGGCGTTCGTAGCGAGGATGAAAAGAGTTGAGTCTTCACCGGCCGCAACCACGACAGCTCTAGCTAAGAACATCGCCGACACGAAAGCTCCGTTAGCGGACGCCACATCCGGCTCGCCGGCCGAGCCTGCGCCAGAGTTAAGTTTGAATCTATTGAACGGCGGTACGCTCAAGCTCGAATCGCTGAAAGGAAAAGTCGCCATTGTGGATTTCTGGGCGACGTGGTGTGTGCCGTGTCTCTCGGAGATTCCGATGTTCAATCAGTTGAAGAAGGACTATCAGGCTCGCGGGCTTGAAGTGATAGCGATATCGCTCGACGAAGAAGGCGCGGCAAGAGTGAAACCGTTCTTGAAAGCCCATCCAATGGACTACACTCAAGTGATCGGCGATCAAAGCACTGCGCCGGCGTTCAAAGTGGACGATTCAACACTCCCGGTGACGATCTTGATCGACAAGCAGGGAAGAATCCGTTTCCGTCACATCGGCGTCACCAAGAAAGATGTGTTTGAAGCGGAGATCAATCAGTTGTTAGTCGAGTGAGGCGTCTCAGTCGAACCCACGACGGGGAGAAACCTTTGCGTCTTTGCGCGAAACTAGTCTTATCGCAAAGACGCAAGATCCGCAAAGATCGCCCTGCCGGACCCTGATATTAGTTGCCAGGTTCGATGATTCGAGCCGCGACATCTCCGCTCATCACTGCGCTCTCGATAGTCGCCGGCAAACCCGTGTCAGTCCAATCTCCAGCGAGAATCAAATTTGGCATTGAAGTTTGCGGGCCGAGCCGCAAGCTGTCGGACTCGACTGTGTGAGAGAGCGTCGCTTCGCGTTCTTTCACGATCGCACTGTGAAGCAATGCGGCTGACCGGCTATCAGGCAAAAGCCCGTGCAAGTCGCTGAGTGCCATTTCGACCAGATCGGTTCTGGTCCAATCGACAAAATCTCGCGCAGCGCTAATGATCACCGCGATCTGATTGGATCGTTTGTCCGTTGGCAGAATCAGGTCCTTGTTGAAGATCCACTGGCTGCGAGTTCCCAACAACCCGACAAATTCGCGATCGATGACCGGCCGGTCAAACCAGAGATTGATCGAGACTATCGGTGAGGAGCCCAGCCTCTCCAGCGGAGCAAACTCTTTGCTTCGCAGTTCGTCGGGCAGCATCGCAAACAAAGCGGCTGGCGGAACCGCGCTGATGAAGTAATCCGCGGCTTCGATCCGTTCACCGTCTCTAAGCCCAACCGCCGTCACGCGCCCGCGCTCCCCATGTTCGAAGATCAGCTTTTGCACGTGAGCGCCGGTTTGAACATCACCGCCATGCGACCTTATGAAGTCAGTCGCGCCGTCGGTATAGAGATCGCTCAATCCAACACGAGATATGCCGATGTTTGCACTCTTAGAGTTGCCGGCGAACGCTTCTTGCAAGACGACTTTCAACATTCGGGCTGAAGCGATGTCGGGGCTCTGGTTCAGAGTCGCGATCACCATCGGATTCCAGAATCGCGTCTTGATATTAGATGATTGCCCGAGCCGATCGAGCCATTGATCTACCGTCAGACCATCAGGCGAGAACTTACCGTTACCTTTGATTGCGCGGCCTACGTTAAGCGCTCGAAGCTTGTCACCTGCGCCAAGCCCTTTCATTCTGACGAGGCCCGCGAGCACGTGCAGCGGAGCGGGAAGCGGCGGACAGTCGAAACTGGTGAAGCCTTCCCCGTCGAGAAAATCTACGCGAGGACGCTCCTGGAACTTCAACCTGTCGAGCCGGCCAATCGTTTCTAGAAACGCGATCGTGTGATGATAGCAGCCCATGAATAAATGCTGGCCGTTATCAACGACGTCACCGGTCTTTGAATCGATGAAGGAATAGGCGCGTCCGCCGAGATGATTGCGGCGTTCAAGGACGAGTACTTCGTAACCGCGCTCACAAAGCCTGACTCCTGCTGCGAGGCCCGCGAACCCGCCTCCGATTATGACAACTCGTCTATTCATGCTAGCGGGGCAATCGGGCACGGCTATCGGGCACGCGACCTCTTGAGCTTGCTGTTCAGCCAGATGCTGAACGCGATTTTCAACCGCCGGGATTTGGAAACCGTGAGCCGATTGTGAAAGACATCGAACTGAACCGCGGGTATTTGCTCGAGCAGCTCTCGGTAAATCGTTCCCATGATTTCTGCGGCGAACATCGAGGAACGATCCTGCTCGGGAAGGGAAGCGGCAGCCTTTTCAAAATACAAACGCGCGCGAGCGTCCTCGTACTTCATCAGCTCGATGAATGGCGCATTATAAACGTTCATCCGCAGATCTTGTTCCGAGTAACCAAACCGCTCGAGATCTTCGAGCGGAATGTAAGTGCGTCCCCGCGCCGCGTCTTCCTTCAAATCCCGAAGAATGTTCGTGAGCTGGAGCGCGAGCCCGAGATTGACCGCATACTCGCGGGTGCGCGCGGACTCATATCCAAAGATCTCGATGCAAATCAACCCGACAGCGGAGGCTGCTCGATAACAGTATTCTCGAAGATCGGCGAACGTCTGATAGCTGTGCCACTTCAGGTCCATCTCCATGCCGTCGATCAGGTCAAGGAAGGGTTGCTTCGGCAAGTCGAACGCTTCAATAGATACGAGCAACCGGTCGCCGAATTTGCTCGTAGGACAGCCTTGATAACACGCCTCAATTTCGCCTCGCCAATATTGTAACTCAGCATACGGACTACGACCGGTTTGGTCTTCATCGACGATATCATCGAGCAATCGACAGAACGCGTAGACGTCCTTGATTGCGCGCCGCTCGGCAGAGGGCAGCAGCAGAAATGAGTAGTAGAAATTGGAGGCAGTCGCTCGCGCAAACTTGCGCGGCGCGCTAAGAGCTCGAGAAACTGCTGAAGAAACGGTCGCTGACATCAGTAACGCCGAAAAGCTGCCTTGCTCGCAGCAATTGAAAGGATTCTCAACTTGTCCGACGGGGTTATTACCGGCCTCTGTGTGAATATATCGTAACCGTTTTGCTCGATGTGTTCGAGTATGCGCAGCCCGCCGAGCCATACGGCCCTTAGCTCGAGACCCAGCCGCCCTCTAACGGCAGTGCACAGCGGCTTACCATTGGCAAACATTTCCCGCGTACGCGCGACTTCGAACTCCATCAGCCGCTTGAAAGCCTCGCTGATCCGCCGCCGGATTAGATCATCGACTGTGAGCTCAAAGCGAGACATATCTTCTTCGGGGAGATAGATGCGCTCTTTGTCGAGATCGACCGCAACATCCTGCCAATGATTAGCGAGCTGGAGCGCGGTGCAGATATCGTCGGACCAGCAGTGGAACTGTTCGTCTCGATAGCCGAACAGCAATAATATGAGCCTGCCGATCGGATTGGCGGACCGCCGGCAATAGTCCAGCAACTGATCGACGCTCCCGTACGTTCGAACGGTGACATCCTGTGAAAATGCTGAAAGCAGATCTTCAAGCAGCGAAACAGGCAAGTCGAACTGGGCCTGGGTCTGAGCCAACGCGACGAAGACCGGATGCTTTGCGCGGCCTGCTAGTGATTCAGTTAGCATGAGATGCCATTGATCGATCAGGTCCAGCCTCTCGCGAGTAGTGTAGCATTCGCCATAGGCTTCGTCGGCGAAGTCGTCAGCGATCCGGGCAAACGAATAAATCGAATAGAAGTGCTTCCTCAGCCGCTTGGGAACGAGCACCGAGCCGACCGGGAAGTTTTCGTAGTGCGAACGCGCCAGACGCTCGCAGTAGTCATAAGCATCCTCGAGCGTCCATTGCGCCCGCGCTTCCATTGGATCGGTGATTGCGCGATGGAGTGTATCACTTCGTCGTTGTGTTGCGGTGCTCATGGCTCGAAGTGATTATACTGTGTTTGGGTTGTGAAGAAAGCCGGATCAGAGAGAGGACCAATAGTCCGGGGAGGGAACCAGGGAGCGCGCAGATCCTGCCAGCCCGCCGGCCGGTAAGCTTGCGGATATGCGAAGCAGGGTACGCGGCGCTCCCGAGCCACAACTTTCCGCCGCGCGGCCCTGACTCGCGTCCTGCCCAGTATTGTGACTTTGATTCAGAACGGGAGCGGACTTGCTCCCAACAACGGGCGCACCCGTGAACTTCAGTGCGCCGTTGCGATGCGCGACGACCGCGAGAGGGGTCTCACGGGCGCTGTGCGGGTGTGCTTCGAGCAGCACT